>Ga0247810_10000005_pt1 | contig 425013 bp, 369 predicted proteins | sample UWRJL119311C1_FD_179918 | JGI IMG/M metagenome (GOLD analysis project Ga0247810, IMG submission 179918) | Plant litter microbial communities from Arlington Agricultural Research Station in Wisconsin, United States - UWRJ-L119-311C-1 | ecosystem: Environmental > Terrestrial > Plant litter >...
AATGGTCACGCTAGTGCCTCCACCGGTCGGGCCGCTGGTTGGGCTCAAAGCCGTTACCGTTGGTGTGGCGACATAGGTAAACTGGTCGCTGGCACTGGTCGAACTTGTGCCCCCTGCTGTAGTGATGCGGACATCAACCGTGCCTGCTATTCCTGCCGGTACGGTCGCCGTAATCTGTGTTGCCGAGTTAACGGTGAAGCCCGTGGCGGCCGTAGCGCCAAAGGTTACTGCCGTAGCCCCGCTGAAGTTGGTGCCGGTAATGGTCACGCTAGTGCCACCACTGGTCGGGCCGCTGGTTGGACTCAAAGCCGTTACCGTTGGTGCCGTCGAACCGCCCATATTAAATTGTGTAATATTGCTTGAACCGAAACCTGATGCGAAATTTTGTGGCGTATTTTCACTTGAAGATGAAGTCCACCTACTAGAATTAATAATATCTGCGAGCCACTCTGCTTTCGAGCCACTGGTCATACCAGCTAATGGACTATAACTTACATTAGGAAATCTTTCTGTTCTAGGCGTAAAGAAACCTACAGAATTTCCAGCTGGTAAAGTATTTGGCAACTCGCTATATAAGACACTACCTTTAATATGGTAACCACTGCCGGAATTGCTACCAGGATCAGTAGACCAACCGCCAAAACTATTGAGATATGCAGTTGAGGTTATATTGTTGAATGCAAAAATAAATGTGGGTGTAGCGGCACTGCCCTGATAGATCAATAACTGGTCGCCAGTATCTTTATTCCAAGGTGTCGAAACTCCGGCTTGTGTCCAACCACTCATTGTAAGTTCCGTGGCGGGTACCGCTGTACCATCGGGTTTAGACACACTAATTGTCTGGGATGTCGCAACTAACGCATTCACTTTGAATATCATCACCGTGCCGGACGGAATTACTGCCGATGGAACAAACTTAATAGTTCCATCCAAATTAGTAAAAGTTGTGAAACTTCCTGGGGATCCGTTTACCCAACCTCGATCAGTAATAAAGATTTCTTCATTAGCTGGTATGGCAGCCAATGCAACAATTGCAAATTGACGAGTTGGATCCGTAAAGCTAGATGGAGTACTATAGCCATCTGGTCCGGCATTCATTCCAATTACCGCGAGATCACCTGGAGACAACTGCGCTTTAACATTTAATACACTGATTAAAAACATAGGGATAATCAACAAAAACTGTATTAGTTTTTTTAATGGGTATAATTTTCTCATTTTTAAAACAATATGGATTTATATATATTTTTGGTAACGACAACCGTTACACAATCAAATCAGATGAAATGGCAATCTAAATTGGACATGGAAAAGCCAAGAGTTTGTAAACAACCACAAAACAATCCGAAGTAGGAACACGTTTAAAAAAACTAACTATCTGATATGCAAGTAGGCCCTCTTGAGGTTAAAAAAGTAACAGGTTCAAATAACAAACAAGATGCTTTGGAAACCTCGTTTGAAATCGCCCCTAAAGACATTAATTCCTTGAGAAAAAGTCTAGATTGCTTAGTGCATTCTAGCGAGAAGCTATGAGCAGAGGTTGCTGCCGCATAGTTTGAGATCGTAATTTGTTTCAACAATTAGGGATTAGTTATGTTTGGTTTACGTAAAAATATACAAATTATTGTACAACACAAATATTATTTAAGAATCAGGTATTTATGCACAAAAAAATGATGTAAAAATCCTAGAAATTCGTTTGAATTATAAACTTCCAGACCATTTTACCAATAGACAGAAAACTAAGACAAGATCGTCGGTTCCGCTAATGCAAGCGATCGTTGAGCTATCGACAAACACGCCACCAAAAGAGTTTACCTCAATAAAGGCTCGCTCCTTCCCGTTCCGAGCAGCCAAAACATGAATGAATATCTGGTGGAAATTGCCGCACTATCAGGCATCGTCAAAACATTGGGCAACCGTATTGCCAAGCGAACATTTGCCACTACGGTTACCCTGCTGAATGGTGTGCCTATCGAAAGCGTATCTAAAATGATGGGGCATACTAATACGCACCACCCAACTTTACGCAAAAATGCTTGATGAAAAGGTAAGCAGTGACATGGCACCTTTAAGACAGATTTTCGCCTCAATTTAACCCTTTCCGGTCGGCAGCTCATATGCCGACCGTTTTTAAATACCCAATAAAAGAATGGAAACAAAAATCAAAATTGCAGCTGAACTGGTTATGAACCAGATTTACATGATAAGAGACCATAAAGTGATGCTGGATTCGGATCTGGCTAAACTATATGGAGTGGAAACCAAACAGCTAAAGCGGCAGGTAAAAAGGAATGCAGAACGTTTTCCCGAAGATTTCATGTTTTGAGCTAAACACGGAGGAACAGAAAATCTTAAGGAGCCAATTTGACACCTTAAGACACGGGGCGCACTCCAAATATAACATCATGGCCTTTACCGAACAGGGCGTCGCCATGCCTTCCAGCATGCTAACCAGCTTAAAGGCTATTGAGGTAAACATCCAGATCATTCGTATTTTCACTAAAATGCGCCATGTGCTGTCGGACAATAAAGAGATCAGGCTGGAAATTGAAAAGATTAAAGGGAAACTGGATAACCAAGATAAAAAGATGGAAATCGTTTTCCGCTACCTAGACGAACTGCTGGAGAAACAGGAACGGCCAGCGACCCTCTGATTAATCCCGATGCATCGGGACTCTAACCAGCTGAGCTAATTCTTTAATATTATTTATCTCTAAAATGATCTTTTCGATCAATATTCTACTTTTAGATTTTTTTACAGCTTTTTCAATCTTCATTGCAAAACCTCGGTTATTACTTATTTATATTTGCTTTTTTAAAATCCGTGGGCGATGTTTAGAGATGTATGTTGTCCTTTCACTATGATGATGTTCAGATAGACGTCTTTCAACATTATTAGAATAGCCAACATAGTACTTGTCCGAAGAAACAGAATACAAGATGTACAGATAAAACATAAGAACAATATACAAAGAAAACAAGAAAGCCCTACCGGACATGGTAAGGCTTATTTCTTGCATTGGCTCCCGAGACGCTATATTTTTCGAAAAATCTCTTTACCGACCTTAACAGTATAGCAACGATTTGGGATCTACCATTGGAAAATATCGATATAAATAAGAAATTGACAGGCTATTAGGAGAAATCATTGCAAAATTCACATTTTGGAAAAATTATAGGGATTTTACGGTAGTAACGAGGTTTGAAATTACCGAACCATATGAAATATCAGCTAACTATTCTTTGTGAAATTTATTTTTTTTAGAACAAATGGTTCTCTAATATATATGGGATCTAAGAATAAAATTAGAGCAATCTCAAAAAAAACTGAATTACAGACAATTACAAAACAATCAACTGTAAATAGTTATTTAATAAGAAGATTATACTTGTCGTTAATAATCAAGTCTGTCTCTTTCAGCACGTTCATCTTCATGTTTAGCTTGTTGTTCGAAATCTTTGGACAGATCTTCCAAAATTGCTGCTATTGTAGGATACTTGGGGGCTTTAAGTTGAGAAAGGGCTTTAAAGTATTTTGATATATGCCATTCTCTTGCACCACCATCAAATGGACCACGTGAAGATGAGCCGCGTTTGTTGTAGGCACTTGACCTAAAATGTTCGAAAAGAGATTTGGAATTTATACCCTCCATAATTTCACATAGTAAATCTGGAGGCCAATTAAGCTCTTCATCTGGCTTCATTTTCTTGTTTGTTTCTGGAAATTTTGCAAAGAGCGTACCCATTTCGGCTTCTGCAAATCTTAACCTGTCACCTGCCTTTGCTAGTTCAAGCACACGACCTACCCAAACCCTTAGCCTTTCCTCATCAATAGTTCCCCCTGAATTCAAACCTGGAATGCTTTGCCAACCATCAAACAATTTATATGCCGCTTGTGCCATTTGAGCTTTTTGGACTATTTGCTCTTCCGACAAATCTGACTCTTTCTCATTGTCTGTTTCGGTCTTGTAAAGCTGCTCGAGGACTTGTATAAAAAAATCTGGATTATCGGTCATTTCCTTATGTAATACTGGAGTATTCCCATGATTATATCCTTGATCTAACAACGGCAAATACAGCCATTCTAATCTAATTAACACATTATGATCAGCTATATCTTTTTTGCGTATTTCCTCAAATATATGCTGGACCTCATAAGGGTCTATCCTCATATCTTTTTCAGGTTCATTTTGTATAAGGTTCGTTAATGTTTCAACTAATAAGGCTGCATCTAGTTTTTCTGCGCAATTGTGCGCCAAATGAAGAGCTGAAGTATATCGCTTATACTGCATCATCATAGAGATTGCTCGTGCATTTTCTTCGACTGAAGCATAAATGTAGAAAGAATCGATTCTTTGCCAATAGTTGTCGACAACATCTTGACCATTGTTATCAACAAAATCCCAAATCTTTTTATTAGCAAATAATCTCAATAAAAGATTTGTGAGATGTTTAGTTTCAAAGCCTTTTTCCTTAAGAGCGTTGAAGGTATCAAATATTATTTGGTCACCTCCCGTTCTTCTTTTTCTATCTATAATGTATTGGGCAAGGTCTCTTATCTTTCCATCAGTCTTTAATCCATCCCATATCTTAGATAAATCCTCATCAAGTACAATCACATCGGATACTGCGGATGCAAATGCATGAAGTTCGGCACTATTTAATCCACTACCGAATTCTAAAAGTTTATCAATACCATAATTATTGTAAAGAAATTTCACCGCCTCCACTTTTTTATCGTGCACTATTTTTGCCCTTTCCTCATGGGAACTACTTCTGGTTTTACCCTCGATAAATTCTGGCCAATGTTCAGCAAGCACCCAAGCAATCTGATCCAAAGGTTCTTGCGGAATCAAGCGATTGTATAATTTTTGGTAGCGTTCAATTGCCTCCTGTGGTACTGACCAATCAGCCTCAGGATAACTTCTATGCCTTGCGATCTTTTTTCGTAAGACGTGCCATGTTTTGTGAGTGGTGTGTTCGACTTCTTCCAATTTGCTTTCAAGAAAACCCAAAACCTTTTCCCTGTCCCAGTGATTTAATTCAAAAGATGTCTCTGCCAATTCACTAAAATTTGTTTCGGTGTATTCAAACTGCTCTAAAAGTAATTCAATGGCCATCGAATGTATCTTGTACAGCTCATCATAACTCACCCCTTGAGGAATCGTTTCATCAGATAGCCGCCAATGCATTCTATGTGTAGGACTAGCTATTCCATGCGCCGAAGGCAGTAAACTTTTAACTACCGTGCGAGCGATTCCTCGATGTGACTGCATCATTAGTTTTAGTGCTTCGAAACGGTCAGCCAATTTCGCCAAGGTTTGTGGGAACCAAGATTTAAAAATTTCACGTAAGCTATTAATCGGCCTATTGGAAAGACTTCCTCCGGGATCTTTTTCCGCCAATTGAGCTAAAAGTAGAGAAACCCTGCTGAGATATTCCGGCATCCATGCCAGATTTTCTAAAGCCCACAATAAACCAGTATGATATGAATGGGCATGCAAAAACCCACTTTCTTCTTCAAAAAGCTGATAAATAGGCCCATTCTGTATGCTAAGGAGGCTTTCAAGTCTTGATACAAATGATCTTGGAGAAGCTTCAGCGAGCAATGGCAACTCATGGTCGAGTGATTTCCACAGATTTGCATCTTCACTAGCAAGAATATTGGCTATAATTTGATCAACCCAAACATCAGGTGTAACATCCAAATCAACACCAATTTTATCGCCATATACAGAGATAACTATTAGGCTTTGGAGTACACCTTCTCTAATCCATCTAGAATAAGTTGGCTTCACTCCCAGCCATGACGCACGATGTCGATCTTCGGCCGAAAGTTCAAATTTCGGATTAACTTGATTATAAACGTCTAAAAACACTTCTTTTAGTTTTTCGAGGTCATGTCTAGTACAATATTTCCCAGAGTGAGTCCATGCGTCTAAGGGCGAAGTCAGGCGCCAAGATGCACCTATTTGAACTATCGGCGCATCAGCTGTAAACAACCATTTTTTCAGTTTGACAATGTAGTTGTCATAGCTCTCCCCAGCAAGGCGCTCGACTATCTTTTTATCTTCATCAAGATTTTCATTCCACCTACCTGCAAGCATTGCTGGAATTACATCCCTGACGTTTTTCGCGTCTGCCCATTCGGGAACCAAACGATTAAACCCTAACTGCCTCCTTAGAACAGAAAGGTTTCTAGCTGACCGTTTAGATATTTTTTCGGCCTCTTCTTTTTCGAGACCACTTTTCACAAGTCCATCTAAAAACTCATCCCGCTCCAGAGCTGGAAGGTCAATTCTATCTGTCCATTGTCCTGAATTATCTATTCCCAAAGGCACATATACCACATGTCCCTTGCTCTTGGCTCTATTAATAATACTGTCATCATCGAATCTAACAATCAAATAAAGTGGTTTATCTGTAACCATTATTTCTCTAAATGCTTCAGGACTATCGACTATGAGAGCCCGTGCAAAGAAATCTTCAGCTATCAAGTCATCATTTTTAAATGCTGCAATAATAAATGCTGTAGCTTCTTCTCGCGAAGAAGCTTTTAAAGGAATAATGGATGGATGTTCAGATTGAGAAAAGAGCGACTTAATCTGTTCTTGCCGTCCAGCTAGAACAACTGCTGGCAAAAATTTTATTTTGGTCCCTGTTGACCATTCTTCCCAAAAATCATCTGCTGGCTGGATGCCATGTGGAAAAATAGAAAGGTGATTAATGGCGAGCCAAGCTCCAACAGGTGAGGCAATTTCTATCCACTCTTCTAAATCTTGGGCATCGTAAACTCTAACTTCACGCCAAAAATCCTCTAAATTTTTTTCGGCTATCCATTCATCTTTTTTTGTCCACAACCTTGGTGTTACAAAAATATATGTTACCTCCTTTGGGTTAAATCCCAAAGTATCTGCTTTGCGCTTATCGTAGTCACCGTCTGCTTTACCCTTGATATCACTATTGGTGCCAAATTCCCAAACTGATATGCCAAGTGGGAGGTATTCCGTCTCTTCATAAACTTCTAAAATACCATCCCAGCCACCTATTAAAACATTTTCACCCGCAGGAAAACTGATCTTCTTTATACTAGCGGAGGTGGCCCTAATTAACTTTCTTACCAATAGAGGCAATTTATCTTGGCAATCTCTTCTGGTAGCCCAGCTACGTAGATTATTTGTATCTATCCATTTCATAAGAAGAGTTGTTTTACAAATAAAAATACCAATAAAATTAATTTAAAATTATTAAGTGTTATCAAAAGCTCCAGCTTTAACCTGTTAATTTCATTTTTCTTTATATTTAAAATAACCTCCTATTCTTGGTAAACACTAATTTTTGCATTTGTATACCAAACTATATCATTCCGTTCAATAGTTAACAAAATGACTAACTCCTCCATCGTAGGAATTAAAAAAGATTCTATAAATTGTTTTAGCTCCGGTGAAAGTGTTTCATGCATTAAATGGAATTCTGTTTCTCTATTATGAACCATAGAGTTCCTAAACATATACACCACTGTTGTATAAAATCCTACTATCGAATTAACGTCAATGGCATTCAAAACATATGAACGTACATCTTTTTTATTAATTCTCAACAACGTAAACATAGCATCCAGAACAGCGTCAGTCATAGCTAATCTTACTGATGCCAGTTTGGTCAATAAAAATTGTTTAAACATGGTTCCAGGAGTATAATATAACTCAAAGGCTGTCGTAAATAAAGATTTAAGTACAGCCTCCTCTCCTTTATTTATATTGTTATACAACCTTTGAAAGTCTCGAATTGAAAACGTGCCAGAAGATGTACTTTCAACTTGAACTATCTGAGTGCGGTACATATTATTTTCTAAAACATGGTATAATCTTAGGTATTTATCTATCAAATCTTTTTGATAATTGTACTCACTCAAAATCATTAATGTATCTCCAAATTGGTTATACCCGTTGCCAATTTTAATTCTGTTTCGATTGAATGTGGAAGGAAAGTGAGCAACTTCATAGGGCTGATGAGTAAACTTGCCTTCTATAATCATTTGAAACTTTACAAAAGCCAAAATTTCTTTAACATTATATTTTCTTTGAGCTTTAATTAATATAAATGTATTATTTGTTAAAGGAACGGTAGAATCTAGTTTAGTGAGAAGATATAAAATTAACACTTCAGATACGACACCTGCATCGAGGTAATCTCTTAAAGTAGTGATATCAGTCAGTGTTATTAAAAAAATAGAGTTAGTTAATTCACTAGTATCATGATAAAAATAATTTTTGTGGATTAATGCTCCCACATCAATTGGAATCAATTTAAATAGTGAGGGTTTAAGTCGGTAGCTAGGAATGGTTGTCCAATTAGTTACAAGCGATTTATATAATGCTAAATAAGTTAAAATTTCATCCTTTCGTGGGATTATATAAGTAGGAAAATCAGCACTTAAGCTTTGCAAAGACTGAATAAGCAAATCAGCACTTGGATAAATGAGGCCATCAGTGCGTCTTGTCTCAATTATATTTTGCTCGTCTATTATGGTCGTGATTTTTGTTGAAAAACTCGTCTTATCTACCCCAATCAAAGCTAGTTCAAAATTATCAGCATCAATCCCAACAACGCCATCTAATAGCAACAATAAGTTATCGTATAATGCATTAACTGTTTTCATTGACATCCACCTTAAAGTAAATATTCCAGTTGATTTTTGAATTCACTTTATCTGTCAAAATATCATAAAGTCCTTGGTAGACAGCTGTCTTGTTAACATTCCCAATATTGACTTTACTAAGGTCCAGTCCATTTCTCGTTTTTTCAAAAATGGGGAGATCTAATATCTCAGGTTTTTGAATTAATCGCTTATCAATAACGTTGCAAATTTCTGGAAACGATAAATCCATTTCTTTTGCAATTTTTCCAGATGCCGCAAACAGTCCTACTAGTGTAATCTCCCTACCTAGCCACTGAGTACCCAATTCCTTATAAGTTAAATATAGGACAGTATCCAGTTTTACGATTGTAGCAATGAATGTTCTGAAAAAATCAAAATCATATTTAATATCGAATTCTTCGTCGTTGAACTCCTCATTTTGGGTTTTTTGAATTAAATTAATATTTGTTGTGACAGGTTTCCCGGCTTCATAAGATAATACAGCACTGATAATATGCGAAAAATGGAAATGACCTATTGTTCGATTCTTGCTGTGTTGAATAGAAGATATTTCCTTTTCTTTAATTAATTTAAAATCTGGGGTAGATGTTTTGCTTATTATAGGGATTAAATTGTTAAAAAGAAGTTCTAATTGGTGCTTGGTTTTAACAGGCTTATGACCAGCGTTTAATATTAGCATTTTTTGAACTTCTTCATCTGGATCAAGTCCAGACCAAATCTCAAACCACACGAAATTTTTGGCAAACTTATCCTCAAGGTTCTCGTCTGGATGATTTCTTTGGTATTCGATTAGTTTTGATAAAATATTAGACGACGAATCAATTTGGTTTATTTGTTTGGAGTACTCTCTGCTTATCTTGATCCTGGCATAATTCAAGATCTCTTTGGATGTTTTTAGGATGCTATTAAAAAGCTGTATAGTATCCCATATAACTTTTAGTCTATGTGTCCTTTGCAAACCATCCAGGATTTTAAACTCTTTAATTTCTAAATCGGGAGATCCTGTCTTATGTTGGAGATTTTCAACGATTAAAACAATGGAAGGAATGTGTCCCTCGTTCAAAACTGTATTTATCAAATTATCGAGGTATGGATTATAAACGATTTCCCTTTGCACATAATATGATTTATAATCAACTGGTAAAGCTAATATGTAATCCTTCAATGATAATTTAACTAGGTAACAAATCTTCTCAACTCCTAAAGTTTTATTGTACTTTATTTCTATTTTTTTATCAAGGATTTTGGCTTTCATTTAAATTTATTTAGATATCAATTTGATTTTCAATCAATAAAAATATATAATTAATTGATCTTATTTTTTATTTAAATAGGATTCATAAAACCCTATTACATTATTCATTAAAATCTCACTGTAATGGAATAAAATAACAGAATCTCTTATCACAAAATGAAATTCTTTCAGAAGAAATAGCATACATATACCTAGTTAATTTCTTTTTGGAATAAGCGGTTAAGCTATTTAACAAAACTACAATCCTTGGAATTTGCATCATCGAAGCAAAAAGCAGACAATATAAATTATAACTTATCCGCTAAGAAGATATCATTAAAGCAATTTTGAAGATTTAAACACTTTGTACAGTATGGGTACGAAAATGGACTCGAACCGAAAATCGGCCTCAATGTGCTCTATTCAACGATTTGGGAATCAGCCAATAACAAGAAATGCCCTTCACGATATCGTGAAGGGCATTGGCTCCCTCTGCTGGGCTCGAACCAGCGACCCTCTGATTAACAGACGGAGGCTACCCGCATCTAACTATATCTTAACCAATCGGTTACAAGCTATCAAAGAAATCCCGTTAAATATTTGTAACGGCTTTTAATTATTAACAAATTTAACAATTTCTTTTTAGGATCCATTTCCAGGCGGGCATTATTTGAACATATACTCCATCAATAGTAACTCTTGTTCTATTATAATGAGATCATTGATCCAAATGATATGGAAAGTGTGTTCGTTGTGAAAGCGATGCTGGATAATGCAAGGATTATAAAGCAACAGGGATTGTTTATGATTTTTGGAATAAGGTCAAATAAAATTAATCCAGCAACGGTTCCCCTGGACTGGATTCTTAACAAAACTCTTCCAGATGTTAACCTTATCATCAAGGCTAAGGAGAAAAAAAATATTTTGCGGCAATTGGAGAACAATGGCATCAGCAAGAATACTCTTTTCCCGGAAATTGAGTATCAGGGAATGCATTTAAAAGAAATGTATAAAGATCGGAAATAGCTTACTGATGTATTTAAGTTATACCTGCCAGAATTAATATCTTTGTGCAAAGCCAAATAAATCATGTATATTTTTAATCTGAGCAAACTAAGGGCAGGAGATATTTTATTGATCAATACAAGTGAACGCTACAGTGCTATCATGCAGAAATATGCCGATAGCCCTTATCATCACGCCATGCTTTATGTAGGAGGGTCAAGTCTCATACATTCAAATAAGGGCCCCGGTGTGCAGGCTGATAACCCTATGCGTATGTATTTCGAGAAAGCTGATGCAGCTATCGCATTACGTCCAAAATCTTCGGTAGATCTGCCCTTAATCCAGGCTGCAATCGATCAGGCGCGCAACAAGGTTGGTACCGAATACTCTGTTGAGGAAGCGCAGCGCACTATAAAGGAAAAAAAGGAAGAAGAATACGAGCCTAACAGGCAGTTTTGCACGAGATTTGTAGCCCAGATTTATGCTAATGTTGGTCTACAAATAGTCGAGAATGCCGATTACTGTACCCCTAAAGACCTTGAAAACTCGAAATATTTTGATGTCATTGCTGATATTTTGAAAGATGCTGATGAAGAAGAACTGGCCTATGCTATGGAGCCTGTTACAGGTTTATCCAAGCAAATCGATATCAATAATGAGATTCTTAGCAAAGCCAGGGCACTCTCTGGTTTAGATTTGCAGACCTTCAATCAGTTGTCTGATTATATGGAAGATCATCCTGAAAAAGATAAAGAGATTTCTGTAATTTTGGAAGAATCTGGCTTTCTGGAAATGTGGAAATGGGAGCGAGAAAAAAATCCTTGCCACTACGAATACAAGTCTTTTACTACAACATATAAGAAAAGCGATCGACGCGTTGCCGGCATTCAGTTATTGGAGTTGGCAGGTGATCTGGAATACCGTTACTCAGTCAATCTGCTATCGTATACCAAACTATATGAACAGACAAGATTGCGGTTCTTTAAGCTCCTGGTGGGATTATATCAGAACCTGATGCTTCAGGTACAGGACATGAAAAGGGTTGGAAATGCTGCGAAGAATTCTATTTGATCACCAAAATTTAGACAAATGTACCACCAGGAATACCAAAAAGTCTTTACGGAGCTTATATCAAAAGGTGTATATAAAGCTGAAGAATTATTTGATTATAATTCTTCAAAAATTGCGATTTTGTTTGACCGGTTTTTTTATTTCTGCCATATCAACTTAGAAAATCATTGTCAACAATATGATATTCAGCCCGCCAGGTTTATTTTCTATAATAACCTCGACGTAAACGCAGCGGCACTCTCAAACATGGGGTACAATCTCATTGAAGTGAACAGTGGACTAATATTGAAAATGTATAGTTATTTCTATGATAATAATAAAGCCTTTCAAAAGGATGAGTATCTGAAAGTAAATTATTCCCCCCTGTTTCCTCTAGATGCTCCTCCCGACTTTATCATGTATCAGGTTACACCGCAATTTACCTATTATCATGAACTCGCACACTTAATACAATTTGCGCCGCTGATTAAAAAAACTTTTAAGGAGAATTACAGGTCAATGGACGGAAGTTTCGATATAATGGATCATCTTCTCGAGTTTGATGCAGATTTACATGCTGCCCAATTATTGTATTTTCACATAGAGCAATATTGGAAAAAACTGTCGGAGTCAAAGCGTACCGCGGATAGTCTAAGTAAATATATTGCACTATATGCAGCAAGTATATTTGTTTATTTTACTCTTTTGGAAGACCGGGCAATGCCACTCTACTTTGAAGCAGAAAGCCATCCTCACCCTTTAATTCGCATTACCTATATCCTGGATATTATTGTTGGAGTAGCGCAGGAAAATTTTAAGGAAACCCAGCTTGATGCAAAACTGATCTTAAGGGAGGCATTTAACATTGTTTCCTTAACTAATCAGGCAAATGCAGAGCCAAACTCAGTGGAAATGTATGCTGCCCGATACCAAACCTCAAACCATGAAATAACAGATTATGTTAATAAATTGATTGCTGAATCTGATAAGCATCCTTTTTTAGTGAAAAATCGCCCCGAGAAATAATCTTAAAGAGATTGACATCAATAGAACTCCCAATAAACTCTGGTGCCCGATGTTTTTTTCCTTAAATTTCGATCTTCCGGCCCCTTATTAAACCTTACTGCCTGAAAAATATCATCTATAAGTGCGCGGCTCTCGGCAAAGTACCCGTGTCCCAGAAAGTCAGTCTTTTCTATTGAAGCATCTATGGTATCCATACCGTCTATAACTGCCAGCACATTTGTACTGGTCCCACTTCTGGGTATGCTGCCATGCAGTTTATCCGAAAACCACAAAGGCTTGTCGTATTGAGAGGTATATAAGGTGACACGTTCAGAGCAACTCACAATTTTTGGAGCTATGTTTTTAACAAAGACTTCGGCGTCGATATCCGGGGCCGCCAAAATAATTTGGTTGAATAGAAAATCTTTATTAAATCCCTCAGCTACCAGTGTCTTTAGCGCATCTGTTAGCAGACGGTTTCCCATGCTATGAGCAATGAGGTGGACACGTTCTGCACCAGTGGTGGTTCTTACATCCTTTATAAGCTGTATAATATTGTCTGCCGAATAGCCCGTAGCTGTAGCCTCATCGGCAGTATATCCAAAAATGCTTTGCCTTGATGGCCAGCTGTATATTATAGGGGCGCCCCGAAAACCGATATCAGTGGTGATTTGTGCCGCACGCATAGCGCTTTCAGTGAAACTTACATTGAAACCATGGACAAAAACAAAAGCATCTTTTTCTGGTGAACTTTGTACCTTATCGGTTATTCTTTTGAAAAAATCTTTTGCCTGAAGTGGGTTCACTTCCCTAATAATTATGTATTTGTCCTCGTTGGAGGACAGACCAAATAAATACCATGGAGGAAGAGGCAGGTCTCCCTTTTTCTTATTCGCTGGGACGCTTACTATGCAGCTCCCAAGCTGAAGATCCCCCCGGCTGTTCGTGTAGGTCATCCGACCTTTTTTCTTTTGCTTTTCTTTTCGGTCAGTCGCATAAAAAACCTCAACAAGGGTGTTTTGACTTTCATCAGCTCGGGCCGTAAGGATATCCTCCCGTGAAACTTGATTGTCATAATAGCTGTAATCCGGCTTTAATTCAGCTGGATTGGCTTTTGACAACTCTTTGTTAAAATTCAACGTTGATTTGAAACTCTTTTTTACAGGTTTTTTATAGGCAGGTCGGTCTTCCGGGGGAGTTGCCTCAAGATACTGCTCATCTTCTTTATCTTCATTACCCAAAGTCCTGATATCAATAACTCTAATGACTTCTTTCCTGTTATCATCCAGCTTCCAAATTTGACTGAAACGTCCACCATTATCCTGGTTAACCAAATGAACATTGACAATACTTTCTCCGCCAAGTGAAATTAATCCAATTTTTAAAGTCGAATTCTGGTAACCATTCAATTGGTAATAAAAAGTTTTCTTCTCCTCGATTACCTCCGTTTTCAGGCCTACTATCTGATCGTTGATTCTTAACGCCAGGCCACCTGGTCTGGCAACAAATTCAAAATATATTTGGATGTTCATGGTTTGGTTCTTGTCGTTAAAATTAACAAATAATTTCAAGCATCAATATCAAAGTGAAGCATATTCACTAGATTGCCAACGGCCCGTTATTTAATTCAATACTATTTATTTATTTTTAGAAATAATATTTAAGCATTGAAAAATGGTAACCTCAATGCATATATATAGATAGTTACGAATGGAAGCAAAACATATAGAAGTCCTCACACAATTTAAAATAGGCCTAAAAGAAGGTCTGACCGTTCTTTATGAAGCGTATGGCAAACATTTGTATCAATTTTCAATGAAGAATTGGAGTCTTGATGAAGATGAATCTTATGATATCCTCTATAAAACATTGGAAACTGTTGGAAAAGTTATTGGCAGATATGAATTCACCTCTGAGAAACACTTTACAAACTGGCTGTTTAAGATACATAAAAACAATACGCTGATGGCTGTCAGGGCAAAGAATGCAAAAGAGGAAATTTTGTATGTCAGCTCAGATTGGCAAGAGGAAATTGCAACGGAAGAATATGAAGGGTTCTCAGTGAATTTTGATGATCATGAAATTGCAAAAATTCCAGCAACACAAGTATATGAGGAAAATAATGCAGGAAGCCCTTTATTTAGTGCCCTGGAGAAAGCCCTTCAAATGATTGATGAGACCGAACGGGATATCCTGTTATTGAGAATGAATAATTATACCTATGATGATATTGCAGCAATGCTGTCCATAGATAATAAACAGTTGAAAGTGAAATTTTTACGTGCAAAAGCTAAAGTTCAAAAGATGACAATGAACATTTTAAAAGAAATAAGCAATGAAAAAAGATAGCCGTTTATTGCCTTTTGAAAATATACTTTCCGGATATTTTACCGGAAGGAATCCGCAGACCCTCAATGGCCTGGGAGAGATTGAAGCGAAGTATATTTTCGACCAGCCTCTAACTGTGGCTATGCCGCAGTTGAGAGTTGATCAAATGATTGAGGCCTTGACTAAAGAATTAAGTAAAGAATCTCTGGGCTTGTTGATTTCAAATTCCCTTGAAGCCCAAGCTATTGAAGTACTTAGTTTGCAGGAAAAAACTGGTTTGACCCCTTCACTCGTAGATGCAATTAAAAAGGACCTGGTATTTACCAATAGCGTTCCAGTGAAATCTCTTGCTAAATTGCTGAAACTTCTAAACCTGAGCATGGAATCTGCATTAGCCGCGATACAGGTGACTTTCGACAAACTGCAGACCGAAAGCCGCTCATTTAGCTCCCTGCCTGTAAACATCCAGCCATCATTCCGTAAAGGTGCAGTTCGTCCAGAATTGGGGAAAGACCTATCTCATCTGAAATCAGATGAAAGTTACCTTTATCAAAATGAAGAAGCATTGGCTAAGTATACCGGTAGATTAAAGGAATTATACACAACCATAGATTCATAAGAAGATGGAATGGAATATCAGTAAACTACAAACGCTGAGGCAATGTCATAGGAAGTTTTACTTCGCCTATGAAATTGCACGTCATGAGTTTACTTTCCCATACCGAAGAAAGGCTTATGAACTGTCCAAAATGAAGACATTGAAAATGTGGCAGGGATCCGTTATTGATGCAGTAGTCACTACCGAAATTGTGCCGATGTACCAGACAGGTCAGGTGCCGGATTTCCAAAAGATAGCTCAGGATGCTGTTGCTGCTGCAAAACGACAGTTCAGCTTTTCTGAAAACCGATATTACCATAGACCCGACATTTCAAAAGGCGAGGCAGCAGGTGATTGGCTGATTTTAGATATTCATGAATATAACTTTCCTTATCAGCCACAGGATGTCGAGGCAGTCTATCATAGGATTCAGGAGATCATATTAGCTTTCCCCAACTATCCCAGCCCTGACCCTGATCAGACATTGCATGATTATTTGACCACAGCAAAATATTTGAGACCTGACGCAAGACAGATGAAATATGAATACGGTGGGGTTAGTATCAAACCTCAGATTGACCTTGTTCGTTACCTGGGGAAATCTATTCATGTTATTGATTGGAAAGTTGCTGAAAGAGACAACGTGGATTATTCCAGACAGCTGATTCTGGGAGGGATTGTTGCCCTACATTTTGCTAAAAACTGGTATAAGAAAAAAGGTTGGACACCTGTTCCCGGATTGGAGGATGTTAAACTAATTGAGATCAACCTGATGAACGGAAACCTGAAGGAGCATCCTTTCACAGCGACAAGCACAGCGGCTGCCCTTGATTATGTATACACTTACAGTGATGAGCAAGAGCAACTCTCACAAGATAAAACCTGGAAGGACCTGGATATAGAAGATTACGGCAGAACGAATAAGCCTGAAACTTGTGCCATATGCAAGTTTAAGGCGCTTTGCAAGCATATAATTTTAAATAATTTGAATTACGATGAAGATAACTACGTTAAACTGGTTCAGCATAACGAACTGGCAGGAGCTTAAGTTTGAATACCGTTTGGTGGAGGTTTCCATTGAAGGCGGTATATCTGAAGGGAAAGAATTTAATACCGCATTTCATAATGCGCTTAAATATCTTGCCTCATCTACCCGGGGAGTTGTTTCCGAGGCTTACAGATTAGGTAAAAAATATATTGCTGTTCGTTCAGATGCAGAATTGAGTGAGATAACCATTCCTGGCAATCCATTAGATATCATACTGACCCCTCTTCCGGGGACACATACTTTCGATCCGGCAACAAAAGATTCAGAAAATACAACCCTCGCGGCGAAATTCATCGAGAATGCTATCGAATTTCAGCTGAACCGTAAGAAAAACATCTGGGGTGGCGGGAATAATTCATTTCTTAAAAAAATCCCTACCAAAAATTCTACCGATATACAGACAGATATTTATCAAGGGTTTAAATATAGGGTTCATTATCAGGATGGGAAAATGTATGTATGTATCGATCTGGCCTACCGGTATGTTGATAAATCCAACCTTTCGGAAATGCTCAAGCATCTTCCTAAGGAACAATGGGCTTCAGTAATAGAGGGAAGAACTTTCTTATATCAAAATGGTGATGAATGGTATACCGTTAAAGGAAAGCATGTCGGTGGGAGTATTTCAACCCAGCCGCTTGACAAGGACGATTATCATGGGACAGTATACAACTACATAAAAACAAAGGGACGATTTGCACTAGCACAAAATCCTCAGCCATTGGACAAAAATTCGGAAACGTTTTATCACAGTTATTCTAAAACCAGTACTAATACGGTCGCTGGCGCTGCTTGTTTGGCAAAGGCGATTCATTTCGCTGATAACGGTCTGCATAAATTATCTATTAACGAGCCCCACAGGAGGTTCGGAACGGCTGAATTTTTTGCGGAAAGGTATTTTCAAAACTTGAAGTTTGCAGGTAAAACGCTGATGATCTCCACCAAACCTACAAATATGGATTGTAGGGTGCTAACCATGCCGTCAATAAAATATCGTGGCAATAACATTTTGGATCCTTACGCTGCCTCAGGTGAAATGGGTTCAGAATTATATATGTACCCAAGAAGAAGAAAAGAGTTTGCCTACAAGCACGGCCTGCTGAATGAGCACCCATACGGACCACAATACCTATTTGTGCCAGACACGCTGAGTTATAAATTTATCAATAGCTTAAAGTATTATTTTGAGCGTGCGATGAAACAGCTGGATAAGGATTTCCATGGCTTTGAACTCATTCAATATTCGATGAAAAAAAAGCCCTTTGCCAATGAAGTCTGTCGTGAATTTCAAGCAATGATAGCAGAAAAGCAGTTAAACGGCGGCTCAGGGTTATTTATTTTGCCAGATTTGGAAGGCAATAAGGTTTTTAGCCAATACCTTCATAAGCTTGTTAAAAAAGAATTGTTTGCCACTTTAAACCTAAAATGTATTAGCGAAAAGAGTTTAAAACGCTACATGAAAAAGGGTCTTGATAAGTATGGTAAAGAAGGGTATAGCGTTCCTGACCGATTGATGCAGGGCTTCAAATCGTATCAGGTAAATGCTTTATTTGAATATCTGATCGTGAATAAAAAATGGCCTTACGCATTGGCTGAAGATCTCAATTATGACCTGTATATCGGCCTGGATGCACATGAGTTTTATGCAGGGTTCGTGTTCTTATTCAAAAATGGTGAGAAGATTGTGTTTGATGTTGAACGAACGTCCAAATCAACAGGAAATTATCGGAATGAAAAGGTGAACTCAGGAGTAATTCGCAATAAAATTGTTGAAATATTATCCCGCCACCTTCGTTCAGGGGAAGATTTCCCCAAGAGCATTGTCATTTTAAGGGATGGAATGAGTTTCGGGGAAGAAGAGAAGGCACTGACTGGTGCAATTGAACAATTGAGAGCCCAGGGTAGCATAGATGACTCTGAAATAAAACTGGCTGTATTGGATGTCGCGAAATCTTCTGCAATACCAGTTCGCGCTGCTGTGCCAAACCAGAATAAGATTCTTGTGAATGCTGATTGCGGGACGGTAGTTTATACAGAACGGAATAAAGACGCCTATATTTTTAATACAGGATATCCTTACCAGGTTCCGGGTTCCTCAAATCCTTTGCATGTAACGCTTGCCTGGGGTAACATCGATTTTGATAAGGCTCTTCAGGACGTTTTTAGTTTGACTCAGTTGACTTTTTCTGCACCTGATCGGCCCAGCTCACTACCGTTACCATTGAAATTAATCGATACACTGATTCGGGATGTGGCCCATGAATTTGATTATGCCAATACACAGGACAAAGAGCTTAAAATAGTTGAAAACGCAATAAAAGATTGAGATGAGTGATTTTAGTGTAATACATAAAAAGTATAATTCCATATCCAACCTGACCAACGAGCTGAACAATTCTGTTATTGTACTGAAAAGGAGAAACATGGTTGCTGACCAGAAAATTCGGAAAGAATACCCGAAATTACAGGTGCAGGAAGACGATATCTCAAAGGCGTATCAAGATATTACAGGCATATTGACGATGCTTGAGGCATTCTACTTAAAGGCGGAGACTACAAACAGCCTGTATGAACTCATGGATAATCCACTTTTCAAAAAGTTTATCCTCGACAACGTAGAGTATAAACAGAATATACTCAAGTCATTGGAAAAATTAAAGGCATCAAAACATCTGAATAATTCCGAGCTCTCAGGAATCGATAAATTTATATCAATCCTTGATAATGAAGCTTCTGTCTTATACAGAAAATTACGTTCTACCCGGGGATGAAAGAATTTATTAAGGCTTTGTATGCAGATCTGTTGCACAGGATCGATCTGGTTGTGGGTGAAATCAATAAGATGGAGCATCATGATGATTACAGGGACAGGTTTATTGAAGGAACACTGAATAAATTTAAGGAACTGCGTCTACCAATACAAAATGCGCTAGAGATCGGGGCTTTGGAATTTGATGCACTTTCGGGAAACTACCTGTATCTTTATAACCGGGCGCATCGGGAGTTCAATGCCTATCATTCATATCGCTTTCTAGCTATAAAGAATTATAAAGATCCGGAGATTTTCTTCTATCGGCTGATCACCAAAATCTATAATGAACACAGAATAAATGCACTTCCACCAATCGTATCTACCATCAGTAATCACGATTATTACTATTGGGCAGTGCCTCTGTTCGAAATTATAGCCCTTCCCTCAGGTGAAGAAAACAGCCTGTTAAATTTGCCTGATATCTACCATGAAATTGGCCATCTGTTATTTTCCATGTTTAAAGGTAAAAGTTGTGAACTTTCAGGTGTGGCCATTGAAAAACATTTTAAAAAAGAAGTGGTTCGCTTAGAGGATGAGAAATCATATGCCCATTTCGGTGAGGAGGTCGAAAGAGCAAAATACCTGTGGCAGGTATCCTGGCTGGAAGAATTTTCCTGCGATCTGGCGGGGACCTATATGACGGGTGCAGCTTACGGATGGACAAATCTAAAGCTGATATCAGCTGGTCATGGCTCCTCTAAAATTTACGATTATAGTGAGACCCATCCTGCCAATGAGGCGCGAATGCGCATCATCATTATTATGCTGGACAAACTCGGGCTAACCGAAGATAAAAAGAAGGTTGAAAAAACCTGGAATGAGTTCCTCAAGGAAACTGAAATATTTCGCCCCAATGCCTACGTCTTACTTTACCCCCAGAAGTTGTTGCAAATGATCGTCGATGAGTTCTTTGAGTTTTATGACAATGCGGATTTAGCGCCATGTACAGAGTTAGGAGGTAAGACAGACGTACCTTTGTGCGATATCCTTAACACGGCTTGGAACCTGGCACAAGCAGACCCCCTGCAATACTACATTCATGAAACTACCGAGATCAACAAATTAAAAGCTCACTTTGGTTTGCCGGTCAATTAATTTAACATTAGAATAGCGGCTTATTTCCGTCGAATTGTTGTATGATCTCCAATATTTGTCCGCCGAAATCTTTAGCCTTTAGCTCCCCAAAGTTTTTTATCGCCGAGAGTTGGCTCAATGAACGGGGCATTTTGGTAGCAACTTCCCGAAGAACCTTTTCAGATATAACCGTATAATCAGGCTGCTGACGCTGGCGGCTAAGGGTTCCCCTCCAATTGATCAACTCCTGGTATAATATCGGGTTGTTAACAATGACGGTTTTTTCGGTACCAGGTACATTCCGATTATGCTGCAATGGTCTGTAAGCGAGCGTTTGGTAAACCATTGCTTCGCTGATTGCCCTAGAATTCCTCGCTTTCGGAAGGGTCGAGAAGCCTGCCACTTTCATTTTTAACTGTGACATCAACTGATTTAGCCCGGCGTAGTATTCGTCCGATAATTCGGTTCCTAAAACGTGTGTATGTAAATCTCCCAGATCCTGATCCAAAGCATTTAGTACCGGCACAAAATATTCGCTCGCTTTACAGAGCCGGTCCGTAAATGCCTGCATTTCCCAAAATGACTTATTTCCGGCAATCCTTGCCAGTTCCTGCCTCTTAAAGCGATCTGCAACAAGCTTAATTTTATCAGCTAGATAGTCATTTGTTTTGATGATCTTTTTCTCTAAAATTGGCTTTGCTGATTGTTGATCAGCTAGAATAGGCCTTATAAAATTCCAGGCGCTTATGGCTGAACTGAAATCAAATAGGTCTTCTACCACCTGAAAATCCAAATTTGAAGCATATGTATTTAAAAAGGTCACGTCAGGTATGGCGACATTATCCATAAATGCAACAATTTGTGGATCAGTAGTGATGTTTTCAGCCCTGACTGGTTGCTTCAGAATTAGACCCTCCAGATTGCGGCATCTACTCAAAGCTACATAAGTTTGCCCTGCAGCGAAGGCGGAGTTGACGTCAATAATGGCCTTTTCAAAAGTAAGCCCCTGACTTTTATGTATGGTAATCGCCCAGGCTAGTCTTAGAGGAAACTGCGTAAAGGATCCTGCATTAGATTCCTTTAATTTCGATTCCTTATCAGAAACAGCATATTTTACATTTTGCCAGGTTTCCTGATTGATTTTCAATTCACTTTGATCATCCAGAAAAATAACGGTGATATTCTGGCCTCCAATACTTGCAATCTTTGCCGTACGCCCATTATAATATTGCTTTTTTCCAGATGTGTCGTTTTTGATGAACATTACCTGTGCCCCAATTTTTAATAAGAGAGATTCTTCACCTGGGTAGGCATCCTTGGGGAAATCACCGCCTATGGTTGCTTTAAATAGGTATGTTTCTCCACTGAGCTCCGCTAAATGCGATTCGTTTGTCGTCTTTACCAATGCATTGTGAGTCGTCAGTGTTACATAGCCATCACCCTGGTATGCAAACTCGGGTTTTATTGCCCGTCTGTTTAGTTGCTCGAGCAGCTCATCGTGTATGTGCCCACTTCGTATCCCATTGAGGATTTGTATAAATTCAGGATCCTTTTGACGAAAAACCTCAGTCAATTCAAAAGTAAGGACAGGTTGTTTTTGAAATACAAGGCTTCCAAAGAAAAATGGAGTAGAATAGTGCTTTTTTAACAAAGGCCAATCCGTTTGAAACACCGGAGGTAACTGATAAAGGTCACCAATCATTAGTACCTGCACCCCGCCAAATGGCCGCTCAGTGCCTTTAATATACCGCAATACTGCGTCGATGTAATCCAGCAAATCTGCCCTGACCATGCTGATCTCATCAATGATGAGTAGTTCCAGACATTTGATTAACCGGATTTTTTCCTGGCTGATTCTTTTTCTTGTGAACTCTGCAAAGAACTCATCCTCAGTGAAGGGTATTAAGGGGCCGAATGGAGCCTGGAAAAAAGAATGGATCGTTACGCCCCCGGCATTGACTGCTGCTACAGCAGTTGGAGCAACCACAGCCAGATTTTTTTGAACGTTCGATTTGATATACTGAAGGAATGTTGTCTTCCCAGATCCGGCTTTACCGGTAAGGAATATCGGCACATTTGTCTGCTCAATAAAATCAATTATCGTTTTCTGTTCTGGGGTCAATTGCATTGCTGATGTAAATTTACATATTTATAATTTACCACTAGCGTGGTACAAAGGAGAATTCAACACCGCAACCTTAGTTTCCTCAATGCCTCGGCTTTAATTAATACATAGGGTACGCTGCTTTCAAAAACTTATATAGTGGTTATAGCTTTTCAAATTCGGCAAGTACTAGACCATTAATTTGTCCTATGATCCAGTCAATTCAGATAATCATGAACCAATGGCTCATCCTCTTAACCAGCTGCAGCGAATAAATCAGCCATGAAAAAGTTTGATTCCTGTATCTTTTTTATTTCCGAATAACTAATTGTTAACAAGTTATATAACCTCTGTAATTACAATAGGTCTAACAGTTCAATGTTCCACTCCGTTAAGGTCGATTTTTTCAGGGAAGAGTGAACTTAATATGTGATGTTGTTTTTCTATCTCTGCCTTGTCAAAGATTTTATCAAGATGTTGAAAATATCAACTTCAAGATTGCAATGAAACTTTGCTCACAATAGCGTTGCAGACTTTCGTGTTGGTCACGTTGGGATTTACCCCTTGTCTGCTTGCTCATAGGTACTTACACAGATGTATAAAATTACTTTTTCGTAGAAATTTATTAAGTAAACTAATATTGGGAGTGTACCTTTTTAATCTTATAAACCTTGATTTTTTGTCTTTGCCAACTTTATGGCCTACAGTGATTTATTCAAATAAAAACACATAAAATCCAAGATGTTTTTTAATTCTTCCAGAGCAACTTCCATACCGCTTTTCTTCAACATTTGTTGTGCTGTTTCCGACTTTATTGATCCAGTATTATAGTTTTCTATTTCCATGTAAGTGCTGTTAATGGTGCAGAAAGCAAATCTCTGAGTACTTGAGGGTAGGCACTTCCAAGATGGTGGTACAATGAGATTATTTTGATTAGCTTTGAATCTAAGATTATAAGATGGATTTTTACGGACAGAATAAAACGGATTGGGATGAAATTCTTAGGGATATATTTCCAAATGGTATCCTGAAACATTGTGAGTGGACTGATTTAAATCAGATTGTATCAATTTTAAACAAGATAGGATCAAAAGATGCTTCAAATCATATGTTTTACCCTACTGGTGGAGGCCTTGACATCGAATCTGCACAATTATCAACTGAAGATGGCTGTATTGAATTATTTACAGGACTAACAGATATTTTGAAACCCAAATTTTTGTCTTTTGAGTCTTTTAGGGATGACAGATGGAATTATTTTAGGATAGAAACTAACGAACTTCAACCGTCGAATGTTGAAGATAGCGAAAGAGATAATTTTAGCGAAGAACTCACGGAACTTACAGCGGGCAAGTATGTTTCCCGGAGGCATTGGGATGAAGGAGAATACAATGGTGGGCCTCTACCAAAAGGTGCGCGGGTTCTTACGAGGTATTTTAAAGGATCATTTGTAATCTTTTCAAAATCATCTCCTTATAACCAAAAATCAAGTACATACGACGGAAGACATAATAAAATGAGTGCTGTAGAATTTAGAGCTTACATAGAAAATGTAATCCAAAATGGCTGGTAGTAAAAATAGAAATATACCGACCAAAACTTATCGTGCTTTGTTGGCAAGATCAGGAAATAAATGTGCTTTCCCCGGATGCACGCATCCTCTTATCAATATAAAAGAAGAATACATAGCACAGCTTTGTCATATCGAATCTGTAGCCCACGACAAACAAAGATATAATCCTAATCTTGATGAAAGTGACCTCAATGGTTATGACAACCTAATGTTTATGTGCCTGAAACATCATGTTGAAACTAATGATGAGGTAATATTTCCGGTTCATGCCATGAGGGAAATGAAATATGAACATGAGTCTAAATATGTAGTGAATCCATATCTGTTTGATATATCTCACGTTTATATGCTAAAAAAGGAAGCGGAAGAATATTGGGAGAAAGTGGACATGCTTAAAAATAGTAGTCCAGCATTAACTGCTATTAATTCCCGCGCAGAGTATTCAGAATTGAATGAGGACGTTTTGAATACTTTAGATTTTATCCAGCATCAAATAATAGGCATAGATGACACATTGAAGCAGACAAATTTGAACTTATTTAACATAGAACTTCCTCGCGGTCTAAGTAAGGTAAAAGCTCTAGCAGAGCATATGCTTATTAAATACCTAGAAACCTATGTTGCAACAAATCCCCAGGATATGGCATCCAAAGCAAAATTAGAAAGTTTGCGAAATCATCTTTTATCGACAACAAATAACCCTCCCGTTTAGCTACAATATGAACAATGATATATTATACAAGTACAGAGGTGTACAGAATTTTAGGTTTTTTATTGACATCATCCTCAAAAATCGGTTATACGCTTCTAGGTACGTAGAGTTAAATGACCCGATGGAGGGCCAGTACTATTATAATAAAGGAGAATTAGATCGTAATACTCTAAGAAAAATAAAAGATGATAAAGGTGATTTGCGACTTTGTTCCTTGTCTCGAAACAACAATAATGAGTTGATGTGGTCGCACTATTCTGAAGGACATAGAGGCGTGGCTATAGGATTAAAAATTAACAGGCATCAATATGATGTCAGACCAATACAATATACAGGACTAGCTTATCTTTCCAATGGACAGATTGAAAACGACACGCCCAGAGAAATTCTCTCTCATAAATTGAACGTTTGGGCTTATGAAGAAGAAGAAAGGGTTTTTGTTACGGATAAATTCTATGTTGATGTCCAGATCTATAATGTTATTACAGGACGGGCGATGAGCAATCAAGATTACAGTTTTATAAAGGAAATTGTAGAGAGGATAAATCCGTCAATTCAAATTGTAAAGGCTCAATCATATATGTAGTAATGATGCAGCAGTTGAAATCATCTAATAACATGACTATTGAAGAAGCTAAAAATACAATAATCAACTTGCTTAAAAATGACAGGTCAATCGTAGAACGCAAAAGCGATAAACGTTTAATTGTAAATGGGTACAATTATCAAATAAGGCCCGATGAGGCATTTTATTATAATGATAAAGTTTTTATAGTGGAATATGAAAATAATAAGCGACCGGTTGAAAGTATATCTAAATACCACTGGCTATTTAAAGAAACTGCGTGGCTGAATCAGGGATTAGTTATTTACCTTTTATTTATTATTTGTAATGAAGATCTTGAACGAAAATATCCAATTCGCACAAAGTCCGTAGAGATTTTAGGATACGATTTAAGCCAGAAGTACCAAGAAAAGTTTAACTTTAGTTTTATAAACTATAGTGAACTAAAAACTGCTCAATTGGAGAACGCAGTACAAAGTATGTTAGGAATGTAAAACGAATTTTTAGTCTTTCGGCTTATTTCCATCAGGATCAGCAACAGAAATATTCATATTAAACGATGAGCGTAGTAAGAATTCAGGCAATAAGAAAAGAGCTGGCAGCACTTATTGAACATCAAGTTAAACCACTAAAACGACAGTTAGAGGATCTACTTAATGCTGAGGCAATCAGATTATGTCCTTTTTCAATTGGTGACATTATTACTCTTGACAATGGGAAGTTGGGGCAAATCACGACAATAAAATACCTTTCCTTAGATTATAGCTTGAGTGAGGATGACGATCTATACCAACTCTTCCCGAAAGTTGAATGTGACATTGATTACAAGTTTGCTTATGAGATTGATAATGCCAAGTTTTCAATCACATGGAATATATCTGGATTTAGGATGATAAAAAATAACACTAAAGTTGGTCTTACCAGTTTTGTAGACATTAATCCATCTCATTATCTCATTGATAAAGAAACCAAAAGTGTCAAGAAAAAGATCTTAGAAGACTATGGTATAGAAGATTTGTTGGGTTTAAGCCAGCTTTAATTCTTAGGCTTGTGATCTCGGGATTATCATAATCAATATCTCTATCTTATTCATCCCATTTATGATGGCAAAAAAGGAAAGCGAAGCTAATTGTTATCTGCTCCTCGGGGACATAATGGCTACAAACCTTGTTTTTAATGAAAAAATCAACTATGAGTTGTAATAAAAGAGTGGTAAATTAAAAAGGCTTAAATCTCATTCTTAAAAAATTAGACACAAGCCCTAAAGACCCGACCGATATTTTGAATATATCAATTAGCTTTGTCACGCAAAGAATTCATTAACGACCAAAAGATTATGAGTCTTCTACTCTAAATATACTAAAAAATGCGTATTTTCTATACAAAAAGGCATATTTTATGGATTTTTTTGAAGGTCTAAAAATATTACCCAGTTACCTATTTGTTACAGTTTTAATAATAATATTCTTCATATTGAAGCTAATCATTTGTTATCAACTGAGTATCTGCCTGCCTATATAATTGAAGAACTTTTAATTGTACTTCATCAACTATCTTCCAATCTCTCTCAATATAAATATCTACCATACGGCTTGCCATGTCAACATGGTTCATTGCTAATAAAACATCATCTTTGCTCATCCTACAGGAATTCCTAGCAAGATTTGCGAAGGTATAACGTGCCCAATAAAAAGTTACTCCATCCAGTCCGGTCCTTTTACAGATTTCTCTCATTCCTTTGCTCAGGGCAGAATCAAGTGTTCCATAGGTAGCATAACGTTCTTGAAGTTTGCCAATATATTTTATTAACAAGAGCCTAGCCTCCTCTACTATTTTTATGCTGATAAAAGCATCATCCCTTCTTTTTCTTTTGGTTTTTGTTCTATTGTAATTTATACGATCATCTATAATATTATCCTTTGTGCAATTATAAAGATCAACCGCATTCATTCCACAGGTAAGAAAAGAAAGTATAAAAAGCTCCTTTGCAAGTTCTGCCCGACTTCCAGGTTCTGTTATGCAATCTTTAATTCGCAAGATCTCCTCAATTGAGTTGTTTCGTTTCTTTGTTAAAGGAACCCGGCCGAGTTTATATTTTTTAAAAGGGTAATGTTTAATTCGATGGAATTCCAAATCTTCATTATTATAAAAATCTCTGGCTTCATTGAACAATGTCCTTAGATCTCTCATGTGATTGTGCAGACCAATTTCACTCATAGCTGGCCGGTTGATTACAACTATTTTCCCTAATTGGTTTATCCTTTCCATTTTTCTTTCTGACTTCAGATAATGCTCATAAGAATACAGCATGGTCGAGTTAATCTCTGTTATAGAAACAGTTTGCCGTCCAAAGTAGTCTATAAGGCTGTTTTTAATTCTACTATGATTATGCCCAGTACCTTCTCGACCTTCCAATTTTGTTTTTTGAATATGTTCCTCGCAAAATGCAATAAAATCAATATCTGCATCTTTATCCCTAATATAATCCCGCAATGCTTCAGCGCTAAATGAACTAAGCTTGTTACCAAGCTCGCTAACTGTTCTTCGGTAATCGATTAGCTGTCTTTCAACCAAGTCGGCAATAAACCTATCCTTTATCTTGAACTTTGATGTTAGCTGTTTGCCAACTAAATAGTGATTAGTGTTAATGTACCTTCTTTGGCCCTTATGGAAGATACAGACTTTTACATTGTAGGTTCCATCAGCTTTTTTGTGATGCTTGTAGATTTTTGCACTTATTGTTGCCATAGTTTATAGCGCACACAGCAGGTTGATTATAATAATTGGTTATTCATATGAATGGTGTGCTTACTTCGCATGGAATAATTAATCCAATCATTTTTATTTATTATTTTTCGTTAATCTTCTTTTTCTCCGATCAAAAGTTGGATTACCTTTTCCTGTAGTTCATCAATAATGCTCCAATCTTTGTCAACATAGATGTCCGTAATTCTTCTCTCGCGATCCACATGGTTCAATGCCAGCGCCACATCGTCCTTGCTCATTCTGCATTTATTTCGTGCTAAATTACCCACAGTATGTCGGGCCCAATAATAAGTAATCCCATTGACATTTAACTGTTTACACAACTCTCTCATCCCTGCACTTAAGGCTTTATTCAAACTCCCAATATTGCTATATCGTTGGCAAAGAAATCCTACGTATTTATCTATAAGTGGTTTTGCCTGGGGTACGATCTTTATACTAATGAAAGCGTTGTCCTTTCTTTTGTCTTTGGTTTTTGAACGGTTGTATTCCAATCTTCCTCCGACAATATTGGACTTATCTACTTTAAAAACATCTACAGCATTAATACCACACATATAGAAGGACAGCATGAATAAATCTCTGGCTAACCCTGTTCTACTTTCTGGTAAAGGGCTACTATCCCGGATCAGCTTTAATGTAGCTATGTCGGTATTACGTTTACGGGTCAGCGGCGCTTCAACGATTTTATATTCATCAAAAGGATAGTGCTCAATCCTTAATAATCCCAAACTTTTTCTATTGTATTTTTTGCGAGCATAGTTGAAAAGTCCCCTTAAATCCCGAATATAATTATGAAAACTGGCATCTTTTAAGGGATGCTGAAAAGTTGAGACTGGTTTGTGGAACTGATTCAACCTGGTTATTACCCTTTTTGACTTAAGGTAATGTTCCCAGTCCCCAAGCATATCGTAATTGATTTCCTCGATGAATATCTTCTCCTTACCAAAAAAATCTACAAGGCTGTTCTTTACCGTTCGGTAATTGGCGGCACTCTTACCTCTGCCGTTTTCTTCCAGAGAAGCTATAAACTCAGTGCAGAAAGCTACAAAATCAATCCTTTCATCAGTCTTAGTCAGATACCTTTTGAGTTCATCGGCACTAAAGAGGTGAAGCTTTGGGCCAAGGTTGCTTATGGCCAATCTATAACTATCCAATTCGGAATTGACCAGTGTTTTAACAAACTGATCTTTGATTAAGAACTCCCGCTTGTTTTCGGGATGCCTTTTTAACTGTTTGTCGCAGAGAAAGTGTGTCGTTTCGATGAACCTCTGCTGGTTTTTGTGGTAAATTCTGATCTTTACATTGCACGTACCATCATTTTTGTAATGGTGAACGTAGATTTTTGCATCAACTGTTGCCATTTTAACTTGAAAAAAATTGCGTTTACGGATACCGGAAGTCCTAAATCGCGGGATTTTCTTTGTTAAATATTTGTAAAAGTCATACGTTAAATTCGACAGTTTTTCCTGTAAAACTTAACATGATTTGGCTATTGAAAAGACAAAATGGAGGTAGGAAACTTCCTATTATGGAAATAAAAAACCCCATCCTATTAGCTAGAAATGGGGTTTTTATGTGATTTTCAGACTTGAAAATCTGAGCTCCCTCTGCTGGGCTCGAACCAGCGACCCTCTGATTAACAGTCAGATGCTCTAACCAGCTGAGCTAAGAAGGAGTATTTATCCTGGTTGTTATAATGCTACCAAAATCCATTGGCCATGTTTTCATAAAAAATCCCCACATTGCTGTGAGGATTTTTGCTCCCTCTGCTGGGCTCGAACCAGCGACCCTCTGATTAACAGTCAGATGCTCTAACCAGCTGAGCTAAGAAGGAGTACTGGTTATTTCCTAAAACGGCTTTGGATTAATGTAAAAGAACATAAAGCCTTGTTCGTTTTGGGAATGCAATATTAGGGCTTTTAAATTATTTATGCAATATTTGCAGTGAAAATTTTTAAAAAAAATTAAACAATATATATATGAGCCTGATAATCATAGGTACTGTGGCTTTCGATGCCATCGAAACTCCATTCGGAAAAACTGATAAAATTGTTGGTGGAGCAGCAACTTACGCAAGTTTAGCTGCAGCTTACTTCTATAACAAAACAAAAATTGTAGCCGTTGTTGGAGATGATTTCAAAAAAGAAGACATAGCAACCCTAAATCAGCATGGTATAGATACCGAAGGCCTACAGGTTAAAGCTGGCGAAAAATCGTTCTTCTGGAGCGGAAAATACCACAACGACATGAATAGTCGTGATACTTTGGTTACCGAATTAAATGTATTGGAAAACTTCGATCCAATTATCCCAGAAAGCTACCAAGACTGCGAATATTTGATGCTAGGCAATCTTACCCCTCAAATACAGCAAACCGTTATTAAAAGGCTTAAAAACCGCCCAAAATTAATTGTATTAGACACCATGAATTTCTGGATGGATATTATGATGGACGATTTGTTAGCAACCATTAAAATGGTAGATGTTCTAACTATCAATGATTCTGAAGCCCGCCAATTATCTGGAGAGTATTCTTTAGTTAAAGCAGCTAACAAAATCTTAACTATGGGGCCTAAATATTTAATCATTAAAAAAGGCGAACACGGTGCATTGTTGTTCCATGAAGATAAAATTTTCTCTGCTCCTGCCCTACCTCTAGCAGATGTATTTGACCCAACAGGTGCCGGCGATACCTTTGCAGGTGGTTTTATTGGTTATTTGGCACAAGTAGGCACAATAAACTTCAATAACATGAAAAATGCATTAATCTATGGCTCTGCTTTGGCATCTTTCTGTGTAGAGAAATTTGGTACAGAACGTTTATTAGAATTAAGCAAAGAAGCAATTGCAGCTCGTTTACAACAATTTGTAAACTTAAGCAGCTTCGAAATTACTCAAGATTAGTTTTTAGCTTAAATATAGGTGAAGTCGAGGTCATCAACCTCGACTTTTTTGTTGCACTCCCAATTTCTTTAAAAGAAACTCACAGCTATTACTTCAGCTGCGTACTGGATTGATATCATGTTTTGATCAAACTCGGATCAAACTCGGATGAAACACAGATCAAACTCGGATCAAACATAGATGCCATCTATCTATATTCCGTATTCAATCCCTATTTGATTTGTGTCTATATTCTCTTTATAGTTAACTTTTCTAAGAACATTGGCGAAGAAAGTAAGCACGCATTGCTAACAATTTCTACTGAGATTGCTTCATCGCTGAAAGTTTTCGTGTTTTTGCTTGATTTACCTAAACTTAAAGAACAAAAGTTCTGGCTGCATACCATTAAAATATTCCAATACCTTAACAAGTAATTCCTTATCTTTAAACATGCCTTTTCTAAGCAACATTAACTGCCAAATCTCTAATGGGCCTTCTTTCCCATTCAATATTCCATCTTTCCGAAATGGCATTCACTTATCTTTACCAAGCAACGTTACCTTTTTTGTAGGCGAAAATGGCTCAGGAAAATCAACTTTGTTAGAAGCCATAGCCGAAAAGATAGGATTTAATTTAAGGGGCGGAAATAAAAACCACAATTTAAATAATGGAGTAAATTTTCAAGGTTATGAAAATCCTATAACCCAACCATTACATTTATCTTGGACACCACGCAGAATTAACAACGGCTTTTTTATGAGAGCAGAAAGTTTTTTCAACTTTGCCAATTATATAGATGAATTAGCAGAAACTGACAGCAGAATATATAATGCCTACGGCGGCAAATCCCTTCACCATCAATCTCATGGCGAATCATTTTTAGCGCTATTTAACAACCAATTCGAATCAGGTATTTATATCCTAGATGAGCCAGAAGCAGCTTTATCTCCTGCACGTATTCTCAGCTTTATGAGCATCATTAACAGTTTAGAAAATAGCGGTAGGGCACAATTTATTATAGCCACTCATTCTCCCATCTTACTTTGTTATCCTAAAGCTACCATTTTCAATTTTGACGGGAATGGCATTTCAAAACTTCATTATAAAGAAACAGAGCATTATCAATTAACCAAAAATTTTTTAGAAAATCCAGATGTTTATTTGAGACATTTATTTACCGAAAACTAATCTAAGCTAGTTGAACCAAGATTCCCACCTTTTCAAACTTCTCAAAAACACTGTCGGTATGGGGCGCATCAGGTAGCTCGTCCGTTAAATCCTGACCGGCCCAATGTTCGTAATGTTTGCCATTTCTCCATAGTCTGCTACTACCCACATCATAGATCATTCCCTTATACGCTACCCAAATATCGGGTTTGTCTTGTCCATTACGCAGCGCAAGCTGCTGTTTGGTATAAATTGGCAAATCCATTAACGTTTTCTTCTACTTTTAAAAACTTCAGCTAAATAAACCCCTAATAATAAAGTAGCCATCATAAAAAAGTGGTTCTCGAAAGGGATATTAGCCAAATCAAATCCTACATTTTGCTTTTCATCATAGGAGATAACCGGCAAATTACATAGTATACCATAACAAATGTAGAATGGTATAAGTGCCACCACAAAAGCTCTGTAAAACCTGTACATAAATCTCAGCGTATTAATGTATTCTACACCTATTAATAACAACATCAAAAATGCGAAAGCAATGGCTGTATACCATTTGGTATAGGCAAAAAACAATAAGGCAATACATAGACCAATTAGCATATGGCTAACTGCTAAACCATATTTTTGCAAATCATTTTTAGGGAATTTAGCATTTAGGTAATTATAAATCCCCAATCCAGCAAAGCTAAAAGTAAAAAGAAACAGATATTCTTCTAGTGGTAAACCCCTATAACTAGAGCCTACTAAGTAAGCCGTGTTAAAATTCCACGCTTTTAATCCAGTTAAAAATACGGCGATTTCAGAAAAAACGAAGGTTACAATTAATGATGGTAAAACATTGAATTTTAAACTTTCTACTCCTGTGGTCTTTTTATCTAATGTTAAAACAATGGGAATAAGAATAACAAATAAATTGAGCAGTAAAAAAGTATAGGTCATCGCTGTAGCTTTTGAATTTAATTTTCAAAAGTATGATTTTGAAGCCGTTTAAACACCATCGATTGGATACTTAAATACTAAACCAGCAACAAAGAACTGGTATAAATAGAAAAAGCTCCCAAATAGGAGCTTTTCTTAGATATGTTTTTCAATTGTTATTGGGCCTCTGTAGATGCAAGGTCTTTTGCATAAGTTTTAAGATATTTTTTTAGAATACCACGTGCTACGTGGATACGTGTTTTTACTGTTCCTATCGGAATTTCCAATTCATCGGCAATTTCGTGGTATTTGTAACCTTCAAAATATTTAATAAATGGCACATAATATTCTGGTTGTAAAGTAGCTAGTGCTTTATGGATATCGCCCATTACAAATTTACTTTCTACTGCGTTACGCGTAGCGCTATAATGTAAGTTTGCAGAGGAAATATCTTCACTTTGTGTAATTAATGTATTTGTTTTCACCATACGTCTGTAGTTATTGATAAACGTATTGCGCATAATGGTAAACAACCAACCCTTTAAATTAGTTCCTTCCTTAAATTTACTATAGTATGTAACCGCTTTTAGCATGGTATCTTGTACCAAATCATTAGCATCTTCAATATCTTTTGTAAAATTTAAAGCGAATGACTGTAAAGACCCTGAGTAATCATGCAATTGGTGGTTAAATTGTAGCTGTGTCATAGTTTTAGTTTTTAAGTTTTAAAAAGAAACAGAAGCCAAGTGGTTCCAGCAACCTGTCTGTAATTATTTAAACTTATACAACTATGATACCAAAAACAAGCCGATAATTAATTTTAAAGAAAAAACCTATCTAAGCGAGCAAAAAGCCAATTGTCACAATATGTTTACTTCACGTTCTAGCCTAACGCCAAACTTGGTATACACTGCATTTATAATTTGTTCTGAAAAATTATACACTTCCTGTCCAGTGGCGCCTCCATGATTAACCAAAACCAGAGCCTGATTTTTCCAAGTACCAGTTGCTCCATGTATAACACCTTTAAAGCCACATTGTTCTATTAACCATCCGGCAGCTAATTTAACTTGATTATTTGGTGCAGGATAATGTACAGTTTCTGGATAGTTTTGCTGTAATTGGTCAAATGCTTGAAGTGTTATTACTGGATTTTTGAAAAAGCTCCCTGCATTACCAATCGTTTTCGGATCTGGTAATTTGCTAACTCTAATATCAGCCACAACTTTAGACACATCTGCAATCGTAGGCTCATTGATACTTCTATTTGCTAGCTCAGTGGTTATTGCACCATAATGAGTTTGCAGATTTGCTTTTGTACTTAATTTAAAAGCCACTTCAGTAATAATGTATTTCCCTTTAAGTTCATTTTTAAATACACTATCTCTATAACCAAACTTGCAATCTTCATGGTTAAATGAGGCAACATTACCAGTTGCAATTTCTAAAGCAGTACAAGAAACAAATACGTCTTTAAGCTCTACACCATAGGCACCAATATTCTGTATCGGCGATGCACCAACTGTACCAGGTATTAAGGTTAAGTTTTCTAAACCTGCAAAACCATTTTCTACGCAATAAACTACTAGGTCATTCCAAATTACACCACCTCCTGCTATTACCAAAATATCGTCAGCATTTTGCTGATAGCGGATACCAGGTATACTTATTTTTATTACTAACCCATCAAAATGCTGTGTAAAAAGCATATTGCTTCCGCCCCCAAGCACCAATAATTTCTGATTTATAATACGTGGATCGGTGAAAATTGCCTTTAGATCTGCTTCATTTTTAACATCAGCAAAAAGTTTAGCACTTACATCTATACCAAAAGTGTTATAAGGTTTTAAAGAAACATTGGTTTGCAAAAGCGACATGGAAAATAAATTATAATGCAAATGTAATTATATAATCATTGATAGCGAATAGGAATTCGGCTTCTAAAACATAAAATTCACCTAGCTAAAACGTCAATTCGCCGATTAAAGCTATTTAACTAATCAATTTCTTACTCTTTTTGTAGCATGGAATTAAATCAACCCACTTTAACACTTGCAGAAGAAATAAGAATTTTAATCAGGAAACTTTGGAATTAAAAAAAGTTTCCCTAGTTTTGCAGCACAAATCCAAATACATCATGGAATTAAATGAGCCAAGCATAACAATTGCAGAAGAGATTAAAATATTAATAAGGAAACTTTGGAGCTAAAAAAAGTTTCTATGGTTTTATTAAAAATAGAGGGATAAGCATTGGAAGTTAAAGAATATATAATTGAAGAATCGGATAAGCTTTTTTGCCAATATGGCTTTAAAAGTGTGACTATGGACGACATTGCCAAACATTTAGGCATGTCTAAGAAAACTATATACCAAAATTTCAGTGACAAAAACGAACTGGTAAATATCTTAATAGAAAGTAAGCTAACCAATCAACACCATAACATGACCTGTAGCGCAACAAACGCTACTAATGCTGTAGAAGAGGTTTTTTTATCTATAGCTAATATAGATGAGTTATTAACCACTATGAACCCTAAGTTGTTTTATGACTTACAAAAATACCATCCTAGCGCATGGTTATTCTTTAAGAATTTCAAAGCAAAATCGCTAGGTACTTCAATTGCAGCCAACCTTGAACGTGGTGTAGCAGAAGGTTTGTATAGGAAAGAAATTAAGATAGACATTTTAACGCAGCTAAGATTAGACCATGCTGAATTAATTTTTAATCAGCATGACCATTACACCAGCAATAAGTACAACTTAGCTCAAGTAATGATAGAAATAACTACACATTTTCTTTATGGCGTTTGCAATGCAGAAGGACTAAAGTTAATGGAGAAATACAAACAAGAAATTAGTAACAAGATCCCTAACAATTAACAAGTAATCTATTAACAAAATGATATCTAGACTAACAATGGTAAAATTAATGCTTATCCTGTTTGGGGCAGTAGGTTTACCGCAATTTGCCCTAGCGCAACAAAAAATAACACTGGGTGATGCTTTGACTTTTGCCCTACAGAACAATACCAAAATTCGCAAAGCTAGATTAGACATAGAAGGCGGAAGGTATAAAGTACAAGAAGTAAGAGCACAAGCTTTACCTCAAATAACAGGTACTTCTGGACTAACTTACAACCCAATTATTGGGCAACAGGTAGTAGATTTTGGTGGTCAGTTACAAACTTTAAAATTTGGCCAGAAATGGAATTCAAATGCAGGCATTCAATTATCTCAACAGATTTTTAACCAGCAGGTTTTTACTGGCTTGCAAGCAGCTAGATCTAGTGAGGAATATTATAACCTAACTTCTCAGTTAACAGAAGAACAAATCATCGAGTTGGTGGCTAATAATTATTATCAGGTTTTGGTAAACAGACAGCAACTAGATGTGGTGGATAATAACATAAAAAATGTTAAAGTAATCGAAAAAATTATTTCGAACCAATTTGAGAATGGCTTGGCTAAAAAAATTGATGTTGATCGTATTAAGGTTAACTTAACCAATTTAGAAACTCAGCGTGAGCAAACGCTAAATGCCATTACCCAATTAGAAAACCAATTGAAATTTTCTATGGGCATGCAAGTTACTACCCCAATTATTCTGCCTAATACTGAGTTAACTGAAGTTACCCAGCTGCCACAGTTTACAGATTCTTTAGCTTTAAATAACAGAACAGAAATTAAGTTATTGGATACCCAAGATAAATTATTGTGGTTACAACGTAAAGCTTACGTAGCCGAATACTATCCAAGTTTATCTTTATCTGGAAACTATACTTACTCCAGTCAGAGTGGTGGTTTCGATTTCTTAAGCTCAAATGCAAGTGCCATCGGTTTTGGTTCATCAGCTGTTGGCTTAACTTTAAAAGTCCCTATCTTTAATGGATTTTTAACGAGATCAAAAATTCGCCAAGCAGATGTAGACATCAAAAAAGCTCAAGAAGATAGAAGAGAGACCACTAACTCATTGAATTTAGCGTATGAGAATGCCAAAATCCAGTTGAGAAATAGTATAAACACCATTACATCTCAAAAGAAAAATGTAGAGTTGGCTCAAGAAATTTACAAGAGCACACAAAACAATTACAACAACGGATTGGCAACTTTAACCGATTTGTTAGATACAGAAACTTCACTTACCCAAGCTCAGAATAGCTATACACAGGCTTTATTAAATTACAAAATAGCCGAAATACAACTAATCAAATCAAACGGAAATATTAAATCGCTAGTAAAATAAAATGAAAAGAGTAATCACCATAATCGTTGTAGTACTTGTAGTATTAGCTGCAATTGGCTACGTATTAACCAACAACAAAAAGAAAGCACAAGAAACTACCGATTTTATTGCCAAAGGTAGTGGAGCTGTTGCTGTAAAAACAGCTGATGTTGAGCGTAAAGAAGTTAATTTAGATTTTACTGCAAACGGAAATTTTGCTGCAAACCAAGAATTAAACTTCCTATCAGAGAATGCTGGTCGTGTAAGCAAAATTTTTGTATCAGAAGGCGACCGTGTAAGCAAAGGGCAAGTTTTAGCTCGTATTGATGCTGAAATTATCAATACAGACAGAGAAACAGCCGAAGCTACTTACCAAAATGCAGTAAGAGATGAAGCTAGATACCAAAGTTCTTATGCAACTGGCGGTGTTACACAACAACAGTTAGATCAAGCTAAATTGGCAACTCAAAATGCTAAACTACGTTTACAAGCTTCTCAAAGAAGATTAAGTGATGCAAATATCAAATCTCCAATTAATGGTATCGTAAATAAAAAATACATTGAAGTTGGTGCTTTTGTTACTGCACAAGGTACACAATTGTTCGAATTGGTTGATGTTTCAAAATTGAAATTGAAAGTGAATGTTAACGAAGCTCAAGTTGCCAACTTGAAAATTGGGAATGCTGTTCAAATTCAATCATCGGTTTTCCCTACTGATAAATTTACGGGTAAAGTAACGTTTATTGCATCAAAAGCTGATGAAACTTTAAACTTCCCTATAGAGATTGAAGTGGCTAACAACATTAAAAATTCTTTAAAAGCAGGTATGTATGGCACTGCTGTATTTCAGTTCCCTAAACAAGCACCAACAATTCTTATACCTCGTACTTCTTTTGTGGGTAGTGTAAGTAGTAATGAAGTTTATGTTTTAAACAAATCTAAAAACACTGCCGAGATACGTAAAGTAGTTTCTGGAAGAACTTTAGGTGAAAGCGTAGAAATTTTAGAAGGCTTAAAAGAAGGAGAAACGGTAATTACAAGCGGACAAATTAACTTGACCGAAGGTACTCCAGTTACAATTATAAAGTAAAAAATAGATTTGAGATGTGAGACCGGTTCTCATATCTAACTTCTAACATCTCAATAAATAGAAAATGAAAATTACAGATATATCCATAAAAAGACCTTCGCTGGTAATTGTGGTTTTTACCGCACTTACTTTGTTAGGTTTACTGAGTTATTTCTCGTTAGGATATGAACTTTTACCAAAGTTCTCTCCAAACGTAGTATCTATCTCTACTATTTATCCTGGAGCTTCGCCTAATGAGGTAGAAAGTACCGTTACCAAAAAAATTGAGGATGCTATTTCTTCGATGGAAAACATCAAGAAAATTAATGCCAACTCTTACGAAAGTTTATCGGTAGTAATTATAACACTAACCGATAAAGCCGAAATTGATATTGCATTAAATGACGCACAAAGAAAAGTAAATGCCATCTTGGCTGATCTACCAGATGATGTGAAACAACCATCGTTGAGTAAATTCTCGTTGGATGATTTTCCTGTAATCACCATGTCTGCATCTGGCAATATGGACGATATTTCGTTCTACGATTTGATGGACAAACGTATTGCACCTATCATTTCTCGTGTATCTGGTGTGGCTCAAGTAAACCTAATTGGTGGTTCTGAGCGTGAAATCAAAGTAGCTTTAGATGCTAAGAAAATCCAAGGTTACGGTTTATCTGTACCAAACGTGCAACAAGCAATATTAAGTTCTAATTTAGATTTCCCTACAGGTAGTGTAAAAACTAAAGCACAAGACATCCTAGTACGTTTATCAGGTAAATATGCCAGCGTAGAAGAAATGCGCAACTTAGTAATCATTACCGCTAAAGATGGCGCACAGATCCGTTTAGGAGATATTGCCGATATTCAAGATACACAAAAGGAAACAGATAAAATTGCTCGTATCAATAGAGCCAACTCAATTGCTGTTCAAATTATTAAACAAAGTGATGCCAATGCGGTAACTGTAAGTGAAGGCACAAAAGCAACTATCGCAAAACTAAAAGAAGATTACAAAAATATAGGCCTTGATATTAAAATTGTAAACGACAGTTCTGTATATACTTTAGAATCTGCTGATGCTGTAATCCACGATTTGATAATAGCGATTATCTTGGTAGCGGTTGTAATGCTTTTCTTCTTACATAGCTTGCGTAATGCGGTTATTGTAATGGTTTCTATTCCTGCTTCGTTAATTGCCACGTTTATTGGTATTTCTATGTTTGGTTATACCTTAAACTTAATGTCTTTATTAGGTCTGTCACTCGTGGTGGGTATCCTGGTAGATGATGCGATCGTAGTTTTGGAGAATATCCAGCGCCATATGGAGATGGGTAAAAATAAAGTACGTGCAGCTATCGATGGAACACGTGAAATCGGTTTTACCGTAGTTTCCATCACCTTTGTAATTGTGGTAGTGTTTTTCCCTATCGCAATAAGTACGGGTATGGTAGCTAACATTTTACGCCAGTTCTGTGTGGTGGTAATTATTTCTACCTTGCTATCATTGGTTGCTTCGTTTACCATAGTACCATTAATTTTCTCTCGTTACGGTAAATTAGAGCGTATTGAAGGCAAAAATGCCTTTGGTAAGTTTATTTTATGGTTCGAAAAGCAACTTGGTAAGTTTACTAACTGGATTTCTAATTTATTAAGATGGACACTTAAACATAAAGCAATTACCTTAATTGGTATGTTTTTAATGCTCTTATCTTCTTGTGGTTTATTAGCAGGTGGATATATTGGTTTTGAATTCTTCCCTAAATCTGATAAAGGCGAATTCTTATTACAAATAGAGATGCCTAAAGATGTTTCTTTAGAACAAACTAACCTTTACACTCAAAAAGCGGAGAATTATTTAAGCGATAAAAAGGAAATTGTTCAGATGATTACTACTGTTGGACAATCGAGTGAAGGAATGGGCGGTACAACAGCTACTGCTTATAAATCTGAAATCAACGTGAAGTTGGTAGATAAACCAGAACGTAACAACGTTTCTTCTGATATTATTTCTACTACTTACACTCGTGAGTTAGAAAAAATACTAGTTGGCGCTAAAATCAAAACGGTTCCGATTGGAATTTTGGGAACTGCAGATGATGCCCCTATCCAATTTGTGGTAATGGGTTCTGATTTGGATAGCGTGATGTCTTTCGCTGAAAAAGCTAAAAGCATATTAGAGAAAATACCTGGGGCTACACAAACCAAGCTTTCGGTAGAGAAAGGAACACCAGAGATTAATGTAAAAGTAGACCGAGATAAAATGTCGGCCTTGGGCTTAAACCTATCAACAGTAGGTTCTACCATGCAGACTGCTTTTGCGGGCAATACCGATGGTAAATTCCGTCAAGGTGAGTATGAATATGATATCAACATCCAATACCAAGATTTCGATCGTAAGGATATCGATGATGTACGTAATTTATTATTCATAAATCCAGCAGGCCAACAAATTAAGCTTTCTCAGTTTGCCGAGATTAAAGAAGGTTCTGGACCAAGTTTGCTAGAACGTTTAAATAAATCTACATCGGTAACAGTTAAAGCTCAAACCGTAGGTGTGCCAACAGGTACTGTAGTAACAGATTTCCAGACAGCATTAGCGAAAATCAAAACTCCTGCAGGCATTAGCTTCTATTGGGCGGGTGACCAAGAAAACCAGAGCGAAGGTTTCGGTACTTTAGGTATTGCATTATTAGCAGCTATTGTATTGGTTTATTTAATTATGGTAGCACTTTACGATAGTTTTGTATATCCATTTGTGGTAATGTTCTCTTTACCGTTAGCATTAATTGGGGCCTTGCTTGCTTTGGCATTAACCAACAACGCTTTGGGTATTTTCACCATACTTGGTTTTATTATGCTAATGGGTCTGGTAGCTAAAAACGCGATTATCTTAGTCGATTTTACTAACCAAATGAAAAAACAAGGTAAAACTACTCACGAAGCTTTAATTTTAGCAAATCATGCTCGTTTACGACCAATTTTGATGACAACCATTGCCATGGTAATTGGTATGTTGCCTATCGCTTTAGCGAGTGGTGCCGGGGCCGATTGGAAAAACGGTTTGGCTTGGGTAATTATTGGAGGTTTAACCAGTTCGCTCTTCTTAACCTTAGTAGTTGTACCAGTTATGTACCAAATCTTTGATAACATGCTAGAGAAATTTGGTTTCAATAAAAAAGGCCAAACCATTGAAGAACAAATGATAGAACCATACGATCACAAAGATGTGAATGAGTGGGAACAAAACCACTAATAAATTTTCCCAATTATACTTTTAGTTTTAAAGGAGCCTTTTTGAGGCTCCTTTTTTTGTTTAAAATATACCCAAGATTTTAGCTAAAATCTAATCTTCAAAAATCTTTGTAATTGACATGGTTTATTTTTTTCGACAACCTGTAAGTTTTTTAAGCAAACGGACACTAATGGAATAACAAAGATCAGTTTAAATAAAAACAGGCATATGAAAACAAGAACAATTTTAGCAACCATGGTATTGGCAATTCTCTTGATGGGCTGCGATAAAACTTCATCACCAGATGGAAGAGCGCAATTACGAGACAGTGAACTTTCTGAGAAGATTGATGCCCTTACCAAAAAACAAATCATTATTTTAGATAGCTTACAGGTATTGGACAAAAAAATTGAAGCAAAAAAAAGGCCAACAAATTAATAAAATGAACGAAAAGCAATTCCTTCAGCTTCTTTCTGCCAACCAAGGTATTATTGCTAAGGTGTGCAATATTTATTGCAATTACAGAGAAGATTATGAAGACTTGTTTCAAGAAATTACCTATCAAGCTTATAAAGGCTTTGCCTCTTTTAGGGGCGAAGCCAAATTTAGCACTTGGCTTTACCGCATTGCTTTAAACACGGCATTTAGTTCTTTTAGGAAGAAAAAACCTGAGCTCAATTTCGTAGCAGATTTGCCCGACCATTTAGTTTATAGAAATGATGAAATAGGTGATGAGAAACAACAATTACTGCTTGCCATAAAACAATTAAAAGAAGCAGATAGGGCTATTATAAGTTTATATCTTGATGAATTGAGCTATGCGGAAATAGCAGCAATTATTGGAATAAGCGAAAACAATATCGGCGTAAAAATTAATCGAATTAAAAACAAGCTCTTTAAAATATTAAACAATGGAAAATGATAAGTTAAAATCGATTTGGAAAACAATACCAGCTCAACACAAAAGCGACATAGAATTAATGGAAATGCTCAAAGAGCGAAATCATCCGATTTTAAATGCTATTAAAAAACAAGCATTTGTTGAGCTATTTGCTTTTACCATTTTTTTGTTCTGCTACTATACCATGTTTGATGGGGTAGATAAACCCCTGCTGGCAAATATTGCATTGGTTTTTGCCATAGCAATAAATATGTTCCATTACATTAAAGGATATCGATTACAACAGCTGTTTAGATCTAGTGAAAACGTTTTGGAAGATTTAAAACGGTTTGCTGCAAAATTAAAATCGTATCAGCTAGAAACTCTCATTGCCAAAACACTTTTTATTGCTGGCATGGGTGTTTTTTTTACCAACGGTATTCAACTCACTGCAAACAAATGGTGGGCAATTGGATTAATACTAATCATTTTTATCATACAACTTATCTTCCTAAATAGAGTTTGGGTAAATAGAATAAGAAAAATTAAAGCAACAATAGGCGAATTTGAGAATGCTTAGATCTCTTTATAAGTAGTTTTAAAATTAGCCAAAAACTACAAATTTTGTTATATAAACCCGGTTGAAGTGGAAATACTCCTTTGTATTGCCCAACTCCGTCATATCGAAATGAGGAACGAATGAGATATCTTTTCGTTTAATGCTACTATCTTAGAGATTTCTCTACCGTCGAAATGACGAAACAAAAAAGATTGTAACGAAAAACCTGCCTGCGGCAGGCAGGCAGGACTACATTAGCCAAAAGCTACTGACCTTGTTTTTCAAACTTAGTGACATATTTTCAATAAAGTTTACATCAGAATATAGGAAAATTCAGAAAACACCCCGTCTGCGAAAAGCAGCCACCCCTCTAAAAGAGGGGAATTGAATACGTCATTAGTAATTATTTTATCGCACTAATTTTAGCCACTAAAAATGTAATCAACAATCCAAAACAGCCAATAACGGCATAAGAATAACGTAAGCTAGACAATGCCGAGATGTAACCAATTAGCGGTGGTCCCATTAAAAAACCAAAATAACTTACACCCGAAACCATAGCTAATGCAATACCTGGCGAAACTTTTGTATTGGTACCTGCAATACTGTAAACCATTGGCACAATACCCGAAACACCAATACCTACCAACATGAAACCAATAGTTGCAGGAATTAGATAGGGCAACACTACCGATAAAAACATGCCTGTAGAAATGATAATACCGCTTACTTGCAAAGATTTTTTACGCCCATATTTGGCAATGAGTTTATCACCTAAAAACCTACCTGTGGCCATCATAATCATAAATGAAGTATAACCTAAGATCACCAAAGCATGTGGCGCTTTTATAATTTCCTTAAAATAAACACCGCTCCAATCGAACATGGCGCCTTCTGTAGCCATGCTACAAAAACCAATAATCCCCAACTGTACCAACACCCCTTGTGGCTTGGTAAACAGCTTTGACTTTTCTGTTTCTTTGGGTTTTTGCCAACCTATTAAGAAACGGTAATTGATAAAAATATGTACTAATGCCAATGCTGCAATAATGCAAAAGTGGATATATGGTGTGAGGTGAAAATTGATCATCAATAACCCTAACAATGCACCTGTAAAACCACCAACACTCCAAGCACCATGGAAGGAAGTCATGATGGGCTTACCATAATAGGTTTCGCCAGCAACCCCTTGTGTATTTAGGGCAATGTTGCAAAGGTTACCTGTTATGCCAAATAAGAACAAAAAAATTGCCAACTGCCAGCCTGCTGTTGCTAAGCCTAGAAATGTTAAGGCAATGGCATATAATGGTGTGGCAATGCTCAACATTCTCCTGCTGCCAAAAATGGTAGTTAATTTGCCTGAGATTGGCATGGTTAATAATTGGCCTAATGGCAAAGCCAGTAAAATACTTCCTAGCTCCGCATCTGTAAGGTTCATTACCGCCTTAAGATCGGGGATGCGACTAGCCCAAGATGCAAAAACAATCCCTTGGCCGAAATAAAACAATGAAACAGCGAACCTTACTCTCTTTTTCTATAAGGATGATTTTCGAATGGATTGTTGGCAATAGCAGCTTCGGTACTTGTAGACATTTAAAAGAAAAATTAAGAATGCAAAGTTCCTCAAATCTATTGGCAATAGAAAGCTTCTTTTATAATTTAGATATAATTAATGCTTAACCGCTAGGCTATATTTTCTTATTAAGAATATTTAGTGGTTAAGGCATCTTATTTTATAGATCTTCCTACTTCTTGTACAAAGCCATGAAAATTAATTTTCTTTTGACGGCCTCCCAAACGTACAATAATCACCTTGTTTTGTGGGTTAACATATATGGATTGATTGAACATTCCCTGCGCCTTATAATCGTAAACTTTTTTGGCATAAAAATATCTTCCGTCAGCGTTACGTTCTACAGGATAGCCTAGCTCCTCTTTTTCTAATTGTTTAATAGCACTTAACGAATCTGGGAAGTATTTAAAGTCTCGAGTTGCCCAAAACTGGTTTTTATATCTTTTTTTAGCCAAAGTATCGGGGTTTGTTGTAGCATTAACCCACTTTTTTGATACAATTTGTTTGCCTTGCCAATTGCCTTCATTTAAATAAAGGCGACCTAGTTTCGCAAAATCTAAAGCTGTGGCATTGATACAGCAAAATGCCTTCACATTATCTTTGCGATCTAAACTCCAAAGTGCATCGCTCTCTGCCCCTAAAGGCTTCCATAAGTTTTCTTGCAACAATACATTTAGGGTTTTACCGGTAGTTTTTTCTAGTATCATGGCCAATACCTGTGTATTGATACTCATATATTCGAATACGGTATTTGGCTCATTTTTCATCTTTAATTTGCCTACCATTTTCTTTAAATCTGCACCATAATAGCTACGTGTAATTTTAGAAAAGGGATTAAATGAACGCTCTTTAAAATTAAATCCGCTTCTCATATCCAAAACATGTTGAATAGTTAACCTTTTAAAGCGTTCGTCATTTTTAGCTAATTCTGGCAAATATTTAATGACCAAATCATTAGTAGAATTGATCTGACCGCGATCTACTGCAATACCAATTAATGTACCTACAAAAGATTTAGCCATAGAAAAACTAGGCTGTTTAGCCTCCAAACTCGTTTGATCATCAATATATTGATAAATGATACTATCATTTTTAATCACCAAAAAAACAGCGGTTTTTGTTTGGCGCAAAGAAGAATCAATTCGAGTTTTCAAAGATTCGTACTTCGCATTACGAAGATTACTTTTAAAGTAAAAAGGTGTAGATGATTTTTTAATGGTAACGTTATTAAACTTAGCACTATCGCCAGCATCAGGCACTAAATATTGAATAGATTTAAGAGGAACACAAGCGGAAAAGATGATAGATATTAAGGTTAATGCTAAAATTATTCTCTTCATATTTATTAAATGGGCTTGTTTGCGATTAGGATTAACAATTAACTTCCAAAATCGATTGAAGTAATTTCGAATTTCCGTAAATACTGTATATCACCTACCTAATTATTGACGATCTAATTTCTTTAAATCAATCTGAAATTGAAAGGTTGTTTTATCATCTGGATATAAAAAAAGCCAGCAATTGCTTACTGGCTTCCTCACTAAATGTATAATCGGATTTTCAAACTAGCTTTCCGACTTTCTTATTACAATTTATCTGGCTGATACAACCTCACTGAGCCATCACCTTCGTTTGAAACGATTAGCATACTTCTCCCATTCGGACTATCTTTTGGTTTAACAAACATTAAACCTTCTGGAGCATCTCCTGTAGCAAATAATTGCACAAATATAGGACTTGCAGGCGTGCTTACATCATAAACTGCGATATGATCTACCCTCTCCATACCGATAAAGGCTAAAGTTTTCCCGTTTACCTGTGCAACAGTCACACTTTCTACCTCTACTCCTTTGTTGTCTGATCGTTCATCATCATATTTACCAGCATCAATAACACGTTGCTCTAAATCTTTACCAACATTTGCTACCAATTGACCCGTACTTGCATTAATGATACTCATGCTTCTGCCACCTGGCGCATAAATTTCATCGTAATCTCCATCACCATCTGTATCTCCAAATGCCTTACTTACCGTTAATCTACCTAAATTAGTTTCTAATTTTAAGGTGGCAGCATTTGGAAATTTAGTAGGATCTAATGTGTAATTTTTTGAACTTACCCTCACCTCCTCATCATAACCTGCCCAAGCACGTGTATCTCCTTCGTTTGCTAAGGCTAAATAATTTGCCCCTCCAGCAGAAAAATAAGAAATGGCATCTGGTAAATAAAAAGCTTTAACAGGCCAAGTACCTAGCTGCCCAACTTTGCCATCTTTATCGCTCACATCCCAAGCATTTTCTGCAAGGCTGATATCTCTAACACCCAAAGGCATAATCTTAGTAATAGAACCTGCAACCAAGTCAACTTCTGCCACTGCATTATTTTCTTGTAAGGTTACATACGCTTTTTTAGAGTCTGGAGCTACTGCGACGTACTCAGGCTCAATATCTTGTGCAAAACTTGCATTAGGACCATAAATTCTTAAGCCTGCAGCAATAAGAGCAGCTTTAGAACTTTCAAAACCTGTAAAATCTAAAGTTTTAACAGCATAATTATTCTTAGTATCGATAATCGATATAGAACCTACAGGATCGATCGTATATTCGGTATTAGGTTCACCTTCATTAGCAGAGATGATATAATTACCATCTGGACTAAAAGTTACCATATCTGGCATAGCGCCAACTTTAATCTTTTTTACCTCTGATAAATCTGTAGTTTTTAAAACAACTACATCGCCGTTGTTTGTAGTTATATCTCCATTTAAAGCAATTGCTAATAAGCCATTATTAACAGCAACACTATTTATACCTGCATTATTTGGATAGTTAAGTGTGGTTAATTTAGTTAATGTTGGGTATTTGCTTAAGTCTACCACATCAACTTTAGTACCACCATCATTACTTACCACAAATAATTTCTTTGTAGAAGGATCATAAGCAGAGATTTCTGAAGCAAACTCTCCACCTAAATCAATCATTGCCGTTTCTTTAAAACTTTTAATATCTTCTGGCACTATGGTTTCTACTTCTGGTGCTGTAGGATCGTTTTTTTTACATGCATTTAATGCTAATGCACAAATTACCAAGGCGGTAAATAATTTTGTTTTTGAGGTCATTCTTCTGTTTATATTTCCGCAAAAATATATCCAATTGCCCAAACCTATATTTGCTGTAGATTATCATTATATTAATTTTTGGCAATAAAAAAAGCCAGTAATTGCTTACTGGCTTTTTAATGAATATATCTTTCGGACTTTAACAACTCCTCTTTAGAGCCTGCTCCGATACATCGGAGGGTTGGAGGTTTATATATGTATCGCTCTATTTTCAGTTGCCGCCATAGCTGCTTCTTTTAAAGCTTCGGTATAAGTAGGGTGTGCGTGGCAAATTCTTGCAATATCTTCTGCAGATGCACGGAATTCCATTGCCACAACAGCTTCTGCAATCATATCTGCAGCACGTGGGCCAATCATGTGTACACCTAAAACCTCGTCTGTTTTCTCATCAGCCAAAACCTTTACAAAACCATCAGTATCCATGCTTGCTTTCGCACGTCCACTTGCTTTGAAAGGAAATGAACCAGCTTTGTATTTCACGCCTGCAGTTTTCAATTGCTCTTCTGTTTGTCCAACTGAAGCCACTTCTGGCCAAGTATAAACTACACCAGGAATTAAATTGTAATTGAGGTGTGGTTTTTGTCCGGCAATAGTTTCTGCTACATAAATACCTTCATCTTCTGCCTTGTGCGCTAACATGGCACCAGTAATTACATCACCAATGGCATAAACACCAGGAACCGAAGTTTCTAAATGTGCATTTACAGGAATCTTCTTTCCTCTTTCTTCAACCGTGATCCCGATTTTATCTAAACCTAAACCTTCGCTATAAGCTGTTCTACCAACAGCAACAATGCAATAATCAGCTTCGAATTTTACTGCCTCACCTTTGGCATTATCAGCAGTAACCGTAACAGTTTTACCTTTCGTGGTTGCGCCAGTTACCTTATGTCCCATAAAAAACTCCATGCCTAAAGATTTCTTTAACACACGTTGTAATTCTTTACCTAAACCAGCATCCATTGTTGCAATAATAGATGGCATAAACTCGATTACCGAAACTTTTGTTCCTAAACGAGCGTAAACAGAACCTAATTCCAAACCAATTACACCACCACCAATAACTACCATTGTTTTTGGAACTTCTTTAATATTTAAAGCTTCGGTAGAAGTAATGATACGTTTTTTATCGATTGGCAAAAACGGCAAAGCGGTAGGTTTAGAACCTGTTGCAATAATTACATTTTTAGCCGAAAGGGTTTCTGTAGAACCATCCGCCTTAGTAACTAAGATAGTATTTTTATCGACAAATGAACCTAGGCCTTCAAATGCATCAATTTTATTTTTCTTAAAAAGATAAGTGATACCAGCTGTATTTTGAGAAACAACATCGTCTTTACGAGCAATCATTTGTGGCATATCAACCTTTAAATCTTTTAGGTTAATGCCGTGAGTTGTAAAAGTATGTGCAGCATTATGGAAATGCTCAGAAGAATCTAACAAAGCTTTTGATGGAATACAGCCCACGTTTAGACAAGTACCGCCATAAGTTTTATATTTTTCTACCACTGCTGTTTTTAAACCTAATTGTGCACAGCGAATGGCACCTACATAACCGCCCGGACCCGAGCCAATAACAACTACATCGTATTGCATATCTTTTTTATTTTTTTTCTGTGGCTAAGTTACGGATTACCTCGCAAAGTTGAAATGTTGAATGTTGTAATGTTGTAATGTTTGGTTGAGAATTTAAATTATTGGAATGTTTTAAAGTTCATTCATGATATTGTTGAACTGTTATATTGTTTTATTGTTAAGCCAATGCTCCAATAGCTTTTTCCATTTTTCACCTTACATTTTACCTCTTATATCATTGCCTTCATATCACAATATTGATACTTGAAGCAAAATACTTAGAACTAGTTAATATATTTATGCTTTACAAAAACCACCTAAATTATGAAGCGATTTCTACTTGCCACACTCCTTTTATTTTCATCATTTTTTGCATCAAACTTGTTTGCTCAAGAAACTGATTCCGCTTATGTTAGAAATCATTACACTAAAATTGAGCGACAGATTACCATGAGAGATGGGATAAAATTGTTTACGGCTATTTATCTCCCTAAAGACCAAAGTAAAAAGTATCCTTTTCTAATATCCAGAACACCCTATACTGTTGCCCCTTATGGCGAAGATAAATACAAATTAAGCTTGGGTACCTTCCCTGCTTTAATGCGAGAAGGATTTATTTTTGTGTACCAAGATGTGCGTGGCAGATGGATGAGTGAAGGAGAATTTGAAGACATCAGACCTCAAAATCCTAAAAAAGGTAAAAAAGATATTGATGAGAGTACCGATACTTATGATACGATAGATTGGTTGGTAAAAAACATTAAAAATAACAATGGCAAAGCAGGGATTTCGGGCATTTCTTATCCTGGCTTTTATTCTACCACTTCCCTACCAAATTCACACCCTGCTCTAAAAGCTGTATCACCACAAGCGCCAGTTACCGATTGGTTTTTAGGTGATGATTTCCATCATAACGGCAGCTTGTTTTTAATGGATGCCTTTAGTTTTATGACTAGTTTCGGCGTACCAAGACCAAAACCCATTACGCCAGACAAAGGTCCAAAAAGTTTCACCTTCCCTATACAAGATAATTATCGCTTTTATTTGGAAGCAGGGTCTGTTAAAAACTTAAAAGAAAAATACTTCGCAGACAGCATCAAATTCTGGAACAATTTATTTAAACATCCAAATTTAGATACTTTCTGGAGCGCAAGATTAATCACTCCACATTTAACCAATGTTAAACCCGCAGTAATGGTTGTAGGCGGCTTTTTTGATGCAGAAGATGCATACGGCACCTTTGCAACCTATAAAGCTATCGAAAAACAAAATCCAAATGCCAATAACATTTTAGTTGCTGGCCCCTGGTATCATGGAGGTTGGGTGCGTAGCGATGGCTCTTATTTTGGAGACATTAAATTTGGCCAAAAAACCAGCACCTATTACCAAGAAAACTTAGAATTGCCTTTCTTTAAATATTACCTAAAAGGAGAAGGAGATTTTAAACCTGCCGAGGCTAATATATTTGTAACGGGGAGTAACGAATGGAAAAAATTTAGCAATTGGCCCCCCGCCGAAACAGAAAGCAAAAATTTATACCTGCATCCCAATGGGAAATTGGCTTTCGAGAAAGTTGGCAGAACAGACAGCTGGGACGAATACGTGAGTGATCCAAATAATCCTGTTCCCTATCAGGATGGTGTACAAGCTAAGAGAACTCGCGAATACATGATAGATGACCAGCGTTTTGCAGCTCGCCGACCAGATGTTAAAGTTTATCAAACAGATGCCTTAACAGAAGACATTACTTTAACCGGGCCCGTGTTGGCCAATTTAGTGGTTGCTACAACTGGTACCGATGCAGATTATGTAGTTAAACTGATTGATGTTTATCCAGAAAATGAACCTAATCCTGTACCAAACCCTAAAAATTTATTAATGGGTGGTTACCAAATGTTAGTTAGAGGAGAAATTATGCGTGGCAAATACCGCAATAGTTTCGAAGATCCCGAAGCTTTTGTTCCTAATGCCATTACTAAAGTAAATTATGCCTTGCCTGATGTTGCCCATACCTTTAAAAAAGGACACCGCATCATGATCCAAATACAAAATTCTTGGTTTCCGTTGGCAGATAGAAATCCTCAAAAATTTATGGATATTTATCAGGCAGAACCCCAAGATTTCCAAAAAGCAAGCCATAAAATATACCACGATACCAATAACAGTTCTTACATTACTGTTAGCGTTCTAAAATAATATATCCATGAAAAAATTAATCTGTATTCTATTCTTTCTACAATTAATAAACTACAACATAAAAGCCCAGTTACTGAACTCAAAAAACACCAATACTAAAGCAGATAGTTTAAGAGGAATGCTTACACCTTTACGTACCTGCTACGACATTAATTATTACCATTTAGCTGTTAAAATAGATATCGAAAACAAATCTGTAAATGGCAGCAACGAATTTGCATTTACTGCTACGCAAGATTTTACCAAATTACAATTCGATCTTTTCGAGAACCTAAAAATTGAAAAGGTAATGTATAAAGGAGCTGAGTTGCCCTACACCAGAGCATTTGGAGCGGTATTTATCACTTTCCCTAAAACCATCAAAAAGGGAGCTAAGGATCGTTTTACTGTGTTTTATGGTGGCAATCCTAAAGTTGCTAGAAATGCCCCATGGGATGGTGGTTTTATCTTCAAAAAAGATAAAGCTGGCAATCCATTTGTTTCTGTAGCTTGCCAAGGTTTAGGCGCTAGTGTTTGGTGGCCAACAAAAGATCATCAGAGTGATGAAGTGGATAGCATGTTAATTAGCATTGCAGTACCAAAAGATTTGGATGAAGTTTCTAATGGCAGATCTAGAGGAATTGTTGATTTAAAAGATGGTTACCGTCAACACAATTGGTTTGTTTCAAATCCCATCAACAATTATAACGTTACCTTTTACATTGGTAAATATGCCCATTGGACAGACACTTATAATGGTGAAAATGGTCCATTAACTTTAGATTTTTGGTCGCTAAAAGAAGATAGCGCCAAAGCTCGCCCACATTGGGATGCAGATGTAAAACCAATGCTTAAATCTTTCGAATATTGGTTTGGCCCCTATCCTTGGTATAAAGATGGTTATAAGCTGGTTCAAGCCCCACATTTAGGCATGGAGCATCAAAGTGCAGTTGCTTACGGCAATCAATTTAAAAAAGGTTATTTAGGATCTGATATGTCTGGCTCTGGCCATGGCTTAAAATGGGATTACATCACCGTTCATGAAAGTGGGCACGAGTGGTTTGCCAACAATGTAACCACAAAAGATATTGCCGATATGTGGGTACACGAGGGTTTTACCTCTTATTCTGAAGCACTTTTTACGGAATCTATATTGGGTAAAAAAGCTGGTCAGGAATATTTAATTGGATTGAGACGCGGTATTGGAAACAGAGAAGCAATTATTGGACCCTACAATGTAAATAAAGAAGGCAGTGGCGATATGTATCCAAAAGGTGCAAACTTAATTCATACTATTCGCCAATTGATAAACGATGACGAAAAATTTAGACAAATTTTAAGAGGAATTAATCAAACATTTTACCATACAACCACTACATCTACAGCAGTAGAAAGTTACATCGCTAAACAAAGTGCATTAAAATTAGATAAAGTATTCGATCAATACCTCCGCTATAGCAAAATCCCTGTTTTAGAATATAAGATAAATAATGGCACCTTAACCTACCGTTGGTTAACCGATGTAAAGGAATTTGATATGCCAGTTAAAGTTTTATTAAAACCAGATACCTATACTTTAATTAAACCTAGCAACGATTGGAAAACCATAACCATTGATGCTGCAATGAATATGGATAACTTTAAAACAGAGCCGAACTTTTACGTAAAAACCAAGAAAGGGGAATAATAATTTTTAGCATTTTGTCATTCAGCGTGAAACGAAGAATCTCTAAAATGAAATTCCTCCAAAGTCGGAAGGACAAATATTTTTTCATCTCCATGCAACTTTTTAGAAATAAATTACGTCTAATAATAAAATGCATACACAATGAAAAAAATATTAATCTCTTTTAGCGTTATTTTGGTACTTGCTGCTACCATAACACCAACAACTTTTGCTTCAAAACCAGCTATAACTAGCGCTACTAAATATGTAAATGACGAGCGTGATGTTAAAAATTTTAATGGTGTTGGTGCTGGCGGACCAATTAATGTAGTGATAACCTTAGGCAATACAGAAGGTTTGCGTTTTGAAGGTGATGCCGATGCAATCGCCACTTTAATTACGGAAGTTAAGGGTAATATTTTAATCATTAGACCGCAAAATAGCTGGACAAGCTGGGCAAGAAAATACGAGAATAAAAAAATTGTTGCTTATGTTTCTGCTAAAACCATCACTAGTTTAACCATGAGCGGATCTGGCAGTATGATTGTTAATGGAACTGTAGATGCTGCAAGCTTAGCAGCTACTTTAAGTGGTTCTGGCAGCATTACTGCAGCAATAGATGCAAATAGCTTTGTAGGCACAATTAGTGGCTCTGGAAACCTTAATATTTCTGGAAAAGCTGATAAAGCTTCCGTAACGGTTAGTGGTTCGGGATCTTTAACTAAAAAAGGATTAACTGTTGGCACCATGACCTCTGTAATTAGTGGTTCTGGTTCTATCTATGTAAATGCAGAAGATAGAATTAGTGCTGTAGTAAGCGGATCAGGCAGCATCAACTATAGCGGAAACCCACAAGTAGAACAAAGAGTATCAGGCTCTGGCCGAGTTAGAAAAATATAAAGCGCTTTTAACACACAAAAAGCTCAAGCTTTCCGATAATTCGGGAAGCTTTTTTATTTTGAAAAAATCCTCTAAAACAAAGCATTGTAGTTTACTTTGATACTATCAAATGATAGTATCAAAGTAACTCCGCATACTAAAATTCAGTGCTAATTTTCTAAAACTGAAAACCCAAGGCGGTAAAATTCTCCAAATATCTAATCGTCTGGCTAGCTTTGTCGATATCATTTCTACCCGTGGTGTGTATGGCCCACATATCGGTAAAACCAATTTTAGTGGTGTTCTGGATATAAAACTTCTTGGTAAAATGGAATTTTAATCCAGCTTTTGCTGAAATACCATAACCAGCAAAGTTCCAAAAGTTATTCTCTCCTACACCAAACAAACGTACATCGGTTCTAGGTATCATAACCCCAACACCAATTCCTGTCTCCATTGTTAACATGTTCTTCTGCGATCTAGCTACCCAAATGTCATCATAACGCTCAACCTCTGTACTTACGTAGTTAAAGCCATCCGTGTGCTCATAAGTTAGCATATTTGCATTTATAGTTAATGGTGTATTGTTATAAACTCCTGCATAAGCTCCTGTGGCTATAGCTGGATTAGAAATAGTTGGATTAATATATCCATCAACTTTTACTGTTTGCGGAATATCCATTACGTATTTCATATGATCCCAACCCAAAGATATACTGTAGTTATCTTTAATAAAGAAACCGAAACGGAAATTAAACTGCGGAGTAGTCAGTTCTGCCGGGTTAATATAATCGGTAGATATTTTAGAGGGGCTATCTTTGGCTGTTACATTTTTCAACGTAAAATCGTATCCTGGTCCTTTAAAATTGATATTGCTAGTATCATACCAAGAAAAATTCCATCCCCAATGTAAAAACCATTCTCCTTTGCGAGAGAAATCTCTCTCACTTTCCCTAAAAAAAATGCTTTTCCCTATGTTGGGCTGAGCAATAGATGAAGTAACTATTTCTTGTGCGCTTATTCGTCTGCCCAACAGCAAAGCAAACACCAATAATGAAGAACGTTTCATGCCCAAAATTGCGGAAAATACGTTTCATTAATTAGTAAAAATACTTTTTTAACACTTCTTAAGCCATATTATGACATGGCACAGTTAATCTCTAAAATAGTACATCTCAGCTGATAATTTATGAATAACTATGGTGCTAAAACCTAGTATATATTGCTAACTGCAAAACGTTATTAATTGTGTTGTTTGTTTTACCATTTATAGCCTGATTTAAATATCCAGCTTCGATATCAACTTTTTTAGAGAAGCGGTAACCCACAGCTACATATGCTCTGTTTTGATCAAATGCACTTCCGTTTAATTCATCCTTGTTCTGGATATTAAAGAATAGTTCGTTCTGCAAGGCAATAAAAGCTCCTTTAGAGAATGAACTTTCTTGTTTTTGCAAAGGTTGTATTAACCTGAAAAAATAACGAAAGCGCTGCGAAAATAAATCATCATTTTGTCTTTCGATAAAACGTTGTTCTAACCTAAATCTATGGCTCAAAGCAGCACCTTTCCATGGTTGTTGGTTATAAATATATTGCTGCCAAATGCGATGTTCTTTTAGCGTAGTCAATATTGGGCCCCATATCGCAGGCATAATAGTTTCCTGAGGATATGGCCATACTAAAGTTCTATTAGTGGTATACAAATAGCCCAAAGTGGCATTGGAATTTTTATTGATATAATACGTAACGCCTGGCCTAACCAATAAATTTCTTAGTCCATCCCAATTGTCTTCCGACCGCAGTTGAAGGTCAAAATGCATTCCCCATTTATCATTAAATTTGGTGCTATTTACAAACATAAACCAACCTGTATTTTGGTTTAGGGTTTGGGCAAAAAGTGAACAGGTAATTACGCAAAAGAAAGCAACAAGTATGATTTTTTTCATCGGGTTATAATTTGGTGTGAACAGCTAAAATATTAAAATCTATTAAAATAGAAGAATAAGTAACAGAAACTAAACAATTTGTACTCATGTTATCGCTGAGTTTCTAGCATTCAATAGCATAAAAAAACCTTGTCCATTTTAACGAACAAGGTTTTAAGGTTTTTAACCATTAAGGAAGTAAGGTAATTTAAGAATAATACGACTTAATTTTCTTCATTCCTTAATGTTGAAACTATATACCCAACAACAATCTAGCTGGGTCTTCCAATAATTGTTTAACACGTACCAAGAAACCTACAGACTCACGTCCATCGATAATTCTGTGGTCATAAGATAAAGCAACATACATCATTGGGCGAATTACTACCTCTTTATTCTCTGCAATTGGACGCTCAATAATATTGTGCATACCTAAAATCGCAGATTGTGGAGCATTGATAATTGGCGTAGACATCATCGAACCAAATACACCACCATTAGTGATGGTAAAAGTTCCACCTGTCATTTCATCAATTGTCAATTTGCTATCTCTAGCTTTAGTAGCCAACTCAATTACAGTTTTTTCAATTTGCGCCAAAGTCATGCTTTCTGCATTTCTGATAATTGGAACAACCAAACCTTTAGGTGCAGAAACTGCAATAGAAACATCTACAAAATCATTATAGATAATTTGGTCGCCATCGATACGAGCATTAACAGCAGGAAAATCTTTAGCTGCTTCGCAGACTGCTTTGGTAAAGAAACTCATAAAGCCTAAGCCTACACCAAATTTCTCTTTAAATTGATCTTTATATTTAGCACGTAAATCCATAATCGGCTTCATGTTAACCTCATTAAAAGTAGTTAACATTGCCGTTTCATTTTTAACAGCAACTAGGCGTTTAGCCACAGTTTTACGCAATGGCGACATTTTCTCTGCACGCTCATTTCTTGATCCAGCAACTGCAGGAGCCACGGCAGCTTTTGGAGCTTCCGCTTTAGCAGCAGGTTTACCAGCTTGTGCATTGTTAGCATCATCCTTAGTAATTCTACCATCAACACCAGTACCTTTTACACTAGCTACATCAACACCTTTTTCTGCCAATATTTTACCCGCAGCAGGAGATGGAGTTCCGGTAGCATAACTATCGCCAGCAGATTTTTCAGCAACTGGAGCAGCAACTTTGTCTGCTACAGGAGCGTCTGCTTTTGGAGCTTCTTCTTTAGCAGCAGCAGCTGGTGCAGCGCCACCTTCTTCGATACTACAAACTACAGCACCAATTTCTAGTGTATCGCCTTCACTGGCAACAATTTTTAAAGTTCCTGCCTTTTCTGCAGTAAGTTCGAAAGTTGCTTTGTCTGACTCTAACTCAGCAATAATTTCGTCCATCTCTACAAATTCACCATCATTTTTTACCCAACGAGATAAAACTACCTCGGTAATCGACTCGCCTACTGGCGGAACTTTGATTTCTAAACTCATATTAAATTATATGTTTTGTTTGGCATTTGGAGATTGACGATAGGCATTTTCTTTCAATGCCTGTCACTAATCGCTTAACGCTAGTCTTTATTTATACTATTTCTTAAACTTTATCTTTCACTGCATTTTTTGCAGTTTCTTTAATTGGCTTTTTAGCTACTTCTGCTACCGAAATTTCAAAAGTTTTGGCAACAATGTAAGCCTGTTGGTTAGTATGTTGTTTCATATAACCTGTTGCAGGACTACTGCTTTCTTTTCTAGAGATCACATCAATTGTATTTAATGATGTTTTTCTTAACCTACGCAATAAATACGGCCAAGCTCCTTGGTTTTCTGGTTCTTCTTGCACCCAAACCACATCTTCAATATTTTTATATTTAGCTACAATAGCCTCCATTTGGTCAACAGGTGTAGGATATAACTGCTCTACACGTACAACCGCTACATCTTTAGTTTTGCTGTTTTTTTGTGCTTCTAACAAATCATAGTAGATTTTACCAGAGCAGAAAGCTACCCTTTTCACATCAGCAACTTTAACGTTCGCATCATCAATTACTTCTTTAAAACCACCAGAAACAAAATCTTCTAATGGGCTTACACAAAGTGGATGACGCAATAAACTCTTAGGGCTAAAATTTACCAAAGGCTTACGGAAATCGCGTTTAAACTGACGACGTAATGAGTGGAAGAAATTAGCTGGCGTAGTACAGTTAGTTACCTGCATATTGTATTCTGCACATAACTCCATAAAACGTTCAATACGTGCCGACGAATGCTCTGGACCCTGACCTTCGTAACCGTGAGGCAATAACATTACCAAACCGTTAGCTCTTTGCCATTTCGTTTCTGCACTTGCAATATATTGGTCAATTACAATTTGTGCTCCGTTAAAGAAATCTCCAAACTGTGCTTCCCAAATGGTTAAGGCATTAGGATTAGCCATGGCATAACCATATTCGAAACCTAAAACGCCATACTCAGATAAGTGTGAGTTATAGATATCAAATGGAGCTTGTTGCTCTGAAATATTTAAAAGCGGCGTGTATTCTTCTTCGCTATCCTCTAGAGTTAGTACCGCATGGCGATGAGAGAACGTACCACGTTTTACATCCTGACCACTTAAACGAACACGTTTTCCTTCGGACAATAAAGTGCCGTAAGCCAATTGCTCGCCCATAGCCCAATCAAAAACATGGGTTTCGGTAGCCATTTTTAAACGCTCATCAAACAATTTCTCAATCTTTTTGAAGAATTTTTTATCTTTTGGTAACGTTGTAATTCTTTTGGCAACTTCTAGCAAAGTCTCCTTTTTAACCGAAGTATTTGGAGAAACATCAAAATCTTTGGCAGTAGCTAAACGCATGTCTGCCCAAGCGCCACCAAATTTAACATCAGCTAATGCTGCATTATATTCTTTAGCTTCGTTTAATGAATTTTGTAAATGAGCTTTAAACTCTTTCTCCATTTCCTTAGCACCAGCCTCATCTAATTTACCTTCTTTAATCAATTGTTCTACATAAATCTTCAAGGGATTAGCATGTTTCTCAATTGCTTTGTACAATAATGGCTGGGTAAATTTAGGTTCATCAGATTCATTGTGCCCAAACCTACGGTAGCATAAAATATCGATAAATACATCATTTCTATATTTCTGACGATATTCCATCGCTAAATTGATGGCATAAACCAAAGCCTCGGCATCATCTCCATTTACGTGGAAAACTGGTGATAAGGTTACTTTAGCAATATCAGTACAATAAGTACTTGAACGGGCATCTTTATAGTTTGTAGTAAAACCGATTTGGTTATTGATAACCAAGTGAATAGTTCCACCAGTTTTGTAACCATCCAAACCAGCCATTTGGATTACCTCGTAAACAATACCTTGGCCAGCTACAGAAGCGTCACCGTGAATCAATATTGGTGCTAAACGACCATCATCGCCAGCATATTTAAAATCGATTTTAGAACGGCTCATTCCTTCTACAATTCCGTCTACCGTTTCTAAGTGAGATGGATTTGGACAAAGACTTAAGTGAACGTTTTTACCTTTATTGGTAGTTACATCAGTAGAGTAACCCAAGTGATATTTTACGTCGCCGCTAAAAGGAGTTTCCTCGTTGTAACTTCTTCCTTCAAACTCGGTAAAAATATCTTTATAACTTTTTTGCATGATGTTGGCCAATACGTTCAAACGACCGCGGTGTGCCATCCCCAATACAAATTCTTCAATACCTAAATCAGCACCTTTTTCAATTACAGCATCCAATGCCGGAATTAAAGCTTCAGCACCTTCTAGCGAGAAACGTTTCTGACCTAAAAATTTTGTACCTAAAAAGTTCTCGAAAACAACCGCTTCGTTTAACTTTTTAACCACTCTCATCTTCTCTTCGTTAGATAATTTTGGTGTATTACGTTCGCCTTCCATTTTGCTCTCTAACCACGAAAGTAATTCTGGTGTACGCAAATATTTATATTCTACGCCAATAGAACCGCAATAAGTTTGCTCTAAAAAAGCAACAATATCTTTCAGCTTTGCAGGGCCAATGCCCAACTCTATGCTTGAATTAAAAACAGTTTCTAAATCTGCTGCTGCTAAACCGAAATTTTCGATAGTTAAAGTCGGCAAATGCTTGCGCCTTTCTCTAACCGGATTGGTTTTGGTAAACAAGTGACCACGCTGACGGTAACCGTTAATTAAGTTTAAAACATTAATTTCTTTTAAAACATGTTCTGGAGCTTCACCCCCACTAACATTTGCAGCATCAGCACCTCTTCCAAAATCAAAGCCCTCGAAAAATTTCTGCCAGCCAAATTCAACTGAATTACGGTCTGCAAGGTAGCTTTGGTATAAAGACTCTATATATTCGGCGTTGGCGCCGTTGAGATAAGATAAGTTATCCATTTTGTATTTTTACGATAAGTATTGCAAAATTAGGATTTTACCTTAAGAAACGGGAATAAACTTCAGAATAAAATCAAATAAAAAACGCTTTTTTTAACAGAATATTGGAGTTGCAATAATAATTTGATTTTAAAACGTAATTTAAACAGTTCTAAAAATGCAAATGCTGTTGTATGGCCAATTCAGATTAAGCCCTTATGGCTTGTGCATACATCCCTTTAGGATCCATAATTTTCAGCAGTTTTTCGAAATCAAAACTTGAAGTTAAACGTTTATCGTTACCTACGCCAGCAACATTTGCCCAATTGCCCCAATTGCTTGCAGGGTTATAGTCAATCAGCTTTTCTTCAAAGTATGAAGCACCCATTACCCAATTCAGCTTTAACTCATACACTAAATAAGTGGCTACCAATTGCCTAGCTACGTTATTGATGTAACCAGTTGTATTTAATTCATGCATTAAAGCATCCACCAATGGCTGACCTGTATTTCCACTTTTCCATACTTTTAGCAATTCGCTATCTGCTAATGCAACTGCTGTAGAATTATCGTTAAAGCCCTCAGGTTTAAAAAATGTATTGCGGTATTTTTTAAACATAAAACGATAGTAATCTCTCCACAACAAACCTACCACGATCTGGTTAAAATAAGGTTTCAAGCCATAGTTAGCTTCTGCTTCTTTCATTTTCCAATACACCTCTCTTGGCGATAAACAGCCTAAAGCCAGCCATGGCGAAAGTTTAGAAACAATCTCATTTTTCTTTAATGAAGCATTTGCCAACGCCATCCCTTCGCCGGTGTGTAAAAAATCATGCAAATGTTTAAATGCTTCTTGTTCGCCTCCTTTAAAAAGAGTAGAACTATCTAAATTTCCCACTTCCTCATTTACGACCAGGTCATTTAAAGCTGGCAAAATGCCCCAATCTAAAACTTCAACAAAGTTGATTTCGGCAGGTGTTAAAAAACAAGGTTTAACAATGGCATCTCTTTCTGTCTTCTTCTTAAACTGCGTAAAAACATCAGGTATATCCTTTATCGGAAAAGGCAAATCTTCTTTGTTGTAAAGCGTGTGCCCTATAAAATGCCTTAGGTTTACCTTTTGTTTCCAAAGCAAATCCTCAACAGCGGTTGATACGGCTGTTTCTTCGCTGGCCACCTCTCTATGATGATAAACCTCGGCAATTTCATATTGGCTAACCAATTCTGGCAATACCTCTTCTGGCTTGCCGGTTATTACCAAAATATCACCACCAAATTGGTTAAAAGATTGGCGCAGCGCTTGTACACTTTCTAGCAAAAATTGCGTTCTATTGGCTCCAGTTTTAATGCTATGGTAACGTGTAAGCTCAAACTGACGCGGATCGAAACAGTAAACAGGCAAAATTTCGTCAGATTTGGCAATGGCCTCCACCAGCATTTCATTATCATGCAGACGTAAATCATTCCTAAACCAAACCAAAATCTTCTTGCTCATATCCGTAGCCATTTATATTGAATTGCAATATCCGCAATTTTAAGCGAAAAGCCGTTTAAACATCCTATTTTTTACATACGGATAACACATTCAAAATATAACCTGAATGATTTTTTATTTTTTTGAAAAGCAAGGCCAGATACTTTTGTTATTTGTAAGTCTGGCTGTACGCTTTACTCGCCCCCATCCAGTTTAGTTAACAAAATGCATTGGTTCTTGGCGTCTCCAAAGCACACCTAAATACCACTACAATGCCTGCATAAGATAAACCTGACATACGCGAAAACCCTTAATTCTTTATTGATTTGAACAATAAAAGATTAAGATTGAAGCATTGGCAGGACTAATATTTATAGTTGTACCATTATAGCTTTCAAATAACCTGATAATTAACACCCAATAAATTTATATATTGTCTAATTAAAACCAAATGGCTTTTTTAAGGGTTTTTTATATATGGCGAAAAACATTTTAATTACCGGAGCTACGGGCTTGGTCGGAAAAAAACTTATTCCTGCACTACAAGCCCTAGGCCATAAAATAGCTATCCTATCTAGAATGAAAACCAACATTAATGGCGTACAGGCATATTTATGGGATGTTTACCAACAACAAATAGACAAGGATTGCTTAAGGGGGATAGACACGATTATCCACTTAGCAGGTGAAGGAATTGCAGATAAAAAATGGACCAAGGAAAGAAAAAAGCAAATTATTGATAGCCGTGTATTAGCTGCGCAATTGTTATACAAAACCATACAAGAAACAAAAGCACCTATTAAATCATTTATATCGGCATCTGCAGTTGGTTTTTATGGAGATAGAGCTGATGAGGTTTTAACTGAAACTAGTGCTCCTGGAGATGGGTTCTTAGCAGATTGTTGCATGGCTTGGGAGAACGCTGCAACCTTTGGAATTGAATTGGGAATTAGGGTTGTTAAAATTAGAATTGGCTTAATTTTGAGCAAGGAAGATGGCGCATTGGCCGCTATGGAAAAACCAATTAAATATTTCGTTGGCGCTCCATTAGGCAATGGCAAACAATGGATGCCATGGATACATTTGGATGATATTGTTAAAATATTTACAGCTGCTGTTGAAAACGAAAAAATGGCCGGCCCCTATAATGCTGCTGCACCCTACCCTGTTACCAACAAACTGTTAACAGCTATCATTGCCAAAAAATTAAATAGACCTGTTTGGCCAATCAATGTTCCAAAATTTGCATTAAAATCGCTACTTGGAGAAATGAGCATTTTACCATTAATGAGCAATAATACGCTATCTCAAAAATTATTGGATACTGGCTACCAATTTGAATACGTAAATTTGGAAGAAGCTTTAGATTCTATTTATACCTCCAACCCTCCCATGGATCGGAGCAGGTTCTAAAGGGGGTTAAACCATTTTCATATATGAAACAACGTATAAGTAGCGAGACAAAAAAGAACACTTTAGGGTTAAGTATTTGCTGGCTAAGAAGAGACCTTAGGCTACAGGACAATGCCGCGTTATATCATGCATTAAAAAGTGGCCTCCCAGTATTAGTGCTGTTTATTTTCGATAAAAATATTCTTCAAAAATTAGACGATAAAAAAGATGCGAGAGTAACTTTTATCTACAAAACCGTGACGAAGCTTAAGGATGAATTAGAAAAAATGGGTTCATCTTTATTGGTAAAATATGAATCCCCAGAAAAGGCTTGGCCAGCAGTTTTAAAAGCATATGATGTTAAAGCGGTTTATGCAAACCATGATTACGAACCTTATGCCATTAAAAGAGATGATAGTTTTTCAGAATACCTGAGCAGCGAAAATATTCCATTCCACACCTTTAAAGATCAGGTCATTTTTGAAAAAGCCGAAGTAGTTAAGGCAGATGGTAAGCCATATACCGTTTTTACGCCCTACTATCGTCAATGGCTACAGAAGTTAAATGAGTTTTATGTAAAGTCTTATCCTGCAGAAAAGTATTTCAAAAACTTACATCAATCTAAAAAACTAGATTTTCCGTCTTTAAAAGACTTAGGCTTTGAGCAATCAGATCGAGAGTTCCCATCTAAAAACTTTGAAAGAAAACTGAATAGTTATGATAAAGAAAGAGATTACCCAGCTAAGGATGCCACCACCCATTTGGGTTTGCATTTACGTTTTGGCACCGTTAGTATTAGAGCGGTAGTGAGAGAAGCACAAACACAAAAGGCAAACAAATGGCTTTCTGAATTGGCCTGGAGAGAGTTTTACATGATGATTTTGTGGCATTTCCCGCATATTACTAACCATGCATTTAAACCAGCTTACGACAATATTAAATGGCGAAATAACGAAGAAGAATTTAAGGCTTGGTGCGAGGGCAAAACTGGTTACCCCATAGTTGATGCTGGTATGCGCCAACTCAATGAAACTGGTTTTATGCACAACAGAGTAAGGATGGTAGTAGCCAGTTTTTTATGCAAACACTTGTTAATAGATTGGCGATGGGGCGAAGCCTATTTTGCAGAAAAACTGTTAGATTACGAGCAGGCAAGTAACATTGGAGGTTGGCAATGGGCTTGCGGCTCTGGTAATGATGCAGCACCCTATTTTAGGGTTTTTAATCCAGAGTTACAGCTTAAAAAGTTCGATCCAAAAATGGAATATATTTTTAAATGGGCGCCGGCATATAAATTAGCCATTCAGCCTGTTCCAATTGTGGAGCATACTTTTGCTAGGGAAAGGATTTTGACAGCATTTAAAAAAGCATTGACGTAAAAAAACCTCTAATTTATGGTTAGAGGTTTTTAAACAAGTTTTATTAAGTTTAGTTAGTCACATCAACAACCTCAATATCAAAATCCAATATAGAATTAGCTGGTATTGTTACTACTCCCGCAGCATCCCTCTTTGGTTCTAACCCATAGCCTAAATCTGAGGGTATAAAAATTCTAATCTTTGCTCCTTTTTTCATTCCAACCAATGCTCTTTTCCAGCCTAACACAACATTATTTATGTCTGTTACTAAAGTTGCATCTCCTACCGATTGGTCAAAAATAGTTCCGGACAAAAATCTCCCAGTATATTTAACTGTAATTGTAGAGAATGCATTTATTTCTGTTCCACTACCAATTTGACTAACAACAGAATAAATCCTAGATGGATTTTTGATAGCAGTTATACCTTTTGCAGTAAGAAAATCCCTAATAAACACATCATCCACTTCCCATTGTGTTTTCTCTAAGCTAACTGAAAGTTCCGTTACAATAACCTCATTAGGTGGCACTAAATCTTTTCCATTCTTTCCAAAAGCTAAATAAGAAGGCAAAATCACGCGTACTTTCCCACCTCTATTAACTGCACTTAATGCGATACGGTATGGCTCTGAATTATAGCCTAGATAACCACTTTCTTTAGAAAAAGCTGCTGTTGAATAGTATACTTGCCCTGTAAGAGATTTTGTTGTCATTGTGTAAAATACAGAATCTTTATTTAGCATAGGCTCTCCAGTTCCTTGATCTAAAATTTGATAATAAAATCCGGTTTCATCTTTTACAGCACTAATTCCGTTTTGCTTAATGTAAGCCTGGATTTTTGCATCATCAATCGCTTCTATCTTTTCGTATTCTTTTTTACAAGAGCTGAAAATTACCAATACAGCCAATGAGGCAAATATGTATTTTATAATGTGTTTGTTCATTTGCTTGTTATTTAACGTCAATTAGATCGACAGTAAAATCTAAAACGGAATTTGCCGGAATTCCTGCACCAGGCGATTGATTGCCATATGCTAAACCAGAAGGAATAATTAATCTAATTCTACCACCTTTTTTAATTAAAGGTATGCCAATTTGCCAACCTGCTATTACATTACTTAAAGGAAAATTTATAGTGCTTGTGGATTTATCAAATACAGAACCATTTAAAAGCTTACCTTCATAAGTTACATAAACTGTATTGTTTACAGAAACCGTATTACCACTTCCTGGTGTTATTACTTGATAATATATTCCAGAGCTGTGTTTTGTAGCTAAAATGCTGTTTTTTGCAATAAAATCTACAATAAGTGCATCATCCTTTGCTGCTTGCTTCTCTGGACTTAGCTCTTTTTTACATGAAGAGAATGCCCCCATAATTAAAAAAAGACCTAATAAAATTCTGGTTTTTAACATAATTGCACAAAAATAAGCTTTTATAACTGATGGCGCAATTTTTAACCAAATTTAACATTCCAAAAGGTTGAGGGGTGGAAGGCTGAAGGTATAAGGTTTTATCAAATCAAAAAAAGGCAGAAGACTTTGATTTATGCACCAAAGCCTTCTACCTTCCTATCTTCTACCTTAAAAGGTATACTTATTCGCTTCTATAATTTGTTGTGCAACATTCTGACGAGCCTGTTTTACATTAAATGGTTCCATCTTCGTAAATCTGCGCAGGCCAACTAACATCATTCTTTGTTCGTCGCCATCTGCAAATGCCCATAGCGCTTCTTTACCTGCTTTATTAGTGCCATCAACTGCCTCAACGAAATAGATTTTCATCATGTCAATTTGACCTTTACAAGCTTCCTCGCCACGTAATGAAACCAATTTTTCTGTTCTTAGCATAGCTGATTCTGCGATATAAACATAACTTGCCATATCGGCGATGTTCATTAAGATCTCTTGCTCTTTAGACAAACTCATCATCAATTTCTGAACCGCAGCGCCAGCTACCATCAAGGTCGCTTTCTTTAAATTTTGAATGATTTTCTTTTCCGCTGCAAACAAAGTGGTGTCTTCTTCACCAAAATCTGGGATTGACATCAGCTCTGCTGCTACTGCTGTTGCAGGTGTCATTAAATCTAACTCGCCTTTCATTGCACGCTTCAACATCATATCAACGGTTAAAAGTCGGTTGATTTCATTTGTACCCTCAAAAATTCTATTGATACGAGCATCACGATAAGCTCTATCCATTGGTGCATCCGCACTAAAGCCCATTCCGCCATAAATCTGAACCCCTTCATCGGTCACATAATCCAATACTTCTGAGCCCCAAACTTTAAGAATCGCACACTCAACCGCAAACTGTTCAGTAGATTTCAGCTTTGCTTTTCCTTCATCCATTCCGCCAGCAACTAACTCTTCATAAGCGTCATCAATGTTTTGTCCGGCTCTATAATTTGCAGATTCTACCGCATAAATTTTCGAAGCCATCTCGGCGATTTTAAATCTAATTGCACCGTATTTAGAGATTGGTCTATCAAACTGAACACGTTCATTCGAATAATTTACAGCCTGATTTAAAACTTCTCTACTACCACCAATTGCCGCTGCAGATAATTTGATACGACCAATATTTAAAATGTTAACCGCTATTTTAAAGCCATTTTCTCTATCAGAAAGCATGTTCTCAACCGGCACATGACAATCGTTGAAAAACACCTGACGTGTTGATGAACCTTTGATCCCCATTTTATGTTCTTCTGGGTTCATGGTAATACCACCAAAATCTTTCTCTACAATAAATGCGGTTAGATTTTTATCATCATCAATTTTTGCGAACACAATAAAAATATCTGCAAAACCACCATTGGTAATCCACATTTTTTGCCCGTTGATGACATAATGTTTTCCATCTTCAGTTAGTTTAGCTTTTGTTTTACCTGAGTTGGCATCAGAGCCAGAGTTTGGTTCAGTTAAACAGTAAGAAGCTTTCCATTCGCCCGTACCTAACTTAGGAATGTATTTTGCTTTTTGTTCCGCATTACCATAGTAAAGGATTGGCAAAGTACCAATTCCGGTATGTGCAGATAAAGCAACTGCAAAAGAGTGACCAGCGCCACAAACATCAGCCACCAACATAGAGGTATTGAAATTTTTTCCAAAGCCACCAAATTCTTCGGGAATTGAAACTCCCAAAATACCAAGTTCACCAGCTTTATCCATCAATGACGGCATTAAACCTTCTTCTTGGGTGTCAATCCTATCTAAAATTGGATTAATCTCTTGCGTTAAAAAATCACGACAAGTTTGCGCAATCATTTGCTGCTCTTCATCAAATTCTTCAGGAATAAATACATCCTGGTAAGTGGTTTCCGTAATTAAGAACTCGCCACCTTTAATTGTTTTTTTGTCTGTAGTTTCCATACTATAATGATTAAGGAGCAAGGAGCAAGGACCAAAGACCAAGCTGCCTAGCCAGTATTTTTATATAAGTGTCTTTTTAAAAGTTGAAATTTTCTTTTGTAATTGTATAATATCTAGCATTAATTCCTCAATGTTGATTTGGTCTAAAAAGTTTAGATCAATAGATAATTGCAGTTGTGTTTCTAGTTCAGACAAAGAACCTAATGCAATAGAAAGAAAATGACTAAACTCTTTATTCGAAGATCTAGAAGAACCTTCTGCAATATTTGAAGGAACTGAAATCGCACATCTCGAAATCTGAGAAATTAATCCAAATTTTTCCGTAGAAGGTAAATCATTTAAGCATAGATATGTGGTTTTAGCAATTGCCATTCCTTCTTTCCATATCTGTAGCTGCCTAAAATTGTGCATTTCTCCTTTTTAATTGCTGTTGTCTTTATTTTTTTCTTTGTTCCTTTATCCTTACTCTTAAAACACCTCAAATATCCCAGCCGCTCCTTGCCCTGTTCCCACGCACATCGTTACCATACCGTATTTTTTATTTTGTCTTTTTAGTTCGTTAAATATTTGTACCGATAATTTAGCGCCAGTACAACCAAGTGGGTGACCTAAAGCAATTGCACCACCATTCGCATTGATTTTGCTTTGGTCTAGACCCAGTGTTCTAATGATAGCTAAAGACTGAGAAGCAAAGGCCTCATTCAATTCAATTAAATCAATATCATCTTGTTTTAAACCAGCTTGTTTTAACGCTTTTGGGATAGCCTCAATCGGACCAATCCCCATAATGCGGGGTGGAACACCAGCAATACCGTAACTCACTAACCGAGCAATCGGCTCTGCACCTAGTGCTTTCATTTTCTTTTCAGACACGACTAAAACAAATGCTGCACCGTCTGATGTTTGAGAAGAATTACCAGCAGTAATTACTCCATTTGCAGCAAAAACTGGTTTTAGTTTAGCTAACGCAGCTATGGTTGTATCTGCCCTCGGACCTTCATCTGTATCGACTACATAAGAGCGAGTTTGCTTTTTCATATTCGCGTCCAGATAGTTTTCGTTTACCGTAATGGGTAAAACACCAGCTTTTAGATGTCCATTTTTGATGGCTTCAATTGCTTTTTGATGCGATTTAAAAGAAAACTCATCTTGGTCTTCCCTATTTACGTTGTATTCTTTGGCAACCGCTTCTGCTGTTAAACCCATTCCCCAATACCAATCTGGGTTGGTTTTAGCCACTTCTGGATTTGGAACTAATTTCCATCCGCCAAATGGCATACCCGACATTACTTCTACCCCACCGGCCACAATACAATCGGCCATACCAGCTTTAATTTTTGCTACCGCAGTTGCGATGGTATCTAAACCAGATGCGCAATAACGATTAATGGTTACACCTGGAACTTTATCCGTATCCAAGCCCATTAGCGAAATCATACGAGCGATATTTAAACCTTGCTCTGCCTCTGGAGTTGCATTGCCTACAATTACATCGTCAATTTGCTCCTTATCTAAATTCGGAACCGAAGCCACCAACTCTCTAATTACATTTGCTGCCAATTCATCAGCTCTTGTAAAACGAAATACACCACGGGGTGCTTTGCCTACAGCTGTTCTAAGTCCTGCTATTATATATGCTTCCATTTTATTAGTATTGAGTAGAGCGTATTGCGTATTGACACAACTAGCCTACCTGTTAATTTTGTTAGTATATTGTTATTCATTTTAATGCTGCTTGAAGTTTATAATTCATTTTTTGGAGCTCATCTATATTATCTAATAGCTTTACACAATCAACTTCATTTATAAACCCTAGCTTTTCAGCAATAATCATTTGAGTTTGTAACTCATAGGAAGAGCCATTTGCAATTCCCAAAAATTGTCTAAATTCTCTTTTAGTATTTCTTCCTGCTCCTTCAGATATATTTGATGGGACAGAAACTGCACATCTTCTAGTTTGAGACACAAGTCCAAAACGTTCATCAGCTGGAAATTTGGAAGAGATTTCATAAACTTTTACAGCTAAATCAATCGCTTTTTGCCAAATTTTAAGTTCTTTTATATTGTGCATAATTTTCAGTTTTGCACAATAGGGATGTCCTTAACTTTATTAAACTATTTCCAACTAACTTGTCCCAATACTCAAATCGCAATACGCAACACCAATCTTAATTCCTCAAAGGTTTCCCCTTCGTAACTATGCTCTGTATCCTCTCCAACGTTTTCCTTTCTCCACAAAGCGATAAAAAGGCTTCTCTTTCTAAATCTAAAAGGTATTGTTCTGTAACTTCCGTTGGTGATGATAAATCTCCACCGCACATAACCCAACCTAATTTCTCTGAGATTTTTTTATCATGTTCTGAAATGTAGTTACCAGAATACATGGTATTTGCACCAGCGTAAACAATCCCTAAACCCTGTTTACCTAAAACTTTAATATCCTTACGTTGAACTGGTTTAGTATAACCTGCATCTGCCAATTCAATTGCTTTTGCTTTTGCATCGGCGATTAACCTGCTTCTATTCATGCTAATGGCATATTTATCTTTTTGTAGATAACCCAACTCAAATGCCTCAACAGCAGATGTACTTACTTTTGCCATTCCGATGGTCAAGAAACGATCTTTCATGGTGTTCTGCACAATTTGATCTGATTTATACTCATCTGATGCACGCAAAGCAAATTCTTTACTTCCGCCACCACCCGGAATAACACCTACACCAAATTCAACTAAACCCATGTAAGTTTCTGCATTTAGCTGTACAAAATCGGCATGTAAACTAAACTCGCAACCACCACCTAATGTTAAATTATGAGGCGCAACCACAACAGGGATTGAAGAATAACGAATTCGCATCGAGGTATTTTGGAACAAACGAACAGCCATATTCAGTTCTTCCCACTCTTGCTCAACCGCCATCATAAAAATCATTCCTACGTTAGCACCAGCAGAGAAGTTTGCACCATCATTGCCAATCACCACGCCTCTGTAAGCCTTTTCCGCCATATCAATAGCTTTATTAATGGCTGATAAAGTATCACCACCAATGGTATTCATTTTAGAATGGAATTCTACATTTAAAATACCATCGCCTAAATCGATGATTGAGGCACCACCATTTTTCCAAAGCACTTTATTGGCCCTTAAATTATCAAGGATGATAAATTCATCAGCACCTGGAATTGCTCTGTAGCTTTTTGATGGGATATCATAATATTTTTTAATGCCGTCTTCTACTTTATAGAATGAGGTATTTCCAGCTGCCAACATTTCGCTTACCCAAGTTGCTGGCGTGTGACCATATTGTTTCATTCCATCCAGAGAGGATTGAATACCAACGGCATCCCAAACCTCAAAAGGACCTAAATCCCAACCAAAACCAGCTCTCATTGCATCGTCTATACGATACAATTCATCAGAAATTTCTGGAATACGGTCTGATACATATTCGAACAAACCAAAAAACGATGCTCTAAATAACTCAGCTGCTTTATCTTTACCAGTGGCAAAAACTTTCATTCTGTCTGCAACTTTTTCAATGGTTTTAGTCATTTCTAAAGTGGCCGATTTAACTTTTTGCTGTGGACGATATTCTAATGTTTTTAAATCAAGCGCTAATATTTCTGTTTTGCCTTCGGCAGTTTTTGTCTTTTTATAGAAACCTTGTTTGGTTTTATCTCCTAACCAATTGTTGGCTTCCATCTTTTGAACATATTCAGGAAGTTTGAATAAATCGTGAGCTTTATCATCGGTGCAGTTGTCGTACAATCCTTTAGATACTTTAATCATGGTATCTAAACCAACCACATCTGTAGTACGGAAAGTTGCAGATTTTGGTCTACCCAAAGCTGGACCAGTAAACTTGTCTACTTCCTCAACCGTTAAGTCCATTTTTTCTACCAAGTGCAATAGTGCCATGATAGCGTAAACACCAACTCGATTTGCAATAAATGCAGGAGTATCTTTACATAAAACAGTGGTTTTACCTAAAAATTTATCCCCATAATGCATTAAAAAGTCTACCAATTCTGGCTTGGTGTGTAGGGTTGGGATAATTTCTAATAACCTTAAATAACGAGGTGGATTAAAAAAGTGAGTTCCACAAAAATTAGCTTTAAAATCATCACTTCTACCTTCGGCCATCATGTGGATTGGGATACCTGAAGTATTTGAAGTTACTAAAGTACCTGGTTTGCGGAATTGTTCTACCTGCTCAAATACCTTTTGTTTGATACCCAAATTCTCTACCACGACTTCAATGATCCAATCGTAGTTAGCAATTTTTGGCATGTCATCTTCAAAATTACCCGTACTAATTCTTTTTAAAACACTTTGCGAATAAATCGGAGATGGGTTGGTTTTAACTGCAGTTTGCAAAGCCGCATTTACAATGCGATTTTTAACTGTTGGATGCGTTAAAGCCAAACCTTTAGCCTGTTCTTCTGGAGTTAATTCTTTGGGGGCAATATCTAAAAGCAAAACCTCTACACCGATATTGGCGAAGTGGCAGGCAATACGGGAACCCATAATCCCAGAACCTAAGACTACTACTTTATTTATGTTTTTTTTCAGTGAATTCATGTTTTCAGCGGTTAAAAAGCTATTATGATTTTAGTGTCTATTTTCTTTTTGGAAAATCATAATGGTTTTGTTCATCATATTCTTTTTTAGGGGAATAAGCCAATGTCAATTGGTTAACTTTATCTAAGGTTAAAATCAGTTGTTCTTTTTCTTTAGCACTCAGTTTTTCATTTAAGTACTCATTAAACTTTATTACTACATTACTGGCTAATTTTCTTTTCTCGATGCCAAAAGGCGTTAAAAAAACTTTTACCGAACGCTTATCACCAGCAGAAGTTTCACGATATATTAAGCCCAGCTCTTCCATGTTGTTTAACATACGCGATAGACTGGTTGCCTTTACACCAAGCAATGCTGCCAAAGCCGAAACGGCTGTTCCTTCTGCCTCAATATTTATTAAAACATAACCGATTGCCTGCGTAATGCCAAAGCCACCTGCAATTTGGTTATAAGTGTTTGAAACGTTTTGCCAAACCACCTTTAAAAAATAATCTACTGTTTCTTTCTGTTTCATTAAATGCTATGCTTGCATAACAAATTTATAGAATTAGATTTTAGTATGCAAGTAGAAAATGAAAATATTTTTTATAAGCTATTTCGTCTTTGCGAGGCACGAAGCAATCTCATTGTGAGCTTAATTTCGCAGCGCAACTGTGAAGCAAAAATTAATCTTTGTTCCTTCTTTTGCGCTAAAGGGGAATGGTAAAAGGATTTCCGCGTCAATAAGGGCTATAAAAAATCTAATATGCAGCTATGAGGGGCTGCAAATTGCCCAAAGAGCCACTGCCTTCGTTATATAAACCTTATTGTAGTGGCACGAGCGTGGCGAAGTATAACGGAAAGAAGGACTGAAATTCCAGAACTGTAATGGCATTGATTTACTAACAACAAGTTAGTCAGCAAGGAGATTGCTTCGTTCCTCGCAATGACGATTTATATTAAACAAAAAAAGCGCCCCGATTGCTCGAGACGCTTTCTATTAAGAACGAGTTTCTACTAGTATAAAGTAAATTCTACTCTTCTGTTTTGTTGACGACCTTCTGGAGTAGCATTGGTTGCAATTGGTTGGTCTTTACCATAACCTATTGCTTCAATTCTGCTTGCATTAGCGCCTTGTGCAACTAAATAAGTTTTAATTGCTTCCGCTCTGTTTTTAGATAAACGCATATTCAATTCTGCTGAACCTGTGTTATCTGTATGACCAGCCAATTTTAAGCTAAAGTTTTTCTCCATTAATAATGCAGCAACTCTATTTAAAGTTGGATAAGATTTAGGGCGAATAGTTGATTTACCTAAGTCGAATTCTAAGTTAGCGATTGCATCTGCAACTACTTTACGATCTGCTTCTGTAACTACTACACGCTCAGTAACTCTTTCGGTAATTTGTGGAGCAGGAACTTTTAAAGGACAACCTGAACCATCTACTACAGTTCCTGTTGGTGTACCAGCACATTTATCAAATTTGTTTGCTACACCATCAGCATCGTCATCTCCCATATCTTTAGCATATTGTTCTCGATCTCTTGCTGCATTGCTTTCTGCTGTAGATAATGCTCTTCTCAACTCATCACTTTCTTCTTTAGATTGTATACGTAATGCTGCTAAAGAACTGTAATTTTGCAATTGAGGTTTTTCTTTACTTCCTAAAGCGAATTCTAAACCAGCATGCGCATAAGCAAATCTATCGTTAGTAGAACCATTTACGCCATCAAATTTTGTTGATTTTACGAAGTTAACATCATAACCTAAATCAAGGTTAATTCCTTTCGACAAGCCTAATTTAAAACCAGCACCTACAGGTACATACCAGTTTTCGTTGTATTTACCCGAACCTGCAGTTACATCGGTAAAGCCTGTTGTAGTAGCACCAGAAGACATGTATCCTGCTCCAGCTTTTACATAAGGGATTAAAACTGCGGTAGCATCATTAATATTAACGTTAGCTACATTCATTACTGCTGTAACCGCTCCAGACCATTGGATGTTTGTTTTGAAAGCTGTATTCGCTGTGAAACCACCTAAACCATTAGCTCTTCTAACTTCGCCAACTTTACCAGCTAAAAAATCTGCCTGTATACCTAACGATGGTAAAATTTGTTTTTTGATGTAACCGCCATAACCAATTCCCTCATTTGGAGTTTGAAATTGGTGATTTGCATTTCCAAATATGGTTCTAGGAGTTAATAAACCTCCGTGAACACCAATAGACCATGTTCTAAAATCTTGTGTAGAAAACCTTGTGCTTGGTGTTGTTTGTGCTTGTGAGCTTGTTCCGACACATATGGCAACAGCTGCTACCGATAATGTTTTGAATAAATTTTGTTTCATAAAATAGATAATAATATGTAGTTATAATTATCTCCGTATTGGCAATTGGTGTACCAAGAATAATACTGTACTAACACAAAAAACACCTATATCATTATACAACAACAACTTATGTGAAAATAAATTATTTATTGTAATGTTAAATTTTGTTAAATAGTGTGTACTTTGCTATACAGCTTGTGTGGTATAGCACCGAAACAAATGATGCAGTCTTTTGTTTGATTTTAGCGAATATCTCCAGCAAATTTCCATTTTGTGCTAAAGTTCTCTGGTAAAACCTGATTAGTTAAAATTGCCCTAACCATTTCTACTGGCATATTATTTTCTTTTAAAATTTTATCGTGGAATTGAATATTGCTCATTTTGCCACTTGTTACCAATTCTTTATGCAAAGCTCTAAATTGTAAGCCTCCCAACATATAACCGATTTGGTAGAGTGGGCCGTAGCCACCAGTAAATGACCTACGCACTTCTGCCTCTGCATTTGCTCTTTCGAAACCTACACGTTCTACCAAGAAATCGATACATTGTTTTGGTGTCCATTTGCCTAAATGGTAATTCATAGAAAAAATGATACGGGCGCAACGGTGCATTCTCCAAAACAACATCCCTATTTTATCTTCTGGTGATTTAGCGAAATTTTTGTCCCACAATAACATCTCCCAATATAAAGACCACCCCTCTGTCCAAAATGGGGTACTGAAAGTTCTGCGGTAAGGTTTGTAGCGGCTCTGCATATAATATTGTAAGTTATGGCCAGGAATTAATTCATGAAAAACTACTGCTCTAGAAAAATGACGATTATTGCCTCTTAAGGTCATTATCTTAGCATCTTCGCTCATATCTTCTGTAGGGTAGGCAATTAAAACAGATTCACCACCTAAAAAAAATGGTGCGAAAAGCTGTTCTTGCGGACTTAACATCCGCATCCTCCACCCTTCTTTAGCCATCTCTGGCACATCCAATAATTTATTCTCTTCTACAAAGTTTATAGCTTCGTTTGCTAATTCGTAAACTAATTCTGGTTGTTTACCTAAAGCTGGATAGGCATTTTTAACTTTTTCTAGTGCTTTTTTCCAATCATTGCCAAAACCCATCTGGTTCGACGCTTTTAACATCTCTGCATCGCACCAAGCAAATTCTCGCATAGCGATCGCTTCTATTTGCGCTGGTGTATAAGCAATCATTTCGTCTTGCAATAAGTTTAAAAAAGCACTTTGCCCAATCGGATTGCCAATAATTCCGCTCCCATCATCTTTTGCGATAGAAAGCTGGGCAGATTTAGCCAATAACGAAGCATAATCCCTCAATGCACTCAAAACATCTGGATAAATACTTTTTGTTGCTTTTGTAAATTGCGGATCGTATCCATCGTAAAATTTATATGCTTCTGTAAAAACAGTAATATACTGATTAACGGTTTGTTGAGCCCAATTGGCTTGTATGGGATTAATTACCAGCTGGCCATTTTTAAATGATCTGGTAGTTTGCTCTACTTCATCTCTTAATTGATTAAAGATTGCTGCTGTAGTTTTTCCATCTTGCTGTGTACCTATTCTTCTTTTCTGCTCAAAATCTATAATTGCTTTGGCAAAGGGAACGCTAAAGTTCGAATTTTTAAATTCTAAATAAGCAACTTCAAGTGCTTTAACATCTACATTGATGTCTCTTTTGAGCAAAATATAATCTACGCCTTCATTTACCGAAAATTTAGCAAATGGCATTGCCTTTAATCTATTTAACCAATCGGCATAAAACTTTTGCATCCTTTTGAAATATTCATCAGAACGTTTTAGGGTATATTTACGGCTAAGCATATTCTCGTCAGCCTGATACTGATTAATTAAAGGGCTCATTAGGCTTGCCTCATTGCCTTGGGCTTTACTGCCTACAGTAATTGTTAATAAAATAAAGAGCGATAAAATTAATTTGCGCATAAGTTTAATTTGGTAATTAATGCAATATAATCAAAAGCAAATAGATGCCAAGTAACAGCTTAGTGAGGTACTATAAATAAATGATAGGAGCCTATAATTTACCTCTAAGCAATGCGATTTTATAACTAAGACCAAAGTTTACAGAACTGCTATTTAAAGAACCATCTAGTGCTTTTACATGCCCAAATGATGTCCTTAAATCTAGCGTAGGTAATAAGTGATACTGCACACCAACGCTCGGTTTGATAATTAAGCCCTGCCCAACACTAATATTACCACCACCAGAACCACCAGCCAATACTTGTGCATAAGCTTTAAATCTGGTATGCTCTTTATCTGAAGTAGTTATACCTAAACCAAAGGCGCCTTCACCGTATGCTCCAGCGTTACCAAAATTGGCAAAAGAAACATGTGTAGCTACATAAAACTGTTTCTTGAGAAAGAAATTAATTTGCGTTAAGATCTGCTGCATATTTTCTGTAGGGAAATCTTCTCGCTCTGCATTAAAATATACTTCTTGTGCAGCAACAATTTCTAGTCCGCTAAAAACACCAGACTCGAAATGTTGATCTTTACCCCGTTTTAAACCATTTTGATAAAGATTGTATTGTAAGCCAAAGCCAAAAGTAGAGCCTAAAAAATGCTGATTAGGTGTCATCAAATAGCCTTTATTAATGGTAATATTAAAGTTTTTATAGAGTTTTTGAGTGATAGAGATATCTGGGTAGAATAAAAGACCTCCTTGTGTATCTACATCACCACCACCACCAGGGCCTAATCCAAATTTAACCGCAATACTGGTTTGATCGTTAAAAAACGAATATCGATGTCCGTAACCTAATAACACATCTAAATAGCCCCCTTTAATTCCTTTGTAAGCTCCATCAGCACGGGCAAATAAGAAATCATTTTTAGTTAAATAACTGCTCAATTCGAAACCCACCAATTGTATGGTTTTACCCACCAACGAAACACCACCAGTTATCTGTCTGGATTTTTTAAGTGGTTTTAGTTGGGTAAAATTCAAAGAGAAATCTATCTTTTTACTTTCAGTATTCCAGCTTGTATTTTCGTAATCTTGATAGCTGATGGTTTTGCCAGAATTTGAAAAAGGTGCATAGTTCAGTTGAAACGGGATACGTACAACATAGTTCAACTGACTGCCTTTTATCAATCCGCCATCAAAAAAGTTAGTGTAATTATAACCTGCACTTACAGAAAATTTAGGAAACTGATAACCTAGGTTTGCATTGGCCAGAATAGCCGCACCACCACCATCTGGCGCATCAGCACCGCCACCACCACCAAAAAATGCACCAGCATCTACAAATAGATTTTTGGCAATTTTCTGTTGTACACCAGCTCTAACACCTAAGATAAAAAAGCCGCCTCTTTTACCAAAAAGAGAACCATAATAGCCTAAACCCGCATAAAATTTCTTATTTAAATTAAGGTTATAATGAATACCAAGTAAACCCAGATCTTGTTCTCCATTTGGCATTTTAACAGGCAAAAAATCTGTTTGTAAAAATCCTTTTTGTTGGTACTTCGGAACTAAACGAAGAGAATCTGTTTGCGCAAAACAAGCTAATGCCAACAGCGATAGTATAAATGTTAAGGATGTCTTTATCATTTCGATAAAATGGGGATGAAGAGATTTGATTTATAAATGAGCAGAGATTTGCTGGTATAGTTTATCTTTATCACTTGGCCTTAATGCTTTATCATTTACCAATTTTCCATCTTTCAAAATCAAATAACGTGGAATTGAATAGCCCTTTCCATCCCAAAGTTTATCCATTAAATTTTGTAATAATTTAGGGTTTACACGGATATGACTTCCTGCGAGTTTGTAATATTTAATCATTTCCTTCCATTGTGCGTCTGCCAGATCTTTATCCATAGAAATGTACAACATATCCGCATTTTTGCTCTTCAAGAACTTTTCCAATTCTTCGCCATACTCGAACTCTGCCTTGCATGGCCCACACCATGTTGCCCAAATGTCTACAAAAACAGTTTTGCCTTTAAATTCTGCCATCAGATCATCTAATGTATTGATCTCGGCATAATTTGCCACAAATTTTTGATCTGCAGTAAAATTACGCTTTGCGCTTTCATGATAGGCTATTATCTTATCGGCACCCGGCTTAATTAGTGCATAAAATTTACTATTTGGATACTGCTTTTTAAAATCAGCTAACAGTTCTAGCAATATGGGCTGGTATCTCTCTTGTAGAATTTCGTTATATAAAAAACTTGCCATCAAATATTCTCTAATCTTTCCAGAGAAGTTTTTTGCAAAGCCATCATAAGAAACCTTTAAGCGGGCATTTACATCATTAAAGTCTGGTTTTACATAAGTACCATTTTGTTGTGTGAAATACATCCCCAAATAAAAGTCTGCATAATATTGTGCATGGTAATAAAATTCAGTAGTTCGTAAATCATCTAAATTTGTAAATGGATGAGTTGCATATAACTTACCCCACCATTCTTTAAATTCTGGTTTAAAAACCGCCTTAGAATTAGGTCTTGCGGAATCAAAAAATAACTGAATTGGAATTGCGGTAGCCGTAGCCAAATAATCCATTTCAATATCGTTTTTAATTTCGTTATAAAATGGCTGACTAATTTTTTTTTGAGCTAGTAATGCCTTAAAAACCTGAAGTTCTTTTGCTTTATCGGCATCCATTAGCGCTATTAAACCGTTAACTGTACTGTCTAACTTTAAATAATTGCTAGCCCTATACTGATAAAAGGTATCGTTTTTTTTGTTGAGCGCTATTTGCCCATCCTGATTTTTACCTTGATAAACAATTGCATCGTCTATTTTATTATTTAAATTTAATCGCAAAGAAGCCTGACCCGGCTCAACCAAAAACCTAAATGTTTTACCACTATTTTTAATGTAAATATTTGCAATTTTTGCGGCATCAAAACTAAACATTAATGTGCTATCTTGATCGAAAAATTGGTCCTGTCTATTGGGATAAAATAGTGTACCCTCCAAAGGCAGCTGTATAGTTACCTTTGGAGCTGTGGCACCAACAAATTTGATTTTGAGAGTTGCATTTTGGGCAATGGCAAAACTCGTAATTACGGCAAGTAAAAAAGTAGTAAATATTTTTTTCATTTTGGGGAGGATTGATTGACAGCTAAATATGCCAATAAAAACCCAAAAAATAAAGTTTATTCCAAATTGGGCCCTTACCAGCCAACCGCTTTATCGTCTCCTCTTGGGTCGGCACCACCCTGATAATAACCCCATTTTGTTTTTAAAATAGCATCTACTCTACCAATTGCTCCACGATTTACCAACTTATAACCTTTTGCTTGCAATTTCGCTGTAGCTACACTATCTAAAGCCTTATCTTCTACAGCAACTTCATCTGGTAACCACTGATGGTGGAACTTTTTAGCTGCTACTGCACTTTGCATAGACATGTTAAAATCTATCACATTTAAAATAGTCTGAAAAACAGAGGTGATAATGGTCGAACCACCAGGTGTACCTACCACCATAAATAACTCGCCATCTTTAGCTAAGATTGCTGGTGTCATAGAGCTTAACATTCTTTTGCCTGGAGCTATCGCATTGGCCTCTCCACCTACTAAGCCATACATATTTGGCGCACCTGGTTTTACAGAGAAATCATCCATTTCATTATTCAACAAAAAACCTGCACCTTTAACTACTACGCCGGCACCATAAGAGCCATTTAAAGTGGTAGTAATGGCAACAGCATTTCCTTCCCTATCCACAATCGAAAAATGTGTAGTTTCCTCATGTTCTGTGGGGGCAATTTCTCCAGCACTAATTTCTGCACTTGTACTAGCCTTTTGCCAATTGAAACTGCTCATTCTTTGTTTAATGTAGCTATCCTCAATTAGTCTTGTTTGCGGCACCGGATAAAAATCTGGGTCTCCTAAATGTGCCGCTCTATCTGCATAAACCCTTCTTTCTGCCTCAATCATTACCTGAACTGTAGAATCAGTATTGAAGCCCCATTTTTGCAATGGATAAGACTCAACCGCTTTTAACAATTGTACCAAAGCTATTCCGCCGCTTGATGGTGGTGGCATGGTTACCACATCATAACCTCTATATGTGCCAGTTACTGGTTTACGCCAAATTGCTTTATAAGCTAATAAATCTTGTTTACTAATTATTCCTCCACCACGTTTCATTTCTGCCACAATAGAATCAGCAACAGCACCTTCATAAAAACCCTTTCTACCTTTTTCGGCAATTAGTTTTAACGTATTAGCCAATTCCACTTGCGTTAACATATCGCCTTCTATCCAAGTATTTTCTTTTACCAGAGCAGTCCCTAGCGGATTTAATTTCGTAAATCTAATTTTTAATCCATTTAATTCCCTTGCCTGTCTTGCTGATAATTTAAACCCCTCTGCTGCTAAACTAACTGAAGGTGCTAACAAATCTGCCCATTTTAGCTTTCCATATTTTCGGTGTGCTTCTTCCATTCCAGCTACCGAACCTGGTACGCCAGCAGCTAATTGTCCGTATAAACTTTTTTCTACTACTGGTTTCCCATCTGCGCCTAAATACATATCTCTTCCAGCGGCGGCAGAAGCTTTTTCTCTAAAATCTAAAGTATTGGTTTCTCCTTTAGCAGAGCGATAAACCATAAAGCCGCCACCACCAATATTGCCTGCATTGGGGTAGACTACTGCCAATGCAAATTGTACTGCCACTGCCGCATCAACTGCATTGCCTCCTTTTTTTAGGATATCCACACCAACTTGAGAAGCAATTTCATTTGCCGAAACCACCATTCCATTGCTAAACTCGCCACTATTATTTTTACCCAATTGCCCACCAGCACAAGTAAATAATAAGGTGGCAGCTAAAAAAAACAAGGTTAACTTAAGCGCATCTTTAGCCTTTATAGTTTTCTGCATCTTTATAGATTTTGTCAATAACATCCGTATTCTTCTCCAAAATAACCTTACGTTTAAAACTTAATTTTGGGGTCAGTTCGCCACCATCAATCGTAAATTCCTTTGGTAATAGTGCAAATCTTTTTACCTGTTCCCATTTACCAAATTCTGCCCCAAGTTGAATAATGATTTGGTTGTATTTTTCTATTACCTGTTCGTTTTTAATAATTTCTTCATTACTAGTATAAGCAATGCCTTTATGCTGACACCAAGCTTTTAATGCTGGAAATGTTGGTACTATCAGAGCAGAAGGGAATTTCCTATTTTCGCCAAGTACCATTACTTGTTCAATCAAAGGCGATTCTTTATATCTGTTTTCTAGCATTTGAGGTGCCACATATTTACCACCAGCAGTTTTAAATATCTCTTTTTTACGATCTGTAATTTTAAGGAACTTATCATTAACCAACTCGCCAATATCGCCAGTATGAAACCAACCATCTTGGTCGATATTTTCGGCTGTCAAATCTGCTCTCAAATAATAACCTTTCATGATGTTATGGCCACGAGCTAAAATTTCACCATCTTCTGCGATTTTAACTTCTACACCTTCTATAGCTGTACCCACCGTACCAAACATAGTTGCTCCAAAATGATTTACTGTAATTACTGGTGAGGTTTCCGTAAGCCCATAACCTTCAAATATTGGCATACCTGCTGCCCAAAAAATGCGATTTAAACGAGGGTTTAATGCAGCGCCGCCAGAGACGATTACAATAATATTGCCGCCCAAGGCCTCTTGCCACTTTTTGAAAACCAATTTACGTGCAATGCCCAGTTTAAAATTATACCACCAACCATTATGATGGTCAAATTTCTCGGCCAAGGCCAAAGACCAAAAGAAAATCCCTCTTTTTATTCCTGTTAAATCCTTACCCTTTTCCATTATTTTATCGTACACCTTTTCTAACAAACGGGGTACGGTAGAAAATGCATTTGGCTTCACCTCTTGGATATCGGCAACAATGGTATCCATACTTTCTGCATAATAAACCGACACATTTCCGTAAGCATATAAGTAAGAAATCATTCTTTCGAAGATATGCGAAAGTGGCAAAAAGCTCAGCGCCTTTTCAAGACCAGTGGGTAATAACACTGAAGACTTTTCGAAATTCTGTACTAAATTCTGATGGGTTAACATTACGCCTTTGGGTGTGCCTGTTGTACCAGAAGTATAAATGATAGTTAAAATATCTTCTGGTTTTACGGCATTTCTATAAACATCCAAATCAATGGTGGTATTTTTGCCCAGCTCCAATAATTCTTCCCAATGTTTGGTTCCTGCAATTTTATTAAAGCTAAATATTTCGATAGGATGTTTCAATTCTATTGCTGCTGCTTTAACCTTGCCATAGGTAAGCTCGTCGTTTACAAAAACGATGGTAATCTCTGCATTTTCGATGATATATTTAATGTCATGTTCTGCAAGGGTAGGGTAAAGTGGTATTTGATAAGCCCCCAATTGCATAATTGCATAATCACAAATATTCCACTCTGGTCTATTTGGCGACATAACAGCCACCCTAGCCCCTTTGCCAATGCCCAATGTAGTTAAACCACGACTCAACAGATCTGTAACTTCACAAAATTCTTGCGTGCTGTATTTCTTCCATTCTCCTTTTATTTTTCCACTAATAAATTCTGACTTAGGAAAATTCTCGAGATTATGCTTTAGAAGGTCGAATACTCTAGTTATTGTTGTAGACATGGGACGGCATTTTAATTTGGCTAGGCAATTTACAATAATATAGCATTAACTATAAAGTTGTTTCTCAAATCTAATAAATTATCTTTTGTGCAACAATCATTTTTAAAATTTATTCTGCATGCATAGTAATTTATTGCTTTTTAATGAGGATGATAGAGGCATGCTGTACATCGTCCGAACGAGTTCTTCCGTCAACCGTCATCAGATAGTTATTGGATTCGACATGAACTTTTCGTAAACCGTCCGAATGAGGCACGAGAGCTAGTTCCGAATTATCGGAAAGTAAATCTATAACGCAGAACTATACTAGCAGATCTCTCCCAAAATAACGCTCGATAGGAGCTTTCACCTTTAGTCCTCGGGTGCGGCATGCAGGCTTCAGCTTTCTAACAGATCTCTCCGCTAAAAGCGTTCGAGATGGAAGTATTCAATGAGACGGCAAGGTTATCTAAATGAACCATTCTACATTTATAATCTCGAAACATTATCACAGAATTTTTAATTCTGTTTTTTACGCCAACCTCTAAACCAATACTAAATCCTAACCCTCTTAACAGCTTCTAAAACTTTTACCATCAAATAGTGTTATGTAATAAATTTAAAAACGAACATTATGGAAATTGAAGAAAATATTGCTGGACTAGGCAAAAACCACGATGAAAATGCTCGTGAAAATGACATTGCCAAAAAACAAAGTGAAGCAAAACCTGCTGCAGAAAACTTAGACATGATGCCACATAGTAAAAATGCCAATGGCGATAAAGAATTTTTATCAAATGAAAACAAAGAAGCTGAGGCATTGAAAAATGTACATAACGAGGCTGCTGACTACGCCAAAGAAGAGCATGAAAAAGCCGATAATTGGGAGAATACGGAAACAGATAATGACAAACCTACTTTTTAACTGGTTTATATTTGCTCAATGAAGCTATATCTATTATGCGACATAGGAATAGATCTCTCCGCTAAAAAGCGTTTGAGATGACGGTATAGTTAGCGAGACGACGATTTCCTAAACCGCCCTTGCGAACGAGTTTTTCACTCGCAAGAATCTATAGTGAGCTATTCGACATTTGTAATATCGAACTATTGTGCCAGAATTTAAATGCAGTTTTTACACTACATTCTAATCTAATAACCCTAAGCCCGCTTAAATACCTTCATCGTTAATGCGATCTAGTTCCTCGAAAATAGAGTTTTTGCTTTTAAACTCTGTTACCAAGTCTTTCATGCCGATAACCACATTACGGTCGTTGTTCTGTTTAGCATGGGCAATTAAGGCGTAAATCTTAGCTTCAATTTCATTAAAAGCATATTCCCTTACCATGCCGATCATTATTTTTTCGTGATGGGTAGGTAAGGTATTTTCTTGATCGTTTAGCAATTCTTCAAACAACTTTTCTCCAGGACGCAAGCCTGTAAACTGAATTTTAATATCCTCATTAGGTACCAAACCTGCCAAACGGATCATCTTTTTGGCCAATTCTATAATCTTAACAGATTTACCCATATCAAATATGAAAATCTCACCCCCTTTGCCCATACAACCCGCTTCCAGTACCAGTCGGCAGGCCTCGGGTATGGTCATAAAATAACGGGTAATTTCTGGATGGGTAACCGTAACTGGTCCGCCACGCTCAATCTGTTGCTTAAAACGTGGAATAACCGAGCCATTAGAACCCAGCACATTGCCAAAACGCGTAGTTATGAATTTGGTAATTGGTTTTACATGGAGCTCATTGATATAACTTAAGCCATTGCTAAATACATAATCTCTGGTAGCTAAAGAATTACTCAATGCCTGTACATAGATTTCGGCAATACGCTTAGAAGCACCCATGATATTGGTAGGGTTAACTGCCTTATCAGTGCTAATCATCACAAATTTCCTTACCCCATGTTTCATAGCCAGATCGGCTATGGTTTTAGTTCCTAAAACATTGGTCTTAATTGCCTCAGAGGGATTATCCTCCATTAAAGGTACGTGTTTATAGGCCGCTGCATGATATACGTAGTGTGGCCGATAAGTCTCAAAAAGATGCGCCATTCTGCTCTTGTCCCTTACATCTCCAACAAAGGCATGGAAATTAGTATTTACATGGTTTTCTTCCAGCTCTAAATACAAATGGTGCAGTTCTGTTTCTGATTGATCGCATAGGATAATAAGGTTAATATCGAACTTCATTAACTGCCTTACAATCTCGCTACCGATAGAGCCCGCAGCACCTGTAATTAACACCCGTTTGTTTTTTAACTGGTTTTGGATTCCTACATCATCAATATTGATCTCTTCTCTATTTAACAAATCTTCGATATTGATATTCTGGATCTGTGTACGGTGTAATTTACCTTTAGACCAAGTTTCGCTGGGCGGTATATTAAGTACTACCAGGCCATAATCTAGGCATATATCTACAATCTGGTTTTTATGTGCGGTGGGGATAGTATAGGAAGCGAATATAATTTCATCCACTTCGTGGGTACTGATAAATTTAATGAGCGATTCGGAATGTAAAATCTGTATCCCATCTATGGTCTTTCCAATTTTATGCGGATCGTCATCTATAAATGCAACTATCTGTTTATTCACTTCCGAATCGTGATCAAAGGTACGTTTGGTAGCTAAACCTGCTTCACCAGCACCATAAACGATTACTTTTTTCTTGTTCAAACTTAAATTCCTAAGGTACAAAAAGAAAAACTTAATGGTCATTCTATAAATAACCAATAACAAAAAGCTAGCTAAACCATTAATCACAATTATGGAATTGGCAATCAAAGGCTGGAAACCAAATGCCACCAAGCTCAAGTTTAAAAATAGAAATGCGGTATTGCTTAAAATGGTAGCGAATAAAATTCTTATCCCATCCTGCGCACTGGTATAACGGATAATACCGGCATGGGTTTTCAAACTCAGCGAAACAATTATGTTAATTGCCGATAGGATTAATACATTTCTGCTAAATTCTACATAATTTAAGGCCGCAATATCTAATTTATTTTTAATCAAATACGCCAGCAATAAACCTAGTGTTGCAACACTTAAGTCTAGCAAAAAGATGATCCACCTGGGAACTATATTAAATCTACTAAACAACTGATCTATATTCTATTGAATGTATTAACAAATATAATACCATTACATGTCTTAACATCTAAAGGCGGTAAAAAACCTACAACTTATAGGAGAATATCTGGCGTTTCTGATCAAAAATAACACACACAGATGTTTTGATCTTATTTTCTAAAATGCATTATCCTCACCTCTTACGGCATTGATAATTGTCATAAATACAATCCGTACATCCAACATGCCTGTCCAATTTTCTAAGTAGTAGATATCAAACTTTACCCGATTGGCCATAGCACCATTTTCTTTGGTTTCGCCTCTATAGCCATTAACCTGCGCCCAACCTGTAATACCTGGTTTTAAAAAATGACGTACCATAAACTGACTGATAATGGCTTTATATTGTTCTGTATGTTTTAACATGTGAGGTCTAGGACCTACCACACTCATATCACCAAAAAATACGTTAAAAAACTGCGGCATTTCGTCTAAGCTACTTCTACGCAGAAACTTGCCAATTTTGGTTACACGAGCATCGTTTTTGGTAGCCTGTTTCTCATCACTGTCTTTATTCACAGTCATGCTTCTAAACTTCAAACACCAAAAAGGCTCATCATTTCTGCCGCTTCTTAACTGCTTAAATAATACTGGTCCTTTACTTTCTAACTTTATCAGAATAGCGATAATAGGATACAGCCAACTTAAAATGAATACAATTACGAAAGTGCTAAACATGACATCGAAAGCGCGTTTTTTGAAACGGTTACTCATTTCTTCTAAAGGCTCGTGGCGTAGGGAGATAATTGGGAACTCACCACCCATGTAGCTAATGGTATAAGGCGAGGCTAAACTACCCCCAATATCTGGAATAAACTTTAATCTCACGCATTGCTGATCGGCCTCTGCCACCAGTTCTTTAACCTCCGACATGCGGTGCGGGGCTACAGAAACATAAATATCTTTTACGCCATCTTCAACTGCTTTTGCCAAATTTTCAGCCACCACGTTGCGTACAATGCCCCCACCCTGATCGTAGATTTCTTTATCCTCCCCAACAAAACCATAAAATTCTAAACTGCGTTGGTTACCCAAGTATTCAGACAAGCGGATTGCAGTATCATTAGACCCCATAACAGCTACTTTTTTAGCAGCATTAAAACGGTTTAATACCACATATTGCAAAACTGTACCTAAAAAACGATTCAGTAAAAATGCCACACTTAATAAGGCATAAAAAATAACGATAAAAGTTCTGGAGAAGCCGGTTTCTTTAAAGAAAACGAGATAAAGGGCAAACAATACAAAATGCAGAACTACACTTCGCCAAGTTCTGCTGTATATGCGTTCTAACTTACGAGCGCCGTAAGCAGTATATAAACCTAATACGGTAGTTGCCAATAGCCAGATCAGGTTACATACGGCTACATTGTGTTTTTGAATTTCGTCTGATGCAATTCTACCTAAACCACTAGTAGTAATTGGATAGGCAAGAAAATACGCCGCATTGAGCATTAATATGTCAACTACCGGAAGAACGTATTTTAGGAGATAGATGTAGCGTGTTTGTATTCCCATTTTTTTATTCTTTGATGTATATCAATAACAAATTCATACATCTTGTAACATCAGTGTAAAAATAGGAAGAATTAAGCAAACAATTATCCTTAGTTATAGATATTATTCACTTTTCGTTAAATTGATTAATCAAAAATTAAGAAAATCAATCGTTTAGCTTAAATACCGTACAATTATTTCAAGTAATTTAACTTAAGGATAAAAAGCATTATCGCTTACGTTTAAGATTAGCTAACAAATTCCTTTACAATTAGTTTTAGTATTTAGATCAATGTTATTGTATGAAAAACTTAATGTTAATCTAGAACAATTCTACTTTTTACATCTCTCCTAATGTTGAGTGACAGTACTACCAAACAATCCCATATAAACATCTTTAAACCAAGCCATAATTAAAAAAAAATTCTTAACTTGAGCTTATGCTCCAAATCAGCCGTATAGCTACAGATCTTGTTGGTTTGCTCTTCCCAGAGTTATGCCAAGCTTGTGGTACGCACTTATATTATGGAGAGCAACAGATATGTACCAAATGTTTGTATGATCTTCCTTATACAGATTACCACATTTTTGCAGAAAACAGAGTGGCCAAACAATTATGGGGTCGCCTACCCTGTAATGCCGCCATGGCGATGCTGTACTTTAAAAAGGGCACAAAAGTTCAGCACTTAATACATAGCTTAAAATACAAAGACCAGGTTGATGTTGGCTTTAGATTAGGCAACTTATTAGGCGAAAGGTTAAAATTAAGTGAACAGTATAAAGCTATTGATCTAGTTATACCGGTTCCATTGCACCAGAAAAAGGAAAGATTAAGAGGCTATAATCAGAGTAAATATATTGCATATGGTATAGCCGATGCCTTAAAAGTGGAAGTAGATGCCACACATTTGGTAAGATATAAATCGACCGAAAGCCAGACTAAAAAATCGAGATATACTCGCTATGAAAACATGGAAGCGGTCTTCCAAGTTAACAACCCTTTGTTGTTAAAAGACAAACACATTTTATTGGTAGATGATGTTATTACTACAGGTGCCACACTAGAAGCCTGCGGACTTTCGTTATTAAGCAGTGGAATTAAAACATTAAGTGTTGCAGCACTTGCCTTTGCCGAATAAAAATTCAACCCAATATGCGATTAAAATTACTCTTCTTATTCCTGTTTACATTACTTTTTACTGCTTGTAGTAAGGACGAGGATATTACTGAAGAAATTAACGCAAGGTTATCCTTTTCTACAGACAGCATTTTATTTGATACCGTTTTCACATCAGTAGGCTCTACCAGCCGTAGATTGAAGATCTATAACCGTAATCCTAAAGCCATTAATATCAGTAACATTAAGTTAAGTGGTGGTAATAACTCTGCTTTTAGCTTAAATATTAATGGGCAAGCAGTAGCCGAAAGTGAGCTTGTTAAACTAAATGGCAATGATTCGATGAATGTTTTTGTGAAAGTGAACATTAACCCAACTACTCAAAATCTACCCTTTATTGTACAAGATTCTATTCTATTTTATTTTAATGGCAATAAACAAAGTATCCCATTGGTAGCCTACGGGCAAAATGCCATTTTTGTAAATAGCAGTTCCATTACCGAAAACACCACATGGGATAGCAAATTACCCTATCTCATCTACAAATCTGTTAGTGTGGCTGCCAATACAAACCTTAACATAGCACCGGGCACTAGAGTGCTTTTCCATAAAAATGCCACCATGAGTGTAAAGGGAACTTTAACTGCAAACGGCACTAAAAAAGATAGTATTCTTTTTGCCAGCGATAGATTAGAGAAAATATATTCAGAAGAACCCGGGCAATGGAATGGCATTCATTTCTACCCCCAAAGCAAAAACTCAAAAATTAATTATGCTATTATCAAAAATGGAACTGCAGGCATTACGGTAGATTCTTTATCCACCACTAATCAGCCCAAACTACTGCTAACCAATACCAAAATCAGGAATATGGAAGTTGTTGGCTTTTTAGGCTACCAAACGGAATTAGCCGCTTTTAACAACTTATTTACTAATTGCGGTCAGTATTTGATTTATGGGGTAGGTGGCGGAAAATATAACCTTAAACATAACACCTTTGTTGCACTTAATTTAAATTATCCTCGTAAAACCGCGGCAGTTTACCTATCGGATGTAGTAAGCAGCACTCAATTTGACAATTTAACGATTGATTTTCAGAATAATATTGTTTGGGGAAACTTGGAAAATGAATTTACCATCGACAAAAAAGCCCAAAACACAACTTTAAAAACTACGGTTAAAAACAACCTATTAAAAAGTAGCAATATTAGTTTAACAGGCAATGGGAATATTCTAAATACCGACCCATTATTTATAAATGCAACTGCTGGAAATTTTAGCTTAAGTAAGGGCAGTATAGCTAATAGAAAAGGTCTTGATCTTAGCCAGGATACATATTTTAACACAGTATTGAATAAAGACCTCAATCATAACAATAGAATATTTCCCTCAGAAATAGGTTGTTATGAAAATAAATAAAAAAAATAAAATTTATTAAAACAAAAGGCATTTACTTGCGTTTATTATATCGAGAGCGTTAATTTAGATGGTAAGGGTCGATAGTTTATAATGAGCTATCGGCCCTTCACTTTTAATAAGGTTTTGTTTCCTATTCATTTGAATGTTTTTAATAAACTTTGATTTAAACTTGCCTAAATGTTTAGGTTAATTAAATTCAATTGGTAGCTTTGTAAGCTATTTAGGATTTTTTTGGTCTTATTTTTGAGCAATTTTAATAATCGGACGCAAAAACCGTGTAATTATTAATCAAACCAAATCTCTGTTGAAGTATTTTTACCTAATCACTTCTTTTTTATTATTTGCCAGTAGTGGAGCTGCGCAAACTAATTTCCATAAATACAGCACTGGTATTAGTGTGGGTAGCACCTTGGTGTTTGGAGATTCGGAAAGCCAGCAAACAGCTATTGCCTACAATGGGGTATTAGATTATTATTTTACGCCTTATACCAATCTAGGTTTCGAGTTTCAAGCGGGCCAGTTAAGAGGAGGGGCGCCACCCATGCCTAATGATAGCTACGGCCCTTTCACCAACAATTATGGGTTAATCTCTTTCAATGGCAAAATTCAATTAGGTCAATTTTTAAATGATTCTCAATTAGATAATTTTGCACTTAGAAAAATAAGAGGCTTGTATGTAGGTTCTGGTCTGGCCGCTATAAAAAGTACAACTTCATTTAAGAATGCAAATAGCAATTTTATCGCTTATGAAATTGCATTGCCATTAAGTGCTGGCATCAATATTAATTTGCAAAAAAAATGGCAAGAGTATTCAGCATTTACGCTCAATATCAATTACCAAACCATGGTTTCTTTTGAAGACGGGTTGGATGGATATATTGATACGACGGCCAATACCAATGATGTGTATACTTTCTTCTCCATTGGGATGCGATTTAACTTCGGCACTATCGGTTTGTACCAGTCTAAAAGAAGGATGTAGTTTTTGGGATTAAGAAACTAAAGCTTAAGACCAAAGGAGGAAGACTAAAGGTTGAAATTCTAAAACCAATTCGCTTATTTTAACTCGTTTACAAACGTTCAATAAATCATTCCTTCCAAAGAGCCCAATTGAGAGAAATTTGTGGTTCTCCAATCGTCAAAATAACAGTCTGACATGCTTACTTTAGACCAACCCAACGGGTAGGCTGTTAGGAAAGATCCGCACAGACGCTATTTTCCACTAAAATAATTACTTAAAACGGCTTTAATTTCTTCCGGATTGAAGGGTTTAAGGATATGACCATTCATACCGCACTCTTTAAACTTCATATTTTCGTTATGCAATGTAGAAGCGGTTAACGCAATGATAGGTAGGTTTTGATAGTAATCATCTGGCAATTCCCTAATAATTCTGGTGGTATCAAAACCGTCGATACCTGGCATTTTGATATCCATAAACACCAAATGATAAACGTTAGCCATAATTTTAGTGATGGCTTCTTCGCCGCTGGATGCAAAATCAATTTCTAATCCCCATTTGCTAAAAAAGCGTTTGGCGATTAAAATATTCACTTCATTATCATCAACAACTAAAATTTTTTTATCGGCAAAACCTTTGGGCAATATCGATTGGCTCTTAATTGCATTTTTAGTTGCGCTGGTTTGTCGATTAAATTTAATGCTAAAGCAAAATTTGGTTCCTTTACCTTCAGTACTTTCAACAATAATTTCTGATTGGTATAACTTAAGAAGCTTTTTAGTAATGGCAAGGCCTAAACCTGTGCCTCCATATCTTCTGGAGATATCTGCCCTTGCTTGCGTAAAAGTTTCGAATATGTAAGACTGTTTATCTTTAGGTATACCAATGCCGGTGTCTATTACTTCAAAATAAATAAGTGTTTGATCCTGCCCATTTTCTTTTAACCGTACCAACAGTTCTACTTTTCCATTATCCGTAAATTTAATAGCATTACCCAATAAGTTGATGAATATTTGGTACAGCCTGGTTTTATCACCCATTAGTGGCTCCGGAATGCGATCGTCGTAAATTAAGTTAAGGGCATTTCCTCGTTTAGCTGCACTAACCTGTAGCGAATTAATAATGTCAACACATAGGCTATGCAGATCGAAAGGAATAGATTCCAAAGCTAAATTTCCAGTCTCAATCTTAGTGAAATCTAAAATATCATTGATAATATTGAGCAGGTTTTCTCCAGAAAACTTCAGGATATTGAGATCATCTACCTGTGATGGTTTAGGATCGTTCTCCAAGAGTAAATGGGTCATCCCGATTACTGCATTTAGCGGGGTCCTGATCTCATGGCTCATTACCGAGAGGAACATTTCTTTGGCTTCACTAAGCTGTATGGCCTGTTCACGAGCTTCTACCATCTCCTTTTCTACCTGTTTACGTTGCGTAATATCAATGATCAGTTCTACCTGTCTTTCTAACTGCCCATGCGCATTAATGATTGGGGTATTCGCTGCAGAAAGCCAAATTGGTGTACCATCTTTTTTTAAGGCCAAAACCTCTATAGTTGATCCTTCTTTTTGGAATGCCTTTGCTCTTGCTTCGAGAATAATTTCCTTATTAGTTTCGGTGGTAGAAAGCACATCGCCTAACATTTTTCCTTTAAGCTCATCTAGCGAATATCCTGTTAATTCTTCTAAAGCTTTATTTACCCAAGTAATTTCTCCATTTTCGTTAGCGATGGTAACGCCTGTATTTGATTTGCTAGCCACAAGAGACAATACTTGCAATTCTTCCTGTGCCTTTTTCTTTTCGGTAATATCGAGTATAATTTCTACTTCCGTTTCTACTTTGCCGTCATCATCCAACACAACCGTATTGTAAATAGATAACCAAATTGGTCTTTTATCTTTCCTGTAAGCTAACAAATCAACCGTAAAAGATTGTTTTTGCTGGGTTAAGGCCCTGGCATTTTCAATTAACGTCCAATCGGTATCGGGTCCACTAATTAAATCTCCTAATGGCTTACCTTGCAAATCGCTTAAGTTAAAGCCTGTAATTTGCTCGAAAGCATCATTTACCCACATTACGTTGTTCTGTGGATCGCTGATTACAACACCATTGCTTACCTTACTAGCTACAAAAGAAAGTTTGGTTAACTCACTTTCTATCTTTTTAGATTCGGTAATATCTCTACCATAACAATACCAACGTTGGTCTTTGGCTACCATGCTCCAGCCAATCCATTTAAATTCGCCTGTTTTGCTTACCAATCTAAAATCGATGGTAAACTGTTTAATCTTATTGGCCAGCCCTTGTTCTATGGCATATACAATGCGATTGATATCATCACGGTGACAATAACTCCACATGCTATTGCCGATGGTTTCTTCTACTTCATATTGTAGCAAACGTGTAACTGCTTCGTTAATGAACAGGATGTCGCCATCGCGATCGAGTATACAATGTATTTCTGGAGAAACGGTAAAAATATCTACAAACTCGTTAAACTTTTTAGTTTGTGTTTCTAGCTGTGCATTTTTTCTTTTTAGAGCCAGCTGGGCAATTACCTGTATGGCTAAGGTTTCTAAACCATGGTGTTGCTGTGCGGTAAGTTCTCGGGATACAAGATCGAGCACACATAAACACCCTAGGGAAAAGCCATCAGCATCTATTAATGGTACACTTACGTAAAATCTAACCCCAGGCTCGTTTACCACCATGGGATGTTTACCCAGCATCTCGTTTTGCAAGGTATCTTCCACTACAAAGATGTGATCCAAGAACATGGTATGCTGACATATGATATCCTGGTCGCGAGGATATTTAGGCAATTGATTTTCACCAAACCCAACTGCAGATTTTACCAAGACCTCATAGCGATCTACTAAAGTAACATAAGCAATAGGGGTTTGGGCAATTTGAGCTGCCAACTTTACCAGGTTATCCAATTCATGCTCCAACCCTTCTCCTAAAATATCGTAAGAATATAATGCCGCTAGGCGAAGTTCTTCGTCATCGGGAGAATTAACAGGGTCGGTAAACATTTCTTTAAAAGCAATTTATTTATATAAAGGGAAGTTACTAACTAATTGCTGAACTTTCTCTTTTACTTGTGCTAAATTATTTTCATCCTCAGGATTAGTTAAAACCTCATCAATTAGATCAACAATTTGTTGCATTTCTGTTTCTTTAAAACCTCTACTGGTAATTGCAGCTGTACCTACACGCATGCCAGAAGTTACAAATGGCGATTTATCATCAAACGGAACCATATTTTTGTTTACTGTAATGTCTGCTTTCTCCAAAGCATTTTCGGCCAATTTACCAGTAATGTTTTTGTTTCTTAAATCGATTAACATTAAGTGGTTATCTGTACCACCAGAGATAATTCCATATCCTTTAGCTACAAATGCCTTAGCCATAGCTTGTGCATTTGCACCTACTTGTTTAATGTAATTACCATATTCATCAGTTAAGGCTTCGCCAAAAGCAATGGCTTTAGCCGCAATAATGTGTTCTAATGGCCCTCCTTGTGTACCTGGAAATACTGCCATATCTAACAATGAAGACATCATCCTGATTTCGCCCTTTGGTGTTTTTAAGCCCCATGGATTTTCGAAATCTTTGCCCATCATAATCATTCCACCACGTGGACCACGTAAAGTTTTATGCGTAGTTGTGGTTACGATATGGCAATGTGGAAGTGGATTAGCTAGTAAACCTTTAGCGATAAAACCAGCTGGGTGAGAAATATCTGCTAAAACCAATGCGCCAATCTGATCTGCAACCTTACGGATAAATGCATAATCCCATTCTCTAGAATAAGCAGAAGCACCACAGATAATCAATTTTGGTTTTTCGGCTAAGGCAACCTCTTCCAGTTTAGCGTAATCTATTAAACCATCTTCTTTTTTAACCCCATAAAAATGTGGTTGGTACAATTTACCAGAGAAGTTTACTGGAGAACCATGCGTTAAGTGACCACCGTGAGAAAGATCGAAACCTAAAATTTTATCGCCCGGCTGTATAACTGCTAACATTACCGCAGCATTTGCTTGTGCACCAGAATGTGGCTGAACATTTACCCATGCTGCACCGAAAAGTTGTTTCGCTCTTTCGATAGCTAAATTTTCAATCTCATCCACTACTTGGCAACCGCCATAGTAACGTTTGCCCGGTAAACCTTCGGCATATTTATTGGTTAATACAGAACCTGCAGCTTCCATTACCTGTTTGCTTACAAAGTTTTCTGATGCAATTAGCTCAAGACCGTGTTCTTGTCTATTTAATTCTTTATCGATTAAATCAAAAATTAAAGTATCTCGTTTCATTATGGGAATGTTATTTTTTTTGGTAAAAATAACTATTTTATTGCTTATACCACAACCTTTTATTGAGATAGTAATTCATAATTAGAACGTTTTAGCCTGCCTATGCGATAGGCGAACACGCTTTCCGATATAGCTTTTGCCACAAATGCAAATTATGCCGCTCCAATCATTAACCCACCCCTGCAATAGGAAACTGACAGCAAAAAACTAAGCCCAGCAAGGATAAACATACCTTATTGTAGTGATATAACTACGTAATAACTAAAAACAGTTCCTTAACTAAAACCTATAATCCAAAATCCTAATCTACTTAGGTACTATACCTGCTGTAGCAAGGCTTACTAAATAAGTGCTTATTCTTGATTTTCAAAAATCAAAAAACACACACAACTTTTAGCTATACATTTTGTTGTTAATTAAATAAACGTCAGAAAATCAACAAAAACAGTATTTTTATTGCCATAGTATGCGTTTGTTAGCAAACACCACCTATAACCTGATTAAAATTTGGAACGATTATTCATAAAAGTATTAAACAAAATACCGTAATTTGTATTTTTAAATATTGCATGGAAGTTAAGACCGGAGCTTTATTATCTACAATCAATTACCCTATTGATCTAAAGCAGTATAGCGAACAAGATTTAGAGCAGATTTGCCAAGAGCTGCGTCAGTATATTATTGATGTAGTAAGTGTTAATGGTGGCCACTTTGGCGCAAGCTTAGGTGTGGTAGAATTAACCGTAGCCCTTCATTACGCTTTAAATACGCCTTATGATAAGCTGGTTTGGGACGTGGGGCATCAAGCTTATGGCCATAAAATCCTAACTGGAAGAAGAGGACAGTTTCATACCAACCGTATCATTAATGGCATTAGCGGCTTTCCGAAAATAAGCGAAAGTGAATACGATACTTTTGGCGTAGGTCACTCCTCCACTTCTATTTCGGCTGCATTAGGTATGGCAGTAGCATCTCACTATAAAGGGGAAAAAGACAGACAACACGTAGCCGTAATTGGCGATGGTGCGATGACAGCAGGTTTGGCTTTTGAAGGTTTAAACCATGCGGGTATCGAAAACTCTAATTTATTAGTGATCTTGAACGACAATTGTATGTCTATAGATCCTAATGTTGGTGCACTAAAAGAATATTTAACCAGCATTACTACATCCAAATCTTATAATCGTTTCCGTGATGATGTATCAAATGTATTAACCAAACTTTCGGAGCTTGGCCCTAATGCACATAAATACGTTAAAAAGATAGAAAAAAGTATTAAAGGTACTTTGTTAAAACAGAGTAATCTATTTGAAGCCTTAAATTTCAGGTACTTCGGTCCGGTAGATGGGCACGATGTAAAACGTTTGGCCGCTATTATTAAAGACCTTTCGGCTATACCTGGACCTAAGTTATTGCATTGCGTTACTGTAAAAGGTAAAGGTTTTGCCTTAGCAGAAAAAGACCAAACCAAATGGCATGCACCAGGTTTGTTCGATAAAATTACTGGCGAAATTAAAAAGTCTATTCCAGATAAACCACAGCCGCCAAAGTATCAGGATGTTTTTGGCCATACCATAGTTGAATTGGCAGAAGCCAATAGTAAAATTGTAGGGATTACCCCAGCGATGCCTTCTGGCTGTTCGTTAAATATAATGATGAAGGCTATGCCAGATCGTGCATTTGATGTCGGTATTGCCGAGCAACATGCGGTTACCTTCTCTGCGGGTTTAGCTTCTCAGGGTTTAGTTCCATTTTGCAATATCTACTCTAGTTTTATGCAAAGAGCTTATGATCAGGTAATCCACGATGTCGCGATACAAAACCTTAACGTAGTTTTCTGTTTAGATAGAGCAGGTTTAGCAGGAGCTGATGGTGCCACACACCACGGTGCTTACGACATTGCTTTTATGCGCTGCGTACCTAATATGGTAATTGCATCGCCAATGAACGAAGAAGAGCTGCGAAACCTAATGTACACTGCACAACAAGAAAACATTGGTCCATTTACCATCCGTTATCCGAGAGGAAGTGGTGTAATGCCTGACTGGAAACGTCCTTTTAAAGCATTAGAAATTGGTAAAGGCCGTAAAATTGCTGATGGAGAAGATGTAGCTATTCTATCGATTGGCCATGTTGGTAATTTTGCAGTAGAGGCTTGCCAGGAATTAAATAGCGAAGGTATACACCCTGCACATTACGATTTAAGATTTGTTAAACCATTGGATGCTGCCCTATTACACGAAGTTTTTACCCGTTACAGCAATGTAATTACCATTGAGGATGGTTGTTTGCAAGGTGGTATGGGAAGTGCGATTTTAGAGTTCATGGCAGATCATAATTACAAAGCAAATGTAGTAAGGTTGGGCATCCCAGACGAAGTGATAGAACATGGAGAACAACCAGAATTATGGGCTGCTTGCGGTTATGATAGCGCTGCAATTATCACGGCTGTTAAAAAGATAGCGGTAAGCAGAACTACCAAAACAATGGCTTCTTAAAAGCCCTACCCACCCCTCATTAAGTGAAAGGGCATAAAAATATCAAATTGGAAAAAAACGCTAAAATATATGTAGCTGGTCATAGAGGTATGGTTGGCTCGGCAATTTATCGCAAATTACAAAAAGAGGGTTTCAAAAACATCATTACCAGAACATCGGCAGCGTTAGATTTAAGAAACCAACAGGCCGTAGCAGATTTTTTTGCTGACGAAAAACCAGCTTATGTTTTTTTAGCAGCAGCTAAAGTGGGTGGTATTATAGCCAACAATACTTATCGGGCAGATTTTCTTTACGAAAACCTAGCGATCCAGAATAATGTAATTCATCAGGCTTATGTTAACGGCGTAGAAAAACTGATGTTTTTAGGCTCGAGCTGTATATACCCGAAATTAGCACCACAGCCCCTAAAGGAAGAATATTTGCTTACTGGTTTGTTAGAAGAAACGAACGAACCTTATGCTATTGCTAAAATTGCAGGCATTAAGATGTGCGATGCTTATAGAGACCAATATGGATGTAATTTTATCTCGGCCATGCCAACTAATCTATACGGATATAACGATAACTATCATCCTCAGAATTCTCATGTTTTACCAGCACTGATTAGAAAGTTTGACGAGGCTAAAGTAACGGGAGCATCCGAAGTTGTTATATGGGGATCGGGCACACCAATGCGTGAATTTCTATTTGCCGATGATTTAGCTGATGCCTGTTATTTTTTAATGCAAAGTTATAATGAACCTCATCTGATAAATATTGGTACTGGCGAGGATTTAACCATTAAAGATTTAGCCTTGTCCATAAAAAAAGTGGTTGGCTATGAGGGCGAGCTAACCTTCGATTCTACCAAACCAGATGGTACACCAAGAAAACTGATGGATGTAAGCAAACTCCATGCTTTGGGATGGAAACATCAAATTGAATTAGAAGAAGGCCTATATCTTGCTTACCAGGATTTTTTGAGTAAAAAAGCGGAAGAGGCTTAGTCGCTACTATTAAATAGGGATTAAAATTTTGTTAAAGTAATTTAAGCCCTTCAATTGATGCATCTTGATGGAGGAAAACAACACCTAATTTACCTAGTGCCTCAACCCTTGGGTGATTTTTTGGCAAACTGGTCATCATTATAAAATCTGTCTCTTTTACTGGAACCCGATTAACTCTTCTAAAGCATCGTTTCCCTCTAAACCCAATTCCAGTATCAAAACTTCGTATGCATAAGTATGGGGTTGCGCTTTCTCAATGCAGATGAATTCCCGGAGTACTTCAGCTAGCAAACAGGTTACCCTGAGCAAAAATCTATCTTTTTTTAAAAATTTGGTAGACAAACATTCTGATTTTTATAAGAATCCACAAATCTTACCTCATTAACAAAAAACATATCAAAAAAATAGACAAACAATGTGGTTTAAAATTAGTAATTACTAACGATACTGATATTCTGTCTCGGCTTCAATGAAAAGTATAGTAATGGATTATATTGGATTTAATTTAGGCACTACAAAGAGAAAAAAATTACTCGATCATGTATCAATACCATTAAAATCTACATTATTTGTATTATGCCAATTTTAAAACCTCAAGCTATATGACCTGTATAGCAACAACTTGCATAAAATTTTACATACAACAAACAACACGGCATAAATGTTGTTGTAGAAACTACATCATTTAACAAAATAAATCATATTATGAAAAAATTACTATTTACTATTATCGCTAGTGCTGCTCTTTTCACCATGTCAATCTCAGACGTGAAAGCACAAGATTACAAAAATGCTATTGGTGGACGTTTCGGAGACGCTAATGGTGTAAGTTTTAAAACTGGCTTAAACAAAAATGCCATGTTAGAACTTATAGGAAACTTTAGAAGCAATAGTGGATACAAGTATATCCGCCTTACGGGCTTGTACGAAGTATATAACCCAATTAACGGAGCTGAAGGATTACACTGGTTTTACGGTGGTGGTGCTACTATTGGATCTGTTAAAGCTAAAGGTTTTGACGGTGATGTTTATTTAGGAGCAAATGGTGTTGTAGGTTTAGATTACAAATTTAAAGGTGCTCCAATTAACTTATCTTTAGACTGGATCCCGACTTTAACATTAACTCCTGATACTGATTTTTACAGTGGTGATATAGGTTTTGGTGTACGTTTCACTTTCTAAGTTAAATAAATATTAAACATAAAAAAACCTGCTAGCAATGCTTGCAGGTTTTTTTATTTATATGCCAATAGGCTATTTAATGGTTAGTCATCACAGCTAAAGACCATTAATGATGAACCATTGACCATTAGCTATAAGTTATTCACTATTGCCCCAACCATTTTTTACGTACCACCATTTGCTGAGCTGTGGCATCGTCTTTTATAGTTGTTTTAAATCTAACCGTTGGGTTTCTTGTTAAAGTAACATCCAAATCTTTTTTAAGACCATCTCTCAAAATACTTACTTTAACTACATCGCCTACTTTTTTGCTGGTAATTTGGCTCATTCTTTCGATAGCAATTTCAGCCGGTGCTCCATCGATAGAAACGATCTCGTCGTTAACATTAATGCCTCCATTCCATGCTCCAGAACCGCGACTTACGCTACCGATAATCACTTTACCTGCACCTGCAGCACTCCTTCCAGCTGATGCACCAAAATAAGGCAGGTTTTTATCTTCATTCTCGTTTACTACATCTACCCCTGCATAAGAGAAGTATTTTGCATATTCAATATCAACAGTACCTGTTACATATTTATCCCAGAAACTGGTAAAGTTAATGCCACTTACCTTCTCTACCATCGCTTTAAATTCTGCATCAGTATAACCGCGTTTCAATGTTTTGCATTGTAAATACATGGCTTTCATAACATCATCTAAGCTCTTCGCTCCCTTTGTAGCATTGATAATCTCTAAATCCATTAGGTTACCAATTACCTGCCCTTTAGTATAATAAGAGATAAAAGTATTGTTTGCATTTTCTGATGGGCGATAAGCTGGATTGATCCATGCATTAAAACTAGACTCAGCAGCCGAGTTAATTTTTGAACCTGGTGTATTCATCACTGTTCCAATTGCACCTAAATTGCTATTCAAGAAAGCTTCTGGATTTGTAAAACCTGCTCTTAACATTACTTTAGTTGGGTAATAAGAAGTGAAACCTTCTGCTATCCATAAGTTAGTAGTATAATTTTCATTATCATAATCAAATGGCCCTAAAGCAATTGGACGTAATCTTTTCACGTTCCACAGGTGGAAATACTCGTGCGCAACCAAACTTAAAAAGCTCTGGTAACCTCTTTCGCTAGCATAACCATTTCTACTTGCTCCTAAAACGGTAGAGTTTAAATGCTCTAAACCGCCTCCACCTTGTGCATAATTGTGTACAATGAAGGTATAGTGTTTATTCGGATTTTCGCCAAAAATGGCACTTTCTTGTTCTACAATTTTAGCCATATCTACCTTTAAACGCTCCTTATCATAGTTACCGCCACCGTACATGGCCACTTCGTGTCTTACACCCGCAGCATTAAATTCAAAAACATCTTGGGTTCCAACTTCTATCGGACTATCGAATAAAATATCAAAATCTGAAGCGGTGTAAGTAAATTTCTGACCAGCTACTGGCTCTAAACCTGTGCTTACCTGGTTCCAATTTCCAAAGGGAATAATTTTTACAGTGCTCGGTGTTTTTAGCATCCCTGCCGGATACATGAAAATACTCGAAGAAGATAAAAATGCGTGAGAAGCATCGATAAATGCCGTACGAACAGAAATCTCGAATGCATACACACGATAGTTTACCTTAATGGCATTTACTTTTGCATTGTAAACTCTCCAAGTATTTTTAGATACTTTTTCTGCTTTAATTGTTTTGCCATTTGAAGTTGCAGTAAAACCTTCCACACTTTTAGCAAATTCACGTACTAAGTAAGATCCTGGTGTCCAAACAGGCATTTTTAAATCTACATAGTTTTTGGCGGTAATACCAGACATGTTCATTTCTACTTCTGCATAATGTGCCTGTGGTTCTTTAAAACTAACCTCGAACCCTATTTTTACTTGAGATTTTGCTGCCATAGTAATTGATAGTAATAATACTAATCCTAAAATTGTTTTTTTCATTGTAGCATATTTATTAATCGTTGTTTTGTTGTTAATATGAGTTGCTAAGCGACACAGATTATTTTAAAACTTAATAAAATTGCGTGCTTTTGTTAATATAAGATAGTCTTCTATGGCAAAAATAGAACTTCTGCTTTTTTTTTGCGCTTAATTTATTAATTATGCTGTAACATACTTAGTACATCAAACTATAACACAAACAAATAAATAATTTTGTACGTTACCATAGCTTAAGCACACACATGAAAATCAGATATATCATCTATACACTACTCGCTTTAGGGATTGCTTATTTAGTTTATTACAGAATTTCCGAGAATAAAAAAATTGCTGCAGAAAGTGGAGGTGGTGCCGGTAAAGGCGCTGCTGGAGCTAAAGGGGGGAAAGGTGGTGGTGGCGCACCAGGAATGGCTGTTGAAGGTATAGTGGTTAAAACTGCTGCATTTGATAGTAACCTTGAGATTTCGGGTGCTATAGAAGCTAACGAATCTGTGGTATTGCGCAGCGAAGTTGCAGGTTTGGTAACTGGTATCTTTTTTAAAGAAGGTACAAATGTGAGCAAAGGCGCACTATTGGTTAAGGTAAATGATAGAGATATACAGGCACAATTGCGTGAAGCAGCTACCAAACAAAGCCTTTCTTCTACAAACGAAAATAGGGCAAAACAATTATTAGCTAAGGGCGCGATAAGCCAAGAAGAATACGACACCTCTTTAGCCGATTTAAAATCGCTACAAGCGCAAGCCGCATTGATCAAAGCTCAACTGGCAAAAACATCAGTAATTGCTCCATTTAGTGGTAAAATTGGTTTAAGGTCTATTTCTGTAGGCGAATATATTACTCCAGCCACTGTAATTGCTAACTTATTGAGCACCAATCCTGTAAAAATCAGTTTTTCTGTACCAGAGAAATATGTAGGTCAGATTAAAATCAACTCAGAGATTTCTTTCACTACCGATGCTTCTGGTAAAGTTTATAAAGGCAAAGTTTTCGCAGTAGAACCAGGCATTAACCAACAAACCAGAACACTGCAAATTAAAGCACTGGCTCAAAATCCTAGTGGAGAATTATTACCTGGATCTTTTGCAAAAATCAAATTAGCACTAAGTACTTTAGACAATGCCATATTGGTTCCTACACAAGCCATAATTCCGGTACTAAAAGGAAAAGTAGTCTACATTAGCAAAAATGGAAAAGCTACCCAAGTACCGGTAGAGGCTGGTACAAGAACAGCAGAAAGCATTGTAATAACTTCAGGCCTAAAGGTCGGTGATACTGTATTAACAACGGGCGCTATGTCGTTAAAACCAGATGCTCCTGTAAAAGTTAAACTGGTTAACAATTAACAGATGAGCATTTCAACCACCAGTATCAAAAGACCAGTTCTTGCCATTGTAATGAACCTTGTAATTATCCTTTTCGGGATAATTGGCTATAATTTTCTAGGGATTAGGGAATATCCTTCCATCGACCCTACTGTTGTTTCTGTTCGTACCTCCTATCCTGGTGCAAACTCTGATATTATCGAATCGCAGATTACCGAACCTTTAGAAAAATCTATTAACTCTATTGATGGTATTCGGAATATATCCTCTTCCAGTAATCAAGGCTCAAGTAATATTACAATCGAGTTTAATTTAGGAAAAGATATTGACGAGGCGGCAAACGATGTACGTGATAAGGTTTCGCAAGCTGCTAGAAACTTGCCTAAAGATATTGATGGTTTGCCTACAGTGACCAAAGCCGATGCCAATTCGGATAACATTATCTCGATGACAGTGCAGAGCGATAAAAGAAGTGTGACAGATTTAAGCGATTTCGCTGAAAATGTGATTGCAGATCGTATTCAGACTATCCCTGGGGTAAGTAGTGTACAAATACAGGGGCAACGTAAATATGCTATGCGTATTCGCATCGACCCAAGTAAGCTATCTTCTTATGGTTTAACATCGCAAGATATTGTAACTGCCCTTAGCACAGAAAATGTAGAACTTCCTTCTGGTAAATTAACTGGAGCAACTACAGAATTAACAGTAAAAACTTTAGGAAAATTAACCACTACGGAAGAATTTAACAATTTAATTGTTAAAAGCGATAGCAATAATGTAGTTAAATTACAAGACATTGCTCAAATAGATCTTGGCTCAGAAAATGAAGAAACTGTACTTAGGGAATCGGGTAAACCAATGGTTGCAGTAGCTATTGTACCACAACCTGGGGCCAACTACCTAGAGATTAGTAAAGAATTTTATAACAGATATGATAAGCTGGTGGCTGATATGCCTGCAGATATTAAGCTCAACGTATCATTAGATAGTACGCTATTTATTAAAAGATCTGTAACTGAAGTTGCCGAAACCATTTTAATCGCTTTAGTGCTAGTAATTTTGATTATCTATCTTTTCTTTAGAGATTGGGCTATTGCGTTTAGACCATTAATTGATATTCCGGTTTCCTTAATAGCCACATTTTTTATCATGTACATTTTTGGCTATTCCATTAATGTACTTTCCTTGTTGGCTATTGTTTTGGCTACAGGTTTAGTAGTGGATGATGGTATTGTAGTTACCGAAAATATCTTTAAAAAGGTAGAAGAAGGCTACTCGCCTATCGAAGCTGCGATTAAAGGTGCCAACGAAATTTTCTTTGCCGTAATCTCTATCTCCATTACCTTGGCTGCAGTGTTTTTACCGGTAGTATTTATGCAGGGTTTTGTTGGGCGGCTTTTTAGAGAGTTTGGGGTGGTAATTGGGGCTGCAGTATTAATTTCTGCATTTGTATCTTTAACATTAACCCCAATGTTAAATGCTTACTTGATGAAAAAAGGTGGGCATACGCCATCTAAATTCTATAACTTAACTGAGCCTTACTTCGTAAAACTGAACGAATCTTATAAAGAGAACCTGAATAAGTTTTTAAACAAAAGGTGGTTATCCATTCCCATTATTTTGGTTTGTATGGGTTTAATTGCATTGTTCTGGACTATACTCCCTAAGGAAACAGCTCCTTACGATGATAGAAGTGCCATTAACATGAACTTAAGCACACCTGAGGGTTCATCATTTGCTTATACCGATAAGTTTATGAATGAAGTTGCACAAATGGTTACCGATTCAGTACCCGAAAAGAATGTGCTCATTACCATCACCTCTCCAGGATTTGGTGGCGCAGGTGCTACCAACTCGGGCTTCTTACGTATGGGCTTAACACAACCAGGCGATAGAGAGCGTAACCAGAAAGAAATTGCGGACAAGCTTACCAAGATTACCAGAAAGTATACCGAAGGAAAAATTACAGTAACTCAACAGCCAACAATCTCGGTAGGCCGACGTGGTGGGCTGCCAGTTAGCTACATTATCCAAGCACAAAATTTTGAGAAGCTCAGAGAGAAAGTGCCAATTTTTATGGAGGAGGTTTCCAAAGATCCTACCTTTACTACTTCTGATGTAAACTTGAAGTTTAACAAACCCGAAATTAACCTAACAATTGATAGAGAAAAAGCTAAAAACCTAGGAGTTTCAATTGTTGATATTGCCCAAACTTTACAGCTGGGCCTAAGTGGACAGCGTTTCTCTTACTTCTTTATGAATGGCAAACAGTACCAAGTAATTGGGCAATTTGATGTGAGCAACCGTAAAGATCCATTAGATTTAAGTTCGGTTTATGTGAGAAATGACCGAAACCAACTGATCCAATTAGATAACTTAGTAACGGCAAAAGAAGAAAGTAGTCCACCGCAACTATATAGAAACAACCGTTTTATATCGGCAACAGTTTCTGCAGGTTTAGCACCGGGCAAAAGTATTGGCGATGGAATTGAAGCCATGGATGCGATAGCTGCAAAGGTTTTAGACGAAACTTTCTCTACTGATTTAAGTGGAGAATCTAGAGATTTTCAAGAAAGTTCTTCAAACACTCTATTTGCATTTGGTCTTGCCATACTTTTAGTTTATTTAATTCTTGCCGCACAGTTCGAGAGTTTTAAAGATCCGGTTATTATCATCTTAACTGTACCTATGGCAGTTGCTGGTGCATTTTTATCATTATGGCTTTGTGGCCAAAGTTGGAATATCTTTAGCCAAATTGGAACCATTATGTTAATTGGTTTGGTAACCAAAAATGGAATTTTGATTGTAGAGTTTGCTAACCAATTAAAAGAGCAAGGGAAATCAGTACAGGAAGCCATAAGAGAAGCTTCTATCTCTAGATTACGTCCAATTTTAATGACAAGTATGGCCATCGCTATTGGCGCTTTACCTATTGCAATGGCTCTGGGTGCTGCGGCTAAAAGCCGTATGAGTATGGGGACGGTAATTATTGGAGGAACCATGTTCTCCTTAGTATTAACTTTGTTCGTAATTCCTGCTATTTATTCTTACTGGTCTAAGGAACATAAAGAAAACACAGATTTAAAGGAATCTATTGCAGCTGCAGAGGCTGATGAAATGCAATTAAAAAGATCAAATGACTAAGATGAAGATAAAGCATATTCTGTTTTTTATTGCCTTATGGTTAGCTAGTGCTAATCAATTTGCTTTTGCACAAGAAAGATTAACGCTTCAAGAAGCGATGAGCATTGCTTTAAAAAATAACTACGATATTAAATTAATTAATAACGAAGTAGCCATAGCAGCCAATAATGTAAATTTAGGTAATGCAGGTATCTTGCCTATTGCAGCTGGTAATTTTAGTACGGGCGGAAGCAGACAAAATACGGTGCAAACACAGGCATCGGGCACCGAAAGGGTTACCGATGGTGCAAGAAGTACAAATATGGCTTATGGTATTGGCTTAGATTGGACTGTTTTTGATGGTTTTAGAATGTTTGCCAATTACGATAGGTTAAAAGCATTAGAGCAACAAGGAAAAATTGTTGCCAAAGCACAGATTTTAACCACCATATCTGATGTAATTACTGCTTATTATAATATAGCCAAACAACAGCAATTAGTAGTTGCGGCTGATAGTGCCATAGATGTATCTAAGTTAAGGCTAAGGATAGCATCTAATAAACTAGAGATAGGCAGAGGCTCTAAGCTAGATGTATTGGCGGCAAATGTTGATTACAATACGGATACCTCTAACTATTTGCAACAGATCAACTTATTGGATAATTATCAGGTTACCTTAAACCAACTAATAGGAAGAGCTGTAACCATCAAATTTACGGTTGATAATGAAATTGTTATCGATCAAAACTTAAATTATACTGCTTTGGTAGAACAAACTGCTATTCTAAATCCTGAATTGCAAAATGCCTTTATCAGTAAAAAAATAGCCGAATTAAATCTAAAACAGGTAAAAGCAGGCAGATACCCACAAATCAGCTTAAATAGTGGTTATGAGTTTAATAGGAGTACGAGCCCAACAGGATTTAATACCCAATTTAGAGCGAACGGACTAACATATGGATTAACTGCAAGTATCAATATTTTTAATGGTTTCTTACAGCGCCAAAATGAGCGCAATGCTAAAATCGCAATCAATTCTTCTGAACTTACTTATGATAAAGCGAAACAGGATATCAATGCGCAATTAACAACTGCCTACCAAAACTACAGTACATTTTTGCAGTTGGTAAAACTAGAACGTGGAAATGTTGACATTGCCAAACAGAATTTAGACATCACTTTAGAAAAATATAGATTAGGTAGCATAGCTCCCTTAGAATTAAGAGAGGCACAAAGAAATGCAATAGATGCCAATAACAGATATTTAGAGATACAGTATCAATCTAAATTAGCAGAAATTACATTAAAAGAACTTAGTGGCACTTTAAATATTCAGTAATTTCCTATTTTAGTATATGATTTTAGTTGCAGACAGCGGTTCGTCTAAAACAGACTGGATGGCATATAGCCCTGGGCATACGCTTAGTTTTAGCACACAGGGCATTAATCCATATTTTGTAAATGCACATGATGTAGTTAGGATATTAACAAAAAATAGGGATTTGGCCGCTTATGCAAGCTCCATTAAAGAAGTCTATTTTTTTGGTTCTGGCTGTTCATCTCCAGATAAACACGAAATTATCTCTAATGGGCTTTCTGCATTTTTTACCAATGCTTTTATCAGTGTAGATCATGATTTAATTGGCTCTGCTTATGCAACCTGTGGCGATAGAAAAGGGCTTACTTGTATTTTGGGCACAGGTTCTAACATCTCTTATTACGATGGCGAAAATGTGCATGGCGGCAATCATGGACTAGGTTATGTATTAGGCGATGAAGGATCTGGCACTTACTTTGGCAGAAAGGTTTTGGTTTCTTATTTGTATGGTACCATGCCCACAGAATTAAGCGAGCTTTTTGCCAAAACATTTGATGTAGATAAAGACATTGTGATCAATAACATTTACCAGAAACCTTTCCCCAACTCTTATTTGGCCAGTTTTAGCCGATTTATGATTGCCAACAAAAAACATGCATTTATCCAACAAATGTTAAAAGAAGGCTTTCAGGAATTTATTGACACCAATGTTAAAGATTATAAAGCTTATAAAACCCTGGAATGCAATTTTGTAGGTTCTATTGCCTATTATTATCAAGATGAATTGAAAGCCGTTTTTGCAGAAAACCACATCAAGGTTGGCAAAATTTTACAGAAACCAATTGAGGGAATATATGATTATATCCTTAAAAGAGAAGGCATATCAGTTTAGTACAAAATCTAATAAAACGCTTTATAATTGATATTGATGTTTACTGTAGTAACTTTGTTGGCTTTCACTTCGAAAGGCATTATTGATCCATCACCTTCAAATAGATTAGCAAATAATTTACCCTCTTCTTCTGCAGTAAAAATAGAATAGTTACCAGGTTTTAATTTGCATTGAAAATAACCATTGGTATCTGTTTTTGCTTTTGCTATCAATTGCGATTTCAGCTTGGTAAATAAAGGAGATTCTCCTTCGGTCTCGCTTAAATTAGTGAGTTTGTAAATGTGTACTTCTCTAACTACAGCCTTGCTACCATTTGCCTTTGGTGCATCTGGCGATGGCATAAGATTTCCCTGCGACCATGTTACCTTCCCAAAAACACCTTGTTTGATGCTTGGTTTCCCATCTTTAATACTTGCGCAAGAAATAATCCCAAAAGTTAATATTGCAAACAAAAATATTCTCATAAATTTCCTATACCTTTAAAGATTGATCAATGTAAACAGTCTATGGTAAAAAACGGCTACCAAAAACTATGCTTTTGCTTATTTTTTACCCTATTCTTGTTAGGCTACTACAACTCTTATGCCCAAATTGTTAATAAAGCAACCAATGTAAGTTTTTTAAATCAAAATGCTTCAGCACTTCAAAACAAACTAGATAACAATAGAGCCCAGGCTTTTGCTTTAGCCAAAGATAAGGGCTGGGAAACTTTAAGGGTAACTAAAAGAGGTGATGTTATTGCCCTGCAAGGAGTTGATGAATTAGGATTGCCAATTTATTACATTACCCATAATAACAGCATAGCAGCAGCTACAACAAATACCAATAAACTTTATAATGGTAGCACATTAGGGTTAAATTTAAGTGGTAGCACGATAGCAAATGGTAAAGTTGCCATCTGGGATGCTGGCGCCATTTTAAATACCCACGTAGAACTGATCAACAGAATTTTAAAGAAGGATAATGCCACAACTTTATCTACACATGCTACACATGTTGCGGGTACTATGATGGCTACTGGTGTATATCAGGCCGCCAAAGGAATGGCTTTTGGGCTTCCACAGTTGCTCTCGTTCGATTTTGGAAGTGATGTTGCAGAAATGTCTGCCAATGCAGCAACATTATTAATCTCCAACCATTCTTATGGTGCTATTTCTGGCTGGAATTACAATGATGATGTTACGCCTGCAAGATGGGAATTTTGGGGATCTGCAGGAGCCAACGAGGATTACAGATTTGGCTATTACAACAGCGCTGCTAAAGACTGGGATTTGATTTGTTATAACGCTCCTTATTATTTACCAGTAAAATCTGCCGGAAACAATAGAAACCAGAATGGTCCAGCTGTAGGAGAGCCTTATTTTCGTTACAATAGTTCTGGTGTTATGGCAAGTGCTGGCAACAGACCAGAAGGTATTAGTTCCAATAATGGTTACGATATCATCGCCACTTATGGCACCTCTAAAAATATATTAACTGTTGGAGCGATTAATCCATTACCTTATGGACCAACAACAACATCGAGCATACAAATTTCTTCTTTTAGCAGTTGGGGGCCAACAGATGATGGACGTATTAAACCAGATTTAGTTGGTGATGGTGTAAGTGTAACTTCAACCAGTGATGCCAGTACTACCGCTTACAGTACATTATCAGGAACCTCTATGGCAGCTCCAAATGTGAGTGGATCATTGGTGTTATTGCAAGAATTGTATAGCCAAAAAAACAGTGGTGCATTAATGAGATCTGCTACTTTAAAAGGATTGATAATTGGTACTGCAACAGAAGCAGGAAGTAACCCTGGGCCAGACTATGTTTACGGCTGGGGTTTGTTGAATATGGAAAATGCCGCAAAAGCAATCCTGAACAAAGGAACCAAAAGTATCATTACCGAGAACACCTTAGCGCAAGGAGCTTCGCAAACCATAAATGTGATTGCCTCTGGAAATGGTCCTTTAATAGCAACCATCTGCTGGACTGATCCCGAAGCTACACCTGTAGCTACTGCAAATGCATTAAACAATAATACTTTACGTTTAGTTAATGACTTAGACATTAGGGCTAATGAAGGAACAACAATATATAGTCCGTGGGTATTAAACCCAGCTTTGCCGGCTGCTGCAGCAACTACCGGAGATAATTTTAGAGATAATGTTGAACAGATTTATATTACCAATGCAACACCAGGCAAAAGTTATACTTTTACCATAACCCATAAAGGGACTTTGCAACGTGGTCCACAAGCTTACTCCGTAATTATTACAGGAACAGGCGGTACTACTTATTGTATTTCTGCCCCAGATGGGAATGCTGATTCAAAAATCAATAACTTCAAATTGGCGAATATTGATTATACCTCTCCTACCAATAACTGTACAACCTATACCGATCTAACTTCACAGACCATCGAATTGGAAAAAGGCAAATCTTACCCGCTTAATTTAACTTTAGGCACCTGCGGCAGCAATTTTGATAAAATAGCTAAAGTATTTATTGATTGGAATGCTGATGGAGACTTTAATGACACCGGAGAATTGGTTGCAACTAGTCCAGTAATTAATGGGACTAGCGCATTTACAAGCAATATTACAGTACCTAGCAATGTAGTTGTAAGTGATTTTTCTATTTTAAGAGTGGTATTGACCGAAACCAATTCTACGAGTAATGTACTAGCTTGTGGTAGTTATGCAAAAGGCGAAACACAAGATTACCGCATTAAATTTTTAAATCCATCTATTGATATTGCTGTACAGGGTATCGTTAGTCCAACTGTGATTACTTGTGCCAATCCTAATCAAAACATAAGTGTACTGATCAAAAATTTAGGTAACCAGACAATAAGCAATATACCAATAACCATTACCATTACAGAGGGGAGTACAGTTGTAGCCACACTAAATACTATTTATACAGGCACATTAACTACACAAAATGAGGTAGAAGTTATATTTAATGAAACCTTTAATGCTCAAGCAGGTAAAACCTATATTGTATCTGCAAAGGCAAACTTGTCGGGAGATTTAGTTAGCACAAATGATTTAGCATCTAATACTATCCAAATCAGTAATCCACCTATTGCAAATTCGGGTTCGGCCTATCTTTGTAATACTACAAGTGCTTATGCGCTAACCGCAACAGTTGATGGCGGTACTGCCTATTGGTATAAAAACAATACCGATCTATTGCCTATTGCTTTTGGAAATGTAGCCGTTACCTCTACAAAACCTGATCAAAATTTATTCTATGTAGGTGTAAATGATTTTAAATCAGGCGTTGGTGTAAAAAATAAAAGTGACATTGGTGATGGAGGATACAATCAATTTACACCAGGAATATCCATTACCACTCTTGCTCCAATGACTATTGAAAGTGCAAAACTGTATATTGGTAATGCCGGACAAATTAGGTTTACTGTAGTAAATACCTCAGGCATTGCCCTTTCGTCAGTGTTATTGAATGTAACAGCAACCAAGAGCATCCCTGGCGCAGGTGTTACTGAAAACGATCCAACAGACCAAGGCAGAGTTTATCCCTTAAACTTAGTGTTCCCCACCGCGGGTAATTACACCATCAATATCGAATATTTAAACGGAGCTACTATATTTAGGAATAATGTAAGCAATACCAATTATCCTTACAGTACCCCTTTAGATCTATTTAGCATTACTGGCAATACGGCGGCGCAAGATAATAATGCAGCTTATTTTAAAACTTTCTATTATTATTTATATGATATTAAAGTTAAAGCTAGTGGTTGTTTAGGTGTCCAGCGTTTACAAGTTCCAATAAGCACCGTTAGCATTACACAAAGTGGGACAACCCTTTCTTCGAATTTTATTAGTAACAACCAATGGTATTTAAATGGGCAACCAATTGCAGGTGCAACTAAACCACAGTATACCGCATTACAAAATGGCGTTTACCATGTTGAAGTGAGTTTGAGCGGTGGTTGCGGTTTAAGATCTGATTTGCTCAATGTAACATCGATCAGCAGACCAGCAACAACTACTGATATTAATCTAAAAACCTATCCTGTACCAACAAATGGAGAATTAAATATCTATTTTGAGGTTGCTGAGCAAAAAGAAGTAACACTCTTGATAAGTAGCTTACTTGGTAAAATTGTGTTTACTGAAGAGAAGAAAAACTATAGTGGGATTTACACCAACAAACTTAATCTTAATGCCTTTGATCCAGGTGTTTATATCTTAAAAGTTAAAGTTGGCAATAAAACTTATAACAGTAAAATTTTATTAATCAAATAAATTAACTCCGAAAAAACGGCTATTCTTGTTATATAGCCGTTTCATTATCTGTTATTTAATCGAAGTTTATAGCCTATCATCCGCTTCAAAGCCCACCAAATTCCAAATCCCTTTGGCATCCCGCTCATAATTGGCTTTATAATTTGAAGAAGGTGGAATCGTGAAATGGAAACTAAAACTGTTCTCCTCTTTGTTTTTAGGAATGAAATGTTCCATTATTGCGCCTGCAGTTGCTTCTACTAATTCTTTTGGATGTTTTTTCATTCTGTGCCTCCCATTTTATATTCATGAAACTCGCTTTCATTACCTGTTCTATCAATTGAAGTAACTCCATAAGCAGTTAACAAAAGTTTCTCTTTTGATGTAGCTGATTTATTGATGGTTACCATGATATCTAAGTTTGCATCGTTTCTATTCATTATTTTGTAATTCCATTTATCGCCATATTTAAAATATACTACCCATTTAAATACATCGGTTTTGTCTGGATGGTTCCATCTAATTTGAAGCATCTGGTTATTTGGTGCAACAGTTACAATTGGTTTATCAGGTGCTTTTCTATCTAGCCATTCGCTTTCTGGAACCAAGGCTTGCTTTTGGTAAGGTCCATCCAACAATCCTTGTCTTAACTTTTCATGTTTTACTAAACCTGCAATACTCCAATGCAAGGCCCCTTTGCTATTTGGCAATATACCTCTAGTAATCATTAACTGATTAACAATTTCGTCCGCATTTTTATCATCACCACCTAAACCGATATTCATACCTGGCCATAGGTGCCTGCCTTTAGTATTTTCTGATTGCCACCAACCTAATAAAACAGGAAAACTCTGCTTTTGTCCATTAATGGTCCAATACAATTGTGGACTAAAATAATCAATCCAGCCTTTGTTTAGCCATAATTTGGCATCAGCGTAAAGTTTATCATATTGATCCATTCCTTCAATAGATTCTGGATAACCTGGCCGCCAAATCCCAAAAGGGCTAATTCCAAATTTTACGTATTTTTTCTCTTCTTTAATCTCCTTATACAATCTTTCGATAAAGGTATTTACGCTTTCTCGTCTCCAATCTTCTCTTAATAATTTACCTCCACTTTGTTGGTAAGCATTCCAACTATCAGTGTCTGGAAAATCAGCACCACCATTGTAAGATTCGTAGGGATAGAAATAATCATCAAAATGAACCCCATCAATATCATAACGTTTTACAATATCTCTAACTACCGCAGCAGAATGGTCTTGTACTTCTTTTTTAGAAGGATCCATCCAATATTGCCCATCTTTTAGTTTAACCACTAAGTTTGGTTTAGCTTTAACTACAGATGTTACGCTTTCTTCGCCACCCGAAGTATGGTGTGCACGGTAAGGATTTAGCCAAACATGAAGTTCGATACCACGATTGTGTGCTTCTTCAATCCAAAACTCTAATGGATCATAATAAGGATCTGGTGCTTTACCTTGTTTGCCTGTTAGAAAATAAGACCATGGCTCTAATTCACTTTTATACAAGGCATCTGTTTGAGGTCTAATTTGTAAAATGGCTGCGTTAAAGTTTAAGCGCTGTAAGAGATTGAGTAAATTTATGGCTTCTTGCTGCTGTTCTACTGTAGTTAAACCAGGTTTACTTGGCCAATTGATATTGGAAACCGAAGCTATCCAAGCTGCCCTGAACTCTCGCATTGCCTTTGGCGGTTTATTTTTTAGTTCTTCCAAGTTTTGTGCATTACTATATTGCAAAAACCCAATAAAAACAACGACAACAATCAGTATTGATTTTTTTAACATATAGTTGTATTGATGAAAAAAATTCTTAACAATAAAAAACGTCATTTCGAATGAGTAACGAGGAGAAATCTCTACGCTTCATTTCGAAATGACGCTCCTAAAAGTTAAAGATAGCTATTTTTAGTTTACACCACCTTTACGTGTAGGTTTGGTTTGAGCTGGCCAAGTACCTGGCTCACCATTTCTAGGGTTTGGAGGTAAAACACTTCTAACTCTAGAGGTTGTAGTTGGATCTTCACTTGCCATATAAGCCAATATTGCAGTTAATATGGCATTACTTCTAATGTCATCGAATACTATTTTATCGTAGGTATCTCTATTGGTATGCCAAGTATAGTTACCATAAGACCAACTGGTTGAACTTAGCGAAAATGCTGGTGCACCAGCTGCTACAAATGAAGCATTATCTGAACCACCACCACTTGGCGAACCTGGGAAAGTAGTTTTAATTTCGTTTTTGATAGAAAAAGGAACTGGAGCTAACCAACGAGTTAAATAATCATAAGCATTTAAAAAACCTTGTCCAGATAGGTTTACTACCCTACCTGTTCCATTATCTTGATTAAATAAAGCTTGGATTTTGCTTACAATTTCTGGATGATCTTCTACAAAGGCTCTTGATCCATTTAACCCTTGTTCTTCGCTACCCCAGTGCCCAACTAAGATGGTTCTTTTTGGGTTAGGATATATTTTTTTAAGGATACGCATAGCTTCCATCATGGTAATAGAACCCGTACCATTATCGGTTGCACCTGTACCGCCATCCCAAGAATCGAAGTGGGCAGATAAGATTACATATTCATCTGGTTTTTCAGAGCCTTTAATTTCTGCTATGGTATTAAAGGTTGGTACTACGCCCAGCTCTTTTGAATCTGTACGAACACTAATTTTGGGTTTTGATCCAGATTCTGTTAAACGATAAAGTAGACCGTAATCTTCTAAAGAGATATCTATTGATGGAATTTTAGTGGTATTGGCACCAAATATTTTATTTACACCAAAACCAGACGACCAGTTACTGGTAACTACGCCCAGCGCACCATTTTGCTCAAACGCAAGCGATAAAGCTTTAAGGTTAAGCCCTGTTCTGCTGATACGAGAACGCCATGCATTTGTTTGTGCAGTTCTATCTTTTTTCATTTTTTCGAACGACTCTTTGGTAGCGAATTCTTCCCAATTATAATCTGGGCGACCAGTTGGCTGGTTCATAGAGAACATCACAAATTTGCCTTTAACATTTTTGATCCAGCTTGTAAAAGCAACCGAATCTGGTAGATCAGGATAGATAATCATTTCTCCTGTTAGTGTTTTACCATTGGTGCTTGGGCTCCACCCTAGTTGCATGCCTTCTAAAGATTTTACTCTTGGGTAAACCATATCAATATGAGAAACACCACGCTCCCATCCACGCCATTCGCCCCATTTCTCATTTTTTGCAGGAATTCCCCACTCTGTATATTTAGCAACAGCCCAATCATTGGCTTGTTTCATTTGAGGTGTACCTACTAAACGTGGTCCGATTTTATCTAAAAGCTCGTGTGCTAGTTTCTCCAACTGAGAATTTTCAGTAGCTTCCTTTACAATTTTATCTACAACTGGATTACTGCGTTGAGATTGTGCATAGCTAAAGCTACTCGTTAACATAGCAGCAACAACAAACAACCTTGTGGCACGCCCAGTTACTGAGGAGCCAATAAATTTTGTAGTGGTTTTCATCAAATTAGTTTTATTAATAGTTAAGCTGAAAGATAGTACTTTACACTTATTTTAACAAAAGCACCTAACGCTAAAATAGCATTATAGTACTTAGAAGGCTTAATTATCAAATAAGTTACATGATTAAAGGCTAAATATTAAAGGAAACCTATTTTTCGAATGCAATTATAACAGTTAAAAATGCTTATTAAGAAACTCCAAATCCCAACACAAATAATGCAATGACAGAAACAAAAATCAACAACAGAGATATATTTTTAATTAAAACTTAAATTAAATAATTATTAATTAATAATAAATTTAAATAAATCATTTTACACCTATAAATTAATTTATTTTCTCAAATAGAATTATTATTCTTTACTTTTACAACTAAAATATGGCATTAGCTAATGCCATGATTATTTGCAAGTTAAATACTTGCTTTATTTAAAATAAAATAATAATATTTGTTACAACTTTTATTTACCTCGTATTGGTTAGGGTAATTAATTAGGTATTCCATTTTAATGTTTAAAAAAATCAACTCTCAATCTAAAAACTATGACAATTAGTGCAAATCGGTTATTTAAAATTGGTTTTATTTTTGCGCTAACTGCAATTCTGTTTCATCCAAAACAAGCCCTTTCACAAAATAATTTTGAAAAAGTCTTGTCAAAAAAAATGGATTCCCTGATCTCTGAAAAAGGTCATGTTATTATTAGTCAAACCATGTTACCAAACAATAGTGTGTCTAGTATAATGACACCCTCTGGATGGGGCAGTTATGGTACATATGTTTTTGGTGTTGTTGGGGGAGTTTATCCTACGGCATATACCAACAAGCCCGATTTAATCTCAGCTTTTGGATTAACTTTTGGAAATCCATCAAAATGGGTTAATGTTTCTGCTAGCGTTAACATAACAAGGGTTAGCGAGCTTAAAAATTTGTCTGCAAATTTAGTGGTAAGTAGGGCAATTTTCGAAAGTAGCAGCATCTCTGTTGGCGGTTTGCAACTGTTTGCTAATGCAGATGTTTCAGATGCTCCAGAAGGAACCTATTATATTGCCTTTAGTCATGCTGTTCAATCTGTAGAATCGAAGCGACCAGGTTTTGCTGCGCTAGGTTATACCATAGGTTTTGGGACCGGAAGATTTTTAAGAAAAAGTCCTTACGACGTTGCAGCAGGCAAAGGAAAATATGGAACTGGCTTTTTCGGCAGCATTTCTTATGAAGTATTTAAACAAGTTAACATCAATGCAGAGTGGACTGGCCTTAATTTAGGCTTTTCTACCGGATTTAGGCCAATTAAAAATTCGAACTTAACCATTGGTTTAGGTGTTACTAACTTATTAACAAATTATTCTGGTGATAGAGTTGGGGTTATTGGAACACTGGGATTACCTATATCTTTAGACAAAAAACAATTTTACAGATGAGAAAGATCGTATTTATTACTTTGCTAGCAATTACAGCTCTTGGTTTAAAAAACGCCAATGCACAAACTGGAATTAACAACAACTCAGACTGGAAAGTTCCTGTTCCGAGTGTAAATACTACAGCACCTTTTATTAGGGTAATTGTTCCGCCTACGCCAACAATGCCACCAATGCCTGGTGTACCTGCAGTATCTCCTATACCAACTTTACCAACGGGCGGTTTAATGCCAGGTGTACCAGGTTCACCTTCAATTCCACCAGGACCAGGTGCAAATACGGCTAGCAACCAAAATGGAAACCAAGGCAGTAATGCTGGCTCAACTGCTGGTAGTGGCCAACAACCTGCAGCTCCTAGTTTTAAAGACACACCTATACTGCCACCAGTACCACCGATAACGCCATTACCAGAATTAAGATTTCCAACCTCTTAATTAACAAATCTCAACCTTTAAGGCTAGATGATAACTATGCTAATCTGACCTTAAACTATAACGAAACAATGCATGAATAACGAAACAAAGTTTAACCTAAAACCTACCTTATTACTTCTACTTCTTATCATTACTTTTACGGTAAATGCACAAGACAAGCGTCGTGTATTTGCATTAAAACAGGGAGATGAATTTCAAAGAGAAATTCTAACCAACTCTAGATCTGCTATCCAGAGAGGTGCACAAACCCTAAATGTAAATGCAGTATCCGCACTAACCAAATCTTATGTGGTTACAGCTGCTACAACTAGCGGAAATAAAATGGACGTTAGAATTAAAAAAATGGACAATGTGATTGATGCACTTGGCCAGCAATTACATTACAACTCTGAAGATAAAAGAGATTCTACCTCACTAATTAAAAGAGGTTTAGAATTTATGGTCAACAAACCATCAGAAGTTACCGTGGATAAATATGGGGTTATTTTATCTTCTAAAACGTATAAAGCAGAATTTGCTACTGATACATTGGTTGCCTTTGCAGGTATTGAACCAGAAATTTTTGAGCAAGGCACACTCTTAGGACTTTTTGCCGATCTTACTTATAGCCCTAGCATGAAAAAGGGTTTTACCTGGACAGATTCTGTTACCATTAACTCTCAAACATTAAATACTAAATTTTGGATTGAAGATGTAAATGAAAAAAGTACTGTAGTTAAGTTCTCTACTAAGATTGAAACAAAAATGATCAATACCAATTCTAATGGCACTTATGTTGTAGACAATACTACAGGCTTAATTGTAGAGAAATTAGTATATACGATTTCTACGGGTTACCAAATCTCAGCAGGCAAGGTAATTTATGCCGTTTCAAGATCAACCAGTTTATCGGAGAGAATTCGGAAAGTATCCAAGTAGACCATAAAAATATTTATGCTTGTAAAAAGAGGTCGTTTCAAAAACGGATCGTCATTTCGACACGAAGCTTAGCGGAGTGAGAAATCTTCATTCAGAAGCAGTTTTGATAAAGATTTCTGCTAGTTCCTCGTTCGAAATGACGTTTTTTCCTCTTTATACAGACTCCTTTCTACTTCCTCCCCAGTTGGTCTTCATTTTTTTATAAGCTTTTTTACCAATTTTACTTTTCTTCTTAGAGCGAGAAATTCCTTTTTTCTTTCTTGCATTGATATTATTAACCAAAGAATTTTTTACACCCAATTTATTCTTTTTGGTAGTGCTCTTCTTCGATTTTTTCTTCATTTTTTTCACGGCAATTACATTTTTTAAATAACAAGCTTTTAACTTAAAGGTTGATGTAAAATAATAATAACTATTTTTTTAGTTTATTTAGAAACATTTTTTTATCTTAAGGATAAATTTGGTGTTATGAAGTATTTGAATATCCTTTTGCTGTTATTTCTCTTTACTAATGTCTGTTATGGTCAGGAGCCGCCACCACCAGGAACTAAAAACGCAGTCTTTAGACCTGCTCCACCAATAACGCTGCCCAATTTCTCATTGGGATTAAAATGGCACGATTCGCTATTTAAACACCTTCCTAAAAATACCGACACCAATGTTATTGTTAAAGATGTACATGGAAAAGCACTCAAATTTGCGCAATATGTAAAACCTGTTTTTAATAGCGAAGCCATCCTTTATCAAGATAATGGCGAATGGAAATTACATCGTTTAACTAAATCAGCCTACGATTCGCTTGGGAGAGAAGATTTTGCAATTGCCAGAATAGAGAGGGCATTAGCCTACAGAAATCATAACCCTACAACAAACTGGAGACGTAAATTGGATGAAATTGCGCAAAAATTAGCCAAAGCAGATTATGTTGTAGTTAACAAAAGCAAACGAGAAATGCTGATTAAACGCAAAGGAACTACAATTAAAACCCTAAAAATTAATATGGGTTTCGCCCCAGTTGGTCAAAAATTAGCAGATGGGGATGGTAGAACCCCAGAGGGAATTTATCACCTTGATTTAAAAACCAATCGCGAAGATGGCTTCTATAAAAGCATGTGGATATCTTATCCGAACGAAGAAGACAAACTTCGCTCCAAAGAAAAAGGCCTCAAACCTGGCGTTGGTATTATGATACACGGAACAACTAAAAGTGCAATAAACGCAAAAGACTGGACTGCTGGTTGCATTGCCCTACAAAATAAAGACATGGATATATTATTTGCCATTGTTGAAAGTGGTACACCCATAGAAATTAGAAAATGATGAGGTATTTAGCTTTAATAGGTTTGGTATTATCAGTAGTAGGCTTTTGTGTTTGGCAGCAAGTTACCCAACCGCCATTACCTAGTAAAGATGAGCTGAAAGCACTTAAAAATACTGGAATTAAATGGCATGATTCGCTTTTTAAACATCTTCCATCTGGCATAGATACTTCCATTATTGTGCAAGATAGCAGAGGTACGCCGTTAAAATTCTACCAATATGTAAAACCTGTATTTAACCATGAGGCTATAATTTATCAAGATAGAGGTATTTGGAAATTGCACCGGTTAACAGAAGAGGCTGCAGATTCATTAACAAAAGACGACTATGCGGTAGCAAGTAGAGATAAATGGGATGCCTACCGAGATAGCGACCACATTACAAATTGGCGTACAAAACTAGATGCCATTGCCCATACACTAGCGCAATCAGATTATGTATTGGTTATCAAGCATAAAAGAAAGATGTATGTGAGTAGAAAAGGCAAACCAGTTTTAAGCTTTGATATTGATATGGGCTGGGCGCCAACCGGGCATAAGGAAAGAGATGGAGACGGGAAAACACCAGAAGGAATTTATCACTTGGATGATAAGTTTGAGCGTAGTGATAAATTTCATAAAAGCATACATATTTCTTATCCCAACTTAAAAGATAAAGAAAATGCCAAAAGAAAAGGAGTTAAACCTGGCTTTGGGATTGAGATACACGGCACTTACGACGCTAAAATTAAGGCCAAAGATTGGACTGCTGGCTGCATCGCCTTACAGAACCACGAAATGGACACCTTTTTTGAACATGTAGCCAACGGTACCCTAATCGAAATAAGAAAATGATTATTGGTCTTCTTTTGATTTTACCCAGATATCTTCAAAATCTTGTGGGTGCCTTTTAAACTGGGCATGCACATAAGGACAAAGCGGAACAACCTTTAATTGATGCTCTCGAGCATAAGCCACCATGGTATTGAGCAAAATTTTAGCCAAACCTTTACCTTCTGCTTTTGGAGAAACCTCAGTGTGGTAAACAATAATTTGCCTAGCTGATATGGCAAGTGCCATTTCACCTAATTGCTCTTCTCCATCCATAATTAAAAAGGCGCCCCTACCTTTTTCGTCCAACACCAGATTTGCTTCTTCCATAAATTAAATTTTTAACAAGTTACAAAAATCGCCTTGGCATTTAATAAGAGATCGCTTATAATTACAAAAATTATATATACCTTTTATTGCTGATAATTTCACCAACAAATCTCGCCTAGGGCTTTCCATGAAATACTTTAAAGTTGATCAACAGACTTACACAGATTTAAATATTTTTACAGAATCTGATGACTCAGAATCAATATTTGGTTTGTTTAAAAAAACCCGCACTTTGGGTGGTAGAGATAGGCTTCGTGAAATAATGACTAAACCTTTAACAACCAGCAAACTTATTGTAGACCGAAAAAATGCTATACAATATTTTCAACAAAAGAAACTTGCTTTTGAGGTTAGTAATTCAGAGGTTGATTTAATTGAATATTATTTAAGATTTGATAAGCGAAAATCAAAAACCAACCTTATCGATTCTGCCGTTAATTATTTGAGTAGAAGTACGAGCAACGATTTTTACATCATTACTATCGGAATAAAATACATCATCAAACTCACAGCGTACCTATTGGATTTTATTGCAGAACATATCGATGAAAAAGCACCAGACTATTTAATTGAACAGGCAAATAAGTTTAAGGCCATAGTTAAAAAAGGGCTATTAACCGACGCTTCTAAACTAGTAGGGAAAAAGCTTCGCTTTAATCAGATTACCAAATTCGATTTCGCTTTTAGGGGAAAAGAAAAGGAGGATATCCTTCAAATTTTACAGTTAGTTTATGAATTAGACGTGTTTGAGCATGTAGCATTTATTGCAACCAACAGAAAATGGTGTTTCGCAAGTTATAAACCATCAGACAAAATCGAAGTAAAGCTAACTGATTTCTTCCACCCTGGCCTAAAAGATCCGATTACCAATAGTATCAGCATCAAAGAAGAAAACAATATGATCTTCTTAACCGGCCCAAATATGGCAGGAAAGTCTTCCCTGCTCAAAGCTATCGGCTTAAACATCTATTTAGCTCATCTAGGTTTTCCAGTTCCTGCAAGTCAAATGGAGACCACATTTTTTGATGGTTTAATTACTACCATTAACTTACCAGATAACATTAACCAAGGCTTAAGCCATTATTACAGCGAAGTTAAAAGAGTTAAGGAGGTTGCTTCTTCCCTGCTTAACCAACAAAAAATGTTTGTAATTTTAGATGAGCTGTTTAGAGGAACAAATGTAAAGGATGCCTTTGACGCATCTCTATTAATTATCACAGAATTGGCCAAAGTTAAAAATGCTGTATTTTTTATTTCTACACATATTGTTGAACTAGCTGAACAAGTAAAAGACATACCAAATATCTCCTTCCAATATTTAGAAACTTTTTTCGAAAATCAGAAACCTGTATTTACTTATCAGCTACAACAAGGCATATCCGAAGAACGTTTAGGCATGTACATTGTACAAAACGAAGGCATTATCGATATCATTAAAAAAGCTTACCAGAACAAGGCCTAACATCTCCCAACTTATCCTTTATTTGGGTCCGAATAAAAATCATTTAGTGAGTTGGTATATACACAATAATCAACAGTCGAATTCCAAAAACTTATTTTGGCCAAGTTTGGAGCTCCATTAGGAACTAACATTAAAGAACGTTTTCCATCTACTTTATAACTTTTGTCGGCCGGTAAAATGCGATTATCTAATGCAGTGTCGAAATAGTAAAGGTAATCATATACAAAATCGACGTAACCCCTTTTATCCACTTGATCTCTACTCGTCATCACCACTTGATCATATTTTGTACTTAAAGCTTGTTGAAATTCTACAGCATTTAGTGGTTTGCCGTTTAAAGTAGGCATTATGTTAAATTGCCCATCAATAAAAACCCATTTTTTCTGGTCATTTAAAAAGACTTCGGTGGCAACATGCCCTGGAGAACCCTTTCTCGTCTCCGCATCTTTGGTTTTAAGGTAAATGGTACGTGCTTTAAAACCATGTGCTGTTAATTGATCTCTAAGTACAATTGCATAGGCAAAGCAAGGAAAACGTGCACCAGTTTTCACTTCATCTAAAATACCCACTGCGGTGTTAATTTTGGGCGAATTGTTGCCGTCATGTTTCCATTGGTGATGTGTCCAATTTAGAATAGACAACACTTTCTGCATATCACCACGCTCTTTAGCGAAGACCTTAGCTATTGGATATTTGCTGCGCAAGGTATCAAAGTAGGCATTATCTTTTTGTTCATAATAAATGTTCAAGCCTTTTCTTTTTGCAACTTTGCTATAGGTTACTTTATCCCAAATGTATGGTGTTGCAGAAATTAAGGTATGTGCCGCAGCAGCATCGCCCATCTTCACATAAAATGATTTGGTATCACCAGCTTTAATGGTAAAACTGATACTGTCTTTGTCTGTTCTAAAAGAAATCTTTTCACTTTTACCATATAACTTCACATTTAAGGTATCATGAACAATTTGCGGAGAAATACGCCATGCATTTACATGCCATGTTTTACCATACGCAACATCAGCACGCTCTGATTTGGCCAAAAGCAATGGCTCATTTAGATGCTTTTTCTGCGCTAAAACAGGAGGAACAAAAGAAAATAGGCCAATAACCAAAACAACAACAGGAATCTGGATCTTCATAAATAATATTTGTGTGTAAATCTATCAATTAATATGAAATACTAAATTCAACCCCATAAAAACGTTACGTTTTGTTTCATAGAACTAGAAGCAGTATAATCAATATTTACAGAAGACGGTTACTTTATAGCAAAGGTTGCAATGTTATTTATTAATAAGCTGAATTGCGCTTTCTAAATGGGCATCTTTGGCTGATAGCGCTTCGGTTAAAGTTGGTTTATAGACTATATCAGGAACAATGCCTATTCTTTGGGTTTCTTTTCCGTTTAAGTGAAATATGCCAATACCAGTAAACAAAAACTGATATCCTCCCGGCAAGTTTAGCCTTTTCAAATCTCCATCAGCTCCGGCTGTTTCGCTACCCAATATGGTGGTTTTTGCATTGATCTGACTTAGCATCATGGTAAACCATTCTCCCATACTTTGGGTATGCTCATTGGTTAAAATTACAATCTTACCCTTATACAATGGAATCTTCGGTTTAACATCCTTTGATAAAAAAGTTTCGAGCCCTGGTCTACTTTTAAAAACTCCTGGATTATTAAAATCGGCCGCAAAGTATTGTGCAAATTGGAAAGCAGGTTTACCCAAAGCCATTGGCAAATAATAATAGAACAAGCCTGGCGCTGCAGGATACTTACGCATATCAAATATAATGGCTTTTTTAGCTTGTAATTTATCACCAAAAGCTGCCAGCCCTTTTTCACCCGGCAAATCCTTATCAAAGAAATAGCCTGCCCTTATTACTGCAATATCACCTTCCCTATCCTCATAACCTTTAATCAATTGCTCTTCAGCATACTTTTGGTTGTAATAAGTGTTGATAATGTTTAACGCACTAGGATCTTGTCTATCCAGCAGATCCAACTTTAATTGGATATACTTTGAGCCTCTACGCACACGAACATCTAAAACACGTTCATTAACCTGCCCAAACGCATAGGCATAAAATCTATTGTCTTTTGTTAACAATCTGTATTTTACGCTTTGGTTAGATGCGGGCAACAATACCGATCTGCGCTTTAACCATTCTTTAGCTTTTTGCCCGTTAATCGATACAATCAGGTCACCCTTTTTTAGTTTAGTGGTATTAGCAAGGGAATCATTAAAGAAGTTCTTTACCAAAATTTGATCTTGATAAATCTGATAATGAAATGGAGGATAATATTCCAAATCAAAAATCTGAGAAGAGGTTTTAAGTTGATCTAAAAATCCTGCAGCATGCGTATCATTTAAAGCAGTTTCCAATTGCAATACACCTCTTTCGTATAATGTTCTAGAATTTATAGTTCTAAATGTTGGCACCATTTCAGCCAAAACCTTATCCCAGTTTTCATCCATTTGATATTTATATGGAAAAAGAAAAGCAACTGCATTCCAAGCTTTAGCCAAGGCCAATAAATTCATTGCTTCATTATCAAATTTATAATCTGCATAAACTTCTTCATTTGGAATTTTACCTTCATAATCTAATTTTGGCATATAATAATGGGCATTTTCAGTAAAACGGTGCTGCGTTAACGCAAACAGTTGCGCTCGTATTTCAGGATTAAATTTTTTATCCTTAATCCACCTATAGTCTAGGTTTTTGGTTAGGTCGCCCTTGGTATTTTTAACTTTACTGATTGAAATAGGGTTTGCGGCCAACAATTGTTTAAGTAATTGGTTAAATTTATTCTGATCTGCAACCTTCACTTCATCTATTAAAGAGAGAAAGGTTTGATCTGCCTTAAAAGTTCCATTTGCTCCATTGGGTGATTTATATTTAATTAAACCCCATACTTGGATAAAACTTTTAATTTGTTGATTACTGAGCTCATCTAATTGAGCTTTTGCTGTTAAAGATGTAGATACTAAAAGGAAAAATAATTGACAGTAAGTGATTGCTTTTTTCATGATATTTTAATTGAATATCCAAAGCTGCACATCTCAAATCTGTATAAAGCAAACGATTGACGAATACTCGATTTATATTGATCAAACCCCATTTAAGCTCCTAACCGATAGGTGTATGTTGTTTGCCCGTTCGTCAATAAAATATGCCTTTTGGTGTATCTTTTTGCTTTGAAATTCTATTTTAACTTAATTTAGGGCATGAATAAGCAAAACATCCTTTTCTTACATATTGGTTATTGGCTATTGGTTCTTGCTCAGGCATTGTTAGTTGCTTTAGGAACTGGTGTTTTGGGAAGCCAAATTGATTGGAAACTATTTACAACTATTGTTTTCCCTGTAAACACCATCCAAATTGCTTGTTCGGCTGCCTTTTTTTACTTTAACTATTTATATCTAGTTCCTAAATTTTTAAAAAATCGGAACATCTTCCAATACTTAATTGCATTAATTTTAGCGCTCATTATATTTACACCAGTTTATTACTTCCTAGAGCAAAATTTTTATCCACTGTTAGGTTGGAAAAGTTATAATGTAGATCTAAATTTTTCTTTTGCACTAATGATCACACTTAGTGCTAATTTTTTGCACATCTTTTTAGGGATATTGCTTAGCTACTTAATGGATTGGCGAAGTATGCGGATGAAAAAGGAGATAGCAGAAAAAGACCAACTTAAAACAGAACTTGCTTTTCTTAAATCACAGGTTAACCCACATTTTTTATTCAATACCATTAATGATATCTATGCACTTACTCGACAACAATCTGAGCAAGCACCAGATGCTTTACTTAAGCTATCTGAACTGCTACGGTACATGCTTAGAGAAAGTGATGATCCACTGGTACCTTTAGGCAAAGAAATTGAGTACTTAGAAAATGTAATTGAGTTACAAAAAATTGGACAAAAAGGCCGATCGTATATAGATTTTAAGGTCATAGGAAACATAGAACAGCAAAAGATTGCGCCACTCATCCTCATCAATTTTATTGAAAATGCCTTTAAACATGGTATATTCAACAATCCAGCAACTCCAATAACTATTCTCATTAAATTAGATACCACTACTGTTCACTTCCGAATTCAAAATCGAGTTAATACTTTTAAAAAAGATAAAACTGGTGGCATTGGTTTGGTAAATGTAAAAAGGAGATTGGCCTTAATCTATCCTGATAAACACAAACTTTTGATTACGCAAGATCCTGCTAACTTTACCGTTGACTTAAAAATTGATTTATCATGATTAAATGTATTGTTGTAGACGATAAACCTCTAGCGATAGATGTGCTGGAACACTACATCGCTAAAGTGCCATTTTTAGAAGTATCAGCAACTTATACTAACCCTCTCGAAGCTTTAAACAAAGTGATTGAAGGCAACATAGACCTTGTATTTTTAGACATCCAAATGCCTGAACTGAATGGATTGCAGTTTATGAAAATCGTAAAAGGTAAATGCCAAGTTATTTTAACAACAGCCTATGCCGAATATGCGCTAGAAGGATTTGATAATGACGCAGTAGATTACTTGTTGAAACCAGTTTCTTTTGAACGTTTTTACAAAGCTGTAGAAAAAGCACAGTTTGTATTAAAAGGATTATCTAATGATGACTCAAGGGTTATTCACCCGCAGCAGGATTTGAACCATATTTTTGTTAAAACAGAATACAAGTTGGTAAGGATAGCTAAAGATGATATACTTTATGTAGAAGGAATGCAAAATTATGTAAACATCTACACCCCTACAGAAAAGATTACGAGTTTGCAAACCATGAAAAAAACGGAAGAACAATTGGCCAGTCCGCAGTTTTTAAGGGTGCATAAATCTTTTATCGTTGCTACTCAAAAAATTGATAGTGTAGAACGTAATCGAATTTTTATCGGAGAAAAGGTAATTGCACTTGGAGATAATTATAGAGCCTCATTTTATGAGGTAGTTGGTAGGTGAGTTAATCAATCAGCCTAAGACGCTAAAAGCATACTGTCAATGAAGTAGAAAACCTGAGCTGGTCGGTAAGACACCGACCAGTAATAATCAAAAGAATTTAAACTTTTTTTGGAGGAAGGTCGAAAGCAATGGCTTCATGTTCAAAATGCCCATTGTGTGCACCATCGCAAAAAGGCTTATTTTTCGATAATCCACAGCGACAGATGGACAATACTGTTCTACCTTGTAAGCCATAAGCATCACCGTTTCTATCTAAGATTTCAAAATCGCCTTCGATCTTCACAGATCCATTATTGTTAATTGTAAGTTTTGTTTTAGACATTATTTGTTTTGTTTGCTACAAATTTAAAACAATAGTTAATGACGCTCAAAACTGATTACAATTTAGAAACATTCTGTATGTTAATTTAGGCTTAGGTCATGGTGTGTTTGCTGTGTTCATCCTCATCTGCAGCTAAATCTTCTGCTTCATCATCATGTTGCACTGTAGCAAAATCACCTAAAAAGCCTTTGCCATCATTAATATCATCTGGGTTTGGATTTTGTGCTTCTTCATCTGGACCATTTCCATTAGCAACTCCAGCCAAATCATTATTGGCATCATCAATCTGTTCTTTGCTCAGCTGATCATCATTTTGGCTATCGATAGCACTTTCGTTTCTTTTTTGATTTTCATTCCAGCCAGTTGGCTCAATGTTTTCTTGATTTTCCATAGCAATGTGATTATAAACTGATAGGTATTCATCAGTAAAGGAAAAACAAGTAGCTTAAAAGAAAGTTTTTAAAACCTCATGCTAATAAAAAGATAGCTTGAAGAAGTTTGGGACTTAAACCTTCTTAATTACATAAGCAATCATCTCTGTTCTAATTACAAAACCTAATTTTTGATAGAGTTTAACCGCAGCATCATTATCACTTTTTACATGGAGAAAAGGAATTTCGTTTCTCAATAAAATCCTTTTAATCTGCTCTTGCAAAATGGCAAAAGCATAACCCTGGCCCAAATGATTGGGATGAGTACAAACTGCACTAATCTCCCTGTAGGGAGCAGGATTAAATCGATGCCCAGCCATTGCCACCAATTGATCTTGTTGGAAGATGCCGGTATAATTGCCAAATTCAATTGTTCTGTCTAAAAATGGACCAGGTTTAGTCAATTCTACTAAAGCTTTCATTTCTGGCACATGTTTTATAGAAAGATCCATCCAATTTTTCTGATTTATCATGGGTATTTCTTTGCTATCATAAACCAATTGATACATATCGATATGCATCAGTAATTGCCATTGTTGAGGGATTTGAAATTGGTTTTTGGAGAAAATCACAAATACACTATCCGCTGGGCTAATCTGATATAAAACAGCTAGATTTTCTGCAGAATTCTCTTTCAATCCTGCAAATGCTGCAATCGTTTCTACATAATACTTTACTGCTGCTGTGCCTTTGCTTATAGATTGATGCCCTGAAATTAAAGCGTGGTAAATAGGATTGTCTAGTGGGTGTTCCATTGGTTTGATTGTGATACGCAAAGGTATCAAAAAGCAATAATTAATAATACATTAAATCTGTTTGCGCTGAATTCGAACTGCATTTAAGATCGCTAACAAAGCGACGCCTACATCTGCAATAACTGCTTCCCAAAGATTAGCTACACCAAAAGCACCAAATGTTAGCACAGCTACTTTAACTGTCATGGCTAAAATGATGTTTTGCCAAACTATGTTTCTGGTAATTTTACCAATTTTAATAGCTGCCACCACTTTTAAAATCTGATCGTTCTGGATTACAATATCTGCGGTTTCAATAGCTGCATCGCTCCCTAAACCTCCCATTGCAATCCCTGCATCTGCCAAAGCTAAAACTGGCGCATCATTAACTCCATCACCTACAAAAGCAATATGTTTACCTTCATTTATTAGGGCTTCTACTTTTTCTACTTTACCTTCGGGCAATAAATCACCGTAGGCGATATCAATTCCTAAATGCTTTGCTACTTGATCTACTACCGCTTGTTTATCACCAGACAGCATCACTGTCCTTAAATTAAGCTCATGCATTTGTCTAATGGCTTCTTTGGCATCCTCCTTAATTTCGTCTGCAATGGTGATAAATCCCGCATATTTCTGATCAATTGCGATGACTACAATCGTATCTACAATTGTTGCTATTTCTTTGGGGTAAGCAATAGCATATTTCTGTAATAGCTTTAAATTTCCAGCATAAATAAGCTGATCGTTAATTTTTCCAACCAAACCATGACCAGCAATTTCTTCCACCGCTGTGGCTTTTTCATTACCAATATTTCCTACATAATCTACTATTGCTTTGGCTACCGGATGTGTTGAATTGCTTTCTAAAATTGCAGCAAGCTGAACAAGCTTTTTTTCATCAATACCTAAAGCAACAACTTTTTGGACTTTAAAAACTCCTTTTGTCAATGTTCCCGTTTTGTCCATTACAACAGTGTCGATTTTAGTCATCACATCTAAAAAATTTCCTCCTTTAAATAAAATTCCATTTTTAGATGCTAATCCAATCCCACCGAAATAACCCAAAGGAATAGAAACCACCAATGCACAAGGACAGCTGATGACTAAAAATACCAATGCCTTGTACAGCCACTCGTTAAACACGTATTGCTGTACAAAGAAATAAGGCAACAAGGTTAAAGCAAGAGCCAAGAAAAACACAATTGGTGTATATATTTTTGCAAACTGGGAGATAAACAGTTGCGTTTGCGATTTACGAGAAGAGGCATCTTGTACCATTTCTAAAATTTTGCTCAATTTACTGTCCTGAAACAGAGCAGTGACTTTAATTTCTGAAACGGTGTTAAGGTTGATCATTCCCGCAAGCACCGCTTCGCCTTTATACTTGGTATCAGGCCTACTCTCTCCAGTTAAAGCAGCGGTATTAAATGAGCCCTGAGTTGAAACCAACTCCCCATCCAAACCTACCTTCTCTCCAGATTTAACCTGTATAATTTCACCGAGCTGCACGGTTTTAGCATTTAGCATTTCTGGCTTGCCTTTTTTGATTACAGTTACCTCATCAGGCCTAATATCCAAAAGTGCCTTAATATTTGCTTTTGCCCTATCAACCGCTGCATCTTGAAACCATTCGCCAATAGAATAGAAAACCATTACCGCAACTCCTTCGGCATATTCTCCAATATAAAAAGCACCTAAAGTAGCTACACTCATGAGTACAAACTCATTAAAAACATCGCCTCTTATCAATTTGCGAAAAGCTAGTTTAAGCACGTCCCAACCTGCCAAGAGGTAAGCCAAAGCATTGATCCCAAAAGACAACCATTTGTTAAACTTGATATTGAAACCATAATCTAATACCAAAACAATAATTAAAACGGCTAAACCAATAAGTAATCCTAAATGTTGTTTCCATTGTGGCTGATTAGAATCAGCATGCCCATGGTCGTGGTCATGATCGTCGTGGTTATGCTCATGTGCTGTGGAATTTGGCGCATGCTTTTTTTCTATTTTTGGGTCTTCGTTACTGCAACAATCTTTCATGATGTAAATTTACCTACAATAGTGTTACAATCGTATTGCAAACATTAACCTATGCAGTTGGCACAAATTCCTTTAACCACCAATTGTGTTTCTAAAACTTTGTAGGTTATTGGCAATTTCACTTCTGGGATATGCGTTTTAGGCAGGCAATGGGTTTCTTTGCACTCAATACAATAAAAATGCACATGCAAATCATGGTGACCTTCTACATCGCAGCCTGGAGCGCAGAGTGCAAATTTTGTTACACCGCTCCCATCCTCAATACGATGCACCAATCCATTTTCTTCGAAAGTGCGGATAGTTCTATAGAGTGTTACCCGATCTGTTCTCCCCATTTTTAACTCAATATCGGTAAGGCTCTGGGCAGCAGATTGCGCCAACAAAAAATCCAACACCACCAAACGCATAGCCGTTGGCTTAATTTGATGTGCCGATAGTCTTTCTTCTAAATCGCTCATATATGGTGATACACAAATTTAAGCTTTTTAAATTATAGCTGCCTCAAACAAAAGTCAATTACTTCTTTTGAGCTTAATTAACTGGTGTAATCTTAAATGTAAACTGATAATCTGCAAAAGGAAGCTGATATTTGGTTAAGGGTCTCGATCTCCAACTGTCTATCCCACCAACACCCATTTGTTTCAAATCGATATTTAACTGCGTTTGTGGCCTAGCAATCAAATCTGCTGCATGGCGTTGATGGCGTTTATCACCATCATCCAAATCAGAATCGAAATAATGAAGCGCACTCATGCTTAAGGGAACAGCAGCACTTACCAATAATCCTTTACCCGATTTATTTAAAATTTTAAACCATCTAATTCCTGTTTTATTTCCTGTTTCTTGCGGTGTTACATAAGGAAAATACTGTTCTTTAACAGTTTGATTATAAATCCCAACATGGGCAGAAAAATCACGATCTTGATAGTTTTCTTGTGGACCTTTACCGTAATATGCTAACTTTTCAAAACCAGCTGGCAATATCCATTGCATCCCAAATCGTGGCAGAATTTCTGTTTTTTGCATACTATCTATTTGAAGTGCTTCCGTTACCAGCAGTTCACCTTCAGCATTTACACGGTAAGTGAGTTTTAATTTCGCTTTTACTTCCTCCAAGTCAAAAAGAGTGTTAACCGTTGCTATATTTTTATCGATAGTAGCATTAAATGATAGCAGCTTAGCTTTTGCAGGGGCATTTTTCCATGGTTTCAGTTTCAGCTGCAAATTCGCTCCAAAATCATTATCATTTGGGGCACGCCAAAAGTTGGGCTTTAATGGGAAATTGCCATCCATTAATTGAACTCCATTGATGTTATATGCTTTGATATGCCCACTAGTTTTATCAAAAACTACTTCAGCTTTGCTTGATTTTAAAGTTAAGGTTTGAGCTGTCTCCAATTGTTCAATTTTCCCTGCTGCTGTAATACCTGCTGCGCAAGGATAATTCTCTTTTCCTAATTGAAGTTGTGCTGTGGCTAAGGTATAATTAGCTGGAATTAATGGCTCTGCTGTTTTAAGACTATAACTGAGATTTAAAAAGACTTCCTTGCCTTTTGGTACCTGATAAGGAATAATATAACTTTTAGTTTCTTGTGGACCAACATTAATGTCTTTCAAGACACCTTGCTGTACTTTAATCCCATTCGCAATTACTTCCCATTTCAATTGAACATTAGCTAATCCCGTAAAAAAACGCTCATTGTAAATCTCAATCTTGCCATCTGCGCTAAGGCTAGTATGGATATCCTGATATACCTTTTTCATTTCCCAAGCATGGGGATATGGTGTTCTATTGGCGTAGAAAATCCCTTTAGCCGCATAGTTCCAATCTGTAATGGCTTCTTTAGGCTCATAATCGCCGCCGTAAGTATAAACGGTATCGCCCTTGGCATTTACTCGCTGAAAAGATTGATCTACAAAATCCCAAATAAAACCACCTTGAAATATTTTCTTATTGGCCCTGATCACATCCCAATAATCTGTAAAATTACCTAAGGAATTACCCATAGCATGCGCATACTCACAAATGATAAAAGGACGAGTGGGCTTAGGATTTGCCTTTGCATAAGCCAGCATTCCATCTGGTGTTGGATACATGGGGCAAATGATATCCGAATTCCATTCATAAGTAAACGTTTTATAATCTGATACTGCACGTTCATATTGGATAGGTCTGCTTTGATCGCGTTTCTTCATCCATAAAAAACAAGAGTAGAAATTGTAACCGTTTCCCGCTTCGTTACCCATGCTCCAAGTTACAATCGAAGCATGGTTTTTATCTCTTTCTACCATTCTTTGTACCCGCATTAAATGCGCATTTACCCAAGTTGGTCGGTTGGCCATCGTTTTATTGATATCATAACCCATACCATGAGATTCGATATTTGCCTCGCCAACTACATATAAACCGTACTCGTCACAGAGATCTAACCAATACTCGCTATTTGGATAGTGACTGGTACGAACGGCGTTTATGTTAAACTTTTTCATGATTTGGATATCACGCAACATAGCTTCTTTTGAAATCACCTGCCCAGAGATGGGATCAGTTTCATGGCGATTTACCCCTTTAATAATGACTGGCTTTCCGTTAACCAAAAATAAACCATCTTTAATTTCTATTTGTCTAAAGCCAATCCGTTGTGGGATTACCTCTATAGTTTCATTTGCACTATTTCTCAATACTACTAAAAGTTGATAGAGTTCTGGCGTTTCAGCAGTCCACAGTTTTGGCGCTGTTACGTCCATTTTTGAATTGATGGTTTGTTCCCCATTAAATTTCAAAGTTTCTTGCGCTACAATTGTATTTCCACGTTTAAGTAGCAGCGTTGCACTTCCTGTTGCTTGAGGTTTATTAAGTGTAAGCTTTACGTTTAGCGAAGCATTTTTATACTGCTGATCAAGATCTGGAATAGCTTCTACATCTACAATATGAGTAGGATTTCTAGCTACCAAATAACAATCTCTTGTAATGCCACTTAAACGCCACATGTCCTGATCTTCTAGGTAATTTCCATCACACCAGCGCATAATTTGCAGCGCGATTAGGTTTTTGCCTTCATGCAAATAAGGACTGATATCAAATTCGGATGGAAGTTTGCTATCTTCCCCATAACCAACCGATTTGCCATTAACCCAAACGGTAAGATTAGATTTAGCCGCACCAATATGTAAGATTACCTGTTTTTCTTTCCAATTTGCAGGCAAGGTAACTGCTCTCCTGTAAACCGCAGTAGGGTTAAAATCCATAGGTACTAAAGGTGGATCCACCTTTTTATTCATTAAATAGGCAAATTCAAATCCATCTGTGGTATAAATTGGAAAACCATAACCGTTCATTTCCCAATTTGCGGGAACCGGAAAATCTTTCCATTTACTGTCGTCAAATTGCTCATGCTCTACACCAATAGGAAGATCTATTGGTCGCTCTGCCCATTTAAACTTCCATAGCCCATTTAAGCTTTGGTAATTTGTAGAGGTTTTCCAATCATTTTTTAAAACAGCTTGCTCATTTTCGAAAACAAAATAAGATGCATGCATCGGCATCCGATTAACTTCATTAACAGTCTCGTCTAACCAATATGGCTTTTGCGCTTTCGCCGCAATATTTACCAATAAGAAAACAAAAAGAATTATGAAATTGATGGAATTTTTATAATTATAGGGCATTTTTGATGGATTAAATCGAATTCTCTTAAAAAACCAATATAGGAATTAAGTAATTATAAGTTTATGCCTTAAAGATTGATAAATAATCCATACTTCCATAAATTAGGAGAAAATCCATGTATAATTGATTAATATAGTTCAATAGTGATATAGGTAGTATTGAATAAGATTAACAATCAAGTAAAGGCAAGCGTATTCCGGCTAAACATTCTTAAATGATCCTGTATTTATGCAATAGGCTTGAGCATTTTTCTATTTGAACTGTGCTTCTATGTGTTTAATGTTTATTTGGGAGCTTGTCATCCGATACTTATCGGATCCGAACGAGTTCTTTACGAGAGCCAGTCCCGATTTATCGGAAAGGAATCTATAATAAAGAACCTACCAAAATAGATCTCTCCTATCGTCGAGAGGACGGTGTTAGCGAGGGTTCGACATGACCACCCGTTATCGGACTTTGCTCTTTCAGCTTTAGTCTTTAAGCTTTAAGCTCTCTAACAGATCTCTCCGCTAAAACAGCGTCGACGCTCTAGGATGACAACCTTCAGCAAGCTCAATAGTGGAATATAATGCTATGAATAAATTTCTATACTACTCATTTCAGCAGTACCAAATTAAACTACACCCTAAAGGCTCTCGGCGTTTGGCTAGTCTGCTTCTTAAAGAAATTGTTAAAATGTGCTGGATCTTCAAAACCCAGCGTATAGCTGATTTCTGAAACATTCCAGTTGGTATGTTTTAAAAGCGCAATTGCTTCTGTTACTAAACGATCGGCGATATGTGAAGTTGTTGTTTTACCAGTAGCCGTTTTAATCGCTCTATTTAAATGATTGGGATGTACATTTAATTTTTCTGCAAAGTCTTTAGCAGAACGCAACTTAAATTGTTGCGAACGCGTTTCTATAGGAAATTGTCGTTCTAACAATTCGGTAAAAACTGCAGCGATGCGGGCATTGGCATCTGCATGTTTATACAGTGTTTCGGATGGCTGTAATTTTAGCGCACCATGAATCATTTCTAAGATGTAATTGCGAATCAAATCAAACTTAAAAGCATAATCCGATTTAAGCTCATCAATCATCTTTAGAAAAATCTGTGCAAAAGCCTCATCTTGTGTAGCAGTGAGTAAATAAGCTGGCTTCCCATTGGGCGAATACATGGGTAGTTCTTTTAAACTGCCACGAATATATTCTGCAAAAAAAGCATCCTTAAAAATACAGAAATACCCAGTAGCATCTTCGGTTAATGGTTCGAAAGTGTAGGGAACCTCTGGATTAAAAAACAATAAAGTACTGCCAGCAACTTCCAAAGTTTTATCTCCATAATGGTACAAATGCCTACCTCGCATCAATGCAATTTTATAGAAATCTCTACGACTGTATTGTACGGGCGGTCGTCCATGTGCATTACACTCTTCTAATCTAAAAACATTGAAGTGACCTAGATCCGCATTGATCCCATCGAACTTTAGATCGAATTTGCGTTCGTAAAAATCTGCGAGGGTTTCTAAGGGTTCCATATTGTAAATTTAGAACATTTTATAAAAAGATGGAAACTCAATCTCCTGTTTTCGGATTGAATTTCCATCTATAATTTTGCAGCATCTTAGTTTTCAAACCCAGTGTTGGTAGCTAAAGACCTAAAAATTTCCATGTCTTTTTGCAGTAGTGCAATTTTATCTTCCGCAGCAGCATAGGCATCGGTACCTAAGAATAAATGCAGGGCCGGATCAGCTTGATTTGCTACTTCAATCATTACGTCAGCAGCTTTTTCTGGATCACCAGGTTGATTGGCATTGATCTCTTGCAAGTGCGCATCTTGTACCGCCCTTACATTTTGATAAGCTTTAATTTCATTTTTCGGTTTGGCAATTGAGTCTCCTTCTAAAAAATTTGTGCGGAAATAACCCGGCATTACCAAACTTACATTAATTCCAAAAGGCTTCACTTCATGAGCTAATGATTCGGTAAAACCATGTACTGCGAATTTAGTAGCACAATACACACCAAATGCTGGAAAACCACCTGTAAAACCGCCAATTGAAGAAATATTAAAAATATGACCGTTTTGTTGTGCTCGCAAATACGGTAAAGCTTTGCGAATTACGTTAAGCGAACCAAATACATTTACATCAAAATTTGTTCTCGCTTCTTCGTCGGTTAACTCTTCCAACCCGCCCATTTGTCCATAACCGGCATTGTTTACAATAACATCGATACTGCCAAAATGCTCAACTGCCTTATCAATAGCTTTTGCTACATCTTCTTCATCAACAATATTCATTGCCAATGGCAAAAAGTTCGGCGTATCAATTGCTACTGCTTCTTTTAAAGCATCTATAGTTCGAGATGTTGCCGCTACATTATAACCTTGTGCTAATAATTTTTTTGCTAAACTTAACCCTAGTCCTTTAGAGGCACCAGTAATTAACCATGTTTTTCTTGTGTTCATAATTTTATTTTTTGATAACACAAAGTTGATGGTAATTTAGCCTCAGCTGTTAGCGAGGTTCAAACAGATAATTGCGAAATTCAAACAATTTGTATTACTGCAAATAGGAAAGAATGTCTTCGACCTTAAATTCTGGACTTGCTTCAAATAAGCTTTTTAAGAAATACATATGTGTGGCACCATACAGAACGAGTATCCGATCGTCTTTTCGGTTTACAATGCGCTGAATATTAGAATAGATGCGTACATTCCTATTAAAATAACGGGTGATAAAACCATCGGCACCAATAGGTTCTAAATTACTGCCACGCTTGGTGGTCACCAGCCAACGTCCAATAGCATTTGCTTGAGTTTCTGGAGCATTTAAAAACTGAAGATAGTGTTTTAGAGAGAGTTGAAATCTTAAAGTGTCTTTTAAAGCACTATCTTCGTCGTATTTTTTTTCCCAGTAGTGGAAAGAACTATCGCTTTGGTCTTTATATTTCTGAAAGGTAAGTACAGAATCGGCACTACTCAATTGAAAGCTAAACGCCTGTGCATCTACAGGATAAAAAGTTGTAATCCCTAACTTTTTAGCCAAGCGAAATCCCACTTGCACCACTTCATTTGCCATAAACAAGGGTGAAGCTACTATTTTACCCTGTTGATAAGCTTGGAATAGAGAATCATACTTTATCTGGTATTTAGGCGCAGCTTCGATAACGATTTTAGTAGGGCGAAACTTTACCAAGCTAGTTACCAATTGTTCAATTTGCTCCTGCCTTTGGGCATTAAGCATATCTACCCGAAGTACATTTGGTGTAGTATTTGAATCTACTTGTTCTCCTGCAAAATGGAATAGGCCCAATAGCAGTACTGTTGGTTTTGTTTGATGCTCGTCAAAAATTTTAGCTGCTTTTTGCACAGGAGCTTGTGCCAGTAACTGAGTAGACCAAAAGAGCAATACATAAAGTATGTTTTTCATCAAATTATTTTCCCTATTAGACGTCTTTGCAAACGAAACGTTGCATCAACCTCAGCCTTAACTTGAACATATCATTAATTGATTACTGAGCTATGCTGCAAAATTATTTATCGCTATATTCTAACAAGTCGGCGGGTTGGCAATCTAATGCCTTACAAATCGATTCTAAAGTAGTAAAACGTATTGCTTTTGCTTTCCCAGTTTTAAGGTTCGATAAATTGGCCAGGGTAATATCTACCCTTTCCGAAAGTTCGTTTAATGACATTTTACGTTTGGCCATCATCACATCTAAATTTACAATAATTGCCATGTTTATACCGTTAATTCGTGTTCGTCCTGAATTTCTATTCCTCTTTTAAAAATTTGTGCAATTACCAAAAGTGTTACACCCATAAATAACCATACATCTGCTCCATCTAAGTTTAAGCTATCAATGGTTGGCATTTCAATTCCTTTAGTGATAAGCCATTCGCTATACTTTACGCCCATGTTGGAGAATATACCGATGCCAATAGTTAAGTAGGCTACATTAGAGATTAACCGCACCAATTTTTTGTTAAATGGCTGCATGAGGTCTATGTTTTTTTCTTGTGATACCTTCACAATCAAATAAAACATCAATGCCTTCATTACCGAAATAATTGCCATATAAAGCGTCACCACTAAAAAGTGACCCATATCGTAACTGTAAAGGTTAGCTAAATCTATACCCCAAAAGTTCTTGGCATTATCAGGGTTAATAAATAAGGCAAAAATGGTATTGAAGATCACTCCACCTGCTTCTACACATAAACCTATAAATATAATCCATGACACGATGGTTAGTACTTTTAATAATTGTTGAGTTGTGATTTTAAGTTCCATATTTTTATAATTTGAATACAACGATGCAATTATAATAAATATTTATTGATAAACAATAAAAAAATTCCAAATAACAATAAATATTTTACCGTACCACCAGACAGGAAAACAAAACTTAAGGAAGGTTTTATAAGGACAAGAACAGCAGTATTGTTAGATTAAAATATCATTAACAAAAAAAGCAACTCTTTTCAGACTGATTTTAAAACTCCAGTGGCGGTGCGTAATTCGAACCATTTTGAGGACGAATTGATAGAAATAGGTGGTTTTGGAGAAATTATCAGTTAGTAGAGACCATCAATTAAACCAATTGTCTTTATGTCAAAAGATTAACTGAACATACTATTTTATAAAAAATTTATTGACATTTTCTTTATAGGTTTGCCCAATGGGTATTTTGTACTGCTCGATTAATACCCTATTGCCTTCTATTTATTTAATTTTATTTTTTGAAACAATAAAGGATTTATGAATCCTTAAAAAATCTAATATTGGTAGCAATTTATTAAAATCAGAAATTTTTTGGGGACTAATAATCATGTCATCCTTTAAATACACTTTAGTAAAATGCCCATAAGCTTCTATAAACAACAAATCTTCAAAATGAATTTGATGTAATTTTTTATCCCCTTTTAAGAAAAAACTAGCAGCATTTGTTTCAGTTTCAGTAATAGAAGCTGGAGACATACTTTTATCATTTGGAGCAGTATCAATTGTTTTATTAAGTGCTTTAATAAAGCGTTCAAAACTAAATGGTTTCAATAAATAATCAGAAATATTAAGTTCATAACCTTCTAATGCAAATTCTTTATAGGCCGTAGTCACAATAATTTTGGGCGGATTTGGCAGTGTTTTCAAAAAATCGAAACCAGATAGTTTAGGCATATTGATATCTAAAAATAACAAATCAACCATATTTTTATTTAAAACTTGCATAGCTTCAAAGGCATTATAGCAATTCCCTACCTTTACCAAATGAGGCAAATTTTCACCATAGTTTTCAATAATCCGATGTGCGATGGGTTCATCATCAATAATTAAATAGCGTATCATGTCTTTTCTATTTTTAGATTAAATTTGTAAATAGAATCTTTAACTTCGATTTGTATTTTGTGTTTATTTGGATATAATAATTCTAAACGCTGTTTTAAATTATCTATTCCAATGCCGACGCTTTTATTCACTTCAGTTTTTTCAAAGTTATTTTCTATTTCAAAATGAATTACGCCATTATCAATGCTCATGCGAATATGGATATACGCATTTTCTGTTAAACTTTCTACACCATGTTTAAATGCATTTTCCAAAGGAATTATAAATAGTAGTGGTGCAACCTGACAATTCGTAACTTCAGCATAGTTAAAAACAATATCAACAGCTTTTCGATATCGAATTCTATGCAATTCAATGTAATTTTTTAAGTAAGCTATTTCATCTTTTAAGGACACCAAATCTTCCTTGCCCATATAAATGGTATAACGCATTAAGTCAGACAATGTTAAAACAACCATTGGTGCGTCATCAGATTTTTCGATTATTAGTCCATATAAATTATTTAAAGTATTGAAAAAAAAATGTGGGTTAATTTGGTTTTTTAATAAGGATAATTCTGCCTTGGCTTTCTTTGATTCTACAGTTTTTAACCATTTCCATTGCTGGTATAACCAAGTTAAAAGCATTACAAAAAAAGGAGCAGTTAAGATGATTTTAATCTCTTTTTCTTGTTGTAGGTAAGTATGCTCATCATTAATGTAAACTCTTATATAATAGAAATAACCTAAAGCTAATAGGTAAAACCCGATTATAATTAATGCATGTTTCTTGAAATATGACGGTGCGATAATAGAAAAAAAATAAAGACCAATGCCCACCAATCCAACAAAGGTTATCGGATTGTCGGCTATTTTAGAATTTACATCATTTATGATAATCACAAAAAAAACAAAAAGCAGTACGGCCAACTTTAAGCTAACTGTTTGATGCTGTTTTAAAAATGAAAAATAGTGGATTGGCAAGGAAATGAGTAACCAACTCATCATAAAACTCAAGACATTTGCCAATATTGCCGAATTGTCTATATAAATTAAATTGAAGTGCAATAAAAAAACAACCAATACCCGATGGATCAGTAACCCATATATAAAGGCCCAGTATTTTTTGAGAAATGCAATCATGAATCAAAACTAAAGATAATTGCGCTGTTTATTTTACAATACGCACCAACTCACTCAAAAATAGCGCAAACGATATTCATTTCTACTTCAATCTGATTTGTATGCATAAATCAATTGTATGTGATGGTTAATACCATGTTTATGAAAAATATTTTTCACGATTTTTTTTGCCCATAAGTTTGCAGAAAAATTATAAAAATCATGAAAACCTATTTTAAAATAATGCTCCTGATGCTAGTTGCTAATAGCCAAGCCGTATTAGCACAAGACAAAAAAAATGAATTGCAAGCAAAAGAAAAAAAAGCTGTTGTCAATTCTATAAAAACGCATCTAGAAGAATCATATATTGATTTAGCTTTAGCAAAGAAAATTATAATTGAGCTGGATAAAAATTCGAAAAAGTACGATAAAATTACCAATCCTGATGAATTTTCTAAAACACTAACCGAAGATTTACAACTTCTGAGTAAAGACTTGCACCTTAAAGTTCGTTATGAACCACAGCGTATTGTACAAGAAAATCGTGTTGTTTCGGAAGAAATGAAAATAGAAGCCGAGAAAAAAACGGCTAAGCAAATGGCAGAAATTAATTATGGATTTACAGAAGCAAAAATACTGGACGGAAATATTGGCTATTTGAATTTACGCATGTCTGCAGATATAAAATATGCTGAAGAAACCGCTACAGCCACGATGAATTTTTTAAGCAATACAAATGCAATTATTATCGATCTGCGTACAAATGGAGGTGGTGTCCCCGACATGATGCAATTATTATCTAGTTATTTCTTTGACGAAACACCAGTTTTATTAAGTGATTTTTATGAACGAAAAACTGACACAAAAACCCAACTTTATTCGTTTGCTAAAGTGGCTGGTAAGCGAAGCTCGAGCAAGCCTATTTACATTTTAACCAGCAAGCAAACATTTTCTGCGGCTGAGGCATTTGCCTACACGTTAAAACATTTAGGTAAAGCAACCGTAGTTGGTGAGGTTACGGGCGGAGGTGCGAACCGAACCAAACGAATTAATTTGAACGATGAGTTTACAATTTCTATGCCGTACATCCAAGCCATTCATCCAGTAACAAAAACCAATTGGGAAGGAAAAGGTGTAAATCCAGACATTAAAACGAATGAAAAAACAGCTTTGGTAAATGCTTATGTAGATGCCATTAACAAAACTGCTAAGGGCAACAAGAATATTCTTTTAAATAAAATTGGCTATGCTTTTTTAAAAGAAAAATCAGTTGATAATGCTATTGTTGTATTCGAAGAAAATGCAAGATTATTTCCAGATAATGCAAATACTTGGGATAGTTTAGGTGAAGCCTATTTTATAAACCATGATAAAGAAAATGCATTAAAAGCATACAAGAAAGCTTTAGCATTAGATCCCAATTTAGAATCAGCAAAAGCAATGATTCAGAAATTAGAAATCATTAAGTAAAAAAGAAGTTGGTTTATGGTTTAGTTTCCGTTACTTGTTATGCCCGTAACGGAAACTTCTTATTTCCTTAAACTACAAATATTTGAATATCCGAGATATTTTACCGCCAATAGCTAAGACTTACCATTATTAACTAAAATGATTTTGTAAACTGTTTTTACATCAATCCCATATTTTTGGTCGTTCAATTCCAATTGTTCGTAAATAGTCCAACATTTGTCCTGCATGAACGGCTTCATGATAAGCAATTCTGTTCAAATAGTCTCCAAGTTTTTTGCTTTGCCCTACTTCTTTTCTCTCAATCTTTATATGCTCTAAATCTGATTCGTTCAAGTTGCTTATCATACTTAAGAACTCCATTCGATATTTCTCAGAAAATTTTAACTCATTTTTCAAGTTCGAATACTTTAATTCATTCCAAGGCGATTGATATTTTCCTAGATCACCTCGATTTTCCACAATTTTATGGAAAAGGTGTTCACCTTCCAATACGCGTCTTATCATCTCAATAACCGTGAACGCATTTTCATCAGGTTGCCAATTCAGGTATTCGTCAGGAATTCCATTCCATAGTTTAATGCTTCGTCTTCTGGTTTCTGAAAAGTTTAATAAAATTAGTTCAATAGAATTCATTGTTTACACTTTATGTTTGTTCGTTTAAATCAACTTTATCTGCATTTAGTTCAGCGAATGCGAAAGTTATTGTTTTTTTAAGAAACGCTGATAAAACCTTACACTAAGATTTTATTAATCATGCAAAAGACTACTTCAAACGCTTTACCCTTTCAAACAAATCGGTTATCACATCTTGTTTCGAATCCGGAGCTACGCCGCGAAAATACTGAATGAGATCTAACGTAGTTGCATAGCGATTTAACTTTTTCTGCTTGTTAAAAGAGCGCCAATCATTCAGAAAATGTTTTAAAGCTTTGTTCACATGCTCTTCTCCAATTTGTTGCTGTAATTTATACATGGCTATTGCTCCTTTGTTGTAGTAAATGTATTCTTCATTTTCAACCAAAGCCAATGGTAGCTCTTTCTTGCTCGACTTTAATTGAGCTTCATTGTATTCATCCAATTGAAACTTTAAAAATTGCTGCACTTTTTTATCCGAATATTTTGCTTTCAATACCATCATAGCCGAATATTGGGCCAGTGTTTCTAAAATCATATTTTGTCCCTGTACATTTGCAGCTTCCAATTGTAAGCCCCACCATTGGTGCGCTATCTCATGGGCAGTAACGTAAAACGCCATGTCAACATCTTTTTTGTCATCAATGTTCATCACAAAACCAATAGCTTCCGAAAATGGAATAATGCCAGGTAGCGATTGGGCAAATGTTCGATACCTCGGAAACTCCACAATACGCAATTGCTGGTATTGGTAAGGACTAAAATGTTTACTATAATAATCCAACGACACTTTCATAGATTGCATCATACGATTGAGGTTGTATTCATGTCCTTTTTGGTAATAGATTTCCAAATCAACAGGTTTATTTGTGGTATTCCCTAATGGGATGCAAGTTGCTCTCATCACTTGATAATTAGCTGATACCATGGGATAAAAATTAATGAGCTGCTGATTGGTTTTGTAATGAAAATAATTGCGACCATTGGTATTCCATTTTGCCACTAAATCGCCAGAAGTAAGCGCTGTTTGTGGCGCTGCGGTACTGATAACAATATCTAAATTGATACCATCCGAATCACTTCCACTACGTGCATTTGTCAATTCTCTTGCATCATCACGCTTAGCTTTTTGCACTCTTGTAGCCATTTTAAAATCCTTTCGTTCATCCTTATCCTGCAGTTCATATTTTTTCTGGTAACCAAAACTCGGCAACACCGCATTGTCAAAAAAAGTACCGTTGTCAACTACATCTATATCAGAATTATCGGCTTCAAAACCCTTCGGCTGTAAGTTTTGTTTAAAATTCATTTTTAGCGTCTGGCCAGATGATAAGGGTTGGCTCAACTCGTAAATGGTGTAATGGTATTTTTCATACTTTTTATTTGCTGTTGCGGCACGATCAAAACTTACATCAGTTAATGATACGTTTGATTCGAGGAGCTTTTGCACATGAATTTGCCGAATAGGAACTGGAGATGTATTGCGAAGCAAATATTCACCTTTGATTTGATAGGCTCTCTGTGAAGGAAACAAATCAACTTTTAGTTTAACAGCTGTAATTTTAGGCTGTGGGATATATTCAAACTGCTTCAACTTCTTTTCGTAACCAACTCTAAAATCGCTTTGCTCGCCCTTGGTCCAAAATTCATTTAACACATTGGTATTGTAAAAAATGTAACTTCCAATACTGATGAAGAGCATCAGGCAAACTAAACTAAAAACCCTAAACGATTTCCCTATTTGTTTTAGTCCGCTTGTCCATCTTTTAGCCAAACCTGTTTCGTTTCCTTTTGCCATCAAAATACTCGAAAAAATTAAGAGCAGCACACCAAACAAAACCCAATAAATTTTTACCCAAAGGTAGGCCGTTAAGAAGTGTCCATAACCATTCATATCAGAATAGCTGGCCAACGCCTGTCCGCCAAAGTTAAGTAGGGCATGTTCTAAACCAAATACGCCAATTGCTACGTTGATGATGGCAAAAGCGATGGTGGCGAGCATCCCCATAAATTTGTTGCCAGTAAGTGCCTGAAAGAATATGGCTGCAAACGTGTATAAGGCCAGAAATGGAAATAGCTCTAAGAAAAAGCCGAAAAAATAGACATCCAATTCGTAATGATAATAACCGTTAAATGTTTGAAACAGCACACCTGCAGCAATGAGCGAAAGCATTACAATTGCATAAATGAGCAGTAATCCCAGAAACCTGCTGCTCAGATTAACGAAACTAGACAGCGGTGTAGCATCATGAATGAGGTTAAGGTTTACATCTTTTTCCTTCCACATGATTTCGCCAGCATAAAACACTAAAATAATCATGAAAAAATAAATAGACATTTCCCGCAACTCTTCGATAATGAAATAGGTGGTTGGGTAACTATCTACGCCGTAGGATGTACCCAAACTTACCGAATTGACAATAATAACAATGAAACAGCACAAAATAATCGCCCAAAAAGAAATGAGCTTAAGAATAGACAAACTATGAAACCATGCGTTGAGCAAAAGCTGAGCTAACTTTGCCTTTATATCATAAACAGGTGTAACTGAGGGCAAGCGTTTCGTAAATATTACTTTTGTGGTTTTAACTTTTTGTTGTTGCTTTTTAGGAGAAACCTTTTCATTGATAACTATCAATTTAAACTTGATGTAGCCAATTGCCAAGGCCAAAATACCCAAACCCAGCCAGAAAAATTTATTGAGCAGCATAATTCCCGACATAGGAATAAGCAAAGTATTCCTATCTAGTACACTCCAGCCTTTAGTTGCTTTAGTTAAGGTAGTGAGCGAGAAGGGATCAAATAAGGCCTGATATGTTTCATTGGTAATCCCTTTGGTAATCATAAACAATACAAAAATGACCACACCTTGCGTGTACACCACCATCAATTTTTTAGTGAGTGCACCCGTGGCAAAAAATACAGCAGCACCAAAAAATAATGTAGGTAAAACCACCCAAATAAAAGGCTGTAGGTAATTGATAAACTGAAAGGGCAAAAACTCGTTTGGCTTTTTCCAAGGCATAAATTCTCCGATCATCATTCCCCAAAACACAGCACTAGAAATAAAAAGTAATACCACAAAAGATCCTAAGAAACGACCCAAAAGGTAATCCCTTTTAGCGATTGGATTAACATAGATGAGCGAAGTAACATCGTACTGAAAGTCACGCAGTACCGGAACCCCCATGATCATCGAAGCAATAACCATAGACAAACCCGTAATTGCAGCCATCGTTTTAGCAATCACCAATGGCGCATTCTTCTTTACCAAGCCTAAATCTATGCCTTGAAAAACAAACTCCACGCCTACTGCGGAGAACAAAAATAGTAGCAAAAAGAAAAAATAAGTTTCAGGTCGCTTTAATCGGTACTTAATTTCGAAGATGAAAAATTCGTAAAACATAAGGGATGAAGGTTAAGCGTTAAAAATTTGAGACATATAAACATCTTCCAAGTTGGCATCAATAAGTTTGAAGTTTGAACCAGGATGTGTATCACTCAGCACATGAACAATTTGGGCTCCTAAATACAATCGATCACTAATTACCTGATATTCTTTTTTGTATTGTTCCAATTCGTTTTTGTGTATCGTTTTCTCATATAATCGCCCTTGCAGGTTTTCCATAATTTGTAGAGGATTACCCTGAACAAGCACTTTTCCTTTGTTAATGATCGCCATCCGAGGGCACAATTCTTTCACATCATCCACAATATGGGTAGAGAGAATAACAATGGTATACTCGCTAACTTCACTTAGTAAATTATAAAAGCGGTTGCGTTCTACAGGATCCAGGCCTGCTGTTGGCTCATCTACAATCAGCAATTTAGGGTTGTTCAGCAATGCTTGTGCAATGCCAAAGCGCTGTTTCATCCCGCCAGAAAACTCACCCAGTTTCTGCTTCCTAACCTCATACAGGTTTACCTTATGGAGTAGTGCCTGTACAATTTCTTTACGCTCTTTACTATTGACAATTCCTTTCAACACCGCTAAATGATCCAATAATAGCTCAGCAGATAATGCCGGATATACGCCAAATTGCTGTGGCAAGTAACCCAATGCCTTTCTCAATTCATTAGGCTGCGCTAAAACATCGAGACCTCCCAACTTTATACTGCCCGTATCGGCTGCCTGTAAAGTCGCTATAGTACGCATCAAGGTAGATTTACCTGCGCCATTTGGTCCCAGCAAGCCATACATCCCTATGGGTATTTTTAAGGATATATCTTGAAGTGCTTTTACGCCGTTTTTGTATGTTTTAGAAAGATTGTTAATGGTGAGCTCTTGCATAATTAATTAAATTTTAACCCAATATTATGCGCAATAAAATGGATAAAAAAACAAAGGGATAGATGATGAGCATGCAGGTATGAATAGCCCGTAGCAAGGGATAAAAGCACTTTGCCACTATTAATTATACATTCATCACACCATAAGGTATGTCTACAACAATTCATTTTTACCGCCTCAATTATTATGTAGTTTTGTAAATGACTTTACGCCAAAAACTATTTAATAAACAATTTATTAAAAGGCTAGTGCCTTACTTTTTCATCGTTAACACCCTGTTAATTATGGTTTTTAATGATTTTTTTGGAAAGGAAGAAGGTTATCACATTTTCATTCTGCTATTCTTTTTGTCAATGGTAGTCTGGATGATCCGCTGGTTAATTATTCAGATCAAAATCATATTACGCCTAAAAAAAGATAAAACCCAAGCAGAATTAATGCACCTGAAAAGTCAGGTTAATCCGCACTTTTTTTTCAACACCTTAAATAATTTGTACGGACTCGTAGAACTAAACCCTGCTAAAGCACAGCAGTTAATCCTTAAGCTATCGGACATGATGCGCTATAGTATTTATGAAGGACAAAAGGATTGGGTTAGCATAGCGGATGAAATTACCTATCTTGAAAACTATATGGATTTGCATAAAATGAGATACCACAAGACTATTGATATTCGCTTTGATGTAGATTTAGAAGACCCGAGCATTAAAATTATGCCATTGTTATTGATTATTATGGTTGAAAACGCCTTTAAGCATGGGGTAGAAAGACTTAGAAAAGGTGCATTTGTTCACATTCGTTTAAAAACTACCTTAAAGCATGTCGATTTCGAAATAGAAAATAACTTTGATAACGAGGAGCAGTCTTTAAGTGGAGGTATTGGCTTGAATAATTTGAAAAAACGATTAGAATTGGTTTACTTTAAAAAACATGAATTGGAGATAGTTACTAGCCAAACAGCTATTTACAAAATTAGCTTAAGACTTACTTTATGAGTTTAAAATACATTATTGTGGATGATGAATCGGTGGCGCACGAGATTATTAAAAAATATTGCTCATTGTTGCCCAATATGCAATTGATGCAAGACTGTTACGATGCCATTGAAGCCATCGAGTACCTCAATAACCACACCGTAGATTTAATTTTTCTGGACTTGAATATGCCGAAATTACAAGGCTTCGATTTTTTAAAAACACTGCCCAATTTACCAAAGGTAATTGTAACCACTGCCTATAAAGAACACGCTTTAGAAGGTTATGAGTTAAATATTGTTGATTACCTGCTCAAACCATTTTCGTTCGAACGTTTTATAAAAGCGGTCAACAAGGCCCTAGCCGATACTCCCAAAACATCATCCAACACTCAAAATGCTGTCAGCGATGCAAAGCAGGAAAGAATTTTTCTCCGTTCAGATAACAAACACATACAAATTGTAATTGATGATATTTTGTTTGTGGAATCTTCGGGCAACTATATTAAAATTGTACTCAAAGAAGAGATCATTACCACGCGTGGAAAACTAGCTTCCATCTCGGAACTCATGCCTATTGATAGTTTTGTTCAGGTACACAGATCTTTTATGGTGGTTCCAAAACATATCAAGAGTATAGAGGGAAATCAGCTATTTATTGATAACTACATTGTGCCTATTGGCAAGCTCTTTAAGGCACAGCTAAATCGGATTTTAAAGTAAAATTCTAATAAAAAAGCATCAACCTATACCAGACTGATGCTTGAAAAATTTCATTTATATGAATTACATATTAAAAACATTAAACTTATGCCCATCTGGATCGGCGAAAACAAAACCATAATAACCTTCTCCAAATTCTTCGGCATTAGAAACTAACTCACCTCCCGCTGCTTTAACCTTTTTCTCCCACTGATCTACTTCAGCCCTGTTGGCTGCACCCAACGTAAAGATAATTTCGTTGCCTTTACTTAAATCTGCCAAATTGCCCTTAAGTGCCGTTTGCAATTGCTGCTCCACAAAGAAGTGGATCACAAAATTATTATCTCCAAAAAAGAAGCTGGTGAGAAATTCCGATTTTTGATCGCCATTTGGTTTAAAACCTAGAGCGGTGTAAAATTGATTAGTGCGTTTTAAATCTTTAACTGCCAAATTTGCCCAAATATCTTTTGTCATGATTATTGAATTAGTAGATGTTAAATTTAATGCTGATAATGAGCAAGATAAACAATTGGCTAAATAAAATGTTTAATTATCATCATTCATTTAAATTTTAAAGGTCATGCTACAACAATTGATACAAGAATTTGAACATGAGGTAAACAATACCCGCAAATTACTACAAGCCGTTCCGGCAAAAGACCTGGCTTACAAACCCTCATCAATTTCGTGGACCATGGGCGAACTTGCCCAACACATTTGCCACCATTTATTACTGGTATGTTGGCACCTTTACCAAAGACGAATATGATATGGCTGCCGACCAACTGGAACGTGGCAAAACCAATGATATTGAAGCTACCTTGGCCTTGTTTGAAAGCAATGTAATCAAAGCAAGGGAGGCATTTAAGTCATTAACCGACGAAAACCTAAAAGATGATTGGACCATGAAAGTGGGCGAGAAAGTACTACTTGGACCATTGCCAAGAGTTACCGTATTACGTGGCTTTCTGTTTAACCATATTTACCACCACAGGGGAGAAATGATTGTATATCTGCGAGCTACAGACAATAAAGTGCCAAGCATTTACGTGCCAACCTATGAGGAAGAACAGCAAGGTTAATTTACCTATACAATCATAACAAATCACATCCTGAAGACAAAAGCTTTAAATCTTTCAGTGCAACAGTGGAGCAGTTCACATAAAAGCTGTTGGTTTGGAAGGAAAGGATTTGATTTATTATAATAATCCAGTTATCATTAAATATGTGTGCATGATATACTTAAGCTCGTGACATAAACTCCTTCAACTATTTGACTTGTATCTTATTTACTTTATAAGTAAGCTTCATCAAAAAGTAACGCCTTAAATTAAGCGATTGGGTATCTTCGATTCTGTTAGCACTAAAAATCCTGGATATATTTGAGTTCTGATCAAACAAGTCGTAACACTTAAGCTCTAAAACAAACTGATCTTGAGGCATCAAAAAACGCTGTATGCCTACGTTAACTAATAACATTTGCTGATTAAAATTATCATTTCTACCCAAATTAGCCTGATGGTTTAAGCTTGATGCTAACCTCCATTTCTTCACAAATTCAAAACTTAAATTACCAGTACTGTTGAGCCTGAAATAACTATTGTTTACCGTTTGTTGCACAGAATTACGAGTATCTATGTAATTACTGTAATTAGAAAGACTTAGCACTAAAGATTCTTTAAAGCTATAATTAAAGCTTGCATTACCACCCAATGATAAAGATGTTGTATTATTTTTCTGGTTATTGATATAGTTGACACTGAGTTGCCTACTGGCACTTGCCCCATAATTGATACTTAAACCTCTAAGCCCTTTAATCGGACCTCCGTAGCCTGCATTACCAGACACACTGTAACCACCATCTACATTGATCGGTTTAACATAAGTAATCGCTGTGGCTTCTTCAAAAACATTAGCTGTACTCATTTGATCAACGTTTAATAAAAAGTTAATACCGTAGTTCGCATAGCGATTTGTCTTTACATTAAAGGTATTGTAACTTAACTGTGCACTGTAATTTTTAGCTGGCTTTAATAAAGGATTTCCCTCACGTATGTACAAACGGTTGAGGTTATTTTGTACAGGTTGTAAATCTGTAATAGAAGGAATATTTAAATTAGCATTTACATTAAAAGAAATAGATTTTCTACTTGCAGTTCGGTAGGAGAAAGTTAGGCGCGGCAAAACCGCTAGATAATTACGTTCAAGGTGGTTAAGCTGTCCATTGCTTGCTAACTCACCGTCTAGGTTAACTGCCTGCAAGTTGGCGGTTGCGATAAAAGTAGTTTTTGCGTTACTCCTATTGAAACCTATTGCTAGATCCTTGTGTGTAAGTTCATTCTTATAAACACTAGTCAGGTCAGCAACCACAATTTCGTAATTATCGTTTAATGGGTTGTAGTCAAAGGTGTACTGATTTGCATCCCTATTGGAATTAATTATGCTTGCATTTAGCAATAAGGACGAATTTTTATCTCTACTAACCACCCTACTCAACTGCCCGCGAAAATTAAATGAAGTATTCAAATTGTTGTTTTGCTGCAACTGGTTAATTAATAGGGCAGAACTCAATACATCATCACTAAAAAATTGAGTTTGGTTAAGGTTAAAATTATCAGCATCATTCTTCGAATAACTATGACCTAAGGAAAAGTTGTAGGATCCCTTTCCTTTTCTCAATTTATGCCTAAATGATAAAAAGCCACCTATTGAAGGTTGATAAGTATGGTTATCAATATTTTGTACCGCTTTATTAATTGGGCTACCATCCGCATTAGTTGTAGAGGTTAATAAATTAGCAATGGAATTAGACTTTTCTAAACCTAAGGTTGGCGAAAAATAAAATGAAGTTAAACTATCAATGGTAGAATTAAATTCAAATGATAAGGAATGTGATTGATTATCGGTTTCTTTAGCAGTATGTATACCGTTTAAAAAAGTACGATTTGTTTGGATATTCTGAATGTCTGATTTTAAATCGGTTTTACTATCCACAAAACTACCTATGTAATAGCTACTTATACTATTTTTCACCTTTTTTCCCCAACCTCTTGAGAAATTAAGTGCTGTAGCGTTTGTTTTGGTTAAGCCTTGGCTAATTCTACCAAACGCAATACCATTTACTTCACCACTTACTGCACCTGCTCCAAAATCATTACCAGAAAAGCCACCTACCTCACCAACCGAATATGACTGGTTATTATTGTTGCTCATTAATAATAAATTAACCTGTAGATTTTCGTTAAAGTGATTTACATTAGCTGAGGCAAGGTAACGCTCTGAAGTGCCACTTGCCAAACTCATAGAACCAAAATAACCTCCTTTTTTATCATCTTTTAAAACTAGGTTTATCACTTTTTCCCTTTTCCCATCATCTATACCGGATCGAATCGACTCTTCTGTTTTCGATTCAATAACTTGAATTTTTGCAATCGCTTCGGATGGTAAATTTTGAGTAGCAATTTTGTAGTTATCTCCGAAGAACTTTTTCCCACCTACCATTATTTTGCTTAAATCCACCCCATGTACCTTGATATTACCATAAGGGTCGACCTCAATACCTCCAATTTTTCGCATTAGGTTTTCTACATTCGCATTTGGTGCAGTTTTAAATGCTCTTGCATCGTATTCTAATGTATCCTTTTTTATTTTTAGTGGGATAATCGTGCCTGTTACGGTTACCACATTTAGATCAATACCATCTTTTAACGCGATTTTCCCAAGATCGACAGTAGGGCTTAAAGAAGACAGATTTATTAGCTTAGCTACACTTACGTATCCAACAAAAGAAACCTTAAGCTCGTACTTATCCAGCCTTTGCACTATTACATTGAAGTAACCTGATTTATCGGTAAGCACGGTAGCAAAGGCAACCGTATCTTTTTCCTTAAATAATTTAACAACTGCAGATTGAAGCGCCATACCTGTACTAGCTTCAACTATTCTGCCTGTAATAGTACCCGAAGTCTTAATCTGGGCAAAAATAGTTAAAGAAAAAAAACAAGAAAGAAAAGTTAAACAGAGTGCTAATTTTAAATTCATTAGAAAAGTTTGATCAATTGAAATACATTTGATCAAACTTATAACTTATTTTTTAGTTATAAAACTGAATTAACAGTTTTTACGTATGATTTTAGTTACATTTTGAGATAAAGTGTGGGTTTTATTACCAACAGCTGTAAATTTTTATGATTCAATGTTTAGTGCTTTAGTCGATCTTGATGCATTATCATAACAAATTGGGAATCCCTTTATAACATGCTCAATTATGCTCATTTTAAACCAACACATTTAGATTAAGTGGTCACTATGGCTTTCTTGAATTCACCTCCATTTTAAGCTCTTGAATTTGCTGTTGTGCTTGTCTGTTTTCTAAGTAAAAATAAATGGCGAAACCCAAGAAGATTTTGCCCAGTACAAAAACTGCAGCAAATACCCAACGCCATGCTTTGTGGATGCGCATATGGCTAGACTCTGACTCTACCTCAATATAAGGGCTTTTTTGTTCGTGGGGCGCTTGGGTAAAGTCTTGGAAATCTATAGGTGTGCTGACTTCTTGTTTAAGTAATTGAATTTCATCGATGCGGTCTTCAATTTTCGCTAAGGTTCCAGCAGGAGGCTCAATTCCATTTTCTATGGCAAAACGCTCCATATCTAACTCTATTTGTTGTAAGGCGGCATCAACTTCTTTATATTGTCTTTTGTACCAAAGTACCTGCTCCATTTCTTCTGCTGTAGCAATTCCCATTACATAAGTTTCCAAAATACCGCTATTGATAATTTCTTTAATTTCCACGTGCACTCCTTATTTTATCAAATGACAATTTAAACTCGCTGCGAATACGACTTTCGCTTTCTTGCAGGCTTTTGGCCAGATCGCAGATGGATTTACCATGGTAATAGATGGAACAAAAAATTTCTTTTTCTCTACTGCTCAATAGATTTAGTTGCTCATCATTATACTTTGTGGCAACTTCATTACCACGACTGTGATTTGCATTACGAGGATTTGCACTTTGCAGTTGAGGCAAAATGCTTCTGGAATACTGCAGCAATTGCAGCCAGCTAACATCTCCATTTCGGATGTGATCAGGAAAATCAATTGCAAAGCGCCCCAAAATGGCTACTAAATACTCCTCCGATTCTTGGCGATTGTTAACCACACCAGAGATATAGCCCAATAATAGTGCCCCATATTTTTGATACAGCATTCGGATATGATCTTGGCGCTGGGGTAATTGTTTTTTTTCAGTCTTAAGCATAAATGGGTAAAACCTTCTCAGTTCTAATTAATAGAACTGTATTAGACAAAATTTGTTCGGAAAAAGACATAAAATTTGCGTTATCGCCTCTGTTAATTTTTAATTTTTTCATATTTATAGGCTAGGATCCTATCACTAGCTCTAAATATACTATCCTGTTGCCTATTTTTTTGAGCTTCTGTCAAAAGCACAAAATCTGTACTTACATAGATAGAATTGTCTAGCCTAGGATCAGCAGAGGCCAAGGCTGAAGGTCCTTCCTGCGTAAGTAATGCTCGATACAAATCCCGTTTCCACTTATAAGTTATCGTATCGTCTTGATTGTCTTTTTTACAAGCTAAGGCTAAAATTAATAGGGATGCTAACCAAATACCTTTTTTCATCATGGCATCTATAAAATTTAAAAAAATATATTTCTCCCAAGGTTAATTAAAATTTAACTGTAGGTTATGCTAAAATATTGTTTTTTTACTTGATAACAAAAACAGATATTTAATCTTTAGTTAATCATGCTGTTTAAATATTAATGATGCAGGCTTAAGCTACTCTGGAGAAATTATAAAGGCCCACTCTGTCCCACTTATCCGGCCCCAACCTTGTCAATTAGCCGTTAATCGCCCCTAAATAATAGCTGTTACTTTGCGCTGTATGATCAAAGGCTACAAAAGCGATGTAAACATGTACGGCATGCCCATCTGTATTTATTGGCAAGGGCAGAAGGAAATCGAACCAAAATCGTCATTTAAACTATTTTTTAGAAAGATAAGATTCCCCTAAAAACAAAAAAACCGCTCTAGTTTATCACTAAAGCGGTTTAATGTAGCCCGTAGGGGAATCGAACCCCTGTTTCCAGAATGAAAATCTGGCGTCCTCACCCCTAGACGAACGGGCCTTTCAAGCTTAAAGCTAAGAGGGAAAAGACCAAAGCTTTGAGCTTTCTGCTTTAACCTTTCGGCTTGAAGAGGTAGCGGGGACCAGACTCGAACTGATGACCTTCGGGTTATGAGCCCGACGAGCTACCAACTGCTCCACCCCGCACTATATACAATTCTAAAAGGCCTCGGTAAAATATACTTACACTTGCTCCGAATTGGAATGCAAAGATATAATTCGTTTCTTTGCAGAACAAATTTATTTCAAAAAATATTTACATGTCACATAAAGCAGGTTTTGTTAGTATAATCGGGAAGCCAAATGTTGGAAAATCTACCCTAATGAACGCCCTAGTAGGTGAAAAGCTATCCATCATTACGCCTAAAGCACAAACTACACGTCACCGTATTTTGGGAATTGTGAATGAAGAAGACTTTCAAATTGTATTTTCAGACACGCCGGGCATCATAAAACCGCTATATGGCTTGCAAGATTCGATGATGACTGCCGTAAGTGGTGCCCTTAGTGATGCAGATTTAATTCTCTTTGTAACTGATATTCACGAAAAACACGACGAGAATGATGTATTAGAAAAAATCATCAATACAACTATTCCTATTGTTGTGTTATTAAATAAAATAGACAATGCTACCCAAGAGCAGGTAGATGAGAAATTTGCTTACTGGCAGGAGAAATTAAATCCTAAACATATTTATGCCATTTCTGCTTTGCATCAGTATAATTTAGAAGGCATTTTGCCGATGATTTTAGAAAATCTGCCTGAACATCCTGCTTTTTACGATAAAGAAGAGTTAACAGATAGAAGTCAGCGTTTCTTTGTTTCAGAAATTATCCGCGAGAAGATATTCTTCAATTATAAAAAGGAAATCCCTTACAGTACAGAAGTTATTGTTACTGCTTTTAAAGAAGAGCAAAGTAAAGGTGGCCCAATGGTGCGTATTACTGCTGAAATAATTGTAGAACGCGACTCGCAAAAAAACATCTTGATTGGTACTGGCGGTGCCATGCTTAAAAAAGTTGGCATGGAAGCTAGAAAAGACATCGAGAAGTTTTTAGACAGCAAAGTACACTTAGAAACCTTTGTAAAAGTGTTAGCAGATTGGAGAAGCAAAAAGAATTATTTAAAAAGTTTTGGTTACGATAGCTAACCCCGCCCTGCGGGCACCCCTAAAGGGGTTGTATTACCTCAAATAGACAAATACTAAGTTTAGGTTTATTCTTCCAATAATTAACCTTACCTTTGCAAACCCATTCAAAAAGGGCTTAATAGTTGATAGTCAATTGTTGATAGCCAAAAGCATAATAAATATGCTCAACATCCAGGCGATTAACTATGGACCATTAACTATCAACATTACAAATATGAGCAATATCATCGCAATCGTCGGAAGACCAAACGTAGGCAAATCTACCCTTTTTAACCGCTTAACAGAAAGTCGCAAAGCTATTGTTGATGATTTTAGCGGAGTAACCCGCGACCGTCATTACGGTAAAGCAGAATGGACTAACCGTGAATTTACTGTTATTGATACTGGTGGTTATGTAGCCAACTCAGAAGATGTTTTCGAGGCTGCCATTCGCGAGCAAGTGGTTATTGCCATTGAAGAAGCAACCGTATTGGTATTTATGGTTGATGTAACTACTGGCATTACTGATTTAGACGATGAAATTGCACAACTTTTACGCCGCAGTAAAAAACCTGTGTTTGTTGTAGTTAACAAAGTTGATAACCATCAATTAGAAAATGATGCCACTGTATTTTATGGTTTTGGCTTAGGCGATATCTATACCATTTCTTCGATGACGGGTTCTGGAACTGGAGAATTATTAGACGAAGTAATTACCCACTTCGAAGATATTCCTGAAGAAGAAAATGCTTTACCAAAAATCACTATTGTTGGTCGCCCTAACGTAGGTAAATCATCTTTAATTAATGCCTTAATTGGCAAAGACCGTAACATTGTAACACCAATTGCAGGTACAACTCGTGATTCGATCCATATTCATTATAACCAATTTGGCCACGAATTTATGTTTATTGATACCGCTGGGCTACGTAAAAAAACCAAGGTTAAAGAAAATATCGAATTCTATTCGGTTATGCGTACCATTAAAGCTTTAGAAGAAGCCGATGTGGTAATGTTAATGATCGATGCAGAAGATGGCTTAGAGGCACAAGATGTGAACATCTTCCATTTGGCAGAGAAGAATAAAAAAGGTATTGTTGTTTTGGTAAACAAATGGGATTTAATTGAGAAAAACAATAAAACCATTAAAGAATTCGAAGATCAAATTCGCACTAAATTACAGCCATTTACCGATGTGCCTATTGTATTTATCTCGGTATTAAATAAACAAAGAATTTTCCAAGCAATTGAGAAAGCCCTAGAAGTACATAAAAACCGTAGCAAAAAAATCCCAACTTCTAAGTTAAATGACGTAATGCTGCCAATTATCGAGGCTTATCCGCCACCAGCATTAAAAGGAAAATACATTAAGGTAAAATACATTACGCAAATTAATGCTACATCGCCAATGTTTGCCTTTTTCTGCAACCTGCCTCAATACATTAAAGAACCGTATAAACGTTTTATTGAGAACAAATTGCGTGAGCATTTCGATTTTTCTGGCGTACCAATCCAAATTTACTTTAGACAGAAATAGTCTTGAGATAAAAGGTAGAAGGCGTTTAGTTCAATAGGCATTAGTTCATTGGGTAGTGGCTCATCAGGCCTAATTAAAAACTGAACAATAAATCGTCATTTCGAACCGAAGGGAGAAATCTGCAAATTAAAACTATATCCTATTTTCAGAAAAACTTTTGTCACTATTACATCGCTAATGTAGACCTGCTGTTCGCTTTACTCACCCAATTAAGAATTGGGATCGTGTTCGCTACCATCAGGTTTAAAGAACCAAGTTCTTTGCCATTATGCAAAGCTTGTTTCTTATTCAAACTCCTATTTTATAGCCCTTATTGAAGCGGTATCTCCCGATTGTTCATCGGGAATAGTGGAAAAAAGGACTAACATTAATAGTTGTAGCAAGTGGGCGCTTCAAAAAAATTACTCCTAAATTTACGCCGTTAACTAATACCAACCATGTCAACCCAAATACAAATCTTAAATAGTAATCTTAAAGATATCGAAACCATATTCGAATTTTACGATATGGCCATTGCACACCAGAAAAAGGTTTTCAACAAACACTGGCAAGGTTTTAGTTTAGACCTAGTTACGCAAGAAGTTGATGAAGCTAGGCAATACAAGATAGTAGTAAGTGAAAAAGTAGCAGCTGTTTTTGCAGTAACTTTTAGTGATCCTCAAATTTGGGGAGAAAAAGATAAAGACCCTTCAATTTATATCCATCGTATTGTTACCCATCCTGATTTTAGAGGTATAGGTTCGGTTAACTTAATCATTGAGTGGGCTAAAAATTATGCTAAAGCCAATGCTATACAATACATAAGAATGGATACTTGGGCAGATAATGAAAAACTCTTAACTTATTATACAGGTTGTGGCTTTAATCATGTTGGCAGCATTAAAATAGAACCCAACAGTGGTCTGCCCAAACATTATGAGGGTATAAGTTTGAATTTATTTGAAATTGAGGTAAAGTAGTTCATTAGTCCTTGATTCATTGGGCTGGGAGCAAAACCTATTAAATTACCGTCATTTCGAACCGCAGCGAGAAATCTATAGGTTAATAGCACAATCTAAAATTTGGTTCATTAGTTCATTGGGCTGGGAGCAAACCTATCAAATTAACGTCATTTCGAACCACAGGGAGATATCTATAGGTTAATAGCACAATCTAAAATTTGGTTCATTAGTTCATTGGGCTGGGAGCAAAACCTATTAAATTAACGTCATTTCGAACCGCAGGGAGAAATCTATAGGTTAATAGCACAATCAAAATTTGGTTCATTAGTTCATTGGGCTGGGAGCAAAACCTATTAAATTACCGTCATTTCGAACCTCAGGGAGAAATCTATAAGTTAATAGCACAATCAAAATTTGGTTCATTAGTTCATTGGGCTGGGAGCAAACCTATCAAATTAACGTCATTTCGAACCGCCGGGAGAAATCTATAAGTTAATAGCACAACAAAATTTGGTTCATTAGTTCATTGGGCTGGGAGCAAACCTATCAAATTAACGTCATTTCGAACCGCCGGGAGAAATCTATAAGTTAATAGCACAACAAAATTTGGTTCATTAGGCATTAGTCCATTGGGCAAGCATTACGCCACAAAGGTTTTATTAATTGCAAATTTGCTTATTGCACAAACCTTCGTTTTATAGCCCTTATTGCAGCGGCATACTTTTTTAATGTTACCTGAGCGTAGTCGAAGGGCATTAAAAAAGATATAGCAGAAAGAAGGAATTAAATTAATAGCTGTAGCAACTTGCGCTTCAAAATCTAATAATTGATAAAAGATCTGCTGGATAAGCTTTGTAGATACCTATTGCAAACTTACTAAAGCTTGTTTCACCATATTATCGCTAAGGTTATGTGCCTTATAGTAACCAGCATCGCCCAAATGGTATTTATACAACATCATTTTCAAGTCGTTGTTGATAATTGGACGTGCAGAAATGAGCTGTTTATAGTCTATAATTATATTTTTAGATTGAATATACTTTAACAAGTCCTTATAATCGGCATCGTTAACCGTAAATGTATTCAAGTTTTGTGATAGGTATGTTGGCGTATATCGCTCTGCCAATACATCAAATACAAAATCGATCAGTACTTTTTTATTAACTAAAGTTGCATAAAATTTATTGTAGCCGGCAGTATCTAACTTAACGTAGATATCTGGTTGTATGCCGCCGCCACCAAAAACCTTTTTACCGCTGGTGGTAGTATAAACTGTATTTTTTGCCAAACTATCTTTAGCTTTTACCGTGGCCGATGTCAATTCCCCATCATTTAATCGATCTTCCAACTCTCGTTGGTAAGCTGCATATCCTTTTTTGTAAGATTTTTGGATGCTTCTTCCCAATGGAGTATAATACCTTGCGATAGTTAAATTTAGTGCAGAACCGTCATCAAAAGCAAATTGCTCTTGCACCAAACCCTTACCAAATGAGCGTCTGCCGATAATAATGCCACGGTCTAGATCTTGTATGGCACCTGCAAAAATTTCACTCGCAGAGGCAGAATTCTCATTAATTAAAACTGCTAATTTACCTTGCTCAAACTCTCCACCACCTGTGGTAAAATAATCTGTACGTGGCTCGTGTTTCCCTTCGGTGTATACAATAAGTTTATTTTCTGCTAAAAATTGATTGGCTAAACCGGTTGCAGCGGTTACGTAACCACCACCATTATCTCTCAAATCCAATACCAACTTTTTCATCCCCTTGGTTTTCAAACTCCTAACCGATTCTACAAAATCCTTATCGGTGTTTGCACCAAATTTACTGATACGGATGTAAGCTGTTTCTGCATTTAACATATAGGCAGCATCTATACTGCTTACATCAACCCTGCCTCTTTTTATAGCTACTGTTGCGGGAGTAGTAGTACCAGGGCGTAGCAACATTAGCTGCACTGCAGTACCTTTTTTACCTTTAATTTTACCCATCATCTCCGATCTGGGTAAAGATCTTCCACTTACATAAATGCTGTCTACTTTTAAAATCTTATCGCCTTGTTTTATGCCTGCAAAGAAAGCTGGACCATCTTTAATTACATTAGTAACTAACAAAGTATCGTTAAGAATATAATATTCTACGCCAATACCTTCAAAATTACCTTCTAAACTTTCGGCAAGTTCAAATGCTTTAGTAGGCGGCAAATAAATACTATGGGGATCTAATTGATGTAGCAAACTATCTATAGGCAAGTGCTGCAGACTATCTGCATTTACCTCGTCTACGTAGTTTTTATTGATGATATGGATAATATCCTCTACTTTTTGATTGCTGTTATCTGCATAACGTGAAGCGGGTTTTAATTCAAAACCTTGGTCTTCTAGAAACTTATAGCCAAGGTACATCCCTCCTATTAAGGTTATAGAATAGGTAAACAAGATGAAGATATTAAAACGAGTACTTTTTTTCATTATGTAGCGGCCTTACAAAGTTATGAAAATTAGCTAGTTATTGAATAACAATTGCGTTAACATTATAGTTTTTTAAAGAATTATTTCTAAAAATTTGCAAGGGCGTAATCTTCTCTCTAAAATTGCATGGATTTATGCTTAATATTTCCTGTTAATGGAGAAATTAACGAACTTTAACACAAAGAGCATCCATGAAAAGAATAACAGAGCAAGAATCTAAATATCAAGACATCGATAAAATGTCTGTTTTAGAAATTTTGACAGGAATAAACACGGAAGATAAAATTGTACCACAAGCCGTAGAGCAGGCTTTGCCTCAGATAGAAAAACTAGCTACAGCTGTGGCTGAGCGAATGAGCAAAGGCGGCAGATTATTTTACATTGGCGCTGGTACAAGTGGGCGATTAGGCGTTGTTGATGCCTCTGAATGTCCTCCAACCTTTGGGGTATCTTTTGATATGGTAGTGGGAATTATCGCTGGTGGTGATACCGCTATCCGTAAAGCTGTAGAATTTGCTGAAGACAATGCTACACAGGCTTGGATTGACTTACAAGAATATCAGATCAACGAAAAAGATTCGTTAATTGGCTTAGCTGCTTCTGGCACTACGCCGTACGTAATTGGCGGCTTAAACACGGCTCGCCAACATGGTGTGCTTACGGGTTGTATTGTTTGCAATGAAGGCGGTCCTATCGTTGCCGAATCTGATTATCCGGTTGAGGTAGTAGTAGGTCCTGAGTTTTTAACAGGTTCTACCAGAATGAAATCGGGAACTGCACAAAAACTGGTTTTAAACATGCTGAGTACCACGGTAATGATCAGATTAGGCCGAGTAAAGGGCAATAAAATGGTCGACATGCAGTTAACTAATCATAAACTGGTAGATAGAGGAACGCAAATGGTTATGGACGAATTGAATATTGACCATGACCAAGCAGCCGATTTATTACAAAAATACGGAAGTGTACGTAAAGCGGTGGAGGCAAGCAGAAATTAGTTGGCAGTTTTGAGTTAACAATTTTCAGAATCGAAATACGCATTTCTCAATACAAACCTATGCACGAAATTGAACCCTTTTACTTGTGGAGAGATGACTACATCGCTGCTGAAGATGAGCTTTCGCCATTTTTCAATACCGAGTATTCAGAATTTTACTACGATAAACAATTATATAATTTCTTAATTCATCCCCAATGGGATACTTTCGGTTCTAATACCCTCTACATTAAAGTTCTGTTTGTAGATTACGATAGATCTTATGCTATAATTGAGTTAATGGGCGAATGGAATGACGCCATCAATAATGATATTATGATGTTGAAACGCGAGATTATTGAGCTGATGGTAGATGAGGGAATTGACAAATTTATCCTTATCGGAGAAAATGTATTGAACTTCCATGCTTCCGATGATCTGTATTACGAAGAATGGTTTCAGGATGTAGAAGATGGATGGATTGCAGGTATCAATTTCAATGAACATGTGATTAAAGAATTTAGAGATAATAGCATTGATTACTATATTAATTTTGGAGGTGAGCTCGATGACTTGCATTGGCGGAAGTTAAAACCACATCAGTTTTACAAAAAAGTTGAAGAACTACTGACAAAAAGATTAAATTAAAACCGTATTTTTAACCAAATAACCAATTTTAAATAGAATGGAACAACAAAATTATCAATACCAGGACAATACTGTATTTGTACAGGAAGGTGCTGTTTCTAAAAAATTCTTTGCTAATGTTTTTACATGGATGTTTGTTGCCTTGGCGATTTCAACTTTAGCAGCGTATTTTATTTACTCATCATCGGAAGCACAATCATATCTTATCAATGATGGAAGTAGAACTACTTTAGGAACCGTGGCAATGTTTGCCCCCCTAGCATTAGTTTTATTGATGGGTGCTGGTTTTAACCGGCTATCTTTTGGTGCTTTAGTAGGTGTATTTATTCTTTTTTCGGTTTTACTTGGCATAAGTTTGAGTTATATACTATTTGCTTATAATCAGGGCTCGATTGTTGGCTGTTTTGCTGCAGCTACTGGAATATTTGGCATTATGGCTGTTTTAGGTTATACAACAGATGTTGATTTAAGTAAATTCGGCCCAATCTTAATGGTTGGTTTAGTTGGTTTAATCATTGCCTCAGTAGTGAATTGGTTTTTACAAAGCGCACAATTTGATTATATCATGAGCTTTTTTGGAGTTGCACTTTTTACTGCTTTAACCGCATACGATGTTCAAAAAATTAAAAGAATAGGTTTAGGTATTGAAGCAAACGGCGACCAAATAGTTGCCGCTGATAGCCAAAAATTGGCTATTATGTCTGCCCTTACTTTATACTTGGATTTCTTAAACATCTTCCTTTTCTTACTTCGTATTTTCGGAGGAAGAAAATAAAAAGAACAGATTATCAAAATATTATACCGAAGGCCGTGCAGATTTGCATGGCCTTTGTAATTTTATTTGGTTATCCCTGTCATATTTTTGGAATTGATAATGCTTTGTTGCATTTTTGTACTGCTTATAAAGAAAGGCGGAGGGATTAGACCCAACGATGTCTTAGCAACCTGTGCTAACAAGGTGCTACATTCTATCCCGATTTATCGGGAACAGATAAGTTTAAGGAAAGAAACCCAATCCAGACTTTTTATATAAGCCTATTAGATTTGAGTATAGCGTATTGCGTATTGCGATTTTTTGCTTTGAACTCAATACGCAAATCTCAATACGCAATACCAAATGAATATAAGAGAAGAACTAGAAAAACGTATTTTAATTATAGATGGTGCAATGGGTACCATGATCCAGCGCTACACTTTAACTGAAGAAGATTTCAGGGGGGAGCGTTTTGCGTATCACCCTTGTGATGTAAAAGGCAATAACGATTTGCTGAACATCACTCGCCCTGATATTATCAAAGCTATTCACTTAGAATATTTGAAAGCTGGCGCTGATATTATCGAAACCAATACTTTTAGCACGCAACGCATTTCCATGGCCGATTACCAAATGGAAGACCTCTCTTACGAATTAAGTTTTGAAGGCGCAAGAGTTGCAAAGGAAGCTGTAACCGAATTTATGGCTGCAAATCCACATCGGAAATGCTTTGTTGCTGGTGCAATTGGTCCAACGAATAGAACCTTGTCAATGTCGCCAAATGTAAACGACCCTGGTTATAGAGCTGTTTATTTTGATGAATTGGAAGAAGCCTATTATGAACAAGTTAGAGGTTTAGTGGATGGGGGTTCAGATGTATTGTTAATCGAAACCATCTTTGATACTTTAAACGCAAAAGTGGCTATTGTTGCCATTAAAAAATATGAAGAAGTAATTGGTAGAAAATTAGAAATCATGATTTCTGGAACCATTACTGATGCTTCCGGAAGAACATTATCTGGGCAAACGGCAGAAGCTTTTTTAAACTCGGTAATGCATGCCAATCCATTAAGTATTGGATTTAATTGTGCGTTGGGTGCAAAAGAAATGCGTCCTCACATTGAAGAATTGGCGGCAAAAGCTGGCTGTTATGTTTCTGCTTATCCAAATGCTGGTTTGCCAAATGAGTTTGGTGCTTATGATGAAATGCCGCATGAAACTGCACATCTGGTAGATGATTTTATCGCTTCTGGATTTGTTAATATTGTGGGTGGTTGTTGTGGTACAACTCCAGAACACATTGGCTGCATTGCTGAAAAAGCAAAAAAAGCCGGACCAAGAAAAATCCCTACCATTGAACCATACATGCGTTTAAGTGGTTTAGAGCCGGTAACCATAACTCCAGAAAGTATTTTCGTAAACATAGGCGAAAGAACAAATATCACAGGGTCTCCTAAATTTTCTAAGTTAATTTTAGGTGGCGATTATGAAGCTGCTCTTGCCGTGGCGCTCCAACAAGTTGAAGGTGGTGCGCAAGTTATCGACGTGAATATGGATGAAGGGATGTTGGATTCTGAAGCGGCAATGACCAAATTCTTAAACCTAATTGCATCTGAGCCAGATATTGCCAAATTGCCCATCATGGTCGATTCATCGAAATGGTCAGTAATTGAAAATGGCTTAAAATGTTTACAAGGGAAAGGCATTGTTAACTCTATCTCTTTAAAAGAAGGAGAAGAAAAATTTAAGGAAAGTGCCCGCAAAATTATGCAATATGGCGCTGCAGTTGTGGTTATGGCCTTTGATGAGCAAGGGCAGGCTGATAACTTTGAACGTAGAAAAGAAATCTGTAAAAGAAGTTATGATATCCTAGTAAATGAGATAGGTTTTCCTGCTCAGGATATCATCTTCGACCCAAATATTTTAACTGTCGCCACCGGTTTAGAAGAGCATAACAATTATGCTGTAGATTTTATCAATGCCACAAGGTGGATTAAACAAAACCTACCTCATGCCAAAGTAAGTGGCGGTGTTTCTAATATCTCATTCTCATTTAGAGGAAATAATACCGTTCGTGAAGCGATGCACTCTGCCTTTTTATACCACGCCATTCAGGCTGGTTTAGATATGGGAATTGTTAACGCAGGGATGTTAGAGGTTTATCAGGAAATTCCACCTGAATTGTTAGAACGTGTGGAAGATGTAATATTAAACAGAAGAGATGATGCCACCGAGCGATTGGTAGAATATGCGGATACCATTAAAAGTAAGGGAAAAGAAATTGTTCGTGATGAGGAATGGAGAAAAGGAACGGTTGAAGAAAGATTATCTCATTCTTTAGTTAAAGGGATTGTAGAATATTTAGATGACGATGTGGAAGAAGCTCGTCAGCAATATGCCAGACCAATTCAAGTAATTGAAGGTCCGTTAATGGACGGAATGAATATCGTTGGAGATTTATTTGGTGCTGGGAAAATGTTCTTGCCACAGGTAGTTAAATCGGCCAGAGTAATGAAAAAGGCAGTTGCTTACCTCCTACCTTTTATTGAGCAAGAAAAGTTAGACAATCCAGACCAGGATCAAAATTCATCTGCCGGAAAGGTATTAATGGCAACCGTAAAAGGGGATGTTCATGATATCGGAAAAAATATTGTAGGTGTAGTTTTAGCTTGTAATAATTTCGAAATTGTAGATATGGGTGTGATGGTTCCCGCTCAAGACATTATTAAAAAAGCAAAAGAAATTAATGCAGATATTATTGGCTTAAGTGGTTTGATTACCCCATCGCTAGATGAAATGGTTCACTTTGCCAAGGAAATGGAACGTGAAGGGTTTACCATCCCGCTGATTATTGGAGGTGCTACTACTTCTAGAATTCATGCTGCGGTAAAAGTTGCTCCAAATTATTCTGGACCAGCAATCCACGTTCTGGATGCCTCGAGAAGTGTAACGGTTTGTAGCACTTTAATGAATCCAGAAACAAAAGATGAATATGTAGCTGGTATTAGGGCTGAATATGATAAAGCTCGTGAGGCGCATTTGAATAAACGTTCGGACAAGAGATTTAAAACGCTTGAAGAGGCAAGGACTGATAAATTTCAAATCGACCTAGATAAAGTAGTAAATGCTCCTACTTTTACCGGGACAAGAGTTTTTGAAGATTACCCATTGGATGAATTGGTTCCCTACATCGATTGGACACCATTTTTTCATACTTGGGAACTTCGTGGCAGCTACCCTAAAATATTTGATGATAAAAATGTTGGAGACGAGGCTAAAAAGCTCTTTAACGATGCAAAAGAACTATTGAATAAAGTTGTAAACGAGAGATTATTAACCGCCAAAGGAGTAATTGGTTTCTGGCCAGCAAATTCGGTTGGAGATGACATTGAGTTAAGTGTAGAGCGTGAAGCGATAAGCGACAAAAAGCGCCAGACACCAAACGCCAAACCAACTACCATCCACACCCTTCGCCAACAGGCTGAAAAAATGGCTGGTGAACCTTATTATGCTTTATCAGATTTTGTGGCACCAAAAGAAAGTGGAATACAAGATTATTTTGGAGGCTTTGCAGTTACCACCGGAATTGGCATTGATGTATTGGTAGAAGAATTTGAGAAAAACCACGACGATTACAACAGTATCATGATTAAAGCATTGGCAGATCGTTTAGCGGAAGCTTTTGCCGAACGTATGCATGAGCGTGTGCGTAAGGAATATTGGGGTTATGCCAAAGATGAAAACTTGAGCAATCAGGAGTTGATTAAAGAAGAATATGCAGGTATTCGCCCGGCACCAGGTTACCCGGCTTGCCCTGAACATACAGAAAAAGGAACTTTATTTAACTTACTTGATGCCGAAAATAAAATTGGATTACGCTTGACCGAAAGTTATGCTATGTACCCAACCGCAGCAGTAAGCGGATTTTATTTTGCACACCCACAATCTCGTTATTTTGGTTTGGGAAAAATTACAAAAGAACAGATAGAAGATTATGCCACTAGAAAAGGAATGAGTGTAGAGGAAGCAGAGAAATGGCTTAGTCCGAATTTGGCGTATTAAGGTTGCAGGTTACGAGTTAAAGGTTGCAAGTCTAAATACAAAAAAGATTTGAAGGTTAAAAGTTTCAGGTCAAAAAGTATAATAGAGTTGCAGATTATAAGGCTAACAGTACAAAAATGGAAAAAGAAAAAAAAGCATACATAGATTTAGATGTTTGGAAAGGGGCAAGAGCTTTAGCCAATGAAATATATTTTGCTACTAAATCATTTCCAAAAGATGAAGTATTTGGATTAGTTAGTCAAATGAGAAGGTGTGCTGTTTCAGTACCATCAAATATTGCCGAGGGATGTGGACGTAATTATCCAAAAGATAGCATTCAGTTTTTCTTTATAGCCCGAGGCTCTATCTATGAGTTAGAAACCCAACTTTATATTTCTTTCGACCAAAAGTATTTAGATGAATTGATATTAAAGTCCATCTTATTAAAATTAGAAACTACTAGAAAATTATTAAACGGGTTCATAAAATATTATCAGCAATTAGTTAAATAAGCACCCAAACCCATAACCTTGAACTCGTAACACGTAACTCCTCATGAAGATTACAGACCATATAAAAAACGCAAACGGTAAAGCCTTATTCTCATTTGAACTTTTACCTCCAATAAAGGGACAAAGCATCCAATGGATTTATGACGCTATTGACCCACTTCTAGAGTTTAATCCACCATTTATTGATGTAACTTCATTAAGAGAAGATTATATTTACAAAGAGCAAGAGAATGGGTTATTGCAGAAAGTTTCTTATCGCAAGCGCCCAGGAACTATAGCTATTTGCGCAGCAATTATTCACAAATATAAAATTGATGCTGTTCCACATTTAATTTGTGGTGGTTTTACAAAAGAAGAAACGGAGAATGCTTTAATAGATTTACAATTCTTAGGAATTGATAATGTTTTAGCTTTAAGAGGTGATGCTCGTGCAGCAGATAGTTCATTTGTACCAACCAAAGGTGGGCATTGTTATGCTACAGATTTAATCGAGCATATTAAAAACCACAATGAGGGTAAGTTTTTGCATGAGGATATTGAAACTTTTAAAAGTGATTTCTGTATCGGCGTTGCCGGATATCCTGAGAAACATTTTGAAGCACCAAATCTAAATGCTGACTTCAAATATTTAAAAAAGAAAGTAGATATGGGGGCAGAATTCATTGTTACTCAAATGTTTTTCGACAATCAGAAATATTTCGATTTTGTTAGAAAATGTAGAGAGAATGGAATTAATGTCCCAATCATTCCAGGCTTAAAACCTATCAGCACACTTACTCAATTAAACGTATTGCCAAAAATCTTCCATATCGATTTGCCAGATGATTTAACAGATGCCTTATCTCATGCTAAAAATAACGCAGAAGCAAAAGAAATAGGCACAGCTGCCATGATTAAGCAATGTAAAGAACTGATTGATTTTGGAGCTCCAGTACTACACTTTTATACCATGGGCAAGCCACAGCAAACTAAAGAAATAGCCAAGGCGGTATTCTAGTAAAATATTCCAACAAAAAGGTCATCCCATCTGTTACACAGTTGGGATTTTTTTGTTCAAAAACAGCTACATTTATAATCAGCCAAATATTTTATCTATGAAATCATTTATTATAATCCTCCTGTCCCTATTCTATTGTAATTTATCAAACGCTCAAATCACTTCAACATCAATTCATATTGAAGATTTAAAAGATGCTCCATTTAAATTTAGAGGATCTAGAGCTATGATGGTAGATCAAATTGATGATGGAATTGCTAGACATATATTTGTATTTTCTAAAATCAGATCAGGCAGCATTCCAGATACTTTATTTGCACAAAAATTTACTAAAATAGGCGAAAACTGGAAGCTTGCACAACAAGATGTAATTGCACATAGTGGAACAATTAGCATTTGGAAAAGCAGAAAGGCCTTTTTAGATGCAGATAAAGATGGGAATGTTGAAGCCCTGTTTATTTACAGCTTACATGATGCTACAATGCAGAAACAGTTATCTGTACATTTGTTACTGATGATTAAAGATCAAAGCTACACCATTAATGGGGTTCCAGGACAAAAAGATACTTTAAGTCCAAATTTTATGAATTTGCCAGAAAATATTAAAAAAGAGGTTTTAGATTATTGGAAAAACCTAGACAAAGAATAGTTACGGCTTTAAGGTTATTGCATGTTTATGGCAGTAATTTACTTAGAAAATATTATTTTTGTTTTGATGAAAAGAGCTAATTTCAGACATATCTTATTTGTAATGCTAACCACAGTAATGTGTTTTGGCTTTAGCAGCTATGTTTTATCCGCTACTTATCAGCCTGCAACAGAAATTAGCATGAACGAGGAAGAACAAGCAGCTGGAGAGAAATCATTAACGGAACAAAATAGTTTTTACATTAATGAAAATCATCCAATCATTGCTCTATTAACTATTTCTTTTAATCAATCCTTTCCTGATCCGCAAAAGAAACTTCCCTCATTTGCGCTATCACCCAATACGCCCCCACCAGATTTGACATAGAATAAACATCCCTTTATTTTAAAGAAATCACACCAAATTTTTATTTATACTTTTTATATGAAACGTACAATCGCACTCGTAGCTATAGCTATGATCGGTTTTGCAGCAAATGTTAATGCGCAAACCGTAAAACAAACTAATGTTACTCCAATTACCAACTCGCTAACTACCATCGTAAAACTTGATCCAATCAATTTTACATATGATAAAGATTGGTTGCAGAAATTAAATCTTAAACCTGTGCAAAGCGGATTTAATGTAGAGCAACTTGCTCAGGTTAATCCAACTTTAGTGGTTAATCAATCATTAAATTACAACGAAGGAAAAAACAATAATAAAACTGCTGTAGTTCAAAAAGTGGATTATGAAGTGCTAATTCCGATGTTAGTTGGCAGTATTAAAGAACAGCAATTACAGATTGATGCATTAAAAGCAGAGCTGAATGCTTTAAAAAGTAAAGCTGCGAAGTAATAGATTTTGTCATTCTGAGTGCAACGAAGAATCTCTAAGCTATATCTTAATGAGATTCCTCGCAAGCTCGGAATGACAAAACTTATTTCCCCAACAAATAACCTTTAAAACTTTCAAAATCCTTACCCAATTCATCATATATTTCTGGGTTATTTTTTAAAGTTTCTACTTGTGCTGGCAATTCAATTTTGGCTAGAATATCAGTAGGGAAAACTTCAGGAAACTTACAAGCATGAGCAGTAGATAAAAACACCTTAGCAATCTTGTCACTTGGATTTTCTACTGCAAAAGCTTTTGTAGCTAAATAAGCAATAGCTGTATGCGGACAGGCGACATAACCAAATTGCTCATTGATTTCTTTAATTCCTGCTAAAGTTTCTTCATCTGTAAAACGATAGGCTTTTACCAATTCCTGGATAGCAGCTCTATCTTCTTTAAACAAATTCATAATACGCACCCAGTTACTTGGTGCACCAACATCCATCGCGTTAGCGTACGTTTGTACAGATGGCTTGGTTTTATAAACACCACTTTCTAAAAAGCGAGGAACAGTATCATTAGCATTGGTTGCTGCAATAAATTGATGAACGGGCAAACCCATTTTATAAGCTAATAAACCTGCTCCAATATTGCCAAAATTCCCGCTAGGAACTGAAAAAACAACATCATTTAAACCTTGTCTTTTCAACTGCGCATACGCATTAAAATAATAGAAAGTTTGCGGGATTAACCTTGCAATATTTATCGAATTTGCAGAGGTTAACCTAAATTTTGCGTTCAATTCATCATCGGCAAACGCTTGTTTCACTAAAGCTTGGCAATCATCAAAAGTTCCATCAACCGCAATCGCTCTAATATTTTTACCATTTGTGGTTAATTGCAAACGCTGTACTTCACTTACCTTCCCTTTTGGAAATAATATGGTAACTCTAGTATTAGGAACGCCTAAAAAACCTAAAGCTACCGCTCCACCAGTATCTCCAGAAGTAGCTACCAAAACATCCAACAGTTGTTCTCCATCTTTTAAAAAGTAAGCCATCACTCTGCTCATAAAACGAGCACCAAAATCTTTAAAAGCTAAAGACGGACCATGAAATAGTTCGAGTACAAAAGTATCATCATTCAGTCTTACAACTGGCGCATCAAAGTTTGCTGCATCTTCTACTAAAGCTTTTAAATCAGCAGCTGGAATTTCATCCCTTAACAAAGTCGATGCAATTTGATATGCAATCTCTGGCAAGGAATATTGTTCGATATTTTCGATAAATTCTTGATCCAATTGAGGAATTTCCAAAGGCATATACAAGCCCTTATCTTGCGGCATACTATTAAATACCGCTTCTTGGAAGGAAACACGTAAATCTTTATTGTTGGTTGAGTATAGTTTCATTTAAGGTTAAAGGTTTAGGGTTATAAGGTTTAGGGTTTAGGCGCTTAGTTTTACCCTACACCTTAAGCCCTCTACCTTAAAACTTTATTACAATACTCTTGGTCCTTCAGCATTAACTGAAGACACATAAGCGTTACTATTAATATTTAATTGGGATAAGTGTTTTTGTTGGGCATCAGTTATTTTTCTGGCTGTTGCTTCATCCTTAGCTAATGCAAAAACAGAAGGACCAGAACCCGAAATACCGAAGCCTACTGCTCCGTTTTCCATGGCTAGTTCTCTTAAAGTTTCAAATCCAGGAATTAAAATAGAACGAGTAGGTTCTACCAAAACATCTTTCATACTTCTGCCTACCAAGTCGATATCGTTTAAAAATAATCCACTTACCAAACCTGCTACATTTCCCCATTGGGTCACAGCATCCTTTAGTAGAACTTTAGAGCGGATCATTTGCCTTGCATCTTTTGTAGGCACCTCTACCTCCGGATAAACTATAGCTGCGAACAAATTTTCTGGCGTTGGCAAAGCAATTAGATCCAAAGGCTCGTAACTGCGTACCAAAACAAATCCGCCCATTAAAGCTGGCGCTACATTATCTGCATGTCCGTAACCGCAAGCTAACTCCTCGCCTTTCATAGCAAATGGAACCAATCCTTTTGCTGTCAGCAGATTACCCATCAACTGATTAATGGCATACAGACCAGCAACTGTACTAGCTGAGCTAGAGCCCAGTCCACTACCAATAGGCATCTTTTTATGCAATTCGATTTCTACACCTATATCTTCTCGGTTAATATGCTTAAGGTAGTATTGCACCACCGCACTTACTGTATTTTTACCAGCATCCAATGGCAATCGACCATCATCTCCAGTAATTTTCAACAAACGAACGCCAGGTTCGTCAACCAATCGCATTACCACTTCATCGCCGGGTTCATTTACTGCAAAACCCAATACATCAAACCCACAAACTACATTGGCAACAGTGGCTGGAGCGAAAACACGAATAGAACTCCCAATACCTAAACCACTTGACAGCGTATTTATATTCAAATCTTTGACTGGATTTTCTTGATTTTTTATATTATTTAACATGATTTTTTAATCTTAAATCTATTATTAGGAACTGGGCTCTTGGAGCATATTGATAAATATTTACTTCTCTGCTAAGGCAACTTTTAATCCTAACAAAATAAAAATAATCCCTGATGCTTTGTTCATCCAGGTTTCTGCTTTTTTGTGCTTATTAAAAAGCATGGTTATTCTGCTCCCACTTAGCGCTAAAAAAACACACCATAATAATGTTATAATAAAAAGGATTAAGCCCAACAATAAATAAGGTACTGGATTTTTAATTTCTGCACTGTTAACAAACTGCGGTAAAAAAGCTAAAAAGAAAAGTGCAATTTTAGGATTTAATACATCGCTTAAAAATGCTGTAAAAAACATATTTTTCATTTCTGTATTTTTTATTTCAGCCGGTTTAATTTCTAATTGAGTGTCTTTATTTATAAAAGATTTATATCCAATATATACTAGATATGCAGCACCCAAATACTTAATTATACCAAACGCTATTGCAGATTGAGATAAAATCTGCGACAATCCGAATGTGGCAGCGCAAGTATGAACCACCATACCTAAACTAACACCAAGTGCAGAATATAGCCCAGCCATCTTTCCTTTTGAAATACTTCTGGTTAAAACCATTATCGTATCGATACCAGGCGTAACCACAAGTACTATTGCGGTTAATATAAATGCGCCTAAATTCTCTATTCCTAACATTTTGTTCGTATTAAGGGGTAAGTTGCTTTAAGTGATATTTTAAATGAACAATATAGTCTTCTATAAAATAAACCAAGCTGTGCACTTCTGCCTTTCCAATACCTGTATCACAAGTGTTGTCTAATTTACTTTGAGGAATATTGGCAATTACATTTGCTATCTGATGGTTTAACAACTTCCACAAGGTTTTTACATCATCAATAGGCATTTGCTGATAGTTTTGATAAGCCACCCATTTATCTTGGTCGTAAATAATCTTAGTTCCTTGTTCGTATTGAGCAACTATAAATCTTCTCAAGTTATTGCTAGCACTATCTATCAAATGCCCTAAAAGTTCTTTTCTCGACCATTTTGTAGGATTAGGTTTTGCATTCCAATCCTCATCTGTTATATTTTTAAAGTTAAGCAAAGCCTCATCAACTAAAGCCAAGATTTCATCTTTTGCCTCTCCAACCAAACTCATATCCTATGCTTTTTCTCCCCCAACATTAATGATATCAGCAAAAACGCCCGCAGCCGTAACTTCTGCACCAGCTCCTGGACCTTTTACTACCAACGGTCTAACTTTATATCTATCAGTAGTGAACGAAATAATGTTATCACTACCCGACAGCATGTAAAACGGATGGTTTTCATCTACCATTTGCAAGGTAATTGAAGCTTTTCCATCTTCTAGTTTTCCGATGTAACGCAATACTTTTTTACTTGATTCGGCCTCTTGTTTCAACTTGGTAAAATAGTCTGCATTTAATTCTAATTGTTTGTAAAACTCCTCAACAGTTGGTGCTTGCAAACATGCATCTGGCAACATATTTTGGATGCTCACATCAGATTCTTCGAAAGCATAACCTGCATCACGAGCTAGAATTAGCATTTTACGCATAAAATCTTTTCCATTCAAATCATCACGAGGGTCTGGCTCGGTGTAACCTAATTCCTGTGCTTCCTTTACCACTTCGTGAAAAGCTACATTGCCCTTAAAATGATTAAAAATATAAGAAATCGTTCCTGATAAAATCGCTTCAATTCGAGCTACTTTATCTCCACTCATCATCAAATCTTTTAAGGTTCTAATGATTGGTAATCCTGCGCCCACATTGGTTTCATAATAAAAATCGACACCAAATTTGCGGGCTGTATTTTTAAAGGTTTCATACTGCGCAAAACTTGCAGAGTTACCAATTTTATTGCAAGTAACTACTGAAATACTCGACTCAAAAATACCTTGGTAAAATGGTACCGGCTGTGGACTAGCTGTATTGTCTACAAACACACAGTTTGGCAAATTCATTGCTTTCATTTTGGCAACAAAGTCTTCTAAATTCGCTGTTTCACCTTCTGTGTTTAAAGTATCTTCCCAGTTTTTTAAAGCTATGCCACCTGGCGATAAAAGCATTTTACGCGTATTACTAATGCCCATCACTTTTACCTGCAAATCGTTGTTTTTAGCCAAAAAGGGCATTTGAACTTGTAGTTGTTTAAATAAAGTTTTACCAATATTTCCAGTCCCTAAACAGAAAACATGCAGGGTTTTATTGAGTTCTGTATAAAAAGCATCATGTACTGCATTTACCGCTTTAGATAAATCTGCCTTTGCAATAATTACCGAGATATTATATTCAGAAGAACCTTGTGCAATGGCATGAACATTTACACCATTTCTGCCTAAAGAATGAAACAACTTGCCCGAAATACCAGGCGTACGTTTCATATTTTCGCCAACAATTGCCAAAACCGCTAAGCCATTTTCTACTTCTGGGGCTTGTAATTTGTTAGCTTGTAGTTCTAAATCAAATTCTTTAGCAATTAGGTTCACTGCCTTAACTGCATCATCTGGTTTTACAGCGAAAGTAATGCTATGCTCTGATGATGATTGTGTGATTAAAACCACGTTGATTTGCTCACGAGAAAGCAGAGAAAATAACCTACCACTAAAACCAGCTTTACCCACCATTCCACTACCCGCTAAATTGATGATACTGATATCATCGATAGAAGAAATTCCTTTGATAGGCAATGCCGATGGTTTTGCGCCATGACGGATATATGTTCCTACGAAATCGGCATCGAAAGTATTTTTAATTACAATTGGAATTTTCTTTAAAAAAGCCGGTGTCATTGTTGGTGGATAAATCACCTTTGCACCGAAATAAGACAACTCCATTGCTTCGATATAACTCAACTCTTCTAAAGGAAATGCTTTTTTCACAATCCTTGGATCGGCAGTCATCATCCCATTTACATCGGTCCAGATTTGGATTTCAGTTGCATTTAATGCCGACCCTAAAATTGCCGCTGTGTAATCGCTCCCACCTCTACCTAAAGTGGTAACTCGATTGGCCTCATTACTAGCGATAAAACCGGTAACAAAAAGTATTTTACCAGCGTTGTTTTCGTAGAAATCTTTAACCAAAAAATCGGTTAGCTGTGTGTTTACTCTAGCCTGACCAAAATTACCATCTGTTTTAATGAACTGTGTTGCATCTGCAAAAATGGCTTCGGGAAATTGCTGTTTAGCAATATGGCTGATCATAAAAGTAGAACAACGTTCGCCATAACTTAACACTAAATCTTTGGCCTGTAAACTCAGTTCTTGCAAATTATAAATCGCTTGTAGCAACTCTTCCAATTCATTGAAATATAATTTCAACTTTGTTAAAACAGGATTTTGTGCTGATGCTGGCAATAAAGCTCTGATTACTTCGAAATGACGTTGTTCAATAGCTTTTAGCTCTTCGCTATAATCCTGTCCTAGCGCAGCTTTTTCTGCCATTGATGTTAGTAGATTAGTTACACCACTCATTGCAGACAAAACCACTACTGGTTTTTCTAATTGTTTATTTTCCTTTGCCAGGATGTTCAACAAAGCACTGATACTTTCTACTGAACCCACTGATGTACCGCCAAATTTTAAAATGTTCATAATATAAGGTTAAAAAAAAAGCGCTCCCGATTTTGTCGGGGGCGCTTTCTATATTTTGTGTCTCTTTATACCACTAGCGTTTCCCCATCAGACTTTTGCCTGCTGTTGATGTACTAATGGTAATAATTGAGTTGTTAAAAATCATTTTCACTAAGTGTATTTTCTACACCACTAAGTAGGTGAATATTTTTTACATTGTCAAGTATTATTGAAAAATAATTTTAACTTTTTTCATAAAAACGTTTTAGTGATTGCAAAATTCGCAATGAAAATTGTTTTTTAGCATAGATTTTTTAATGGATTATTTGAAAAGGTGCTGTAGAGATAACAGGAATGGTTCGGTCCTGCTGTTCATTATCGTCCCGATAAAAAATCGGGGGGCTGCCATTTCCATGGGGTTTAGAAACAATGGTCTGCAATAACTATTAGATTTCGTCATTGTGAAGCATAACGGTTAAAAGCAACAACCACCCCGCCCGTTGGGCACCCCTCCAAAGGAGGGGAATTGCAAAACAACAAATTGTGTTCCTTTGCACAGTCTTAAGTTCTATAAACCTGACAATAGTGGAAATCCTTTTAACCAAGTCCCCTTCAGGGGATTTAGGGGTAAAAGATTGAAACGAATGGCAGGGCTTTCCGTTAATTGAAAAACTGTAATTGCTTTTCAAATTCTTATTTTAAATTCTATATAATCATTTTTAATCTCTGTAATCATATCACTACCTTTGCTAAACGAATATGCAAGGATTAGTCATTAAATCTACAGGGAGCTGGTACCAAGTTTACGCCGAAGATGGCAAAAATTATGATTGCCGCATTAAGGGAAAGTTTAGAATACAAGGTATTCAGACTACAAACCCTATTGCAGTTGGCGATAAAGTGGAGTTTGAACTCGAGCCAAATGCCGAAACTGGTGTGATTGATAAATTACATGATCGTAAGAACTATATCATCCGCAAATCGATTAATCTTTCTAAACAGGCACAGATTATCGCTGCCAATTTAGACCAAGCGTTTCTGATTGTAACTTTAGCTTCACCACGTACATCATTGGGTTTTATTGATCGCTTTTTAGTTACTTCTGAAGCTTACAGCATCCCGACTTGTTTAATATTTAACAAACTCGATTTATTTAGTGCACAGGGTTTAGAAATTTTAGCCGAATACAAAGCTATCTACGAAAAAATTGGTTATCCATGTTACGAAGTTTCTGCTTTAAAAGGTACGAACATAGACCAAATTAAAGCTCTCCTTATAGATAAAACGACTTTATTCTCTGGCCATTCTGGTGTTGGAAAATCTAGTTTAATTAATGCTTTGTTGCCTGGCTTTGAGATTAAAACTGGCGAAATATCTGATTGGAGCGATAAAGGGCAACATACCACAACCTTTGCCGAAATGCATACTTTACCTTTTGGCGGTTATTTAATTGACACTCCAGGCATAAGAGAATTAGGCGTTTTTGATATTAAACCTGAAGAATTGAGCCACTATTTTGTGGAGATGCGTGAGCGTTTAAATAAATGCCGCTTTAACAATTGCCGCCACGTAAATGAACCTGGTTGCGCAGTTATCAAAGCGGTTGAAGATGGCGAAATTGAAGTGAGCAGGTATGAAAGTTATTTAAGTATTTTCCATAATAACGATACGAGGGCGTAAAACCCCAAATCCCCTAAAGGGGACTTTGAATAGCGTGAATGTCATAATTACCCATAAGCCCTTTTAGGGGTTTGGGGTCAAAAAATCTAAATCTCACCTAGTTGTAGCGTCTCGCTACGACTTAAAATAAAGATCTTAGCGAGATGCTAAGACCAGAGAAGACCCGCAACTTCAACTTGTAACTTACAACACTATCTCCCTTTCAAAAACTCTCGATAATAACTACACTCCCCCACCGCTATTTTATAATATGGTGCTGTGGCATATTTAGCTTTCATCTCTTTAAAATAAGGGTTATTGTAATTGACATTCAAAAATTTACGATTACGTTCTTTATAATCGTCATCATACCAATTGAGATTGCCATAATACTGGTTCACAATTTTCTTTTGCACGCATTTTGCTAACATAAAAGTGCATTTGGCTTTAAGGTTAATATCTTTAGTGAGTGCCCTTGCTTTCAAATACCATAGTTTGGCTTGCGTAGCCAACTTGTAATCTGCATCATAACTAAATTTAGGTGGATCGTAAACTTCGTAAACTTCATAAGAACTCCAATCGTAGCTGGTTAAAAACCATGCATTTCCGTAATACCCAGTTTGATAAACTGCATTTGCCATTTTGTAATAATATTGGGCTGCATTTGCTTTGTCTGTAATTGTCAATTTTTGCAGGCGCAACATTTCTTGTGCGAATATTTTTTTATTTACACCGGGGGCTTTATTTCCATATTTTTTTGGATAATCATTTACCCGTTCTATAAATGGATTGGCATACGTTTTTTGGTTTTCTTTACTGCTATACCATTCAGTAGGGGTGAAATAGGCATACTTTACCGATACTTTATTAAAATAAGCCAGTGCTTTTGCATACTCATGCATTCGCAAATAGGAAGTACCAAACAGTTCATTAAAATCATCATTATTTAATTTGTTCAAACCACTACTCAATAATCCATCAAGTTTATCCATTTTAGGATCCAGCTTTAAGTTAGCTAATGCCAACATGGTTTTTGGGCTTAAATTATTTTGCCAAAAATTGAGAGTTTGGTAACTCATATTATCGGCAAAAGCTTTGCCTTTTGTAGTTCGATATTTTAAATCACCTTTAAACATTGCAAGTGCCGCCTTAGCAGTATCGCCCATTTTTAGGTAAGCTGGGGCTAATAGTTGCTGATAAAAATTTCTGGTAGTTTTAGTAAACCTATCACCACTTTTACCCCAATCATAATAGGTCTCTTCGGGCCTTACTTTATGTTCCGCATAACGCTTTTCGTCTAACCATTTTAACGTTGGTAAAATCTCTATCTCATTAAAATCAACACCGTTATTGATTTTTGTAGCTATGCATAAAAGCTGAACAATCCTACTTTGATCTTTTAATCGCTCAGTTAGCTGAGCATCATTTTTAACTTCGCCCAAGTAAACTAATGCTTGTGCCGGCTTATTCTCTAACCAAGATAAATAAGCTGCAGTAATAAAACCTAAAGCTGGCTGAGGATACTTTTTATCCCTTGCCAATTTTAGGGAAAATTCTCTAACTTTAGTTAATTGTATTAAACTTGCATTTCTAATACTATCTTCTTTAGATTTATTTTCTTCAGCCCATCTTGCGGCATAATTGGTATAATAGTTTTTAGCTAGGTCACTTTCCTTGATTAAACGCTGTTCTAACTTATTTACCTCTCGGGTTAATAATGCACCAGTGACTAAGCTGGTTGGATCATTTTCATAAACTTTTTCTAATCCAGCTAAATCTGGTGATGGATTGTGAAAGGCATTAATTGCCAAAATACTTGCCTTTTCATTATTATTTTTTGCGAATTTTAATGTGGCATCTAATGACGAACCTGTGTATAAGTAGTTTTTGTATGCTAGTACCCTACGTTCTGGATTGCTAACAAAAACTTTTGAGAACAAGTAAGCACCTTTATCTGCATTGCATAAATAACGTACTGCGCCTGCATAAATAGCCATTGCCCAACCTTTAACCGCACTGTTAGACTTTAAGGGCTCTATAAGTTGCTGATAAGTCGTTTCCGTTTCTACGTAATAACCTGCATAATGTTGCATTCTCAACGCCTGATAACCGTAACGCAATTTTAGAAATTGATCTTTCTCTGCCTTTGCATTAGCTATTGCTTCATCGGCTTTCTTTTCCATTAATCCGCTATCTCGCGGCACTGGATTCCAGCTATCATAGTTTGCCATTGCCAAAGGTTCGCAACTTTTAGCAAAAAGAAAATATTTTAAAGCACTTTCATTTGTTAATAGCGACTGTACAAATGAGTTTTGTTTTAAACTATCTGGAAGGTTGTTATAAGATTTAGCAGAGAGCCTAGCCAATTTTATGCTTGTTACACTATCGGCTTTGTACATTACCTGATAAACATCTCCCTTTTTAACGCTTAGATATTTAGCCCATTCTTCGCTATTAATTTCGCCTTCATCTTCTACTTCTTCATCACTGTATAAATTAACCATCTCATTAAATGCAAATGGAGTGTAATCATCACCCTGTACATTATTGTGGAAGTAGGAAACATAATAATCGTATGGGTCTTGCTCCGGACCACAGGCAATATTAACGGCTATTTCTGCAAAGAAAGCAACATTAAAACTAATGCAAAACAGTAGCGATTTTTTCCAATTGATTGATTTCATAGTTTTTCAGTAGCTTTTGATCTAAATGATAGTAGATTAAGTTTATAGGTTTTTTAGGCAAATAAGTTGACAAATATTCAGCCGCTTTTTCAATGTCTTCATATTTACTTTCTTCATATCGTATGATGTCGTTTTTTATCAACCCAAAAGATGGCAAATCTAACTTGGCTACATACAATCCATCATTTTGTGAGTTGAACATTTTTATATTTTTTAAATTAGATAGGCTAACCCTTTTTGAAATTCCGGCATATTGGTTATTTCTAAAAACTACAGACCAAGAAAATAAGGGCAGGGCGATATCTATATCCATGGGATAAAAACCTAAATTTTTACCTGCATATTTTTTAAGCTCATCAACATCCAATATAGAATTTTGCACTCCACTTTTTCTTAGATTTCCCATATTGTAACACATCAACAAAACTTTATCTACCGGAGGAATACCACTCTTTGATTGGTTTTTTAATTGATGTAACCTTAAAGTAGCAGATAATATTTTTCCTTTAGTTAGCATTTTAATTTCTTGTAACAGCACAAAATATTGATCACGAGTGGTAGCAGTCCAATCACAATCAATTTGTAATTCTTTAAAATCTACCTTTCCAGCCTGTTTAACTTTTGCATTTACATAAGTTGTAATTTTGCTTGCCAATTGTTTTAAATCTGCATCTTTTTGGTCTTTTAGCACTTTATTCACGATAAATACAACAGGGACAATTTCCAATTGCTTAGGCAAATGCTCAGCAAAATTGATTGGCGCAACTGGAATAGCTTTAAGATTGATATCCAAATCAACATCCATTATTCTCACGTATAATTGCTTACTGTGTAATTGATTTTGATATTGATTTTCAACTTTGTTTTGTTTATAAACTGTTTTCCAATAATAAAAAGCTGTACTTACCTCTCTCTCTTTTTGACAAGCAGTTAGTAGAATTATAAAAAACAATATATACTTGTATTTCATAAGCTAAAACTAGTATTTAATTTAGTGACTAGCTATAAGTATTACTAGGTATTTTTAATTAAGATGAGAGCAGTTTTACAAAGAGTTACACAAGCGAGTTGTACAGTAGATAGTCAAATTACTGGAGAGATTAGTAATGGTTTTTTGGTTCTTTTAGGAATTGAAGATGCGGATACTCAAGAAGATTTAGAATGGTTGGCTCAAAAAATTGCCAATATGCGGGTTTTTGGAGATGAAAATGATTTGATGAATAAATCATTAGCAGATATTGATGGAAATATTCTATTGATTAGTCAGTTTACTTTATTTGCAGCTACCAAAAAAGGCAATAGACCAGGTTTTACTAGAGCTGCTCGTCCAGATAAAGCTATCCCGATGTATGAGGAAATGATTAAAAAGCTATCAACATTGCTAAACAAAGAAGTACAATGCGGCATTTTTGGTGCCGATATGAAAATCAGTTTGCTAAATGATGGTCCAGTTACAATTGTAATAGACACGAAGAATAAGGAATAAGAAAATAATTCACAGTTTTCAGTTGGCAGTTAGCAACCGAAAACCGTGAAATACAAAATAAACTAGTAAGCTCCGATAAAACGGTGTCCTGTACCATTAGCTAATTTAGCTCCTTTGGTAAGTGTACCTGTTTTCCAATTGTATACAAATACATTTCCTGCTAAACTTACTGGGGTTAATGGAACATACACGAAATCTCCCTCAACAGCAATACTTTGTTGTTGGTCAAAGTTCAATTGCGCTTCATATTCAGTAGGGATTTTGGTTGCTGTCTTTGTACTTAAATCGATCAAAGCTAAATATCCTCCGGCTTTGTCAATATCATACATTACAAAACCTTTGTTATTACCAAGGTATTTCCATGCTTTTATACCTGCAATACCTGTTATATTTAAAGCTTTAGATAAATCGAATAAATATCCATTATCATAGTCATTGGTATTTTTATCTATTCGAAGAATATGAGGATAACCTGTTGTATTTACACCAGTGGCCTGATATACATGACCATCATCGCCAATGTACTGAATCATGGTACGATATCCGTTATTGCCATATTTACTTTGTGTAGACCAAATTAATTTCGGGTTTCTCAAAGATGGGTAGTCTAGCACTATGGTTACTGTACCAGCAATATTAGCAGCATCACTTGGCCAAGATACTACGCCTGAAGTTGCATTCTGAGTAGGTATACCGCTTGGGTTTATTTTAGCAACATTAGCTCCAATATAAAGTTTATTTTTTGCCTGATTGATAATTGGCACATCAATACGACCAATAGAATAACCTTGCGCCAATTGTTGTGCAGTAAAAGGAATTTCGAATGAAGCCGTATTTAAAATACTTGGATTGTCTAAGTTTAAAGAGGCTACTGCCGCTGTAGATTTAATGCCTGTAAATGTTACTGCTGGAAAAGTGCCCGTAAATGCAGTTTCTGTAGCAATACTTACACCTACACCAACTCCTTCGGCCGACTTAACCCAACGAGGAGAGGTGCCCAAAATAATGGCAGTATTAACTTCATTGCCATCTTTTACATATTTTCCTTCGCCATTTACTTTAAATTTCTGAAAAATACCTCCATCAGCACCTGTATATTGAATATCGTACAAGTATTTTCCATCTTTTGAGGTTTGAATCCTTGATGTACGCGGAGACTCAAACTTCCAACCTTTACCTGTTGGAAAAATATCCAACTCAAATGCAGGATTAATAGCTTGTTCGTGGGTAATGGCGTAAGCTAACGTTCCACCATTTCCATCTCCATCTGTGGTTTGTTTTAATGCCGCAGTAAGTGTAATCCATCGCTTATCATCTTGTGGCTCTTCAGGAGATGGATTATCGGTCTTGTTACAGCTTCCTAATGTTAATGAGGCAATTACAGCACCAAAAAGTGCCCCTTTAAATAGTTGTCTTTTTTTCATATTGAAATTGATTATTTGTGATCTAAAATTTTCCTATTGTGTAATTGAGTTTAAAATAAATTCCCCTCCCTGGTTTTTGCACGCCAAAATTGTCGTACAAAGCGGTATTCAATACATTCTTAGCATCTAGACTGGCTATGAGTTTTCCAGATGGGAAACGGTAACTTGCTCCTAAATCATGAGACAGTTGAGATGGGGTAAGACTTCCTTCGGATGGATGCCAGGCAATATCATAAGCACCTACATAACCTGTATTGTAATAAACATTAGTAACAGATTTAGACTGGAACAAGTTGTTGAACCTATATTGAACATTTGCATTCATAGTGAAAAAGGGTTCATTAGGAACTTGTAAATTATATCTATCATCTACTACTCCGGTATCATCACGTTCTCTTTTGTATAAGGCATTAAATTTCGAAAAGTTAAATGAAGCGTTTAATCTATTGTTAAACACATAAATAATCTCTGCCTCAATACCTCTCGATTGTGTTTTACCTAGATTTACAAATGCAGTAGCTTGTATATCCAAATCAGAATCGGTTACTACACTATCAACGGTTTGCCTTGTAATTTTGTCAAATCCATTACGCCAAAATGCGTTGGCATAAAATGAGATCTTATGCTTTCCGAAATCTAAAGCGCCAAATCGAAAACCGACATTATAATTTATATTTTGCTCTGGGAGAATATTTACATTGGCTAAAACATTGGTTTCGGGATTGCCATACATCTGTTCTTCTGTAGGCATAATGTAACTGTTTTCCATCGAGGCAATCAGAAAAAGTTTTGGTAAAACATTGTAAGATGCTGTTGCTCCGTAGCCAAAATTATCATTAAAAGACCTCGATGTTTGTGGATTGAGCTGGTAAGAACCGTCACTTTTGTAAGTTGGGTTTGGGTTGGTCTGGGTTGTACTGTTGGCAGTATATTTTACCATTAAATTTGTTTGCAGTTTATTGTTGAACATTTGCGCCTCGTAATTTGATGACACAATGTTTTTAGTTACCTGAGTTAAAGTGATGAGATCTTTATTAACAGCTCTTAATAAGTTGGTATCATCTCTATCGGTCATTTCAAATTTGTGATTAAGGGAAATCCGATGGCCTGGTATAATAGTGTAAGCCAAATTTGAACGAGCATTTGTGATTTTCCGATCTACTTGACTAATTGTAGGCGCTCCTTGTTGAGCACCATGCGGAGATTTAATAAAAATTGGAGGCACACCTGCCTCAATCATATAATCTGTATGTAGTATTATAGGTTTACCATCCCAGTTGTATAAGGTTGTAACCGTATCTTGCACGTAAGTACTGCGGCGGCTATGTACTGCGTTAATATTCAATGCCAAGCCATCTACCAATAGATTACGTTTTGTATAATTCATGCTAAATACATGAGCTTGATATTCTGTAAAACGACCTACATAAGGTTGTCCGGTAGTGGTACCATGGGGTATTTCGTTGTAGGTATCTGATATATTATAGCCGAGAAAGAACTGATCTGCCCACTTAACATCAGTAAAACCAGCTTCGAAACGACCACCTATGGATTTATAGGTATTATTGAATCTTTTTGCTCTAAAATCTCGAGTTAAGATGCCATTCCTATCCGTATACTTTGCAAATTTGCCCCACATCTCATAACTATTGTCTGTGTAGGTATAAAAACCAGATCCTCTAAAAGAAAGCCCTGATTTTTTTTCTCGAAGGGTAATGCTTGCATCTGTATTGTAAGTATTGAAAGAACCGTAAGAAACCGCAATAGTTCCATTGTTTCTTGAAACATCTTTTTTTAATACCACATTAATAGCTCCACCAACATAATCACCAGTTAAGTGAGATGGCAATACACCTTTATAAACCTCAATCCGTTCTATCATCGCCGGTGGAATATTATTTAGATTGAAAGATGATCCATAGGTAGATACCTCAATCCCATCTAAAAACACTCCAATTGTACTTCCAGACATTCCATTAAGGTTATATTCTACTTGCGAGCCTACACCTCCATTTTGTCTAACACGTACGCCTACCGATCTATCCAATAACTCATTGGTTGTTAAGTTTCTTAAGGATGCTTCTTTGGTTTCAATTATAGATACTGCAAAGCCGCTTGTCTCAATTTTTTTCTTTTGCGTCTTACCTTCAATACTAACTTCATTTAATGCTTTATCCTCCTTTTCTTTAACCGAAACATTGTAAATGTTTTCAGTTTTACTAATACTTAAGTCTAACTTTTTAGCTACAATTGCTATTGAGCTTATTTCTAATATATATTTTCCATAAGGAATAGCATTAAATTCATAATTTCCTTTTTCGTCTGCTATAACATTTCTATTAAGAGGTTTAAGTGTTACCGTTGCCCCATCTACTGGATTTCCATTTTCCATTACAACTTTTCCTTTAATTTTCCCCACCTGTGCCTGCACACCCCAAGCAATTGAAACCAAAAAGAAGAAAAAAAGTAATGCTTGTTTCATATTTTAACGATATTTTATTTTTCTATTTAGAAAAAGTCTAAATAAACTTAACTTGCGGTCGCAAATGTACGATCCCCTATTTTGAAGCAATGACACCATCCGAAATTTTAGTAACGCAAAAGGAAAAAAGAATTACCGCTTATTATCCCAATTCCACAAGCAGTAGATTTAATCCAGTAGAACATATTGAAGATCTTAGTTACAGGAATTTTGAATTTAAAAATCTGACATTATCTAATGGAGACAATGGGAAATGTATAACTGAAAATAATGTGATATTGATGCAATTTTGCTTACAAGGCGAATGTTTGTATCAAACAAATGATGGGAAAAAACCGCTTTCATTTAAAACATCAACTTATAACATCATCTACATTCCCAAAGGAGATTTTTACATCAATCCAATTTCTGATGAAGTTAATTTGCTAAACATCTATATTGATGAACATTTCTTTTTTAGGCAAATGCCTGAAAACCATTTAGCTTTTACCTGCAGAAATAAAAACACTTTTAGTTCCGTATTCACAAAAAACCTTTATATAAACGCCAAATTAGCCAATACACTAAATGAGATTACTTCGTGTGAATTTGATGGTCATTTAAAAACGTTATACTTAAAGGCAAAGGTTATTGAACTTATAGCCCTGCAATTAGCTCAAGCTGCCGAGAAAAAAACCATCAGTTTAAAGTCTAGTGAGATAGAGCGGATGATGGAGGTAAAAGAATTAATTGAAAATAACCTACAAAAATCTTATAGTTTGGCTTACTTGGCTAGAGTAGCTGGAACCAATGAGCAATACCTTAAAAAGCACTTTAAAATACTATACGGTAATACCGTTTTTGGCTATATGTTAGCCTGTAAAATGCAAAAAGCAAAAGATCTGCTTTTAAATGAAAAACATAGAATTGCAGAAGTTGCAGAAAAGGTAGGTTACAGTCATGCCACACACTTTACCAATGCATTTAAAAAGTTTTTTGGCTATCTGCCCAGAGTGCTTAAAACCAAAATTGTATTGGGAGGATGTTTTTCTCTAAATATAGAATTGCAATTGCTCGAAATACTGATGGAGATTTAAAGTTTATAGACCCATAAGTAATTAATTGAATGAAACGAAAATATACAAAGAATTTCTAGATCAGATTTATAAGAGAAAAATTTATAAATTAGGTTTAGCACTCAGTTAGGCCAATATTTCTCATTGATGCATCTCTCTTTTCACTTTAAATAAGCAAATATATTCTCCCATTTTTAAACCGATACCATCAATCACCAAAAGATTGGCAAACGGTATATTACACCTGTAAAGACGAAGGATGAACGTAAGATAAACGAAGGATGATCGAAGGATGACAATAGGATCTAGCCTTGACAGATAGTAATTAGTGCTGTTTAAATCACCAAGAACTCCTCCCTACTGTTTAGCACTTAGAAGTAAACCTAAATTTGGCTAACTTCGGGCTTTCTTTATTACCTTAATGCATAACATGACCATACCAGAAGCACAACAGACCATAGATAACTGGATTAAAACTACAGGTATCCGTTACTTTAATGAATTAACCAATACTGCTATATTGATGGAAGAAGTGGGGGAAGTTGCCCGTATTATGGCACGTAAATATGGCGAACAGTCTTTTAAAAAAAGTGATGAAGAAGTAAACCTCGCCGATGAAATGGCCGACGTATTGTTTGTATTGATGTGTTTAGCCAATCAGACGGGTATAGATTTAAATGATGCATTGATCAAAAATTTAGAGAAGAAATCCATCCGCGATGCGGATAGACATAAAAATAATGATAAATTGGCTAAATAATTTTAACCTCCACCTTGTGATGAAAAAACTGTTTCCTGTGCTTTTATTAGCCACCTTGTTTTTTTCTTGTAAAGAGAAAAATGAAGATATTGTTACCGAACCAAATAAAGATGGCTCAATTGAAACCGTTGTAAGTGTAAAACACGAAGATGGTTTCGATGTTCTAACAACTACGCATAAAATATGGGTAAAGAACCAATTAGATAAAACCTTAATTCAAATTGATACGCTCAAATCTTTAGGTTTAACAACTGTTGAAGGGGAAGACAAAGATGGTTATGTTGAAAAAGCACAGGTGAAAAAAGATTACGAATTTTATATTACGGTTAAATAAAATGAAAAAAAGCAAATACATTAGCCTTGTTTTAATTACCGCAGCTTTAGCCTCATGTGATAAGAAAGAAAAAGAGTGGAATGCAGATGAACCAAAAGTTTATATGCGTTCAGACACTTCTGCCAATTATTCTCGCTCTCACCATGGTATGGGAATCGGTACTGCTTTATTATGGTATTATGCTTTTAGGCCTTACGGCAGATATAATAACGGTGTTTATAGTAGGGCTGGATATTACAGTGGTGGAATAAGCGAACGTGCTAACATTGGCTCAAACACCAACAAATCTGGCATTGTACGTGGGGGTTTTGGCAGGGGAACAACCGTTTCATCTTAATGGAAAGAATAAAAATTGAGCCAAGAAACAACTGGCAAGCTACAGTAGAAAATTTAGGTTTTGGCTTTCATTCTACCGATGTACCTTATTGGGACGAGAGTGTTTATTACAAATTTTCTGAGAGGGAAATTAATAAAATTGAGAAAGCAACTGCTGAGCTTTGGGATATGTGTTTAAATGCAGTTCAGTATGTAATCGACAAAAAATTATATAACAAATTTCATATTCCAGAATGGATTATACCTGACTTAGAAAAATCATGGGATAATGATCTTCCTTCTATCTATGGAAGATTTGATTTGGCTTTTAAAAATGGCGAAATCAAACTCTTAGAGTTTAATGCTGATACGCCGACATCATTATATGAAGCTGGAATTGTACAATGGTTTTGGTTGCAAGATTTTGATAAAGACAAAGATCAATTTAATTCTATACACGAAAAACTAATTACCTACTGGACTGAGCTAAAAAAATATTTACATCAAGGCAAACTTCATTTTACTTGTATCAAAGAGAGCCTTGAAGATTTAACAACGGTTGAATATTTAAGAGATTGCGCTATCCAAGCCGGAATTGATACTAAACTTACTTTTATTGATGACATAGGTTGGAATTTTAAAGAACAGCATTTTGTAGATGCTGAAGATGGGCAGATTAGGAACATCTTTAAACTTTACCCATACGAGTGGCTATTGAATGAAGATTTTGGCAAAAATTTAACAGTAGATTTAACCAATACCTTATGGATAGAACCGCTTTGGAAAATGATTTTATCTAACAAGGCTATCTTACCCATACTTTGGGAAGTTTATCCTTATCATCCATACCTTTTAAAGTCTTATTTTGACAAGAGAGATTTAATCAGCTATGCTAAAAAACCAATTTTAAGTAGAGAAGGTGCAAACATAGAATTAATTAAATCGGGCAATACAATTGAAAAAACCGAAGGGGAATATGGCGAAGAAGGTTTTATCTACCAAGATTTATTTGAGCTACCAGAATTTGATGGCAATTATCCATTAATTGGAAGTTGGATTATTGGACAAAAACCCGCTGGTATTGGCGTAAGGGAAGCAAATCAATTGATAACAGATAACAAAAGCAGATTTATTCCACATTTAATACAGTAGTATAGCCAGCTTAAAACTGGCTATATATTCTTAAGGATTGGTTGACCAAATTCCGCTTTCTTTTACAAAAACTCTTCTATTCAGTTTCAATTGTGCAATCAATAATTCAGCAAAATCTTCAGGTTGCATCACCTTGTCAGGATTACCATCAGTTAATTTCAAATCAATTGCCATGTCTGTAGCAACTGTACTTGGCAACATGGTACTAACTCTAATGTTATGCTTACGAACTTCTTGCATTAATGATTCAGATAAACCAATCAGTCCAAATTTAGATGCACTGTAAGCGCTAGTTACCGCAGCGCCATTTTTACCAGCTGTAGAAGACACATTAATGATATCTCCAACCTGACGCTCTATCATTTCTGGTAACACGGCACGAGTTACGTAGTAAACACCTAACAAGTTAATTTCAATAATCTGTTTCCATTGTGCTGGTTCTAATTCCATAAATTTACCAAAAGCACCAACGCCGGCATTATTAACTAAGATGTCTATCGCACCAAGTTCTGCTTTTACTTTGGCAACAGCCGAATTAACCGCATCGATATCTGATACATCTGCAATGGCAATTGCGGTCTTAACATTATATTGTTTTAGTCCTTCTGTAACATCAATCAAGTCTTTTTCTGTTCTTCCTATCAATGCCACATTCACACCTTCTTGCGCTAATGCGATTGAGATTGCTTTACCCAAACCTTTACCTGCACCTGTAACTATTGCATTTTTTCCTTGTAGTGATTCCATAATATTTCTATTGAAAAGCTAAATTAAGTAAAAGAGAAATTAGGGAGGTTTGGTTGGTGTAATTTTTTTGAACTAGCTAAGACACTAAAGAAAACCTAAGGATAATGTAAACTAAGGTATGTTTAGGTTTCTTAGGTGGTAAAATTTAAAGCGACGGTAAGGAAAAAGTTCATAGTAGCACAAACCCATTCATTCTAAACCTTATTGAAGCGGTATCCTTTTTTGCTGTCATCCTGAGCTTGTCGAAGGACAGCAAAAAAGCTATAGAAGGACTAACATTAATCGAAGCCCTGCTGTTGCTTTTCAAAAAATAAACATTAAGAAAATTAAGCTCAACCTTTCTTGATTCCTTAATGTTAAAAAAAACAAAAAAGCCTGCAAATCACTTGCAGGCTTTTAATATTTAAATTCCAGTTAAGGAAATTTAGAAATGATTAGTTTTTACTACCGTTTGCTTTACGTAATTGTTCTGTTAAGAAGATTTTACGTAAACGCATACTTTGAGGTGTTACTTCAATATATTCATCAGCTTGGATATACTCCATACATTCCTCTAAAGAGAATTTAATAGCTGGTGCAATACGAGTGTTATCATCCGTACCAGAAGCACGCATGTTAGTTAATGCTTTTCCTTTAACAATGTTAATCACTAAATCATTATCACGGATATGCTCTCCTAAAATTTGTCCTTCGTAAATATCAACACCTGGATCTACAAAGAAACGACCTCTATCTTGCAATTTATCGATAGAATAAGCAGTAGTCATACCTTTATCCATAGAAATTAATACACCATTTAAACGACCAGGAATTGTACCTTTCCAAGGCTCGTATGCTTTGAAACGGTGGGCCATAATCGCCTCACCAGCAGTTGCAGTTAATACGTTGTTACGCAAACCGATAATACCACGAGCAGGGATTTCGAATTCTAAATGTTGTAAGTCACCTTTTGGTTCCATGATCAACAACTCACCTTTACGTTGAGTTACCAATTCGATTACCTTACCAGCAACATCGCCAGGTACATCCACAATTAAAGTTTCAATTGGCTCACATTTTTTACCGTCAATTTCTTTAACGATAACTTGTGGCTGTCCAACTTGCAACTCATAACCTTCACGGCGCATGGTCTCGATTAATACTGATAAATGGAGAATACCACGACCGTAAACCAACCATGAATCTGCACCTTGAGTTTCAACAACTTTTAATGCTAAGTTTTTCTCCATTTCCTTCATCAAACGATCTTTGATACGTTGAGAAGTAACTAATTTACCTTCTTTACCAAAAAATGGAGAGTTGTTAATGGTAAACAACATATTCATTGTTGGCTCATCGATGCTAATTACTGGTAATTGCTCTGGTGCTTCAAAATCAGCAATAGTATCGCCAATATCAAAACCATCGATACCTACAACCGCACAAATATCTCCAGAACTAACTTCTGTAGTTCTAATTTTACCTAAACCTTCAAAAGTATAAAGTTCTTTTACTCTAGATTTAACCATTTTACCATCACGTTTAATTAACGTAATAGGTTGGTTTTCTTTAATTGTGCCACGGTGTACACGTCCAATTGCAATACGACCAACAAAAGATGAATAATCTAATGATGTAATCTGCATTTGCAATGTACCTTCTAACATTGGTGGAGCTGGAATATTTGCAACAACAGCGTCTAACAAAGCAAAAATATCTGTAGTTGGAACCTTCCAATCAGTACTCATCCAACCTTGTTTAGAAGAACCATAAATTACAGGAAAATCTAATTGGTCTTCTGTAGCTTCTAAGTTGAAGAATAATTCGAAAATCTGCTCATAAACCTCTTCTGGCCTACAGTTTTCTTTATCAACTTTGTTTACAACAACAATTGGTTTTAAACCTAAAGCCAAAGCTTTTTGCGTTACGAAACGCGTTTGAGGCATTGCACCTTCAAAAGCATCACACAATAACAAAACACCATCAGCCATTTTCAATACACGCTCAACCTCACCGCCAAAATCCGCGTGACCAGGAGTATCAATGATGTTAATTTTTACGTCTTTGTATTGTACCGAAACATTTTTAGAAACGATTGTGATCCCACGTTCACGCTCTAAATCATTGTTGTCTAATATCAACTCTCCTTTTTGTTCGTTATCACGAAAAACAGAACAAGAGTGTAAAATCTTATCAACCAATGTAGTTTTACCGTGGTCAACGTGTGCTATAATAGCTATATTTCTAATCTTTTGCATAAAATGCGCCTATAATTTTGGCGCAAAGATAGTGTTTTTAATTGAATTTTTAAGGGTTTGGCGTACTATTTATGTCATTATATTTTTGTTAAATTTTGACTGTCAATAGTTTGGGGCAAAATCTGCAAGTTCCCTTTAGGTGATTTAGGAGTAAAGCAAAACCAATGCTCATCGGAAACATCAGTCCCGCTTTCCATTACAATCATTTTTAGATTTGCCCTTCGACACCAGCCACGACAGGCAAGCACTCAGGATGGCAATCTAAAAATGGATTTTCAATCCAATCGGATTTAGTCAACAAAAACCTGTGCTAAAATTTAAGAACTTACTTCCTATTTATTAATCCAATTGTAAACATAAGTAGCTACTTCTTCCCAGTTGTCATCACCACAAATATAATGGCCTCTACCTTCGAACATTTTAAATTCTGTGATGCTATCCGCGTTTAATAAGCTTTGAAGTTTCTTTTTAAAACTGGGCGAAAGCATAAGCAACGATATCTATTTCTTGCATGGTTAAAAGAGGTTAACTTTTTCTAATATCGGAATTATCCCTAAGTTTATGCCTATGGAAATTATAAACCACACTATAAATAATATCAAAATTGCTGAAGTGACTTCATCTGAAATCATCATTAAAAATACTGAAGACGCTTTAGATTTATTGGGTAATCTATATTATCAAGATTTCGATAAAATCATTATCTATGAAAAAAATATTAATCCAGATTTTTTCGATTTAAAGAACGGGATGGCGGGAGAAATTCTTCAGAAGTTTTCTAATTACCGAATAAGATTAACAATTATTGGCGATTTTAAAAATTATAATAGTAACAGCCTTAAAGATTTTATTTACGAAAGTAATAATGGGAATCTAGTTAACTTTTTATCATCTGTAGAAGAAGCTCTGGTTAAGTTTGGAAAAGGTTAATTACCTTTCCTCTCCAACCATTCTTCATAAGAAATAACACCAAGTTTAGGCTTTCCCTGTCCTTCTAAAATCGCGATGAATTCTAAATCGTGACCATCCGGATCTTTAAAATAAATTGCAACAGCTGGCATCCAAGCAAAAACCATTGGCTTTTCATTACCATCTTTTAAAAAGTTGTAAGGTTGTAATTTTCTAGCTTTTAGAAACTTTACAGCTTTATTTAATATATCATCAACATCACAGCTAAAAGCAAAATGTCTAATATCAATTTCTGCTTTTGGTTTTTCCCACAAACCCAACATTGCTCCTTTCGGTTCTCCAATCCAAAAAAATGCAACTCTGCGCCCGTCATTATAACCACATTCGGTTAGGCCTAAAACATTTTTATAAAAATCAATCGACTTCTCTAAATTTTCTACAAATAAGTGCGTCTCAAATAATCCTTTTATCATGTTGTGAAATTACAGCTTATTAAAGGTTAAAGAAAATCACTAATCTCAATCCGAGTATCAATAAAATTGATTGTTTAGTTTATTTATGGGGAAAAATTTGTTAAACTAGCCTATGCTTAGACCCTCAGATCAGGAATATAAAATAACCCGCTTAATTAAGTTGGGCAAAAATAATATCGACCCAAAGTTTAATGCGTTTGCCGAGTGGATACATAAAAAATATCTTGTTCAAATTTTAAATATCTACACAGATACTCTAGATAACGGAACATTGAGACTCCAACTCATATTTGAATACGAAGTTGACCTAGGCATTTTTTTCCTTAAAGACCGATTTACTTCCTCAAAACGTATAGTTAACATCATCGAGAAAAAGTACAAGGAGAGCTATCATCTCACAAATTCGCAACCCGTATTGGTTTTATTTTATGCTTTTGAACCTTTAGCAAAAGAAGAGGCAAACACTAAAATTTCATTAGCAACTACTACTTCAATTGAGCAGAAATATGGAAATGTACTTTGGAAGATTGCAAGGTTTGGTGAACATGTAACTTTCTTTTTCAACACAAATGCACAATTAAAAAAAGCGAAACAATCTGGCTTAACTGTACAATTAAAACAAGAATATTTCGAGGTTTTAAAACATTTTGATGAATTTGACTATTTTACCTTAAGCAACTTTAATGCAGTTTTCGACAGCAAAGAAAACTTTGATAAAAATTACAATAGTAATTGGAGAGCTTATTATAGTTAAATGAAACTTCGCAAAATCTTAATCCTTACCTTATTTATGATAAGCCCAATTATCAGCTTTGCGCAAAAGGCTTATGAAATGGTTGAATATAATAGTACCGTAAATGGAATGGTCGTTAAATTATCTTTAGCGGATGGTTATTTAGTAGCAAGTAAAATTACTTTAATTTCTAAAAACAAAAAGGCAAGCATTTTTAATCCAGAAAATGGAGTGGCTGACACCAGCGATAAATTAAAATTTATACATTACACAGCACCACTTAAACCTACAAAAGCCCATTTTATCCTATCAGGACTACAAGATAGTTTTAGCATAATTCCGCTAACAATATCAGGAAAATACAATGATGGCAATAAGCAATATTCTCTCATCTTTAAAAAGAAAAATAAACTATGAGCAAAAAAGCTATTTTAATTGGAGCCACAGGATTAATTGGAGCCAATCTGTTGGAAAAATTATTGGCTAGCTCTAATTACACAGAGGTGTTGGTAATTGCCCGAAAGAAGATTAACATCAATAATCCAAAACTGAAACAGCTGACTATCAATTTAGATGAAATGCATTTACATACTGATGAAATTACTGGAGATGATGTATTTTGCTGTTTAGGTACTACAGTTAAAAAGACGCCAAACCTCGAACTTTATAAAAAAATAGATTATCAATATCCATTGGACTTGGCGGATATCGCCTTAAAAAATGGTGCAAAAACCTACCATTTAGTGTCGTCAGTTGGTGCAGATGCTAAATCGAAAATATTTTACACGCGTACTAAAGGTGAGGTTGAAAGAGCTTTGCAAGCGATACCTTTTCAGAGTCTTAATATTTATCGCCCTTCTTTGTTGGATGGAAATAGAAATGAAGGTAGAAAAGGGGAAAACGTTATGATCGTAGTGATGCGCATGATTAATCCAATTCTAGTAGGCGGTTTACGCAAATACCGAAGTATTAAGATAGAAAAAGTGGCAGCTGCGATGATCAATCAAGCAGGTAAAGAGTCAAAAGGTATCCATATTTATGCTTCAGATGAAATTGAGCAATTGGGCTATTAAAACTTCAACCCACATTGGTTGCAATAATGCGCATCATCTGGATTGTCATGTTTGCAAACTTCACAAATCTTATCCTCAGATTTATTTCTTGCCAACTCTACAGATATAATTCCGGTAGGCACCGCTATAATTGCATAACCTAAAATCATAGCGATAGACGATAGAAATTTCCCAGCAACTGTTTGTGGCACAATATCTCCAAACCCAACAGTTGTTACAGTAACAATTGCCCAATAAATACTTTGGGGAATACTTGTAAAACCATTTTCTCCACCTTCTATAACATACATTAAAGTACCTAGAATAACCATTATGGTGATAACCGCCACTAGAAAAACACCCATTTTGTGCCTGCTGGCGTTTAAAGCCAGCAATAGTTTTTGGGCCTCGCGGCTAAACCTTACCAGTTTAAATATCCTAAATACCCGCAGCAACCTAAATATTCTAATGGCTAGCAAATAATGGAACCCGAAATTTAAAAGTTCTAAATAAGTGGGTAAAATGGACAGTAAATCAACTAATCCCCAGAAACTTAAAATGTACCTAAAAGGCGTTTTGCTACTCCAAATTCTTAAAATATATTCTATGGTAAATAAAATAGTGATGGTCCATTCTGCATAAAAAAAGAAGTCGCCGAATTTAGTGTGTAAGGAGGGTACACTTTCAGCAATTACTACGATAACACTTGCAAATATTACCCAAAGTAAAATTATATCGAACAGTTTGCCACCATGCGTATCATGCCCAAAAATTATACGATTGATTTTTTCTCTCATTTAGTTATCAATTGTTCTTAAAACACTAAAAACCAATTGAAGTTCTAAAATAATAATAGAAAAATTAGAAAAGACAATAAAAATTTAGATCCCTTTTTTAGGGAAAGCCCATTCCAAGAATTTAGGCATTGCTTTAGCCCAGGTTGGCACATCGTGTTTTCCGCCAACCATTTCATAATAAAACACATCATGTGGTCTTTGATAGCCTTTTTTCATTAATTCTTTAACTACATCAATCGTGTCGTCAATAGAATCGATAATAAAGTTATGGTTACGGTCAGCAAGTTCATCATTTGTGCCCGTCATTAGCCAAAATTTAACAGCAGGATTAGCTTTGGTATCACGGATCATTTCATGTACAATGCGATCATCATCAGTATAACCCGCACTTAAATCTTTTTTCCTCCACCAAAAAGAACCCGAGAAAACACCAACTGCATCAAAATAGTTATCGTGATTCCAAGCAATATCAAAAGCAGTGATACCACCTAAAGAAAAACCAGCGAAAGCACGTTTACCATTAATCGTTACATCTACTTCGCTCTGTACAAAAGGCATTAACTCTTTTATAATAAAATCTGTATAAGCATCTGCCTTTGCGCCACGCTTTTTAAAATCAGGTTTTCCGGCAATGCCATATTCTAAAATACGCTCATTGCTAGCTTTAATTCCGATTACTACCGTAGGCTCGATACTCCATTTAGCATATAATGAATTAAGCATTTCTTCAATGTTCATCTGAGCCAAGTCTTGCCCATCATTCAGCAACAATAGGTTAACACGCTCGTTCCCCAATAAATTATCAGGGCTGAAAATTTCGATTTCGACTTCTCTTTTTAAGTTGGCCGATTTGATATGATGGGTAGTTTTGATAACGGTAGGTAATGTTAATGTGGTGTACATAAGCTTTCTCACTAATCTGGCGCAAAGGTACAAATCTCGATAAAAATTCGAGTAGGCAACGGTATTTTTTACATAAAGGACAGATTTATAGCAATAAATATATTTATTTCTTTGTGTTTGATATAGATTTTTATACCTTAAAGCATCTAATTGAAAGCCCGTGAAAGAAGAATTAAAAGAATGGTATAGTCCAAGCCTAAACATGGATATCAAGACCCTAATTTTTGGGCATAGCGGATATCCGATATTACTTTTCCCAACCAGCATGGGAAGTTATTACGAAAACAAAGATTTTAAATTAATTGATGCCATTTCTGGTTTCATTAATGAAGGAAAAGTTAAAGTTTATTGCCCTGATGGCATTGATAAGCTAAGTTGGTATAATAAAGGAGTGCATCCGGCAGAGCGTGTTAAAAACCATGTTTGGTACGATAAATTCTTGTTGGAAGAACTTGTTCCATTAGCCAAACACGAAACTGGGCACCACAAAGTGATTACTGCGGGTTGTAGTTTTGGTGGTTATCATGCTGCAAATTTTGCCTTTCGCCACCCATGGACAGTTAGCCACATGTTTAGCATGAGTGGTGCTTTTGATATTTCTAGTCAGCTAGATGGCTTTTACAACGATGAAGCTTACTTTAACAATCCGGTAGATTTTGTACCGAATGATATGAACCAAGAACTTTGGCACATGAAAATTGTTTTGGGAACATCAGACAGAGATATGTGCAAAGGCGATAACGAAAGATTATCTGAAATATTAAACAGAAAAGGAATTAACCATTGGCTAGATGTTAGAGAGAATGCCGACCACGATTGGCCAACTTGGAGAAACATGTTCCCTGAATATTTATCACAATTATAAATAGTCCAAAGGTCCGAAAGTCAGTAAAAATTGGGTTCAAGCTAACATTCAAGCTTTTACAACATATAACATTACAACATTAGAAAACATCAATATTTATGAAGAAAATCGGAATTTTATTCGGGCAAGAACGCTCATTTCCAGAAGCAGTAATAGAGAGAATTAACCAAAAAGCAGAAAAGGGAATTACTGCAGAAGCAGTGAAAATCGAAAAAATGTTTCAAAATGCGCCTCTAGGTTATGCGGTAATTATCGACCGTATTTCTCAAGACGTACCTTTCTATCGTGCATCCTTAAAAAATGCGGCAATTACCGGAACAGCAGTTATCAATAATCCATTTTGGTGGAGCGCTGACGAAAAGTTCTTTAACAATGCATTGGCAGAGCAAATTGGAGTTCCTGTTCCAAAGACAGCATTAATTCCATCAAGACAACATCCTACTGGAACAACAGGGGAATCATTTTCAAACTTAGCGATGCCATTAGATTGGGATGCAATTTTCGAATACACAGGTTTTCCAGCATACATGAAACCTTTTGACGGTGGTGGTTGGAGAGACGTTTATAAATTACATGATAAAGAAGATTTCTTTAACAAACACAATGGCACCGATCAACTGGTAATGCTTTTGCAAGAAGAAATTATTTTCGAAGAATATTTTAGATGTTATTGCATCGGCGGCAAACACGTTCGCATTATGCAATATGAGCCACGCAACCCACAGCACTTACGCTACGTGGTAGATGGACCACCTTCGAGCCCAGAATTATTAAAAACCATTGAAGAATATACGTTGAAATTGTGTGCTTATTTAGGCTATGATTTTAACACAGTCGAGTTTGCTGTACGTGATGGTGTGCCTATCGCTATCGATTTCTGTAACCCTGCACCAGATGCAGATTATAACAGCGTTGGACAAGAAAACTTCGACTGGGTTGTAGAGACAACTGCTAACTATGCAATTGAAAGAGCTAAAGCTCAAAAAGATGGTCAGGATAATTTAACTTGGGGTAAATATGTGAAAACATCAGCTGCTGGTTTACCATTAACAGATGCGACTTTGCCAAAAGGAATTAAAGCAAGCCCAGCAATTAAAGAAGTGAAGCCAAAGGCAGAACCTAAAGCAGCGGCGCCAAAGGCTCCTTTGAAAGCTAAGGCAGCTGCACCTGCAAAACCTGCTGCAGCAAAAAAAACAGCACCAAAAAAATAATTGGGATAACCTAAATAGGGAATAAGATGATGAATGAATTTACGCTCGGCATAGAGGAAGAGTACATGGTAGTTGATCCCGTTACCAGAGAACTAACCTCACACGATCAAAAAATTGTAGAATCTGCTCAAAAAATCCATAAGGATCAAGTAAAAGCAGAAATGCACCAAGCTGTGGTTGAAGTTGGAACTGGTATTTGCCATAACACCGATCAGGCTAGAAAAGAAATATCGCAATTGCGACACACCGTTTCCCAGTTAGCTGGAGAACAAGGTTTACGTATCGGCGCTGCCGGCACACACCCTTTTTCTCATTGGGAAAAACAATTGATTACAGAGCATCCGCGATATAGCGAAATTGTTAACGAACTACAGGAAGCTGCCCGTTCTAATTTAATTTTTGGCTTGCACGTTCATGTGGGCTTTCAATCTCGCGAATTGGCAATCCACATTGCGAACCAAGTAAGGTATTTTTTACCTCACGTTTTTGCGCTTTCTACGAACTCTCCATTTTGGGAAAGTAGAAATACAGGTTACAAATCGTTCAGAACAAAGGTTTTTGATAAGTTCCCTCGTACAGGTATTCCTGATATTTTCAATAGCATTGAAGATTACGACAATTATGTGAAACTATTAATCAAAACGAATTGCATGGATAACGCCAAGAAAATTTGGTGGGATATTCGTGTACATCCATTTTTCGACACAGTAGAATTTCGCATTTGCGATTGCCCGATGTTAATTGATGAAACCATGGCTTTTACAGCGTTATTTCAAGCATTATGTGCTAAGTTGTATAAACTTCGTTTGCAAAATATGGAGTTTATCAGTTATTCTAGAGCGTTAATCAACGAAAATAAATGGAGAGCTGCCCGCTACGGAATTGATGGAAACCTAATCGATTTTGGTAAAGAAATGGAAGTGAATTGTAGAAACCTGATTTTAGAATTACTTGATTTTATCGACGATGTGGTTGATGAATTGGGAAGCAGAAATGAAATAAACTATGTGCACAAAATTTTAGAAAACGGAACTGGCGCAGATAGACAATTGGCTGTTTACGAAAAAACTGGAAGTTTTGAATCGGTAGTAGATTATATTACTACCCAAACATTAATTGGAGCGGGATAGATGAGTGAACAAAGACATATTAAGGTAGCCGTTATCGACATGAATAACGGCTTCCCTAATCAAGGAATGAGGGGAATTCAGGAACTGCTACAAAGTTATCGCGAACAATCTAACTTAAACATCACTTTCGATTTATTTGACTTAAGACAAAAAGGAGAAATACCAGATTTAAGCTACGATATTTTTATTTCGAGTGGCGGCCCTGGAAGTCCGTTTGATGGAGAAGGAGAAAAATGGGAGCATGATTTTTTCTTTTTATTAGATGAAATCGAAGAATTTAACAAGACGAACGAACATAAAAAACATGCTTTTTTAATTTGTCATTCATTTCAATTGGCTTGCAGAAAATATGGCTTAGGAATGGTTACACAACGTAAATCAAATGCTTTCGGAATCTTCCCCATAAGTCTAACTGCTAATGGAGAATTGGAAACTGTATTTAAAGGCTTACCAGATCCATTTTATTCTGTTGATAGTAGAGATTGGCAAGTTATACAACCCAATGAAGCAGATTTTGAACTGAAAGGTGCGAAGATTTTAGCGATAGAAAAGGAACGACCACATGTGGCTTTAGAGCGTTGTTTAATGGCAATTCGTTTCTCTGAGCAGATTATTGGCACTCAATTTCATCCAGAGGCAGACCCTATCGGGATGAAAATGTATTTGCTACAGGACGAAAAGAAAACTGCGATTATTAAAAACCATGGCGAAGATAAATACCTCGATATGTTAAATAGTTTGGACGACCCGAATAGAATAACCTTAACACAAAGTGTGATTTTACCTAATTTTTTAACCGAAGCAATTAATGCTTTGCAAAGAAACCCCAACCCCTAAAAGGGGCTTAAAACCACATAGGCACATAGTCAAATTATCTATTTTAACTATGTACTTATGTGGTAAATTTTTAACTCATCTACCATGATTGAAAAATACCGTAAAGCTTTTAACACCAATTATAACGAAGAAAAGTACAAACACTTCATGCAGAATTTGGAAGCAGGTTTTCCTACTATTCCATTTCGCGTGGCAGAAACGCCAATTTTTATTCCAGATGCACTAAAAGCCAAATTGATTGCTGCAGGCGAAGAGATTATTTCGCTAATTAAACAAGATAATTTTAAAGAGCTCACACAAAAAGCAATTCCGGCAGAATGGAATGTACCCAATGAAACTGCCCACCCCCATTTTTTAACATTCGATTATGGATTATGTAAAGACAAAAATGGTGAACTTACACCAATGTTAATTGAGATGCAGGGTTTTCCATCTCTATATGGATTTCAAGCTCATTTGGCTAAAACTTATAAAGAAGAATTTGACTTAGATGATAATTTAAGCCCTTATTTTAATGGGTTAAATGAAAAATCATACTTCGAGTTATTAAAAGAGGTAATCGTTGGCAAATATGAACCTCATCAAGTTGCGCTAATGGATATCGATGCACCTAACCAAAAAACCGCAATCGACTTCTTTGTAACTGCAAAACATTTGGGTATTAAAATTTTAGGATTGGATGAAATTTTTAAAGAAGGAAATCAATTATTTTACAGCGAGAATGGGGAAAAAATTCAGCTAAAAAGAATTTATAACCGATTGATTTTTGATGAAATTGGAGAAAATACAGACATTTTTAAAAGCAGCTTCGATCCAAGAGAAGAACTAGACATTGAATGGATTACACACCCAAACTGGTTTTATCGCATCAGTAAATATACCATGCCGTTTTTGGATAGTGAATTTGTACCTGAAACTCGCTTCCTAAACACTATCGAGAGCATCCCAACAGATTTAGAAAATTATGTTTTAAAACCTTTATTCAGCTTCGCTGGCATGGGTGTAATTATAGATGTAACTGAAAACGATATTAGTCAAATTAAAGACCCTGAAAATTGGATTTTGCAACGTAAAGTTACTTATGAACCAGTAATCCAGGCTTTAGATGCTGGCGTTAAGGCTGAAATTAGAATGATGTATTTGTGGCCAGAAGGTGGCGAACCTCAACTTTGTATTAATTTAGGCAGATTAAGTCGTGGCAAAATGATTGGCGTACGCTACAATGCAGATTTTGATTGGGTTGGCGGTACGGTTGGGTTAATGGAAGCTTTTCAACATTAAGAAATTAAGGTAATTAAGTAAATCGTTTCAAATCTTAATTTTACTTAATACCTTAATGTTTAAACAAGTATTTTTACACTAATCTGAACCCTCCTATTTAATAAATCGTAATTTTGCAGTATGGATATCCAGTTCATTTTAATGATCATCATTTTTGCTGCCGCATTATTTTATGTAGGCCGGATGATTTATCGTTCGGTTTCTCCAAAAAGTGATGGTTGTGCTTCTGGCTGTGGCAAATGCGCTGCTAATTTCGATAACATCCCAACGCCTAAGAAATAATTCATGCTCGACAAATTTGCCGCTTACCTTAAAAAAAGATTAGCCATTACAGAAGAACAGGCAACTGAAGCTGTAAGCTGTTTAAAAACGAAAACCATTAAAAAAGGTCAAATTCTTTTAAACGCTGGCGATTTAAAATCTGAGGCGTACTTTGTAAATAGTGGCTTGTTAAGGTACTTCTCTATAGACGAAAAGGGCAAAGAACACATCATTCAATTTGCACCAGAAGATTGGATGTTATCAGACAGAGACACTTCTGTATTTAATGAGCCTGCTTTTTTTTATATTGATGCCATAGAAGATACAGAAGTTGTTATCGTTACAAAGGGTTTCTTTCCTGCTATCAAAAACATCGTTCCAGAGATATTAGAACTAAACATTTTAATGTTGCATAACTCCATCCGCTTTATGCAAAAAAGGTTAAATATGTTGTTATCAGCAACTGCTGAAGAAAGGTATTTAGACTTCATTAAACTCTATCCAAACTTAACTTTACGCGTACCACAATGGATGATTGCTTCTTATTTGGGCATTACTCCCGAATCTTTAAGTCGCGTTCGTAAAGACCTAGCCAACAAACATTTTAGGTAAGCTTTGGTTGATAGTTAATAGTTGAATGTTGATAGCTTAAGTACCCGTGTTATTTTTAGACCAGGCTATTGTCTATAAACCATTAACAATTGTCCAATTTTCTTACCATACATCAATGTGTAGCTGAGCAGCTTGCCGTAATTTTGTATTATCAATTTAAATAAGATATAAAACAAAAATATTATGGCATTAACTAAATGGGCATTAGACCCAACCCACAGCGAATTACAATTTAAAGTAAAACACTTAATGATTACCACAGTAACTGGTAGCTTAAAATCTTTCTCTGCAGATTTAACTTCAGAAGGCGATGAATTTACCAATGCTGACATTTCTTTTAAAGGAGAATTAAGTTCACTAGATACTGGAAATACGGATCGTGATAACCACTTAAAAAGTGCTGACTTTTTTGATGCAGAACAATTTCCAACTATCGAATTTAAATCTACCAATGTAGAAAAAGATGGCGATGATTATAAATTAACTGGAGATTTAACTGTTAAAGGCATAACCAAACCAGTTAAATTAACTACAGAATTTGGCGGAATTGCAACAGATCCTTGGGGACAAACTAAAGCAGGTTTTACCTTGAGCGGAAAATTAAATCGTTCTGATTTTGGTTTAACTTGGAATGCTGCTTTAGAAACTGGTGGTGTAATGGTTAGTGAAGAAGTTAAAATTTTAGGCGAATTACAGTTCATCAAACAAGCTTAATAGCTCAAAATTCTAGTTTGCATTTCGCAATACGCAGTAATCTCTATACGCAATACTATGAAAATGAAACAAGTATCAGCAATATTAAATCCACCTGCACCACACATGGTTGGAGATGGGTTTAGAGTTCATAATTTCTTTCCAAGTGGATATAGATTGAACATGAGTCCATTTTATATGCTCGACTATAATGGGAAAATTGAGTTTTCTGCACGTAACGAACCTCGTGGCGTTGGCGTTCATCCACATCGCGGCTTTGAGACTGTAACTATTGCTTACCATGGCGCGGTTGCGCATCATGATAGTGCTGGGAATAGTGGCGTAATTTACCCCGGCGATATCCAATGGATGACAGCTGCCAAAGGCATTCTACATAAAGAATACCACGAAGAAAATTTCAGCAAAAAAGGTGGCGTGTTTCAAATGGTACAACTTTGGGTAAATCTTCCCGCTAAGGATAAAATGACTACACCTAAATACCAAGGCATTAAACAGCAAGATTTACATATTGTAGAACTACCAAACGATGGCGGAAAGATTGAAGTTATTGCTGGTAATTATCAAGGCAAAAATGGAAATGCTTCAACCTTTAGCACAATAGAAATGTACAATGCTCGTTTAAATAAAGGAGCAAAAGTAGACTTCAGTTTTCCTGAAAATTTCAATACTGGTTTCATTATCATAGAAGGAAGTATAAAAGTGAATGGCAATGAAACTGCCAAAACAGACCAATTTATACACTTCAAAAATGAGGGTGAAAATATTGAGCTCGAAGCACTAGAAAATAGCATTGTATTAATTTTAAGTGGAGAACCAATTAATGAACCCATTGTTGCTTATGGTCCATTTTTAATGAATACTGGTGAAGAAATACAGCAAGCATTGGCCGATTATAACGAAGGTAAATTCGGCTATTTAGAAGAATAAATAAATCATTTCTTTTTTCAGAAAGTCGGCATTACGTTAAGTAATCGCCGACTTTTTTACGTTACAGGGTAATTATAATAATTTGTCAATTTTGTATTGATATTTTTTGTAAAAGCAGGGACAGAAATTTTATTAATGTTAGTCGGGCTGTACACTACAACGTTTTACCCCTAAATCCCCTTAAGGGGACTTGTAAAAGGATTTTCGTTGCCATCCCGTTTATAGAACTCTAGTCTGCAATTCTATTAAAGATTGCTGGGTGTTTAGCCCAAAATAGTAGCAGAGGCAATTTATTTCTAAACCCGGTTGAAGTGGAAATCTCCCGATTTTTCGGGAATTGAAACAAAAAACGGGACGAATTAACCTAAGGATTACTGGTATTGCTTTTCAAATATTTAATCCTTCGATTATGCAATGCTGGTAAAATAACCTTAAACCTTCTCAATCAAACAAACTGCATAAGCTACAACACCTTCTTCCCTACCAATAAACCCCATTTGTTCATTGGTAGTAGCTTTAATAGAAATATCATCAATAGAAATGTCAATCGCAGCAGCAATATTTTCTTGCATTTTTGGTATATGAGGATTTATTTTTGGTGCTTCTAAGCACAACATGGCGTCAATATTTCCTATTTCATAACCTTTTTCACGTAATAACTTAACCGTTTCTTTTAATAAAATGATACTGCTAATACCTTTCCACTGTGGATCGGTGTTTTTGAAATGGAAGCCGATATCTCTTAAATTTGCTGCACCTAGAAGTGCATCGCAAATGGCATGTAGTAAAACATCTGCATCAGAGTGTCCATACGCACCTTTATGATGCTCTAAATTTACACCGCCAACAAAAAACGGATGATTATCTTTTAATTGGTGAACATCAAAACCAAACCCAACTTTTATCTTCATTATTTTGTATTCCCGAAATTGAAAAGTAAGCTAAATCTAAGTGTATTAGCCAGTGGACTTTTCTGAGGATTTGCAATTAAATAGGCAATATCGATATTAAAAATATTGTATTTTAAACCTGCTCCCAATGTTAAATATCTTCTGTCTCCTTTCTCTGGTGCTTCGTAAAAATAACCTGCCCTTAATGCAAATTGCTGATTATACCAATATTCTGCCCCAGCAGCTATACTTATTTCTTTTGCTTCTTCACTAAAACCACCTGGGGCATCGTTAAATGAGCCAAACATCCCTGATAAAACCGAACGATCTGGATCTTTCCCAGATATTATACTGCCATCTGAAGCTCTGATGGGCTGAGTGGGTACCATTAGTTTATTAAAATCTAACGCGAAGGTAAACTGGTTATAATCATCAATAATTAAAGTACCAGCACCACCCAATTTAAAATTTGTTGGAATGAAATATTCACTACCACCATCAACATAACCCATTTTAGTGCCAATGTTAGATATATTTAAGCCTGCCGAAAGAATAGCGTCTTTACCAAACATTATTGTTGGTTTTTTATAAAATGCAGATACATCCATCGCAAATGCGGTACCTGCCTTAGTTTCTTGGCCAGCAGAAAACTGACCAGAAGTTAGATTAGAATAAATAAACCTAGCCGTTGTACCTAAAGAAAAATCTTCTCCAAACCTCCTAGAATAGGTCGCATCAAAAGCAAATTCATTAGGACTGTAAATCCCCAAGTCTTGCTGCCCTGCATCTGTTAATTGAATTTGACCTAGTGAAAAATAACGTAAAGATGCGCCAAATGCACTTTGATCATTTAGTTTATAAAATCCGCTAATGTAAGCTAAGTTAATATCTGGAACCAAGCTTTTTAACCACGGGCTGTAAGATGCAGAAAATCCATAAGGTTTATCCAAAAATGCCAATTTAGCGGGGTTAATACTCATTGCATTAGCATCTGGCTGCACTGCAACCCCAGCTTCGCCCATACTTCCAGCTCTCGCATCGGGAGTAATTAGCAAAAATGGTACAGCCGAAGATACATTGTTCGATTGGCTACCATTTGTTTGAGTACCTGGTTGCACAACTTGAGCCTGCAGTTTGCCACAAAAAATTGCTAAAGAAAGCATGCCAATGGCAGCTGTACTAAAGTACTTTGAATTCATTCGTTGGATATAGGTATAAACTAGCATGCAAGTTAACATAGTATTTACTTATTTCAAAGTATCAAAATGTTAAACCTTGTAAATATTCACAAAATGTATATTAACTATAAATGTATAAAAGATTATTCATTTATACCCTAACTTATAACCAGATAAAGCCTATCAAATATCCAGATTTGCAATTTTTTAAATTTCCAGCACTTGCAATATTTACAATCATTAAGCGTTACAATTGTTATTTTATAATCGCCCCTATAAAATCGTTTCAATTAAAAAAGTTTTTTTGGCAGATAGCCCATTTTTTATGTAATTTTATCAGTTAAGTGTTATAAAGGCACAATTTATGAAAAAAATATTTTACTATTCTTTGATACTAATTGCAGGGACATTCTTTGTTTCTTCGTGCAACCCTCCTAAAAACTCTGCCAGTGTATCTAATAAAACAGGCTATGCCTATAATGAAAGAGCAAATGGTGGATTTGAAGTTGCCAGTAAATTTAAGCGTGGTGTTGGAGAAGGTTTGATAGAAATTGAAGGGGGCGAATTTATTATGGGTGGTAGCGCAGTTGATATACCTGGGCAGGACCTAAGCAATTACAACCATAAAAGAGAAGTAACCATAAGTTCATTCTACATGGATGAAACTGAAGTTTCTAATACGAACTGGTTAGAATACCTAAATTGGATTAGAAGAATGTATCCAACCGACGAGCAATATTATTACGAGGAACTTCCTGACACCCTGGTTTGGCGTAGCCCGCTTTCATTTAATGAACCTTTTGTAAATAATTACTTAAGACACCCTGCTTATAAAGATTACCCTGTAGTTGGCGTTAGTGCTTTGCAAGCAGAAAGGTATTGTGCTTGGCGTACTGATATGGTAAATGAGAAATTACTGCGTGATAAAGGCTACATGAACTCTTTTGCTGCCGTTAATGGTACTGCAACCGGCAAAAATGCACCTACTACACCTATCGTGAAAAAAGACAAACCATTTAATACAGAGGTTTATTTAAATAATCAATACGATGATAAAGGACCAGGTGCGATGGCTGATTTAAACCCGGCTGCAACACCTACCGCTGGCGCCGCTGCAACTTCTGGTAGAAGGGGTGCTCCGGTAGCAACAAGAAATGTGAGGTTAGAAGATGGTGTAATTTTGCAACCTTATCGTTTACCTACAGAGGCAGAATGGGAATATGCCGCTTTAGCACTAATTGGTAATACAAAACAACAAAATATAGAAGAAAAGAAGATTTATCCTTGGAATGGCTTAGGCATAACTTCTGCTAAGAAGAAAACAAGAGGAGAAATATTAGCCAATTTTAAAAGAGCCAAAGGCGATTATATGGGTGTCGGTGGATCTTTAAATGATAGAGCTGCATTTACCGAAGATGTGAAAAGTTATTTACCAAATGATTTTGGTTTATATAACATGGCTGGTAATGTTAACGAGTGGGTTGCTGATGTATATCGTGCTGCTACCTATGAACAAGCAGATGCATTAAACCCTTTTAGGGGGAATCAATTTACCAACAAGGACAGAGATCCCAGTACTGGTATGTTAAAACAAGATAAATATGGCAAACCAGTAATGGTTAAGGCTAATTCTGGCAAAAAACAAACTTGGGAAGAATTACAAGCAAGTAAAACTGCCGGAACTGAACCTTATAATCCTGATCAAAGAGGATACCGTGATGAGCAAAGTCCATTATATGGAATTTCTACTTTGGTAAATGATAAATCAAGGGTTTACAAGGGTGGTTCGTGGAATGACCAAGCTCAATGGCTTAACCCTGCAACAAGAAGACACATGCAAGAAAACGATGCTACAGCAGATGTAGGATTTAGATGTGCTATGACGATGTTAGGTTCTTCTGAGATTGGAAAGCCTAGTAAAAAAGGTTTTAAAACAGGAAAGTAACTGAAATGGTAAAGGCATAAAAAAGTCGCAATTGGATTGCGACTTTTTTATGCCTCAAAATTTATCAAAATCTGATTTTTCTCTACTTTATCACCCTGTTTAATTTCTATTTTTTTGATCACTCCATCTGTAGGTGATTTGATCATATTCTCCATTTTCATAGCCTCTAAGATCAAAAGGCTATCTCCTTTTTTAACTTGTGCACCTGCCGTTACCAATACATTTAAAACAAGACCAGGCATTGGCGCTTTAATTTGCAATATTTTATTGGATGCCAAATTATCCATACCTAATTGTTTCAGCAACTGATCGAATTGATCTTCCATAGTTAAATGATAGCTATGCCCATTTACTTTAACCTCAGCTATCTTATCCGCTTTATTTAATTCTACTAATTCAACAGTATAAGATTTATTATTAAATAACACATGAGATTTATGGGCATCTAATTGCTGCTGATCTATCTTAACCAACTTATCATTTACCATAAACTCATTGGCGTTAAAAGCAATAATAAAGCTATGTTTGTCGTTAACCTTTACTTTATACATATTTCTATTGTGTTAGCGCATACTGAACCAAATTAGCGCCCATTTTAAGCGCCTTAATTCTGCTTTCCTGAGTATCTGTAGGATAAGTACCGAAGTCTTCCCATCCATTGCCCAGATCGCATTCGTAGGTATAATAACATACTATTCTACCCTTCCATAATAAAGCAAAACCTTGCGGACGCTTGGCATCATGTTCATGTATTTTTGGTAAACCTTGCGGGAATTTAAATTTCTGATTGTATATTTTATGATCGGCAGGTAATTCTATAAAACTTAATTCGGGGAAAACCTTTTTCATTTGCGGCCTGATAAACTTATCTAAACCATAATTATCATCAATATGCAAAAAACCACCACCGATTAGATACTTTCTCAAATTATTAGCTTCCTGATCGCTAAACACCACATTGCCATGGCCTGTCATATAAACAAAAGGAAAATTGTAGAGTTCGGCACTGCCCACCTCTACAATAGCCTCATCTGCAGCGAAATTAGTAGCTAAATTTTTATTACAGAAATCAATAAGATTAGGTAAAGCTGTACGGTTTCCATACCAATCGCCACCACCGCTATATTTCAACTTACCCATTTTATAGGTTGGAGCGATAAAACTGGTTAAAAAGACTAAAGCTGAAAAACCAAAGACTAAAGCAAAAAGGCGAAAGGTAGAATGCATAAGGTATAAAACCAAATCTAAAATCGTAGATCGTAAACCGTAAATTAACTTCATCTATTTAAGTAATTAGCCTCAAAACAGGCAGCTAATGCCGCAGTTTCTGTTCTTAATCGGGTATTACCTAAAGTTACAGCTTTGTAACCATTCTGCAAAGCAATATTGAGTTCTGCAGGTGTAAAATCTCCCTCTGGGCCAATTAAAATTAAATAAGATTGATGTTTTTGAACAAGCTGATTAACATATAACTTTTCTCCATCCATGCAATGAGCCATCAGTTTCTGCGCATCATTACTTTGCTTCATGAAATCCGCGAAAGAAATTGTAGGATTAAGTTTAGGATGATAAGCCGTTAAAGATTGTTTAACTGCGGAAGTAATCACCTTTTCTAAACGCTCTTCCTTTACAATTTTACGTTCCGAACGATCGCATATAATAGGTGTAATTTCATCAATACCTATTTCAGTAGCTTTTTCTAAAAACCATTCTAAACGATCCATATTTTTAGTTGGCGCTATAGCAATATGCAAATGATGATTGCGCTTTCCAAATTCCTTTTGATGTTTGGTTACCTTGAGCTGAACATTTTTCTTGCCAATTCCAGTTATTTCAGCTTCATATAGACCACCTCTGCCATCAATAAGATGAACGGTATCGCCCAAATTTAAACGTAAAACCTTACTGCAATGCTTGCTTTCTTCCTCATTTAGCGAATAAATGTCTGAAGCGATATCTGGAGTGTAAAAAACATGCATTGGCTAGATTTTTAGTGCGTATCTACCATATCACTTTTATTGATCACCAATTCTAACTTAATGGTTTCAATATTCTGCTCTGTTTTCTTTAAAATGGTGAATAAGTAGCCATAACATTCTTCGCTATCTCCAACTTCTGGAATTTTACCAAAAGCATGAGAGACCAATCCACCTATAGTATCAAAATCTTCATCCTCTGGCAAATCGTGTGGCAAATGTTCATTCACATCGTATACCGTTGCGTATGCATTAATTACAAATTCGGTTTCAGATATTTTTTCAACTGTCGGTTTTTCCTCATCATATTCGTCTTGGATTTCACCAACAATTTCTTCTACAATATCTTCTAGTGTAACCATACCAGCTGTACCACCAAACTCATCAATCACAATCGCAATCTGAATTCTCTTTTGCTGTAATTCGCTCAACAAATCATTAATCTTTTTCGTTTCCGGAACAAAATATGGTTTTCTGATAATGTCATTTAATACCCAATCTTTGTTATTTGCTAACAATGGCAAAACGTCTTTTGCATGGATAATACCGATAATTTTATCAATAATATCATCATAGACTGGCATACGTGAGTAACCTTCTCCAATAATTTTTTGTACAACTTCTTCTTTGGCTGTATTTAACTCTATGCCAGAGATTTTTGTACGTGGCACCATAATGTTTTTAACTACACGTTCGTTAAAATCGAATACGTTTTTAATCAATTCGTGTTCATTATCTTCTAAAGCACCACTTTCTTTGCCTTGGTCAAGTAAGTATTGCAATTCTTCGTTACTATGTAGAGATTCGTGACCACCAGCAGCATTAATACCAAATGGCTTTAAGATAATGGTAGCTAAACCATTTAATGCCCAGATAAATGGTCTAAATACGATGTAAAATACCTGCAATGGAGCAGATACAAACAAAGTTGTTGCAACCGGCCTTTGTATGGCTAAAGATTTTGGCGCAAGTTCTCCAAATACGATGTGCATAATGGTAATCACAGAAAATGCAACAATTGTAGAGGCAGAGCTTACGAATGCATCGCTAATAGTTAAATCGAAACTATTAAACATGTTTAAAAAGACGGTATGCAAAACGCCTTCACCAACCCAACCTAAACCTAGAGATGCTAATGTGATTCCAAGTTGCGTAGCAGCTAAATATCCATCTAAATGATGAACAATGTTTTTTGCCATTTTACCAACTCTACTTCCAGTTTTTGCTTTGATTTCTATTTGTGAAGCCCGAACTTTCACAATTGCGAACTCTGCAGCTACAAAAAAACCATTCAAGAATACTAGAAATAAAGCAAATAGTAAGCGCCAACCTATTGATCCACTTTCTGTATCAGTTGGTGTTACTACCGCTAAAATTGTTGTTGGTACATACCCTGTAAAAGCTGTAAGTACCAACGAGCAAATGGAATCGTAAATCATTAATGTTAAACTCTAAATTTCTTATCGTAAAGCTCAATGCTTTCTTGAATCACTTTATGAGCATATCTAACGCCCAACAAATGCTCAATAGTAACTTGCTTTTCTTCTAATGCTTTGTAATCCTGAAAGAATTTTACAATCTCTTTCATAGTATGCGGAGGCAATTCATGCAAATCGTTAATGTAATTTACCGACATGTCATTTTTTGCAACTGCAATAATTTTATCGTCTTGTTCGCCATTATCTACCATGTGCATTACACCAATAACTTTGGCTTCAATAATAGTCATGGGGTAAACATCTACAGAACATAATACCAATATATCCAACGGATCATTATCATCGCAATAGGTTTGCGGGATAAAACCGTAATTTGCTGGGTACATTACAGACGAAAATAATACTCTATCTAATTTAATCAAATTAGAATCTTTATCAATTTCGTATTTCGCTTTAGATCCTTTAGGAATTTCAATAATTGCATTAACTATTTCTGGCAGGTTGTGACCTGGAGAAACGCTATGCCACGGGTGATGATCGTCTTTCATTTTTCTTCTTCATTCTCGGATTCTTCATCAATACCACTCTTAACAACTCTCTTTTTCACAAAAGTGATAATTAATGGGATGGTGGTAATAACTATAAATCCTATTATTATATAAACCAAATATTCTTCAATTTGTTCGGCAAATCGTTTACCGAGAAAATATCCCAACAAAGTTAAGGAAGCAATCCAAATTATTGCACCTGTAATGTTATAAAGTGCAAATTTTTTGATGTCTAATTTAACGACACCTGCAAAAATTGGCGCAAATGTTCTAACAATTGGAACAAACCTACCCATGATTAAAGCAAAGGCACCCTGTTTTCTGTAATATCGTTCTGCTGCAAGCAAGTATCTCTTTTTAAAAAAGAAGGTATCCTTTCTTTTGTATAAAACCGGCCCCGTTTTTCTTCCAAACCAATAGCCTGTAAAGTTGCCAGAAATGGCAGCGATTACAAGACCTAGTATTAATACAAAAATATTAACATCAAGCTTGCCCGTTGCTACAAACATTCCTGCTAAAAATAATAGATAGTCGCCTGGTAAAAAGAAACCGAAGAATAAACCGGTCTCAGCAAAAATCACAAACATAACAACATAAAAACCACCCTCTTTAAGTAATTTTTCGGGGTCAATAAAATGCTGTAATGAATTCCAGAATTCTTGCATAGTTCAATTATTCGTAAAACTACAAATAATATTCTATATCGTTGAGTTATATCAAATTTAAAATCAAAGATGGATAAACCCCTAATAGCAAGGTAACTATTACAGAAAGTACCAATACAATTTTATACTGCAAAGGCGTATCCAATTCTACTTCAGCTCCTTCTTTAAACCAAATTGCTACAATTACTTTGAAATAATAATAGAAACCTACCAATGCATTTAAAATAGCTATCACAACTAAGGCAACTTGATAGTTTTCCATAACGTTTACAAACATTACATATTTACCAATAAAACCTGCTGTTAATGGAATACCCGCCAAAGAAAGCATAGCCACAGTTAACGTAAAAGCAGCCAATGGATTTTTCTTACCTAAGCCATTAAAGCTATCGATGCTATCGCTACCTGTTTTTTGTTTAACCAGAATTAATACCGCAAAAGCGATGATACTTGCAAAGGTATAAGCTGCAGCATAAACCAATACATTACTTGCAGAATTAGCTGTTAATACTACTAAAGAGAATAATAAGTAACCTGCATGAGAAATACTTGAATAGGCAAGCATTCTCTTAAAGTTTTTCTGATACAATGCAGTAATGTTACCCACACATAAAGTGATGATTACAATGACCATTAATGCTGGCACCCAGAAATCATGTAATGGCTCAAATGCACCTGCAAACAATCTTAAAAATGCGGCAAAACCAGCAGTTTTAACCACCGTAGACATAAATGCTGTGATTAAAGATGGAGAACCTTCATAAACATCTGGTGTCCAGAAGTGGAAAGGTGCAGCACCAACTTTAAAGCAAAGGCCTATCATAATTAAAATTAACCCTGGATAAAATAATGGTGATACAGATTTTACATTATCAACCAAATATTGTTGAATAACTGTGATATCAAAAGATCCTGTTGCACCATAGATTAGAGTGATACCGAATAACAAAAATCCAGTAGAAAATGCACCCATCAAGAAGTATTTTAAGGATGCTTCATTAGAGGCAAAATTAAGCTTACGGATACCCGCAAGGATGTATAAACTTACCGACATGATCTCTACACCTATAAATAACATCGACATGTTTTGGTAAGAAACCATAATCGTGATGCCACATAATGCAAAAAGTATCAGTGTAAAATATTCAGCAACGTTATCGCTGCCCTCAGCAAAGTAGTTTTTTGTTAAAAGAAATATAAATAAACTTCCAATAATTGATATTGCAGAAAATGCAAGGGCAAAATTGTCCATTAACATCATGCCATAATAAGTTGTTGGATTGTTCCAAGAAATAGCTACAAAGCCTAAAGATACAAGCAGACCAACCAATGTTAGGGGAAGCAAAGCTTTTTTAGCTTTGAACAAACCTGCATAAAGTACTACTAAAGCCGTAACGGCAATGGTTATAATAATGTTCATGTCTTAGTTTACCCCTGTTAGTTTTTGATTTACTTGTTCTAATAATTGTTGTACCGCTGCTTCTGATAAGTGTAAAATTGGTTTAGGATAAACGCCCATAACCACTACCAATACGCAAATGGTATACAATACTACTTTCTCTGTTCCTTTGATGTCTGTAAAAGTTAATGTCAGCTCGTTAGTTCCGCCCAACATTACTTTTTGATACATCCTAAGCATATACACAGCACCGAAAATAATGGTTAAACCTGCGATTGCACCTAGCCAAATGCTATGGTTGTATACACTATATAATAATAAAAATTCGCCTATAAAACCATTTGTTCCTGGCAAGGCTACAGTTCCTAATACAATGATTAAAAAAACAATTGCTAATTGAGGGGCAACTTTTGCTAAGCCACCTAGCTCTTCAATTTTATTCGTTTTTAGGCGAGATGAAATAATATCTAATACGAAGAATAAACCTACTACATTAATACCATGACTTAACATCTGTACCATTACACCTTGCATACCTTGCGTATTTAAAGTGAAAATACCAGCTGCAATTAAACCAACGTGAGCGATCGATGAATATGCTACTAACCTCTTAGCATCCTTTTGTGTAAAGGCAATTAGTGATGCATAAACAATACCAATTACGGAAAGTATCATCGCAACACAAATCCAATCATTTACACCTTGTGGTACAATTGGCAATAACCATCTGATTACTCCGTAAATACCCATTTTTAGCATAATACCCGATAACAACATTGTTCCCGGAGCAGGAGCTTCTGTATAGGTATCTGGTTGCCAAGTATGGAAAGGGAAAATTGGCATCTTAATGGCAAAAGCAATAAAGAAAGCCCAGAATACCCAACCTTGTTGATATGAATCTAAGTTTAATGCATAAAATGCATTGATATCAAAATTGTTTGCAGGATTTTGTAGATACAAGTAAATTATACCTAATAACATGAAAAGTGAACCGGCAATAGTGTAAACAAAAAATTTCATGTTTACTTTGATACGATCTTTTCCACCCCACATGGCACAAATAAAATAGATTGGAATTAATGCTGCTTCCCAACCAATGTAGAATAAAAAGCCATCCAAAGCCGTAAATACCAATAGCAACCCGCTTTGCATAAATAACATTAATGCATAAAAAGCATTGGCATTTTTGTATTCGTGTTTAAAGCTAGCTAAGATGATCAAAGGCATTAAAACGTTAGTTAAAATTACCGTAATCATGCTAATTCCATCAATACCTACATGGAAGTTGATCCCTAATTGCTGTATCCAAGGATAATTTACTGCAAATTGTGTAGTAGCATCTGGAGTAAATTGGGTCAATAATCCAATTGTAACGCAAAGCGATATAAGTGCAAAGCCCAATGCACTTATTTTAGCAGCACCACCCTTAATAAAAGAAGTGATGATTGCTCCTGCTAGCGGTAAAAATATGAGTAGTAAAAGTTCCATTTATATTTGTTGAACCGAATTAACCGATATATAAAAAAGTATACAATAACAAAGCGACGATACCAAATACCATCATAAAGATATAAAAGCCAACATTACCTGACTGTAGTAAACGTAAGCCCTTACTACCTTCAGTAGCTGTCCAGCCTAATCCATTAACCAAACCATCGATTAATTTTTTATCGATAATGCGGTAGAAAAATTTAGAAAAAGCATCCAATGGTTTTGTAATGATGGCTTCATAAATCTCATCCAAATAAAACTTATTGTAAGAGATCTTAGCTAATAATGAACGAGGAGCTTCATCAGCTACAGGCACATGTGCATTCTTCACATATTTGGTATAAGCATAAATTGTTGCTATTACAGCAGCCAAAACAGATACACCCATTAATGCATATTCAGTTGTATGATCTAAAGTTAACTCATGATGTGCAATACCTGCTCCGCTTAACCAATGTGCTAGCCATTCATTACCACCAAAAACATGTGGAATATTGATAACACCACCAATTGCCGCTAAAACAGCTAATACAATTAATGGGAAAGTCATTGTTTTTGGAGATTCATGAATGTGTTCTTCTGTATGATGTGTTCCACGGTATTTACCGAAGAAAGTTAAATACATCATTCTGAACATATAAAATGCAGTAAGGAACGCAGTTAATAAACCTATAGCCCAAAGCACTTTATTTTCTTGATAAGCGTGTGCTAAAATTTCGTCTTTAGAGAAGAAACCTGAAAATGGTGGTATTCCAGCAATGGCAATTGTACCAATCATCATTGTAGCAAAAGTAATTTTCAGCTTAGATTTCAATCCGCCCATGTGTCGCATATCTTGCTCATGATGCATCGCATGAATTACAGAACCTGCACCTAAGAATAACAATGCTTTGAAAAATGCATGAGTTAATACGTGGAAGAATGACCCTGTATAAGCACCAACACCTAGACCTAAAAACATATATCCCAATTGAGATACGGTTGAATAAGCCAGTACTTTTTTAATATCTGTCTGGGTTAAGGCGATGATTGCTGCAATTAAAGCAGTTGCTGTACCAACAATGGCGATTAAAGTTTGTGTATCAGGAGCTAAATCGAATAATACGCTCGAACGGGCAATCATATAAATACCTGCCGTTACCATCGTTGCTGCGTGGATTAACGCAGATACTGGTGTTGGACCAGCCATTGCATCTGGCAACCAAGTAAATAATGGCAATTGTGCCGATTTACCACAAGCACCGATGAATAATAAGATGGTAATTAGCGTAATTGTTCCAGCACCAGGCATCATCGAAGCTGCTTGAGGAAATACTTTTGCAAACTCTACGCTGCCAAAAGTATTGAAGATTAAGAACACACCTAAAAGGAAACCTAAATCTCCAATTCTATTCATTACAAATGCCTTTTTAGCTGCACTTGCGTAATTGCTATTGGTATACCAGAAACCGATTAACAAATAAGAACATAAACCTACGCCTTCCCAACCAATAAACATTACGATGTAGTTTGAACCCAAAACCAATATCAACATGAAGAAGATAAATAGGTTTAAGTAAGCGAAGAATTTTCCGAAACCAGCATCATCATGCATATAACCTACAGAATAAATATGGATTAAAAATCCAACTCCTGTAATGATCAATAGCATAATCGCACTTAAAGGATCGTATAAAAATGAAAGTGGAATGTGTAAATTACCAGCACTGATCCAATCGAAAAGATCGATAGTGAATTGTTTTTGAGAGCCAGTACCCAATTCAAAAAACATTGCAATGCTTAATACAAAAGAAGCTAATATTACACCACTGCCAATTATGCCAACAAGGCTTTTGCTAAATGTATTTCTGCCTAGGCCATTAATTACAAATCCTAAAAGCGGAAGCAAAGGAATTAACCAAAGTAAACTATTTATCATCTTCTATATAATTACCACTTAAGGCGATTTAACACATTAATATCTATCGACTGCGTATTTCTGTAAACCATTACAATAATTGCTAGTCCTACGGCTACCTCAGCTGCTGCCAAAGCCATAATAAAAAACACAAAAACTTGTCCTGATGGATCGTTATGATGTACCGAGAAAGCTGTTAACAACAAATTCACAGAATTTAACATCAATTCTACCGACATAAAAATCACAATTGCATTTCTACGGGTTAAAACACCTACTACTCCAATTGTGAAGATAATTGCACTTAACCAGATGTAATGGTTTAGTGGAACGGTTTGCATGGTTGAAGTTAAATTATCCATTCGTTTTTTCTTCTTTTTTAGTTAGTAATACTGCGCCAACCATTGCTGTTAACAATAAAATTGATGACAATTCAAATGGTAACATAAAAGGACCAAATAATTCTTTACCTAAGTTTTTAACTAGACCTAAGTTTGGGTTTTGCAACACCAAAGGGCTGTTGATAGAAACTGCTTTTAATGAACCTACAAGGGTTACAATTAAACAACCTCCAGCAATTACACCCAAAATTTTAACCCATCCTGATTTATTAGGCTCATTTTCTTTGTTTAAGTTCAACAACATCAGTACAAACAGGAATAATACCATGATGGCACCCATGTAAACGATGAAGTTTACAACAGCTAAAAATTGTGCGTTCAAAAGCACATAATGAACTGTAAAAGTAAAAAAGGTAAGAATCAGATATAAAACACTATGAATTGGATTTTTTGCAAAAATCACCATCAAAGAGAAAATGATACTTAATGTTGCTACGAAATAGAATACTGATGTACCCATTAATTTTCTTTTGTTTAGTTATTAACCGCCACGTCATTGCGAGGCACGAAGCAATCTCATTCGTTAAAGTCCATTGCTTTAGGATTGCTTCGTTCCTCGCAATGACGACTGTATTTCTTATTTTACCTCCAAAGGAGCTTCAACCAATTTATCTTTCCCGTAAATAAAATCTTTACGCAAATAATCAGAAGGAACAATTGGTCCATCTAAATAAATAGCTTCTTTAGGGCAAGCCTCTTCACACAAACCACAGAAAATGCAACGTAACATGTTGATCTCATAAACTGCAGCATATTTTTCTTCGCGATATAATTCCTTTTCTTCTGGTTTACGTTCTGCAGCAATCATGGTAATTGCTTCTGCAGGACATGATAATGCACATAAACCACAGGCTGTACAACGCTCTCTTCCTTCTTCATCTCTTTTTAAAGAATGCATTCCTCTCCAATTGATAGAAAATTCACGTTCTACCTCAGGATATCTTACGGTTGCGCTTTTCTTAAAAAAGTGGCTCATTGTAGTACCTAAACCTTTAACAATTGCAGGCAAATACATGCGTTCTGCAAAATTAAGTGGTTTTTGTTCTAGTACTTTTTTCTTATTACTTAATGATTCCATAGCTCTCTCCTAAAAATTTTTAACAGCGATAACAATACCTGTAATCACAATATTGGCAATTGCCAAAGGGATTAATCCTTTCCAACCTAAATTCATCAATTGATCGTAACGGAAACGAGGGATTGTCCAACGTACCCACATAAAGAAAAAGATGAACATAAATATTTTCAAAAACAATACAGCTGTACCGATAAGTGGTGCTGCAATTGGTCCTACTTGTGTAGCTACCCATTCCATACCTGGATAATTGTAACCACCAAAATATAAGGTTGCCATTACTGCAGATGATACAAACATGTTGATATATTCCGCAAATAGGTAAAAACCTAATTTCATTGATGAATACTCTGTATGATAACCACCGATAAGCTCAGTTTCACACTCTGGCAAATCGAATGGAGCACGGTTAGTTTCTGCAAAAGAACATACCATGAAAATTAGGAAACCTAAGGGTTGATACAATACATTCCATCTCCACTCATGCTGTTGTTCTACAATTTCACGTAAGCTTAAACTGTTTGTAACCAACAAAAGGGCGATAATAGATAAGCCCATTGCTACCTCGTAACTGATGTTTTGAGATGCTGCTCTAATGGCACTTAACAATGAATATTTGTTGTTAGAAGCCCAACCACCAATCATTACACCATAAACACCCAGAGAAACTACACCAAAAATATACAATACACCAACATTGATATCTGTAACCTGTAATGGAATAATTCTTCCATCCACATTTAAGTCTTGCCCCCAAGGAATAACCGCTGTACCTATACAAGCACAAAGCATGGCTAAACCCGGACCAACCATAAATAACCATTTACTAGCGTGAGAAGGAATAATTTCTTCCTTCATAAACATCTTCAATCCATCGGCTAATGGCTGTAAAATACCAAATGGACCAGCTCTATCCGGACCTAAACGATCTTGCAAAAAGGCAGCTACTTTACGTTCTGCGTAAGTAGAATACATCGCTATTACCAAACTAATGGCAAATAACGCCGTAACCAGCACAAATTTTTCTATTACAAAATTAATATCCATTAGAATTTAGTGCTTTTTTCTAGTTCAACTTTATTTGCTTGCTGCAAAGCAGGATTTTCTTTAATAACCGGTAAAGGTTTAAATGTTTCGTAATGGTTTGATGCAATTACCGAAGTATCTGGAATGTGTGTTGGGTGCTCAATTGTCCAATCAGAAGTGGCTTTTTTATCAAAACGACATTCGTTACAGATAAATTCTTCGACCTCACCAAATTGATCTTTACGAGCCGTAACACGTAAAACATCTGCTCCTTTGTACCAAAGTGTTACTTTACCATTACACTTTTCGTGGTCGCAATTTCTATGTGCATCAACAGGTTTAGTAAACCAAACTCTATTTTTAAATCTAAATGTTTTATCCGTTAATGCCCCTACCGGACAAACATCAATTACGTTTCCAGAGAAATCGTTATCAACTGCTGCTTGGATATAAGTAGAAATTTCAGAATGATCACCACGGTTTAAGATACCATGAACTCGTTTATTTGTAATCTGATCTGCTGTAAACACACAACGGTAGCACAAAATGCAACGGTTCATGTGCAACTGAATTTTATCACCGATGTCTATTCTTTCGAAAGTACGGCGCTCAAATTCGTATCTGGTTTTTTGCAAACCATGTTCGTAACCTAAATTCTGTAAATCACATTCCCCTGCTTGGTCACAAACTGGACAATCTAAAGGGTGGTTGATCAATAACATCTCTACCACACCACTTCTTGCCTCTAATACCTCTGGCGAAGTGATATTTTGTACTTCCATGCCATCCATAACCGTAGTACGGCAAGATGCAACCAATTTAGGCATAGGACGAGGATCTTTTTCAGAACCTTTGCTCACCTTAACGATACAAGTACGGCATTTACCGCCGCTACCTTCTAACTTAGAGTAATAGCACATTGCAGGCGGAACAATGTCACCCCCAATTTGCCTTGCAGCATTGAGAATACTTGTACCCGGTGCTACTTCTACCGTGATCCCATCTATGGTAACTTTCATTAAATCAGCCATGATTAAGAATTATCCTGTTTAACTTCTTCAACTTTTTTCTCTATCGGAACAGCATAATTGGCCAAGCCATAATTGCTGCTTAAGCTTTTAACTGGCTCTTTAACGTGCCATTCAAACTCATCTCTAAAATGTCTAATTGCACTTGCAACTGGCCAAGCCGCTGCATCGCCCAACGGACAAATTGTATTTCCCTCTATCTTTTTAGACACATCAACCAATAAGTCAATATCGCTCATTTTGCCGTGTCCATATTCTAATCTATGTAATACTTTTTCTAACCAACCTGTACCTTCGCGACATGGAGAACATTGTCCGCAACTCTCATGGTGATAGAAACGAGCAAAATTCCAAGTATTTCTAACAATACATTGATCTTCATCAAAAGCGATGAAACCGCCCGAACCCATCATCGTTCCGGTTGCAAAACCACCTTCAGAAAGCGATTCGTAACTCATTAAGCGAGGCTCGCCGTTAGCATATTTTAAAGTTAGGTTTGCTGGTAAAATTGGCACTGATGAACCCCCAGCTACGGTAGCTTTTAGTCTTTTGCCATTGGCGATACCACCGCAATATTCATCAGAATAGATAAATTCCTCCACTGGCAAACCTAATTCAATTTCATAAACACCTGGTTTTACCAAGTTTCCAGAAGCCGATATTAATTTGGTACCTGTACTTCTACCGATACCTACTTTCGCATACTCATCGCCACCATCATTAATAATTGGCACAACTGCAGCAATAGATTCAACATTATTAACTACTGTTGGACAACCATATAAACCAGCGATTGCCGGAAATGGTGGTTTAATACGAGGATTTCCTCTTTTACCTTCTAATGATTCTAACAAAGCAGTTTCTTCTCCGCAAATGTAAGCACCACCGCCAGGTTGTACGTACAATTCTAAATCGTAACCTGTTCCTAATATATTTTTACCCAAAAATCCGGCAGCTTTAGCTTCAGCAATTGCTTTTTCTAAGATACGGATTTGAGGCATCATTTCTCCACGAACGTAGATATAAGATGTTTTGGCACCAAGAGCGAAACTTGAAACAATCATTCCCTCAATTAAAGCATGAGGAATGTAAGTCATCAAATACCTGTCTTTAAAAGTTCCAGGTTCAGACTCATCAGCATTGCATACCAAATAACGGGCAACACCTTCTGGCTTAGCCAAAAAACTCCATTTCATCCCGGTAGGGAAACCTGCGCCACCACGACCGCGTAAGCCAGACTTTTTAACCTCTTCCACTACTTCATCAGGAGTTAAAGTTTTCAAAGCTTTTTCTACGGCACGATAACCACCTTTTTGGCGGTAAACTTCTAGCGTGTTAATGCCAGGTATGTTGATATGTTCTAGTAATAGTTTACGTCCCATTATTTCTTGCGTAAATCATCTATTAATTGATCAACCGATTGCTCAGTTAAGTTTTCATAGAAAGTATATTCTGGACCGATCTGTAATACTGGAGCAAAACCACATGCTGCTAAACATTCTACACCTCTCCAGCTAAATAAACCATCTGCAGTAACTTCGCCTTCTTTAACACCAAGTTTACTTTCAATATGATCCATTATTTTTTCTGCCCCAACTAAACAACAAGGTCCAGTACGGCAAACTTCTAATACATATTTTCCTTTTGGTTGTAAAAAGTACATGCTATAAAAAGATGCAACTTCATACACTTCAATTGGTTCTATACTTAAATATTCAGCAACTTTATCCATTGCAGCGGGACTAGTCCACTCAAATTCTGCTTGTACCAAATGTAAAATAGGTAGCAAAGCTGATTTTTGTTTTCCTGCCGGATAACGTTTAACAATCTCATCAAACTTCTCAATTAAAGCCAATGAAAATTCTACAGGTTGTGTTTCTTCTACTTTAAGCATCTAATTCTCCTGCAATAATGTTCATGCTACTCATGTTAATGATGGCATCTGATAACAGCATACCTTCACTCATTTTGGCAAACATTGAATAATTAATAAAACTAGGTCTTCTAAAATGTAAACGATAAGGTGTTCTACCTCCATCATTTATCAAATAAAAACCAAGTTCTCCATTACCACCTTCTACAGCGTGATAAACTTCTGCTTTTGGTGCATCAATTTCGCCCATCACAATTTTAAAGTGATAGATCAATGCTTCCATATTGTTATAAACTTCTTCTTTTCCTGGTAAGTAAAATTCTGGCACATCAGCGTGGAAAATACCTTTTGGTTCAGACTTTAATTTCTCTAAAGCTTGTTCAATGATGCGAACACTTTGCCACATTTCTTCATTACGCACCAAATAACGATCATAGATATCGCCACTTGTACCTACTGGAATCTCAAAATCAAAATCTTGATAAGATGAATATGGCTCACTCACACGAACATCATAATCGACACCTGTTGCACGTAATAACGGACCAGTCCATCCGAAACTTAAGGCAGTTTCTTGAGTTACTTCGGCAACGCCAGCAGTACGGTCAAGGAAAATACGGTTACGGTTCAACAAACTTTCGAATTCTCTTAATGCTACAGGAAATTCTTTTAAAAATTTATTGATCTTCGCAAATGCGATATCATTAAAATCTCTTTCTAAACCACCAATACGACCAATGTTTGTCGTTAAACGAGCACCACAAATTTCTTCGTAGATTTCGTAAATATGCTCTCTAAATTGGAATAAATAAAGGAAAGTTGTAGTAGCACCAGTATCTTGAGCAATAATGGTATTGCAAATGATATGGTCTGAAATCCTTGCCAATTCCATGATAATTACACGTAGGTAATCAACACGCTTAGGGATTTGGATATTCAATAATTTTTCTACCGTCATGTGCCATCCCATGTTATTAATTGGAGATGAGCAATAGTTTAAGCGGTCTGTTAATGGCGTTATTTGATAGAACGGACGATGTTCAGCAATTTTTTCAAATGCCCTGTGGATGTATCCGATAGTAGAAACACCGCTTACAATACGCTCGCCGTCTAATTGCAATACGTTTTGGAAAACACCGTGTGTAGCAGGGTGAGTTGGACCTAAGTTTAAGGTCACCAATTCGCTCTGCGGATCGTTATCTGTATATACTGGTTGATTGTGCTTCATGTGTTATCTACCAAAGTATTCGTCTTTTTTATCAACTCTGTTTGGATCTTCTAAAGGATATTGCTTAAGCATCGGGTGCACGCCTAAATCATCCATATTTAAAATCCTTCTCAAATCAGGATGTCCTTCAAACTTAACTCCAAAAAAATCATAGGTTTCTCTTTCCATCCAGTTTGCTGAGTTCCACAAAGTGGATGCCGTAGGAATGGTAGGATCATTTTCATGAATAAATACCTTAACTCGCGTTCTAATGCCACTTACCATGCTATGTAAATGATAAACAACAGCTATCTGATTTTTTTCTGGATAATGAACCGCTGTTAAATCGGTAAGGAAATTAAAGTTGACCTTTCCATTCTCCTTCATAAAAGATAAAACATCAATAATTCTATCTTTAGTGGTAGAAAAAGTTAGCAATCCGTAAGGTTCTGTAACATCAAAAAGTTGCTCGCCGAATTTTTCGCCTAGCAAATCAATGATTTCTGTATTTGTTGCTTTAGCCATTAGTCAATTCCGTAAGAAGCCAACATTTCTTTATACTGATCCGAGTGTCTTCTTCTGCCCGATTCATTCTTTACCAACTCTTGGATTTTACCAAAACCATCTAAAATAGCTTCTGGACGAGGAGGACAACCTGGAACATATACGTCCACAGGAATGATCTCATCAATACCTTGTAAAACAGAATAAGTATCAAAAATACCTCCGCTAGATGCGCAGGCACCAACAGCAATAACCCAACGAGGTTCTGCCATTTGCAGGTAAACTTGCTTAAGTACAGGCCCCATCTTTTTAGCGATAGTACCCATTACCATTAACAAATCTGCCTGACGAGGAGAAAAGCTCAACCGTTCCGAACCAAAACGACCAAAATCGTAATGAGAACCCATGGTAGCCATAAATTCGATACCGCAACAAGATGTAGCAAATGGCAAAGGCCATAACGAATGTGAACGTGCCAAACCAATCACCTTATCTAAAGATGTAGCAAAAAAGCCTGAGCCTTCTATGCCCGGAGGCGCATCTACTATATTAATTTCACTCATGTTCTTAAACAAAAAATGCCTATTCCTAATAGAGAATAAGCAACAAATTTACATTTTTTAACACTAAATAGCTTAAGGGATTGGCATTTAGAACCTTTCTAAATAAGTTTTGAATTGCGAGTTGAAAGTTGAGATACATTTCAAACTCCAACCTAAATAATCCAAGCTCAACTATGCCCAGTCTAATGCCTTTTTCTTTAGCACATAGATAAAGCCTAATAATAAAGTACCCATAAAAATAAACATCTCGATTAAGCCATTCCAGCCTAATTCTTTAAAGTTTACAGCCCAAGGATACATGAAAATAACCTCTACATCAAATAACACAAATAGTATGGCTACTAAAAAGTATTTAATAGAGAAAGGCTGACGAGCATTACCTACAGATTTTACACCAGCCTCGAATGTAGAAAGTTTATCTTTTGTTTTACGAGCAGGGCCTAAAAAATGCGTAGCGAATAGGGTTACTACCACAAAACCTAACGCAACAATTACTTGAAATATAATAGGTAAAAAATCTTGAGCCGAACTAGCAGTTTCCATAGTAAAATTATTTTGGACAAAAATAAAAGAAAAAGGCAGGATTACAAACCCTGCCTTTTGTTTTATGAGTATTAAGAACTATTATTTCTTAATTGGTGCTTTTTTAGCTGGTGCTGGAGTGTTCAAAACTTTTAAGTTATCAGCCGCATAAGCATTTGCTGGATCGATCGCCAAAGTTTTACCGAAATATTCTTTCGCTTTTTCTTTATCAATGCCTGACGCGATATAACCCATATAGTTATAAGCCTCCACTAAACCCCTTACAGTTGCAGGAGCAGTTGCTTTTTCAGGTTTATCTACCGTTACCATTTTAACATATTGTTCATAAAATGGAATAGCTAAGCCTTTTTGTACCTCTTTATTATCAATAGCATCTAATGCTTTTGCGATCTTAGCTCTGTAGAGCACAGCACCCTCTGTCTCTGGAGCTAATTCAAGCAAGGAAACGAATGCACTATCAGCATCTGCTAACCTAACTTTATCTGTACCATTAGCGGCTGCATAGTTAGCAGTACCATAGTAAAAATAGTTTGTACCTCTTTGAGGATTTTTAGCGTTAGCATCGATTACCGTTTTATATAACTGAGCAGCTTTTATCCAATTTCTATTGGTAAAATATTTAAGACCAACAGCTGCTAATTCTTGAGCATTATTAGAATCTAATTCTACTGCCTTTGCAATATTGATTGCTGCTAAACTATCGTTACTCATTCCTAAATATGCTTTACCTAAGTATAAGTAATCTTTATCTAAAATACGGGCAGCATCTTGCTTTCTAGCAAATAACTCTTCCATACTTTTTACACCTTGTTGGAAATTTTTATTCTCAACAGCAGAGTATCCACGTAAACGTGTTACCAAAAACATTTTTGGATTAGTAGGCTCAGCATTTAGGGTAGCCAATTCTTTTTCTAAAGTTGCAAAATCGTTAGCATAAACTAAGAATTGAGCGTAACGAATACGAGAATCAAAAGATTTATCAGTTAAATCTAAATATTTTCTGTAGTTAGCTAAAGATTCGTTTCTTTTAGCTTCTGCAGTAGCTGGATCTGCACGAGACCACTGTTGTTCATTTTCTGAAAGCTCACGATATGCCGGTCCATAGTTTGGATCGATAGCGATTGCTTTTTGAATTTGAGCTTCAGCATCCGGGAAAGAGAATGCTTGTTTATACATTCTACCAATTTGAACAATTGCACGTGTAGAATTTGGATTGATATCAGTTACTCTTAAATAATTTTGATACGCTTCTGTATTTTTACCTGTTTGCATCGCATAATAATCAGCAAGCGCCATAAACGTTTCTGGATCTTTATCTTTTGCATCTAACTCATCTGCTTTTTGCAAATTTGGCAATGCTGCAGCAAAATCTGGTTTTGGTTGATCTAAATAAGCTCTACCAATATATAAATAGGTTTGATAGTCTTTTTTACCTATCTCTAAGGCTTTATCAAAATTTGTTTTTGCTGATGTAGGGTTGTTAGCTACCAAATCTGCGTGACCTAAGCCCACAAAATTTAATGCATTTTTAGGATCGGCAGTTGTTCCATTGGTATAAATCAATCTTGCAGAATCTATATCATCATTTTTTAAATACACATTACCTAAGAAAAAATAATTCTCACCGTCTTTTGCATTAGAGCTAGTCAATGTTTTAAGCATTGAGGTAGCTTTTTGATACTGTTCTGCATCGATAGCTTTCTTCGCGTCCGCTAAACTTTGAGCAAATGTGGCAGCACCCATCATTACTAAACCTAAAGTTAAGGTTATTGCTTTCTTAATCATTTTCATTGTCATCATTTGTTTAAATAGAAATACTTTTGTTGTGCCTAAAGTTTGGTTCTGCTACAGCAAACGTAATTTCATTAGTTTAATTGTAATTAATTCGTGGTTTTTAAGTTAAATTCCCTAGAGAGCATCTTATGCGGACCTAGTCCAGACTTGAGCACGATTAACTGTCCACGAGGACTAGTTAACCAATTTGCAAATCCCGTGCCTAAACCATCTCTGCCCTCGCAATTTATGATATAAATATTTCTTAAAAAAGGATAATCTCCATTTATTAAATTATTTTGTGTGGGTTTATAGAACGCATCGCCACCTTTTTTGCCTTCTATGTTCTTTACACCCATTATTTTAATCTTAGATAAAGATGACAAAATTTCTTCGTTACTATCCAATAACCAATTTACACCTACAACACCGATATAATCTTTATGTTCTGCAACATACTTAATTACATCACTATTTGTTTTCAAAGTATACACACCATTTTCAGGTAATTTGTCAACATTCGCAGAGTCTTTAAAATATCTTATTGTACTTGAATAAGCATTATCAAAAACCAATTTCTTATCCCCTTTTCCTTTACCCTTCATGATGTCAAATACTTCATTTGCAGTTATATTTGAATCAATATTAGCTACATTAGTAATTAATGCAATACCATCAATTGCAAAACGATCGGTATATATGGGTATTTTTTTGTGGCTATAATATTGTTCCTCGGCTGGTTTTAACATTCGAGATAAAATAATCACCTGTACTTTACCATTTAAAAGATCTGGTAAAATTTTATTTTCATTTCCTAAGATGGTAGTCACTGTAGCGTCTGGGTAGTCACTTTTAAATACAGTAATTTGATCATCCAAAACACGATCGAAAGATTCATCAACCAATATTGTAGTGGTTCCTGAAGTTCTCGTTTCTACAACAGCACCTTTTTTAGTTCCCCTTTTGCAAGCTACTAAGGCCAACAAAATAAAAACGAAACTTAGTTTTCTCATTATTCGTTATCGTTTTGTTTAGTTAACCTACTAAATCTTATTCCCGCATATACTACTAAAAGTATAGCGAAGGCAATCCTATATTTAGCAGGGAATTTTTCATCGTCTAACGACAACATGTCGCTAAAAAAAACCAATATGATTCCTAATGAAAGGAAAATTAAAATCATGAAAGCCCCTAAAATAAACAGAAATCGCTGTTGAGGCGATTTCTGTTTTAAAAAATTCGAATTGAACATGTATGGCAATTAATTTCCTAAGCTAAACTTGATTGGAATATTATATTTTACACGTACAGGTTTACCATTTTGCATACCTGGGTTCCAACGTTTCGACAATTTTAATACTCTAATTGCTTCTTCATCTAAACCATATCCCAATTTTCTAGTTACACTAGGTTCTGTTAATGATCCATCTTTTTCAATTGTAAAAGACACTAAAACACTGCCCTGAATGTTATTATCTGCAGCTAATTGAGGGTATCTCAATGCGCTACTGATAGCAGCATAAAACTTATCCATACCACCTGGATATTGAGGTGGATTTTCCATACTTTGGAAGTTATACACTTGTGTATCTTCTACAACCACTGCTTGCTTCGGACCTTCACCTGGGGTAACGATTTGTACAATATCTGCAGTTGGATCACCTTCCATTGTTTTTTGTCCTGGAGAAGCAACTTTTAGTTCTTCTAACTTTGGTGGTTCTTCATCACGCACCTCGTTATCTGGCTTTACCACTGGAGGAGGGAATTTAATCTGATCCTCTTTTGGTGGTGGTGGCTCAACTGGTGGTGGTGTTTTCACCTCTGGGTTAATCGGCGGTGCCTCAGCAATCACCATTTCTACAACCTTTTCGGGAGGTGGCTCTGGCAATATACCTGCAATCAAAGCGTAAATTCTAGGCGCTAAGAAAAGCAATATAAATACAGCCGATGCAATAAATAATGATTTGGTTGTGTTTGCGGCACTTCTTTGACGAAGCTCATAAGCTCCATAACTTTTGTTTTTTTTCGCAAATACAACATCAAGCCATTCTCTATTAAATAAATCTATTTTAGATCCAAACATAACTTAATATTTTAATTGTGTATTATTTTTTAATAAATCCCAGCGGCCTTCATTGCAGCTTTTTCGCTTTCTTGTAAATTTCTAGGATCATCATCTACTGCTGGAGCCATAATATTAGTTTTAGTAATATTTAACAGATCCATTATGTCAACAAAATTTTTGTAAGTTGCACCGTCAGTAGGTCTGATAATAACAATAAGATCTTTACCAGTAGCGTCCTTAACTGCTTTTTTGTTGTTTAACAATGATTGCTGAACACCAGAGAAACCCTCAATGGTAGGCTCTGATTTGCCTGCCAATCCCATGTACCACATTACTTTATTGTTTTTGCCTAATAAGATAGTCATGGTTTGAGATTCGCGTAACTCAATTTTATTATCCTTATTTTTTTCATCTTTGTCGGGTTTAGCAATATCCATTGCTAATGGTTTTGATAAAGATGTGGTTAACATAAAGAACGTAATTAACAAAAATGCTAAATCAACCATCGCGGTTAAATCTACACGTGTAGATTGTTTTTTACTTCTTACTTTGCCACCTTTACCGCCCCCGCTGGAGGTATCTAATTCTGCCATGTCTTATTTTATTTAGCAGCCTCGGCTGATGTGATTAAACTAAATGTATTAATTTTTTGTCTTTGAAGTACATCAACTACTTTTCTAATAGCTGGATATTCTTCTTCGGCGTCTCCCTTGATACTAATGTGCATTTTAGCTTGATGTAATTCAGCAACTGCATTTCTAGCTTCCAGAATCCATCTACTCAGTTCTCCGTTAGCAGTAGAATCTGCTGTGGGAATACCAGATTGGATACCAGATTTGGTACGCTCTTCGCCATTCATGGCAAGAAACTGTTTAAGATTACCAAACGGAACACCAAATGAAGAAACAACTTGAAAACGTTTCAATTCTCCTTCTGTAAAGTTAACTCCGTATTGCGATCCCATTTTTTGCAGTGCCAGCTTTTTAACGTCCTGGCCAATAATCTCGATGAAAACTTTTCCTTTACCAATGGTCAAAATTGTCAAGTCTTTATCTGGCACTTTGAAAGATACCGTAGACGACGGGATTTTTACATCCAGTGGATCTGCTTGACGTGAAGTTGCCGTTAAGATAAAGAAAGTTAACAGCAAGAAAGCCACATCGCACATTGCGGTCATGTCTACTGCGGTACTCTTTCTTGGAACTTTTACTCTAGGCATAATATAAAAATTATAATATTTTAATTAATGATGTTAATTCTTCCGGTTTTCCATAAAGCCGGTAAAAAAAAATTAAAATAATTTTTATTTATGTGTACTAGCGTAAGTTTGGATGATGCTGAAACCTGCTTCATCGATAGCATAAGTTAATTTATCGATTTTAGAAGTTAAGATGTTATACATGATAATCGCTACAGTTGAAGTACCGATACCTGTTGCTGTATTGATCAAAGCCTCAGAAATACCAGTTGCTAATGCTGCTTGATCTGGTGCACCTGAGTTAGCCAAACCACCGAATGCCTTGATCATACCTGTTACTGTACCTAATAGACCCATTAACGTACCAACTGATACCAAAGTAGCAATGATGGTTAAGTTTTGCTCTAACATTGGCATTTCCAATGAAGTAGCTTCTTCGATATCTTTTTGGATAGCTAAACATTTTTGATCTGTATCCATGTTCTGCTCAACTTCCATTTCGCTGTATTTTTTCAAACCAGACTTAATTACATTAGCTACAGAACCTTCTTGTTTATCACACTCTGCTGAAGCAGCTGCAATGTTGTTAGAAGCTAAAAGTGATTGGATTTTTTTAACGAAAGAATCCAAACTTCCTTTACCTGTTGCTTTACCAATAACGATAAAACGCTCAATCGAGAAAACGAACACCATTAAAAGCATACCCATCAAAATTGGCACAATGAAACCACCTTTGTAAGCCATACCACCATAATTAGCTTGAAGTGGCATAAAACTGTGAGTATCCTCGTTATAAAATGCTAATGAAAGACTACTGTTAGCTTTTGCGATTTCTGCTGGAACGTTAAAGTTAGACGGCTTGCCTAATACAAAAATAAATAGTGCTACCCCGATAAGGATACAAATTGGAATTACAAGAGTTGCAAATAAATTAGATGCAGTAGAAGAACTCTCTTTTTTAACTGTTGTTGGTTTTGGTGCGTTTGCCATTTTTTTTTAATTTTTTAGTTTTAGTACTTGTTTTTAAATTTAGATAAAATATTTAAATTATTTATAGTAATACACACAACGTTTTTTTTATAACTAATTGTTGCGTTAACAAATTTATAAATTGATTTTAAATTACAAATTAAATAATCGTTACACAATTAATTCGTTACGTTGAGTCCTCATCTTTAATTGGACAAAAGGTGCATAACCAAAAAAGATTGCCCCTGTCGAGACAATCTTTCACAATTAAAACTAAAAAATTAATTAAAAACAAATTTTAAGCAAAAAAAATACATTAAAACGCATTTTCAACAACTTTTGGAAGTGCATTTTTGATTTCTTGGCTAGCAAAGTCTTCAAACTGCCTAAAATTATTTAAAAACGCAATAGCAAGTTCGTTGGCTTTAATATCATAAGCTTGTTTACTTGCCCATGTATTTCTAGGATTTAATATTTCTGAAGGAACTTCTGGACAATTTGTAGGCATTAGTAACCCAAATACCTGATGGCTTACAAAATCTGCTTGTGCTAAACTTCCGTTTAATGCCGCAGCAATCATTGCTCGGGTATAGTTCAATTTCATTCTTTTCCCAATTCCGTATGGTCCGCCACTCCAACCTGTGTTAACTAACCATACATTAACATTGTTCTTTTCCATCTTTTCCCCTAACAACTTAGCATATTTTGTAGGGTGTAAAGGCAAAAATGCTTTACCAAAACAAGCTGAAAAAGTTAATTGTGGCTCTGTAACCCCAGCTTCGGTACCTGCAACTTTAGCTGTGTAACCAGATATAAAATGAAACATGGCTTGCCCTGGCGTTAATTTAGAGATAGGGGGCAACACACCAAATGCATCAGCAGTAAGGAAAAATATATTTTTTGGTCCAGTTGCTACAGATGGACTAATTGCGTTATCTATGTAATGTATAGGATAAGCAACTCTAGTATTTTCCGTTTTATCAACATTCGCAAAATCTACTTCCCGGCTGCCCGTAAAATAATTTGTATTCTCTAATAAAGAGCCGAATTTAATGGCTTTATAAATTTGCGGTTCTTTCTCTGCGGTTAGATCAACGCATTTTGCATAACAGCCACCTTCGAAATTAAATACTTCATCTTCACTCCATCCATGTTCATCATCACCTATTAAACCTCTGTTAGGGTCTGCAGACAAAGTTGTTTTTCCAGTTCCTGATAAACCAAAAAATATAGCCGTATCGCCATCTTTGCCTACGTTTGCCGAGCAATGCATAGACAAAGTTCCTTTTTGTTCTGGCAACAAAAAGTTAAGGACAGAAAAAATTCCCTTTTTGATTTCACCAGTGTAAGCAGTACCGCCAATTAAAATGATCTTTTTACTAAAGTTTAATATAGAAAAGTTTTGCTGACGCGTACCATCTGTTAATGGATCTGCTAAAAATGTTGGTGCTGCAATAATTGTCCATTCTGGTCGCTCAGGCAAATCACTCTCCTCAAACCTTAGGAATAAGTTATTAGCAAATAAATTCTGAAAAGCATGCTCAGTTACTACGCGTATAGTAGTTTGGTAATTTTGAGTTGCGCAAGCATAAGCATCTCGAACATAGATCTGTTTTTCGCTAAGGTGAGCTACAACCTTTTGATATAGCGAATCGAAATGCGCAGCACTAATTTTAATGTTTACATCTCCCCACCAAACTGTATCTCTGGTTATTTCATCTTCAACTATAAAACGATCTTTTGGAGACCGCCCAGTAAAGCTGCCAGTATCAACAGCTAGTGCACCACTTGCTGCTAATGTTCCCTCTCCATTTTTTAAAGCATCTTCTACAAGTTCGGCTACACTTAATTGATACTTAACTGTTTTAGCTGTTAAATCTAAGTAGCTTAAATCTGGGTGCTTTACCTTAGTATTGCTCATATATTTTGGTTTGATATACTGCAAAGCTAAGCAGATATAAACGCAAAAAACACCTTTTTTTATTAAAAACTTTACTTATTGTGGCTAATACACTAACAATTAAATAACTGAATAACAGGTAATTAACATCTTATTTAACTCAAAATTAACCTCCAGATTTTTTCACTTTAAAGCCTTCTTTTTGGAGCAATAAAAACACCTTTTCTCTAAAATCGCCCTGTATTAAAATCTCACCTTCTTTAGCTGCACCACCAACGCCACATTTTGTTTTAAGCATTTTGGCCAAGTCTACCAACTGCGCTTCTGTACCTCTAAACCCAGTAATTAAAGTTACTGCTTTGCCACCACGATTTTTACGATCGAGCATTACCCGTAAATCTTGTTGGGCATTTGTTAAATTTTCGGTCTCCTCAGGTGTTTCACTTTCGTAAACAAATGATGGATCTGTTGAATACATTATTCCGCCAAAATCATTAATTACCTTTTTCTTTGAACCGCCCATGTTATTTGTATATTAATAAATGATAATCTTTATTTAGTGATGATGCTTAGTGATGAAGGATGGATTGCAATGTCAATTTCCTTTCCCATCACAAAAGGTTCTCCATCAATATGTATAGAATCTTCTTCTTTTCTGGTAATTTTAATTTGTTTTCCTCTAATAATCTCTACCATATCAGACCGATCTGTTGTAGCCCTGATCATTTGAAATGCCAAAACTGGGATTTTATATAAAGGGAATGGTTTTATGATACAAACATCCAACCATCCATCGCTAACAGAAGATTTTGGAGATATGTATACATTATTACCGTATTGAGAAGAATTTGCAATGCTGATTACAAAGGCATCTCTATGATAAATTACGCCATCAATATCTAAAATATAGCACTGAGGCTGATAAGAAGTCATTTCTTTTAAACCCATTTCGATATAACCTTTTAAACCTCTGCTTTTATTGCCTGCAAAAACGGCACTAATATGCGCATCGAAACCTAAACCAGCCATGTTAAAAAAACTTCGTCCATTAAGTTTGGCTGTATCTATAACATTAACGTTGTATTTATTTATTAATTGGATCGCTTTTTTAGTCTCCAGAGGGATTTTCAAAAATCTAGCTAAACCATTTCCAGAACCTTGGGGGATTATTCCCAATATTTTTTGATGCTCAACTACTTTTGTTCCTACTTCGTTAATCGTCCCATCGCCACCAACGGCTACAATAATATCGAAGTTCTTGTTAGCAGCTTCTTCTGTTAATTCTATAGCATGCCCCACATATTCTGTATAACTGTAGTTTGGATTAAACTTGGTTTTGTCCAAATAAGCATCTATCAGATCTGGTATTTTGGTTTTCTTCTTCCCTCCAGAAATGGGATTAATAATAAATAAGATATTTGCCTTTAACAATTTGCCGTTTTTAAGTGTAGCACAAAATAATTGATATTTTTTGACTATTAATAATATATATAGTAATTTTGCAACGTTAAAAGTGGACTGATTTGCGATGCTATGAAAATAGCGGGATTGCAACCACGTAAAAAAAAGTGCTAATTATTACCACACTTCATTTTACTGCCTGTTTAACGGGATCAGATTCCATTTTTTATAATAAATTTATTATACCTTAATTATTTAAAATGTCATATCTATTTACATCAGAATCTGTATCTGAAGGCCATCCTGATAAAATTGCAGATCAAATTTCGGACGCATTAATTGATAATTTCTTAGCATTTGATAGCGAATCTAAAGTTGCATGTGAAACTTTGGTAACAACTGGTCAGGTTATTTTAGCGGGCGAAGTAAAATCTAAAACTTATTTAGATGTACAACAAATTGCTAGAGATGTGATCAAAAAAATTGGTTATACCAAAAGCGAATACATGTTCGAAGCTAATTCTTGCGGCATTCTATCGGCTATACATGAGCAATCTCAAGATATTAACCAAGGTGTAGATAGAACAACTAAAGAAGAGCAAGGTGCGGGCGACCAAGGAATGATGTTTGGTTATGCAACTAACGAAACTGAAAACTACATGCCATTAGCGCTTGATTTATCTCATGCTTTATTAATAGAATTGGCAAATTTAAGGAGAGAAAATACAGAAATTACCTATTTGCGCCCTGATGCTAAATCTCAAGTTACTTTAGAATATTCAGACGATAATCATCCACAAAGAATTGATGCCATCGTAATTTCTACACAGCACGATGATTTTGTAAAGCCTGAATCTAGTTCTAAAGAAGATAAGGCTGCTGCAAATGAAGAAATGTTGACCAAAATTAAAAGCGACTTAGTTTCGATCTTGATTCCAAGAGTTAAAGCTAAATATCCACAATACGCTCATTTATTTAATGACGATATTACTTATCACATTAATCCAACTGGTGTATTTGTTATAGGTGGTCCACATGGCGATACAGGTTTAACAGGAAGAAAAATTATTGTTGATACTTATGGAGGAAAAGGTGCACATGGTGGTGGCGCTTTTTCTGGAAAAGATCCAAGTAAGGTAGATAGAAGTGCTGCTTATGCAACTCGTCATATTGCAAAAAACCTCGTTGCTGCTGGTTTAGCTGATGAAGTTTTAGTTCAGGTTTCCTATGCTATTGGCGTTGCAAAACCAACTTCAATAAACGTGGTAACTTATGGCACTTCAAAAGTAGATTTAACTGATGGAGAAATTAGCAAAAAAGTAGAGGCAATTTTCGACATGCGCCCATACTTTATTGAACAACGTTTAAAATTAAGAAATCCTATTTACAGCGAAACTGCTGCTTACGGGCACATGGGGCGTAAATCTGAAACGGTTACCAAAACATTTAGAACGCCAAATGGCGAAGAAAAAACAGTTACTGTTGAGTTATTTACTTGGGAGAAACTAGATTTTGTAGATCAAGTTAAGGCTGCATTTGGTTTATAAACCGAGATTTAATATTATAAATAAGGGGCTCAGATTAAAATCTAAGCCCCTTATTTATATCCCTTTTGTTAACATAAAATTCTTTTCTCGCTCACTGATATACTTATCATCAATAGCGTAAGATTGTATTGAGGTTATATTCATTTCATCAATTATATCTACAAAGTTTTTGTAGGTAGAAGTTTGAGTAGGTTTAATGATTACAATAAGCTGTTGGTCTTTTAATTTGTTATGGGTTTTAGCAACCATCAATTTATTAGTTATAATCTTTTCTTTTATCGATCTAAGCTCAGTCAATTGCATATTTGCATTTTTAGTTTCGCCCATATAATAGACTGCTTGATTATTTTTTCCCAATAGGATAGTCATCGTTCTTGACGCGGGATAAGCTTGCAAATCAGTAATTTCTTTAATTGGAACTGGTTTTGCAATATCAATAGACTTCATTTTAGCTAAAGATGTTGTTAACATAAAAAATGTGATCAGTAAAAAAGCGAGATCAACCATTGCTGTTAAATCTACACTAGGAAGTTTTTTTAATGTGCTGCCTTTTACAGCCTTGCTGCTCTGAGGAATGTTGAGTGTTGCCATCTTGTTTAGTTTTAAAAACATGATGACCTTTTAAAGCAAATTGCATAAAAAAAGGAAATCAAATTAATTTCCCTTTTACAATTAGTTTAGTAAATCTTATTTAAAAACAACTGCCAGCTTCTTTTCTAAATCTTCACCCCTTAAGCCTTTGGCAATTATTCGTCCTTCCTTATCAATTAAATAATTTGCTGGAACAGATTTTACGCCATAATCTAAAGCTACTGCATTAGCCCAACCTTTTAAATCTGAAACATGGGCCCACTTTAGTTCATCGGCATGTATTGCAGCTAGCCATGATTCTTTATTCTCATCTAAAGAAATACCTAAAATCTCAAAGCCTTTATCGTGATATTTGTTATAAACTTTAACTACGTTTGGATTTTCTGCTCGACAGGGAGCACACCAACTTGCCCAAAAATCAATCAATACATATTTCCCTTTAAAATCACTTAATTTTACAAGTTTTCCTAAAGTATCCACTTGAGAGAACTCTGGAGCAAGCCTACTTATACCTAACTTAGCATCTAAATCTAATACTTCTTTAATTTTTTTACCAAAGCTAGATTTTTTTACAGAAGTGGAGAGTACATCATATAATCTCTTCGCCTTTTCATAATATGGATAATTAATGAATCTATCTTCAATAATTACAGCTGCCGCAATAGACGACTTGTTTCTATGCACATAAGCAGTAACTACTGAATCGTTTGCCAAATCTAAGGCTGCAAACTCTTTGTCGATAGCTATTCTAGTAATCGAATCAACTTTTACTTTGCCCCCTTGATTGGCCTTATCAAGCTTAGCGTAAATTAAACCCGCTCTGGCTGTAATTGGTTTCCAATCAATTTTATAAAAACTAGTATAAAGATCGTGGATGGGAGAGCCAGTAATCGTTGCCTTATATAATGAATCCTTTTTTGCTTCTATATTTATGTTAGTATTGGATACTAAAAAAGAGACCGTTTGATTTTTTTGACCAACAATACCTAATTGATACATTAAAACTTCTGGAGCTCTGCCTTTAAAACTAAAGCTACCATTTTTCAATACAGCAGTATCTGTATAATTTATATCTAAATATGTATGTGATAAAATTACTTTCCCAGTTTCAACCCCCTCTATTTTTCCTTTAATAAAGTAAGCAAAACTCTGGCTAGAGCACAATACAAGTATATAAACAAGTAAAAATCTTAAAGCATTCATTGATAATATTTGAAGGATAATTAAAACAAATATATCAACTATGAGCTAAACTTCTATTTTACTGGTTCTATAACTCCACACCCTACTCTAGGTCCAGAATTACCTGTTGGCTGTGTGGTATAATCATCAGTGCCTCCGTGTACAATAATGCCTCTACCTATAATATTCTTAGTATCACCATCGGTAGCACTCCATCTATCTGTAGTAACACTTAAGGTAGCATGACCTTTACCATCTAATTTTATATTACCAATATCTCCTGAGTGAAAACTTGCAGAATCCCATTTACCATGTGGCTCATTTGTTGGATTCCAATGCCCATGTGTATTTTCTCCCATATTACCACAATCTCCATGTTCATGAAAATGTACAGCCACGGTACTATCAGCTTTTTCTGGCATATTAATTTCTAGATCCATTTTAATTTTACCATCTGCTAAACTATAAAATTTAGCGGTTCCAATCGCTGCACTAGTTGCCGTAGCATTAAGTGATGCTTTTGCGATTTCTTTATCTGCTTTGGTGCAAGAGCCAAAACCTAATGTAAGGCCAATACTTGCTAAGATTAAATATTTTTTCATCAGTAAATTATTTTAAATACCAACAATACTTGCAAGCATTTGGTTTTTAATACTTTCTGAATATTGTAGCGAAATTAAAAACCAATTTCAGTTGCCTTTGTTTTAGCTTATATAAACATTGAGATTATGGAACAGCCAGTAGAAATGAACACCTTAAGTCAGATATTGGAAAAATTGCGACTTAAAGGAAGGGACAACGAAGTAAGGATGTCTGATCATGGTAAAATGCAATCGGCAAACCTTAATAAAATTTATAGACCAGAAGATTTAACGATTGTAAAAACTTATCGTTTTGAAGGAATGTCTGACCCAGGAGATAGCTCTGTACTTTACCTAGTAGAAGATAAAGACAAAGATATAGGTTACATTATAGATAATTATGGTGCTTATTCGGACAATTCGGGTCCTGGATTTGATGATTTTTTGAAAAAGTTGCCAGTAGCAGATAGAGACGAGCAAGAAATATTCTGCTAATTAAGTAGTTAATATATTCAAAGCTTCCATTTTATGGAGGCTTTTTTATTTACAGAAAACTCAACACAAACGTTTGATATTGATTATTTTGATGAATATTGCTAACTTTAAGAGTAATTGAGGTAAAATGAAAAAACCAACTACCATTAAAGATATTGCAAAAAAGCTCAATCTATCCATATCCACTATCTCAAGAGGACTTAAAGCTCATCCCAGCATTGGCGTTGCAACCCAAAAAAAAATCAAAAAAACTGCTCAAGAAATGGATTATGAACCTAATCAAACAGCAGTTTTCTTCCAAAAAGGGAAAACCTATACCATTGGCGTAATTTTACCAGAACTTAGTGAAGCATTTTTTTCATCTGCCTTAAGTGCCATAGAAGATATTGCCTATCGGAGAAATTATGCCATTTTTTTGGCCCAATCTCATGATGACGAACAAAGAGAAAAGCAATTGGTAGAGAAAATGAAAAACTACCGTGTAGATGGTTTAATTATTTCTGTAGCTAAAAACACATCAGACTTTAGTCATTTCAACTTGTTAAAAAAACATCAAATTCCAGTGGTATTTTTTGACAGAATCCCTCCATTAAAAGACATCCATTACGTGGCATGCAATATCGAAACTGGTAGTACCGAAGCTGTTAATTATCTTTTAAAAAGAGGACACAGAACAATCGGTTTAATCAATGGACCAAGCACACTCATTGCAAGTGGGCAGCGAAAAGAAGGCTATATCAAATCGCTGCAGAAAAATAGATTGAAATTTGATCCTACCTTAATTGTAAATTGTGATTTAAGTGAAGAAAGCACCAAATTAGCTGTAGAGACTTTATTAAATCATAAAAGGAAACCTACTGCAATTGTAACGTTTAATGATTACATATCTGCATTTGCCATTAAGGCTACAAAGGATTTTGGCCCCAAAAATCAAATCATAGAATTTGTAAGTTATGCCAATTCTCCAATGTTAAATATTATGGAGAGCCCTCCCATTGCTTCTGTAGAGCAATTCCCTATGGTGCAGGGCCAAAAAGCGATTGATACTTTGCTTGACATCATCAACACACCAATTATTGAAGAAAATATTCCTTATTATAAAATTATCATTGATTCTCAATTGATAGAAAGTAATGCTGAGAAATAAGAAAAGACCGCAATGCCGGTCTTTCTATCATTAAAATCCACTATCATCTAGTGCAAACGTGTTTTTACGATCTCTCCATTTGCCCCTTGTAAAATCTGGAAATTCCTGAGGTTTATTGCCTTCTTTTAAAGATTTGGTTGATAATGGTGTAATCACACTCATCGTTACCGAATCATAAACATCTATTGGTGTTTGTTTTTTCGCCTTTACTGCCTGTACAAATGCATTAAACACAAACCAATCCATACCACCATGCCCAGCACTTACTGCTTCTTTTTCATATTTTTTCCAAAGTGGATGGTCATATTTGTCAAACCATTCTTTTACCGGATCCCAAGCATGAGGCTTAGATTTTCCTTCTATATGGATAGATTTATTGACGTCCATCCATAAGCCGTTGGTACCTTGCACCCTAAAACCTAAGGAATATGGGCGTGGTAAATGCACATCATGGCTCAACATTACTGTTTCTCCATTGGCACAATTAATTAACGTAGTGGTAACATCTCCATTTCTATAATTCAATTTTGCATTAGGGTGCCTTGGAGAGTTACTTTCTACATAATTTGCCAAACCTTTTGCCTTTGAGCTAAAAGAAACTAGGTTCGTAAATCTATTTCCTCTATTGATATTTGCATATTGCATCACCGGACCAGCACCGTGTGTGGGATATAAATCACCATCTTGATCTATATTGAACTGAGTTCTCCATTGTGCTTCACTAAGTGCATTTGGTCCGTACTCAACTCCACCACCATAATATTGTTTCCCATTATTAAAAAGAACCTCACGCAAATCATGTTGATAACCCCCTTCCAGATGAATCATCTCACCAAACAAGCCTTGCCTAACCATGTTTAGTGCCGCCATCACATCTCTTCTGTAACAGACATTCTCTAAGGTCATGTAAGGCATACCCGTTTTCTCAGAGGTATTTACAATGTCCCAATGTTCTTTAACAGTTAAACCTGCAATTACTTCACAACCAACATATTTACCTGCATTCATAGCATAAATTGCTTGAGCATGATGGAATTGCCAAGGTGTAGAAATGATTACCGCATCAATATCTTTCCTATCTAATAAAGCTTTATGAGCATCAGCTCCGCCAGTATATTCTTTAGCAGCAGGTTTACCACTTTTAGCAATAAAAGACCTACATATTTTTAGAGAGTTTTCTTGTGTATCGCAAATGGCCACTACTTCTATGTCGTCTCGCAAAATACCTTCGCTAATATGGCTCATTCCCCTTGCGCCAACTCCAATATAGCCTAGCCTTACTTTACCTGTGTCTTTTGCAAATAATTTACCACTTGGTATTACACTAAAACCCGCAGCAGCCAAAGCGCCATTTTTAATAAAATCTCTTCTTTCCATTTTGTATGTTTGGTTCAGATTAATTGATATTAAATGTAAGTTATTAAAAATACTTTTTTAAACGATCAATCTTGCCTAATTTAACAACACAAACGTTTGATAAACTAGCTATGTGGACATGTAACAACTGTAATCTGGATTTTAAAAACACCTATCAGAAACATAATTGTGGAGCCCAAACAGTTGAGGATTTCCTATTTGGAAAGACCAATTATACATTAACTCTATTTGAACATTTAGTGGCAAAATTTGAAGAGATTGGCCCAATAAGTTTACATGCCACCAGATCAATGATTGTATTTAAGAAAGATAAGGGTTTTGCCTATGTTGTTAATTTAGGCAAAAACTTTGTTGATGTTGTTTTACCTTTTAAAGAACCATACGAAGATAATCTATGTTTTAGAAAGATAGCCTTGGTTTCAGGAAGCAGCGATTACAATCATCATTTAAGAATAATTATGCCAGAGGATATTAATGAAGAAGTATTTGATTATATGAAAAAAGCCTATGCCAATGGAAAAAATTTATGAGTTGAGCGGTCATAAACTATTGGTTTGCTTTGAAGAAAAATTAATCCGGATCAAAGAACCCAAAGAGCTGCAAAAATTTCTATCTCAGGATATTGAAATGCGCTCTACCGTATTTGTGAATTACATCAAACAAGACTATCAGAATTTTATAGGCAGAGAACTATCTATTACAAATGACTCGATAATAATAGAGATTTGGGGACATGTATATGCCAGCTATTTTGCCAGAGCGATGAAAAACTTAATCTCCTTAAATCTACTAACAGATTTTGCAGATTTCATTATCAACAGAAGCGATATTATTGATTGTGGCGAAAGTGATGTGGATAGCAACCGAAAGTTTTGGGATGTATTGGCGAATTTTAAGGGAATTATTTTAAGCTTTTTACCTAAAAGAATTAAGGCAGCCAAAGCCGAAAGTTAATCTAATTTTGGACCAGATCTATAGGCAATACAAATTCAAATCGCTGTTCGATCAAATAATCAATTACTTTTTTGAATTGCTCTATTTTAGCTTCATCCCATTGGTTTGGATGACCCTGTAAAACGATAAAAGATTTTTTATAATCGGCATGTTTAGCTAAATCTTTCACAAAATAATCATAATCTGGATTACCAACGCCATTCTCTAAATCCACTCTATTGTTTAAACGAGTAAGTTGAGGTTCTCTCCCTAAGCTACCCCAAAAGAACATCAAGGATTTATAATTTGGGTTTTCAGCAATCACCTTTAAGGTTATAGAATCAACTGCATTAAACGGAGATCCGAACGAATGCATTTGAATGCCCAATCTCACTTTCACCAGAGAATCTGCTTTGTTAAAATGTGCTTTTTGAAAGTCATAACTGGTGCCCTTAAATTCATGTAAATTCGCTGATGTATTGTTATTTGTATGATCGTAACCATGATGCCAAATCTCCACTATATTTTCACCTTTGGTATTTTTTGCTTCAATGTATTTACCCAAGGTGCTTAAAGCGGTACCATCTAAACGATTAGCAATAACACCATAAGACGCCTTAATATTTTTTTGAAGCAAATAATCCATTACGGGTTTAGCTACACAAACACCATTTTTTACCCCAATATCATCTAGTTTTAAAACAACTTTATGTTGCGCAAATACAGCGAAGCTAATGCACAAAAAGCTAATCAAAAAAACGAGTGATTTTGCAAACATATTTATTTACTCAAAATGCTTTCAATTTGCTCCAATTCATTTGCAAAAAAAGAAACATTGTCTAAAGCCTTTAACGAATCTTTCAATTGTGCTGAACTGCTTGCTCCAATTAAAACAGAGGTTACCCTATTGTCCTTTAAAATCCATGCCAATGCCATTTGAGCTAATGATTGTTCTCTTTGTATGGCAATTTCATTTAATGCGCTAATCTGTTGCAAACGTTCTGGTGTAATGGCTTCCGTTTTTAAAAAACCTGTTTCCCTTGCAGCTCTAGAGCCTGTTGGTATGCCTTTTAAATATTTATTGGTTAACATGCCTTGTGCCAATGGCGAAAAAGGAATACAACCAACCTTTTCTTCTCCAAGTAAATCTAACAATCCATTTTCTGGTCCTCTCTCAAACATCGAATATTTTGGTTGGTGGATTAAACAGGGTGTACCTAAATCCCTTAAAATTTGAAAAGCTTTTTTAGCTTCTTCAACACCATAATTAGATAAACCTACATACAGTGCCTTCCCTTGTCTCACAATTAAATCAAGTGCCGCCATAGTTTCCTCTAAAGGAGTATAAGGATCTGGCCGATGGTGATAGAAAATATCTACATACTCCAAGCCCATACGTTTTAAACTTTGATCAAGGCTCGAGACCAAGTATTTTTTTGAACCCCAATCGCCATAAGGTCCATCCCACATGGTATAACCTGCTTTTGTAGAAATTACCATCTCGTCTCTATATGGCTTAAAATCTGTTGCCAATATTTTTCCAAAATTCTCTTCAGCAGAACCTGGAGGAGGCCCATAATTATTGGCTAGATCGAAATGTGTAATCCCATGATCAAATGCCGAAAGTAAGATGTCTCTAAAATTTTGCTGCACATCTACATGCCCAAAGTTGTGCCATAGCCCTAGTGAGACTGCAGAAAGCTTAAGTCCGCTGTTGCCACATCTATTGTATTGCATCTGCTGGTATCTTTGGGATGATGGAAGGTAGTTCATATCGTTATCAAAAATTAATGGTTCTTATTAGACTGCTAAAACTAGCTAAAAAAATAGATAAGCCCTAATTAGCTTACACCATTAATGATTTAATAACATCAGCATTCAAATCTTCATATTAACCTCAAAAACAAGTATTTAAAACTGAAATCGATAAAGAATATTTCAAAACCTCATCATTTTTTTACATTTTAAAAGTGGATTTGCTTGGATATGATTAGGTAAATATTAAAATTTAATGCAACTTTGATGCATCAATGAAAAAAGGGATCCATAACATCTTTAAAATCTGTTATCAGACTTGTGCATACTTGCTTGTGGTTTTGATGTTGTCTATTCCCTTAGCTCAGTTGTTGCATCATCATGAAAATTCTGCTATTGAATTTGCCAATCAAGATGGTAAAACCTCATTTAACAAATCAGCAGAAAAATGTCAACTGTGCGATTATCTAACACAACAACATGGTAAAGAATTTTTGCTTTCGCAGCCCACGGTTTTAAATCAACCATTGCCACAAGCAATAAAAATTCGTGCAAATGTTATTGCAGGCAATTATACCTTCACCCTACAAGGGTTTACCAACAAAGGCCCTCCTGCCCAAGAGTTATCAGCTAGTTTAGTCTAGCCATTGGTTTTCCAACCAATAATTCCATTCATCTTATTTTTTATACCTGCTAACCATGTATGCTCTAGAAGAGTTTTCATGTTTAGCGCATTAGCCCATTTGGGCCAATCTGATAATGAAGAAATTCGATATCTTAATTATTCTACTATTCGCCTGTAATGCTGTTTTTGCTCAAAAATTAAGTTTAAATGGGCAAGTGATTAACTATAACAATGGTTTGCCCATTAAAGGAGCAAGCCTATCCATTTTAGAAAACTCCGCAACAGCTACAACGGATAGCAATGGCTTTTTTCGATTAAATGGTTTAAGCAAGGGACATTACGAACTTAAAATAACCGCAGAGGGCTACCATAATAGACAGTTCCACGTGGTGGTTAGCAATGAGAATGCAGCATTAAAAATACGCTTAATACCTACAAATGTTATGCTTAAAGAAGTAGTGGTAAAAGATAGCCGTTTACAAACCCGCAAAGCTGAAGAATCATTGAATATTGAAATCGTGAATGCAGATTTCATTCAACGTAATCTTGGCGGCAGCTTGATGAAAACTTTAGAACGTTTGCCTGGCATTAAGACTATTGGCATTGGTTCTGGCCAATCTAAACCACTTATCCGTGGTTTAGGGTTTAATCGTGTGGCGGTTATAGATAGAGGAATTAAACACGAAGGACAGCAATGGGGTGCAGACCATGGCTTAGAAATAGATCAGTTTGCTGCGGGAGAAGTTGAATTGATTAAAGGAGCCGCATCTTTTGCCTTCGGTTCTGATGCGATTGGAGGAGCTATAAATATTAAACCTGCTACTTTGCCATCTCCGAATAGCATTGGAGGCAGCGTAGATCTTATTGGCAAAACAAACAACAATTTGTATGGTACTTCTGCCAATCTATTTGCCCGCAATAAAAATTGGTTCTATGATGCGAGGGCAACCTATCAAAATTATGGAGATTACCGTGTACCAACAGATAAAGTTTATGTATATGATTATGAAGTAAAACTCGCTAACAATTATTTAAGGAACACCGCAGGGCGAGAAACAGGCCTACACTTAAATACAGGTTATGTTGGAGAAAAGTTTCGCTCCATTTTTTACCTCAGCAATTCTTTTAACAAAAGCGGCTTTTTTGCCAATGCACACGGATTGGAACCTAGAAGAGTTGATGAAGCATTACACGATGAATCAGACCGCGACATATTGATGCCTAGCCAAGAAGTAAATCATTTCAAGATCATTAATAAAAGTGAAATCAACTTGGCACAACACAAATTAGCTTTTGAGTTAGGTTATCAACGCAATTTTAGACAAGAATTTAGCCAATATGTTAACCATGGTTACATGCCTTCAAATTATCCTACTAACCTGGGTATACCCGAAAATTTAGAAAGAGAATTTGACAAACAGGTCTATAGCATCAACCTAAATGATAAAGTTACCTTAGGGAAGCATGAACTAGCCATAGGTACAAATACCGAATATCAAGATAATAAAATTAATGGATGGACATTTCTAGTCCCGGCTTTTAAGCAATTTACAAGTGGTGCATTTGTTTATGACAAATTTACGCTGAACGAACAAGTAGTGCTACATGGCGCTTTAAGGTATGATTACGGGCAGCTACAAATGCAGCGCTATACAGATTGGTTTACATCAGAAATTCTAAATAAAGGTGTTACTACTTCAGAAAGATTGGTTAGAGCAAAGGATTTGACACGTAATTTTAACAGTTTTGTTTGGTCGGCAGGGATAAACTATAACCCCAACCAATTTTCATTAAAGTTTAATGTGGGCAAAAGTTTTAGAATGCCAATTGCCAAAGAATTGGGTGCAAATGGCGTAAACTATCATTATTTCAGCTACGAAAAAGGCAATCCCAATCTCGACCCTGAGCAATCTTACCAGGCAGACCTGACACTTGCCTGGACAGCAGAGAAATGGTCTGTTCAATTCAGCCCCTTTTACAATTATTTCCCTAACTACATCTACCTTAATCCAACAGCTAACTATGATTACTTCTACGGCGCAGGAAATCAGGTTTTTCAATATTCTCAAAGCAAAGTAATGCGCTATGGCGGAGAATTACAGTTTAAATACAAAATCTCTAAGGCTATAAGCACGGAAATTTTAGGAGAATATCTCTATGCCGAACAACTCTCTGGAGATAAAAAAGGATATACATTGCCTTTTTCTCCACCACAATCTGTATTGCTTAACCTCACCTATACACCACAGTTCAGTGGTAAACTTAAAGACAGCTATTTGTCTATCGATTATCGTATCACGAGCAAACAAGACAATATTGTCCCTCCCGAAAAGCAAACTGATGGCTACCAAGTCGTAAACCTACAGGCAGGCACAAAATTCCATTTCTATAAACAGCCAATCGTATTAAGCCTGCAGGCTCAAAATTTATTCGACACCAAATACCTTAACCATACCAGTTTTTATCGACTAATAGCATTACCAGAAGCTGGAAGAAATATAGTGGTATCGCTAAAAATCCCATTTAACATTCAAAAAACAAATAACACACATTAAAAATTAAATCCCTTATTCAATTATGAAAACAAACTACAACAAATTAAACACCATTAAAATTGCAAAGTTCTTTTTAAGTCTCTTGCTTGTTACCTCCATTTTCACCGCCTGTAAAAAAGATAAACTTACTGAGGCACCAAGCATCACAGATCTTGAAGTTGGTCATGATAACAATAAAATTGGTTACCCAGGTGCAGATATCCATATCGAAGCAGATTTATTTGCAGCCGCAACCATTGCAAAAGTTAAATTAGAGATCCATCCTGTTGCAAGTACAGCCTGGAAATTTGAGCAAGAATATACAGAAGGTTTTGCAGGTCAGAAAAATGCAGAATTTCACAAACACATCGACATACCTGCCGATGTCCCTTTGGGCAAATATCACATTCATTTAAGCGTAACCGATTTACAAGGACAAGTTACCGAAGTCGAATCAGAACTGGAACTTAAATACGATCCAACATTGCCATCAGCAACTGGATTTGAAGTAGGGTTAAATGCTACAGGAGATGACCTACATATGGAAGCCAACATTAATGCAATTAACAAAATTGCCAAAATAGTGGTTGAAATACATGGCACAGGTTATGAAAAAGAATTTACTTATAGCGATGCTGCTATGGTTGGGGCAACCACTTACAATTTCCATAAGCACATTAATGTTGCCGAAGCTCCAAAAGGACATTATCATGTGCATTTAAAAATTGTAGATCAAGCGAATAAAGAAAATGAGTTCGAAGAACATTTCGACAAGCTGTAAACTCTAACAAAATTCAAACTATAAAATAATCATGAAAACATACTACAACAATTTTAATAAAACTAAAATTTCAAAATTCTTCCTAGCGCTATTGGTAATATCTTCGATTTTTACAGCTTGTAAAAAGGACAAAGAAGAATTAGAGTTAACCAAACCAACTGCCGAAAATATTGAAATAGGTACTTCGAATAGTAAACGTGCACTTAGAGGTAGAGATTTTCACCTCAATGCAGATGTTTTAGCGGCAACAAAGATTGCTGCTGTACAGGTTAAAATTCTACAGAAACCTGGAGAGAATTACACTGCTAGCTGGAAACTAGAACGCTCTTGGCAAGAATATATAGGCGTAAAAAATACAAATGTACACAAACATTTCACCATCCCGGTTGAAGCGCCAGAAGGCAAGTACGACTTCTATTTTATTGTTACTGATGAAAACGGCACTAAACTAGAAATTAAGGAAGACTTTACGATTATAGATCCTGCAAATATGCCTGTAGACCCCAAAATAGGAAGAGATTTTGTTTCACGTAATGGAGATCTCATCTACTACACGGATACTTATGTAGAAAAAGAGCTCATTCTTAAAAAAGGCGATGAATTATCGCTACATGCACAGGTTAGCGAGATTAAGGGTGATGGCATACTCTATTCTATATTGGTAAAAAGAAAAAGCAACTACTTTCCAGAAAGTATTGATAAACTCGATTTCAACAAAGCTATAGTGATTACCAAAGTAGAGCATCAGGGTTTGGCTGCAGCATCAAAAATTTCTACACTTAAACTTAAAAACGGTGTTTATGGCGGCGAAACAATAACCATTGGAGCTCAGACAGATGGTAACGAACCAAATCCAAATGCTATAACAGGCGAAAAAAGTTGGGAATCTGGTCAATACAATTGGATTATCCTATACAAGAATACCACTTATAATATGAGTGTTTACAAGAGCATTCCAATCACTATAAATTATCAATAATTTAATAATTCTACAGATGAAAACAAGATTTAAAATTTTAGTACCAGCATTTCTTTTAGCGTTTGTAATTGGCTGCAAAAAGGATCAAACCACAATTGATAAAGAATATCCAACCATTGATATTTCTTCTTCAACAGCTTTTCCAATTCAATGCAGTGAAATTAGTAGAGGCCAAAAATTTACTTTTAAGGCGAATTTTAATGATAATGCGGCATTAGGCTCTTATAGCTTAGATATTCATCATAACTTCGATCACCATAGCCATAGTACGGAAGTAAGTGATTGTAGCCTCGAACCTGTAAAAACTGCCGTTAAACCTTTTCTTTTAATCAACACTTTCCAAATCCCATCTGGAAGCAAGAATTATGATGCTATTAATGAAATTACAGTTCCTGCAGATATAGATCCAGGCGACTACCATTTCCTAATTAAACTAACTGATAAAGAGGGATGGCAAACCCTGAAAGGGATTAGTATTAAAATTAAATAATAATTTAAAGCAGACATTAGAAATAGTGTCTGCCAGTTACTTTAATAACAATAATGAATCAAAAAAGCCTCAACTTTTACAGTTAAGGCTTTTTTTGCGGACCGGACGGGACTCGAACCCGCGACCTCCGCCGTGACAGGGCGGCATTCTAACCAGCTGAACTACCGGTCCGTTTTCCTAAAACAAAATCTCTTTCGTTTCGGGATTGCAAATATAGTGACTTAAATTAAATTTGCAATAAATATTTTAAAATAATTGTAACCCCTTGCTTTTCAGCTTATAAATTTAATCAAAATATAAACCTCCAGCTTTGGTCTTTTAACTTTAAGCTTAAACAACCGCTCCCTCTTTCATCTTCTCTGCATTTTCTGCAAACTGCAAAGCATCAATTAGCTCCTGTACGTTGCCGTCCATCACGTTATTTAAGTTATAAAGCGTTAATCCAATACGGTGGTCAGTAACCCTTCCCTGCGGGTAATTGTAAGTTCTAATCTTTGCAGACCTGTCTCCAGTAGACACCATCGTTTTACGTCTAGCAGCAACATCACCATTCTTTTTCTGCAATTCAATATCGTATAATTTACTACGCAACATCTCCATTGCTATAATACGGTTACCCAATTGCGATCTATCTTGCTGGCAAACCACCACAATGCCCGAGGGCTTGTGCGTTAATTGCACTTTCGTTTCTACCTTGTTTACATTTTGCCCACCAGCACCACCAGAGCGTGAAGTATGCAATTCAATATCGCCAGGGTTAATGTACAGATCAATCTCTTCAGCCTCTGGCAAAACTGCTACAGATGCTGCCGATGTATGTACACGGCCCTGCGTTTCGGTATCAGGCACACGTTGCACACGGTGCACGCCAGATTCGTATTTCAACTGTCCGTAAACATCATCGCCAGTAACCTTTAAAATCACCTCTTTGTAACCACCAGCAGTTCCTTCCGTAACATCAACCGTTTCTACCCTCCAACCTTTGGTATCAAAATAACGACTGTACATGCGGTACAAATCGCCAGCAAACAAAGCAGCCTCATCGCCACCCGTACCACCTCTAATCTCGAAAACCGCATTTTTGGCATCCTCCGGATCTTTAGGAATCAACATCAAACGGATGGCTTCTTCCATTTTTTCCTGTTGCACCAACAGCATATCTAACTCTTCCTTTGCCATCTCACGCATTTCGGCATCCTTCTCCGTACTCAAAATCTCCTTGTTGGCATCAATATTACTCATCACATTTTTGTAGATTTTATATTCATCTACAATCTTGCCCAAGTCTTTATACTCTTTATTTAAAGCTGCAAAACGCTTCATATCCTGCATTGTATCAGGATTGCTCAATTGCTCCTCTACATCTTCCCAACGCACTTTTATCGCTTCTAATTTCTCTAACATATGCTAAAAATTCTTTTGAAAATCTACTTCGCTATACTAAACAAAGCAAGCCCCGCTATCCGTTTAAAAAATTTCAGAAAAAGAAATTTTCCACTGCTATCGGGTTTATTAACACAAAACTGTGCAAATAAGGATACAAAAATACAGAAAAAAGACGAAAGACTAAAGCACAAAGACTAAAACCAGATAAAAGCCCATTTAGGGGTTGGGGTAGTACTCCAGCCTCAATTCCTCACCATCAAAAACAGCATAAGAATTATAATTGAGCCACTCTCCAGTGTTTACATAGCGACTATGCTCGCTTAATTTGATATCCAACGGTAAATGCCTATGCCCAAATATAAAATAATCAAAATGTTGTTTTTGCAACTGCTCCTTGGCAAAAATAGCTAGCCACTCCCTTTCATCACCTAAAAAAACAACCTTTTTATCACCTATTTTGCGGCTTTTGTTAGACCATCCGTTGGCAACAAACATCCCCATTTTGGGCGGAAGCAAAGAAAACAGCCATTGGCAAAATGGGTTTCTAAATACTTTTCTTAAAAATTTATATTTGGCATCGCCAGGCCCAAGACCATCGCCATGGTGCAAATAAAACTTTTTACCGTTTCTTTCTATAATCAGTTCGTCACTAATAATCTCCAAGCCTATTTCTTTGGTAAAATAATCATTCACCCACATATCGTGGTTGCCCTTAAAGAAATAGATTTTAATACCTGCATCAGCCATTTGTGCCAGTTTGCCCTGCAAACGTATAAATCCCTTTGGTATAACCTTGCCATACTCAAACCAGAAATCAAATACATCGCCCATTAAAAAAAGCTCGCTGCAGCTAGGTTCAATAAAATTCAACCAACTCACAATTCGAGTTTCCCTTTTACGGCTTTCGGCGTAAGTAGGAGCTCCCAAATGGAAATCTGACGCGAAATATATATGCTTTGTCATCTCAGTTAGCAAAGATAGATTTCTTTGATAAAATGCAACATTTTAAGTTATCCTTAATAAAATAAATAGGCATAAATAAATGTCTATGCTTTTAATAGACTTTGCCATTCATTATTCTTAAAATCTGCCTCCATCACATATTTTATTTCAATAAAAGCAGAAATGCGGATTTTATCCTATCCTCAAGTCATTTTATCTAGAACCCATCTAAATAAGCAATATAGTTTAACATTTTATTTTGTAAATTTGCACAAATTTTAAGATATGATCTCTACTGATATAGCCATAATTGGCGCCGGACCCGTAGGTTTATTTGCTATTTTCGAAGCGGGTTTATTAAAAATGCGTTGTCATTTAATTGATTACCTTCCTCAGGTTGGTGGTCAACTTTCAGAAATATATCCAAAAAAACCAATTTACGACATCCCTGGTTACCCAACCGTGTTGGCACAAGAGTTAATCGATAATTTGGTAGAGCAAGCTAAACCCTTCCACCCTGGCTACACTTTGGGCGAAAGAATTGAAGGCTTAGAGAAACGTGGCGAGGCCGATTTTGTATTAACCACCAACATGGGCACCATTATCGAAGCCAAAGTAGTAGTTATTGCCGGTGGTTTAGGTTGTTTCGAGCCTCGCAAACCTGCAGTTGCTGGTTTAGAACAGTTCGAAAATGGTAGAGGTGTAAATTACATGATCTTAGATCCAGAGAAATACCGTGGCCAGAAAATGGTAATTGCTGGCGGTGGCGATTCTGCCCTAGATTGGACTATCTTTTTAGCTGATATCGTTTCTGAATTAACTTTGGTACACAGAAGCGAAAGTTTCCGCGGCGCACCAGATTCTGTGGCGAAAGTAATGGAGCTAGCTGAAAGTGGCAAAATTAACTTGGTGTTAAATAGTAATTTAAACGCTGTAACTGGCGAAGGTAAACTAGAACGTGTAGAAGTGATTCATAACCGTAGCATGGAAACAAGCATTTATGAAGCAGATCATTTAATTCCGCTTTTTGGTTTAAGCCCTAAATTAGGCCCTATAGAGCAATGGAATCTAAACATCAGCAAGAGCGCCATCGAAGTTAATACAGACGATTACAGCACAAATATCCCAGGCATTTACGCCATCGGAGATATTAATACCTATACTAATAAATTAAAGTTAATTTTGTGTGGTTTCCACGAGGCGGCTTTAATGAGCCACAGTGCTTACCAGTATATGAACCCAGGTGTTAAATACACCATGAAATATACTACCGTTAATGGTGTAACAGAATTTTAAACCCCTAACCCCTAAAGGGGAATAAAATATTTTATAATGAGCGATATTAACATTGTTGTAGAAGATAGAGAAGGTAATAGTGCCGAGCTTGTAGCGCCTACAGACATGAGCTTAAGCTTAATGGAGTTTTTAAAAGCAAGCGAATACGATGTTTTAGCCACCTGCGGCGGCATGGCTTTATGTGCCACCTGTTGTGTAGATGTTTTGGAAGGTGAAGAAAAGCTAAACGAAATGAGCGACGACGAATACGCCATGTTAGATACGCTACCAGACTTATTACCTAATTCTAGGTTAGCTTGCCAATTACAGTTAAGCCCAGCTATGGACGGATTGAAGGTTCGTTTACACGCAATGGATTAAAATTATTTAATACGTGCACAGTTAATAAAAAAATAGGCTGTATCATGAATCATGATCAGCCTATTTTTTTAGCAATTAATTTTCTTATTTCAAACCATCGTAATAAGAGAGCAACTTAATAATATCCTTTTGTTCCTTGAAATTAATTTTTTCCATTGAAATGAAATCAGATAGCTCTTTCGACTTATCATTTAAAACATTTAAAAATCCTTTCTTATCAAGCTTAACCTGAACAACTTCTTTACTCTTGGTAATTATATAATAAGTTAATGCACTATTTACGGTTTTTTCGATGGCAGCAGAATTATAAATTTGATTATCTATAATTTTCTTTTTGGTTCTCTTAAAAAATGGTGTTGATCCACCATACAATACCTCATAGTAGCCTTCTAAACCTGGTAAACTTCTAAAAGAAACAGTATCAGTAGGCATAAACAATTTAAATACAGCAATTTTATCTGTCACCTCAATAGGCTGATCTTCCAATTTATTCTTAACTAATACAAGATCGCCAATCTGATCATATTGAATCAAAGCTGATGTTTCTTTAAGATTTCCTTCTAATTTAACAGTTCCTGTTACAAACTTATCATTATAGTATGGAGAACCTGTTATATTGGTATATCTTAACTCAGTAACAGGTCTTCCCCTCACGTCATTGATAAATTGTGCATGGCTTTTACTAATGCTGAAAACAACAAATAGTAACAAAACTAAAAAATAATTTTTCATAGACTTAAATTTAAACAAAAAATCCCCCATATCAAAAGATAAGGGGGATTAAATTTTATGCAATCACATTAATTTCTTAATGTAAGAGTGAATGTTTTATAGTTTTGACTAGCAGCTACAGTTCCATTGCCAATTAAGTTAATTACTAGAGGAAATGTAGTAGTACCTGTAATAGACCCAGGAATTACATCAACCAATAAATAACCAACAGAAGAATTTGCTGGAATAGTTACTTTATTAGAACCAGCTGGTCTGAAATTATAGTGAGTTCCTGCAACTGCCGTACTTGTTGGAGCAACAGCAAAACTAACTTCTGTAGCAGTAGCCACGTGAGGACCTACTAGCTGAACATAAATCGTATCTGTTACTCTTGTATTAACACTAGCGGTTCTACCAGCTACTGTATTAAGTGTTACACCTGCTGGTTGCCTAGCAGCAACTCTACTAAATAAATGATTTTTGAATTCAACTACTGATGGACCCTTATAAGTCAAGTCGTCTTCCGGCATACAACCTCCTAGAACTAACCCAAAAGTAATAATTGAAAGTCCGAATAATATTATTTTTTTCATGTTTTATCTGTTAAAAATTAGTAACCTGGATTTTTTTCTAATCCCAATAAGAATTCAGAATTTGGAATAGGTGCTAACAGTTTGAAATCAGTAGCTGGAATAGTTCCTAGACCAACTTTTGCCGGTTTAGTAATACCCAAACCTCTACGTTTTAAGTCAAACCAACGCTGACCTTCAAAGAAAAGTTCTCTTCTTCTTTCATCTTGAATGAATGATTTGATATTCAAATCTGTTGGAACGATTGATACATCAGCATTTCTGTTTGTTCTCAATTGCGTAACGATAGTTGCAGCAGCGCCAAATTGATTTTGCTCAGCAAGTGCTTCAGCTTTCATTAATAGTACGTCTGCAAATCTAATCACTTTAGGATTATCTGCATAAGGACCACGAGCTCCGCTATATTTGTCAGACCAGTTAAATACTGGATTAGGTGAAGAAGCTGTACCTCCGAATTGGAAAATCATCGCTTTTCTATCATCACCAGTGCCAAACAAAGCAAAAAGTTCATCAGAAACCGTTTGACCACCGAAAGTAGGAATGGTATTGTAACCACTTGGGTGCGTATAAGAATACATCGAATCGTTATTTCCAGTTACACCGCCTAATTGGGTAGTTGGGTTAATTACCAATTCGAACATTGATTCTGTATTTGGATTAGCCGCAAAAGCAGAAATATAAGTACCCGCTGACGCTAATCTAGCTCCAGTATTTGCTGTATTCATAGCATCGTCAAAAGCTGTAACTGCTTCTGCCCATTTTCCAGAATATAAATATGATTTTCCTAAGAGTGCATAAGCTGCCCCTTTGTTCAATCTCACACGTGAAGCATTAGCTCCTGAAGGGAATAAAGCAATTGCAGCTTTCAGATCCGCTTCTATACTTGCATAAACTTCAGTAACAGTAGCTCTCGGTACTTGCTCTGCATCAGGTAAACCTGCTGTTGGCTTTAAACGTAATGGAACACTTTTATTGAATCCCTTACCAGCCGAAGCTACATTAACTGGCTCATATCCATAAACACGAGCTAAATCAAAGTAAACCATAGCCCTTAATGCTAGTGCTTCTGCCTTAATACCGGCTTTCTTTGATTGACCCGCAGGATCATTCAAACCATCAATGTTAGCAATAATTGTATTTACCTCGTTAATTATCGAGTAAGCGGTAGTCCAAATATTAAAATGTGAGTTTACTGTATTTGAATTTTGAGCAATATATCTACCATTCGCATAAGTCAGCTCAGTATAGATATTATCTGCCATTACATCTCCTAACAGTATAAAATCTCTACCATAATAACCAAAACCAATCAATCTTACATAAGCAGAATTTAACAGTGATTCGTATCCAACAACTGTACTTAGTGCTGCTTCTGTAGAAATCTGATTCCTAGGCTGTACTTCCACCATCTTTTCGCAAGAACCCATAAATAGACCCATTGCAATTGTTAATATTATTAATTTCTTTTTCATTTTCGTAATTATAAGTCAATTGTGATACCACCTGCAAAAGTCTTAGGCTGAGGATAACCATTCAGGTTGTTACCTGTATTCTCAGGATCTTCGCCACGATAATTTGTGATTGTTGCAAGATTTAAGCCTTGTATAAATAAACTTACTCCAGGAACACCAATTTTAGATGTAAGTGAAGTAGGAAGTTTATAATTTAAGGTAACTTGCTTTAAACGGATATATGATGACTTCTGTACATACCTATCTGATAAATTTGTTGGATCATAACCCCCTGGTTCAGTATAACCATCGTAAGCACGAGGCACTGCGGTAATCTGACCTGGCGTTGTCCATCTGTTCAATTGGCTTACTACTTGGTTTTCTAATGCCATACCAGATGCCTCTAAAATTTGCCCAGTTTGTAAGTATGTGGAGTTACCATATTGATATTGGAACAATACATCTAAGCTTAAGCCTTTATATTGGAAATTATTACCAAAACCACCAAAAGATGAAGGATTTGCATAACCAATAATCCTATCATCTGTACCTGCTAAAGGTGTGTAGGTGATATTATTATTCACATCATAGAACATTGGCCTACCATCTGCAGGGTTAACACCCGCATATGCAAATGTATATAAAATATTAGTTGGCTTACCAACAATTTGCGTGTTTCCAATTCTTTGAGCTCCAGCATTCAATTCTTTCAGTTTATTTCTGAAGAAAGCAATATTGAAAGTGGTAGTCCATTTAAATCCATTTTCTAAATCCAAATTCACAGTGCTTAGTTCTAAGTCTAGCCCTTTTCCATCTAATCTACCACCATTTTCAGTAATTGAAGTAAAACCAGAGTTACTAGCTAACGTTCTAGATAATAAAAGCTTAGTTGTTTTCTTTTGATAGATATCAATAGCACCTGTAATTCTATTATTAAAGAAGCCAAAATCTAAGCCTAATCCCGTCTGCTGCTGTTGTTCCCAAGTTAACAATGGATTCGCTAACTGAGATGGTCTGATACTTGCACCACCATTATAAGCACCAGAAGCACCAGGAGAGTTGTATAAACTGATCGCTCCAAAGTCACTTCCAGGCTGAACACCTGTAACCCCAAAACTTCCTCTTAATTTCAAATCACTTAAAAAAGTAGCTGATTTCAAGAATTCCTCTTGGTTAATTCTCCATCCCGCAGAAACACCACCAAATAAACCAAATTTGTAATCCGCACCAAATCTCGATGAACCATCATAACGAATATTTCCAGAGATCAGATACTTACCTTTATAATCATATTTCACATTACCGATTAAACTGGCTATTTTGAACTGTCCAAATGTTGATGTTGCACTTAATGGGGTTGCAGCACTACTAATTAAAGGGAATAAAGGACTTGGAAATCCTTGCGCAGACGCACCAATTTGCTCAGATTGATTTGACCTGTATTCGAATCCACCAAAAGCAGAGAAGTTATGATCACTAGCAAATACTTTTGCATAATTAGCTGTAACACTTGCATTATAGTTGATATTTCTGATAAAACTTTCACTACCAGAACCACCAGTTGTTGCATAGGCAGGAATAGATGATGGTCTGAAACTATAGTTTTTCGCATCTGCAAAGTCGATACCTGCATAAGCTCTTAGTCTTAAATCTGGAAGTACTTTATAATTGAATGCAAGATTACTTATCGTTTGGAAACTTTGTGTATTTCGCTTCTCTTCAAGAATACTTTGGATAATATTGATGTTTTGAGCATTACGTAAGTTTCCACCATTTCTATAAGTACCATCTGGCATATAAATTGTATTATATGGAGGAATAAATAATGCACCTGTAAATGGTGTATTTACAAAGAAACCTGCATCTGTACTTGGACCATCAGATCTAGTAAAAGCGATATTGATATTACTCTCCATAGAGAATTTATCACTGATTTGGTGATCGATATTAGCTCTTAGACCGCCTTTTCTATAAAGCGATGCCAAAGCAACACCTTGAGTACTCTGGTAATTTGATGAGATAAAGAACTTAGTTTTTTCATTACCACCACTTAATGATAAATTATATTCCGAGAAATTAGCATCACGGAAAACCGCATTGTACCAGTCTTCAGTAGGTAAAGCAGCAGGATCAACTGTAGCTGACCCAAAAGAAGCTGTATTGAAGTTAGCAACTGCAGTAGCAACAGAGTTTCCTAAACGAAGCGCACGATTGGTAACTGCCTCTTTACGCAAATCATAGTATTGCTGAGAATTTAACATTTCATAAGGGTTAATCTGTGAGTTAACACCTCTTTGATGCGTAATTTTAACTTGAGTTTTACCTTGTTTACCTCTTTTTGTAGTCACAATTACAACACCATTTGATGCCTGTGAACCATAAATCGAAGCCGAAGCCGCATCCTTCAAGATCTGTATAGATTCAATATCTGCAGGGTTAATAGAGCCCAAAACGTTTTGAGTAGTAATAGTTGATAGACCACCTGCAACAATTTGAACACCATCAACAATGTAAAGTGGTTGTACTGCACCATTAATGGTACCTACACCACGAACACGAACAGAAACACCAGAACCTGGTTGACCGCTATTAGTCGTTACTTGAACACCTGCAGCACGACCTTGCATCGCTTTGTCAAGTGTTTGAACTGGTAAGCTTTCAATAGATTTACCGCTAATTGAAGAAATTGCACCAGTTGCTTCTTTCTTTGTTGTTGTACCATAACCTGTTACAACCACCTCATTTAATCCTGTAGGATCAGATTCTAGGATAACATCGATTACGTTAGACGCAGTCAAAGGCTTTGTCACGGTTACAAAACTTAAATAAGAGAATTCAAGCCCTGTAGCTGCACTAGAAACCTTAATTGTGTATTTACCATTGGACTCGGTCTGCGTTGCACCCTTATCCCCTCTAATTCTTACAGTCACTCCAGGAAGAGGACTTCCTGTCTCCTTGTCAGTAACCGTACCAGAAACTGTTCTTTCTTGCGCAACTGCTACAATCGCAGTACACATGAAGATGAACAAACTTAGTATAAGTTTTTTCATAAATTAATAAATTTTAGTTAGTTAATAGTTATTTAATAGCTAAATATGGGCAAAACTTAGTTAATATCAAATTAGTTACTTACACTTTTAAAGAGTTAATCTTATAAGTATCTGATTTACTGATGTTTAAAATTTAACATTTTTTAACGTTTTCTATGTACCTAGATTTATAGTTGATTTTATTTATTAATGCGGTGAAAAATGGCGCAAATATTAAACAGTTTGCCAAATTCAAGTTATTGAGGAAAATTGAAAACTTAAAAATACAACATTTTAAAAAATGAGCTAAAATTTAATAAACTTAAACTCCATGTCAACTAAAAAAAATAGATTAATTCGAAAAAAAGCTAAAAAATCAAAACAATCAAATCAAAAAGAAACAAAATGAAAGATTACCACCAGAAATTAGCAGACTATACCATAAAGTATTTACCTATTATTTAAAATTCCCCTAAATGATGGTGCAAAAACAACACTATTATAACTAAATCAACTAAAAACCAACTAATAATAGTAACTTGAATATAGCTATAGAATTTGGATGAGTAGATAAATTAACATAAATATAATACCATATATTTTCTCTTAGAGCATATCAACTCCATAAATAGCTGATATCAAATTTCCATTTCAGAGATCAAATCTTCCCACTACTTATCCACTCCTAACTGTTTTGATGGGCTGCCAATGGTTTTATAATTACCATCGCCTTTTAAAATGGCTAACATATTTGCTTGGCTATTAAAAATAGCAGTTGCTTTAAGCAACTCTTTATCGTACTGAAATGCCTGTTCTATTTTGCCTTTTTCGAAATAGTAGCGACTGATGATCTGCGTTTCTAACACACGTTTAATTTCAGCCTTGTGGGTATTTAAGTCGGTCTTTTTGGCAGAAAGCATTTTATCCTTTAAAGATTCTATATCTCCCTTAACAGCGGCCACTTTATTCTCTCGCTCAGCTTCCGCTATTAAGTCTTTTAACAATTGTTCTGTTTTAGAAACATAGCTATAGTCTTTACCAGCTAAAGTATTTATAAATGTATTGTAATCTGCATCGCTAAGCTGAAATGATTTAAGGCTAGTTACCTCTTTATGTGTTTTTTTATAGGTATTCGCATAATTGAAAAACAAATTTTTATTCAAAAGGGAAATGGTGATTGGGCTCATTTTATCTGCTTCTACAAGAACATCTGGGTATACGCCATTACCATCGTATACAGTTCTGCCAGATTTAGTTTTAAAAGGTTTCATTAATGAATCTGCAAATTTTTCTGCAGAGCCATTTTGATCTTTATGTGCATAATCTAGCGCCTGTATACATCTACCTGATGGGGTAAAATATTTAGCTACCGTTACTTTGACTAAACTGTTGTAAGGCAAATTGAAAGTTTGTTGCACCAATCCTTTTCCATAACTTCTTTGTCCAATTACCACTGCCCGATCTAAATCTTGCAAAGCCCCAGCCACAATCTCAGAAGCTGATGCAGAAGATCCGTTAATTAAAACTATTAAAGGAATTTGAGGAGACATGGGTTCTGCCATCGTTTTGTAGGTAACTGTTTTTTCTGGATTGCGTCCTTTCTGAACTACAATCAGCAAATCTTTTGGTACAAAGAGGTTTACAATTTTAACCGCTTCCTGCAAGATACCACCTCCGTTATTCCTCAAGTCTAAGACGACACCTTTAGGCTGCTGTTTGTTTAGCGCTGCTAGTGCTGTAGCAACTTCCTGTCCGGAATTCTCTAAAAATTTATCTAACCTTATGTAACCAATCTGATCTGCCAACATACCAGAATAGGTGACATTCGGTTGCTTTATTTCTTCTCGGGTTAAGGTTTTGGATAAATTAGCTCCCTCCCGTAAGATAAGTAATTCTACATTAGATTTTTTCGGACCACGTAACAACTGACTAATCTGATTACGATCTTTACCTGCAGTCTCCACGCCGTTTATTTTTACAATTTGATCTCCAGGCCTAACATCTTGTTTGTTTGCGGGATTACCTTCGCTTACTTCATTTACAAATAGTTTTCCATCTAAAAATAAGGTGCCCGCACCAATGCCACCATATTGTGTGCTTACATATTTGAGCTTATAATCTTCGATTTCAGACTCAGGAATATATTCGGTGTAGGGATCCAACTCATTTAACATGGCATCTATCCCATTACGCATCATGTCTGAAGCATTGGTCTCTTCTACATAATTGAGGTTAATTTCTTTGTAGAGAGAGGCGAAAATATCAAGATTCTTAGATACTAAAAACAGGTCATCCTTAAAAGAAAATGACAATACACCTAAGGTAATTAATAAAGTGAGTATAGTGTACTTAATTCCTGTTCTGTTTTTCATCTGCGATCCTTTTACAATTAACAACGTAAATGTACAAAAACGATTAAACAATAAAAAGTTAGGGTGCAAGCGATGATACATCTGGTATTCCGAATCAGCGTAGCGTGATTAAAAATCATCATCTCTCATGAACGTAACGTCTCGAAAGCTGCTTAACTGAGATATGCGCTAAACTAAGTTTTACGTATAGATTCCTCCGAGTGAAAGACTGGTTCGGAAAGACGGTTTGTGGTGAGGTATACTCATGGACGTATCGTTATCTCTTTAAGGTACCGTCCTCTCGAACGCTGTTTAGCGGAGAGATCTGCTGAGGTTCTTCGTTGTAGATTTCTCGGTCGCGAAAAGTCCACTCGAAATGACGACTTACGGAAAAATCTTTCGGAAAGAAGATTATAAAAGACAAGTGTGGAAAGACGAACTTTTGAAAAAGCAATTTTACCAAATTACTATAACATAAAAAAGCAGCCCCTCGAAAGAGGGACTGCTTGGCATTAAATTGTATATAAATGTAACTCTAAAGATTTTTAATTACAATTTAACATGTTTGCTAACTTCATTCAAGTTGTTAACATCAACACCTTTAGCTTTTAAGTTGCTAACAACATCACCAGGAATTACAAATACTTGAACTTTTACCAATTTAGTATTAGTGAAGTATGATTCTGGTTGACCACCTTTGAAAGATGGGATGTTAATGAAATCACCAGCTTGGATTGTTAAATTACCACCTGCATTGTTTGTAGCAGTTAAAGTAGGGTTAACAATAGATGGAGAAGTACTATAATAGTTTAACCAAGTAGTACGGGTGATGTAAGAAGCTGAAGTTGGAGCTGGTCCGAAAGGATTAGCTGTAGCTACAGTTACTGGATCAGCCACGTTACCAGCATTCTGAATTTGATCAGGACCGATATAAGTTGCTTGAGAAGCAATACCTGTACCAGAAGAAATATTCCAGTTGATAACCATGTAACCATCATTGTTTTGGGTTCTTAAAGCAGCTGGGCCACTAGTTAAATTGAAAGCAGTTGCAGTTTGATCTGCAGCTAAAGTCAATGTATTACCGATTGTACCCAATACTGCAGTACCAGCTGGGTGATTAGCTGGACCCGTGAATACACCATTTGTACTACCTTGTACGTTAAGACCGAATGGATTAACATTAGATACACCTGCAGTAGTATGTGCTCCTGTGTTAGTTGCAGCAGCAACTGCATAAGAGTTTGCATAGTAAGTAATATCAGCCCATCCAGCGCTAGTACCTGGGTGATTAACTAATAAATCTTTGTTTGCACCAACACCATAGTATCTGTATTTCAAGAATACCTTACCATCTTGTTTGTATTTTTCGATTGCTGAAGTTAAACCTGGAATGTTGTTTAAATCAAGTACAGTACGTGCGGTATAAGTACCTCTGAAGTTAACAGAGCTAGTTTTTGCTTGTACATTTTTCATGTCAGCAATTACTAAAGTCTGTCCTAAACCATAAGAATTAGATCTTACATTACCATAAGTTAAGTAACCCCAAGCATTACCATTATTTACTTTTAATCTGTCAATATCATCTTGAGTTAAAGTAAACGTAGCTAATGGATTAACAACATTTTTAGAGTAACGGAATCTTGCACCAACTCTTTTGTTAGCATTTCCAACTAAGTTAGCCGCTGCACCTAAAGTAGCAATTTCTTGCGTAGATGCACCTAATTGAGCCGCTGAAGTTGCAACATCATCAAATACGTTAGTATTTGCATTAGTTTCGAAAACCATTTCTCTGTTTTCAGCCCATCCACCTCTAGTGATACCATCAGCACCAACAAAAGTAGGGTATTGAGCAATACGGATCAAATCATTTGCAGTTACTGCATAAGAAGTGTTTTGGTTGTAATCGCTATAAGTAGCATACAAGTCAACACCATAATCTTTAGTACCAGTTACACCTTCGAAACCTTTAGTAATATTAAAAGTTTTAGCAGCATAAGCAGAACCCAATGGCATAGAACTAGCCCATGTTCCATCAGCTAATCTTGGACCATAGAACGTAGATGTAGTAGTGTCAAAATAGAAATCACCAGTAGCAGCGTTAGATGGGTTAGTAGCACTTGGAGCACCAGCACCAGATAAGAATCTTGTACCATTAGCACCTGTAGCACCAGTTGAACCAGCAGCGCCAGTTGCACCTGTAGCGCCATTAGCACCTGTAGCACCTGTAGCACCATTTGTACCAGTTAAGGTTGTAGAAGTACCAGCCCAACCAGCAGCAACTTTAGGACCCCAAAGGGTTCTTGTAGTTTTGTTAAAGTAGAAATCACCAACAACACCTTCTGTAGTCGGATCAACAGTTCCACTTAAAATTTTTGTACCGTCAGCACCTTTAGCACCAGCAGCACCTACAGCGCCAGCAGGACCTGCAGCACCTGTAGCTCCAGCAGGACCAGCAGGACCTGCAGGACCAGTAGCTCCGTCTTTCTTACAAGCGTTGAACGCTAAAAGAGAACTTACTGTTAATACAGTTAATAAAACTTTTCTCATAATCTTAGAGTTAATAAAATTTTTCTTTTTTCTTGCCTACTCTTAGTACAGTTTTCGGCATTCCCTGTTGAATCAAATTAATTCACGGCACGAATATACAGTTAAAACTATAATTAAAAAAAATATTTTTTATTAATTAATTGTTAAGTCTATAATTCCCGCCTCAAATAAATTCACATCAAGCACAAATATCTACTTTACTTTTTACATTCACAATTTTTTTTTACTTTTTTTTATTGCAATTGATAAAATATTTTAAAGTTTAACTTATTGTTGTTCAAACCTTAACGTTAACTAATAAAAGGTGATGCTTTAGGTTGATTAGTGTTTGTAAGCCTATAATAGCTTTAAACCATGAAAATTGGTAGTATATATAAAAGGTATAGGTAAACAAATAAGCCAATATCTACTAAAAATTTGGCGACAGATTATAGCAGAATTATAACAATATACCACTATAGTTAGTATTGGCTATATTACTTATAACTGTATCAAGTTTTACACAACAATATTTTTGTTGAATTCATTCTGATTTTGATATTTTTGCAACAAAAATTATATACATTATGAAAAAGATATTTTTAAACCTTTTAGTATTAAGCTCTTTTGGGCTATTTGCTGTTTCTTGCCAAAGCGATAAAAAAGCAAAAGACACAGATTCTACAGCTGTTGAGGTACAAAGCGATTCAACAGTTAAAAAACAAGCTACTGCAGACTCAACTCGAGCAGCAAATGCACAACCCGTTACCCAAGCTGAAGTAGAAAAGGCAAAAGTAGAGGCGCCAGATTTTAGTAACGAAGAGGTGAATAATGGCTTTAATGAATTTAAAGGTCTTAAGGATTCTTACCAAACAGCCTTAAAAGAAAAAAACCAGCAAGCAATTAAAACTGCCAGAGAGAAATATAACAACTGGATACTCAAGGCTGCTACTTGGGGCAGCAAAGTTTCTAAAGAAGAAAACCAGAAGTACATCGACTACTATGAGAAAGTAGTTAAGCAATGGGAAATTGTAGAAAGGCAAGCCAAAAATAAATAATTTCTTAAAGGTGTTCGACTAATCGGACACCTTTTTTATTGCCATGAATGTTTTAATATATATAAGGTATAGTAACAGCTGAATAAAAATGGATGTTTTTAATTGCAAATTAACTCATTAGCCTTTGTACTATATATGATAATACAGGTTATAAATTTTGAAAAGCAAAAGCAGTAGTTCTTGGCTTGATATAAACCTACTCTCTGCTAAATACCATTAAAAATGGTACACCGCTGTCGATCAGGTTTATCAAATTTGTTGCTGCTGGCATGAGGGGTTTCGTTACCCAGGCCTAAGTTCCCTAAACCTGGCCGGCGTGTAAATCCTTTTTGCCAACCTAAGTTTTCTCTTTCTCTAAAAGGTAAATGGCAAAAAGATTGCAACAAGGGCAGGACTAACGTTGTTTATGGTACTGCGCCTGCTTTTCAAATAAAAATATCCTTATCACATGATGACCAATGCAATCTTGGCTTTTAGGAAAGCAAAGCCCGCAGTTTTTGGGTTTCAGCAGTCCTTCGCTCTATTAAATATCATGAAAATGGTACACCGTTGCCAATAAGGCTGATGGCACAGACAGGAATGGATTAAGCCCGACAAGTATGAAATCTCTTTTACCCATATAGTTTCCCAATTATTTGAAAGTAGGATTGCAATAAAACCGCCTGCGTTTTGTTTTTCATAAAAAATGCCTCCAAGGTAAGGTTGGAGGCATTTCTATTTATACGAAATCTTTTAAAACACAAATACTATCTATTTCTTGTCATATCTATGGCTAGCGTACTTGCAGTAACCACAGTTCCTCTAGGTGCTAGCGTATAAACAAAACCTTTGGTAACTGTTAAATCTGCTCTGTTAATTACGTAATTTGCAGGGGTATTGATACTGGTTGCAGATATATTATAAATACCATCTGGCACTTTGATAAATTCTGATGCCGATTTAAACATAACAGGTCCAGAAATGGTAAGCACCTCATTAGTAGCCTTGTTTGTTATTTTTAAATCGAAGCCATTTGCTGCATTGGGAACGGTATTTACTATCCTGATATAGGCAAAGTTAATATCAATAGCAGGGATTTTATCCTCTACAACAAATGAGGTTGTAGTTTTTGCAGTTGCATCATAAATGCCAGCAGTAAAAAACGAATAAAACTTTCCATTTTCAAAGTTTGAAGTAGCTGATGTAGTTTCTATACCCGGGTTAGTGGTTGCATTTACTGGAGTTTTTGCCCTGATTACGACACTACCATTATTTTGTATGTTAACATAACTATTGGTACCTGGGAATATACCGTAAGCAGCAATACCAGATGCTGATTCTTTTCCGGTAGTAGAGCCAATAGCCGAAACTTTTACATCATTTACATATATATTTACTTGTGGGCCACCCACTGCAAAGTTGTAAACCCTGAAATTTGGTCCGGTTGGAGGAGCATCGATAACTTGAAAGGCATTTTTATCACATGCAGTAAATGCCAAAACGATTACCGCAGCAATTACGGTTTTAATATATTTCATTTTCATATCATTAAGGTTTAGTTATCCAAAGTGGAACTGTGTGGTAGTCTGTTGCCAAGCCGCCTATTTTATCGAGCTCTGCCCTATTCCAAACATATTCGGAGTTATATCTTGGTCTAATTCTTTGCACGGTTAGGTTATTGTTATCTACATATAAACTAGTTGGGATCGCAAAACCTAAGAAAACTTGTTGGTCTGTTTTAACCGGATCTACATCGGTATAATGATATCTTCTTAAATCCATCCAAGTTTCATAATGGCCCCAACCCCATTGTGCAATATATTTTTGCGACATAATCTGCGATAGGGTCAAATCTGCTGCTGAGGTCGGAACAACTGTAGGACTGGCCAGGAAAGCTGCTTTCTCTGATGCTAAAATTTGCGTAGCAATTTGACGGTTATCCGTATTTCTTTCGTTCACAAAATCTATATGAGATGAAATACCGTTTACATACGCTGCCAATGCAGTTGCTTTATCTCCTTTTTTATAAGCAGCTTCGGCTTTTATAAATTGTAATTGCGAATAAGTCATGCCAGGATAACTAGACTTGTCATCGAATATATAAAGTGTACGCGTACCACCTGCTATATTGGCTCTATAATTCCAAATGTTGTGTGGATAAGTAGTAGCCGCAATTGCTGTAGCACTGTATACCGAATTGATATTAACACCGGTATAGGTACCTGCAGGGTTTTTGGCTAACATCCTTTCTTTTCTTGGATCGTTAACACCAAAATAAGTGCCATCCATCAATTTAACGATAAATTCAGTTTGACGATAATTTTGGAAGTTTTGACGTCTTGGCCCCATAAAGTTACTATCGTCATTACCCATATTTGTATAGGTTAACATTACATTATCAGCATTACCTACAAACGATTTATCAACAGCATCTATGATCAGATCTGGGTTGTAAACCCCTGTTTTATTACTGTAGTGATTTAAGTTCATCGCCAATAAGCCGTAAGCATATTTAATCCATTTGGTACGGTCGCCACCATATATAATATCTCCCTTAGCTAAATAGGCACTACTTACAAAACCATCTGTACGTTGTAAACTTTGAATTGCCAAGTTTAACAACCTTCTACTCTCCTCGTATGCAAACTCCTGAGTATCGTAAGCAAAAGTTGTTTTATTAGGCATAAAAGCTTCTTTAATGGTGATCTCACCATGAATACCAGATAGTGTTTGCCAACCCCAAGCTTTTAGAATGTAACCCACACCTAAAACATCCCATCTCTGTTCTTCTTCGGCCTTTTGAATCATATTGTTTAGGTTAACACCTAAAGCCCAATACACGTCCCGATAGGTTTGAGAACCATTATCTGATCCTGGATCGTAACCCATCCTATCCCAAGTAGATACAACTGTAGAAGGTAAAGCCCAATTTTGTGTATATCTTCCAATATGTCTACCCTCGTAAGCAGCATCGGTTACCATCCAATGCAGCATTGGCGCAAGTAAAGCATTAGCAGTTACAGTACTAGGTGCGTTCATATTCGTGTTTACGTCTACAAACTTTTTACAACTACTGATGATTAATAAAAAACCAGTAATTAAACATGATAAATATATTTTTTTCATTTTAATTTTCATTTAAGATTATAGCCCTACTCTTATCCCAAAATTTATACCCATCGGAATTGGGAAATTTCCATAATCAATACCTACACCACCAGAACCGCCAACTGCCGCACTATTACCATTTACAACCGGATCTAGACCAGTATAGTTAGTTAATAAAAATAAATCTGTACCTGTTAAGAAAACATTAGCTGATTTCACGAATTTCTGCTTTTTTAACAAAGTTGCTGGCAATTTATAGTTTAGCGTTACATCCTTTAATCTTACCCAATTTACATCCTTTTCAATAAACAATTCTTCACTCATTTGTGAGTAGTAAGCCGTTTGAAATCTTGGAACTACCACGATATTGTTTCTGGTTGGGTTTGATGTGTTTTCCAATCCATCACGAATTACACCGTTTAACACACGTGGCTCATTCCTATCTAGTGTTTTAGTAGAAAGCCCTCGCGCTGTTAGGTAACTATCTGTTGCATTTAAAATATCACCACCTTTTCTTATATCAACCAAAAAGGAAAGTGAAAAATCTTTGTATACAAATGTATTGGTTATACCCATAGAAAATTTAGGTTGTCTATCATAACCGCCATCAATAAATACAGTAGATCTTAGGGGTAATCCAGTAGTTGGATCTATCAATACATCACCAGCATTATTTCTCAAATAGAAAAATCCAGTTAAAGATCTTGTTGATTGACCCGGTGTATTACCATTTCTAACGTTTCCATACAACCAGGTATCAGAAACATACGATTCTGGAAGTGAATTTGGCAATGCCAATACTGTTCCCTTAGCTTTCTCGAAATTTGTTAAAATATCCCAAGAGAAATCTCTACTCTTAATTGGTGTACCTCTTAATGAAATCTCCACTCCTTTATTCTGGGTAGAGCCTCCATTTAAGTTAAATAAGATGTAACCTGTCGAATAACTTCCTCTAATTTCATTAATAATTTGATCGACAGTTTTCTTATTGTAATAGGCCACATCAATACCTAACCTGTCTTTGAAGAAACTTAATTCTGCACCAAACTCATAAGATTGAGCAAACTCAGGTTTTAAATCTGGATTAGGACCGGTAAATGTTTGTCCATAACCCCCACCCACAGTAGGCTTATATTCCAAATAAGGTAAATAAGCATATGGTTTTGCATCTTTTCCTACCTCAGCATATGCTGCTCTTAAGCGACCAGAAGTAAAAATTTTAGATAAAGCATCTTTAAAAGCTGGAACCTCTGTAAATACAAAACTTCCAGAAACTGATGGATACCAGAAAGAGTACCTATCGATAGGTATTGTGGAAGTTCTATCGTTTCTAATTGTTCCGGTTACATATAAATAGTCTCTGTAATTTAAGGTAGCTCTACTAAAGAAACTCACCAATCTTCTTCTAGCTAATGTACTTTTAGCACTTCTGATGTTTGCATTATTAACCGATACGAAGTTCGGATCAATCATGCTTTCTCCGTACAGGGCATTTGTATTAGACCTTAGATCTTGAAACGATTGCCCGATAGTAGCATCGAAAGATAAACCATTTGCAATGGTTTGTTTGGTGATGTTAAATAAGTTTTGCATGTTGATATTACGTGTAACATCATTTGCAACATCTAAGATACCACCATAAGAGAAACCAGAGGCACTTTCTGGATGTCTAAATATTAAGTTTTCATTAGAATAATTATCTATACCAATTCTGGTTTCTAGAAATGCCCATTTAAATGGTGTAATCGTTAAGCCTAGATTGGAGATAATTCTATTCGTTTTAGAATTGATTCTGTTCTTGTTAACACTAAAATATGGATTGTCTACTTCTCCGCCCAATCCAATACTTGTAACTTGTCTTCTTGTTCCAATAGATGTTAGGTAATCTTTTGCGTTATCCGTTTGAGGCCAAACCAATAAACCAATTAATGGTCCACCAGCGCCTTTTCTTGCCTGATCATTATTGGAGAAGGAATAGTTTAAGGATAGATCTGCTTTAAGCCAATCGTTAATGGTTGCTCTTGTGGCACCCGTGATGTTAACTCTATCATATAATGAATTAGGTATTACACCATTCTGATTGGTGTATGAGGTAGAAAACCTATAACTTACACGATCAGAACCACCGCTCATCCCTAAATTATGTTTTTGCGTTAGCGCAGTTTTAAAAAAGCCATCGACATTATCGTAAAATTGAGTTCCAGCAGGATATTCATCACCAAAATAGTTGAATGTTGCTGTACCAACAGAACTAATGCCATATACTTTTTGAATTTCTGGATTACCTCTTGGAGATTCTACCCTGAAACTGTTACTGTACTCGATGGCACCTGCCCCTGCTTTACCTCTTTTTGTGGTAATTACAATGGCACCATTAGCTGCATCGATACCATATAAAGCCGCTGCCTCTGGACCTTTTAAAACCACAAGGCTTTCTATGTCTTCGGGATTAATATCAGAAGATCTATTTGTAAAATCTGCATTTCTATTTGCTTGAGAAGTATTTGAACTATTTTCTGAGAAAAAAGCTGAAGTATTTAATGTTTTATTATCGATAGGCAAACCATCAACAATCATTAAAGGCTGGTTACTACCACTAATTGAACTTACCCCTCTAATTGTAATTGACGAAGAAGCTCCTGGCACCCCTGAGGTTGAGGTAACTTCTACCCCCGCCACCCTTCCTTGTAAGGAATTGATAAAGTTTTCTCTTTGGGTCCCAGCAATATCTGCCCCTTTTACCTCTTGTTGCGAGGTACCCAAGCTCCTTTTAGATACTTTTTGCCCTAATGCAGTAACCACAACTTCATTAAGTGATTTGGTATCTGTTTGTAATGCGATGTTAATTACTGTAGCAGTACCTACGGTTTGCTCTTTGGTAACCATACCCAGGTACATAAACTGAAGCACACTTCCTGGATTTACTTTAATAGAATAAAATCCGGTAGCGCTTGCCTGTTCTGCAAAATTAGTCCCCTTAATTTTTACAGTTGCGCCGGCAATGGGTGTACCATCTTCAGCCGAGGTTATTTTACCTGTTACCGTAATTTGTTGCGCCATTACCTGCATCGCAAACAAAAAAGTACCCACGAAAAATAAGAGTAGTTTTCTTTTCATAAAGTTAATTTAGTTTAGTTGAACTTTTTGCTTCTTGTGGACATTCAGAAACACGCACAAATACGCAAGTTTATAAATGGCTAAGTAAATATCATAAATGTATTTCACTAAAAAAAGAAATATTATAATAATTTTACACTTTAGATCAAGTTTAAATTGCAGAAACCTGCAAAAACCTGCATAATAATTTTCTTTTGCTATATTAGTATCTCAAAAATTCCAAAAATGCTTAAAAAGGAAAGACACGACCATATTATGAAACAAATTAATCTTCATAATAGGGTATTAACTTCAGACCTTGTTCAATTACTTAATGTATCTGAAGATACCATTAGAAGAGATTTGCAAGAATTATCAGACGAAAACTTCTTATACAAGGTACATGGAGGAGCATTATCAAAATCCTACCACTCTTCTTTTGATGACAGTACGGTGTATGCTAAAGAGGCTAAAATAACCATTGCAAAAAAGGCAATCCCATTAATTAAGGATGGGATGGTTATTTTAACAGGTGGAGGAACTACAATAATTGAATTGGTAAAACACTTTCCAGATAATTTACGAGCTACTTTTTTCACCATTAGCCCATTGGTTGCTATTGAATTAGCTAAATACCCGAGGGTGGAGGTAATTTTAATTGGTGGATTGTTCAGCAAAAATTCTCAGATTACTTACGGAGGGCATGTGATTAGTCAGCTCAGTGAAATCCATGCTGATTTATGTTTAATGGGAACAAGTGCTTTACATCCTCACAGCGGCTTAACAGATACCGATTGGGAAATTAATCAATTGAAAAAGACAATGCTTCAATCATCTGCTAAAACAGCAGTATTGTGTATATCCGAAAAACTAAATATTGCTTTGAGGTTAAAGGTGGCAACTTTAGAGCATATAAGTTATTTGATAACTGAGTTGGCACCAAGTGATCACTCATTGAAAAACTATCATGCGAAAGGATTACAGGTTTTGTAGTGGGAGTGCCAAATCCTTTATCTCGAATGTTCTCCAATCCGTCTCGACGATAGGAGAGATCTGCAAGAATGGTTCTTCGTTATAGATTCCTCCGTGCGAAGAAGCACGTTCGGAAAGACGATTTGGAGGAAAGCACGTTCAGAAAAACGAAAGAAAAAATGCATCATCTCGAATGTTTTTAATAATCCGTCATCTCGACGATAGGAGAGATCTGCAAGAATGGTTCTTCCTAATAGATTTCTCAATCGCGAAAAGCTCATTTCGAAATGACGGAGTACGCAAAAACCTATTCCGAAATATGATTTCTTGATAAGACAACATCCAGAAAGACGGCTAGAAAACAAAAATAAATTTAGTTGATGTGAATATTTACAATCTATTGCCACCAGCGTCTGCCAATGCTTTCTTGATGGTAAACTCTACATATTTCTGGTCCCTTTTAACCAACTGCATCAGTTGCTGAACCAATTGATCTTCTTGACCAGGAGCAAAAGAAAGTTCTACTTGTGCTAAATCACGGTATTTTCTTAAGAATTTAATTTTAACTCTTTCCCAAGTTTCTGGTGTTAGTGTAAAGCTTGCCATGGTCTATTTATTTGATTTGCAAAAGTAATAAATTTTAAAGAGTATGGATAGTATAAAAAATTTTAACACTAAATTCCGCCTAAGATGGTTCAACTATACATTCTTTAAATCGCTAACAGATTAGTTTGGTAATGAAATTTTCCCCATACAAACTGAAGGCACCCCTTCCCTATCCCCAAAGTTGATAGGATTACCTGCTAGGGTTTCGTTAGCGAGTAACGCAAATAAAACCGCTTCTTTAGCATCTGGGTTAATGGCCAAATCTGCAGTTGTACTAAACGAAGCTTGCGGCAAAGCTTTTTGCAATAATTCTACTAATAATAGATTATGCATCCCTCCGCCACTCATAAATATTTTTGGCATTGCCGCCAAATCTACCGTTTGTTTAATCGCATTTACTATTGCCATTGCCGAGAAATGGCATAATGTAGCCAATACATCTTCATGGCATAGATCTGATGTAGCACTGTTTTCCTGTGCTTCTTTTAGATAAGCCAAGTTAAAAAGTTCTGGACCTGTTGTTTTTGGAAAGCCTGCTTTGAAAAACTCATGATCAAGCAGTGCTGTTAACAAAGCATCGTTTAGCTTGCCCGCTTTTGCCAAGGCCGCATCTTTATCATAATATTTACCTGAATAATGTAGTTGGATAAAATGATCCATCAAGGTATTCCCTGGACCAACATCAGTCGAGAAAACTCTAGCCGCATCCCTATCTCCCGGAAGGAAGGTAAAATTAGCGATACCGCCAATATTCAGCATCACCCGATCTTCTCCTTCTTTAGAAAAAATCAGATAATCTCCATATACTGCTAAGGGAGCACCTTCGCCACCTGCAGCCAAGTGTTTCTGCCTAAAATCTGAAAGGGTAATGATGCCGGTTTTAACCGCAATATGATCTCCATCCCCAATTTGCAGCGTAGCATTTGGATAATTGGTAAGTCCATGCAGATGTATAGGTGCATGGAAAATTGTTTGACCATGACTAGCAATAACATCAACATCTGTTGCAGCAATCTCCCAATCTTGCAATGCTTGCAAAATCATTGCTGCATGTTTAAGCCCGATTAATTCATTTAAAAGGCAAACCTTTTCCAGATCAGCGTCTTTACGGGCAAAAATACTTTTTACATCTGCCCTAAAATCATCAGCATAGGGAATGGTTATAAAATTTAATAAAATTAATTGGGTGGCCGAACCGCTATTTTTGCAATCGCACAGAGCGATATCCAAACCATCCATGGAGGTGCCAGACATTAGCCCAATGATCTTTCTACTGTCTTTTGAGGCAACTTTATATAACTGGGCGATGTCTTTATTCATGGTTCACAAATTTATTAAAGTTAAACAGCTTCTGGATAAACCTATTAATTTTATTCTCCTTTTTAAAAATACTCCTATCTTTACTGCTCCGTTCACTATATAATAACCATTTAATGGCAAGATTAAATCTATTAGAAGAAACGAGGTTCGAGAAGCTTCCTGTTACCGTTTTTAACAATCCAAAAGAGGCATCCATAAGCGTTGCCCATCGTATTGCTGCTATTATTAAGCAAAAACAAGCCAATAATGAACAAGCAGTTTTAGGATTAGCTACAGGTGCCACTCCTATTCAAGTATATTCAGAATTGGTTCGTCTACATCAAGAAGAAGGCTTAAGCTTTAGCAATGTAGTTACATTTAATTTGGATGAATATTATCCAATGCTGCCTACAGCAGCACAGAGCTATGTTTCGTTTATGAACGAAAATTTGTTCGATCATATTGATATTGATAAGAACAATGTACATATTCCAGATGGAACTTTAAGTTTAGAAGAAATTCCGGCTTTTTGTTTGGCTTACGAGCGAAAAATTGAAGAGTATGGCGGCTTAGACATGCAGATTTTGGGTATCGGGCGTACAGGTCACATTGGTTTCAATGAGCCTGGCTCAGCTCCAAATTCTGGAACGCGTTTGGTTACCTTAGATGATTTGACCCGTAGAGATGCCGCTAGAGATTTTGGCGGCAAGTCTTTTGTACCTACCAAAGCGATCACCATGGGTATTGGTACGATTTTTAAAGCCAAAGAAATTGTTTTAATGGCATGGAACCGAAAAAAAGCACCCATCATTAAAAAAGCGGTTGAGGGAGAAATGTCTAGTGAAGTTCCTGCTACTTATTTACAACTTTCTGAGCATGTAGAGTTTATTTTAGATGAAGATGCGGCATCGATGTTAACTCGATTTGATACACCTTGGTTAGTAAAGGATTGTATTTGGGATGAAACATTAACTAGAAAGGCTGTGATCTGGCTTGCAAATAAGCTTAAGAAACCTATTCTGAAGTTAACAGAAGATGATTTCAACAATAACGGTATGGCACAACTGGCTTTAGAAAGAGGTCCAGTATACAACATCAATATCCATATTTTTAATAAATTACAACATACCATTACGGGTTGGCCAGGAGGTAAACCTAATGCAGACGATAGTCAAAGACCAGAAAGAGCTGAACCAGCTAAAAAAAGAGCGGTAATCTTCTCTCCGCATCCAGATGATGATGTGATTTCTATGGGCGGAACCTTTATCCGTTTAGTAGACCAGCAACACGATGTACACGTGGCTTATCAAACTTCGGGCAATACTGCCGTTTGGGATGATGATGCCTTACGCTTTGTTGAGTTTAACATCGACTTCTCTGAAAAAATGGGAATGGGACAACCAGAGATGACGGAGATGTATGGCAGAATGCGTCAATTTATAGATCAGAAAAAACCTAACCAAGTTGATACGCCAGAAATACAAACCGTAAAGGGCTTGATTAGAAAAGGAGAAGCGATAGCTGGAGCCCGTTACTGTGGTTTGGCCGATGATCATATCCATTTTATGGCCTTGCCTTTTTACGAAAGCGGTAAAAACCAAAAAAATCCTGTTACTGAAGCCGATGTATTGTTAACGATGGAGCTGTTGCAAAAAATAAAGCCTCAGCAAATATTTGCTGCCGGAGATTTTGAGGATCCACATGGTACACATATCGTATGTTTTAACATTATTATACAGGCATTAAAACGTTTAGAAAAAACGGAGAGCTGGGTTGCAGACTGTTGGTTATGGATGTATCGTGGTGCATGGTTAGAATTCGAAACACATGAAATTGAGATGGCTGTACCACTTAGTCCACAAGAGGTTGAACGCAAGAAATTTGCGATTTTCAAACACCAATCTCAAAAAGACAGGGCTGTTTTTCCGGGAGATGATGCCAGGGAATTTTGGCAACGAGCCGAAGATAGAAACAGAGAAACTGCCAAATCTTACGACAATTTAGGACTGGCAGATTACGAAGCGATGGAAGCTTTTGTAAGATATAAATTCTAAGATAAAGGCTCTCTGGTTTAAGAGGGCCTTTTTAATTTTTAAACATATATTCCAGTATAGGACACAATCTTTCGCACTAGTACAGTATAGGACATGGCAAGGTAATCGCTATAACAACTAGGGATCTGCTAGGGCTCAGGTAGGGGACAGATAGGGGTCTGCTAGGGGAAAACCACTATAAAATTGCGATATAAGTGGTGTAGAGGCTGTTTTTAGGCTGTTTTTCCCTACAGGAACGCTAGAACGACGGTTATAGGAGAAGCGGAAAGCACAATAGTTTGAGATAAAAATGGGGTAACTGCCCTGGATTAAATTTTTCAGTACACATTAAATACTAATATTTTTGCAACACTCCACACATCCTTCACATAAGCTAAGAGCCAGCTAAACACAAGAACCAGACATGGATCATACATAAACGGTACATGAATCACACATCATTGATACATGAATGACACATCAGCCATACTAGAAAGCGGATAATTTTTAGAGAGATTAGCAAAACATCAATTACCCTTTGCCAATTGGGGTTATTAGTTGTCGCAGACTTAAAGTTCAATTACTCCCCTAGAAAGGTTTTAAAACCTTTAGAAGAGCTCAATACAACATTGCGTTTAACTACTATGGGTTTGTCAAATCATACTAACCACAGAAATAGACTCAGATAACCATGAATTAAATTATTTCTAATTGTAAAAACTATAACTAAATTGCTTTACCAAAACCTAGAACATGAACACAGCTCCACCAAAGCGCTTGCTATCACTTGATTTTTTCCGTGGTTTAACTGTAGCTGCAATGATTTTGGTAAATAACCCTGGCAGCTGGAGCCATATCTATGCACCACTAGAGCATGCAGCATGGAATGGTTGTACACCAACCGATTTAGTTTTTCCATTTTTCTTATTTATAGTTGGCGTATCTATTGCCTATGCGATGGGAAGTAAAAAAGATGATTCAACAACTCACAATAAACTGATAATTAAAGCCCTTAAAAGAGGATTAATATTATTCGGTTTAGGTCTATTTTTAGCCTTCTTCCCTAGAAAGTTTGCTGATTTTGATCTGTTAGAAGCGATTAAAAATGTCCGAATACCTGGAGTGTTACAGCGTATCGGCGTGGTTTTCTTTATTTCGGCTGTGCTATTCTTAAAACTTAACACAAAAAATATTTTCAGAGCTATCATTATCATACTGATGAGTTATTGGGCATTGATGACATTTGTGCCTGTACCTGGAGTAGGTTATCCTAATCTAGAGAAAGAAACCAATCTTGGGGCGTGGTTAGATCGAACCATTTTAACGGAAGCGCACTTGTGGAAATCTGCGAAAACATGGGATCCAGAAGGAATTTTAAGCACTTTACCTGCCATAGCTACCGGCTTATTCGGTGTATTAGTTGGTGTTTATCTGAAAAGAAAGGATGTTGAACCTGGCAATAAAATAGCCTGGTTATTTTCTATTGGCACAATATGCGTTTTAGCAGGTTTACTATGGGATTTACAATTCCCTATTAACAAAGCATTATGGACTAGCTCTTACGTTTTGTATACTGGCGGATTAGCAACTATTGTTTTAGCACTAAGTTATTGGATTATTGATGTGAACAATTATAACCGTTTTACCAAACCATTTGTGGTATATGGTGTAAATGCAATAACAGTGTTTTTTGTATCTGGGCTAATGCCACGCTTGTTAAACATGATTAAACTTACTTTGCCAAATGGAGAAAAAACAGGCGCATTAAGCTGGTTTTACCAAACCCATTTTGTGCCCTATTTTGCTCCTATAAATGCTTCTTTGGCTTATGCGATTGTATTTATTCTATTTTTTTATGTGATACTCTGGATCATGTACAAAAAGAATATCATTATTAAAGTTTAAATTCTAAACTAATTTGACGGTTATTGTAAATTTTTATGGTAATTTTAGTCTATCACTATGAAAAACACTAAAATCTAAATTATTTACAATCAATTCATGAAAAAACACTTCCTGATTTTTGGATTAACTGCTGCTATATTTATCCAACCTGTATTCGCACAAAAGAAAAGTACCCCTAGCAAAACTTCTGTTGCAAAAACTGTAACTAAGCCAAGCGCTGGTAATACTATCCCTAATGATCCTAATGTAATTATTGGGAAATTGCCTAATGGTTTAACTTATTATATCCGTAAAAATACCGAGCCTAACAAAAGAGCAGAACTTTACTTGGGCAACAAAATTGGCTCCTTAATGGAAAACGAAGACCAGTTAGGTTTAGCCCACTTTACAGAGCACATGGCTTTTAATGGAACTAAAGATTTCCCTAAAAATGAAATGATCAATTACCTTCAAAAAGCAGGCGTTCGTTTCGGTGCAGATTTAAACGCCTATACAGGATTTAACCAAACGGTTTATCAATTACCCATCCCTACAGATAGTGTGGAGGTTTTTAAAACCGGTTTTAAAATTTTGGCGAACTGGGCAGGAAAAATAAGTATGAATGGTGCCGATATTGATAGCGAAAGAGGGGTAATTGTTGAAGAAGACCGTCAGCGTGGTAAAAATGCCCAACAAAGAATGAGTAACCAGTTATTGCCATTTTTATTGGTCAACTCCCAATATGCTAAACGTATCCCGATAGGAAAGGTAGAGATTCTGAACAACTTTACACATGATAAAATTCGTTCATTTTATGCAGATTGGTATCGCCCAAATTTACAAACTGTAGTTGCGGTAGGTGATTTTGATGTAAAGGAAGTAGAAAACCTGATTAAGCAGAATTTCTCTGATTTAAAAAACCCTGCCAACCCTAAAACTAGAGTAATGTATAACTTGCCAGACAATGCGCAGCCTTTAGTTAAAATTGTTACCGACAAAGAGCAACCATATAATGTGGCACAGGTTATTTACAGACAATCATCGGGACCAATTAAAACAGATGCTGATTTTAGGAAGAGCTTAATTCAATCTATGATCAACAATATGTTGGCTGGCCGAATACAAGAAATTACACAAAAAGGCGGTGCGCCATTTTTATTTGCTCAAAGCAGTTATGGGCCATACCAAGGCGGTTTGGTTTGGGGCGTTAGCGCTTTAACAACTGCTGCTGTTGCAGCAACTGGTGCAGGCTTAGAAAAAGCAATAACTGCAGCTTTAGCAGAAAACGAACGTATGGCAAAATTCGGCTTTACTACAGGCGAATTTGAAACCATAAAAAAGAAGGTTGAAGCAGGAATGGAGAAACAGTACAAAGAAAAAGATAAAACCAAATCTGCATCTTATGTACAACAATATTTAGATAACTTTTTAACTGGTGCAAGCATTCCCTCTGCCGACTATGGTTACGCAGCAACTAAAAAAGTGCTGCAAACTGTAACTTTAGCTGAAGTTAATACAGTTGCAAAAACATTGATCACTAAAAACAATATAATTGTGGTAGTACAGGCTCCAGAAAAAGATGCCAAAGACCTCCCAACTGAAGCAGAACTGCTTGCTGCAATTAAAAATGCAGGCAATGGCGTAACACCATACGTAGACAATACCGTTAACAAACCACTAATTGCTACACTACCTATCGCCGGTAAAATAGTAAGCGAAACCAAAAATGATAAAGTTGGCATTACTACTTTAACCTTAAGTAATGGTATAAAAGTTGTTTTAAAACCTACTGACTTTAAAAATGACCAAGTACTGTTTACTTCATTTGGTAAGGGGGGTTCTTCATTAGCGAGTAATGATGATTTCCAATCTGCAGAAAATGCAAACTTAATTGCCCAAAGTGGGGTAGGAGATTTTAATCCGACACAATTAACCAAATATTTAGCTGGTAAAACAGCAAACGTAGGTGCTTACATCGACACAGAATATCAAGGTTTTTCTGGTAGTACCTCGCCAAAAGATTTGGAAACTGCTTTTCAGTTAATTTACGCTTATGCAACAAATCCACGAAAGGATGCTGAAATCTTTAACAAAAACATTAGCGATTATAAGGTGATCACTGCTAACAAAAGCAGCAATCCGAATAGTGTTTATGCAGATACTGTGCAAGCAGTTTTAGCCAACTACCATAAACGTGGGATGCCTTTAACCTTATCAGATATCGATAAAATCTCTTTGGATAAAGCATATGCTTTCTACAGGGATCGCTTTGCAGATGCCAGTGGACAAACATTTGTATTTGTGGGTAATTTTGATGTAGAGAAGTTGAAACCTTTTATCAGTACTTATTTGGCAAGCCTACCTGCTTTAAATAAAAATGAAAATTTTGTAGATAATGGTGTAAACCCTCCAAAAGGAAAAGTGAGCAAAACCGTTTATAAAGGTTTAGAAGATAAAGCTACTGTACAGTTAATGTTCCATGGAGATTATGAATATAATGCAGAGAATAACATTCAATTAGATGCTTTAAAAGCAGCACTAGAGATTAAGATTCTTGAACGCTTACGTGAAAAAGAAAGTGGCGTTTATAGCCCTGGTGTAGAATTAAGTGTACAGAAATACCCGACAGCACATTACTATTTTACCATCTCATTCAATTCATCAAAAGCGAATGTGGATAAGCTAATTAATGCAGCTTTAGAAGAAGTAAATGCATTTAAAACAAATGGCGCCACTGCAGAAGATATTGTGAAATTTAAATCTGAAGAGGCTAGACAAGAAGAATTGAGCCTAAGAGAAAACGGTTTTTGGTTAAATTATTTAAGCAACCGTTTAAAATATGGCGATGATGTTGAGCAAGTTTTAGGAGATAAAGAAAGGTTGAATAAAGTTGATATAGCAAGTAGTAAACTAGCTGCCCAGAAATATTTAAATGGAGATAATTATATCCGTTTGGTATTAGTACCTGAGAAATAGTTTTATTTTTAACAAACATAACGCCCATTTGAACATTCAAATGGGCTTTTTTATTCGTAATTAATTCCTTTTTATTTTGCCTGCACCCCTACTGGACCACTGGCCTCGCTCTCATTTTTTATGCGATCTAATGCCGTTACCAGATAATTATATCTTTTCCCTTTCTCGATCTTGGTATCCAGGTAAAAAGTAAAATCGTCGAAACTGATGTGTAATATGTTTTTAGGATTGAGGATATTGATCTTCTCCCCTTCTTCAAAACGATAAATTACATAACCTGAGGCTGTTTCTCCATCTTTTGCCTTTAACGGTTTAGTCCATTTTAAATTTACGCCCTCTGGTTGCGCATCTGCAGCTAAATTTTGCGGCTCATTGGGCATTATGTCGTCCAGCCATAACATTTGTGGTGGCAATGATGGATATTTATAGAGATCGTTCCTTAAAGTATCTTGAACACCTTTTGCTACAGTGGCCAATGATTTAGAACTAAAGAAAACACTTCCCTGGATAGTGCCTTTTTCTCTCATGTACCTAATCTGATTAGGAATTTCGCTCTGGTTGCCCCAAGCTGCTTCCAATTTTGAGGGCATGCCATGCACCAAATAGGCCGCCTGCCCGATATACAAATGCCTATTATAGGTGTTTTTGCTCCACCAATCGGCCAAAATACCAAAAGGCGCAACAGCTCTGGTAAATGTAAAATAGATCTGTGGGTTAATGTAATCTACCCAACCCTCCTTAATCCACTTCCTTGAATCGGCATACAGTTCTCCGTAATTAGATAAGCCGCTCGTTTTAGAACCTAATGTATCTTCTCTAAAATTTCTCCAGATCCCAAAAGGGCTAACCCCAAACTTGATATGTTTTTTATAATGGTGCACACTGTCATTTACCATTTTGATGAGTACATCAACATTGTTTCGGCGCCAATCATCAATTTTTGTAAATCCGTTAGGATATTTTGCAAAGGTCTCACTGTCTTTAATAGTTTGCCCAGCAATGCGATAAGGATAAAAATAATCATCAAAGTGAACGCCATCAATATCATATTCTTTTACTACATCTAAAATAACTTGGGTAATGTATTCCCTTACTTCAGGCAATCCTGGATCGAATAATTTTTGTCCACCATAAGTATAAAAAAGCTCAGGTTGTTTGTTGGTAATATGCTCAGGGCTGGTAACTGTTCTTGCACTCATGGTTGCTCTATAAGGATTAAACCAAGCATGTAACTCCATCCCTCTAAAATGTGCCTCTTTGATGGCAAAAGCTAAAGGATCGTAACCCGCAGCCGGAGCTATACCTTGTTTGCCCATTAAGTACTGGCTCCAAAGCTCCCTAGATTTGGCATAAAAGGCATCGGCAGTTGGCCTAATTTGGAGCATAATGGCATTCATATTGGTTTTTTTATGCTGCTCCAATATTCCGATAAGCTCTTGCTTTTGTTGATCTACTGTTAAACCTTGCCTTGATGGCCAATCGATATTGGCTACTGTTGCTACCCAAATACCTCTAAACTCTCGCTTTGGATCAATTTTAGTGCTATTTTGTGCGTTAGAAAAAAATGAGGCTGTTAAAAAGAGTAGAAGAAATAAGGTAGTGCTTTTAACCATTATATTATTAGTAATGAGTATGTTATTCTTAAATTAAAGATGCCTTTGAAATACCAACAAAAGCTTTTAAACGTTGTACATTAAACGACATTTTTTAAGAAATGTGTTACAAAAGTGCTACATTTTTTAGACTTATCATTTTTTTATATTATGTTAGCTAACCCAAAACAAATAAAAACACCATTTAGTAGTAACTTTATTGACGCCTCAATAAAGTCGATGAAAAATTAGCTAGTATGCAAGAGCAAGACCCCGTTAATAAAGTTGATAGAAACAAGGTTTATTTTTTAGTTATCGCTATTGCTGCCTTATTAGGAATGAATGCATATCTCTATTTTAAAGATAAACAACAAAGTAGTAGATTTGTAACCGTAAATGCTGAAAAAGATAGACTTACGCTTGAAGTTGAAAAGATAGAGGTAGAATTAGACAAAGTAAATTCATTAAACGTTAATTTAAACGATAAACTACAGCAAGAAGAAGATCTGGCCAGGAAAAAAATTGCCGAATTGAAAACCGCTTTACAAAAAGGTAAATTAACCCAAGGTGATTTAGATGAGGCTAAACAACAGATTAAAGACCTAAGAGAGTTTGTTAAGAACTACAATGATCAAATCATTAGGCTCGAAAAAGAAAACTCTTATTTAAAAACAGAGCGTGATAGCCTTAAAACTACGGCTGATACCTATAACGAGAAAGCGGAAAACCTAGAGAAAGAGAATGAAAATTTAAATGCAAAAGTAAAAGTTGGCTCAGCATTAAAGGCTAGCAATGTTACCGTTAATGCCTATAGGATTAAAAATAGTGGCAAAGGGGTATTGGTAAGCCGTGCCAGCACTGCAGAAAAATTAACTATTAACTTTGAAATCGTTCCAAATACATTAGCAGAGAAAAATTATCATACCGTTTATTTGAGAGTCTTTGATCCTTCAGGAAACCTTATTGCGAACGAAACCGATATGTTTGAGGCTGATGGCCAACAGATGCAGTTTAGCAGTAAGATGCAGTTTAACTATAATGATGATAATACTGCTTATACCATGCAATGGGAAAACCCTAAAACCTTTATTAAAGGCAGTTATACCATCATCTTATATACAGACGGCTTCATTATGGGTAAAAGTCAAATTGCTTTAAGATAAGCTAGCTTAATCTATACTTTCTATCAGAGGGAAACTCAAAAAGAAGGTAGTGCCTTCGTTTACTAAAGAGGTAAACTCTACCGAACCACCAGCATTTTCTATAGCTTGTTTTACAAATGCTAAACCCAAACCAGTACCTGATGATTTTGTGGTAAAATTAGGTACAAAAATCTTATCCTGTAAACTTGGATCTATCCCTTTTCCATTGTCTTCAACTTCTACATAAGCATTCCGTTCATCATTAATAATCCTAATGATAATCGCACACCTTTCCTTCCCTTCACTGGCTTCTATTGCATTTTTCAATAAATTATTAAACGTTCTTAGCAACTGATCTTTATCTCCCAATACAATTACCTCTCTATTGGTTCTGTTTAACACCACAATTTCTATATGGGCCGCTGTATTAAAAACAGCAATTGCTTGCTCTATTACTGGTAATAGTTTTAAATTTTCGAGCTTTGTATCTGGCATTTTGGCAAAGTTGGAGAATTCTGATGCAATTGCAGCCAAACTATCAATCTGCTCTACAAATGATTTATTAAAACTAGCAAACTTCTTTTCGAAGTTGGGATCATTTTCTTTCCAAGATTTCTCCAATAGTTGCACCCCAAGCTTAAGTGGAGTTAATGGGTTTTTAATTTCGTGCGCCACCTGTTTGGCCATTTCTCTCCATGCGCTTTCCCTTTCAGATCTTGCCAGCTTAATGGCGCTTTGCTCTAGGGCAACCAACATTTTATTATATTCTTTAATTAGCGAGCCAATCTCGTCTTGACGGTGCCAACTTATCGGTTGGTTCTTTTGCCCTAATTTGGTGCGCCTAATGCTCTCTTGTATAAAAGTTAACGGATTGGTAATTTGATTAGCTAAAAACACTGCCAACACACCAATTAGTACAAAAACCAGGGCGTAAATATTAATTAACGTGTTTATAAACAAACCAATTTTAGCCTGATAATCTGCTTCATTAGCATAATAAGGTAAACCAATGTATGCTATAGTTTTATTTTGGGCATCTCTTATGGGTGCATAGCCAGCAGCATATTTAAATGTTCCTATTTTTTCTGATGTATTTAGAAACTCTGAACGTTGCTTTAATTTAAGCTCAGCATAAGCGATTGGCCCCATTTTTTTTCCAATTACGCCATACTCATACATCTTATCTAAAGAGGTTAATATCAAATCTCCCTTGATATTATAAAGATTTAAAAATGCAGCATTAATATCTGCAAACTGTCCAAACTGAAACTTTCCTTCCTCATCTGTTCTTATCCCCCCATCATTTAAAATTTGCTTTTCATAAGAAAGTTGTACTTTTCTTATTTTTTCCCTCATGGCATCTTCCTGCTGGGTTTGGTATTCTCTTTTGATGTAAAAGAAGGTGGTCCAACCAACAATTAATAGCGTAGCCACAACAGAGAGTACAATAGATAGTTGGATCCTGGTCTTATACAAGATCTTATTGGCATTGATCATCAAGTACCTATTGATACTAAACCAACCCGAATTATGATCATCAATATTGTTAATTACCCAAATAAAGGCATACAACACAATACCAAATCCAATAAATACCAGAAAGAAGAAAGATAAAGTAGCTAATCTTTCTACATAAGGTACTTTTTCCTTACTAATAATGATTAGTTTAGACCGATCTGGCTGATAAATAGCATGGTTATATTTTGGCCTTTTAAGTGTACTTCCTGCAATATTATTTTGCTCTTCGTCTTTATCACTTTCAAATTTAACCTTGTTTAAAACTCCCGCAAATCGCTTGTTTTGCATGGCATAAGTATATTTACCAGATTGGGTAAACAGCTTATTATCTTTATAGAACGCAAAAGAGTAATCACTAAAATCTTCATCACTCTTTAATTTCCCATCAATTAATAGTTCTGGGAAGTGATTATTGTGATCAAATGGTTGAGACTTTAACTCGATAACCAGAGTACCTAAAATGTTGCCTCCATCTACTATCGGAATAATTCCAAAGTAATTTTGGACACCAAATGTATCATTGATGCGGTAAAAATAATTGGCATCTTGCGTTTTCACCGAGCCAGACTTTACCAACTCTCTATATTTGGAAACTTTAATCTTTTCGCTACCATTTAATGCTGAATCAAGTTTATTGAATTCGTAAATTTTTGATTCAAAACGTGATAAGTAGCCATCAAGAAATCTATTATTGATATAACTATCTAATCTGAATGGTTGATTGCTTGCTGGACTTTTGAAATAAGCTACAATAATAGAATCGGAGGCAATTCCTTTTTCGAAACTATCTATGGCATTCATCACCTTCGGATCGTCTGATTGGGGAAGTTTTTCGGCTATTATTCTCCTGTTTCCTTGTTCTTTAAGGTCATTAAATCTTAAATACTTAATTGCTGTTAAAAAAGCCATGCAGAAAAAAATTGTTGCAAAAACGCCAATAGAAAACCTATTTTGCTGCACATAATTATTCCAACCGATGATAAACAACAATAAGGCATACACCAGAAAAAAGATGTCAAATTCAAAAAAGTCATCCACAAGCCTGTAGGTACAATACGCCGTTAACATGCTTAAGAATATAATCAGCTTCTCTTTATTTGTTGAAATAAGGCTCTTAGTTAACTCCATGTATATATTTGCCAGCACATAGAGATTAAACCAAACCAAGCAGAGGATAAAAATACAAGTCCAGCTTACCCAACCAAGGTTAATAATATTGGTAATATCGAAGTTAATTTTCGAGTCGTATATTAAACCAGAAAATACATCGTTAATGGCAAATGCTACAAATGAAAGTATGATTAGACCAGCAACCTGAAATGCTATGCTCCATAACTTATTCGCAATTATCCATTTCGGCAAACGATATTTATAGCGATGTTGGTAAGCAAAAAGGCCTACCCAGGTTAAGGAAATTACATTGAGCAAAAAGTCGCCCAAGGATGGGAGAAAATCACTAGCCGCATATATAGAGGGATTAAAAATCTCTAAGTCGAACTTATGATTAAACCAAAAATATTGTAGGTCTGTTAATCTAAAGGCAATAAAGAAGAGGCTCAACAATAGTGTAGCCGACAAAACCAAGCCTCTATTGGCTAACCATGTGCAATAAGAATTTACAAACAAACAAATACTAAATATACCGATTACCCATAGCCAAACCTGCATGGTAGCATAAATATTCTGGGAGTCATTAGCATTAAGTTTTACTGCAAATAGGTATTCCTTTTGCAATCCAAATATCTCTATGCTATTTTTTTCTGTAAATCCGGCTAGATCTAAACTGTTGCCTGGAAATAATTCTGGTACTATTTGGTTTTTTAGGTATTGATTCTCTATTAAGAATTGCGTTTTTACAGCAATAACAAATACAAAAATATAATCGCCCTCAGTTTTCTTAATAAGCTCGTAGTGCCCGTTGGCCAACTCTGTAAATGAAGTTCCTTCTTTTAAACGCTTAACATTAGGCGGAAAAGCTTTAACAGAACTCCAAAACTGCAGTTCATCATTTTTATAAACTAAAACATTAATGCCATTATCACGATAGGTATTGATAAAGTTAGAAGCTAAACTTTCATTTTTACAGAATTGCTTAAGCTCGTTTAATTTTTCTGTATTGGAAAGGTATTGTTGTGCAACCTTTTCTTTAGTTGCTAAATTCTGTTGTAATTCTTTCGCTTCGTGAATGAGTAGATCCTTTTGGGAAATTGCGGTATTTAAAGATAGTGCCGTAACAATACAGCAGATGCCCAAAAGCAATAATAAGAACCTAATTTTACCTCCAATACTCACGCTTTTTGTTTTAAAAGGTATTTGTTTATAAAAGCTCCGCTTAAATGCAGAACTTTTATAAAAATATTAAACTATAGCAGCACTACTGGTTTGCACTTCTCTGCTTACTTTTTTAACCAAACCTTGCAACACATTTCCTGGTCCAACTTCTACAAATTCTGTGCCTCCATCAGCAATCATATGGGTTGCAGTTTGTGTCCATCTTACTGCTCCAGTTAATTGTGCAATTAAATTTTCTTTAATTGTAGCCGGATCTGTTGTGGGTTTAGCATTAACATTTTGATAAATCGGGCAAACAGGCGATGAAATATTTGTAGCCTCAATAGCCGCTTGTAACTCAACTTTTGCTGGCTCCATTAATGGCGAGTGGAAGGCACCACCTACATTTAATTTTAAAGCACGTTTAGCACCTGCAGCAGTTAGCTTTTCGCAAGCTTCATCAATACCTTCAATACTGCCCGAAATTACCAATTGGCCTGGGCAATTATAATTTGCCGGAACTACTACGGCTTCAATACCTGCACAAATTTCTTCTACAACCTCATCTGCTAAACCTAAAATAGCCGCCATGGTTGATGGCTGTAACTCGCAAGCCTTTTGCATGGCATTGGCACGAGCGATAACTAATTTTAAACCATCTTCGAATGACAATGCATTAGCTGCGACTAATGCTGAAAATTCGCCTAAAGAGTGACCAGCAACCATATTTGGCTTAAATTCTGCCCCTAAAACCTTTGCTAAAATTACCGAATGTAAAAATATAGCAGGTTGTGTTACGTTAGTTTGTTTCAATTCTTCATCAGTTCCGCCAAACATGATGTCGCTAATGCGGAAACCGATTATTTCATTTGCCTTTTCAAATAATTCTTTTGCTAATGGATTTTCGTAAAGTTGTTTACCCATTCCAACAAATTGGGCACCTTGACCCGGAAAAATATATGCTTTCATTTTTTAGATTATTTCGTAGTTTTCATTGTTGTCATTTGCCTCAATGAGGGCTACGTCGTTTAAGATGTGAGTATTGAGATTTGAGACAAATGCCCGAAAAATTCTAACAATCACATTTTCTATATATGTTTAAATTATTAAAGTCCCAGTTAAGGGTTTGGGGTTAATGCAGGTTTGCTGTTATTAACCTCAAAAACTCTGCTCTTGTTTTATCATTACTTAAAAATCCGCCAGTAAATGCAGATGTTGTGGTAACTGAGTTTTGTTTTTGCACTCCACGCATGGCCATGCACAAATGCTTACATTCCATTACAACAGCTACGCCTGCAGGTTGCAAAGTATCCTGTATACAATCTCTGATTTCGTTAGTTAAACGTTCCTGAACTTGTAATCTACGAGCAAAGGCATCCACCACTCTAGGGATTTTGCTTAAACCCACAATATGTCCTTTAGGAATATAGGCAATGTGCACTTTACCAAAAAATGGCAACATATGGTGTTCACACATCGAGAAAACTTCGATGTCTTTTACCACAACCATTTGGCTGTAATCTTCTTTAAACATCGCAGAGCGAAGAATTTGTGCCGGATCAACATCATAACCATGTGTTAGATATTGCAAGGCTTTAGCCACACGTTCTGGCGTTTTTAAAAGCCCTTCACGTTCTGGGTTCTCTCCCAGCTGACTTAAAATATCTTTATAGTGCGTTGCAACCGAAGTAATTTTATCCTCATCATATCTATCAATTTTCTGATAGCCTAAAACTTCGTCGTCGTGATTGTATTTATCGTTCTCCATGATATACTAATTAACCGAAATATTCAACAAAATTGTTCTCGGTTTCGTAAATTTTAATGCAATGTAATGTTGCGCCTTCCTCTTGTATCAAAGGCAATAATATGTCCCAAATTGCGATAGCTAAATTCTCTGTAGATGCTAATTTATCTTTCATAAAATCTACATCTAAATTAAGATTTCTATGGTCTATTTTATCAACTACATTAACATTAATAATGTGTTTTAACCATTTTAAATCTACCAAAAACCCAGTTTCTGGGTTAACTTCTCCTTTAACAGTTACATATAATTGGTAATTGTGACCATGCCAGTTTGGATTGGCACATTTACCATAAACTTCGATGTTTTTATCTAAGCTCCAATCGGGTCTCGATAATTTATGAGCAGCATTAAAACTTTCTCTTCTGGTTATATAAATCATTGTTCATCAAAAATAAAAAGCAAATATACGGATTAGCTTTAAGCAGAAAGACTAAAGCAGAAAGCTAAAAGCTAAAAACGCAAATTCTCAATCATAATCTTTAATTTAGGGCGATGAAATTACTTGTTGTTGCTGCAACCCAAAAAGAACTTAACAAGGTTTTTGAGCATTTTAACTTGCCAGAACAAGATTTTATTGAAACACTCAATTTTGATGTTTTAATTACCGGAGTTGGAATGACAGCCACCGCTTTTGCTTTAGGTAGGCATCTGTCTTCAGCATACAATTTAGTTTTAAATGTTGGCATTGCCGGAAGTTTCGATAAAAACATCTCATTAGGGAATTTAGTGACTGTTGAGCGTGATATTTTAGCCGAATTTGGCGCAGAAGACCGTGGTAACTTTTTAACAATTGATGAACTTGGCTTTGGCACAAGTACCTATAATGCCACTTATTTTTTAAGCGATTTGCAGTTAGCTAGCGCCATTACGGTTAACAAAGTGCATGGCAATGCCGAAAGCATAGCAACAATCATAAAAAGATTTAATCCAACTGTGGAGAGCATGGAAGGTGCAGCAGTTTTTTACGCTTGTAATAAATTAAATATTCCCTGCGCACAAGTAAGAGCTATTTCTAACTATGTAGAACCTAGAAATAGAGACAATTGGCAAATTGGTTTAGCTATAAAAAATTTAAATGATTGGTTGATTAGTTTTATAACAACCGCTGGTTAAGATAAAGACTAATTTTTGAAAAGCATTTAGAGTAATCATCGGCAAATGCAGTCCCGCTTACCGTTGAAATCTTTTGCGAAAATTTGAGCCAAGGCTAGATTTTGCCGAAATTATATCAATTCATTACCGTTGACTTTAGTCACGAGCCTGAGTGAATATTAATATAAACTTCTGCAACTGTGCCAAAGGCACTCCTTTGGAGCTTTTCTAAAAACAAGTTTAATGACATTGTAAAAAACCTACTAAAATGAGCATTACTTATTATTTAAGTCTAATTTTACCTTATGAAACTTACACTTGGTTTTTCGCCCTGCCCAAATGATACTTTTATTTTCGATGCTTTAACACATGGAAAAATTGACACCGAAGGTTTAACATTCGATGTTTTTTTTGATGATGTAGAAACGCTGAACCAAAAGGCGATGCGCGGGGAATTAGATGTTACCAAACTCAGCTTTCATGCTTTTGCTTATGTGGTAGAAAAATATGCACTTTTAAACGCAGGTAGTGCTTTAGGTTTTGGCGTTGGGCCATTATTAATCTGCAAAAAGGAAAACATCGAGAAAATCCACTCACATCTCACATCTCACATCTCGCATCTCAAAATTGGTATCCCTGGCAAATACACTACTGCTAATTTTCTGTTAGGCGTAGCTTACCCGCAATTGCAGGACAAAAGGGAAATGGTATTTTCTGATATTGAAGATGCGCTATTAAATGATGAAATAGATTTAGGATTGATTATTCACGAAAACCGTTTCACTTACCAAGATAAAGGTTTGCATAAAGTAATGGATTTGGGCAATTACTGGGAAGAAAAAACAAGTTGCGCTATCCCTTTGGGTGGAATTGTTGTAAATAGAAAATTACCCATTGATGTTCAGCAAAAAATAAATCGTTTAATAAGAAAATCAGTTGAGTTTGCTTTTGCTAATCCAAAATCAGCAATTGAATTTATCCGCCAACATGCGCAAGAAATGGATGAAGCTGTGATGTATAAGCATATTGATCTATATGTAAACCAGTACTCAATAGATTTAGGGTTAGAAGGTAAAAAAGCGATTGATACGCTGTTCGAAATTGCAACCCAAAACAAAGTTATCCCTGAACTAACAAAAGATTTATATGTTTCTTAGTTTAAAATGTTAATCTACGCTTAAATATCTTTTGTTTATTTAAATATAGCTTACTGTGAGCAAGGCCCATCAGGAATTTGTTTGCTTATTTTGAGCAACTTTGTAACCACCATCGTAGAATCATAATCTCCAGTAACCGTGGTAGTATCAGATTTAACATAGTGGCACTCTACCTCAATGTATACCGGAACGTAAGGTTTTTCGAAACCCAATTCACTGTAAGATAGTTCTAATGTTTTTGCACTATCTGCCACCCAGAACTCTCTACCTTCTTCACAATCGGTAAAAGACTTAACTTCTGGCCCAAAATTGTACAGTCCTTTTGCTATTACGGTATTGTTTTTACCAACATCTGTTTTTTCATCACGGTTACAGGCAACAAATACAGCAGATAGGAGCATTAAAATAATAAGAGATTTTTTATAGGTATACATGTTTTTTATAGGTCTTGATTTAAATGGTCTATCTTCTTAACGCTTAAATTTGATGCCAAAGAAGATGCAATTAAAGAAAAAATGGTAACTGTGATAAAAACCAGTAAAAAGTCTTTCCATTTAAGAGATATGGGGTATGCATTACTAATGCCCAATAGATTTGCCTCGCCCATTTTTACTAATCCGTAATGTTGTTGCACTAAACAGAATACAAGTCCGGCCAATAAACCAAATATGCAGCCTGTTAATGTAATCATCATTCCTTCTAATAAAAAAATACGTTTAATTAATTTTTTTCCAGCACCTAAGCTATTTAAAATGGAGATATCCTTTAATTTCTCGATCACTAACATGGTTAATGAACCAATGATATTAAATATAGCAATAATAACTATAAAAGTTAGAATGATGTAAACCATCCATTTTTCGGAGCCCAACACATTATATAATGCCTGATTTTGCTCTATTCGATTTTTGACTACAAACTCTGCACCCAATTTTTTCTCAATTTCTTTTTTAAGACGCTCTTCATTAACACCCTTATTTACATCTATTTCTATAGAAGATACCTTGTTTTCTTCGCCCAGTAATTCGCGGGCAAATGTTAATGGAACAATCACCAGGTTATCAAAATCTTGCTGCACCTCGAAAACGCCAGCAGGCGGAATGTTTAGTACTGTAAAATCGTCTAAGGGGTTAATAGAGGAGGCCTTAATTCCCTTTTTAGGAGAATAGATCTCCAAAGTTTCAAAAGCATCGCTTGGCATAACACCTAAGTAAGCCTGCAATGCCGATCCTACTACTGCATTTGGTTGCCCATCCTTGCTAGTTAACACAAAGTTTCCATCAATAACAATGCTGTCTAAACTTTTATTTTTCAAAAAATCTGCACTTACGCCCTTTATTAGCGCCGGAGATTGTTTGTTATTATACCTTACCAGAGCATTTTCTGATAGCACTTCTGTATAAGAAAAGATAGACTTATCTGCTTTTAACTCGTTAAAATAAACTGTATTTGGGTTAAATGTTTTGCCTTTTGCAGGCTCAATGATAATTTGAGGAGTGATAGTGTTAAACATTTTAAGTACCACATCTTCAAAGCCATTAAATACGGTAAGAATAACAATTAACGCCGCACTACCCACAAAAACCCCCAATACAGAAATTGCAGAAATGATATTAATGGCATTGGTTGATTTCTTTGCAAAAAGATACCTACGAGCTATGTAAAATGCGGTGTTCACGGCACAAAGATAGGGAAAATGTAAGAGGTAAGATGGAAGATGGCTAAAACATAATATTTACCCTATTCCATTTTACATTTTCCATCCTACATTAAAAAAGGATTATTCATCTTCTCAAAACCTATAGTTGTTGATGGTCCGTGGCCTGGAAAGACCTCACAATCATCCGGAAGTTGGAACACATTTTCTTTGATACTTGTCATCAATTGTTGATGGTTACCACCTGGTAAATCTGTCCTTCCTATACTTCTATAGAATAATACATCTCCTCCTATTAAGAAATTTTCTTCTTTTGCGTAAAAACACAAATGTGCAGGCGAATGCCCTGGTGCAAAAATGATTTCGAGCATACTGTCTCCAAAAGTAATGGTTCCACTTTCTGTTAAGAAGGTTTCTGGCTCTGGTGATAGCTCGTAATGCATGCCCATTTGCGGCGCATAACCAGCAACTGCTTGCAGGATATATAATTCTCCTTTATGGAATTGAGGTTTTAATCCCCATTGATCAAATACAAACTTATTACCTAAAATATGATCAATGTGGCAATGTGTATTTAACAACAATACTGGTTTAAGGTTATTACCTTTAACAAAATTAACCAACTGATTCTGCTCAGCACCATCGTACATGCCTGGATCTATGATTGCACAAGCGCCCGTTTCGTCGAACAAAACGTATGTATTTTCCTGATAAGGATTAAAAGTGAACTTTTTTAAACTGATCATGTTATTTTTTTAATATCCAACTAATTAAATCATCTATTACATAAACTGGGATATTTGCTGCAATTTGATATTCGGCAGGAGTACTTAATTTGCCCTCGCCTTCTGTAAATACATGGTTTAATTTTGGATAGCTTTTTATGGTTACATTTTTCTTTTTTCCAAGTTCATTTTTCCAGATATCTAAGTCTTTTAAAGTTACTTGATAATCTCTTTCTCCTTGCAAAATCAAAATAGGTAATTTTATAGCTTTGGCTGTCTTAACCTGATTGTAACCATTTAAATTAGTGAAATAGCTTGCAGGAGCCCCTAATAATTCTTTATCTTGATTCTTAATAGTATCTGCATGGATAATTTGATCTGCAAGTTGTAATTGTTCATTTAATGCTGTAGGGTCACTAATTAAGTATGAGAACTGATCTTTGATGGTTTCGCCCAATGATCGAGCAGGAGCAGCCATCATGATTATTCCTGCTAAGTTTTTGTTTTCTTCGGCTATTTTAGGCGCTAACATAGCCCCCAGACTATGGCCAAGCATGTAAATGTTTTTGGAATCTACTCCTGCAACTTGCCCTGCCATTTTAATGGCAGACATTACATCTGCTGTTACCTCTTCTTTTACCGTAACACTTATGCCATCAGCGGCAGACTTTGCTTGATAAACTTTGGTTCGTTTATCATATCTTATTGATGCAATTCCCTTTGATGCCAAGCCTAACGCCAAATCTCTAAACCCCTTGGTTTGCCCAGCTGTTTCATCTTTATCTCCAGGGCCAGAGCCATGTACAAAAATCACAATAGGAAAGTTGGATTTATCTTTAGGCCTTGTTAGTACACCAGGCATTGTAAAATCACCTGTTTGGACTGTAATCTGCTCTTCTAGATAATTATTTTTGTTTGCGTAAGCAGGATCATTATAATTACTTTTCGGAATTGGTAAGAAATTAAATCCTACTAGCTTATGTGCATTATTAAAGCTAAACTGAACCATTAATGTTTTTGGTTCATTTAATATCGGCATCCTAACGATATGAAAAGCACCTGATTTCAATTCTTCTGCTTCACCAGTTTTTAAAACACCAAACTGTGTTTCTATTGTGGCTTGTGTGCTCTTCATCAATTGTGGTGTAATTTTGCCTGCCAAACTTGCATCAAAATAAGCAGCAAGAGAATCAGTTCGTTTTGCATTAAAGTCTGCCAAAAACCGATTAGCTATTTTTACATTTTCACTCTGTGCAAAAAGTTGAAGCGTAAATAAGAAGATAAAAACAATTAGACTGATATTTTTTTTCATATTAATTCTTCCATTTAAAGGTCTCAATCATTCTATCGATATCCTTTTTTATAAACTTAACAACTGGCTGCAACGAATCGTATTGTGGGCGTTCGTTAAAGTACAATGCACCTCTAAAGTAATGTTTAGCACTATCTGTTAAAAAAAACTGTACCGAAGATGCCGTATTTCCCTCGATGGCATAATATACACCATACACCTTTTTATCAGGATAATTGATTATTTTTTGATCTATGGCATTAGCTTTAACGGTGTGTTTCATTGCTAAAGTTCTGGCACCCTCTGTCATGTCGTTATAGTCTTTTTCTGAGAAGAAATCGTAATAGGTTAAATGTAATTGGCCGTTAAACTGTGGGAAATTTAAATTGTTCCAGCAAGGTTTGGCATTTTTATCTGTATCTGCTACAATTTGGGTATAAACTGGATATTCGAAAGTAAACGGGCAATCAGAATTTAACGTTTGATACTTTTTTTCTGGGAAATTGATACGGAAATATCCTCTTGGTTTTGGTGTATACACTGTCTCGCCTGTACAAGAGGCCCAAACAAAAGCAATGATCAACAGCAAAAAAATATTTTTATTCATTTTAAGTATTCCAAATATACCAAGAACGTTCGGCTTGCAAGTATAGCATTTCTAAACCGTTTTTAATTTTCGCCCCTTTTTCTTTTGCTTTTGCTAAAAATACGGTTTCCTCAGGATTGTAAACCAAATCGTACGCTAAATGTTGTGGGGTTACAAACTGATAGGGAATAACGGGATAAGAAACCAAATTTGGTAACATACCCAATGGAGTTGTATTGATCAACAATTTGTGTTCTTGCATAATTTCTGCGGTGATAGCAGAATATAAAATAGCATTTGGAGCTGGATTTCTAACTACCACCAAATATGGTATTCTTAATTGATCGAGCACATATTTAACCGCTTTTGCAGCACCTCCATCGCCAAATATGAGGGCTTTTTGATGTTGCTCTTCTAGTAATGGCTTTAGCGATTCTGCAAAACCATAAGCATCGGTATTGTATCCTTTTAGGGTTGGAGTTTCTCCGCTTTGATCAATAGCGATACAATTTACGGCACCAATCTCTTTTGCAGCATTATCCATCTCACTTAAAAATGGAATTACATTTACCTTATGAGGTATAGTTACATTTAGTCCACATAGTAAAGGATTACTTGCTATTAAATCTCTGATTTCGTCTGCATGGGCTATTGGAAACAATTCATATTTACAATTTGCAATTTGTTCTTGCTCAAATTTTTCTGAAAAGAATCTCTTTGAAAATGAATGTGATAAAGGAAAGCCGATTAGTCCGAATGTTCTCATATTTATAAAAAAACCGCCGATTGAAGTCGACGGCAATAAAATTAGATTATTAATTACCTTATTGAAAGAGGATTTCTTCATTTATCTCTTTGCTAAGAGAAGTTATTAGAAAGCTTATTTTCCTTTATTCAAGAAATAATCAAAAGTATCTCCTCTTAAACCTAAACGAATGGTTTCTAAAGGAATAACTTCTGCTGGTGCGATATTACCTAAATTTACGTTTGTACCGATTAACTTGATAAACCAAACTTGTTGTTCTTTTTGTGGAGCTTCCCAAATGATAGTTTCTTCTGGAATTTGCGTTAAAATTTCATCCACTAATCCTTCTCTAACTTCGCCGGTACCACGATAAATACCTACATTACCACCTTCGCGAGCTTCTGCAATTACTTTCCAAGAACCTGCTTCAATTTCGGCTTTCATTAAGGCAATCCATTTGTAGGGCGCAAAAATTTTAGCAGCATCTTTAGAGCCTACTTCAGAAATTACTGTTACTTGCGATGACAATTGGCGAATATATTCGCATTTTTGATCATGTTCGATATCCATTGAGCCATCCGAAACTTCAGCATACTCCATTCCGAATTCTTCCAAAACTCTACGGTAATCATCAAATTGGTTACGGATAGTAAAAGCTTCGAATAATGTGCCGCCAAAATAAGTTGGAATACCTGCACTGCGATAAAGTGCTAATTTTTCTTTTAAATTAGGTGTTACGTAAGAAGTAGCCCAACCCAATTTAACAATATCTGTATGTACGCCAGACACTTCAAGAAAATCCTCAACTTGTCTAAGGCTCAAACCTTTATCCATTACCATTGTTAAGCCCTTATCACGCGGTTTAACAGGACGTTCTGGAATATCATTTAATTTGTAGTTCATATATGCTGCAAAGGTTAAAAAACTCTGCTATTTTTAAAAATTTATTCGTTAAATATATGTTAATGGCTATTTGATGTACTTGTTAATTACATCGATTATTAAGCCGTTATCTTGCAACTGTGGTAAATATTCGAACAATATATAATGTTTATCAGGATCAGTAACCAAAGCAGTCTCTAAATAAGCCAAAGCGTCTTTACCCTGCCCCAAAGCAAACAAATAAGCCACCATGCGGTAATAAAGCTCGGCAGCATCTGGATTGTTCTTTATCGCTTCAGCCATAGTTTCTGATGCTTCTAATAACTTACCTTGCTCATATAATACAGTAGAAAAATCTAGCCAAGCTTCAACATCTAAGGGATTATATTCTAAAACCTTGTAATAAGCTTCTATCGATTCTTCAATATTTCCTAATTTATAATTGGCATCGGCCATAGCAAACCAGAAATCTGGATTTTCTTCATCCAATTCTAAAGCCTTTTTATAAAAATGTAAAGACTCAAAAAAGCGTTCTTCGAAATTTAGCGTTACACCAATTCCAAACCAGGCATCTGCCATTTTAGAGTCCATCTTTACAGATTTCTTGTAATAAGACCGAGCTTCGTCCATTTGCTCTAACTTCTCATAACATTCGCCAATTGCACAATAAGTATCTGCATTTGGTGGTTCGTACTCAAAAGTTTGTCGGTAAACATCAATAGCCTCCTGGTATTTATCTAATTGTACCAACGCATTTCCTTTGTTATAATATGCCGAAGCAAAGTTCTCTTTAATCAAGATGGCATAATCATATGCATCAATCGCTTTTTCGAAAAGATCTAGCTTGTGATATGAATTTGCCAAATTGTACCAAGCAGCGTATGAGTAAGGATCGCTATCGATATATTCTTGATAAAACTGGATACTTTCGGCTTGTTTATCTAAAATATCGTAACAAAAAGCCAGTTCATATAAACCATCTTTATTTTCCATATTTTGCTCTAAACTACGCTTAATGTAAACAATTGCAGTTTCGTAATCGTGCATATTCTGATACACGTAAGCCATCTGTAATAAAATTTCATCTGTAGTTTCCGCCAACTCTAATGCTTTTTCAAAATTCTCTAAAGCTTCTGCATTTCGGTCTAAATTCTGGTAGATGTTACCACGCAACACATAAATATCTGGCTCGGATGCTTCTAACATTTCTGCCTTTTCTAACGCTAAAAATGCCTTTTCGACCTGATTGGTGAACAATAATAACTGTGCTTGTTTAATCAGAAAAACCGCAGCATAGGGATGTTGGTTTAAAGCATACTCTACTACTTGTAATGCTTTAACAGGATCGTTCTTTTCTATGTAGTTATCAATAATGTACTCAAAAGCCTGCGCATCAAAAAAATACTGATCCTGATTGCGGATCATTTCTTCGTAGCGTTCTACAGAGTGTTGGGCATCATTATTAAAGTCAAATTCAAATTCTTCTTCCATTTATTGAATATTTAAAGAACAACACCATTACTAAAATACCTATAAGTTTACGTTATTTATGAGAGGTGTAGCGAAAATAATTTTCAACATACACACATCATTTAGGTTAATTAGCTAATAATAAAAGAATTAGAGTTAGCTAAAAGATGGCTTTTAGACCCGTTTAAAGGTTAATTATTGTTCTTTTTACAAAATAACATATATTTAATTCAAAATCAGTAAAATTCAAGTCATGAAAAGGATATATCTTATTTTAGTGTTCTCATGTTTAAGCTTTTATCAAAGTTTTGCTCAGTTAAAGCACGAAGAAGATGCTGTAAAAGCTACTATCAATCTATTATTTGATGGCATGAGAAATAACGATACTACCATGATACGTAGAGCATTTGCAGCGAAAAATACAATGGAGACCATTGCTATTAATAAAGATGGTAAAGCTGTTGTTCGTACAGAAAATGTAAACAATTTTATCAAAAGCATAGGCGCACCTCATCCAGAAAAATATGATGAACGAATTGTTTTTACCAAGGTATTAATCGATGCCAATTTAGCAAGTGTATGGACAGATTATAAATTCTATGTTGGTGATAAATTTAGCCATTGTGGGGTTAATTCTTTTCAGCTTTTTAAGGGAGAAGATGGATGGAAAATTATTTATATTATCGACACCAGAAGGAAAGATAATTGCAACTAACATTTCTGTATAGAGCTAACAACAGCCATGTACAAGCTAGGTTAATGTAAGGTTACATTTTAATAATTGGCTTTAAGCTTAATTTTTTGTTGTTTTGCAATAACCGATTTAATCTAAAAATCATTGTATGAACACAGACATTAATGCCGTATTAGCACAGTTAGGCATTCAGGATATTAATCCAGCCTATAGTACAGGCAGCAATTGGGGCAAAACTGCCAGCGAAAAAATTATAGAAAGCCACTCTCCTGTTGATGGCAAAAAAATTGCCGCCGTTCAAGTTGCATCAAATCAAGATTATGATACCGTTGTAAATACCGCTCAAAAAGCATTTTTACACTGGAGAACTGTCCCATCTCCAAAAAGAGGAGAAATGGTTCGTCAGTTTGGCGAGGCATTAAGAGCAAACAAAGAAGCTTTAGGCACTTTGGTTTCTTACGAAATGGGCAAAAGTTTACAAGAGGGCTTTGGTGAAGTACAGGAAATGATAGACATCTGCGATTTTGCAGTTGGTTTATCTCGCCAGTTGTATGGTTTAACCATGCATAGCGAAAGACCAAACCACCGCATGTACGAGCAATGGCATCCTTTAGGTGTGGTGGGAATTATTTCTGCCTTTAATTTTCCAGTAGCCGTTTGGGCTTGGAACACTTGTTTAGCCTGGGTTTGCGGCAATGTTTGCATTTGGAAACCCTCAGAAAAAACACCTTTAACTGCTATTGCCTGTCAGCATATCATAGAAAAAGTTTTAGTAGCTAACGAGGTTCCCGAGGGCGTTTCTAATTTAATTATGGGTGATAGAGCCATAGGCGAATTATTGAGCAATGACGCTCGTATTCCACTGGTTTCTGCCACAGGCTCTACCAAAATGGGCAAAGCCGTTGGTGCAGCAGTTGGTGCTCGTTTAGGTAAAAGTTTGTTGGAACTAGGTGGCAACAATGCCATTATTATTTCTAAAGACGCTGATTTGGACATGTCTATTATCGGAGCAGTATTTGGCGCTGTAGGTACTGCCGGGCAACGTTGTACCACCACAAGAAGATTAATTATTCACGAAAGTGTTTATGATAACTTTGTAGCTAAATTGGTAAAAGCTTATGGTCAACTGAGAATTGGAGATCCACTAGATCAAAATAACCATGTAGGGCCACTAATTGATACCGATGCAGTGGCTAGTTATTTAGATTCAATTGAAAAATGCAAAGCAGAAGGTGGTAAATTTGTGGTTGAAGGTGGTGTATTAAGTGGGGGTGCTTACAGTTCTGGCTGTTATGTTAAACCATGTATTGCCGAAGTTAAAAACAATTATCAAATTGTGCAGCACGAAACTTTCGCTCCAATTTTATACCTGATTAAGTATACGGAATTAGAAGAAGCGATCGCTTTGCAAAATGGTGTACCACAAGGCTTATCTTCTGCAATAATGACTTTAAACCTAAGAGAAGCCGAATTGTTCTTATCTACACAAGGATCTGATTGCGGTATCGCAAATGTAAATATTGGTACATCTGGTGCCGAAATTGGTGGTGCATTTGGTGGCGAAAAAGAAACTGGTGGCGGTAGAGAGAGTGGCTCTGACGCGTGGCGTGCATACATGCGCAGACAAACCAATACCATTAACTACGCAAACACACTTCCTTTGGCACAAGGTATAAAGTTCGATTTATAATATTTACCGAAAGGTATAAACGCAAAAAAAGTCCGCTAACAATTAGTGGACTTTTTTTGTACCTACCCTTTCTATGGGTTGCCGGACTTGGCATTATCAGATTTCGATTACTTATTTTGCTAATTCAGAAGCTGCAATGATACTTTCTAATGTTGGTGCTTTTACTGTAGTAACTTTAGCATATACTGGAGCAATTGTTTTAACACTTGTATTTTCTGCCGCAAACTGTTCCATGCTCATTTTAGCTTGAGAACCTAAAACCGCATAATGATCTGTAGTTGTACCACTTAATTTTAAAACTGCATTGTCTTTTACTGATGTGGTTAAGCTGATTGTATTGGCATTAATGTTCGCAGTGGCTTGGTCTTTCAAGTTAATTGTTAAAGCTACAAAGCCAACTTTACCAAATGTTTTTACACTTGCATTATCTGCTGCATCAATCGATGATAACTCACGTACATAAACTGCTACCGTTAATTTTTCTTTTTGGAATGAGCTAATGCGTAACACACCATTTTTTTCTTGTACCAAAGCATTTTTAGAATAGTAGCTATCGTATACTTTTACACTTTCAGTAGCTGCTTGTACTAAAATAACTTCAACGTTTCCATTTACTTCAATTTTGTTAATGTTTTTTACTTGATTTAATACCGTTACATTGTTTGATTTTACGTCTGTAGATGCGAATGCAGAGCCTGTTAATACTACTAATGTTAATGCTGTTGCGAATAGGGTTTTGATAGAAGTTTTCATGATTTTAATATTTTAAATGTTTGTATATGTGTTATTTATTTTTGTTTTCCTGTAAGCTCCTTGCTGGCAGGTTTCGTAAATAAGACTACGTTAAGGGCAAAAGGTTGCACGCTATATTGGCTTATTAGACCACAGGCAGGTAACTCACGACGAACGGCTGTAATTTTTCGACGAACGGGAGAAGATTTTTTAGAATAAAGAAGATTAGTTTTTCAAAAGCTATAATACGCAAAAACTTAACTCTTTATTTTCATCAAATTTTTCTACTTATTTTTAGAAAGTGAATGAGCTGTAATTCTTGGCAACACCAGCCCTGCTATCCGCTTTACTCCACTTCATTCCGTGTTCGCTACTATCAGGCTTATTAACAAAGCAAGTTCACACAACTCAAACCAAGCAACAGGCAACCCCAATAGCAGCACAAAACTCGTTTCCTAATCTGGATTGATTGATATCTTTGTGAGTTTTCATGAAAAAGATTTAACGGAAAGCCAAACAGTCTTAAATTTTACCGAATAAAATTGCTTTTCAAATATATACTTTGCTTAGTGTTAATAATTTTCAAATAATATGGCTTTTCAGTTTGATTAGCAATCGAAATACTGTAAGTTTAGAAATTTTTAGATACTTACCTTGTCTTTCTTTTAGCCCTTAACCAATGTTACGCGTAAATAGTTCAAATCCTTGCAAAATTGTATATTCCTTATGTAAGCATGAGTTTTTAGGCTATTTAATTGAACCCCATATTGTTCAGCTTAACCCACAAGGCGATTTTTCTTTAACCTACCAACGCTTATTTACACATACCGCTAAAGAATTTACCAAACATTTAACTGATGTAGATTTTAAACTCATCAAAATTTTAGATGAAACCGAGCAAGACTACATCATCAAAAAATACCATAAAAAAGCAATCCGGCCCTTTGAGTTTTTCAGCAAGTTTTATGATGATAAATTCTATGACAATGTTCGCCCAAAAATTGAAAAAAAGCTATCAGAAGTTTTAGAGATCTTAAAAGTAAAAGATGGCTTGTATTTAATGGATAAAGACGGCTGGCCGGCAGAGCGAAAAATAGAATTGGCAACAGAACCATCAACCGTACTTTTTCACTTTAGACGTGGCGAAACAGAAACCAGGTATTTCCCCACTATTAAATACCAAGGACTAAGGATCGACTTTATGTTTAAAGATGCACAGGTAGTTTGCAATCAACCTGCTTGGCTTCTGTTAAATGACGTGCTTTATTTCTTCGAAAAAGATATCGAAGGCAAAAAATTCATTCCATTTTTAAATAAACGTTACATCGCCATTCCAAAGGCTACCGAAGAAACTTATTTCGAGAAATTTGTTGGTCCGCTCATCGAGAAACATCATGTTTATGCCGAAGGGTTTGAGATCAAGACTGAAAAGCACAATGCAACTGCAGTTATTAAGGTTATCTATGTTGATGGCGGTATTTCGCAAATTCAGCTTTATTTTAAATATGGTCAATATGCCTTTGCCATGGGTAACGAAAATAAAGTTACCGTTCGTTTAACTAAAGAAGACGACAATTATACCTTTACGCGTATCAAAAGAAATAGCGATTGGGAAAAAGATAAGTTCACTTTCTTGCAAAGTTTGGGCTTAAAAAAAGTGAGTGCCCTTTTCCACCATTTAGAACTGCCAAATTTAAGCGAAAATGACAATCCATCTTATGCCATTATAACTTGGGTAAATGAACATATTGAGACTTTACAAGCACAGGGTTTTGATATTGAGCAGGCAAGCAGCGGCAAACGTTTTGTTTTTGGAGCCAATAAAATCGATTTCGAAATTAAGGAGGATAACGATTGGTTCGATATAAATGCCATTGTATATTTCGGCATTCATCCTATACCTTTTATTTCCTTAAAACAACATATTTTACATAAAAAGAGGGAGTTTATTTTGCCAGATGGCGATATTGCAATTATCCCTGAAAAGTGGTTTACACAATATAGTAGCTTATTTAGTTTAGCCGATGGCACCAAAAATCTTAAGCTTAAAAAGCATCATATTGGCTTAATTAATGATTTAGCCGAAGACAGTTTAGCCAATGTTACTTTAGATAGAAAACTACAAAGGCTAAATGATTTCGAGGACATTGCCGACACGGCAATGCCAATAAATTTTAAGGGAGATTTACGTCACTACCAAAAAGCCGGCTACAATTGGTTTAGTTTTTTACGTGAATATAATTTTGGCGGTTGCTTGGCCGATGATATGGGTTTGGGTAAAACCATCCAAACTTTGGCCATGTTGCAAAAGCTAAAAGAAGAAGATGAACAAAATGCAACGCATAGTACTTCGCTGATTATTATGCCAACATCTTTAATTTACAACTGGCTAAATGAGGCGAAAAAATTTACTCCTAAGCTTAAAATCCATGCACATACAGGAACTTTCCGCAATAAAGATATCAGCCTTTTTGATAAGTATGATTTAATAATTACTACTTATGGCATTACTCGTGTGGATGCAGAAATCATCAGTAAATTTTATTTCAACTATATCATATTAGACGAAAGTCAGAATATAAAAAATCCATCTTCCAAGTCTTTTAAAGCAGTACGAATGCTTAAATCGAGACATAAATTGGTGTTGAGCGGTACGCCAGTAGAAAATTCTGTAGGCGATCTATGGACACAGCTTACTTTCCTAAATCCTGGTTTGTTGGGTACGCAATCTTTTTTTAACGAAGAATATGTACAGGCCATAGAAAAACGTAAAGACGAGGAAAAGGCAAAAAAACTACAGGCCATTATCAAACCTTTTGTATTGCGCAGAACCAAAGAGCAGGTTGCGGCAGAGTTACCTCCCAAAACGGAACATATCTTTTACTGCGATATGAGTGAAGATCAGGCTGAGGCTTATGAAAAAACAAAATCGGCATACCGTAACGATCTGTTAACAAGTATGGATGATGGCACTTATGCCAAAAAACAGGTGCAGCTTTTGCAAGGTTTAACTGCTTTGAGGCAATTGGCAAACCACCCTGTAATGATTGATGAAGATTATACTTCTGATTCTGGTAAGTTCGAAAATGTGATCCATACCTTAGATAACGTTTTAAAAGGCGGACATAAGGTGTTGATCTTCTCTCAGTTTGTAAAACATTTAAGCATCTTTAAAAACTGCTTTGAGAAAGAGGGCATTCCTTTCGCCTACTTAGATGGTGGCACCAAAAACCGAGGAGAAATTGTAGCTGAGTTTCAAGAAAACAAAGAACTCAAAGTATTTTTAATTTCAATAAAAGCTGGTGGTGTAGGTTTAAACTTAACCCAAGCCGATTATGTATTTATTTTGGATCCCTGGTGGAACCCAGCTGTAGAGCAACAAGCCATAGATAGAACACACAGAATCGGACAGGATAAAAAGGTTTTCATTTACAAGTTTATCTCTAAAGACACTGTTGAAGAAAAAATCCTTGCACTACAAAGACGTAAAAAATCGTTGGCAAATTCGCTAATTACAACTGAAGAGAGTTTCTTTAAATCTTTAAGTAAAGATGATATTAGAGAGTTGTTGAATTAACACCTAATCACTTAAAGGGGCCTTAAGATTTCCAAATACTCCTCTCTACCAATCATCTCTGCTCCCATACTCATTAAGTGATCATTTGGCAACTGACAGTCTATAAGTTCAAAACCCATATTTTTAGCCAGATGGATTAAGGCGGCTTTTGAGGCGTTGCTAACTAAGCTGAACATGCTTTCGCCACAAAATACCTTGCCTATTTTTACGCCATACAGTCCGCCAACTAAAACTTGGTCTTGCCAAACTTCTACGCTGTGTGCTAATCCTTTTTCGTGAAGTTTGATGTAGGCTTTCTGCATAGCATCAGTTATCCAAGTACCATCTTGGCCAAGCCTTGGTGTTTGTGCACAATTGCAAATTACTGCTGCAAAGGATTGGTTTACTGTAACTTCAAATGTACCTGAGTTAATTATTTTACGCATACTTTTACTGATATTAATTCGATCAGGAAAAATTATACATCGCTCATGAGGTGCATACCAAAGTATGGGATCTCCTTCACTAAACCAAGGAAATATACCCCTTTGGTATGCCAAAAGTAGCCTTTCTACACTTAAATCGCCTCCAATTGCCAGCAAACCATCAGGCTCTGCAAGGGCAGTATCCGGAAAAATATACTCATCATCAAGTAATCTGAAAACCATATGCAATAATAGCAAACAAAACATTAGTTAAACCCTTGCGTTTTATATTAGTCTTATTCACAAACCCTATTGCCATGGAAAGAAAAGATAATTTCAATTCCGTTAAACACTTATACAATCGTGCTGCCTTTGGTATTTCTTATCCAGTCTTAAATAATTTGAGCAAAAAAAATATTTCGAGGGTGGTAGATGAACTTTTTAAAAATGCCGAGAAATTTGAAGATTTAAAAAGTGTTAATGAAGATGACGTGCGTAAGGATATGGCATCACAAGCTAGCCTTTCTGCAAAAAAAGAATTAACTCCCGAAGAAAAAAAGCAACGTCAGAACTACGTTAAAGCTCAAAATGAAAGAAGCCGTAATTTGAATATTGGTTGGATAATGCAAATGGTAAATAGCGCTGCCCAACTTAGGGAGAAAGTTACTTTGTTTTGGCACGGACACTTTGCTTGCAGATCTAACAATCCGATGTATGCACAGCAATTGAATAATTTGCAGAGAAAACATGCTTTGGGAAGTTTTAAAACCTTGTTGATGGAGGTTTCTAAAGCTCCTGCTATGCTGCAATATTTAAATAACCAGCAAAATAGAAAAGGTAAACCGAACGAAAATTTTGCTAGAGAATTAATGGAGCTTTTTACCTTAGGTATTGGTAACTATACCGAACAGGATATTAAAGAATCCGCTAGGGCTTTTACTGGCTGGACTTACGACAGTGATGGGAAATTCCTATTTAGACCTAATTTTCATGATGAAGGTAATAAAACTTTCTTTGGTAAAACAGGCAATTTCGATGGAGAAGCTATTATCGACATCATCTTAGCAGATCAAAAAACAGCTCATTTTATAGCTAGAAAACTGTATTTATTTTTTGTAAATGACACTCCTAATGAAGCTAATATTAAAGAACTAGGTGATCATTTTTTTGCAAAGAATTATGATATTTCGGCAGTACTGAAAAAAATGTTTACATCAGATTGGTTTTATAGTGCCACTAATGTGGGCAACAAAATTAAATCTCCTTCAGAGTTTTTAGTAAATTTAAGTAGAACGTTTTATGTTACTTATAACAAACCACAGGTTTTAATACAGTTGCAAAGCAGCTTAGGGCAATACCTTTTTAATCCACCGAATGTAGCTGGCTGGCCAGGTGGCAAAAGTTGGATCGATAGTTCGTCTTTAATGTTGAGGCTAAAAATACCTTCGTTGGTAATTAATGATGGACAAATAGATTTTAGCGGAAAAGCAGACCCTGAAGATGAGGCAGTAATTGCTTTAGATGTACCTGCAAATGCTAAGCCCAAGCCAAAATCTTTTGTTAATGCCCAATGCAATTGGACCAAGTTTTTATCAGAGTTACCTAAAAACATTAAACCTTTAGCTCTTGCTGAATTCTTATTACAGCCAACTATAAATCCAAAAATTGCAAGTATGGTTTCAGATAATCAAGGATTAAAAAGTACTACAATAGAGGTAACCAGCTTACCAGAGTATCAGCTTTGCTAAAATGTTAATGGCTAATGGTTGATAGCCAAAGCTCCCAATCTACAACTATTGACTATTAACAATCTACTAACTAAAAAGTAACGAAATGAAAAGAAGAGATTTTTTAAGAAATTCTGCACTAACAGCTGCCGGAACTTTATTTGTACCCGCTTTTATGAAACCATTTGAAGCTTTGGCCTTGGATGAGTTAAGTCAATACAAAAATCTTGTAGTTGTGCAACTATCTGGTGGAAATGATGGCTTAAATACTGTTATTCCTTTTGGTAATGATATTTACTATCAAAAAAGAAAAAGTATCGGTATTAAACCTGAAAACGTAATTAAGTTAAATGATATGCAGGGGCTAAACCCTAATTTGGCTGCATTGCAAAAGATTTATGATCAAGGTTGGATGACAATCATTAATGATGTGGGCTACCCAAACCCAGATCGTTCTCATTTTAGATCTATGGATATTTGGCAAACAGGTAGTGATAGCAATCAATTTCTATCTACTGGTTGGATTGGCAGATATTTGGATTCGAATTGTGAAAGCTGTAAACTTCCTTATTCGGCAATAGAGGTAGATGATAGTTTATCCTTGGCACTAAAGGGCCAGATTAAAAAAGGTATTGCCTTGAAAGATCCTAATGCACTGTTAAAAAATACAAACGAAGCTTTTTTTAAACAAATGGTAAACAGTAGTAAAGATAATTTAGATGAAGCAAATCTGGGTTACTTATATAAAACAATGATCGAAACCTCATCATCTGCTAATTACATTCAACAAACTTCTAAAATTTACGAAAGCAAAGCTGCTTATCCTAATTCAGGCTTCGCAAACCAGTTAAAAATGGTTTCTAAATTTATTTCATCAGGTTTAAAAACTAAAGTATATTATGTTTCGCTTAGTGGGTTTGATACGCATGTAAATCAGGTTAACCAACAGGGTAATTTATTGAAACAATATGCAGAAGGCATGGCTGCTTTTTTGGATGACCTTAAGCAGCATGAAAAGATAAATGACACCTTAGTGGTTACCTTCTCCGAATTTGGGCGTAGAGTTGGCCAGAACGCCAGTAATGGAACAGACCATGGCACCGCAAATAGTATGTTTTTATTTGGAGGCAAATTAAAGAAACAAGGTATTTTTAATCCTGCGCCAGATTTAGCAAACTTAGATAATGGAGATTTAAAGTACCAAGTGGATTTTAGAGAAATTTATGGTACCATTCTAGATAAATGGTTAGATGTAAATAACCAGCAGATCTTAAATAAAAAGTTTCAAACAATGGATTTTATTTAGGTTGGGTAAAATACCCAACCTGTAATCTATTTTCTTTTTAGCACGTAAAACTTCCTATTTGTTGAGCCTTCATCTACTGAAGTGTATACTTGGAACAATTCATATCCATATGCCTTCAATTTATTTACACAATCTAGTGCTGAATTAAACTCTAATTCCTTCCTATTATCGTCTTTAATGTAGGTATTTAAATTAAGATCGAGAACTTTTTGCCCATATTCTAAACTAATCCAAATTTTATCACTTAGCGCTCTTTTTATCGCCCTAATCTCTATGTATTCGGCTTTAAGCTCACTTAACCTTACATTATTTACAGTTTGGGCTTTAACGCTTGATAGCCAAAAGCAACATACAGCTAATGCTGTTGATACCATTAATTTTTTCATTTCTATTTCATTTGTGTGTAGGGCAAATTACAAACAAAAAATAGTTTTAAAAATCATTAGCTATTAAATTATCAACGCGAGATGTAACATTATTGGCTGTTCTAACTCTTAAATTAAAAGCAGTAATGAGTTTTATAGGTAATATTATTTGGGTTATTTTTGGAGGTATTTTTATCTTTTTCCAATATATTTTTGGCGGATTAGTGCTATGCCTTACCATCGTAGGCATACCATTTGGAATTCAATGTTTCAAATTTGCTATAGTTGGTCTAGCACCTTTTGGCGTGAAAATTACAGACACTTCATCAAATGTTGGCTGTTTATCGACCATAATGAATATTATTTGGCTGATCTTTGGAGGCCTATCTATCGTATTAACTCACCTTCTATTTGGCTTGCTATTTTGTATCACCATAGTTGGTATCCCATTCGGATTGCAGCATTTTAAATTAATGAATTTAGCTTTCTCACCCTTCGGGAAATCGATTAGCTAAATTGAATTGACTAATCGGTTTTTACGAACACCATTTTTACTTCCCCATCTTGTAATAACTGTAAATTACCCGCTACAATTTTAGCAGAATTTACTGCAGCTAAATCTTCCGTAAATTTATTTTCTGCGTCGCCAACTTCTTCACAATACATTTTAGTGCCAAATATCTGGCTAAACTTTATACCACCATTTTCGAAAGAAGTGTTTCCACCGTAACCATTGCAAAATGATTTGCCTCCAATTCTGCCTTCACTATCAAAAATTAAAGTTGCTTTAGCGGTTGTGGGTAATGTTTTACCAGGCCATACAGCCAATACCCATTTAGTATTTACCAAATTATTGCTTGTTACACTTTTAGAACAAGACTGCAAAACACCTACCAGTAGCAGGCAAAATAATATTTTTTTCATCTTTTTAGATTTATAATTTATAGCACAAACCAAATGCCATATTAGGGGTGCGCAACAATTAATCTACTATCAAACCGATACGTTTAGAATGCTCAATGGCTTCCGTACTATGTGTAAACAAACAAGTTGAGATTTGTTTTTGTTCTATTTTATTTAGCAGTTCTTGAGTTTCGGCAATTCTGGAAGACCTCACATTCCTGATATAAACGGCAATGATATTTGAAGGATATTTTTCTGTTATTTTTTGATAGATGGCCGGATCTTGCTGCGAATTGTCGCCAAAAAAAACAAACTTCTGGTTGGGGAAGGCATCCATAATTCTCATTACTCGAAGCAGTTTGCCTTCATGACCAGTTTTACCAGATTTAAATAAGCTTTTCCAACGTTTAAGCTGATTTAACAAAAAGGTTCCTTCTGGCAATTCTTTGAATCTAAAAGTTTCTACTAAATAATCGTATAAGTTCCATTCGCTACTAGACACATAAAAAAACGGATTAGGTTGGGTGGCAACCGTATGTGCATTTGCCAAAGCCTGATAATGATTTTTAACTGCTGGAAAGGTTTTTCTTGTTCTTGGATTCTTAATAAATAACTGCCTTAACCGTTTATAAATTGTGGCCGAGTGCGAGATCATTACCGTATCATCAATATCAGAAATAAATGCATATTGTGTTTTGTGTGGCACGTAAATTTTTCCATCGCCAGCAACGATACTATCTCCTTCATCACTTAAAGCCTCTACCTTTACATCATGCCAACCAGCCGTAACTTCCTGCTCAGCTTCCCATTCAAACTTAAAAAAACCATCATATTCAGTTGCCTGGTAAATAACCTGATTGAAAAACGTTAAGCGGACTTTTGCAAATGCAGCTGGCTTTACCACAAAAAGTTTAAAGAGATGTATAATATTTACAAACAGGTTATTGCTATAATTTTGTGTGGTTTTTGCCTTAAATTTAAACACATGGCCATAAACAACTAAATTGTGTGTATGGCCGTAACCATGATATATCTTTATGCTAGCGTTATTCATTATATATTTAAAACAGAGCAGGGCATTAGTTGTTTGTTAATCAGCATAAATAAAACGCTGTGAAATCTAAACCGCAAAAAGTACTCTTTATCATCAATCCAGGCTCTGGCAATAAAGACGTCAACTACTCCAAAGAAATTGAAGATTTCTTTATTTCTAGAGATGAAGAAATTGAAATTTATCAGCTACCAAACAATTGTTCCCTAGATAAAATAAAATCGACTATCACTAAATCTAAAGCGGATAGAGTTGTAGCCGTAGGAGGCGATGGAACTTTAAAGTTGGTTGCCGAATGTTTGTTGGGCACCGATACACCTATCGGGATCATCCCAGCAGGTTCTGCAAATGGCATGGCTAAAGAATTGGGTGTTCCGGAAGAATTAAATGAAGCATTGTTGCTAGTATTAAATGGCAATCCGAAAAAAATACATGCTATAGAAGTTAATGGCGAGCTTTGCATACACCTAGCTGATATTGGTTTTAATGCATACATCGTTAAAAAATTCGATGAATTACCTACTCGCGGCATGCTTACTTATGCAAAAGCCGCTTGGCATGCCTTCTGGTATCATCGAAAAATGGATGTAGAATTTAAGATTGATGGTAAAATAATTAAACAGCAAGCCGCAATGGTTGTGCTTGCCAATGCCAAAGAATATGGTACGGGTTTCGAAATTAACCCAGATGGAAAACTAAACGATGATCTTTTTGAAGTGATTATTGTTAAAGATTATGCAGTTATGGAAATTATTAAAATATGGGCTACCAAATTACCCTGGAACCCAGAAAAAATAGAAAGTTTTCAAACATCGGCATTAAAAATAACCACCAAACACAAGGTACACTTTCAAGTAGATGGAGAATACCAAGGAAAAGTAAATAAAATTGAGGCTAAGCTAATTCCTAAGGCAATTAATGTAATTGTAAATCCCTTAGTTTCAACTGTGTTCTAATTGTGAGATATAGTCTGATGAATTCTCCTACAAAACATACTTTAAGAAGTATGTTTGGCCAAATATCGTCGTAAATTTCCAGGAGTTCAGGAAGCCAAGTAATAAAACCCAAAGTAAAAACCCATAGATACAATCTAAAAGGAAATTGGATATAATAAAGTATGAAACCAAACTTTTTAGCAGAGAATAAGCCTATTGCACCAACTAAAACCATCAAAAACATGGGATACATTAATATGGCCTCTACCTTTTCTGATTGTTTTGCAATTTGATCAAAATGTTTTGTGATGAACCATAGTTGCATCCCCATAAAAATTAAAGAAATTGCATCAAGAAGAGCAAAGGAGCGTAAAAGTAGGCGCATATTTAGTTACAGTATTTGGCAAGCATTTCATCGGCTTTATCAGAGCCCATATATTTTACAAAGTTAAAATCTTCGCAAGCACCTTGTTTATCGCCTTGTTTAATTTTCTTTAAACCAGCTTCTATTTTGTTTGCTAAATATTCATCCGTAATTTCCAATTCGTTTTTGATGCGCAAAATTTTGGCTTCATCTTCTGGCTTAAAAGTGCCTTTTTCTTTATTTTTATAAAAATTGCTAACTACAGCCGCCATTTCTTCTTCTGCTTTGTACGCTGCAATAGCTTGAGCAATTTCTCTTTTATCTTTACTAGCACAGTCAAAACCTGATAAGCTAAAATTTACCTTTACCACTATTAAGGCCAAACTATCATGAGTAGTTGGTATTATCCATTTACCCGAAGTTAACCTAATTAACCTTAGTGCTTCATCATCCAAATCGGTACCCATTCCCTTATTAATTGTAGAAAAATATACTTCGCCTTTGGCATTAAGCTTAAAGCCAACATCTACTGCACCTTGTATGCAATTTTGACGAGAGTAATTAGGATAGACAATATTACTTTTTAAAAATGCGGCCAAGCCACCCTTTATTTCTGGCTGTTGCGCCTGAGCTGAGATGCTAAAAAGCAGAAGAAATGAGCTGATAAGGTTTAACATATTTAAATTTACGAATTTTAAGGCAGAGCCGATGTAAATGTGTGTTTTAATATTAAAGCCGGATCTGGGCAATTCTCTAGATAAAGAACGCTTTTAGAAAATTGGCAAACCCCAGGATAATCTCCCTTCATGCCTTGCATATCAAATATCAATTGAAAATGCAGATGAGGCGGCCAAAATCCATTCTCTTCTTTAACGCCAAAAGTAGCAAATTGTTTCCCAGTGGGGATAATTTGTCCTTCTGCTAATCCTGCTAAGGAAGCCAAGCTCAAATGGCCATAAAGACCATATAGCGTTACATCATCCAATTGATATTGAAGAATAATGGTTGCACCATAATCACCAAAATGATCATTGAATTTAAAACTGTGAACCGTGGCCTCGTAAAAATTATAAATTGGTGTCTCAGCCTCACCCCAAATATCGGTTCCCAAATGTAGTCTTCTAGGTTCTTCTATTGTATCAAAATGTTCACTTCTACTGTAAATTGTGCGGTGTTCGTTGTAACCACCAATACCATATTTAGCATTATTAGCTTTTAATTTTTCATCTACCCAATGGGAAAAAACATCAGTATCTGCTAAAATTTCAGTTGTTAATTCCTTGTTATTCGCTGTAAAATCTAAAGGCAATAATTTATCTATCGAAGGATTGAAATCGACAACTTTCCCAATTTTATTTTTTTGGTTAGCTAAGAAAGATTGGAGTTTTTGTAAAATAGACATATCAGATATTTATTTGATTTGTCATCCTGACGAAGGGAGTATCTCTAATCGAATAAGAAGAGATTCCGCGCATACTCGGAATGACAAACATGGCTTATACATTAAAAACGTAAACGTAATTGTAGATAAAATGCGATAACGCACCAAAGTTCACAAACACATGCCACAATTCGTGGCTATGAAAGAACCTATTCATTGGTTTGTCTTTGGCATAATAGTAAGTTCCACCCACATAAAAGAGACCACCAATAAATAGCCAAGCAATGGCACCCCAAGGCAAGTTTTGCAACATTTTATTTAAAAAGGGAATAACCAAACAGCCCATTGCAATGTATAAACCTGTAGAAACCATTTGATTTTTAAGTTTATTGAAAATTTTCAATAAACAGCCAATCAGCGCAACCGACCATACTAAACCAAAAACCAACCAACGTAACCAGCCATCAAAAACCAAAAGTGCTGTCGGTGTAAAAGAACCTGCTATCATTAAATATATGCAGCAGTGATCAAATTTTTGCCAAAATCTAATTCCATATTCGGTTTTAGGCACACTATGATAGATGGCGCTTACGCCAAACAATACCATAATGGCAAAACCGTAAATATAAGCAGCAGTATATGCAAATAGATTACTTGCCTTTTGTATCAATAGGTATAATGCCGGAATAGCTAAAAAAGCAGGAATTACATGTGTAAAAAAGTTTCCTGGCTCCCGAATATACCTATGGCTGTTCATCCGTTTCTTCTTCCGTAGCAGGGCGTTCTTTGGCTATTTTATCGAAGATTTTATCCATGTGCTCTACATATTCATTTGTATCATCTACAAAGAAGGTAAGCGTTGGTATAACTCTAGCTTGATGGCGAATACGAGAACCTAATTTATATCTAATCTCACTAGTATGAGAATTAACCGTAGCAACAGAAAGAGTCGTATTATTGGTATTTAAAAAACTTAAATATACTTTAGCCACCGCCAAATCTGGCGATACACGAACCTTAGTAATGGTAACTAAAGTATTTGGCAGATAGGCTGCTCCCTCTCTCTGAAAAATAGCAGCAAGCTCTTCCTGTAATAATCCCGCAAACTTCTGTTGTCTTTTACTTTCCATATTTTTTTATCTTAAATGATTTCACCGTTAAAGCGACTATATCGATATTTATCTTTTTATTTCGTTTAACACAAATTGCCATGTTGGATATTGCGTTGTTATTTTAGCTTCCTTCTGATAAATGGCTAACAATTCTTTATCCCAATAATTGGCAAGTGCAATACTTGTTCTAGCCTCTTCAGGTTTAAAAAGTGTACCTGCAATATAACCTTTTTCACCATTGGCTGCTCTTTTTTTATCAAATGCCGACTTAGAATTTACCCATTCAGCATGCGTGTTTTCGCCTGTAAAAAAAGGAAGCAACCAGTATACCGAAGCTTTCAATGAGCTTCCAGTTGCTGACTTATATTCATAAGCAATTAAACGTTTATCTCTTTCTATAATTGTTGCTGCAACCATTAATGGATCAACATCATAAACATGGTAGTGCAATGCATCTCTCTCATGGAAATCATAACTACTTCCATCTGCATTTAAGTTTTGTGCAATCTGCTTTTTGTAAGCATTAATTGCCCAATTCTTTAAACTATCGTTACCAATAGCCCAAGCTACTTCCACAACTTCTTTTATACGATGTGAGTTCCAATTGTTCATATAAGTTAAACTTCCTCTATCCCTTGCTTTGTTAAATGAAGCTAGCTCTTGCAAACCTACTCTCATTAACCACAAACTTGTAGCTAGGCTTATGTCTGTAGTTAAATCATCTTTAACTAAATCGTACGCAAAGATTATTCGATCTAAGTTTGTATCATTAATTGGATTTCCCTGAGGATGATTGCGCTTAGCCCATGCCAATAAGAATTCGCTAGTTTTTGTCAGGTACTTTTGCTCGCCAGTTATTTTGTATGCCATTGCCAATGCATAAACTTTCTGCATATCTTCCAAAGATTTCCAAGTTCTAGTTTTACGTGGATCTCCTTGCAAAATACCCTCGGTTAAAATCGTATCTGCTGGATTTGGAGTTGCTGTTAAAGCCTTTTCGGCATCTGTTAACACAATCTCCCATTGTTTTTTAGCATCAGCATCATTTTTAACCAAGTGTTTTAGTTTTACAATTTCCGATTCGCTTAAGCTCACTATTTGAGCATCTACAACCAGAAACAACATAGAAAAAATGCTTAGCAAAATGATTTTCTTCATTACAAAAAGGAATTCTATAATTAATAAAGCAACTTATCGTAAGGAAAACGGCTAACATGAATTGTTTTTACTTTCTCGTACAACAACTCTTTAAATTCCTCTACGTTCTCTTTTTTAGTTGCCGAAATAAAAATGGCTGGGGCGTTATGATGGGCCATCCAACTCTTTTTAAAATCTGCCAAAGTTAAAGGTGCAACCTCCTCTTCCTCTATATTAAATTCATCTCTTTCTGGCGTAACATAGGCATCAATTTTATTAAAAATCATGATCGTATCTTTATCTCTTGCGCCCAAATCGTTCAATGTTTCATTTACCGTATGTATCTGATCTTCGAAATTTGGATGAGAAACATCAACTACATGAACCAAAATATCAGCTTCTCTAACTTCATCTAAAGTAGATTTAAAACATTCTACCAAATGGTGAGGCAATTTTCTAATAAACCCAACCGTATCCGAAAGTAAAAAAGGCAAGTTTTCGATTACCACTTTTCTAACCGTTGTATCTAAAGTTGCGAACAATTTGTTCTCTGCAAAAACATCAGATTTAGCCAACATATTTAAAATAGTAGATTTACCAACGTTGGTATAACCAACTAATGCAACACGAATCAAAGCACCTCTATTTTTACGTTGTGTTTCGTTCTGGCGATCAATTAGCTTTAAGCGTTCTTTCAGCAACGAAATTTTATCTAAAATCAAACGTCTATCCGTTTCAATCTGCGATTCACCCGGGCCACGCATCCCAATACCACCTTTTTGGCGTTCTAAGTGGGTCCATAAACGAGTTAAACGAGGCAATAAATATTGTAATTGCGCCAACTCTACCTGTGTTTTTGCTTGAGCTGTTTGTGCCCTACCCGCAAAAATATCGAGGATTAAATTACTTCTATCTAAAATTTTAACCTGTAGCTCACGTTCAATATTACGCAGTTGCGATGGAGAAAGCTCATCATCAAAAACCACCATATCAATTTCTTCAGCTTTTACATAAGCTTGTATTTCTTCTAATTTTCCCGTTCCTACGAATGTTGCCCTATCAGGTTTCAACATTTTTTGGGTGAAGTTTTTTTCTACCTTACCACCTGCAGTATCAACCAAAAAGGCCAATTCATCCAAGTATTCTTTCGTTTGTTCTGGCTTTTCGCCGGGCGTAATTACCCCAACAAGTACAGCACGTTCTTGTTTCAGGGCAGTATCATATGTTTTCTGTTTTCCCATGTGTTATTTTACAAAGATACAAAATCTAACTTCGTTTAGCTTTGTAGTAACAAAACCTTACGTAGAGATTAATGTTTGATTTTTATTTGAATGTTACGCCATAGCTAAAATTAGCTATTGGGTAAGTTTATAGGTTTGGTCCTATAAACATCCTTCGTTCATCTTACGTTCATCCTTCGTTTATCTTACGTTATTGTAATGTTTCTATAACGCTGCTGTAAGTCTTATTGCTTAAAGGAAATTTAGTAAATTGGATCATACAGTGCTGTACTCCATTTCAAGTTCTCGCTCCGCTGTGGGCTTTTCATTTCGTTCAGGTTTATATAAGTTAGACCTGTGCAATTATTGAAGGCTACAAAGTTTATCAAAGCTCCCCGACCCCCGTTATAGGGAACAGCGTAGTTTCTGAATAGCGTAGTGGAAGGGGTAATAGGAAGGAAACCAAATAGAATTAAAATATGTTTACTATGTGATGAAATACTAAAGCTTCGTCACAAATTCCCTTATCGCCTGCCCAGGATCATCAGTTTTCATAAAATTTTCTCCAATTAAAAATCCATTGTAACCCACAGCTTTTAGTTCTTTAATTACTTGGGGATTATCGATTGCACTTTCAGAAATCTTTAAAAACTCTACCGGTATTTTATCCACCAAATCGAATGACGTTTGAATGTTTACGGTAAAATCGCCAAGATTTCTGTTGTTTACACCAATGGCATCTAAATGCGGACAAATAGACCTTTCTAATTCTTCTAAATTATGTACTTCCAACAAAATATTTAAACCTAAACTTTGTCCTAGTTTGCCAAAATCTATAATTTGTTGTGGTGTTAAAATAGACGCGATTAATAGAATAATGTCTGCCCCCCAAGCTTTGGCCTCCAAAATTTGGTATTCATCAATCATAAAATCCTTTCGTAAAATAGGAATTTGATTTACTGCCCTTGCTACAAATAGATCTTCTGCTCTGCCACCAAAAAAATCGGCATCCGTTAGCACAGAAAGTGCAGACGCCCCAGCTAAATTGTAAGCTTGTGTAACTTCGGCAACATCGGCTGTGCCATTAATTAATCCTTTACTAGGCGACCGTCTTTTAAATTCAGAGATAATTCCTGTACGTTTTTCATCCAATAAAAAGTCTTTAAAAACCAATGGTTTTCTTTCAAAAGTTGGATTTGATTCTAGTTCAGCAACTGAAACTTTTTTTTTCGCCGCAGCAACTTCTTCCTTTTTACGGATAACGATTTTATCTAAAATATTCATTTCTATTTTATGTGTGTCATTGCGAGGTACGAAGCCTGCCTACCGCAGGCAAATCTCTCTTATTAGATTCTTCGCTACGCTCTGAATGACAAATTTAGTTTTCAACCCAGTTTTTCATCATCTGTTTGCCATCAGGCGTAAGTACACTTTCAGGATGGAATTGTACTCCACAAACATCAAATTCTTTATGTCTTAATGCCATAATTTGTCCGTCGCCATCAATTGCCGTAACAGTTAAACTTGCTGGCAAATCTGCTGGATTAACGACCCAAGAATGGTAGCGACCAACTTCAATCGGTTCTACACAACCTTTAAAAGTCAGATCATTTTTATCTAAAATTGTAATTGGTGTAGCAATGCCGTGCATCGGTCTGCCCAAATTTAACAAACTTCCACCAAAAACCTCGGCAATTGCCTGCTGGCCCAAACAAACGCCCATGATGCTTTTAGTTGGCGCATAAGTTCTAATTACCTCCAACAACAACCCTGCTTCATCTGGTATTCCTGGCCCAGGCGAAAGCAGAATTTTATCGTATGCCGCCACATCTTCTAATGCAAATTTATCATTTCTCCAAACTACAGCTTCGTAACCTAATTCGTTAATTAAATGGACTAAATTATAGGTAAAGCTATCGTAGTTATCGATTACTAAAATTGGATTTACCTCTAAATCCCCTAAAGGGGACTTTGAATTTTCATCTTTATTATTCATCTTTTATATTTCGTTTTCAATTCTCCCTTCAGGGGGGTTAAATTTCCTCAGCCATTAAAATTGCTTTACGCAATGCAGCTATTTTGTTATTCACTTCGTTTAATTCATTTTCTGCAATAGAATCGGCAACAATACCTGCACCTGCCCTATAATGCAAATGGTTGTTTTTGCTCATAAAAGTTCTAATCATAATCGCATGGTTAAAATCTTCATTAAAGCCCATATAACCAATTGCACCTGCATAAAAATTACGCCCTAGTTTTTCATATTGGTCTATCAATTGCATCGCTTTATATTTTGGTGCACCACTTAATGTTCCTGCTGGATAAGTATCTGCAACTACCTTAAAAGCACTTACACCATCTTGTAAATTTCCGCTTACTTTAGAAACCAAGTGAATTAAATGCGAATAGTACTGAACCTCTTTAAAAGATTTAACCTCTACTCCACTACAGTGCCTGCTTAAATCATTTCTGGCTAAATCTACCAACATTACATGCTCGGCACTTTCTTTTGGATCTTCTTCTAATTTTTTAGCTAATGCTACATCTTCTTCATCGTTTCCTGTACGTTTAAATGTACCTGCTATAGGAAAAATATTGGCAATGTTATTATTGATGGTAATTTGTGCTTCTGGCGATGAACCAAATAATTTGAAACTCCCATAATCGAAATAGAACAAATATGGCGATGGATTAATGGAACGCAAACAACGGTACACATTAAATTCATCGCCCAAGAAAGCCTGATTGAAAGCTCTAGATGGTACAATCTGAAAAACATCGCCACGGTAAATATGCTTTTTCATCTGTTCAACAATATCCATAAAACCTTGGTCGGTTAAATTAGATTGCTCATCGCCATTGGTGTTAAAACTATATTCTGGGAAGTTTTTATTCTGGATGATGTATTCAATTTTTGCCAAATCCTCATTTTCATCATCATTGAACGAATTTTTAACTAATGTGATTTCATTTTTGAAGTGGTCTATGGCGATGATATATCTATAAATGTGATACTGCATCATGGGGATCTTTTCTTCCTCAGGGGTAATTGAAGTAAATTGAATATCTTCAAAATGCTGAACAGCATTCCATGTAAAATAACCAAATAAACCTGTAGAGATATGTTTTTCCTTGGTTTGATTTACTGGATTGAATTTTGCTTTAAACGCAGCAATTTCTTCAGTTAACACGAAATCTGCTTTACTTTCTTTGGATCCATCAGGAAAGTAAGTATTCAATACACCATCTTGTAAAATAATACCTGCAACAGGTTCTGCACAAACATAACTGGTTGCATTTTCACGACTGTGATAATCTGAACTTTCTAATAAAATGGTGTTCGGAAAAACATCTCGAAGTCGCAAATAAATACTAACTGGCGTGGTGGTGTCTGCTAATCTTTTTTTGGTATGTGATTGTATGTTGTATAGCCCCACCCCAACCCTCCCCAAAAGGGAGGGAGTACCTGGCTTAAATTTAATATTTTCTTTCATTTCTTTTTTACTTTACGTCATTTCGATATCTGAGAGAAATCGGTTTTATGAGATCTTTCTTTGTTCCTTCTTCGATATGACAAATTTAATTTATAACAAAAAACCCGACGTGTGGTTCCGTCGGGTTTTGAAATGTGGTTAAGGTTTAGGTTGATAAACTATAAGGTGCACAAAGCTACGACGAAACTCTTTTCAGAATTACCACGCCATTGCCAAGTGTATGTTTTATTGCTAATCATTGAACAGCAAAAATATACAAAAAGTTAAGAAATCAAAATATTTTGATTTTTTTATTTTGGTATTAAGAAATTCCAAACAAGCTTCTTGACTGATCCGCTTTAACCATCATAAAGATTGCTGCAACTACAATTATTAAAGCGATGCCAAAAAAGATTGCAATCGTTTTATGTTTCGAGAAAGCAGCATCAACTTTTTTAGATCTTGCATTACCTACCGTAATCAGCACAATGGCAATAATCATCATGGCAATATGTTCCATTTTCCAGTAACGATACAAGGCATCTCCCATTGGGCCTTTTGTTAAAGGACTTAAAACATACAATGCAATTCCGATTAGCAACTGAATGTGTGCACTGATTAAAGTAAATACATTTAATTTTCTGTTGCCTTCGGTATAGGCTTTTTTACCAAACCAACCAGCTAAAGCTTGGATTACAGCAATTACCAATAAGATTAAAACGATATATCTCCAACCAGAGTGAGCGCTTTTTAAAATTTCGTACATGATGATGTTTTTTATTTTCAAAATTAACAATTATTGACATTTATCTCAGCCAAATTTGTCAATCTCTACAAACTATCATTAATTTATAATCTTTCTAGGTAAAAAACATGTTATAAACGCATTAAATCTTTATTTATGAATAGATTTAAGGAATAATTAAATAAAAATTTATGAAGAAAATTCTACTTGCGCTCGCGTTGGTATTTTCGACTACATTTTTGTTTGCTCAGCAAACTTATCCTGTAAATGGCTCGTATGATGTGAGACCTGGACAATATGCTTTTATCAATGCAAACATTGTAGTTAATGCCAACCAAACTATTAGCAACGGTGTATTGCTAGTTAAAGAAAAAACCATCCAGTCGGTTGGTACAGGTACTACGGTTCCCAAAGGATATGTGGTAATAGACTTGAAAGGAAAATATATTTATCCTTCGTTAATTGATGCTTTTACTTCTTACGGAATTCCTGAAGCTCAACGTGCTACTGTTGGAGGTGGCGGTTTCGGAGGCAGACAATCTGTTTTCACTTCTACTAAAAAAGGTCCTTATGGCTGGAACGAGAGTATTCGTCCAGAGGTAGAAGTGAGAACTATTTTCAGTATCGATACTAAAAAAGCAGACGACCTGCGTAAAGCAGGTTTTGGTAGTGTAAATGCAATTAGCCGTGATGGTATTGCTCGTGGTACTTCTGCAGCTGTTACTTTAAGCGATGCCAGAGAGAACGAAGTAATGCTCAATGACCAAACTGCAGCAAATTATTCTTTTAACAGAGGAACATCAAGCAACGATTATCCATCTTCTTTAATGGGATCTATCTCTTTGCTACGTCAAACTTATTTAGATGCAAATTGGTATAAAGGCCAAAAAGAAGAGTACAATATTTCTTTAGAGCAATTTAACAAACAGCAAAGTTTGCCGCAGCTTTTTGAAGCAGATGGTTGGGCAAATGTGTTACGCGTGGATAGAATTGCCAAAGAATTCGGTAAAACTTTTATCATTAAATCTACTGGCGATGAATACCAACGTATTGATGCCGTAAAAGCAACTGGTGCTAGTTTAATTATCCCAATTAACTTCCCAAAAGCATTTGATGTTGAAGACCCTACTGAGGCTAGAAACTTAAGCTTAGCTCAGTTAAAAAGCTGGGAATTAGCACCAACTAACCCAGGTATATTAGAAAAAGCAGGTGTTAAGTTTGCACTTACAACCTATGGGCTAGATGCTCCGAGAGATTTTTGGGCAAATATCCAACAAGCAATAACTAACGGTTTATCTGAGAAACAAGCATTATTGGCTGTTACAGAAATTCCTGCTACCATGTTAGGTATTAATGATAAAGTTGGCTCACTTGAAAAAGGTAAACTAGCTAACTTCCTGATTACTTCAGACAATTTATTTAAAACAGGAAACATCATTTTCGAAAACTGGGTACAAGGCAAACGCTTTGTTGTGAACAAAATGGATGTAACCGATCTACGTGGAACCTATAACTTAAACATTGATGGCATGGGTGCTTCACTGTTAAGAATTACAGGTACTACTGGTGGTTCTATAGCTGCTATTGAGCGTTTAGGCGCAGATAGCGCTAAAACCAATGCAACTTTTACTCGTAATGGAGATTGGGTAACAATTACCTTCAATTCTAAGAAAAGTCCAGTTGGCGATGTTCGTTTAAGTGGTTATTTAACTGGAGCTAATCCTTTAGCTTTTGGCGGCGATGTTATTGTAAATTCAACTGCAGCTGGTTATTGGAATGGCACTTTTAAAGAAGCTGCTAAAGAAACGCCAAAACGTGATGAGCCTGCTAAACCTGCAATTGTAAATGGTGCATTGATCTATCCATTTATTGCTTTTGGAAATGCTACATTACCAACTCAAGAATCGGTTTTACTAAAAAATGCTACCGTTTGGACTAACGAAAAAGAAGGTATTTTACAGAATGCTGATGTTTTATTAGAAGGTGGTAAAATTAAAGCGGTTGGTAAAAACTTATCATCAGGTGCTGCTAAAGTAATTGATGCAACCGGTAAACACATTACAGCCGGTTTAATTGATGAGCATTCACACATTGCTGGTAGCGGTGGTATCAACGAAGGTGCGCAATCTAATTCAGCAGAAGTTCGTATTGGTGATATCATCAACTCTGAAGATGTGAACATCTATCGCCAGTTGGCAGGTGGTGTTACTTCATCTCAAATTTTACACGGTTCTGCAAATGCAATTGGTGGTCAAAGCCAGTTGATTAAATTACGTTGGGGTAAACTACCAGAAGAATTAAAATTTGCAGGTGCAGATGGCTTTATCAAATTCGCATTGGGAGAAAACGTTAAACAAAGTTCTTCTCAAAGCAGCACCCGTTTCCCATCAACCCGTATGGGCGTTGAGCAAGTTTATGTTGATGCATTTACACGTGCTAGAGAATATGAATATGCATTAAAAGTTAAAGGAAATAATGTACGTAGAGACTTGGAGCTTGATGCACTAGTTGAGATTTTGAACAACAAACGTTTCATCACTTGTCACTCTTACGTACAATCAGAAATTAACATGTTAATTCATGTTGCTGATAGTTTAGGTTTCAAAATCAATACGTTTACACACATCTTAGAAGGTTATAAAGTAGCTGATAAAATGAAAGCTCATGGCATTTCAGCATCTACATTCTCAGATTGGTGGGCTTACAAAATGGAGGTTCAAGAGGCCATCCCTTACAATGGTAAAATTATGCATAACGTAGGTATAACTACTGCTTTTAACTCTGATGATGCTGAAATGGCTCGTCGTTTAAATCAAGAAGCTGGTAAATCTGTATTGTATGGTGGCGTACCAGAAGAAGATGCTTTAAAATTGGTTACCTTAAATCCTGCTAGAATGTTGCATATCGATAACAAAGTAGGCAGTTTAAAACCAGGTAAAGATGCCGATGTGGTAATTTGGTCGGCGAACCCACTTTCTATCTATGCTAAAGCAGAAAAAACTTTTGTTGATGGTATCGCTTATTGGGATATCGATCGTGATGCAAAAGTTCAACTAGCGCAAAAAGCAGAAAAGGCTCGTATCATTCAAAAATTAGCTGATAGCAAAAATGCTGGTGCTCGTACACAACGTGCAACCCCACAAAGAGCTCCAATGCTTTACCACTGCGAATCTGAAGAAGATTATTGGGCAGAAATGAATTTAATGGAAGGAGAACACGATCATGAATAAGTATATCAGCACAGCAATTGCCTTATTTGTTACGGCAAATTTAGCATACGGACAAGCAAATATTTCTCCAGCTAAACCACAAAGCCAGAAAATAATTGTGATGGGTGCAACCATCCATACAGGTGATGGCAAAGTAATCGATAATGGTTACATTACTTTCGATAAGGGTAAAATTACAGGAGTTGGCGATGCTACTGTTGTTAAATTTGCACTTACAGATGCTAAGGTAATTACCGCAAATGGTAAACATATCTACCCTGGTTTTATTGCACCTATTACCAATTTAGGTTTAGTAGAAATCGAATCTGTAAAAGCAACTATTGATGAGCGAGAATTAGGTGACAACAATGCGCATATACGTTCACTTATAGCATACAATACCGATTCTAAAGTTCCAGCTACCTTGCGTAGTAATGGCATTCTAATGGCTCAAATTACACCACAGGGTGGCACAATTGCAGGCAGTTCTTCCGTAGTGCAGTTAGATGCATGGAACTGGGAAGATGCTGTAATTAAAAAAGAAGATGCTATGCATGTTACCTGGCCAGCTACGCCACGAGGTAGAGGTGGTTTTGGTGGCGGCGGCAGGGGCATGGTAGTTGGTGGCGGCGTAGATCCTAACGAACGTACCAATAATGCCATTGCAGAACTAAACAATTTCTTCTCTGAAGCTAAAATATATGCTGGTACTAAGCCAATGGTAAACAATGCACGTTTAGCGGCAGTCAAAGGTCTGTTTAATGGTTCTCAAAAACTATTTATAACTGCTAATGTGCAAAAAGACATTGTTGCAGCGGTAAATTTTGCCAAAAAATATGGCATTACGCCAGTAATTGTTGGTGGTGATGAAGCGCATATGTTAACTGCTTTCTTAAAAACAAACAATGTTGCTGTAGTAGTTAAACAACCACATGCTTTACCAAACAATGTAGACGATGATGTAAATATGCCCTACAAAAATGCGGCAGTATTAAATAATGCTGGTGTAACGGTTGTGGTTAGTATAGATGGTTTTTGGCAACAACGCAATTTACCATTTATGGCAGGCACAGCTTCTACATGGGGCATGAGTAAAGAAGATGCATTGAAAACAATTACTTTAAATGCTGCTATTGCTATGGGAGTTGATCAAACAACTGGTAGTTTGGCTGTCGGTAAAGATGCCACCTTCTTTATCTCTAACGGCGATGCCTTAGATATGAAGAGCAACAAAGTTGAACAAGCATTTATTCAAGGTAGAGATATCAATTTAGATAATCTACATAAACAATTGGATAAAAAATTCAGTGATAAGTACGGAATAAAATAGATCAGAATGCTGGCAAAATTTAAGCCGCAAATTTGCAGATTTGAATGATCATCTGCGAATTTGCGGCTTTTTTTTAAGAAAAGATGTGACTATAAGTTATTAAAAAGCAATTCCATTTTGCTTTTTAATTTTTGGAATTTCATTTATCTGAGCAATCAGCTATGTAATGATCTTTCATAAAAAAAGAGTAACCCTATCCAAGGTCACTCCCTTAACTAACTTATCATTTATAAAACTGGCTGTTGGGGAAGGAGTCGAACCTTCAAGGGGTAGTTAGCTGCAATTCAAAATTAATTTGTGGTCAACCCATAAATTGCGTTTGTCCCATGATCCCCACCACCGAGACAAGGAGGTGTGTCTGCCAATTTCACCACCCAACATTATTTAATTTTCAGTTGGCAGTTTTAGGTTTCCAGTTACTTAACTGTTAGCTTTAAACTGTTAACTTCAAATTGCTGTAGGGGAAGGAGTCGAACCTTCATAGAGTGGTTGTACCATCGCTGGATTTCCCATTTCCTCTACCACCGAGACAAGGAGGTGTGTCTGCCAATTTCACCACCCTACAGAGTATAAGCAATTGTTAAAGAACTATTTCGTTGTGCTTGCTTGATACAAACATAAGACAAATATCAAATATGTTGCAAATATTTTAAACAATTAATTTTATTTTTATGAAAATTGTAATAAATTAGCAATATCAATAAAATTTTAGAAAAATATGCTCAAAAAAGAAACTCAAAATTTAGAAATTGACAACCTCGATATTCAGATTTTAACACAATTGATGCAAGATGCAACCAAACCTTACACAGAAATTGCTAAAGAATTGATCATTTCTGGAGGAACAGTACATGTTAGGATGAAAAAATTGGCAGATATGGGCATTATTAAAGGTTCTCATCTTATTATTGACCCTAAAAAAGCAGGCTATGACATTACCGCCTTTTTAGGAATTTACCTAGAAAAAGGTTCTCTATATAAGGATGCGGTTGATCAGTTAACTAAAATTAAAGAAGTTGTAGAATTACACTACACTACTGGCTCTTACAGCATGTTTGCGAAAATTACTTGTAGAGATACCGATCATTTACGCCATGTACTTAACGAAGAAATACAAGCTGTAAAAGGAATACAACGCACTGAAACTTTAATTTCGTTAGAAGAGAGCATTAAAAGGCAAATAGAGTTGTAATCTTACAAAAGAAATCGCTCAAAATGACCGTAATAGTTAAAGATCTTTGAAAAGCAGGGTTCGGTATTTTATTTGTACAGAAAGTCCTGCCATCCGCTTTACTTGCCAATAAAGAATTCGCTTCGTGCTCGCTCCTGTCAGGTTTGGAATAGTAAGGTAAACCTAATTAATATAGACCTGACAAATCGAAAAGCCAAGAATGTAGCGCTGCGAAATGAGGACTTGAAGCGATGGTGGGACTGCTGTAATAGAAAAGCATTTGCATTGCTCTTCTAAAAAAATACTAAAATTGGCTTAATTAAGCCAACAGACTATTTACAAAAGAAATAACAGTTTGTTCTCGTTGCTCATAATTTCCGTTAACAGTAATGAAATTGATATTTCTATCCACCAATTCTTGTTTAAAAATGCGGTACATTTCTTCTCTTCTATCGCCTAGATCACGTAAATGATCGGCTACCCAAGCTACATCTGTATTCAATAAAAGATATTGGTCGTAACTTATAGCATCCTCATATTCGTTCAGTTCTGTTAAATATTTCCCTAAATAGTGTTTAGCATAAATCTGTGTGGTAATAATATCTGTATCGCAAAATAAAATCTTGTTGGCAATTTTAGTCTTATCTTCTATCCGTTTATTTTGTGCTTTAGCAATTTGAATAAAATCTGCTTCAGTTAAATCATTATTGATGATCAATTCTCTTGCAACTTCTGGTACAAATTCGGTTTTGTAAAGCTTAGCCAATTTTTGCGCTAGAGTAGATTTTCCTGTACTTTCTGGGCCATAAATACATATCTTTTTCACATAATAAGGTCTAACAATCGTCGGAATAAATTCCCAATATTTAAAAGGATTATCCCTAATTAAGGTTGCAGAAACTGGGATGATATTTCTTTCTGGATTAAAACTTAGGTAAGCCGCACCTAAATTTTCGGCAAAAGGGATTCCGTATTCTTCGGAGCTAATTAAAATATGAATTGGGGGATAAACCTCTTTCATCTTTTTAGCCCATATCTTTGTTCGCTCTGGTAAGGCTAAATTTTCATTATCAAAATCGTCTAAAATCAGTTCGACTTTAATATTTGGCTCGTTCTTAACAATTTCTTTTGCCCAACCATAACGCAATTGAGGATCTATAGGATCGTGTAAAGTATAACTCAAAGATATAATTAACTCACTACAATGTGCTTTTGCAAAATTGATTAATGCAATATGCCCATTATGTATTGGCATAAATTTACCAATTACCAATCCCTGTTTCATTTTATCCAACGAAATTTTATTTAAACATCCCTTTCAGTTTTGCTAATTTTTCCTGTAAATCCCCATCGGCCTCTTGCCTAGGTTGTGGTTTATGAGAACCTTGCTTTGGTTTTTCAGCACTTTTTGGATCTTGCGCTCTCTGCTTTGGTCTTTCAGCTTTATGCTTTACACTTTCTTCCGTCTTCATCGATAAAGAAATCCTTTTCCTCGCCACATCTACATCAACCACGGTAACTTCAACGACTTGGCTCACTTTAACCACATCATTTGGGTTTGCCACAAAACGATTAGCCAGTTGACTGGTATGCACCAATCCGTCTTGATGAACGCCAATATCCACAAAGGCACCAAAATTGGTAATGTTGGTAATGATGCCTGATAGTTTCATTCCTTTCCTCAAATCATCCATTGAGTTTACACCTTCGGAAAAACTAAAAGCTTCGAAAGCTTTGCGTGGATCGCGACCAGGTTTAGCTAATTCTTTTACAATATCTGTTAAGGTAGGCAAACCAACCTCAGCACTTACATAACGATGCAAGTTGATTTGTTTCTGCAAATTCACATCTTTCATCAGATCATCAACGGTACAACCTAAATCTTTTGCCATTTGATTTACCAAAGCATAACGTTCAGGGTGTACGCCACTCCTATCCAGTACTTGTTTCGCATCGCGGATACGCAGAAAGCCAGCCGCTTGCTCAAAAGCTTTATCGCCCAAACGAGGCACTTTTTTTAAACTTTCTCTATTCTTAAATGCACCATTTGTATTGCGATAATTCACAATGTTCTGCGCCAAGGTATCGCCCAAACCAGAAACATAAGCTAAAACTTGTTTTGATGCTGTGTTCAATTCTACCCCAACTGCATTTACGCAACTAATCACGGTATCATCTAAACTTTGTTGCAATTTATTCTGGTCAACATCATGCTGATACTGACCAACACCAATAGATTTTGGATCAATTTTAACCAATTCTGCCAATGGATCCATTAACCTACGACCAATAGAAACTGCACCTCGAACTGTAATATCCTGAGTTGGGAATTCTTCTCTCGCCAATGGCGATGCCGAATAAATGGATGCGCCACTTTCATTTACCATCACCACCAAAACATCAGGGATTTTTAAACCGCGAACAAAAGTCTCTGTTTCTCTTCCCGCTGTTCCGTTACCAATGGCGATAGCTTCTACATCATGTTTCTCGCAAAGTTGTTTCAGCTGCCACTCTGCATCTTTCAAATTTCCTTGTCCGGTATGTGGGTAAATTGTAGTGTTCACCAATAACTGACCTTGTTTATCTAAACAAACTACTTTACAGCCTGTTCTAAAACCTGGATCGATGGCTAGTACATTTTTTTGCCCCATTGGTGCTGCTAACAATAACTGACGAGCATTTTCTGCAAAAACTTTGATGGCTTCTTCATCGGCTTTTTGCTTAATGGTTGCCCTTAGTTCTGTTTCCATCGCAGGGCGAAGTAATCGTTTATAACCATCGGTTATGGCCAATTGTACCTGATCTGCACTTGCATTTCTAGCAGTAATAAATTGATCTTGTAATAATTCTACCGCAGGCTCATCTGGAGGAAGAACGTTTAATTTCAAAAAGCCTTCTTGTTCGCCACGCAACATTGCCAAAACACGATGAGATGGTGCAGATTTAGCACTTTCCTCCCATTCGTAATAGTCTTTATATTTTATCCCGGCTTCTTCTTTGCCTTTAACCAAAACCGTTTTGTAAGTTGCTTTTTGCATAAAATGATTACGCATTTTGGTTCTCGTTTCTGCATTTTCACTAATCATTTCGGCAATAATATCTCTTGCACCAGCTAATGCTTCATCTTGGCTAGCCACTCCTTTTTTACCGTTGATGTAAGCCGCAGCTTCTTGCGCTGGATCTATTCTGCTCTGTGATAAAATGCGTAACGCTAAAGGCTCTAATCCCTTTTCTTTGGCTACCGAAGCCCGTGTTTTACGCTTCGGTTTGTAAGGCAAATAAATATCTTCTAAGGCGGTAATAGTTTTGGCTTCATTGATTTGTTTGACCAATGCTGGTGTCAATTTTGCAAGCTCGGTAAGCGATTTTAAAATGGCTTCTCTGCGTTTATCAAGCTCACGTAGTTGTTGCGCTAAATCTCTTATTGCTGCAACCTGTACTTCATCTAAACTACCGGTTACTTCTTTACGGTAACGAGAAATAAATGGAACTGTTGCACCTTCATCTAATAAAGCTAACGTTGCAATAACTTGTTTAACTGAAATGTTTAATTCGCTTGAAATGCTTTGAAAATGTATATCCATATTAAGTTTTAGAGTTGGCTAATTTAGGTAGATGATTACAGAGATTAAAATGATTTCACAGATTTTAATATATCATTGTGGAAACAAGTACAAATCAACATCTTTATAATAATGAGGAAAATATTTATTCTTTTTATAGTGGTTACGTTATTTTCGAGTTGCATTGAACAGTCTAAAACAGAAAATGTAAGCGAAGAGATTCTAGTTATACAAAGCACATTTCATAAAGCAACTTATGCAATGTCTAAACATGACCAGCATGATATGATGAGATTTGGACCAAAGTTTCCTCCTGCTGGATCTCCAAAACATAAAATAACTAAAGACACCGCTTTAAGAGGTGGTAAACATTTATTCTTAACAGAAGATAGTCTATTTTCTATCAGTAGCTTTAGGTTTTTTAGTCCAAAGGCACAAGAGGATAAAATAATAAATCCCGATTCCATTTATCAACTATTACAAAGTCGGCTACATCAATCCATTAAAGCAAATTTTGTAATAGACACACTATCATATCAAATTACCAATGAAAAATCAATTAAAAAGAATGGAGATTTTAATGGGACATTAACTTTTAGCAGAGTGGTCTTTAACAAGAAAAAAAATAAAGCATGTTATTATTTTGAACAATATTTACTTATTGGAGCATCTAGGGGTTGGGGAATGGGAAGTGTAGTTTATGCTGAGAAAAGAAAAGGGAAATGGTTTTTTGTAAGGGAAGATGGGATTTGGATTGCTTAGTTTTCCATCCTCCAACCTAAGTTTAGAGCACTACTTTTTTTCTCTAAACCCGATTGAAACGTAAAGCCCACAGCGTAGCGAGGAGTTGAAGTGGAAAGCGGGACTATCGAAACCGAGGAATGCAGGTTTTCTTTACTACTAAAGAAAATTGGGAATTACTAAAGCAAGAAAGATTGCTTCGTCGTTTCCCTCCTCTCAATGACGAATTCGAAAAAAAATCCCCTAAGTATGCCTAGAGGATTTATATTTATGATGACTCTTCGACAAGCTCAGAGTGACAAGACTAAATTATTTGTTAACGTACATTACTTCTTTAACCGCTTTAACTACTTTTTCTGCATTTGGCAAACTAGCAGCAATTAAAGTTGGTGCGTATGGAAGTGGAACATCTGCACAAGTGATACGCAAGATTGGCGCATCTAAATGATCGAATGCATTTTTTTGAACGTTAAATGTAATTTCAGAAGAAATTGAAGCCAATGGCCAAGCTTCTTCTACAATTACCAAACGGTTTGTTTTCTTAACAGAGTTGATAATAGTTGCGTAATCGATTGGGCGAACCGTTAATAAATCGATAACTTCTACGCTGATACCGTCTTTAGTTAATTCTTCTACAGCTGGATTAACCACACGAGTTAACATTTTACCGAAAGTTACGATAGTTACATCAGTACCTTCTTTTGCAACTACTGCTTTACCAATCTCTAATGTGTATTCTTCTTCAGGAACTTCGCCTTTATCGCCATACATTACTTCAGATTCCATAAAAATTACTGGATCTGGATCGTTAATAGCTGCCTTTAATAACCCTTTGGCATTATATGGAGTTGATGGAATAACTACTTTTAAACCTGGACAGTTTGCAAACCAGTTCTCGAAGTTTTGAGAGTGCTGCGCACCTAATTGACCAGCATTACCTGTTGGACCACGAAAAACGATTGGCACAGAAAACTGACCACCACTCATAGAAAGAATTTTTGCCGCAGCATTGATAATTTGATCAATAGCTACCAATGAGAAGTTGAAAGTCATGAACTCGATGATTGGAATTAAGCCATTCATTGCCGCACCGATACCGATACCTGCAAAACCTAATTCAGCAATTGGAGTGTCGATAATACGTTTGTCGCCAAACTCATCTAACATGCCCTGACTAACTTTATATGCACCATTGTATTGCGCAACTTCCTCGCCCATTAAAAAAATGTTCTCGTTTTTACGCATTTCTTCGTTCAATGCTTCACGAAGTGCTTCTCTAAATTGGATCTCTCTCATTGTTTATTCAAAAATTACCAAGCGCAAATATAACTATTACATCGTAATTTTAAAGTCTGTTTTAATGGTGTTGGCTAAATATTTTGTGACACAGAATTATGTTCTATTATATGCCAAATATGTGTTATTTTATTTCTGCTCTTTAGAAATTTGCTCTCCAAAATGGATGATATTTCCATTGTTATCTAAAATAGAAAACTGACGCATTCCCCATTCCATATCTTTTAATGTGCCATTTGGATGAATTATGCCTTGTAATTTGTATTCATTAAACAATTCATCAACCGCTGTAACGTAAATATAACAGCCCGTAGCTTTCGGCACTTCTGGATCACTAGTTAGCCACAAATGGATAGAAATTTCATCCTTGCTGAAAATTAGGTAGCCATCCCAATCCGAATGAAAGGTGAAACCTAGTTTTTCGGTATAAAATTTTACCGTTTCTTCAGTATTTAAGGATGCGAGAATTGGTGTTGCTATTTTTAACATTTTTTGGGTATTTTAGTACAAAGCATTTAGATAATCTACATTTTCCATTTCACATTATTTTTCAGCAAGGAATAAATCTCACTGTCTAAAAATTCACCTGCAAAATAATACCTTTCTTTAAAATATGCTTCTTCTTGGAATCCGTGCTTAAGCAGAATTTGCCTAGAAGCACTATTTTTAGGGCTAACATCTGCACAAATACTATGTAGATTAATATTTTCAAAACCAAAGGCAATTGTTTTAATTAAAGCTTCAGAGATAATTCCATTTCCCCAATAATCTGGATGCAGCATATAACCTATCTCTGCTCTATGATTTGCTAAATCTGTTCTGTAATAACCAATGGAACCAATCATTTGACTAGGATTTTCTTTTAAAGCTATTATCCAGACCAAAATATTACCCTCTTCAAACCCTTTATTTAAAGTGGTGATTAGAGTTTGTACTTCCAATAAATCTTTTGGTCTTTCTCTATAAATATATTTCATCACTTCTTCGTTTGTACGCAAAGCGAATAAAGCTTTTGCATCATCAAGCGAATGCGCTCTAAGTAATAATCTTTCGGTTTGTAATATTGGAAATGAGGTGAAGTTGAGTTGAAGCATTTTTTTTACTTTGTTATTTTATTATTAAACTTTGACAAACTACTTTATTGGCGAACTAAATTTTGTCAAAGTAATTATTCCACATCTTCCATTTTATCTTTTCCATCTTACATTTCAACTACCTCCCAAACAAAGTAGTATAAATAGAGTAAACATAATTCCCAGGAACTTGGCTTGCTCTAAAAGGAATATTAAAATCGAATAGTTCCTTTAGTTTTAGTCGCAACTCATTTAAGAAAAGTAATTTTTCCGAAGCCAAAAACTCATCACGAAGTACACCATTTTTGCCCGAAAAGGTTATCCCATCCTTACTCATAGTTTTAACGATATATAAATTCGGCTCTACATTTTCATTTTTGGAAATCTGCTCGTAAACATGGGTATAAAAAAGCGTTTGCACCAATGCTTTGTTTATGTTGCCACAGTCCGTATCAAAACATTCCTCTATTGAGGAGTATTTCAATTTATCGCTTCCTGTTTTATAATCTACAATTCTATAAATGCCATTTTTCAAATCTACCCTATCAATAATACCAAATAATTTGATCTGTTGGGTTGTGCCATTTGCTTCGAAAGTAAAGCTCACATTTCCTTTTTGCTCTAAGCCTATTAAAGTGAAAGGAGCATCTTCGGTATCTTGTTTCAAGATGATGTTTATGTACTCCAATACGATAGCATAAATTACCTTTTGCATCCCGTTTAATTGTACATGAACATTTCTGTTTTCATACAAAACTAGCGCAAAACCTTGCATAATTAACTTCGGAATGTCTTCCCTTTTTTCTTTAATTCTATCTGCTGTAATTTCTGGATCTATGGCTTTTAGTTGTGCATAAAACTGCTCCATCACATCGTGCAAAATTAAACCAACTTTATAGGCCTCAACGGTTTCTTCAACCTCTTTTGGTTCTTCGATACCCGCAACATATTTGTAAAAGAAATCTATCGGATTTGCAATGTATGTGGTTAATGCAGATGCAGACAAATATTTCTGACCGCTTAAGTATCTATTTAAAACTTGTTGAACTTTTTCAGATTTGACAACGACCTCATCCCTTTTTAACTCTGTTTTAACAGTTAACTGTAATTCTTTATGATGAAAATTAAAGTCACTTTCATACTCCAATTGCTTTATAAATCGAGATGGTTCACCACTATTGCTTTCATCCGTTAAGCTATTATAGACAAAATCTATATTTTTTGATCTTTGTATCAATCTATAGAACATATAGGCAGAAATTGCATCCTGATTTTCGAGTACAGGTAAACCATAAGCTCTTCTTAAACTATCTGGAATAAAGGTTGTACCTGTAGATGCCTGCGGAACAATGCCTTCGTTTAAACCTAAAATAATTACTCTATCAAAATTCAGATTTCTACTCTCTAATAGCCCCATGATTTGAATACCGTTTAGCGGATCTCCTTCTAACGGAACTGCAATAGCACTCAATGATTTTTGGATTAAAGAAAGCACAAAACTCAGTTCTATGTCTTTTTGATACTTATTGATATGATGTTGAAGTGTGTCTTGCAAGCGGTTTAATTCTTGCATGGTTTTACCAAACAATTCTGCATCTATTCTTTTTAATTTTTTGGATGCTAGTTCACGTTGTAAAACATAATCTAATACTTCAATTAGTGTTTTCACCGCATCGGCGGATGAAGTAATAGGTTCGAAAAAAGTAGCGAATAAACCACCTTGACGAGTTAATCGTCCATAAGGTATGTCTATCAATTGCTCTTTAATTAAGGCATCTATAATCTTTGGGCGCATTAAATCGCTAATCCCAATTAACGGATGCGATAAAAAAGCAATTGCCGTTTGGTATTGAACTGTTTTTTTGGCGTTAACTTCAGATTGTACACTTAACCATAAATCTGCTAATCCGTACAATGATGAATTTGTTAAACCAAAACCCATCGTAATATTTACATCAACTTTTTTGCCTTCTATTTTAGCCGGAATAGTTTGTAAAACCGGGATCAACAAACTTTCATCAGCCAAAATAATAGCCGTATTAACTGCTTGTTGATTTAAAATCTGTTTCTTTTCATCCGCTAAAAGTTCGTTCACAATTTTTGCTTGTGCAGTTTGCCCTTGCACTTTGTAAACGTTAACATCACGTTGAGCAGACTGGATATAACTTAGTTCATTAGCCAATTGATTTTTTAAGCCAATTTGTTTCAAATTTCTACGAAGAAAAAGACCAGCTTCCTGCATTTCGTCTTCTAAATAATAACTATCCGTATCGAAGTAAAAAATGGCTTTCCCTTCATCTTGCCAACGTTTAAAGGCTTTTGCTTCAGCTTTGCTTAATGCATTAAAACCTATAAAAACTAATTTGTTGCCAGCATATTTTGCAGTAAAATCTATATCTTTTTTGCCATGGGCGACATTTTTATACAATCTTGCCATTGTTGTAAAACCATCGCTCTCTAACTTTTCGTGAAAGTGAAGATATAACACCGGCATTCTATGCCACATTTTGATAAAAAGCTCCTGTTGTTTTTTGTATTTACCTTCTGAATATGATTGCCAAAACTGTGATAAAAATTCCTTCTGCTCTGCTGTTAAAAAATCAAATTGCTGGTTAATAATAGAGATGTCTTCCAACTCTGTGAAAAGTTTGTCTGCATCTACCAAATCATTATCTATCTGATTAAAATCGCCCAAAATGATACGGGCAATGTTATGAAACTTAGCAATTGATGGTAGTTTTTCTAGGCCTTCGATTTTTAATAAATCGATATAACAATCGTATAGTGTAAAAAACTGAGTGTAATGGTCGGCGATTTTTAAGCTGGTTGCTTCTGCAAAAAACTCTTGAACCGTATAAAATGTTGGGCTCCAAAAAGGTTTTTGGTAAATGTCTGCCAAATGTTTTTGCAGATAAAACGCCGGACGTTTATTGTTAAAAACGATAGCACAATCTTGCAAGTTCTGACCAAACTTGGCAACTAAATCTTCGGCAACTTCTTTTAAAAATGGGTTCATTTATTAATAATATTTGTCATTCTGAGCAAAGCGAAGAATCTCTAATGACAAGGTCTATACAGCTTTTAACTTCCTTAACGTAGCATAAAACAAATAAGGTTTCACGTTTTCGTAACCCATTGCCTCTATCAAATTTTTGTAATTTGTAATTTGTGCAACATGATTTTGGCTTTCTTCGGCGGTGAATTTATAATCGATAAGAAAAACCTGTTTGCCATTTAAAACCAGCTTATCCGGTCGGTAGGTTTTACCATCGATGCCGATGATAGATTTTTCATTAATCTGATCTGCATTTTGGCTTAACAAAACACTGAGTTCTGGGTGCGACAAAACCTCTTCCACTTGTTGGGCGTAATCGGCTCGTTCATCTTCCGAAATCAAACCCTCTAGAACCAATCTATCAATTACACCAGCTACTTCTTCAACCTTGTTTACCTCTGCTAAAATAGCGTGTAAGTTGCTTCCTTTTTTACCAGATTTAGTGATGTTATCGATATACTTTTGAGGTCTGCTTTCCGTTTCTTCGTAAACTTCTTCTAAACGTGTAGTGGTTGGATAAGCTGATAAGTTTAGCGCATGGAAACTTTCCACTCCATCGCCCTTGTCAGAAAAACTACCGATTTGGATTTCGTCCGATTTTTCAAAATCTTCAACATAAGCGTTAAAAACAGCATCTCCCACGTGGCTTAATGAAGGTTTTTTCTTGCCAGGAAACGAAATATAGATATAATCTTTTGCCCTTGTGGTAGCTACATATAAACTATTTAGCGCATCCATATAATTCATCAGCAATTCTTCTAGGTAATATTTAGTTACGCTAGAACCCTTTAATTGACTTGTAAACTGCAAAGGAATACTTTGTAGATCAGCATACGGTGTATCGTCCATTGGCACCCAAAACGTGCTATTCGGTCTTCCGCCCAATGGCCAATCGCAAAACGGAATAAACACGGCCCTAAAAGCCAAACCTTTAGATTTATGGATAGTCATTACCTGTATTGCGTTAGCGGTTTCTGGCGATGGCAAATTCTTATTGTGTCCTTCTTCTTCCCACCAATTCAAGAATGATGAAATCCCTTTTTCACCTTGTTTTGATGCTTTATTGGTTAGATCTCTAAAGGCTAAAAGGTAAGGCAGAAATGGATTGATATTGTTTTTTGTATAAATATCTAACCCAAAGGCTGTAATTATTTTTTCTATTAACTCTGAAACCGGCAAGCCTAACCAGATCTTATAATTTGTGCAAAAATCTGCAGGTAAAACATGCTTTAGATTTTCAATCGGAGTGTCCTTTAGTGCGAAATAATTATCACCATTAATTGCTTTTTCGTGTAATTGTGCATACAAAGCGATACAATTTGCCTTGTACAAAGCAGAATTAGCCGGACTAACTATCAATAGTTTTAACACATTTACTATCAGCTTTATGGCTGTACTACTCGCAATTTTTAAGGCTTCGCCTGATATAACATCTAAACCAGCTTCCATTAAAGCATTTACCACTTCGGTAGCTTCTGCATTAGAGCGAACCAGAACGCCAATTTCGCGTTGCTGATAACCTTTTTCCTTAAGTAAAAGATTGACTTCTTTAAGCATCTCGGTCAACGAAGCTTCTTTTTTATTTTCCGGTTCGTTATCTGTAGCAATGTTTTCTACAATTCCATCAGCATTTACCTTCGGTTTCTCGAACTCAATTTTCTTGATTTTGATAACACCACCCTTTGTAGTTTTTGGATGTGTATTTTGAGCTACGCCATCGTAAATTTTTGTAATGATGTCTGCATATTGGTTTTTCTGGTGGTTCCAGAAAAGGTTTAATGCTTCATCATCTAAGGGGATTTCATTGTTGATTTTCTCTTGAAGTAAAACCGATATTTTCTGATAAAGCTCGTTGTTAAAATTGATGATTTCTTCTGTACTACGGTAGTTTTCTTGCAATTCATCATCAAAAACATTGTGCGTTTCTAAATCAGCTTTTGCCTTCTGGTGCAAGAGTTTATAATCGCCATCTCGCCATCTGTAAATAGATTGTTTTGCATCCCCAACAATTAAATGATCGTGTAATTTTCCATCGTGGGTTGCAATCGCGTTGCTAACTAAAGCCTTAAAACTATTCCATTGATTAGCCGAAGTATCTTGAAATTCATCGAACAGAAAATTTCTATATTTATTGCCCATTTTCTCCCAAATAAAACTTGGGTTTTCTCCAGCATCTTCAGCAATTCCGTTTAGCAATTTTTGTGCATCGCTGATGAGCAAGGTTTCATTTTCTTCGCGATATGCTGCCAAAAGAACCGCAATTTCTTGCATCAACCTTAAAAAATAGCCGTTTTTGATAAAAGCTTTGGCTAACGTATAATCGGCAATACCATTACTATAAACCGTTTTCAATTGATGTAAAATAGGATTGATATCTTCATAAAGTTCATTCGGTTTTCCTTTCGGAAACCAGTTTTCTTCATCATCAATTAGCTTTAATACCTTTTCTACATCACCAAAAGTGCCGTTCATAATGCCTCTAAATTTTAAAAGAGGCGATCTGCTTTTACCTTTAAAATCATCAGAACTAAAACCACTAACTTCTATTATTCCAAATGCATTTTCGGCTAAATCAATTAAATCTGTTTCAAACTTTTTGATATAATTTTTAGAGAAATCTATATATTTCTTAAAAACAATATCGGTATTTTCGGCACCGAAACTACTTACGGCTAGCTCAAAATCTTTAAACTGATCTTTAAAAACTTCACCCACCAATTTTAGCAGTTCGGCATTATAATTCCACGATTTGTTATTGCTAATGCGATCCAAAGCTAATTCTACCACCCATTGTAAAAGGTCGTCTTTTTCGTCTAATAGTTTTTCGAGTTTAGCAGTCAGTTCTTTCTTAACCTTTTCGGTATTCATTTCTAGACTGTAACCGCTATCTAAACCCAGTTCAAAAGCAAACCCTCGAATTACTTTTTGCACAAAACCATCAATGGTGCTTACTGAAAAGCGACTATAATCGTGCAAAATTTTACGATAAATCAAATCTGCTTTCCGCTTTACACTTTCTATAGTTAAATGCGGATGTGAGGCTAAGACCAGCACTCGATAATCTTCAATTTTCTTAGAACCATCTCCTTTGGCAAAACCGAGTAAAACCTGTAAAATTCTGGTTTTCATTTCTTCGGTTGCTTTATTGGTAAAGGTAACCGCTAAAATTTCGCGGTATTTATTATCGCCACTAAAGAGCAAAGTAAGATAATGTGCTGTTAGGCTAAAGGTTTTACCCGAACCCGCAGAAGCTTGAAGTATTTTGAGTGGTCTTGGCATTGAACTAATTTCGTTTCTGAATTTTAAACTTACAACAATTTAAAACTTTCTCGAAATCATGATATCAACAATAGCTATTTAGCTTTTTTATTTTTCTTCTTTGCCAAAGTTTTATGACTTATTCTCAATGGCCTTTCAGCCATTTCAATTTTTAAGCCCAATAAATCGCGGATTACTATTGAGGCACAAGCACCACCAAACGCCGCAGGCAAGTAGGAAACCGTGCCATAAGCGGAGCGTTTAAAATTACTTCCATCAGTCATAATCATGGAATTTTTATCCATTTGTTCGGTTGAGTAAACTGCTTTTATTTTGCTCGCGTTTTTCAATTTATTTAATCTTTTACGCACATAACTAGCAAAAACACATTGATAGGTATCTGGCAACATGGCAATTCTTATTCTAGTAGGATCCATTTTACCACCCGCCCCCATTGAGCTCACAATTGGAATATTTTTTTCTAATGCAGTAGAAAGCAGTGTGATTTTTGGCATTATGCTGTCTATACAATCCATAATGTAATCAAAATCCGATTCTAAGATTTCTCTACATTTTTCTGGTGTAAGAAAAGTATCTACTACATGCAATTTCAACTCTGGATTAATCGCCAACAACCGTTCTTGCATAATTTTAGCTTTGCCAACTCCATGATTGGTGGCCAATGCCGGCAATTGCCTATTCCTATTCGTCGGATCAACTACATCACCATCCACAATTGTCATTTCGCCAATACCTGAGCGACAAATAAATTCGGCTGCAAATGAACCAACACCACCCAATCCAATTACTAAAACATGCTTATTTTGCAATTTTTCAATTCCATCATTCCCTAATAACAGGGCTGAACGTGAAAGCCACGAAACGTCTGACATATATACCCCCAACCCCTAAAGGGGCATTTTAAGTTTAGAATAAATAATTTTGAACCCTTTTTAAGCCCCTTTAGGGGTTTAGAGTTAAATTTAATTTTTTCCAGTTCGCAAAAATAAGTGCTTTAAGTTCATCAACACTACATTTTTTTATTTCCGCAACCGCCTCATAAATTTCTTGTATGGAAACTTCGGAATCATCTGTTTCTAAAAAGAAATAATCAAGAGGTGCAATCAGCTTTGCCGCACCAGAATTCACCCTTAAAACAGCCGCACCAAATGATAGCAGAAAACCATTTGTTATTAATTGCTTACCCAATTCTTCATTTTTATTAAACCCATGAATAATCATCGGTATATTAACAACTAATCGTTTTTTTAAAGCTAATAATTCATCAAATGCTTTAACGCAATGCAAAATTGCTGGTTTATTAAGTTCCTCTGCCAGTTTAATTTGCCGTTCTAAAATTACCAATTGGTTTTCAATTGGCTCTCCCTTTAACTTATCCAAGCCGCATTCGCCAATTAATTTAACATTAGGTTGCTTTGCCAATACGCCTAAATATTTCATCTGTAATGCTAACTTATCTAAGGTGGCAAACCATGGATGTAGCCCTATAGATATAGGTTTTTTCTTCGGCATTGCCAAAAAGATATCGTTTGTTAACGACAGGCTTTGAATGCAGGTAGTGCCTAATTGTTGAGCAGTTTGATGCGTATGAATATCTAAAAAATCCATTGTAACGCAAAGATAAACTTTTAGTAATTGTATTCGTTCTGTAAAGAATTATTGATTAATCTACAAAAACAGTAGTCTTTGCTATTTTTGCCTAATCATGAAAAAAATAACACTATTTTTTGCTGCAGTTTTAATCTCATCAGCTGCATCAGCACAAACCCCAACCTCAACCGCTCCTGTTAAAAAAGAAGCTGTAACGATCTATAACCCAAAAGCAAATGCACAAGCAGATATAGATGCCGCTGTTGCCAAAGCTAAAAAAGAGAAGAAACATGTATTTATCCAAGTTGGTGGTAACTGGTGTATTTGGTGCATTCGTTTCCACGATTTAGTTAAAGCAACACCAGCGCTTAAAGATTATCTTGATAAAAATTACGAAACAGTTTTATTAAATTGGAGCCCAGAAAATAAAAATGAAGAAGTTCTTAAAAAATTAAAATATCCAGGTCGCTTTGGCTTTCCTGTATTTTTAATTTTAGATGGCGATGGAAAACTAATCCATACCCAAAACTCCGCATACTTAGAAGAAGGAGATGGACACAGCGTGAAAAAGATTACAGAATTTTTAAAGAACTGGAATTACGGAGCTTTACAACCTGAAAACAACAAATATTAATATTTAATACATGAGATTTAAAGGCCTGTGCAAAAACAGGTCTTTTTTATTAGCTATTTATTTCTCTAAGCTAGATACCCATTGATTATCGAACCCGAACTTTTCGTTTGGGGTTTTTGATGCAGTAATCACTAGTGTACCTCCCGTTGTAATCTCTTCGTGTCTAATCCAATTCCGATCAATCGATTTGCCATTTAACTTTACTTCATTAATATATTTATTTTCTTTTGCAAAGTTTTCTACTGTAATTTTAAATGCCTTCCCAGCTGGCAAATTGTAGGTTAATGTTTTAAAAAGTGGCACATTTAAATAATAAATTGGCGAACCTACCAAAGCTGGAGAAAAGCCACTTGCAGTAAAAATTTACCAAGCCGACATAGCACCAGCATCATCATCCATAGTACGGATATAAGCTTTGGGTTCATTTTTGTAAATCCGATCTACAAATGGATCTATACCTCTGCTATTGTCATTAAAGTAATACTGAACCACAGTATCAGCAGCCAATTCATACATCCATTTCTGAGATTTCCAAGGCTCTTTACTCATGTTAAACATTAATGGAACTTGCAAATCTGGCTCATTGGCATGATTATAAAGATCATTTTTATAAAAATGGTTAAGCTGAGCCAAATATTTTTCCTCACCACCAATCAACTCAATCAAACCTTTTACATCAAAAGGGACAAACCATCTATACTGCCAAATGGTACCTTGGTATAACCCTCTCGCTTGCATTCTATCTACGTCGTTTTTATCAATATCCTTGAAATCTTTATTCCAATATTTTTTATAATCTGCAGCTTTTGCAATATACTTTTGGTAAAGCAATGGCTGATTAAGTTCCTTAAAGGCCTGTGCCAATGCCCAAACATCATAACTAGATTCTAAGGCCTTGTCTGGTTTGGTGAAATCTAACCTGTCGATATCTGCCACTAATGAATCTGCAATTTTTGCAAAATCAACTTTATACCCTTTTCTGTAGGCATCTAAAAGTACCACTACAGCATGTTCAGTCCTAACAGTATTGGATGGCTCATTTTGAGTTGCATAATCCTTTTTACCACTTTGGTATAAACTGGCTATAGAGGTTGCTATATCCTGAAAAGCTTTGGGTTGCACTATAGACAATAAAGGCAATTGTGTTCTGTAATTATCCCATATGGCCCAACCATTATAAAAATTATCCTGCGATTGCCTAATTACACCATTACTTGTTTTAAACTTACCATCAGTTTCTGAAATTAAATAGGGCGACTGCATGGTTCTATAGAGTAATGAATAAAATAATTTCTGGCTTGCTAAATCACCATCAGCTTTTATCACACTTAATTTTTCGTTCCACTCACTTTGCGATTTCTTTTTTAATGCATCAAATTCTAAATTATTTGCATTTAATTTTGCGTAATCTTTACTTACAGAAGAAAAACCAACCCTTACTTCGATAGCTGTCTCACTGTCATCAAAAAAAACATTTATTGTATGCTCATTAACTGATTTTACATCTATTTTCTTGTTGAAATAAATCTGATAATAAACTTTATACTTGCCTTCGCTACAAGTTGTTTTAGCTTGTACCCAACCTTCAATCCCTCTCACATTAACGACATGTTCTTCTGCCACAAATCCTCTTGATAAGGCATGTCCGAAATCAATAAAAACACCTTTTTTACCTTTTGGGAATACATATTGATGAATACCTGATTTATTTGCTGCTGTTAATTTAACATCTATTTCATTCTCGAAACCAACATGGTAATAACCAGGGCTTGCATCTTCTTTAGCTTTAACCAATTCAGCTTTTTCATCTCCAAGAAATGGTTTAATAAGTAACAAACCTCCACTGCCTGTACAACCAACCCCTTCGAAGCGATTGTGCGTAAAGCCTAAAAATTGTTTTGCATTGTATTCGTAACCCGCATGTAGATTTGGATATGTTTGCGGCCCTATGCTCATCATCCCGAACGGAGATCCCGCAGCCGGACTTAACTGTCCATGATCGCCAGATGTGCCCAAAAACACATTCACTAACTTAACAGGATCAAAAGTTTGTTGAGCTTTTGTAATGCTAACAAACGCAAAAAAGAGAATAAGAAATGATTTAATTTTCTGCATTAGCATTTGATAAAAGGTTTTAGTAATATGCTAAGCTAACTATTTCTATAAAAATTTATTAAAAATTAATTGTTAAATTGAGTTACAAACCTTCGCCATATTTAAAGAATCCATTTACTGTAACCGGTAATTTCCCAGTTGGCATTAATTGGTTGGTCAATACTGCTGCTGCTGCTTTCTGCATAAAATCTTCTTTCTGGTAAGCTACCAACAATGCCTTAGCATTTTCTAACCCTGGTAAACCTGCTAAATTGTAAGGATTTGCAAAAAGAGCAAATATTGCATCTTTTTTAGCCATATCGGTAATTAACATTTTTAAATCTGCACTTAATGGAATGTTATTATTAGGTCGAATACGGGTATCTACTATAGCAACAATAACTTGATCTTCAGGCTTAATTTCTGTTAATACTTTTGCTATTGCATTCGCATTAGCATCTTTTGCTAAATTATATACTATGGAATTTTTATATACCGCTTGCAAATCTTTTTGAAAGACAGTAACATCTGTTGTACCTAAATTCAAAATCACAGTTCTTTTATCAGGCGTTAATGTTCTTATAAATTCCCTACCTCTTAACAATGTCATACTTGCATCGGCCATTTGCTGCCTTAAAACGATGCTTTCTGACCTATTTACCTCTTCGTATACATTAGCCTCGTTAATGTGTTGTTTTACATTTAAACCCGCCCAGTATTTTGCAGTTAATATTTTCTTTACGCTTTCGTCAATCCGTTCTATAGATAAACGCTGATCTTTAATCGCCTGACGTACCATTTTAACTGCACGTTTACTGTTTTCAGAAAGTTCTAGTATATCATTACCTGCAATAATACCCATTACATCTGCCTCACCATCTTTAAAGTATTTAACCACCCCTTTCATGCCCATGGCATCAGAAATAACGATCCCCTTAAAGCCAATTTGCTCTTTTAATATATTAGTTACAATGGGTTTAGAAAGTGTAGAAGGCATATTTGGAGTAGCATCTAACGAAGGAATATTCATGTGGGCAATCATTACTCCTGCCGCTCCTTTTTTAATCAATTCTTTAAATGGATACATTTCTAAACTATCCAAACGTTCTTTGGTAAACTTAAGTTGAGGTAAATCAAAATGAGAATCTACATCTGTATCTCCATGCCCAGGAAAGTGTTTTATGCTAACCAATAAACCTCCATCTTGCATGCCTTTTAAATAAGCAGCACCTTTTTCGGCAACATTATATTTGTCTTCTCCAAAAGAACGATAATTAATTACTGGATTTTTAGCATTGTTATTTACATCTACCACTGGAGCCAAATTCATGTGCATACCTACACGCTTAAAATCTTTGGCAACTTCTAAACCCATTTTATAGATCAGTTCTTTATCTTGTACTGCACCCAATGCCATCTGGTAAGGGTAAGACATGGCGCTATCTAATCTCATTCCCAATCCCCACTCGCCATCAGATGCAATTAACAAGGGTACTCGTGCTTTCTTTTGATATCTATTGGTTAAAATAGCTTGCCTACCTGGCCCACCTTGAAAAAATACTAAACCACCTATTTTTTCATGTTTAATAACCTTTGCTATCGAATCACTAAAAGCTTGGGTTTTATTAGTGTATGCAGCCACAAAAAACATTTGTGCTATCTTTTCCTTTTTACTCAATTTGTTAAATACCGAATCAACCCACTTAGGCTCTTGTTTTAATAAATCGATGTAAGAAGGCTGTTGGGCTTTTATCGCAGTTGCTGAAATACTCAAAGCAATGCTTAACGTAACCAATATTGATTTTTTCATTTTTCTTGATGTAGACAATCCCAAAATTAAATAAATTAATTAGTAGATGCCATTTGAAAATTAATCTTCAATATTAAAGATTTAAGACTAAACGTAATTTTTGTATTAAATTTAATACAGTGTCTAGCACATCTTGCGCTTATCACCTTCTCCATAAATAAACGTTTAAACAACTATTAAACCGCTCTAATTCAATCGCTAAAGCAATTCTTCAGTTTTTTAACACTTTCCTATTATTCATTTGGCACATTTATTCCTTAGGGATTAGAAATTAAAAATAATTTATAAAATAATCATGAAAAAAATACTTATTCTAGCAATTGGCTTGTTCATTTCAGGCGTTGCAAATGCACAATCTACAGATAAAGCGGTTAGACTTGGTGCTAAAGCTGGTGTTAACTACTCAAACATTATCAAAGATGATGGCAATAACAACTTTGAAACAGATTATTTAGTAGGTTTCCATGCAGGTTTAACTCTAGATATTAAATTATTAGAAAATTTAGCTTTTACACCAGAAGCATTATATTCAACTAAAGGTTATAAATTAAAATCTAGCTTTGGTGAATTTACACAAACAACTCATTTTATTGATGTGCCGATTTTAGCAAGCATTAGAGTAGGTGGTGGATTAAACTTAGTTGCTGGTCCACAGGTATCTTTCTTATTGTCTACCAATAATAAGTTTGAAACTGGCTTTGGTACTGCAGAACAAAAAATTGTTGAAGATGATTCAGATCGTTTCAAAAAGAGCTTAGTAGGTGGTGTTGTTGGGTTTAGATATGACTTTAGTGATAAAATTGGTATCAATGGTCGTTATGCTTTAGATTTCCAAAAAAACAATGAAAATGGTTCTAATACAACTCCCGAATTCAAAAATCAAGTTTTCCAACTAGGTCTTGGTTTGAAATTTTAATTACCTAACATACCATAAAACAAAAAAGACTGCATTAATACTGCGGTCTTTTTTGTTTAAATAAACTCGTCTTCCTTGTTATTAACTGCTACGAATAAACGTAACTTAAAAAAATTACCTGAGCTATTAATCACATTAGGTTTATTTAAGCTATTGTAGCCATGCCTAATCTGTAGTTTTACAAAATTGTCTAGCTTAATATTTAGCCCCCTATTTTCACTTACTTTCTTAATTGTAAAAATGGTGTCTTGATTACCGTATAGGACACGTATAGGACACAGTATAGGACATTCGTATCATCTCCAATTATTCTTCGCATATTATTCGTATGTTCTTCGGAGTTTCTTCGGATCACCTTCGGACAGTAGCGACTAAAATACGATGAAGATACGATAAGTATCCATAACACATACGTTCAAAACTAGAAGCAGGTAAGAACGTAAAGTAACCAATTCACTTACAAAAAATAAGCCTATACTCATATTAACTAATAATTAAGAATTGCTTACCAGAAAAACCAGGAACATATTTATGCAGAACTTGTTTTAATCTCATGAAATATCTTATCCTTATTCTTAGCATCTTTGTGAATTTCTATGCTAAAGCACAGTTTACAGACTCTACAAATTATCATTTAGTTTTATCTGCCGCGGGATCCATTAATAAAACCAATACTGATGTAGCCTACCTCCTTAACAACGCACTCAATTTTGGCATTAAAAGAAAAAGTATTGTGCTAAATACTTCAAATAGTTGGCTTTATGGTAAACAAAATAAAGATTTGAGTAATAATGATTTCTCTTCAACCCTAAATTTTAATCTGTATAAGACCCTACCCCATTTTTACTATTGGGGCTTACTAAATTATAACACCAGCTATTCTTTAAAAATTAACCATCAATTGTTAGCCGGATTAGGAATTGCTTATAACATTGTTGACAAGGAAAATTTTTATGTTAATATCAGCAATGGGATTTTATATGATAAGAGTAACCTGTTAACGAATGAGATTTACCATACTTATCGTAACTCACTACGTGTTCAATATCGAATTTCTATTAAAGAACTCATCGTTTTTGATGGAAATAATTTTTTACAAAGTTCCTTTGATAGAAAAGAAGATTATATTATCAGATCGATTAATAAACTGGGCATTAAGTTGCGCAAATGGATTACGCTCAATACATCTCTTAATTATAATAAAATGAACATCACCAATAGAGAAAATTTAAATCTCACCTATGGTTTAACACTTGATAAATATTTTTAATTACAACCAATTGTTGTGATAAACCTTTTAAAATGAAAACAAAACCGCAAAGAAAAGGTTATTTATATATCGCTCTGTTAATATTTACCAAAAATATACAGTTATGAAAAATGTAATCACTCCAAAAAACAATCAGCATGTACAAGGTAGTACAATTGCTGATAGAGCCAACCACGATGTAAAGGTTGATAAAAAGCAAAATGGAATCACAAACGCTGGTGGTCAACGTTCAGATCAAACTTCTAACAAAGATAACGAGAGAAAAAGAGGCCAATAACCGAAATATAAAGCATCAGAAATGATGCTTTTTTTATTTGGTTGCCAAATCTTTAATGTCTTTTACTTCCATAACCTTTCGCTCATTACTTAGTCCTGCAGTATAGATCATTGCTAAACCAATTTCTTTAAGCGTAACAAAACTATTTTTGTTGATTGCTCTAAAGATAGGAAATAACCAAGCAAAAAATTTATAGGGCTTGTGCGTGTTTCTTAATCCTGCTGTTGGCTTAATAATACCAGGCCTAAAGTTAAATACTTGCTTAAAAGGTAATTTCATTAAATCGTTTTCTGTTTTGCCTTTTACTCTCGCCCAATTTGTACCTCCTTCTTCCTTACTGTTGGTACCTGCTCCAGACACATAACAGAAAGTCATCCCGTTATTTAACCTACTTAAAGTTGTGGCAAAATGAATGGTCAAAGTATAAGTCATTCTATAGTAGCGATCTTTAGCAACACCGACAGACGAAATTCCTAAACAAAAATAACATGCATTATAGCCTACCAATTGATCCTCGATAGAGGAGAGGTCAAAAAAATCATCATGAATAATTTCTTTAAGTTTATGATGGGTATAACCACAAGGTTTTCTATTGATCACCAATATGGCCTCCACATCAGAATGATTTAAGCATTCGTATAACACACCTTCGCCAACCATACCTGTTACTCCAGTAATGATGGCTCTTATTTTTTGATCCATATGTATTTAATAGATAGCTAAAGTAACAATAAATAAAATTAAATATTTATCCCTTAATTACGGCTTGCTAAATTCGGCGTAGCTTTTTTTAATATATTGAACCATTTCATAACCCGTCATTTTCTTTAAATCTAAAATACTTGGGCGATATTTATTCATAAAATCTGCCAAATCATTTCCCTCTAGTTTCGTAAGTTCTTGTACTTTTTCTTTAGAAAATAATTGATCTACGTAATTCGCTTCTTCATCCTTTACTAAAAGAGATTTAAACTTAGCTGTTGATTTATTTTTCTTACCAAAAAGGCTAAATGCTGATAACACGTTAAACTTAAGAATTGATGCTGTTGAATTTGGGTTGATGTTAGCAAAAGGAGAACGATAACTTGGGTCTACTTTAATGAGCATATCTGTAAAATCTGGAGGTTTGTAAGCAAAAACTGCAGCATACTCCTTCCTTAGTCTTAATGAATCATTTTTATAATTACGCTTGGTTTGTATAGCAACCTCCTTTAAGGTAAAAACACTCTGTTTTAAGTAAATTCTAGCCGAATCAGTTAACATTTGGTTAGAAACTATTAACTCAAGTGTCTCATATCCTAAAATCCTAATTGCAATTTTTGATCCTATACTTATGCTTGCAACATTAAATTTTCCTGTCTGATCGGTTAAAACTGTTGCGGAAGAGGTAATTATTTGAGCATTTTGAATAGGTAATCTGGTAGTGGCATCTTTAACGATCCCACTTAAATTCTGTGCCAACAGCTGATGGGAAAAGAGTAGGCATATAAACAGTAATATTATTTTCATATCAATATAACTATCCCCGAAAATAAACTTTAACGCTATGGCAATTAAAATTTTAACAGAGATTAACATTTTTAGATGCTTATATTTGGTACAAATAGCAAGCAATGCCCGAATTTCTAGTCTTATGTTTCATGCTTATTCCACAACTGGTAGCAGGTGTGTATGCTAAAAATATAGGTAAGAGTTTTTGGTTTTGGTTTTTTATATCTTTCCTTATTCCCATAATTTCGTTAATTGTATTGCTCTTTTTAGATAAAGACAAAGGAAAGGGCAGAACAGGTTATGAACTTGCAGACCATGTTAAGAAAAGTAAAGAAAGCTAAATTTCAATCATAAAAAAAGCTGCCCGAGAGCAGCTTTTAAATAATTAAACAAGCAATTTTAGTTTCTCGTAGTTGCAGTAGTTCCTCTTAAATTGTACTCTTTTGGAGGTTCTGCATTTAGCAAGTGTTTTACAAAATAGTCCCATCGTCTACGCATCATGTATGGGCTAAACTGCCCAAAACCATGCGCACTATTAGGGAAGAGCAATAGGTCAAAATCTTTATTTGCTTTAATTAATGCATCTGCAACCAGCATGGTATTAGATGGGGGTACGTTATTATCCATCATTCCATGTGCCAATAATAACTTTCCTTTTAAATTTTTAGCATAAGTTTGGTTGGCTTCTGCTTCGTAATCTACATTTTCTGCTAAACCATTATAACGTTCACCCCAGTCATCCTCATAATTACGGTTATCGTGGTTGCCAGATTCGGCTATACCTACCTTAAAGAAATCTGGATAACGGAACATAGCCGCAGCCGTAGCAAAGCCACCACCAGAATGGCCCCAAATACCCACTTTATTAGTATCTATTGGATAAGTTTTAGCCAATTGTCTAATTGCAGTTATCTGATCTGGCAAAGTATTTTCCGCCATGTTGCCATAACTCATGTCGTGGAAACTTTTAGAGCGGAATGGATTACTTGTACCTTCAATCATCACGACAATAAAGCCTAGCTCTGCCAATGCTTGATGATCTCCCCTAGAGGCATTAAACGACCAACTACCTACACTTCCACCCTGTGGGCCCGGATAAATGTAATCAACAACTGGATACTTTTTATTTGCATCCATTTGAGTTGGTGTAAATACTAATCCATAGATATCTGTTTTACCATCATTTGCTTTTACACTAACTGGCGTTGGCGCTTTCCAACCTGTGGCTGCCAATCTAGATACATCGCCCTTTTCTAAATTGGCAATTAACTTGCCTGCCATACTTCTATAAGTAGTTACACCTGGCACATTTGGTTGTGAATAGGTATCTATAATATAATTGTTAGACGGAGAGAAAGTTACTTGATGGTTACCTAACTCTGGTGTTAATAATGTTAAACCTTTTCCATCAAATCCAATTTTGTACAGGTAACCAAAATAAGGATTCCCTGTTTCACGACCGTGGCCCATGAAATAAAGTATACGGTTCTTTTCATCTACTTTAAGCACTCTAGATACCAACCATTCTCCTTTAGTGATTTGATTTTTTAACTGCCCTGTTTTTGAATCGTACAAATACATGTGCCCCCAATTGTCACGCTCCGAATACCATAAAATTTCATTAGTATTTGGTAAATAACGCCAGTTAATTGCCCCACGACCAGATTCGAATTGTGTTTTAACCACTTCTTCAAAAACTTCTCTTACTGCACCAGTATTGGCATCGGCGATACGGAATTTTTCTTGTTTATGATCTCTAGAGGTCGACAAAAATGCCATCTCTGTACCATCAGCTTTCCAATCGATATCATCAAAAGTTCCACTACTTGCAATATCATCACTTAAGGTAGCCCTATGCGGATCTGCTGCAATGTTTAAGCTAACTATTTTTAGATTTTCAACATCAATGATTACTCTTCTTATCGTAGCAATTTCTTTATCACCTGGCAAAGGATATTTCCAAGCTCTTAAAGTTGGCGCACCTACGTTTGTGGTTACTAAATACATATCGCTTACATTTCTTTGGTCTTGTTGAAAAGTAGCTACCTTTTTCGAATCTGGCGACCAACGTACAATAGGTCTGTCGCTAGATTTCCAACCTGCATTATCTGTAGCATAACCGTAATTTTCAACGCCATCAAAAGTTAATTGGGTTTCCTTTTTTGTAGCTACATCTCTTACCCAAAGGTTCCATTCTTTAATAAATACTGCCTTTTTGCCATCTGGCGATGCAATATCATTTCCTCCACCAAAACCCCCTCTTCCACCTCGACCCTGAGCAGGAGCAGCTATATCGGCACTAGTAAAACCGGTGTCTGGTGTAACCTGATTGGTTTTCAAATCATATTTCCATCTCTTGCCTGTAACCGTAAAAGAAATAGATTTTTCATCTGGCGAATAACTAATTAACTGAAATGGCAACCTATTAGCTTCGTAAGCGCTTCCTGCTGCTGTAGATAGTGCAGCTGCTAATTTATTATGATCAAAAGCTGCTGCTCTGGTTTTTTTAATTGGGTCTACCAAAATAAACTCATTTCCTTTAGGACTGGAACTCAGGTACGAAAATTTATCGCCAGCCAGCCAAGTTGGGCGTACATTACCAGCATCTACATATTGTTCGGTATTGTAGCTCATAAAGCGTTCAGCACGCTCGTAATCTTTTGCCGTTAAGCTATTTTGAGCATTTGCAGTAAAAGAAACTGCAAGCACCGATAACGTGAGTAAATATTTATTCATATCATTAGTTTAGTGATACCAATATAAATACTTCTCCATGTGTTTGCTACATTTTATCTACTTGTAGCAAAGACTTTACTTTTGTTCTATTAAGTTAGCAATATCTTCTTTCATCAAATCTCCGATGGATTTAGAAAAACCTTCGTATCCTTTTACAATTTCACCTTTAGTATCAATTAAATAAAATGTTGGGTATCCATTTATCCGATAGATTTCCTTCGCATTTTTTGCACTTGTGAATGTTGGATAATCCTGCTTAAATCTTTCGTTAAATTTCAAGATAGACTCACGATCATCAAAAGGATTAATACTCAATATCTGGAAATCAACATTATTATATTTTGCAGACAAATTATTTAGCGTTTCAATTGCCTCTATGCAATGCGGACAGCCGCTAATGGTAAAATTAAGTAAAACTACCTTGCCATTATATGCCGAAATTTCAGTAGCTTTTCCTTTTAAGTCTACAATAGCTAGTGCCGGAGCAGAAACTCCCCTTTCCAATAATACCTTTGGTACTTTTGGCTTTTCTAAACTAAAATAAATAGGTAATACTATTTGGGAAAGATCTGTTAAATCATTACGGTTTATCTTGAAGTTTGAGAAATGGTATTCGTTAAAAACTTTAAGATACATATCTGTTCCATCAATAAACCCACCACTATCGTTTCTGTAAAAAGCTGGGAGATATGTTTTTTTATCAATTAGCAAACGATTAATGCTATATATTTTTTTATCCTTTACAATAGAATCAAGATCGGTGATCTTAAGTTGAAAATAAGATTTTCCCTTATAAACTGAATCTCTTAACTGAATTGCTTTTCTCCCGAGTTTCATATAGGTATTAAACTTGGCCATTAAATAGGATAAGGATTTATCATAATAATAGCTTTGCTTAGCTTGGTCACCAATTCGATAAGTACTATCTTTATAAGTTAACTTAAATACTTTTTGACCATCAAAAATATCCTCTTCTACATTTCCTTTAAGCTTATAAGTAGGCTTGTTTTTTAGTGTTTCTACGGCATGCAATGTATCCAAAAATACATCATCACTAAACAGATCTTTGTTTTGTAAAGAAGAAGTATAACTGATGTTATGATATTTCTCGAAATTTTCAAGCACACGGTCAATTAGTTGCGCTTTAGATTGAGGCGTAAATAAGCACAAAGCGATTAGAAATGTGGCAAGGTGATGTAGTAGTGGACGAAGTGTTTTGTTAAGCATAAACAAATATAATATATTTACGAATATTTCGTAGATAATTAACTTTATTTAACTATTTTATATAAACATCTTCATTGATAATTTGTGGCATTCTTAATCCATTTAGTGCCGCAATAATATTTTCTGCAGCCATAACAGCCATTTGGTCTCGCGTTTCTTTTGTAGCAGAACCAATATGTGGCAGCACACAAACGTTACGCAAATTCAGTAATGGATTATCTTTTTGCATAGGTTCAGGATTGGTAACATCTAATCCAGCTCCCCAAATAACCTGATCTTGAAGTGCATTAATCAGATCTACCTCACTATGTAAGCCTCCTCTTGCCGTATTGATGAACAAGGCTGTTGATTTCATTTGTTTAAAGCTTTGGGCATTAAAAATATTTTTCGTTTCATCAGAAAGATTAGCGTGAACAGAAATCACATCACTTATAGTCAACAATTTCTCAAAGGATACATAAGTAGCATCTAGCAATTCTTCCGCTGCTTTGTTTTTACTCCGGTTATGGTATATAATTTTCATTCCATAGGCCGCTTTAGCTTTTTTAGCTAATTCTACCCCAATTCTTCCCAAACCAAAAACCCCTAGCGTTTTACCATATAATTCTATTCCTAAATTAGCGGTAGGTTCAAAAAAGCCCCACTCTCCTTTCTCTATTTTTTTATGCATGTTAAATGCATTTCTCGAAGCAGCAATCATCAATAAAAAAGCCACATCTGAAGTTGCTTTACTTAAAACGTCTGGAGTATTGCTTATTGGGATTTGGTATTGATTAGCTGCGGATAGGTCTACATTATCGTAACCAACGCTCATTAAGGCAATTGCTTTTAAATGTTTACAATACTCAAAAAAGTAGGCATCTAACTTATTCGCACCTACACTAAACAAAGCATCATGGCTTGCACAAAGCTTAATTAAATCTTCTTGAGCTAGCTGCGCCTTATCTGTATAAACAGTTAAATCAAAACCGGCTTTTTCAAGTTCCTCTATGCCTTTTGATGGTATTTGTCTGGTAATTAAAACTTTCATGTGCTTAATTTTTAACAAGGTTGAGTTATATTTTTTTAGCAAATGCCACTACGTCTCGCTGCAGCATTTGCATAAGCTGGTTACTTCTTTAAAAATCGGTAGTTAACAGCGATTTTTCAACATTAAAAAGCGTGTTAAATTCATGGTTTAAAATAGTTGCAAACCTTATATTAGGCTTACTTTGCTTGATAGCCAAGCCATTCTTTTGCTTTAAAAAATAATCTATCAATAAACTATGATCAGGTTCTATCGTGTCTCTTACAAATTCCATACTAGAGATGGTAATACGATATCGATAATCTTTAACCTGAACAGCAACAACAGCATCTAATGGAAAGGTTAAATATCCGGTAGAATTAAATAAACTTATGTCGTCTTTAGACACATTAAATTTATGTCCATAGAGCAAGCCGAAAAATTCACTCTCGGTAGTATAAACGCCAGAATTAAATCTAAAACTCTTTAGAGTTCCCAACATGGTATTTATCTTGTTGTTTAATTCTTCTTGTTTTAGAGACGAGGTAAATACCTTTTGATAAATGATATTTTTATCCTTTAAATAGATTGATGTACTTGGTATGCTATCTTCATAGATATTAAGGATAATGATTTTGTCTTTCTTTTTTTGCGCAAAGCAAAATAGCGGAAAAAGCATCGCTAGCAATGTAAGTTTAGTGTTCATTTGTGTGTTTCTCTTGTGTGTATCAACAAATGAGCAAACTTAATGCCTTTAATGCTATGTTAGCATAATAACGTATCCTGTTTGATCTCCAGCTACATTAAACCTAACATACTACCCTATAAACCAATTTATTACAGAAAATTATATACGAGTGATTAACTGAAATATTACAACTGTTATAAATCTCATAAATTAACCAAATTAATTCGTGTTGTAAAAAAGGACATTTTGGTATAAGCCTTGGCATAAATGAAATACTTACACCAAGGCTCTTTTATTATTTTTTGGCTGGAATAATTGTTGTAGGCAAAGCCTGAGTGGTTTTACTCATTACAGAGGTGATGCTAGAGATTACACCTGCAATATCTGATAGATCTGCGGGTACAATCATCGTGTTATTGGTTTTAGCTAATTTGCCAAACTCATTTAAATATTGTTCGGCTACACGAAGGTTTACAGCATTCATACCACCTTCTGCATTAATAGATTTAGCAATTTCTGTAATCCCTTTTGCAGTTGCAATAGCTACCATTTCAATTTCTGATGCGGTACCGCTAGCCTCGTTAATTTTACGCATCTTTTCACCTTCAGATCTAGCAATCATTTCTTGCTTATCACCTTCTGCACGGTTAATTTTCGCCATTTTATCACCTTCAGATTCTGCAATCATTGCCCTCTTCTCCCTTTCTGCACGCATTTGTTTCTCCATGGCATCTCTAATGCTCTGTGGTGGCGAAATGTTTTTAACCTCGTAACGAGATACTTTAATTCCCCAAGGCTCACTCGCCTTATCTACTGCACTTACAATCGTTCCGTTAACAGTTTCGCGTTCCTCGAAAGTTTTATCCAATTCCATTCTACCAATAACACTTCTCATGGTAGTTTGCGAAATTTGAATTACTGCGAAGCGATAATTGTCAATTCCGTAAGAAGCTTTTTGAGGATCCATCACTTGCAAATACAAAATACCATCTACTTCTACTGCAATGTTATCTTTGGTAATACAGATTTGAGAGGCTACATCAATAGCTTGTTCTTTTAAATTTTGCTTGTAAGCAATCTTATCTATAAATGGAATCAGAATATGGAATCCAGCTTCTAACGAGCGGCTATACTTTCCTAAGCGTTCAACAATAAAGACAGAACGTTGTGGAACTACTTTAAAAGTAGATAGAAATGCAATTAAAACGAATAAAATTAAGACGATTAAAATAATGGTTGATGATGATATCATATGTGTATTTGTTTAACGATTAATAAAATGCTTCTTGTTTCAATAATTTGTACTTTTTGTCCGGCAGCAATATGGTCGTTAGATTTTGCATCCCAACTTGCCCCTTTAAACTCTACCTTGCCATTGTTTTCTGGACTAATATCGGTTTCGGCCAATGCAATTTTACCGATATATTCATCTTCCAATATTCTTGGCCCTTCTCTATACATACCAAGTTTCTCTTTTGCCCACTTTCTAAGCAAGACAACAGCAAGTAATGCACTAATTAAAAAGATAATCAGTTGTGCATTTATACCGATATCTAAAAACAAGGTAAGCAAAGCAACTAACCATGCGGCGATACCAAAAAAGAATAAAATAAATCCTGGTACAATAAATTCGAGTAGAAAGAATACAAACCCTACAATGAACCAAAGTACAGAAATGTTCATAAAATCATCCATAGCTTTAAATTTGATTTGTTGTAAAATACATTAAATCAAGCTTAAATGCAAGAGAAAACTAAAAATTAAGTTAATTGATTGGTGATTTTTTACAGATTTAACTTAAAAATAACCAGAAATTTCTCGCAAAAAAAAGATAAAACACTATATTTAGTAGATGGCTGATTTAATTCGTAAATCAAAGACTGCTTAAGAATAAATTATACTTCAAAAGTTTCCAACTCTCTAAATCCTACACCTAATAACTGAAACTTAGCGCTTAACTCCTCACCTACTTCTCTATCCGATTTAATACGCAAAACTTTATCGCAATCATCTAAATCTATAGACCAATCTAATATTCCATTTACACTAGCAATGGCATCGCTTATTAGACGCAAGTCTTTTGTTGAATAAACTACAGTATATAAAATGATGATGTATCTAAGCATATTTATAATTGCCCTATTATTTGGGCAGGCAAATGTAAGAAAGATTTGCAAACAAACCAAGCGTTCGGTATCTTTGGAAATGGAAAATCCATATAGGAGAAAAAAAGAACCAGAATTTAATAAGCGGCTAATTTTAAATGCTGCTGCAGAAATTGGGGCAAATTCAGATTGGCATCAAGTTACCTTTCAGGCTATTGCAGATAAAACTGGTCTCAGTAAAGGTGGGATTATTCATCATTTTAGAAGTAAAGAAGAGCTGCTAGAAGAATTAATGAGACAAAGTTTAGCCGAACTTACCGATTGGATTTTAGCAGAAAAAAAGATTGTTGGCGCAAAAAATGCAAGTATGGCTTTTTTGCAATTTGTAATCAAAAAAAGTAGCGACTTACATTACAAAAGAACCATGAAGGTAATTATGCAGGTTATCCTTACCAATAATCAATATGTAAAAGCCTGGGACAATTGGTATACCGAACACATAAATGACGGCAACAGCCATGATAATGACATTAACCGATTAATTATTATGTTGGTTGCAGACGGACTGTGGTATGCAGACATATTTGGTCAATATCAAATTACAACTCTACAAAAAGAACAAATTGTTCAAAAATTAGCTAATTTATAATTGAGCTATAAATCCAATAAACATACACAATGAACCAAGATAACGATAATACATTACATCAAGAAAAAACATTTACGGATATAAATTACGCAGATAAAATACTTAGAAATAGAGAATTTGTGAAGTGCGAATTTATTAAATGCGATTTCTCTAAAAGCGATCTCAGTCAAAACGATTTTGTAGACTGCCACTTTGTGCAATGCAATTTCTCCATGACTATAGTTAATAAAACTGGTTTTAAAGATGTTACTTTTAGTGGCTGCAAAATACTGGGAGTTGATTTCTCTAAGTGTAGTAAGTTTATGTTTTCTTTCTTTTTTAAGCATTGTCAAATCAATTATTCTACCTTTTACGGCACAAAACTTCGCAAAACAAAATTTACAGACTGCGCTCTAAAAGAAACAGATTTTGAAGAAGCTGATCTAACAGCGGCCATTTTCCATAACTGTGATCTGTCTGGAGCTACATTTGTTAGGTCGATTTTAGAAAAAACAGATTTCAGCACTGCAAAAAACTTCGGTATAGATCCAGAAATCAATAAAATCAAACAGGCTAAATTTTCAAACTCGGGCTTATCTGGCTTATTGTTAAAATATAATCTAGATCTTGATTACGATGCTTAAAGCATATTTCGTTTCGGTTTGATCAAATAAACGCCATGATTAACTGGCTTTTTGATAGCGGAGAGGGCGGGATTCGAACCCGCGGTACCTTGCAGTACACACGCTTTCCAAGCGTGCTCGATCGACCACTCTGACACCTCTCCGTTGTGATTGCAAAAATATATTTTTATCCATAAAAAATGCTCCAAATTAGATCTTGGAGCATTTTCGTATCTAATTAGGTATTAATTAATCAATAACGGTAATCTTAAGCATATTCGTTTTGCCCTTTACTTCCATCGGGATAGCAGCTGTATTGATAATTACATCACCCTTTTTAATTAATTTTTTCTTTTTCAAGAATTCATTAACCTCAGTTATTGTATCATCAGTACTTTCAAACCTATCATAGTAAAAACCTCTTACACCCCAAACTAAGCTTAAAGTATTTAATAAAGTCTCATTACTTGTAAAAATAAATATTGGCGATTCTGGACGGTGACTGGCAATTTCGAAAGCAGTATAACCGCTCAATGTCATCGAAACTATACCTACTGCATTGGTTTGTTTAGAAAGGAAACATGCAGAATCGCACACTGCATCACTTAAGAAACTATCTGCTTTAGGTTTTAAGAACTTTTCTGGATGGAAAGGGTAATTGTTTTCTTCGATGTTATTGATGATTTTTTGCATTGTTTCGATAACGATCAATGGAAATTCTCCTACTGAAGTTTCTCCGCTTAGCATCACTGCATCAGCACCATCCAACACAGAGTTAGCCACATCATTAACCTCAGCACGTGTAGGACGAGGAGTAGTAATCATACTCTCTAACATTTGCGTAGCGATAATTACTGGTTTAGAGGCAGCTCTACATTTCTGTACAATCATTTTTTGCAACAATGGAACTTCTTCCATAGGCATCTCTACACCTAGATCGCCACGAGCAACCATAATTGCATCAGAAACTGCAATAATTTCATCTATATTGGCAATTGCCTCTGGTTTTTCAATTTTTGCAACAACTCTTGCAGATTTTCCTCTTGCTTTAATAATATCTTTAAGTTCAGTAATATCTTCAGCATTACGCACAAAAGATAAACCAATCCACTCTACATCATTTTCTAAAACAAACTCTAAATTTTTTCTGTCTTCAATAGTTAAAGAAGGAATAGAAACTTTGGTATTCGGAAGGTTTACACCTTTTCTTGAAGTTAAAATACCACCGTGTACAATTTCGCAAACTACTTCATCTTTGTAATTGGTTTCAATCACTTTCATCTGCAGCTTTCCATCATCTAATAAGATAATTTCACCTGCTTTTACATCTTGAGGAAAGTTTTCGTAAGTAATATAGATACGCTCTTCGTTACCCACACATTCTTGTGTAGTAATTACAGTTCTAGCACCGTTAACCAAGTGTATGCCGCCATCTTTAACCGTACCGATTCTAATTTTAGGGCCTTGTAAATCGGCTAAGATCCCTACGTTGTACTTGTATTTTTTGTTAATGCTACGGATGGTATCCAATACTTCCTGATGATCAGCCTGAGAACCATGCGAAAAATTAAGGCGGCAAACATCTAGCCCTGCATTAAACATACTATACAAAACATCTGGTTTGGCTGATGCCGGACCTAAAGTGGCCACGATTTTAGTTCTTGAATGAAAAGGTTTCATTTATTATTATTTTATTTTGGGCAAAACAAAACACAGATTTTCATAGAAAAAATCAAATTTTTGCCCAGTTGTTTATTTTGTTTTCAGTTGTAATAAGATTCAAATATAGTGTATTTAATACACGAACAATATAAAATTTACATTACCAAATTTTCCTTCGACTTCAATTTTAGCGGATTTATTTGCGCAGCCACCTGTATATCAGGTAGTTTATTTAATCTTGTTAAAATAAAATTTAGATCTTCTTTATCTATATATTGATGAATTACTATAAAATAATCTACCTTATTCATTTCAGGAATCAAAAACCCTTCAGGATTTCGATTGTTAACTAAATAATACTCAATTTCACCTTGTTCTACAAAATAATAAAACTTAGAAAATGAAAGCGGATCATCATCAATATTATAGTAAACCTCATGATCATCAACCTTTTCGAAATCAAATTCTAAACTATTGTTGATCTTATGGCAGAGTATATAATCCTTTAAAGGAGCCGTTATAGCAATTAAGACAAAGTCGAGATCTAAAGAGAGTTTTAAATAAGTTTTGTTCAAAACAGAATTTTTTTTAGAAATACGAAATTATAAAACTAATTTTACATTAAGTTTGAAATAAAAACATTAAAATTGATTGAGAAATAAAAACATTTGAAAAGTGTTAGAATTTTATTTTTCTTTGCACAGAATTATTTAACCATTAAATTATAAAATTATGTCGGATATTGCTTCAAGAGTTAAGGCTATTATCGTAGAAAAACTAGGTGTTGATGAAAACGAAGTTACGCCAGAAGCGTCTTTCACAAATGACTTAGGTGCGGATTCTTTGGATACTGTAGAGTTGATTATGGAATTTGAAAAAGAATTCAATGTTGCCATTCCTGATGATCAGGCTGAAACAATCGGTACTGTTGGTCAAGCAATTGCTTATTTAGAAAAAAACGTTAAGTAGTAAATACGCTTTTCGTATAATACGTATAAATGGAATTGAAAAGAGTAGTAGTTACAGGTTTAGGTGCACTCACTCCAATTGGTAATACCACCCAAGAGTTTTGGGATGGTTTACTGAATGGTGTGAGTGGCGCTGGGCCAATTACTGGTTTTGATACTGAAAAGTTCAAGACCAAATTTGCATGCGAGCTTAAAAACTTTAATCCAGAAGATCATTTGGATAAAAAAGAAGCACGTAAATTGGACCCATTTGTTCAATATGCTTTAGTTTCTACAGCAGAAGCTGTAAAAGACGGAGGTTATGATTGGGAAAAAATTGACACTAACCGAGTTGGTGTAATTTGGGGTTCGGGTATTGGCGGATTTAAAACTTTCCAAGAGGAAATGAAAAATTTCTTTTTGGGCGATGGTACTCCTCGCATTAATCCTTTTTTTATTCCTAAAGTAATTATCGACATTGCTCCAGGTCATATTTCGATGAAGTATGGTTTACGTGGACCAAATTTTTCTACTGTTTCGGCATGTGCATCGGCTACCAATGCCATGATTGATGCTTTTAACTATATCCGTTTGGATATTGCTGATATCATTATTAGTGGTGGTTCTGAGGCGATCATTAACGAAGCAGGTATTGGCGGTTTCAACGCCATGCATGCACTTTCTACCAGAAATGATGATCCTAAGACTGCTTCACGTCCTTTTGATAAAGATCGTGAAGGTTTTGTTGCTGGCGAAGGCGCAGGAACTATTATTTTGGAAGAATTAGAACATGCTAAAGCACGTGGTGCTAAAATCTATGCAGAAATTGTAGGTGGCGGCATGAGTGCCGATGCCAATCACATCACTGCACCACACCCTCAAGGTTTAGGCGCTAGACTGGTAATGGCTAACGCATTAAGAGATGCTAAAATGACCACAGCTGATATTGATTATATCAATGTGCATGGAACATCTACGCCGCTTGGCGACGTAAGCGAAAGCAGAGCGATTGTAGATTTATTTGGAGAAGATGCCTATAAATTGAACATCAGTTCTACCAAATCGATGACGGGCCATTTATTGGGTGCTGCAGGCGCAATTGAAGCTATTGCTACAATTTTAGCAGTACAAAATGATATTGTACCTCCAACCATTAACCACTTTACAGACGATCCTGAATTTGATCCAAAATTAAATTTCACATTTAACAAGGCTCAAAAACGTGTAATTCGTGCTGCTCAAAGTAATACTTTTGGTTTTGGTGGACATAATGCATCTGTTATTTTCAAAAAATACGAAGGTTAACCTACGAAAACTATCTTTGTTGATATTTGGTTGTATATTTGAATATATTATACGTTGTTAGTCCTTTATTTGTAGAAAATTTTAATGCCATTATTCGATCTATATAAACTTTATCTATCGCCGAACAAAGAGTTTGTAAAAAAACTAAAGAACATTTTGGGTTTTGTGCCCGGAAATGTCACTTTGTATAAAATGGCGTTCAGACATCGCTCTGTGGCTAAAGTTTTAAAAAATGGAAGTCGAAGTAGCAATGAGCGTTTAGAATTTCTTGGAGATGCTATTTTAGGCTCAGTTATAGCAGAATTATTATTTAAAAGTTATCCCTACAAAGAAGAAGGCTTTTTAACAGAAATGCGTTCTAAAATTGTAAATAGAGCAAACCTAAATCAGCTTGCCCGTAAAATGGGTTTCGATCAGTTGATGGTTTTCGACCAGAAAACGGTCAATGTTCAAACCAAACATCATTCTATGTTAGGCGATGCCTTTGAAGCCTTAATTGGAGCAGTTTATTTAGATAAAGGCTACAATTTCACAAAAAACCTATTGCTTAAACGTATCGTTAAACCTTACATTGATATCCATACTTTAGAAATGACAGAAACGAATTTCAAAAGTAAATTGATTGAATGGTGCCAACGTCATGGTAAGGATATTTCTTTCGACATGGTAGAAAATGGAGAAGGAGAAAGTGCTAAATTGTTCACTATTCACGCTGTCATCGATAGCGAAAATCATGGTATTGGCAGAGATTACAACAAGAAAAACGCAGAGAAATTAGCTGCAGAGAAAGCTTGTGAATCACTTGCTATTTAGCTAACAGTAGCCAATTCTCATTAAGTAGTTGTTCTCAGAACTGCAATCGTCAACTAAAAACTGATTATGGTTTCTTCAAAGTATCCGAATACTTTTTATAAGAATCATTGATCCATTTAATGGCGTCATAATTTGTCCAATTTTTTGCCCTTTCGTAATCTGGGCGGTAATTAACCATAAAGTTTTCTAACTCTTTTCCCTCAAGCCCAGTATATTTATTAATACTAGTTTTATTAAAAAACTGATCAACATGAGACAACTGAAGTTCGGTTACATACATGTTGTTGAACCTCCTAGCATTTTTAGGCGTGCGCCCAACCAACTCATATAGAGCTGTTAATGGTGTAAATATGTAAGATAAAAGTGGGGGTTTACCCGCATAAAAAGAACCTTTATTTCTATAATCCCTCTTAATCGCATCTAACTCTTGCTTTTTAGTTTGCCCATAAACCGTTACTTCATTTAATGTTGTAGCATCTCTTGCAATGTAAGTTATAACATCTTTTGTGTCTCTAATCACAACCTCTACCGGTTTAAATCCTCTTTTTGCGATAACCAGGGTATCTCCCACTACAGATCTAATTGTAAATAAGCCGATGTCATTACTACCAGCACTGTACTTATTTCTTTTATTGGTAATTTCTGCTAAAGCAATTCTATCTTTTGTGCCTTTTTCGAAAACAACACCATTAAGCATAAATTCTTGTTGTGCCTTTAGTGTTAAGCTCCAAATACAACATATTAAACAAGAAATAAAACCTATTTTAAATTTATTCATTTCTACTATTTATAAAGGCGATTTTAAATTCCCTGTATATTTTTTATAAGAATCAGCTATCCACTTTAAGCCATCGTAACTTGTCCAATTCTTTGCAATTTCATAATCTGGCCTGTAACTGATCAGAAAATCATCTAATGCTTTACCTTCTAGCCCCGTATTTTTATTGATAATTGTTTTATTAAAAAACTCATCAACATGCGATTGTTCTAGTTCTGTTGCATGATATTTTCTAAATCTACGGGCATCTCTGGGTGTTTTTCCAAAAAGCTCGTAAAAAAATGTTAGCGGACTACCACCAAACGGCGACAATAATGCCAAAGGAGGTTTGCCTGCATAAAATGTTCCTTTAGCTTTAAAATCCTTTTCCATATCATTAAGCGCTTGCTTTTTGCTTTGCCTGGTAATAGTTACTTCATCTAATAGGTTACCTCTATTTAACCGTAATATCAAATCCTTAGCAGAAGTAACTGCAACTTGCATATCTACAAAGCCTCTTTTTGTAATTAGCAAGGTATCTCCAACCACAGCTTTCATATAAAACAAGCCCAAATCGTTACTTCCAACGCTATAACCGCTACGTTTATTCGTTATTTCTGCAAGTGCGATCCTAACCTTTGTTCCATTCTCAAACAATACACCAGTAAGTTTAATTTCTTGAGCAAAAATTGGAACCACATTAACCACCAAAAACAACAACAAACCAGAAAAAAAGTATTGGAAAGTGCGCATTATGTAGTATACTAATTATTTTGTAAACTTAAGGATTGTTTGTAAATCAATTAAGTTAAAAAACGTTAATTAAATGAAAAAGGTTTTATCAATATTGTATTTAGTTTATGCAGGATTGATTTTTATTAGCCTGATGTTCATTATTTTACCCTTCGTACTTATAGCATCTGCAGTTTTATCCGCCAATGCTAGTAAAAGAATTATTTTGCATTTATTACGTTTTTGGGCCTGGGTATTTAGCCTAGCTTCATTCTTTTGGGTAAAGACAAAAAACAAAGCAATTATCGACAAAAAGCAATCGCATATTTATGTGAGTAACCATGGCTCTTATTTAGATGCTGTGGCTGTTTGCATTAGCTTGCCACAACACTTTAGTCCACTTGGCAAAGTTGAGATGACTAAAATTCCGATTTTCGGTTTAATTTATAAACACATTGTCGTATTGTTAGATAGAAGCAGTAAGGAGAGTAGAGCGCAGTCAGTAGCTATCCTAAAAGCGGTAATTGCCCGAGGAGAGTCGATTCTTATTTTTCCAGAAGGGACCATGAATAAAACTGACCAACCTTTAAGTGAGTTTTATGATGGTGCTTTTAGGATTGCCATAGAAACACAGACTGATTTAATGCCTTTTGTAATGATCAATAACCGAGTTTTACTACCAAGGTCAAATCCATTAAAAGCTCATCCTGGATGGATAAAGACGGTTTTTATTACACCTGTAAATGTTAAGGGCTTAACGTTGGATGATTTACCGATGCTTAAACAAAAAGTTTTTGATTTAATGGAAAAGGAAATCCTGAAACATGGATAAACTTGCAGTGTGGCTTTCTTTTTGAAAAACAATGATGCTACACCACAGCTTCTGCAGTCCCTCTTTTCACCTCTGACGATGAAATCTGTGAACTAAACAAGCATACAATTAAAAACAATGCTTAAATCGCATACGTTTCAATAGGGTTTATATTCTTTTGTACAGCTACCACTCCAAAAACTACTAGCTTAAAATATAAACCCGACTTAGCTAGATGCCAATACAAGCAGCACCAAATTTTGTAGTTAACACTTCACGTAAATGTTTTACTGATCAATTGGCAGAAGCGAGGGCGGGACTGCGCTTGCCATAGGCAATTCCTTTCGTTTTCAAAATTGATTAAAATTCTGAGATTAAAACCCATGTAAAAGGCATATTGCATCATGTGTATCTTGCTCAAAGCTTTTGCCTTTTTTTCTTATCTTTGCGCATGATAAAATCAATGACTGGCTTTGGCTTGGCAGCTACTGATCATGAAAATGTGAAGTTTGCAGTAGAGATTAAATCTCTAAACTCTAAATTTTTGGAGTTAAACTTAAAATTACCAAGAGCCTATTCAGACAAAGAATTGCTATTGCGCAATACTTGCAGCAAGGAAATAGAACGCGGCAAGGTAAATATTGCGATTAATATAGAGCGTAGTGACGATAATCAAAAAGGAGCAACAATTAACACGGTTCTATTAACCCGTTATTATAAACAGCTAGAAGAAATTAATGCCTCTTTGGGTGCTCCAAATTCTGCCAATCTCTTACAAACAGTTTTAAATTTTCCAGAGGTAATTACCTATACTGAAGAAGAAGTAGGCGAAAATGATTGGGAGATTTTGCATCAAACTTTCTTAAAAGCATTAGCTAATTTCAATGAGTTTAGAGCAGATGAAGGCAGTGTTTTAAGAGCCGACTTAGAGCTTCGTATCCAAAATATACTGAACTTCTTTGCAGAAATTGATAAACTTGCACCATTAAGAGTACCTCAAATTAAAGCCAGACTTATGCAATTTCTAGAAGAAAATGTCGGAAAGATAAATGTAGACCAAAATCGTTTGGAACAAGAACTAATTTACTACATCGATAAATTGGATATTACTGAAGAAAAAACGCGTTTAAAAAGTCATTGCGATTACTTTATGGAAACACTTAAAAGTAAAGATGCTAATGGCAAGAAACTAGGTTTTATTTCCCAAGAAATTGGAAGAGAAATTAATACTATGGGTGCTAAAGCGAACGATGCGCAAATACAGCAGTTAGTTGTGGGCATGAAAGAAGAATTAGAAAAAATTAAAGAACAATTACTGAACGTATTATAAAAAGCTCAAAGCTTAAAGCTCAAAGACTAAAGCTTTGGACTTTTTGCTTTGGTCTTTAGGCTTAAAAATATGAAACAAGGCAAACTCATTATATTTTCTGCGCCATCAGGAGCTGGTAAAACCACAATTGTAAGGCATTTATTGGAGAAATTTCCACAATTAAGCTTTTCAATTTCTGCTACAACTCGAGAACTGAGAGGTAGCGAAACACATGAAAATGATTATTATTTTATCAGCAAAGAAGATTTTTTGCATAAAATAGCCCACCAAGAATTTGTTGAGTTTGAAGAGGTTTACAGTGGCACTTTTTATGGTACTTTACGTTCAGAAATTGAGCGAATTTGGAATGAAGGTAAACATGTAATTTTTGATATCGATGTAGAAGGCGGCTTACGTTTAAAACGTAAATATGAAGATGATGCTTTAGCGATATTTGTACAACCCCCGTCTTTAGAAGTATTAAAAGAACGTTTAACAGGCAGAGGAACGGATAGCAAAGAGAAGTTACAAGAACGTTTTATTAAAGCGGAGAAAGAATTAGAATATGCCGATAAATTTGATGTAGTACTTAAAAATTACGATTTAGATACCGCTTGTGCTGAAGCTGAACAATTAATTGGTGATTTTCTTTCAGTTGGCAATTAACAGTTTCGATATAGTTAGTAAATAAATCGTCATTTCGAAAGAGTGAAGCAATGAGAAATCTAATAGTTAAGTATTAATGTAAAGATCTCTCCTATCGTCGAGATGACGGTATTTTTCAAATAAACTGAATTTAAAATGAAAACTGGTCTTTTTTTCGGTTCATTTAACCCCATCCATATCGGTCATTTAGTTATTGCAAACTATATGGCATCTTTTAGTGGTTTAAAAGAAGTTTGGTTGGTTGTATCGCCTCATAATCCATTAAAACAACGCAGTGGTTTAGCCAATATGTACGACCGTTTAGAAATGGCTAAATTGGCTACAGAGCATTCGCCCCAGCTAAAAGTTAGTGATATTGAATTTAAACTGCCACAACCATCTTACACTGTAGATACTTTAGCTCATTTAAAAGAACGATATCCAAAAAAGGAATTCGTATTAATTATGGGAGCAGATAATCTGGTTTCTTTAAAAAAATGGAAAAACTACGAAATCCTGCTTAAAGATTATCACATCTATGTTTACCCTCGCCCCGGTGCCGATATAAAAGAATGGGAAAACCATCCATCCATAACTTTTACAGATACCCCACAGATGGAAATTTCTTCAACCTTTATTCGTAAGGCAATTAAAGACAAAAAAAATGTTCAATTCTTTACGCCAGATAAGGTGTTGGAGTTTATTGAACAGAAGAATATGTATAGATAAATTATCCCTTATAAATCAGAAACACAGTCGGCTTCTTGTGCAAATCTATTCTTTCGCCTTTCCATGCACCAACTGTCATGGTTTTGATAAACTCATCTTCGCCATTAATATTACAAGCCACACAAAGCTGTGTGCTACCACCGCAGTTTTTGAGTACATCTTCAAACAAATGATTGTTTCTAAAAGGCGTTTCCATAAACAATTGAGTTTGTTTATTCTTTTCAGACAATACTTCTAATTCTTTAATTCTTTTAGCTCTATCTACTTTGTCTATTGGCAAATAACCATGAAAAGTAAAACTTTGCCCGCTAAAGCCAGACGACATTAAGGCTTGCAACATTGAGTTTGGCCCAACTAAGGGAACTACTTTTATACCTCGTTTATGTGCTTCGGCAACAATTTCGGCACCTGGATCTGCCACACCTGGGCAACCTGCTTCGCTCATTAAACCTACATCTATACCAGACATTAATTGAGAGAAATAAGGTACTAAGGAATTACCACGTTTGTGTTTACCATAATCATGGATCAATAATTCACTTTGTGGTATTTTAATCCCAGCTTCTTTTAAAAATTTCCGAGCTGATTTTTCATTCTCTACAATATATGTTTTAAGCGCATTAATAGTATCAACCAAAAAAGGAGTAAAAGATTTATTGCTGGCGTTTTCTACCAACGGAACAGGGATTAAAAATAAGGTGCCTCTTTGCATAGCTAAAATAATATTTGCAAAAATACATTTTTAACCCAACATCTAGGCTTATTTAATATTAGTTAAGGTTTTGAAAGATGGATAAGATGCCAAATTGTTTTGTTGCCCTATAAGCTATGTAGCAAATTTAGTTCTGCCCGACTTATTTTTTACACAGTATAAGAGTTGCTTTTAACACTGTTTTAAAACACTTAATTGTAAAGAAATACGTTAAAAACTAATCATAACACCATTTACTAAAAATTGTTTAATCCTTTTATAAAAATGGTGTTCAAATTGATATACAAAAAGCGTTAGGTTAATTATAAATTTTAAAACACACAAAAAATGAAAAACATGATCAAATTGCCAGTAATTGTACTGGGGCTCATGCTCCTCTTTGCTGGAACCACACAAAAAGCAATGGCGCAAAATGAGGATGTTTCCTTACAATCGTTTTACGACGAATTGTCGCCTTACGGGCAATGGATTCAAGACCCTCAATACGGATACGTATGGCGCCCAGATGTTGACCAAGAAGAATTTAGGCCATATTATACCAATGGTAGATGGGCGATGACTGAGTATGGAAATACTTGGGTATCAAACTACGACTGGGGTTGGGCACCATTCCATTATGGTCGTTGGGTATATAACCGTTACAACAGTTGGGTTTGGATACCAGATACAGTTTGGGGACCAGCTTGGGTAAGTTGGAGAAGCGGTGGTGGTTATTACGGATGGGCTCCCCTAGGACCAACACTTAGCATCGGTATTAATATTGGCAGAGGCGGATACAGAGTGCCTGATATGTGCTGGAACTTTATTCCTTACAACAATATTTATTACAATAACTATCCTCGTTATAACTATGGAAGAAACAGGGTTTATATCCAAAACACGGTAATTATCAATAATACCTATGTTCGCAATAATAGAACATATTATACTGGTCCTAGAGCTGATGATATTAGAAGTCGTACCAACCAAAATGTAACTGTTTATAATGTAAATAGAAGCAGCAGACCCGGTGCATCTAGAATTGATAACAATTCGGTTAACATCTATAACCCTCGCCCAAGTAGAGGATCAGTAAATAACAACAATGCTGCACCTAGAAATGCTGTACAAGGTAATATAAATAGAGGACCGGTTGCCGGAAGAGATGGTAATGTAAATGCAAACAACCGTCCTGAAAGAGGGAACAGAACTGATGATGTTTATCAAAGCAATAGAAGCGGAAATAATGATAGAGGAACCGCTAATGGAAACATGTCAAGTCGTCCAGCTAGAGATGGAAATGTTGTAAACCCTGGTTCACCAAGTAGAAGTACAGAAAATCGTGGTAATGTAAATCCACAAAGAGAAACTACTAGACCTGATGTTTTTGATAGAAATCGTGACAACAATACTGCACAACCACAACGTGTTGAACGTGCTGCACCTACAAAAGGGCAAATGCCCCAGAGGGCAGAACGTAGCAGAGAATTGCCTCAGACTTTACCTCAGCAACAGAGAATGGATCGCCCTCAACAAGCACCTGAACAAAGGGTTGAGCGCCAACAGCAAGCACCACAGCAGAGAGTTGAACGTCAACAACAAGCGCCACAGCAACGCGTGGAAAGACCTCAACAACAAGCTCAGCCACAACGTGTAGAGCGTGCCCAACCACAAAGAACAGAACGCACACAATCTGCTCCACAACAAAGAAGTTCTGGAAGCTCAGAAAATAGAGGTTCTAGAGGTGGTGAAAGTGGTGGAAGACCTGGAAGAGGTTAGTAATTTTAAAAAATTGAGAAAAAGCTCAGTCATCACCGACTGGGCTTTTTTGCTTTTAGACCCATATGGTTTTAAAAACCTTGTGGCCTGAGTTCGATTATTATTATTTATCACAACTTTTAGCCTAAATAAACTACTGTCAAGCTCAGGCTCTTCGCGCAACTAAAACCTGCATTGTTTAGTCCCAAACTTATCAAACAGTAGGATATTAGTTTATCTATCTGGCATCCATCCTTCGTTCATCTTACGTTTATCCTTCATTATTAAATGCTCAATGCGCCGTTATACTTGTGATGGAAATAACTTGATATTAGGAAGACTGGAACTGATGGAATTGCAATCTCACTCATTTGGAACAAAAGTAAAATGCTGATTAACTAACTGATGGGCATAATAGGCGAACGTCGGGGAGGTCTCCCCAGGATGAAGTGATGCGATTAAGTATTTAAATAGACGTAATTATCGAATTCAGGTTACTAGGTATGGACACGAAATACTTTATACTCTTTTAAATATTCTTACCTTTGCAAAACATGAAACAAAATACAGTCATTTTATTCCCTCTTCGCTTTTTATAAAGCTTTGCTGTACATCCCATTTTAATTACGTTTCTGTAATACATTATCAATAAAAATCCAATGGTTAATCCTGAAATAGAAAAAAGAAAAACGTTTGCAATTATTAGTCACCCCGATGCTGGTAAAACAACTTTAACAGAAAAATTTTTACTGTTTGGTGGCGCTATTAATACAGCAGGTGCGGTAAAACGTAACAAAGCAAACCAAAGCAATACGTCAGATTTTATGGAGATTGAGCGCCAACGTGGTATTTCGGTAGCAACTTCTGTAATGGGTTTTGAGTATAAAGATAAACGTATTAATATTTTAGATACGCCTGGTCACAAAGATTTCGCAGAAGATACCTATCGTACCTTATCTGCAGTTGATAGTGTGATTTTGGTGGTAGATTGTGTGAAAGGTGTAGAGGAACAAACTGAAAAATTGATGTCGGTTTGTAGAATGAGAAATACACCGGTTATCATTTTCGTGAATAAAATGGATAGAGAGGGTAAAGAGCCTTTCGATTTGTTAGATGAAATTGAGCAGAAATTAAACATTAGCCTTTGCCCGCTTTCGTGGCCAATTGGTCAGGGACATACTTTTAAAGGGGTATATAGCATTTATAACAACCATTTAAATTTATTTAATTCTGATAAGACCAAGGTTACAGATTCTGTAGTTGCGGTGAATGATTTGGATGATGAAGCATTGCTAGATTACCTAAAACAAAGTGAAGTACAAGGTTTGAAAGATGATACCGAATTGGTTGATGGTGTTTACGGAAAGCTAGATAAAAGTTTATACACCGATGGTTTATTAGCACCAGTTTTTTTTGGTTCTGCAATTAACAACTTCGGGATTAAAGAGATTTTGGATACTTTCATAGAAATTGCGCCTAGTCCGAAATTACGTGAGGCTGAAGAAAGAGATGTATTGGTTGAGGAGAAAAATTTTAGTGGTTTTGTTTTTAAAATCCACGCCAATTTAGATCCAAAACACCGCGATAGAATTGCCTTTTTAAGAATTTGCTCAGGTAAGTTTGAGCGTAATAAATTCTATTACCATACTCGTCAAAATAAAAAGCTAAAATTTAGCAATCCGATGGATTTTATGGCCAACGAGAAAAGCATTGTTGAAGAAGCTTGGCCTGGTGATGTGGTTGGTTTGTATGATAGTGGCAACTTTAAAATTGGCGATACGCTTACTGAAGGCGAAAAGTTGCAGTTTAAAGGTATCCCGAGCTTCTCTCCTGCTATTTTTAAGGAAGTAGAGAATATGGATCCGATGCGAACCAAACAATTGGAGAAAGGTATTGAGCAATTAACCGACGAAGGTGTGGCACAATTATTTGTGATGCAGCCTGGAAATAGAAAAGTAATTGGTGCCGTAGGAGAATTACAGTTTGAGGTGATCAGTTTCCGTTTAGAGCATGAGTACGGCGCAAAGTGTAGGTTCCGTACCTTAACTTATAGCCGCTCTAGATGGGTAACTTCTACAGATAACAAAAAGCTGGAAGAGTTTGTAAAACGTAAACAGCAACATATTGGGGTTGATAAAGAAGGTCATCCGGTTTATTTAGCTGATAACGATTTTATGATTGATATGACGAAAAGGGATTACCCGGATATTGAGTTCCATACGACGAGTGAGTTCAAGTAACCCCAAACCCCTAAAGGGGCTTTTGTTCATTTGGATTTTGTTCATACTGTCTATTTGCACTAGCTAAACGTTTTTTGATTTTGTGAACTAACAAACGTGGCGCTAGTACTTTCACACATTCGCCGAAGCCTAAAATTTCCCGTTCCAATTCGTAATTTAAAACCACATCTATTCTAAAAGTTGTGGTTTTTTCGTTTTTGGCAAGGATAACTTGCGAATCGTGAAGTGGTTTGGTAATTACATAGGGTGCATGGTAGTTTTCAAATTCTAAAATTACCTTTTGAGCTCTGTCTTTTTCGCTCTTGGTTACACCAATTACATCTTCAAAATAACGGTCGAATTCAATACCTTGGTAAGCTTTAAATTCTTCGTTTGGCAACTCTTGAAACTCAACAATCCTATCTAAAGCTAGGGTAAGTAAAATTGTTCCTTTTTTTGCTTTGGCGACTAAAAACCATCTATTTCGGTATTCTTTTAATAGATAGGGATAATAAATCTGCTGCTGAGCTTCTTTAGCTTTAAAAGATTTGTAGGCGATCAGCAATGCTGTTTTACTTAAAATGGCTTGGTACAAAGGCGGAATATATGCTAATCCTTTTACCAGCTTATTGCCTTCTAACTGTATATTGTTTGCGCTTTGTTTAGTGCTTTTGTATAGGTTGTTTTCTAAACGAGCAATCATATCGCTCATTTCATCGAAATAGTTGAAGGCATTAAATTGCTTTAATACACCAACAATCTCTTTCATTTTATTAACATCTGCATTGTTGATTGGTGCTTTTGTAATGCTGAAACTCGCGTCTTCATAAGCGTAGAAACGTTTATCTTGCACTACAATTGGTGCATTATAACCTAGTTTATCGCTCCGCATCAATTGGATATCTGCCTGAATAGTACGTTTGCTTACGCCTGTTGTAATTCCCTCGAGCTCGTAAAGTGTTTTGGCAACTTTTTCAATAATATCATCTAGAGTCCATTTACGGAAACGGTTTCTTAAACAATCGTCTATGGTTTTATACCGAATGAGCGCTAATTTATTGATAGCCATGATTCAAAATTTAATAAGCTTTCTTAAAAAACTAAGAAATTAAATTGATTAAATATAATATTCTTTCATCTATCTACGCAATACAGATGCGCAATAGATTAAAAATAAAGAAGCGATTAAAATTTTTATCACTCATTATCAATTACTTAAATATTAATTTAAAAATAATTTCTATTGCGCAAATCTGCTGCGCAGGTGGATAACAACTTTGTATTGTCGCTCAGCGATAAAGTTCTTTGATTACATATAGAAATAGATATAAAGAAATTCCGGTGTAAAAATCGGGATGGCAATACTAAAGTTTAAACCTATCCTAGTTGCGAGTTTCTAATGGCTCCAAAGTATGAGGGCCATTGCATCATCATATACTGATAGGAAGATGATAGTTTGTCTAATTTGTGTGTCGTGGGTTCGAATCCCACTTCCGAGCAATCGGAATAGCTCAGTTAGGTAGAGTAACAACCCAAAATGCAGGTTCGAATCCTGCTTCCAACCAAAAACTGGAATCGCATAAGGGTAGTGCAATGGACTTAGGATCCATCTAAAAAGAAGAGATACTTTAAATTTCTCAAACCAAATTAGCGTTGCGAAATGCATTCGGCTCAAAGATTTTTAGAAATCTGGAAAAGCAAATTTGCCTTTTGCTTTGTAAGTAAAACGAAAAAGGTGCTGATTTAAAAATCAAATCTTCCTGCAGGAGAAAGCCATATTCAAAAGAATATCGCCAATGCTAAAAGTAGATTTCATCTTAAAAACAACCAAAAGCAATTTACTTCCGCAGAAAACAAATGAATGTTTTCGCAATGCTTTTTAAAAGAATAAACAATTAAATAATAAATAACCTATCCCAATCAAGTCCTCCTTTTTAGGGGAGGATTTAGGAGGGGTTTTAAACATCAAAAACATGAGAAAAATTACAATTAACACCAATTATGTTGCATTGGTGTTTAAAAAAGGAGAATTAAAAAGAGTATTAACAGCAGGTAGTTACTGGTTGGGCTTTGGCGAAACTATCACTATGTATGACATGAGCAAAGATTATGATTTCTCAGTTGCTGAATTAGATACTTATTTATTAAATGCTGACTTTGCTAAATTAATTTATTTGGTAAGCGTAGCTGATAATGAGTTGGCCTTAGTTTATCAAAACAAAAATTTTAAAAACGTTTTAAGAGCAGGTAGATATGCCATCTGGAAAGGTTTGTCGGAATACAGCTTTGTTAAAGTTGACATCAGCAGAATTGAAATTGAGGATAACATCGATAGAAATTTGTTGGAGAAAGCCGCTTTGGTAAGCTACATAAGGGCCTATAAAATTGAAGCTTACGAAACAGGTTTGTTATTTATTGATGGCAAATTTGAGAAAGTGTTATTGGCTGGAAACTATGTTTACTGGAAAAACAACATCACTATCCAAGTTTTGAAAACCGATATGAGGCAATTGAACATGGAGATTACCGGTCAAGAGATTTTAACAAAAGATAAAGCGCAATTGAGGATGAACTTTACGGTTCAATACAAAGTGGAGGATGTGGTTAAAGCGTTATTGGCCAATAAAGATTTCGAAAAGCAATTATACATTACCATACAATTGGCTTTGAGAGAAGCGGTAGGCTTATTAACTTTTGATGAATTGATGGAAAGCAAAGAAAAAATCGGAACATCGGTTTTGGAAAGCACCATTAACAAAGCAGAAGAGTTGGGTGTAAAATTGGTAAATGGTGGTGTAAAAGACATCATTTTATCTGGAGAGATTAAAGATATCATGAACCAAGTTTTAATTGCGGAGAAAAAAGCACAAGCCAACATGATTACCAGAAGAGAAGAAACTGCATCGACTAGAAGTTTGTTGAATACCGCCAAATTAATGGAAGATAATACCATGTTGTACAAATTGAAAGAGATGGAATACGTGGAGAAAATTGCAGAGAAAATCAATACCATCAGTTTATCTGGCAGCGGACAAATTGTTGACCAATTGAAACAAATTTTTGTGAAGTAAATGTGTTTTAAACAGGTAATTATTGTGAGGCACGAAGCAATCCTACAACTATCGTTAGAGTATGTATAATACCAACGCTTTAAGATTACTTCGTGCCTCGCAATGACGGAAATTTGAGAAAAATCACTCAAAATAAATTAAATTTAGAAACCCTCGGCTAGGTGAACGGTGCCTGCCGAGGTTTAGTTAGGAATAAAAATGAAAACAGAAATAACAGGTAAAACCCTAAAAGCATTAGGTTATACCGAAGGAAAAATATTAGGCTTAGCATTAAAAATTTTGAAGGACAACTTCACAGCGATTGAAGCCAATGAAGTTCAAAAAATATTAAAAAAAGTAAAAAATTATCCAGAGAGCTTTTTGGATGATGAAGTATTAAGTGTTTTAGCAACGGCATTAATTGAAGAAGCAAACCCAAAAGGCGATGGTACAATTGCATTAATGGAAAATGCCAAAAGCTGTACTGTATTTGGTGAAGGTTATATTGAGGATGGTGCCAAAGACCAAATGAATATTGCTATGAAATTGCCAGTTACGGAAGCTGGGGCATTAATGCCAGATGCACATCAAGGTTATGGTTTGCCAATTGGTGGTGTTTTGGCTACACGTAATGCCATTATTCCTTATGGCGTTGGTGTGGATATTGGTTGCCGAATGGCATTGAGTATTTTCGATATTCCTGAGAAATATTATTTTGGTAAGGATGCAATGTATAAACGAGAATTAATTGCGCATACCAAATTTGGCGCCGGACAAAACTTTAAAGGCAATGAAAAAGCAGACCATGAAGTTTTAGAAAACGAAGATTTTAATGCTACGCCTTTCTTAAAAAATTTACACGGCAAAGCTTGGGCGCAATTGGGTACTTCTGGTGGCGGTAATCACTTCGTAGAATGGGGAATTATAGATTTCGCAGAGCGAGATGAAGTTTTGAATATCGATAAAGGTCGTTATGTGGCTTTGCTAACACATTCAGGTTCTCGTGGATTTGGCGCAACCATAGCAGGCCATTATACCAAATTGGCTAAGGATATTTGTAAGTTGCCTCAAGAAGCGGTAAACCTTGCTTACTTAGATATGAACTCAGCGGAAGGACAAGAATATTGGATTGCCATGAATTTAGCTGGCGATTATGCTTCTGCTTGTCATGAGGTAATTCATCAAAGATTAACCAAAGCAATAGGTGCAAAGGTTTTAGCGAAAGTAGAAAACCATCATAATTTTGCTTGGAAAGAAACCCTAAATGGAGAAGAAGTAATTGTTCATAGAAAAGGAGCAACTCCAGCTGGCAAAGGAGTAATGGGAATTATACCAGGAAGCATGACAGCCCCAGGATTTTTGGTTAGGGGAAAAGGAGAAACCAACTCCATTAATTCTGCTTCTCATGGCGCAGGGCGATTAATGAGCCGAACAAAAGCCATTCAATCCATTACCAAATCAGACATGAAAGCCATTTTAAAAGACCATAATGTAACTTTAATTGGTGCAGGCTTAGATGAAGCACCTATGGCTTATAAAGACATCAACAAGGTAATGACAGCACAAACAGATTTAGTTGATGTGATTGCGAAGTTTGAGCCAAAAATGGTAAGAATGGCTGACGATGGAAGTAGGGAAGATTAACCCCCTCCGATGTAAAATCGGAGCAAGTTCTAAAGGAGCTTTAAACCTCGTAGGTTTCAAAAACCTACGAGGTTTTGTATTTTAGCGATTCGAACACTTTCAAATTAGCAATGTTCTAAGTTATATAAACCTGATTGAGGTGGAAACAAATCCCGATTTTTCTATCGGGATGTTGGAACAGAAAGCAGGGCTGAAATAACCAATGAGTACTGTCTTTGCTTTTCAAAAAAATTGAAACAGGTATCAGGTTTAGTCTGAGATTTTATAAGTAGAGATAATCTAACAAGCTCAATATAATAAAATGGTCTAAATATTAGCGTTTAACAATTGTAATCGGGTAGCCAGATTTTTCTTTTTAGGCGTTATTTTACCCTTTTTATCTACTTTATTTATCACGTTAATTAAATTTACATACTTGGCAGGGTCTCCCGGAGATTCGAAAACTACAACTTCAGCAAAATTCTGCGCATCTACAATTTCTTCGTTGTGCTTTAACAAATCATATTCTTTTCTGTCTAGCGCTGTTAAAAAAGTGTCTTTATCTTCAACATAGTTGATGCGATGAATGAATTTACGTCTCGTCATCCATGCGTCGTTCTGCTCAGAAAAAGGTGTGACAACTTGCCCATTTCCAACGGTTAAAACCACACTTAAAAGGATAACCAACAGTTCGCCAAACCAAATTATCCAGAGCAAAAATCCAGAAACGGTTGAACTACTTTCGATACGGAAAGTACCAATTTCATTAAGGTATTGTATTTCTTCAAACAATACTCCTGGATGGCTGAATAGATAAAAGAAGTCGCCAATTAGTATTTTGATATCTTCTCCTGTGAGTTTAAAGGTAAATCCGTTTGCGCTGTATGACAGCACATCAAAAAGTACCCATTGATTATAAAAGGCAAGTAATCCGCAAAAAACAGCAATACCAATGGCTATTTTAAAATTTCTTATTTTACCTATTTTAATACCAAGATCTATAAAATAGGCTAAGAACATACCAAACATGAGTGCACAAATGGCATTGAACCAAATATTGGGAATTAGTCTAACCAATACGATGTAAACTACAGGCAAAATAAAAGATGCCAAAATGCCAAATAGAACTGTTTTTAAAACTCCAGATGGAGATGCTACGCCTGACGCAATGTATTTTTCGCCCATAAATTTAATTCGATATAATTTAATTAACACTTAAACAATAGGGATGTTTGTGCTTTTCAATATCAAAATTAAATTAATTGAGTTTTGCTAAAGCAGCTTTAATTCTTGGCAACATATCCTTAATATCCTGTAAAGAACAACCACCAATTGATGCTCTAAACCAAGGCATATTTTCGTCATTTCCAAAAGCAGAAAAAGGAACCAGTGCCGTTTGTGCTTTTTTAATTAAATAGAAATTTACATCGGCACTATTTTTTAACAAATCTCCTGCTGGAGTTGTTTTGCCAATATAATCGATTTTTAAAGTGAGGTAAATTGCACCCATTGGGATAACGGAATCAACTGCAAAACCTTCGCTTTTTAGTTGTTGAAAACCATTATGTAATTCATCTAAACTGGCTTGAACTTGTGCTTTAAAGCTGGTTAAAAATTCATCAACCAATGTTTTATTTTTGAAATAGTCTGCCACTGCAACCTGCTCTGCTTTTGGTGCCCAAGCACCAATATGACCAAGCAGAGATTTCATTTTACTCACTACGTTTTCGGGTCCGAATGCCCAGCCCACACGCACTCCCGTAGCAGCTAAACATTTAGATATTCCATCAATGTAAATGGTATAATCTTTTAACTCTGGGCGTAAACTAACAGGGTTTACGTGTTCTTTATCAAAAGTTAGCAACGAATAAATCTGATCGTACATAATGTACAGCGGTTTTTCATCCACTTTGCGAGATTTGTTTTCTTCGATAACAATATCACAAATTTCTTCCAATTGCTCTTTGGTAAACATGGTTCCCGTTGGATTTAGCGGGGAACATAGAGCCAATAAAGTTGCGCCTTTCAGATGTGGTTTTAGCTGTGCTGCAGTTGGCATAAAATTATTTTCAACCGTGGTTTCTACCGCAATGCCATTTGCAGATGATAAGTGGCAATAGTGGTTGTTATTCCAAGACGGTGCTGGATATATGACCGTATCTCCTGGGTCTATCAACGCTAAATACGTGGCATAAATTAACGGACGAGAACCGCCAGCAACTAAAATTTCGTTTATTTTATAATCTAAATTGTAACGATCTTTCAGAATTTCAACTACCGTTTCACGTAGCGGCAAAATACCATCTGCTGGTGGATAATTGGTATGTCCATCATGATACGCCTGCACTATTGCTTTTTCTAAAGGCTCTGGAATTGGGAAAATGGATGAATCAAAATCACCAATGGTTAGGTTTGCAATTTGTGCACCCTTACGTTTCATGTCGTTAACTTCGTTTCCAATTTTAATGATTTCTGAGCCGATAAGTGTGTTTGCTAATACTGATACATTCATAATCTTTGGTTGTGTTTTATAAACTTCGTCATTGCGAGGCACGAAGCAACCTCTTTTTTGTATTTTTTATTTATTGAAAATCAAAGTTAGTAGCTTTTATCTGCTGTAGCCCTGTCCCAAAGGGACTAAACAGGAGCTATCCGTTTCTGCCGATGTAAAATCTGGATTCACTGCTATCAGGTTTAATAACTTCTTTCAGTTTTTCAAAACCGAGTTTCTATTTTAATGCTTTAAAATTGCTTCGTTCCTCGCAATGACGAATTGGCGAAATTAAAGTACATTACTTAACTAAATTCGCTATCGCTTTGTTTACTTTATCGAAATTAAATTGAGCTAAAACCTCATTCATCATTTCAGTAATTTCATCATTACAAAGATTCCCAATGCTTCCTTCGTGCGTATGTTTAACCGTTTTGTTCGGCTTAAAAGTTAAGTTGTCAATACTAGCACCAACAATTTTATAAGCTTCTCTAAATGGAGTTCCACTTAAAGCCAATTCATTTACAACATCAACACTAAATAGATAATCGTATTTTTTGTCATCTAAAATATGGTCTTTAACCGTAATGTTCTGCAACATAAAAGTTGTCATTTCTAAACATTCGTTTAATGAAGTAATTGCCGGAAAAAGATTTTCTTTTAACAACTGCAAATCCCTGTGATAACCTGATGGCAAATTGGTTGTCATCATGGCAATTTCATTTGGCAAAGCCTGAATTTTATTACAACGAGAACGAATTAGCTCAAAAACATCTGGATTTTTTTTATGCGGCATAATGCTAGAACCTGTTGTTAATTCATCTGGAAAAGTAATAAAACCAAAATTTTGATTAATGAACAAACAAACATCCATCGCCATTTTGGCTAGTGTTGCTGCAACATTAGCCATCGCCTGACCTAAAATTCTTTCTGTTTTACCTCTGCCCATTTGCGCATAAACAACGTTGTAATTTAGCTTTTCGAAGCCTAACAATTCCGTTGTCATTGTTCTGTCTAAGGGGAAAGAAGAACCATAACCAGCCGCAGAACCTAAAGGATTTTTGTTGCAAACTTTATAAGCTGCCAACATCATTTCCATATCATCTGCCAAGCTCTCTGCATAAGCGCCAAACCATAAACCGAATGATGATGGCATGGCAATTTGCAAGTGTGTATAACCTGGTAAAAGTTTGTCTTTATGCGTGTTGCTCAGCGAAATTAATTGGTTAAATATGGTTGAAGTATTTTCTACAATCTCTTGAATACAAGCTCTGAAATACAACTTCAAATCCACCAAAACTTGGTCGTTACGAGAGCGACCGCTATGGATTTTTTTACCCGCTTCGCCAATGCGTTGGGTTAATAACCACTCTACTTGCGAGTGTACATCTTCTACGTTGTCATCAATGGTAAATTTGCCATCTTCAATTTCTTTATAGATTACTTTTAAAGCAGTTTGAACTTCGGCTAATTCATCAGCTGTTAGCAAGTTGATACTCGCCAACATTTCTACGTGTGCCAAAGAACCTAAAACATCAAAAGCAGCCATTTGTAAATCCAATTCTCTGTCTTTGCCAACCGTAAAAGTTTCAATACTTTTATTTACTTCAATATTTTTTTGCCAGATTTTCATTGTTGGTAGATGCTATAAACTTAAGTACTTTAACTAGCTGCAAAAGTACAAATAATACGTAAGAATAGGGAATCGGCTGATTTTATAAAACAAACACAACACTGTTGCATATAATTATTTGTCGATGTATTTATTTCCCGTTTTAATGTTTTATTTTAGCACAACCAAATCCTTATATATGAAGAATTTAAAACTTATTTTATTTGTTTTCGCCCTCCCCTTTGCTGGCAAAACATCTGCGCAAGATAAGCCTGCGCTCGCATGGAAAGATATCTCCAAATGGACTTATAACCGAGGGACTTCCTTATCTCCGGATGGCCAATGGACGGCTTGGTCCAGTGGACCTACCGAAGGAGATCTTAAGATGACGATCCGCAAAACCTTCGACACGCTTAAATATTCTTATCCGATTGGCGCAAGTGCAAGCCCTATTTCTTTTACTAAAGACTCAAAATTTGCAGCATTCAAAGTTTCTGCAAAAGATGCAGAAGCAAAAGTAGCTAGAAAGACCATGAAACCAGTTTATGATAAGTTGTTATTGGTTTCATTGGCAGACAACAAGCAAACTACTTTTGAAAAAGTAAGAAGCTTTAATTTTTCTGGCGAAAATTCATCATGGATCGCTATTCAATTCATGGCTCCAGAAACAGCAGCAAAAGGTCCAGATGCTCCAAAGGGAGCTGATGTTTTGTTATACAACCTACTAAACAAAAAGAGTTTTAACTTAGGTAATGTTGCCGAATTCTCTTTTAATAAAGCTGGCGATCAGTTAGCTTACATCGTAGATGCAAATGGTCAAAATGGCAATGGCATATTCTTAAGAGATATGAAAACAGGTTTAACAACTGCACTAGATAATGATAAAGCCACATATAAAAGTATCAATTGGAATGAAGATGGCAATGCTTTTGCGCTATTAAAATCTAATAAAAACGAAAAATTTAAAGATGATGTTTTTAGCATTATTGGAATTAGTAAGATAAATGGTGACCTAACAACTAAAGTGATCTACAATGGAATTGATGATACTACTTTTCCAAAAGGGATGGGCATTAACACCAATGCAAGCCCTTATTGGTCGGATGATCAATCAACCCTATTTTTCGGCATTAATACCTTAGCTAAAAAAGAAGATAAAAAGGCTGCAGATAGCTTATCGAGAACTAGAAAACCTGATGCAAAAGCAGATAGTCTTGCCAAAGTAGCAAAGATAGAACCTAAAAAAGAAGATATCGAAAAACCAGATATGATTATCTGGAATTGGCAAGATAAACGTTTGCAATCTGCTCAGCAGACCCAAGAGATGAGAGATAAGAATTTCAATTATACTAGCTCTTATCGCATCTCGGATAAAAAATTTACACAATTGGCAGACAGCAGCATGCGTTCGGTAATGGTTGCCCCAAAGCAATTATATGCTATCGGTTATGACAATTCTAATTATGAACTAGCTGGTAACTTAGATGGACAAAGTTATACAGATATTTATTTAATTGACCTCAAATCAGGGGCAAAAAAACGTTTATTCGAAAAAATGTATGCAACCAATGGTGGCCGCTTATCGATTGCACCGAATGGAAAAATTGCTAGTTATTATGTAGATGGCGTATTCTATAGTATAAATTTAGAAAATGGGCAGATCGCTAACTTAACAGGAAACATCAAGACTTCATTTGTGGATGAACTGGATGACCATAATGTATCTAAACCAGCTACTCAAAATCTAGGTTGGTCAACTGATTCTAAATATGCATTGATTATGGATAATTATGATCTATGGAGAATTTCCGCGGACGGCAAAAGTGTAGTTTCTTTATCAGACAATTGGAAAAGTACAAAAGCAAGTGTAGCAGGAAGATTAAGAATTTACCCTTACGAAAAAGGTACCGACTTAAGCAAAGACCAGTATTTTATGGTTTTTAATAGCAAATCAAAAGATATGGGCTTAGGTATTTTGCCTGCCGGAAAGTCTAAAATTAATGTGTTATTTACCGATGCGAATGCTTATGGGGCCTTAATTAAAGCAGAAAACGCCAAGGTATTTGCTTACACCAAAAGCAATTACTCACAATCTCCAGTTCATTTTGCTACTGCTAACACTGATTTAAGCGGAGCAAAACAGGTAACCACAAATACTCCAGATCAAACTAAATATGCATGGACATCTGGAGTTAAGTTAATTAATTATGTAAGTGCCAATGGCGATAGTTTACAAGCAGCTTTATACTTGCCGGCTAATTATGTTGCTGGAAAAGTTTATCCAACCATCACTTATATTTATGAGCGCTTAACCGATGGATTGAATAACTATTCGATGCCAAGTTTTCCAAGTGGTGGCTTCAACAAAGCAATGTATTTAAGCAATGGTTATGCTGTTTTAGAACCAGATATTAAATACAAATTGAACGACCCAGGAATGTCGGCTGTTGCTTGTGTAGTTCCTGCAGTTAAGGCAGCAATTGCTACTGGGGTTGTTGATGAAAAGAATGTGGCTATTCACGGTCACTCTTGGGGTGGTTATCAAACTTCATTCTTGATAACCCAAACAAATATTTTCAAAGCAGCAGCAGCTGGTGCACCATTAACCAATATGATTAGTATGTACAGCTTAATTTATTGGAATAGTGGTGGTACAAATCAAGCCATTTTTGAGGCCAGTCAAGGTCGTTTAACACCAGGTTATTGGGATAACTGGGATGCATTTGCTCGCAACTCTCCTGTTTATCACATCAAAAAGGTACAAACACCATTGCTACTTTTACATAACGATAAAGATGGTGCAGTAGATTATACACAAGGAATTGAATACTATAATGGTTTAAGGAGATTAAATAAGCCAGTAGTAATGATCACCTATAAAGGTGAAAATCATGGGATTGCTAAATTGCCCAACCGTAAGGATTACGCAGTGCGCATGATGGAGTATTTTGATTATATGCTAAAAGGAAAGCCTGCTCCAGAATGGTGGAGTAAGGGGGTTAACCGTTTAGATATGGAGAAACATTTGGAGACTAGAGCTTTTGATGGAGGTGAAGATAATTAAATAAAGAAGTGGGTATTCAAAAAGGAAAATCTAACGTCTGAGAATTGCCTGTAAAAAAATTTCTCCACCAGGTACCCGAATACAAAAGGGGCTGTTCGACCTTTTCGGACAGCCCCTTCTTTATTTAGATGCTTGCTATAAAAGGAGCTTGTTTAATATACGTTTGATCGTGCAATTGATTAATCAAAAAATAAGATAAATCTGTTGCACTTATCTTTTCTCCAGGACAATCTTTCAAATTAATATTTACCCCATAAGACTTGTCCGTTAGCTCAATTAAAGGTAGCCTTACCAAGGTCCAATCGATATTACTGTTTACCAAAGCTTCGTATTCTAACTGCTTATCAGCAGTTATTAATGGATAGTTTGCATACATCCATGCTGTTCCTTGTTTAACTATTTCATTTTTTTGATCAAAAGGAGTATCTACATTTAAGCCCGTAAGTAAAATATATCTTTTTATTCCATACTCATTCATTACTTCAGTTATGTTTTTTGAAACCTGACTAAAAACTGAAGGTTCCCCTTTAGGCTGTCCAACGGCACTAATTATCGCACTACAATCTTCTAGTAAGATTCTAATAGCTGTAAGGTCTCTGGCATCACCCTTTATGACTTCAATTAGAGGGTTGATGATTTTAAAATTTTCGGGATGCCTAAGTAAGATTTTGATTTGAAATCCCTGCGCTAATAAATTTTTCACAAGGTATTTACCGGCTTTGCCAGTACCGCCAATAACGGCAATTTTATGATATTGTATCATTATTTTCTTTATAAATTTAGCAATATGGACTGTTTCGGTAATCTCAGATTTGATTAACCGGAATACAAAAGCGATTGCAATTGTATCAATACAATATTTATAAAGAGATTTTAATAAACGAATATAGTGATTGAATTTGGTTTGACAAGTTCAATCAATTATTCTTTTGGCTATTTCCCGTTAATAACCGGCTTTAACATATTCACATAACCCTCTACACCTTCGGCAACTTCGCGAACGTATAAAAATTCATCAGCCATATGCGAGCGACCAGAAAAGCCTGGTCCACATTTTACTGATGGAATATCTAATAAAGCTTGGTCTGACGTAGTAGGTGAACCATAAGTAGTTTTACCCAAATTTACACCAGCTACTACCACTGGGTGGTTTTTATCAATTGATGATGGTTTCAAACGGATAGAGCGAGGTGTAACATCACAAGCTACATTTGCTCTGATAATTTCTAAAACCTCTTCATTGGTATAAGAATCCGTTACACGAACATCAACCGTAAAAGTACAGTTTGCAGGAACCACATTGTGTTGTGAACCAGCATTGATAATAGTAACCGTCATTTTCAGCGGGCCAAAAACTTCAGAAACTTTTGGAAATTGATAATTCCTAAACCATTCAATATCTTTTAGTGCTTTGTAAATTGCATTTTCTCCTTCTTCCCGAGCCGCGTGACCAGCTTTTCCACGTGAAATACAATCTAAAACCAATAAACCACGTTCGGCAATTGCCAAATTCATTTCAGTAGGTTCGCCCACAATTCCGAATTCTAATTCGCCTAAGTCTGGTAAAACCAACTCTAAACCATTATTGCCAGAAATCTCTTCTTCCGCCGTTGCGGCTAAACAAATGTTATATTTTAAATTTTCTTGAGGATAGAAATATAAGAAAGTTCCAATCAACGAAACCAAACAACCGCCTGCGTCATTACTACCCAAACCAAACAATTTATCACCTTCAATCGCTGCGTCATAAGGGTCGCGAGTGTAACCAGAATTTGGCTTAACCGTATCGTGGTGTGAGTTTAAAAGAAGGGTAGGTTTTGAAGGGTCGAAGTGTTGGTTATAAGCCCAAACATTATTCATTTTGCGATAGGTTTTTACCCCTCGTTCTTCTAAAAATTGAGCGATTAAATTCGCCGTTCTATCTTCTTCTTTACTAAAAGATTGGATGCGGATTAATTGACGCAATAAATCCAAACTTTCTTTTTGTATGTTTTCTATCATAAGCCCCTCTCAACCCTCCCCAAAGGAGAGGGCTTTACAAAGTTTTCTATTATGTTATATTTTTCGCATTAGACCTTCCGCCTTCCAACCTTCTATCTCTTCGCTTTGGTCTTTCTCCTTTAAGCTTTTAGCTCTCTTTCGTATACAAATTCCCAGCTTTTAAAGCCGAAAGTTTAATACCTTTAATTAGCGATGAACTAAAGCCATTGTGCTCCATTTCATTTAAGCCAGCAATGGTACAACCTTTTGGCGAAGTTACTTTATCTATTTCTGATTCTGGATGCGTTCCGTGTAATAAAAGTAAGTCTGCAGCGCCTTTTGCAGTTTGCACCGCCATTTTTAAAGCTTCTTCTGCATGAAATCCAATTTCCACTCCACCTTGTGATGCCGCCCTAATAGCTCTTAAAAAGAAAGCGATACCACAAGCGCAAAGTGCGGTTGCCGAAGTCATTAAATCTTCGTTAATCTTAACAACCGACCCAACTGTTTCAAACATTTTGGTCACATCTGCTAAATTCTCTGCAGAAGCATTATCACTTGCAATACAAGTCATCGACTGGCCAATGGCGATTGCTGTGTTTGGCATCGCCCTGATCACTTCTACATCATTGCCCAACTTCTCTTTAACCGCAGCACAACTTACACCAGAAATCACAGAAATCACCAAGTGTTTAGCCGGGTCTATAGCAGATGACATTTCATCTAAAACTAAATTTAGTTGTTGAGGCAAAACCGCTAAAATTACCACATCCGCATTTGAAACAGTTGTTTTATTATCACTACTAATATTAAATCCCGCCACTTCAAATGGTTTTAAATGGTCTAAACTTCTCCGTGTTAAAGTAATTTGGGCTGCAGATCTGTAATCAGCTTTCACTAACCCTTTCGCTAAAGAAATTCCGATATTTCCAGAACCAATAATTGCTATTTTTTTCATTTGATTTAATATTTATTAGAAAAGCAGTTCAGCAAATCTATTAATGTTCAGTCCTGCTATTCGCTTTACTGCGTTGCACTTCGTGTTCGCTACTATCAGGTTTAGCTTGCAAGTGTAGTGGTTAATTTGTTCCTTTTCCGTTCAACAACCATAACTTTCGCCTTATTATTAACCACAAAGGCACTAAGTTCACAAAGATTCAATTCCTTGGTGTTCTTCTTGTCTTGGTGGTTCTATTTTAACATCTTCGTCCCAAAGCTTCCACTCTCCAGTTCTCCCAACTCATCGGCTTTGCCAATATAAACAGTGCTAACACCTTTGTTAATTGCCTTAAAAGCATTGTGCAATTTGGGTATCATTCCACCTGCAACAGTGCCATCCGCTTTTAAGCCCTCAAACTCACTCGATTTAATTTCACGAACAACTGTATCGTCATCATTAACGTCTTTCAGCACACCTTTTTTCTCGAAGCAATATACCAATCGAGTTTCATATAATGATGACATCGCCACCGCAACGGCTGATGCAATTGTATCCGCATTGGTGTTTAATAACTGTGTATCGCCATCGTGCGTAATTGCGCATAAAACCGGTGTTAATCCTGCTTGTAGCAAATTATTCAACATTGTTGAGGAAACCGAATCTTCATCTAAATCGCCAACAAAACCATAGTCGATATCTTTTACAGGGCGTTTTTTTGCTTTAATGATATTTCCATCTGCACCTGTTAAACCAATTGCGTTATTGCCTTTTGCCTGCAATTGCGCCACCATATTTTTATTGATCAATCCGGCGTAAACCATCGTTACAATTCGTAAAGTTTCGATATCTGTAATCCGTCTCCCATCAATCATTTTAGCTTCAATGCCTAAACTTTCACCAAGTTCTGTTGCAATTTTCCCACCTCCATGAACTAAAATTTTATCTCCTGGCAAAGCAGTAAAGTCCAACAAAAATTGATGTAAATTCTGAGAATTGTCAATTACGTTTCCGCCTATTTTTATTATGGTTAGTTGTTTCATTTTATTGAGCTTAAAGCTTAAAGCAAAATGCTGGAAGCTTTGGTCTTTCTGCTTTTTATAATTCTTCTAACATTGCTTTTAGCACCGCTTGTGCCGACCAAAGTCTGTTACCAGCTTCATGGATAACCAGTGAATTTGGCCCATCTAAAATCTCCGAAGACAACTCCAAATCGCGACGAACTGGCAAGCAATGCATCACTTTAGCATCATTCGTGAATTTCAATTTATCGTTATTCATCATCCAGCCATCTGGATAAGTTAAAACCTTACCATATTCTTTATAACTGCTCCAATTTTTAACGTAAACATAATCAGCTCCAGCTAAAGCTTCTTCTAAATTATATTCAATTTTAGCTCCCGGCGTAAAATCTTCAGCAAGTTCATAACCTTCTGGTTGTGCAATCGTAAAATCAATCATTCCTTCTGCTTGCGCCTTACACATCCATTCTGCGAATGAATTAGGCACTGCCTGAGGTAATGCCTTTACGTGTGGGGCCCAAGCCAAAACAACTTTTGGTTTATCATTAGCACCAACTCTTAATGGATTCCAAGTTTCGTGAATGGTAATAATATCTGCAAAACTTTGCAAAGGGTGACGTGTTGCACTTTCTAAACTAACAACGGGAACAGCACAATATTTCACAAATTTATTGAAGAAATCTTCGCTGTAATCTTCTTCACGGTTATTCAGTTTAGGGAAAGAACGTAAACCTAAAATATCGCAATATTGCCCCATTACAGCAGCAGCCTCACGAATATGTTCAACGGTTGAACCATTCATTACTACACCATCTTGAGTTTCTAATGCCCAGCCTTCTTTGTCTAAGTTCATCACCATAACGTTCATACCCAAATTTAGCGCCGCTTTTTGGGTACTTAAACGGGTACGCAAACTTGGGTTCATAAAAACTAAACCTAAGGTTTTGTTTTTACCCAAGTCTTGGTGTGCATAAGGATTTGCCTTTAACGCAAGTGCATCCTTTACAAATTGTTTGATGCTGGGAACATCGTTTACGGAAGTGAAAAGTTTCATTCTTTTAAAGCTTAAAGACTAAAGCTCAATGCTGAAAGCTTCCTGCCAATGCAAAAAGCACACCCAAACTATAGTCAATTATTTCTTAAACGTTTCAGCAAGCCAATCAGCATTGCTTTAACTTCATTAGTTTTATTATTTATCTCTTGATACTTATTGTCATTCAAGTATCTTAAATCTTTAGCAAGTAAACAAGCATATTCGGTCTCGTGGCAAGAACCTAATGCCATATCTAAAAACCTAGCAAAATCCATATCTGAATTTCTTCCAGCTCCTTCAGCAATGTTTAAGGGAACTGAATATGCAGCTCTTTTAACTTGGCTATGCAAATCATACTTCTCTGATGATGAAATAAAAGAAGGATATCTGAATAAACAAATAGCACCATTAAATGCGCTTTCTTCCAAACTTCAAATTTTCGATAATCCCTCATTTTCTTTCTAGCTTAATTTTGACACAAAGACAAAGCCTTTGAAATTGAAAATAGGGATTTCTCTAATCTAGTTCTTTACCATCAAATAAGCTAATTGCAATCCGCTTTTAGTTTTAAGCTTTTCGCTAATTAACTAAGTTACCAAATGCTGCCAAAAACTCGTCTGCATTTTCTTTTGTTAAATTCAAGGCAGGCAATAAACGAATAACGTTTGGCTTAGCCTCTCCAGTAAAAATGAAATGTTTAAACAACAAATCTTTTTTAACGTGAGCTAATTCTTCTGGCAATTCTATTCCAATCATTAAACCACGACCTCTAACTTCTTTTACATGCTCAAATTTATTTAATTCTTCCATTAAATAGCTGCCAATTTTTTCAGCATTTTGCATCAAATTATCTTTTTCCATCACTTCTAAAACTGCTAATGCCGCAGCGCAAGCCAAGTGATTGCCACCGAAAGTTGTTCCTAATTCTCCGTGCCAAGGTTTAAATTTTGGAGCAATTGAAATTCCAGCAACAGGGAATCCATTACCCATTCCTTTCGCCATGGTATAAACATCTGCTTCTACACCTGCGTAATCGTGTGAATAAAACAAACCTGTTCGGCCATAACCACATTGCACACTATCTGCGATGTATACTGCATTATACTCATCACAAAGTGAACGGATTTTTTGTAAGAAACTTTTTGAAGCTTCTTTAATTCCGCCAACTCCCTGAATGCCTTCTATAATAACTGCCGAAATTTCATCACCCTGTGATTTGAAAGTGTCTTCTAAAGCCACTTCATTGTTAAAGGGTAAAAAGATTACATTTTCAGTCTGGTTAACTGGTGCGACAATTTTCGGATTATCTGTAACCGCAACAGCTAAAGATGTACGTCCGTGGAATGCGCCAGAAAATGCAATTACTTTTTTTCTTCCGTTGTAAAAAGATGCCAATTTTAAGGCGTTTTCATTGGCTTCGGCACCAGAATTTACTAAAAATAACTGAAAATCTTTTTTGCCAGAAACTTCGCCTAATTTCTCTGCTAATTGAGCCTGCAAAGGAATTTTCACAGAGTTAGAATAAAATCCAACCTTGTTTAATTGCTCGGTTAAGCGATTTACATAATGCGGATTGGTATGACCAATTGATATTACAGCGTGACCGCCATATAAATCTAAATATTTTTGATTGTTAGCATCCCAAACATTGCTGCCGGCTGCTTTTGTAATTTCTATATTGTTAAGAGGGTATACGTCGAATAAATTCATTTTAATAAGGTTAAAGGTTGAGGGCAGGAAGGTTGAGGGTCAAAGTCGTCTAGCCTTTTCCACCGCCTCTCAAAAATTTTATAAATGCGATTAACATCGCCTTAATTTCATTGATGCTTTTATTAACCATAGCATATAAATTTTCATTTATATAATTTAAATCTCTGACTAAAATAAAAGCATACTCTACTTCTTTTGCGGAACCAAGTGCATTATCAAGATAACTTGTAAAATCTTTATCTGTATTCTTACCACTTCCTTCCACACTATTTAAGGGAATTGAATAGGTGGCCCGCCGGATTTGTTGAGTTAAAGCAAACTTTTCTCCACTAGGCATAATAGGCAAGATCTCCTTATAAACTTGTAAAGTAAATAGGTGTGCCTTCTTCCAAACGTCTAGTTTCTGATAATCTCTCATATCTTTAAAGTTTTATAGTTCTGCATCCAAACCTTCCTGCCTTCAGCCTTCTTACCCTCTACCTTAAAAGAAGGCTGCTTTCAATTTCAGCCCTGCGGTTTCTTCCAAGCCAAACATTAAATTCATATTCTGAACTGCTTGTCCGCTTGCACCTTTTAATAGGTTGTCGATTGCACTAATAATAAATAGTTTATTACCGTGTTTTTCGATATGAACCAATGCTTTGTTGGTATTTACAACCTGTTTTAAATCTATGTTTTTCCGACTTACGTGAGTAAATGTATGGGCACTATAATAATCTTCATAGATGGTTTGAGCTTCTTCCAAAGTCAAATCACTTTCTACATACATTGAAGCTAAAATTCCTCTTGTAAAAGCACCACGTTGTGGAATGAAATTTAAAGCGTCAACCCCTAAATCCCCTGAAGGGGACTTTTTAGCGGCCTGCAATAAACTTTCTCCAATTTCATTTAAATGTTGATGCTCAAAAGCTTTATATATTGAAAGATTGTTGTTTCTCCAGCTAAAATGCGAAGTTGTAGATAAGCTTTGTCCGGCGCCAGTTGAGCCAGTGGTTGCATTAATGTGAACTTCGCTTTTAAGCAATCCTTTTGCAGCCAAAGGCAATAAGCCTAATTGAATACAAGTTGCAAAACAACCTGGATTAGCGATGTTTTTAGCCGACTTTATTTTGTCTCTATTTAATTCTGGAAGTCCATATACAAATTCTCGATTTGCGAGTTGGGAGTTTTGAGCTAACCTAAAATCTTGAGATAAATCGATGATTTTGATATTCTCATCAATTGAATTAGCTGCTAAAAATTTCTTCGCATCACCATGTCCAACACATAAAAAAAGAACTTCGATATCTTGACGGAGATCATTTGTAAATTTTAAATCGGTATCCCCAATTAAATCTGTATGCACATCAGAAATTAAATTTCCAGCGTTGCTTGTGCTGTTTACAAAAGCGATTTCCACATTTGGGTGGTTGACTAAAATACGCAACATTTCCCCTCCTGTGTAACCTGCGCCACCAATTATCCCTGCTTTAATTTTACTCATTTCTTAAATTATATCAATTTTGTAAGGAAAAAATTCGTTATCTGGCTCTTGTTTTTTAAAACCAATTGCTTCATATAAACTTTGAGCTGAAAAATTATCAACGGCAGTTTCCAATTGTACAAAAGTAGAGCCTTGTATTTTTGCAAAATTCATTGCAGTTTTAATCAGTTCTTCTCCAATTCCTTGCTTGCGATAATCGCTATCAACAAACAAATCATTTAAAATCCAATTTTTAGTTAATCTAGCCGATGAATATTTTGGATAAAGTTGTGTAAAACCTACAGGTCTATTTTCCTCTAATGCCACAAAAATTATAGATTCATTATTCTCTAAGCGAGCATCAATAAATGCTTTAGCCATACCTAAATCAGACAACTTTCCGTAAAAAATTCTGTATTGATTAAATAAACCAACTACTAAGTTAGCTTCATTTAGTTCAATACGTTTAATTTCTATTTTACTAACAATCTGTTCTGTCATTTTGGGTTGATGGATAGGAGAAAAGTATAAATTCTAAATCTTGATATGTTTCATTCGAGATTTTATGTTTGTTACCTGCTTTTATTTGCAGACCAGTATTTGCATTAACTAAAACGGTTTCGCCTTCAATTAAAAATGTTGCCTGTCCTTTTAATATGTAGAAAAACTGTTCTGCATAAGCATGAAAATGCAACTTTTCAGCAGTTTGAGCAGGCATTAATTCTTGCTTGATTGCTGCATCGGCTTTGCTTACAAAATTCCATCCGTCACAGTTATCTCCCCATTTGTAATGGCTTAAACAATTTTCTTTTGAAAGGATTTCCATCATATTTTATTTTTGTCCTTCTACTACGCTACCGATGTAAAATCGGCACAAGTCAGGATGACAACGTGAAAAAAGCTTTCCGCTTTAATCTTTTAGCTTTCGGCTTCTTCTCCGTTTACTTTATGCCAAATCATTACTTGGTTACCGAAAATTTTAGAGAAACCTTTCACATCATCTCCGCTCCAAGCGTTATTCATTTCGCCGTAGCTTCCAAATTTATTGCTCATTAAATCGTGGTTAGATTCTATTCCGATAATTTGGAAACGATAAGGCAATAACTCTACAAATACTTTACCGCTTACCATTTTTTGGGTGTCGGTTAAAAAGGCTTCAATATTCCGCATAATTGGGTCGTGGAATTGACCTTCATGCAACCAGTTTCCGTAGAATGATGACAACTGTTCTTTCCAGCTTAATTGCCATTTAGTTAAAGTATGTTTTTCTAGAGTATGGTGTGCTTTGATAATAATAATAGGCGCTGCAGCTTCAAAACCAACACGACCTTTAATACCGATAATCGTATCACCAACATGAATATCTCTACCAATACCAAAAGGTTGAGCAATGGCTTGTAATTTTTGGATTGCAACAACTGGATGTAATTTTTCTCCATCAATACCAACTAATTCTCCCTTCTCGAAAGTTAATTCAATTCTTTTAGCTTCCGTTTCAGAAACCTGAGTTGGCCAAGCACTTTCTGGTAGAGTTTCGTTAGAAGTTAAAGTTTCTTTTCCTCCAACAGATGTTCCCCATAAACCTTTATTAATAGAATACCTTGCTTTTTCTGCGCTATACTCTACACCATGTTTGGCTAAATATTCTATTTCCGCTTCGCGGGATAATTTTAAATCTCTAATCGGTGTAATAATTTCAACACCTGGAATTAAAATGTTAAAAATCATATCAAAACGAACTTGGTCGTTACCTGCTCCAGTACTTCCATGAGCCACGTAATCTGCACCAATTTTTTTCACATAATTAGCAATGGCAGTTGCCTGACTTACACGTTCAGCACTTACAGAAAGTGGATAAGTTGCATTCTTTAATACGTTACCAAAAATCAAATATTTGATGCAACCATCATAATAACTTTCTGTTTCATCTACCACAGCGTGAGATGCCACACCTAAAGTATAAGCACGTCTTTCTATTTCTTGCAATTCTTCATCAGAAAATCCACCAGTATTCACAATTACTGAATGAACCTCTAAATTACGATCTTCTGCTAAGTGAATGCAGCAAAATGAGGTATCTAATCCTCCGCTAAACGCTAAAACAACTTTCTTTTTCATCTATTTATTAAATAAAAGGGTAAACAATACTAAAAGGGATTTCAATCCAGATTTTGGCTTAACAACCAATCTAGATTTGATACGCATGAAACGTTCATATAAGCCAGGCTTTTTTTGCAATTCTTCAGCAAAATTTTTGGCTGCTTCGTGTTTCTTTTCTGCTGGATCGTAAAGCATAGCAGTACACATACAGTTTTTGCGATCTTTCATCTTCAAGATCTCAAAGTTTATACAGCTTTGGCAGCCTTTCCAAAAATCTTCGTCTTGAGTTAACTCAGAATAAGTAACGGGTTCATAGCCTAAATCAGAATTGATTTTCATAACCGCCAATCCGGTAGTTAAACCAAATATTTTTGCTTTAGGGTATAAGGTTCTCGAAAGGTTAAAAATTTCTTCCTTAATAGCGTGTGCCAATCCTGCTTTTCTATATTTCGGACTAACGATTAGACCAGAATTCGCAACAAATTGACCATGGCTCCAAGTTTCGATATAGCAAAAGCCAGCCCAAGTGCCATCTTTGTGAAACGCAATTACCGCTTTGCCTTCTTGCATTTTACCAGCAATGTATTCTGGAGAGCGTTTGGCGATACCCGTACCTCTTGCCTTCGCTGATTCGGCCATTTCGGTCACAATCTCTTCTGCAAACACATGATGCTCAGGGATAGCGACTTGTACTATAAATTCATTAATATTCATTCGTTTCTCTAACGAAAAATTAAGGTATTCTTGTTAATTGGGTTTTTAGAGAGGATCAATTCCTCGTTGGTATTAGTAAGATGTACTAAATACGCGGCGTATAATTTTGCCGACTTGTGGTGATATAAAATACGGGATGCAAGCGCTCAATAAACAAGCTATTAGCAGCAATATTTTTCGCTTCTAAAATAGAAAGTTTATGTAAATTATATTTGTTCATTATTTTGCTTACTGTACTGTATTAAATTACTTGAGGCGCAAAGGTTTAAATAAAAAATGAGTTGTGCAATAAGAATCGTATTTTTTTACATTTTTTAGTTTTTCAGCTCCTGTATATTGTTATAAATAAATTGATAGGTAGCAATCATTTTAAAAAATAACAGGTTTTTAACCCCTTCAACATAAAATTATAAAATGACAATCCTTATTTAGAATTATTCAAAATAATTTGGATACTAAAATATTCTGTTGTTAATTTGCGTCTGTTTAGATTTAATCCAAATAAGAATAAAATGCATATACGTTTACAAACCTTAACTATATTATTATTATCACTCTTAAGTTTTTTAAGCTTTGGCCAACAAACCGCAAACATAAATGGTAAAATTACGACTTCAGATGGTCAGCCAGCTAGCTATATAAGCATTGGCTTAAAAAGCAGTAACCACTATACCTCTTCTGACGATAATGGGGCTTATAATTTATCTAGAATAAAACCAGGAACATATGTTCTTGAAGTTAGAGGAGTAGGTATTAATCCTCAAGAGAAAACTGTTGTATTGCTTGCTGGCGAAACGGCAAAGGTTAGTTTTATTTTAACAGAAAATAAGCAATCGCTACAAGAAGTTATCATTGCCTTAAAAAAGAACAAATATAAAGTGAGCTTGCCATCAGCTTCGCTTAGGTTGAACGAACCGTTGTTAGAAGCACCACAAAATATTCAAACGGTTAGCGATCAAGTTATCAAAGATCAACAGATTATTAGCATGAGCGATGGTTTAATAAGAAATGTTAGTGGTGCAACCAGGTTAGAACATTGGGGAGATATGTATACCAATATTACCATGCGCGGTTCTCAAATACAGGCCATGCGTAATGGATTTAATTTTGTGGCTTCTTATTGGGGACCACTTACAGAAGATATGAGCTTTGTTGATCATATCGAATTTGTAAAAGGACCAGCTGGTTTTATGTTAGGAAACGGCGACCCAAGTGGATTGTACAACGTGGTAACAAAAAAACCTACAGGTATCAATAGAGGCGAAGTTTCATTAACAGTTGGAAGTTTTGATTTATATAGAACAGCAATTGATTTTGATCATAAACTAACAAGCGATGGTAAATTATTATTTAGGTTAAACGCTGCTGCACAAAATAAGGGCTCATTTAGACCTTATGAAAAAAATGATCGATATACTTTTGCTCCTTCAATAAGTTATCAAATATCAAATAGAACCAAAGTAACAGCAGAATACGCTTTGCAAAATGCGAAAATGACTGAGGTGGGATCTTACTATATATTCAGCCCAAAAGGTTATGCTACCCTAGCCAGAGAATTTACTTTAACCCAGCCAGGTGTAGAACCTGCAAGAATTAACGACCATAGTGCATTTGTTAATTTTCAGCATAATTTTAATGACACTTGGAAAGCTACTGCTCAAGTTGCTTATTCCAAATACTTGCAATCAGGATCTAGTTCCTGGCCGTCATCTGTTTTTGGTGATGGTACAATGATCAGAAATGTAGGTATCTGGGATGCAGAAAGCACTATGAAATTAGCTCAATTTTTCATAAATGGTCAGGCTAAAACAGGAAACATACAGCATAGAATTTTAGCAGGGTTTGATGGGGGCAAGAAAAACTATATGGCAGATTGGGGTCAATCTCATGATTTAGATCTACCTAGTGCTCCGTTTGATGTAAATAACCCCAACTATGGCTTCCCAGCTAATGGTTATCCTAGTTTTGATAGAGAAACACCACTTGAGCAAAGAGCTATTGCGGCTGGCGGGTTAATGGGCCAAAAGTATTTAAGTGCCTACTTACAAGACGAGTTAGGGTTTTTCGACAATAAATTTAGATTAACACTTGCTGGTAGATATACTTATGTAAGTCAATCTGCTTGGGGTGGAGAACCAGATAAAGCTAAAAAATTCACTCCTCGTTTAGGTTTAAGTTACTCAGTTGACAAAAACACTGCTATTTACGTAGTTTATGATCAAGCTTTTACCCCACAAACTGGCTTTTTACGTAATGGCGAAAAGATTGATCCCATTACAGGGACTAACTATGAATTTGGCATAAAAAAGGATTGGTTTGACGGTAAATGGAATACCACTTTATCAGCTTATAAAATTCGCAAACAAAATGAACTAACAGGCGATCCTTACAATAAAGCCGGAGAAAATTTCAGTATTGTTGTTGGCGAAAAAAGAGCTCAAGGCATTGAATTTGATTTGAGGGGACAAATTACTCCTAGTTTAAAATTGATTGCCAATTACGCTTACACAGACGGAAAAGTTACCAAGGTAGCAGATGGTGTAACGAGTATGGTTGTTGGCCAAGTTGTACCTGGCTTCTCTAAACATGTTTCTAATGCATGGTTAAGTTACACGCTACAAAATGGATTATTAAAAGGGGCTGGATTTTCTGCCGGATTTACTCATTTAGCTGGCAGAGCAATGGGTACTTACAGCGGAGAAAATTCAGAACAAAACTTACCAAACTATTTTAAACTAGATGGTGGTTTGTTCTGGGAAAACAAAAGCTTAAAAATTACCGCCAATGCATTTAACATTTTAGATAAATATTTGTACAGTGGTGCTTACTATACCAACTATTGGAATGCACCAGATTATAACCAACCTGCATACTCTTGGCAAGCTGAAGCTCCAAGAAATTATAGATTAAGTATTGCTTACAAATTCTAAATATTCAAATTTTAATTAATGGGTTTAACAAAACCAAATAAGAAAAAAACCAATAGGTTTAAATATTGGACAGGAAGAATACACCTTTGGTTAGGTTTAATTTCTGGTCTATTCGTTTTTTTCTTAGGCATAACGGGTTGTATTTTAGCTTTCGAAAGAGAAATTGAAGATGCTGTACAAACCTATCGTTTTACAGAAGTACAGCAAAAGCCTCTATTGCCTCCTACGCAGTTAAAAGCAATTGCAGATAAAGCTTTGCCAAACAAGAAAGCGCATAGCGTTACCTACCAGCCAGGCAGAACAACGCAAGTGGTATACTATCATGATGAGCCTGCTTACTATTACATTGTTTTTGTAAATCAATATACTGGTAAGGTATTAAAGGTTAAAAACATGGATGATGATTTCTTTAGGATCATCATTATGGGGCATTATTATTTATGGCTACCTCCAGAAATTGGGCAGCCTATTTTAACAACCGCAACCATGATTTTTGTTTTTCTATTAATCTCTGGATTGATACTTTGGTGGCCAAAAAGTAAAGCTGCCAGAAAGCAAAGATTTACGGTTAAACTGAAATCGAAATGGCGCAGACTTAATTATGATTTGCATAATGTATTGGGCTTTTACATGACTTTTATTGTCATTTTTATTGCCTTATCTGGTATGGTTATGGGTTTTCAATGGTTTGCAAAATCTGTTTATTGGGTAAGTTCTAGTGGTAAGAGTTTAAATGTATTCGAAGAAACATATTCCGATACCACATCAACAACTAAACTCAGTTTAAATGCTGCAGCAGCAGATCAATTGTGGGCAAAATTTACAAAAGAAGATCCAACATTTGCAGGAAGTTTAGATGTACATATTCCAGAAGATGAAAAGGGCGCAATTGAGATTGCCAAAAACCCAGAGCCATCTACTTATTGGAAAGCTGACTATAACTATTTCGATCAACATACATTAAAAGAAATAGAAGTTAAACACATGTATGGTAAATTCTCAAATACATCTACAGCTGATAAAATTGCTCGGATGAATTACGACATCCACATTGGGGCTGTATTAGGATTACCGGGAAAAATAATGGCATTTTTTGCAAGTTTAATTGCAGCTAGTATGCCTGTTACAGGTGTAGTGATTTGGCTAGGTAGAAAAAAGAAAAAATCCATAAAAACAGCTGTGTAACCGGTGATAGCTATTATTTAAAATAATTTCACTCAAATAAAAAACAAATTATGAAAAAATTAAATTTACTATTTGCATTTTTAATCATTGCGATTGGAGCATCGGCGCAAAATAAACTAGATCAAGATCGTGAAGCCATTAAGTCTTTGGCAGGATTTTATAAAGTAACCTTCAATTATGCAGAGACTTTCTCACCAGAAGATGATTACAAATTTCACGAAAGACACCGCTCTTCTGCAAAAGAGATTGCAATTTTGGTAGAAGATTCGCCAAAGAAAATCGTTATCCAACACTTATTGGTAATGAGAGGTGATAGCATGATCATTAAACACTGGAGAGAAGATTGGACTTATGAAGATCAAACTATTTTAGCTTATGATAAAGATAACGCTTGGAAAAAAGTAACGCTTTCTGCTAATGATGTAAAAGGAAAATGGACGCAAAAAGTATTTCAGGTAGATGATAGTCCTCGTTACCAAGCTATTGGCACATGGGTGCACGTAGATGGCAGACATCAATGGCAAAGTAATACCGATTCTCCACTACCACGTAGAGAAAGTACAGAGCGTAACGATTATAATGTTTTAAATCGTGGCAACAATCTTTACTTAACTGCAAATGGTTGGATGTTTGAGCAAGACAATAAAAAAGTTATTCGTGCAGACGGAAAAGACAAACTTATTGCAATGGAAAAAGGTTTAGAAGAGTTTGTTAAAACTGATCCTAAATCTTTCGGTTATGCGCAAACTTGGTGGAAACAACAAGAAGGTTTCTGGAAAGATGCTCGTGCAAGTTGGGACGCAGCTTTTGCAGAAAACAACTACATTAAGTTAAATCTTAAAATAGACAACAAGTTATTATACGAGCAATTCTTTGCTTTAGGAGATCAATCAGTAAAAGAAAAATGGTCGTCAGAAAAAAACAAAGAAGCTATTAAAAAAGTAATCGACGCTTATTTAGTTAAAAAAGCGAGCTAATTTTTTAAATCATCCTTAAGAAAAGTAGTTTTGTTATCTTGCATAACAAAGCTATTTTTTTGCCCCATATTTTATGAAAAGGTGTTTGATTATTATATTTTTATTAGCTGGCCTTAACAGTTTTGGACAAGATTTAAAGTACGTTCGTAAAACTTTAAACACATTAACTTCCGAAGATTTTTGGGGAAGAGGTTACACCAAAAATGGAATGGACAAAGCCGCAGATTTTATCCTATCTGAATTTAAATCATTTGGTTTACAGCCTATGGATGGAGAAAAATTTAAACAGCCATTTCAATTTGCGGTAAATACTTTTCCAGGCAAAATGGATTTAAGTATAAATAATAAGAAACTAATCCCCGGCAAAGATTTTATAATACACCAGGCAAGCGTAGGAGTTAAAGCCACTACCATTTTAGAGCAAAAAGATAGTATTAATTTTTTAGCTGCATCAAGCAGGATTTTAGTTACTGTAGAAGATAAACTAACATGGTCAGTGGCTCAAAAAGTAAATGACTATACGCAGGTTTTCGTTAAAAAGTCTGCCTTAAATGAAACCCCCAAAACTATAGCTGTTGATATTGAAAATACTTTTGTACCCGATTTTAGAGCTGCCAATATTTGCGGTGTTGTAAAAGGCAAGATAAAACCCGACTCTATCATTCTAATTACGGCACATTATGATCATTTAGGAGGTATGGGCAAAAACACTTATTTTCCTGGCGCCAATGATAACGGAAGTGGTATTTCATTTTTATTGAGCTTGGCAAAATATTATGCTAAAAACCCGCAGAAATATACCATCGCATTCATTTGTTTTGCAGGAGAAGAGGCAGGCATTTTAGGCTCAAAATATTTTACAGAAAACCCACTAATTCCGTTATCAAATATTAGGTTTTTGATAAATGTAGACATGGTTGGTACCGGAGAAACTGGAGCTACAGTAGTAAATGCCACGCAATATCCTAAAGAGTTTGAAGCTTTAAAGAAGATTAATGAAGAAGGTAAATTTTTAGTAAAAATCAATCCTCGTGGTAAGGCTGCCAATAGTGATCATTATTTTTTTACAGAGAAAGGAGTACCAGCTTTTTTTCTTTACACACAAGGTGGAATTGCAGCCTACCATGATGTCTTTGATAAAGCAGAAACATTGCCATTTACAGTTTACGAAAATCTATTTAAGCTGTTTGTAGGGTTTAATAAGTCTTTGATGAATTAATATAAATAATTCATTTACATTTTTCTTGTCATTCCATTGTAGCTATATTTTTAAGGTACAAACTTTTCAATTTTCTTGTTGTTAATTTGGAAAAACATAAAACATGTCATTACTTTTCTCTCCGCTCCAAATAAAAAATATCACTTTAAAAAATAGAATTGTAGTATCGCCAATGTGCGAATATTCTGCAACCGATGGTTTTGCAAACAACTGGCATTTGGTCCATTTAGGGAGCCGTGCAGTGGGCGGAGCCGCTTTGGTAATTATGGAAGCCACGGGCGTTGCTCCAGAAGCAAGGATTTCCGTTGGCGATTTAGGGATTTGGAAAGATGAACACATTGAAAAGTTAAAAGAAATTACGGACTTCATCCATCAAAATGGATCAATAGCAGGAATTCAATTAGCCCATGCTGGTAGAAAGGCTAGTTTTGATATCCCGTGGGAAAATCCTTTCCAATTAGATAAAGAAAACGGTGGATGGGATACTGTTTCTGCAAGTGCAGAAATTTTTAATCCGACAGATAAAACACCAATTGCATTAGATATAGAAGGAATAGAAAAAGTAAAATCAGATTTCAAATCAGCAACGCTTAGAGCAATTAAAGCCGGTTTTAAAGTAGTAGAAATTCATGCTGCACATGGTTATTTGCAACATCAATTCTTATCGCCAATAAGTAATAAACGTACAGATAATTATGGCGGAAGTTTCGAAAATAGAATTCGTTTATTAATCGAAACTGTGGAAGTTGTACAAGAGGTCTGGCCAAAAGAAAATCCACTTTTTGTACGTATCTCTGCAACAGATTGGGCACAAGGCGGCTGGAATTTAGAAGAATCTATTCGTTTATCAGCTTTGCTCAAAGATATGGGTGTTGATGTGATCGATACCTCTAGCGGTGGTTTAACATTGACTCAAGAAATCCCTCTAAAACCAGGTTATCAGGTAGAATTTGCTGCAGCTATTAAAAAAGAAATAGGCGTAACAACAGGAGCTGTGGGTTTAATTACAACCGCACAACAAGCTGAAGCTATTTTGCAGAACAACGAAGCAGATTTGATTTTCTTAGCAAGAGAATTTTTAAGAGATCCATATTTCCCATTACATGCTGCATTTGAGCTGGGCGATGATGTGAAATGGCCATCACAATACGAAAGAGCAAAACCACGAAAACGCTAGTAAATAAAATTTAAAGCTTATCTTGCGCCAAAAACTATAAGCTTACAAAATTCGTTATAGCTTAAGAAAATTCCTAAAATGATAAAAAATATCGCTTCAATAAAGATCTCATTCTATCAAATCGGATACATTTTGATGCTTTCACTTTTGTTTACTTCTTGTAAAAAAGAGGAAACGAAAATAACCCCTCCTGTTAGTGGACCAGATCAGGTTTTCTATGCCCTATCCGATAATAGCTTATATCGTTTTAATGCCTTGGATGTAAAATCACTATCCAATAAAATAACCATAACAGGCCTATCAACAACTACAGAGAAATTATTGGATATTGATTTTAGACCAGCAACGGGAGATATGTACGGCGTAAGTGATGCTAGCAAAATCTATATTATTGATGCATATGGCGCTGCAAGAGTAGTTGGTAATGCATTTATTCCAGGTATTGCCCAAAATGCAACGGCCAGCATAGATTTTGATCCTGTTTTAGATCAGATTAGGTTAATTTCGAGTACGGGACAAAATGTTAGAATAAACCCTGAAACGGGAATGTTAATTGCTACAGATACGCCAATTAGTGCAACTGTTGCAAATATTTCTGGGATAGCCTATACCAATAGCATCGCTGGTATAGATAATACCGTTTTATACAATATCAACTTAAAGGATAATAAGCTTTATAAACAACAACCTGCGAATAGCGGCACATTGGTTGCAGTTGGAGATTTAGGAAATAATTTAGGAAGAAGTGTAAGTTTAGATATCTCGCCTGATAATAAAAATGCGCTCGCTATTGGTATCGTTAGCGACACCACAAAACTCTTTTCTATCGACTTAAGCAAAGGCACAACCAGGTTATCTGGTAGATTTCCTAAAATAGCGATACAGGGTATTGCTATGCCCCTCAATCCAGTTGCTTATGCTATTGATGAGTTAAACAACTTATTAATTTTGAATACCTCAGCAACTAACGGAACAATTACTACAAAAAAAATAACAGGTTTACAAGCTGGAGAAACCATTTTAGGTATAGATATGAGGCCAATTGGAGGTCGTTTATACGCCTTAGGAAGTTCGAGCAGGTTATACACCATTAACTTATCTTCGGGAGTTTCTACGCAGGTAGGAACAGGGGTTCTCTCTACCTTATTAAATGGAACTTCATTTGGTTTTGATTTTAATCCTATAAATGATAGAATTAGAGTAATCAGCAATACTGGTCAAAACTTAGTGATTAATCCTGATGATGTAAGTATTGTAGTTGGCACCGGCCTTGCCAGCACCGCTACGGTTAGTGCGGCAGCTTATAGCAATAACTTCAAGGGCGCAAACACTACTAATTTATATGTTATTGATCATACTACAAATAGATTATATACCCAAGATTTAACAACTGCAGCATTGACCTCAATTGGCGATTTAAAGATTGCAGTTGAAAGCACAAACGGATTTGATATCATTAGCACAAAGACAAACAATGTTGGTTATGCTATATTTGGTGTTGCTGGCAAATATAATATGTATAGCGTCGATTTAACTTCTGGTATTGCTACTAGTAGAAGCGATGAGTTTACGAACAAAATAACCGCCTTTACTTTAGGGCTGAGATTTCCTTAGTTTTTAAATAAATTCAAACATTTTGTGCTTATTTTGTATTATTAAAACAAAAATATAATCATGTTCGATAAACTAATGGCTGCCCAAAAACAGGCAGAAGAAATAAAAAAAAGATTAGATACCGTATCGGTTTTCGGAGAAGTTGAAGGTGGAGCAATCCGCGTTACGGCTACTGCAAATAAAGCAGTTACTGCAATAGAAATTGACGAAGAATTTTATAAACAAGCCGATAAAGAAGAAATTGAAGAACTTTTGCTAACCGCAATTAACAAAGCTTTAGCGCAAGCAGATCAAGTAAGTGCTACAGAAATGCAAGCAGCAACACAAAGTATGCTCGGCGGACTTGGCGGTATGTTTGGCCAATAAGGCAAAAGGTAGAGGGCTGGAAGGAATAGGGTCTAACTTAATCTCAAATCGTAAATCTCAATACGCAAATAAAATGAAATATACCTATTACGGTCAGTCGAGTTTCTTGTTAGAAACTGATAACATAAAACTTTTATTCGATCCTTTTATTAGCCAAAATCCATTGGCTAAAAATATTGATATCACTAAAATTGAAGCTGATTATATTCTGATTAGCCATGGTCATGGAGATCATGTTGGTGATTTAGTTGCTTTAGCAAAACAAACAAAAGCTACGGTAATTGCCATGCCAGAGGTTTGCGATTGGCTGGCAAAACAGGATGTAGAGAACGTTCATCCGATGAACTATGGTAAATTTACTTTCGATTTTGGTGTAGTTCGCATGGTTTGGGCCACGCATTCTGCAGGTTTGCCTGATGGCAGTTATGGTGGAAACCCTGCAGGCTTTGTACTGGAACTAGAAAGTAAACAAATTTACTTTGCTGGTGACACAGGGTTGACTGTAGAAATGAAATTGCTTTCAGAACTATATAAATTAGATTATGCCATTCTACCAATTGGAGGCAATTATACTATGGATGTAGATGATGCTGTTATTGCAGCCAATTATGTTAATTGTGATAAAGTAGTAGGAGTTCACTATGATACATTCCCTGTAATCGAAATAGATTCAAAAGTAGCTATCGAGAGCTTTAAAAGAGCACAAAAGCAGCTCCTGCTTCCAAAAGTGGGCGAAACAATAACCTTATAAACAGAAAGAGGCCTCTAATTTTTAGAGGCCTCTTTCTGTTATAAACTAGTTATGACTTAGTTTTTCTTTGTTGCAGGCTTAGCTGCCGGTTTATTTGCTTTATAACGCATATCTGCTGTACCATCTTTTTTCTTCGGCCCAGCAACTTTAGCATTTTTATTCGCACTATATCTCATGTCTGCCGTACCATCTTTCTTGGTTGGGCCGGCAACTGGATCAGCTTTCTTTGTTTCTTTTTTAGCACTTTTTGTTACTGCGGTAGGTGCGGCTTTTTTTGGTGCCGGTGTAGTTTGTGCAAAAGTGGTACTTAATCCCAATAATGCAATTGCAAAAAATCCTATTAATTTTTTCATGGTGTTTATAGATGTTTAAATTACTTTCATTAAGTTGAAGCTTGATTGAAGTTAGCTAAATTTATTTATTTCTCAATGAAAATTTCATTGGCAATACATATTTTCCATCTACATATTCTCCAAGTTGTTTGCCTGGTATCCATCTACCAGAAATTCGCAATAACCTTACTGCTTCTACCGATAAAAGATCGTTTGGACTTTCTACAACGCTAATATCAGCTATAGTTCCATCTTTTTTAACGGTAAAAGAAAGTTTAACTGTTCCTTCAACACCATTATGCACTGCCTTTGCAGGATACTTAATTAGAGAACTAATGTCGTTATAAAATTTCTCCATGCCTCCTGGATAAGAAGGATATTGAAATAATTTATTTTCATTACTTCCTGCTCCATTACTATCAAAATATGTTTTTTCTTTCAGTACTCCAACTTCATTATAGATTTCCATTGCTGCTGGTTTACCATTTTTATAATAAGAATTCCATATACCGTATTTTTTGCCAACCACATACTTTCCAGTTCTTGCAACTAAACCAGTATCCCAATACATTTCGCCTAAACCATCGGTTTTATCCCAGCTATAGCTAACCTTTTCTAACAGTTTCCCGTTTTCATCATAATACTTCCATTCGCCATGTTTGTATCCTTTATCATACTGGCCTTCTTCCTTTACTTTCTGATTTTGATAAAAAATATAAGGTCCTTTTCTTACTTCTAACTTAGCATCTTCAAACGTAATACGCTCTTGTAAAACCTTTTTTCTATCATATAATGATAAAACCCATTCATTATTTTTATGCGCTACTTGTCTATCCCAGTTGGATCGGATTGGATCATTAAAATATCCCCTAGGGTTGCGAAAAATTGTTGTAGTATCTTGTTGTGCCCAGGTAAAAACACTGCTTAAAAGTAAAATATAGAATAGAATGACTTTTTTCATAGCTAACCATTTAGGATTTTATCAATTACCAAATCTTTATTTGAACGTTTTATAACCTAAAATGATATGACTAGCTCCATTATTAAATTAATGTGCTGCTAACCAATTCACACCTTCGCCAATTTCAATTTCAATTGGCACTTCAGTTTTAATAGCAGTTTTCATTCTATGGGTAATAATAGCTTTCATTTGTTCCACTTCCATCTTTAACACATCAAACACCAACTCATCATGCACCTGCATGGTCATTTTAGAGCCCAGATTTTGCTCTTTCATATCCTTGTGGATGTTGATCATGGCAATCTTGATTAAGTCTGCTGCAGAGCCTTGTATTGGCGCATTAATCGCATTTCGTTCTGCATAACCTCTAACTGTCATATTTGCAGAGTTGATATCTCTTAAATACCTTCTTCTCCCCATTATCGTTTCCACAAATCCATTTTCACGAGCAAAATTCATGGTATCACTCATGTATCTTTTAATCCCTGGATATTGCGTAAAATATTGTTCGATGATTTCTGCAGCTTCTTTACGTGGGATATTTAAGTTCTGTGATAAACCAAAAGCACTCTGACCGTAAATAATTCCGAAATTAACTGCTTTTGCATTTCTACGTTGTGTCGAATCAACTTCTTCAATAGAAATTCCATAAACTTTTGCTGCCGTTGCCGTATGGATGTCAATGCCTTTATTAAAAGCATCTAACATGTTTTCTTCCTTGCTAATTTCTGCAATAATGCGCAATTCTATTTGCGAATAATCGGCAGATAACAAAATGTGATCATCATCTCTGGCAATAAAAGCCTTTCTTACTTCCCTTCCTCTTTCGGTACGGATTGGAATATTTTGCAAATTCGGGTTGTTAGAACTTAATCGCCCAGTAGCGGCAACTGCCTGATTGTAACTGGTATGAACTCTACCCGTTTTCGGATTTACCATTAATGGCAAAGCATCAACATAGGTTGATTTTAATTTTTGCAACTGGCGGAAATCTAAAATATCCTGAACGATATCACTTTTTGATGCCAATAAAGTCAATACATCTTCGCCAGTTTGATATTGCCCAGTTTTTGTCTTTTTAGCTTTTGGGTCTAGCTTTAAATGGTCGAATAAAACTTCGCCTAATTGTTTTGGCGATGCTAGATTGAACTTTAGCCCAGCTTTTTCATAAACACTTTGTTCTGCTTTAGTAATCTCTGTTTGCAACTCCATTGAGTAAGCGTTTAAGGTCTCTATATCTATTTTAACCCCTTCTTTTTCAATATCAGCCAACACATAAATCAATGGGTTTTCTACTTCCTCAGCAAGTTTGATAGCATTTTTTTCCTTTAATAAAGGTTCAAAAACATTTGCCAATTGCAGCGTAACATCAGCGTCTTCCGCAGCATAATCTACTACATTTTCTACTGGTACATCTCTCATTGTACCTTGGTTCTTTCCTTTTGCACCAATTAATGTGGTGATGGAAATTGGCGTGTAGCCCAAATAATTTTCAGATAAAACATCCATATTGTGGCGAGTATCTGGATCTATTAAATAGTGAGCCAACATGGTATCGAAAAGTTTTCCTTTTACCTGGACATCGTACCATTTAAACACCAACATATCGTATTTAATATTTTGGCCAATTTTAGCGATGTTTTCATTTTCTAGGATTACCCTAAACTCATCTACAATAGCTTGCGCCTCTATCCTATCTTCTGGAACCGGAATGTAATAGCCCTCTCCAACTTTTATAGAGAATGATAAACCAACCAAATCAGCCAAATTAGCATCTGTGCCAGTTGTTTCCGTATCAAAAGAAATGCTTGGTTGGGTTAGCAATAAATCAATTAGTTCTCTTCTTTTCTCAGGTGTATCGATTAAAAAATATTCATGTGGCGTATTGCTGATATTTTTCGCATCGATTGGCGTATCAAATAGCGATGGCTGTTCAGAAAAATCTTTACGTTTTACTTCAACACTATTCCCAAATAAATCTTGTTGTGAGGTTCCGCTTTTGGCATCATTAACGCTAAACTCTTCGCCAAAAACTCTTTTCCCGATGGTACGGAACTCTAGCTCTGCAAATAGTGGTTCTAATAATTCTCTGCTTGGCTCTTCTAAAATCAATTTAGCCTCATCAAACTCAACCGGAACATTCAAAATTATGGTTGCCAGCTTTTTCGAAATTAAACCTTGTTCAGCAAAATTCTCTACGTTTTCTCTTTGTTTTCCTTTTAACTCGTGGCTGTTGGCAATGATATTTTCCATACTGCCATATTGTTTGATTAACAGCTTCGCAGTTTTTTCGCCAATTCCCGGAATACCTGGAATGTTATCTACAGCATCGCCCCAAAGACCTAAAATATCAATTACCTGTAAAACATTCTCGATTTCCCATTTGGCCAGAACTTGTGGTACACCTAAAATTTCCATCTCATTTCCCATTCTTGCTGGTTTATAAATGAAAATATTTTCGGACACCAATTGTGCAAAATCTTTATCAGGAGTCATACAGTAAACCTGAAATCCTTGTCGTTCGGCTTCTTTTGCCATGGTGCCGATAATGTCATCCGCTTCGAAACCATCTTTGGTAATTACCGGAATATTAAAACCTTCAATTAGCTTAAAAACGTATGGTAATGCTTTAGATAGATCTTCGGGCATAGCCTCACGATGTGCTTTATAAGCAATAAAATCTGTATGTCTTTCTGTGGGTGCATCAGTATCGAAAACTACTGCAATATGAGTAGGTTTTTCCTTTTTTAATACTTCCATCAGCGTGTTCGCAAATCCCATAACAGCAGACGTGTTTACACCAGCAGATGTAAAACGAGGGTTTTTACTCAATGCAAAATGCGCTCTGTAGATGAGCGCCATCCCATCTAAAAGGAAAAGTTTTTTCATAAAATGATGTCACCGATTAATTAAATTACACAGATGTAAGGCGGTGAACTTGTAAAGTTAATGGTTTGGTTAAATTATATAGAATTTATTAGTTGAATTATGGTTGCATTATAAAGTTTATGTTATGGAAATTAGCTTTACATTACATCATTATAAGAAACTAATTATGAAATATATCTTTACCTTTTTAACCTTGCTTCTATTTTCTAGTTCATATGCTCAATTACCTACTACCGAACTATTAACTTATATGACATTTGAGAACTTGAGTAGCGAACCAAAGGATAATTTTGGCACTCAGGCAAACCCTATCCAATCTGGTGCTTTTAAATATATTAGCGATAGAAACAAAATGATTCTTAGGTCGATAAAATTAAAAAATAGTTATAGGTGGCCAAACGGCGATGTTATCGATTTTTCGAATAGAAAAAGCATAAACAATGGCAAAAATATTGTGGATTGCTATACTTTGGTAAGAAAAGGGACAACAGATACCATAAAATTGTATGTTGACCCCTATATTGAATCTACATCATACTATATCCCAAAGGGTTTAATAAAGCTAAATAAAGAGTTACTAGCTAAAGAACTTTCACCTTATATAACAATGATTGAGGAAATTGAGCGTTCAACAGACCCTTACCTTCTTAAAGAACAATCAGCTCAAGTGCTCCAGTATTTATCCCAAAGTATTGGTATTGGATTATTTAACGATAGTGATATGTTGTTAAAACCTATGACTGATGAAGGTGCAGATAAAGATGTTAAGAGTTTTCTTATGCGGGCATACGTTTTTAATAAGTTTTACGCATTAGCTACATCGATTGATGATCCAAAAGATTATGCATTTAGTAAAATGAAATCTAATTATCAAAAATTAAAAACATCACATCCAGAATTAAAATTTGGAAACCTTAACGAACTATTGAAGTAATAATTTTACCATAAGAAAAGCCATTTTTTTCCGTTATTTGTTAAGATGAAAGCATTTAAAATTTTGTTTGTTTTGTTTTTTTTAAGCGCTAAGCTTTTTGCTCAGGATGCAGTTTTAATTAGCGAAGGTAATTTTGTGCGTGGTGTAATTAAAGGCACCAATTTTATTTCGGTTGCTATAGCAGAAGATAATCAATTAATTAAGGAATATCAAGCTAAAGACATTCAATCCTTTCTTTGGAATGGTGAAACTTATGTAAGTAAACCCATCATTGTTAAGAAAAAGGCAGAATCAAGATTTTTTAAGCTGATAGAAAGCGGAACTGTAAACCTATATTCTTACGGCGACAAAGCAAGTACTCCAGAAGTTGTGCAACCAAGGGTAAAAGTTAGACCATCAATTGGTATTGGCATGGGTAGTGGCGGTTTTGGTGGTGCTGGAGTTGGTGGCGGAATTACGATAGGTGGCGGAAGAAGAAATGATGACCAGACGGTTGGTGCACCAAAAGGAAAGGTGACTTATTTTATTGAGAAACCAGGCACTGGAGCTATGCAGGAAGTAAATTTGGACAATACCAATGCTGTAAAAACACTATTGCTCTTAAAACTAAATAACGACGAGGATTTGGCAGAAAGTATTAAAGCAACCGATGGTTTTGACCCTAAAAATTTGGCGGCTTACGTAAAGGCTTATAATGCTTCGGGGAAAAAGTAACCTCACCCCAACCCTCTCCTGAAGGAGAGGGAGTTTTTATATCGTCCTTTAAAACAATACCTTACTGACTTTCCGTCTTTCCGTCTTCCTGACTTGAAGATAACTCATCCCAAAACTCTACTGCTCTTCTGTAATGAGGGATAACGATTGAACCGCCCACCAAATTGGCAATCATAAAAACTTCATTTATCTCAGCCTGATTTACTCCTTCGTTGTAGCATTTTTCGAGATGGTATTTGATACAATCATCACAACGCAATACCATTGATGCTACCAAACCTAACATTTCTTTAGTTTTTACATCTAATGCACCATCTGCATAAGTAGTGGTATCTAAAGCAAAAAAACGTTTAATGTTGGTATTGGATGTTTCCATAATTCTATCGTTCATCTTTGTACGATAGTCGTTAAATTCTTCTACTAGCTTTCCCAATTTTTTAATGATTAAATGAATGAGTTTTGAATGATTGAATGTATAAATATGGAAGGCTACAACTCCTCTAGCGGATTCCAGAAAACACTTTTAAAATTTTTGATCTTATCATTTACAACAACTATCCCTTCCTGCTCCAGCAACTCTTGCATCAATTCTGGAGGGGAGAAATGAAATTTTCCAGTGAGCAAACCACTGCTATTAACCACCCTGTGCGCAGGCACTTTTGGATGAGCAATACCGGCATTACTCATCGCATAACCCACCATACGAGCAGAACCGCCCGCACCCAAAGCTTTGGCAATTGCACCATAAGAAGTAACTCTTCCCTTTGGCACCAAACGGGCAATTTCAAAAACCTGATCGTAAAATGAATCTTTCATTTAGTTAAATGAAAATTGAATGTAATTGATGTTTTTATCGTGCTTTAAATATATTCTTTCGTAATGTGTTTTAATAGACAAAACCTCGTCTGCAAATTCAGATTGGTATAAATGATTGGTATTTTTATGCGCAATTAAATTTAACTCTTCTACCTTTTCGCAAGTGTAATTGTATAAACCATCATTATCAGTCTTCAGATTAACCTTGCCACCATCTCTTAACAAAACTTTATATTTATCTAAAAACCCTGGGAAAGTTAACCGTTTCTTTTCTCTACTTTCTTGTGGTTGAGGGTCTGCAAAAGTGATCCAGATTTCATCGATTTCTCCTGGCGCAAAATATTCTAAGACATCTTCTATTTGGATGCGCAAAAATGCCAAGTTCTCGATACCTTCATCAACCCCTGTTCTGGCGCCACGCCAAATTCTATTGCCTTTTAAATCGACCCCTATAAAGTTCTTTTCTGGAAACAGTTTAGCTAATCCGACCGAATATTCACCTTTTCCGCAAGCCAATTCTAATACCACCGGATTATTATTTTTAAAATGGTCTGATGCCCATTTTCCTTTCATTACTTTACCCAAATGTAATTGATACACATTAGGGAAAGTGTCGATCTCTGCAAACTTTCTTAATTTATCTTTACCCAAAATTTTATGCTTAAAATGCAAAAGTAAGATTTAATTAGAACTTAAACATTATGATTATATCGAATTCAGACAATGAAAACCTACCGACTCAGTGTCTTTTTATCCACAAAATCCTCGAAAAAGAGAGTCCGGTAAGCATTTCCTATGGGTATTTCATGAGTATCAATATAAACAGTATTGTTATCGAAAGAGCTTATTTTATGCTTATTAATGATATATGATTTACTTGTTCTGATGAAAATGTGCTGTGGTAACTGCCCATGTATAGTTTTGATATTCATGGCCGTAATTATTTTTTGATCTGCAGTATGCAAAATCACATAATCTTTAAGCCCTTCTATATATAAAATATCATTAAACGAAACCTTGAAAACCCTTCTTTCTGCTTTAATAAAACAGTATTCTCCATCAATAGCATTCATATCTGCAATGGCATTTTTAGCATCAAAGAGCTCTTGATAAGCAAAAGCTTTGGCCACAGCTTTTTGAAATCGATCTGCTTTAATAGGTTTAAGCAAATAATCTAATGCGTCAATTTCATAACTATCTAATGCATATTGGCTATAGGCGGTTGTAAAAATAACCTGCGTTTGTTGCGCAATAGACCTTGCAAAAGTTAAACCATCTGTTCCGGGCATTTGTATGTCTAAAAAAACTAAATCTACTTCGCCATCCTGTAAATAGGCAGCTGCCGACATCGCATTATTAAATTCTGCTCTAAAGTTTAAACCTACAGTTTTTTCAATGAGCAGTTTAACTGCTTCTCTTGCCAATGGTTCATCATCCACTACAATACAGTTCATAAGTCTATGGCTAGTTTCACAGTATATAGTTCGTTCGATATTTCTGTACTGAGCGCATACCTATCTTTAAAAAGTAGATCTAAACGCCTGTTTACATTAATTAAGCCTAAACCACCAACTTCATTTTTAGGCGATGGATTTTTTGGAATGGAATTGATACAGACAAAATTTAACCTTGCCTGGCTTACTTCAAAATAGATATTTACAAAAGAAGGTCCATCCATATCTAAACTATGCTTAATTGCATTCTCTACAAATGTAATAAATAAGAATGGGGGAATTTGAATACCACTAATTGCCCCTTCTTTCGAAACCATATAATCAAAATGATCTCTTCTTATCTTCTCCAAATTTAAAAAATCACTTAAAAAACGAATATCTGATGTTAACAGTACATTACTTTGCGCACTATCATACAGTTGATATCGTAACAGATCGCTTAATGTCATCAGCACTTGAGAAGCTTTTTCTGGATCTTTTTGGATCAATACATTGGCATTATTAAGCATATTAAACAAAAAATGCGGATTGATCTGTGTTTTAAGCTGCTCCAATTCAGACTGCATTCCTGTTTTAACCAGTTCACTGATCTTTTTAGAATCTTCTATCCAACGCTGAAAAAGCTTTATTGCTGTAGAGGCTGCAATAAATACTAAGCCGATAATTGTTGAAGGAATTGCTTTGGGAACGAATTTTATAACTTGATTTGATGCGGAATAATAATCTCGAAGGAAATCGCCAAATATGGAAATTGTTATAATAGATAAAATTATAAAAATAAGAATACCAAATAGGTATGGTGTAAAATGATTTTTTAATAAATACTGTGGCACCAGCCAATACATGTTAAGGTAAGAGAAGAATACCAAAAATAGCGAAAATCCTATTTTAAAATAAGTGCTGTAGGGTTCGGCATAAAAAGGGCTATCATCTGCCGTACAAAAAACAAGTAACATTATCAACCATAAAACGATATGCCGATAAGTACTATATTTTTTCCCAACCAGAAACTCTAATCTGTAAGAGGTATCTTTAAAACAACTGATCTGATCCACCTATTATTATTTTTCACAAAAATAGACATTGTATAGACAACCATAATTTGTTTTATATCAAATGGAGTTTTAATTATACGAAAATGTAAATACGGACATAAGGATGATCAAAATCGGCATTAATAAGTATCACAAAATAATGATGTCCGATTATCTTATTCATTTTAAAATTTTTTTATAAGCTAATATAAAATTATACAGAATAAAATTGAATTACACTGTAATTTATAGCCGCTTTTATCATCTTAATATAAAACTTAGGGCATTTGGTATAAATATAGAAATACAAACTCCGTTTAGTTCTACTTTTGGACCATCACAAATTTGAGCATAAAATTATTTGGTTATGATTGCAACTTTATCAAAAACAACAAGACAAACTGAGGTTGATGTTTTTAAAACTACCGTAAGGAGAAAAGAAGACGCAGCACAAATTGTAAATTTATTACAAGAATATTTTCCAAATCATCACATCAACTTCGATCTAGAAGATTGCGATAAGATCCTTAGAATTGAAGGTGTAGACAACAATCAGACCTTTATTAAAAATGCTTTATTGCAACAAGGATTTATCTGTGAAATTTTAGTTTAAATTTTACGTTGTATGCATAAGGTATTCAAGTTTAAACAGTAAACGGAATATCGTTTTTAAAATACGCTCATCATCACTATTCGTAATTTTTCTGTTCTTTATGGTTTTTAAACCTTTTAAGCTTCTCTTCCCTCTTTTTTTCTTTTTTTGCACCAATGTTTTTGCCCAACAAGCTTTCAAAATTTCTGGGCATGTAAAATCTGGCGAACAGCAAGTTGGGGTTGAGGGTGCTACCATAAAAATTACAGAAACCAAGCAGAGCATTGCTACAGATAGTACCGGTTTTTACAAAATTGAACTAAAAGCGGGAACCTATACCTTTCTCGTTTCTGCTGTTGGCTTAACCACCTCTAGAAACAGCGTTAAAATAATTGCAGATCAAACTGTAGATTTCAATTTAGCTGAAGATGAAAATAACCTCGACGAAGTAGTAATTGCTACAGCAAGGAATGAAAGAAGTTTAGCAAGCCCACAAATGGGTGCAGAAAGATTGAGCATGAAAACCGTCAAAAATATCCCCTTAATTTTTGGCGAACGTGATATTATGAAAGCCATACAGCTTTTACCCGGAATTAAATCTGCTGGAGAAGGTGGAAGTGGTATTTTTGTTCGTGGTGGATCTGCTGATCAGAACCTGATTTTGATGGACGATGTGCCTGTTTATAATGCTTCGCATTTATTAGGTTTCTTCTCTACTTTTAATCCAGATGCTGTAGAGGATATCACAGTTTTTAAAACAGGGATGCCAGCACAATATGGAGGTAGGCTATCTTCTGTCTTAGACATCAGAATGCAGCAGGGAGATCCCAATAACTTTACTGCAAGTGGCGGTATCGGTTTAATCTCATCTAAATTAACCTTACAGGGACCAATAAAAAAAGAACAATCATCGTTTCTAATTTCTGGCCGTAGAACTTATGTTGATGCTTTATTAAGGCTATCGCCTGATAGCAATATCAACCAAAACATCATGTATTTTTATGATGTAAATGCAAGGGCAGATTTTCAACTTAACCCCAATAACAAACTCATTTTAACTGGATATTTTGGCAGTGATAAATTAGGTTTATCAGATACTTTTGGGATTACTTGGGGCAATACGCTTGCTAGTGCGCAATTCAAACATATTTATTCCTCAAAATTAACCTCGGCAACCACAGGATCTTTTACCAGCTACCAAAATAAAGTAGCCATTAATACGGGCACCAACAATGTGCAAGTATACTCGCAAATTAAGGATTTTGCCTTAAAGCATGATTTTTATTGGCTATCTAGCGATAAAACCACTACCAAATTTGGCTTCAATTCTATTTACCATACCGTTACGCCCGGAGAAATTACCACAGATGGCGGACAATCAAATTTTAACCCTGTTAATTACCAAAAAAGATTTTCGGTAGAAAACTCCATTTACGGGACCAACGATTGGCAGGCAACAGACAACTTTAACATCTCTATGGGGCTACGCCTTTCTGCATTTAGTATAGTAGGTAAAGGCGATTTTCTAAATGTTGATCCTAGTGGCAATATTACAGCTATACATACTTTCAAAAGTGGCGAATTGGTTAAAACCTATTTCAACCTCGAACCAAGGTTAGCCTTAAGTTATTTGTTGAACACTACAAGTTCTGTTAAAGCATCTTATGTTAGAAATGCGCAAAACCTACACATGATATCTAACGCTACAGCCAGCCGGCCAACAGACAAATGGCTACCTAGCAGTCCTATGATTAAGCCCGAGGTTTCTGATCAGGTAGCTATTGGTTATTACCGCAACCTCTTTTCAAATCAATTTGAGCTTAACATAGAAAGCTATTATAAAACCATGCAAAACCAAATCGACTATAGAGATGGTGCAGATATTTTTAATGCAGATGCCATAGAGACTCAGTTACTGTATGGCAAAGGTAGAGCTTACGGTTTAGAAGTTTTATTTAAGAAAAAAGCTGGCGATTTTACAGGTTGGATCAGTTATACGATAGCTAAAACCGAACGCCAAATTGATGGGATTAACTTAGGAAAATGGTACAATGCCCGTCAAGATAGAACACATGATATTGCTATTGTAGGTTCTTATGAATTGAATAAAAAATGGAGCTTATCTGCTTCGTGGGTCTATTATACAGGTGATGCGATTACTTTCCCTAGTGGAAAATACAATATGGATGGACAGTCTTTCTTTTACTATAGCGATAGAAATGCCTATCGAATGCCTGATTATCATCGTTTAGATTTAGGCGCAAACCTACAATTGAAAAAGAAAAAGAACTATACCTCAGAACTTTCATTTAGCTTGTATAATGCTTATGGTCGCAAAAATGCTTATTCAATTACATTCCAAGAGGCAGAAAATGACCCTACTAGAACTGAAGCAGTAAGAACTACCCTATTTCAGTTATTGCCTTCTATTTCTTATAACTTTAAATTTTTATAGGTACTATGGAAAAGATCAGATCAATAATAGCTTTAGTTTTTATCAGTTTGCTTTTTGTTTCTTGCGAAGAGGTGATCAATTTAGATTTAGAAACCATTAATGAGAAATACGTAATCGAAGCCAACTTTACCAATGTAGCGGGTGGCGCAAAAGTGGCAATCAGCAAAACAAAAAGTTTTAATAGTACTGGAGATTTTATAGGGCAATCTGGAGCAATTGTAACTATAGAGGATAATAGCGGAGCAGTAACCAGGCTTACAGAAAGCAATAACAAAGGCATTTATATTCATCCAACATTAAAAGGAAATCCAGAATCAACCTATAAGCTAAAAGTGGATATTAATGGACAAAGTTTTACCTCGAGTTCAAAAATGCCTGCAGTAGTTAAATTAGATAGTGTTTATGCGCTAGAACTTAAATTGTTTGATGGCAATAGAAAATTTACTCATGTTCAATTTAGAGATCCTGTTGGCAAAGGAAATAACTATCGGTTTATAGAATACCGAAATGGCATTTACACAAAGGCGATTATGATAGAAAATGACGACTTTACTGATGGCAACTTAATTAACCAAATGTTAAGGCCAAGAGATTTTAACGACGAAACTAAATTAAAAATTGGCGATAAAATTAGAGTTGAGTTTTTAACTATCGAAGATGCCATTTATAAATATTGGTTTAGTGTAGATAGTGGCGCGCAAGGAGGAGGTGATAGTGCAGCACCGATTAATCCAGTAAGCAATATTAAAGGTGGCGCTATCGGGTATTTTAGCGCTCATACTTTTCAGAGTATGCAGTATGTTGTTAAATAATAATTTCATTGCTAGCTACTTAAGAAAGAAAATAGCCTATTAGTTAACTACAAACAAATGTCGAAACAGCAAAATTAAACCGCTAAAATTCAACACTTTAAAGAACAAATTAATTTCCCAATTCTACAACATTTACTCATTTTAAAAATTTTGCCGCAGAACATTCCCCAAATTTCCCCAATTTAAGATTAATCAAAAATTAACAGATTAACCTTAATAATTATATTTTGTTTTATAAATATGTGTTTTAACTTATTTAAAGGGCGTTTTTCTTTGTAGTTATAAACTACAAAATTCTGGTGGCATAACGCTTGCAAATGTGATTGTAATTAAACGCTCTGATTACAATGAAATTTGCATCTTTAAAACTACTTATTTTAACACTTTCATTCTTCTGCTCAAATGCCAATGCACAAACCTTAGTTAGAGTATCTGGTACAGCTAAAATAGCTAAAACAGCCGAACCTATAAGTGGAGCAACCATTAAAATAGTTGAGTTGAATAGAAGTTTAGCTACCGACAGCGTGGGTAACTATACTACCAACATTAAACCTGGCGCTTATACTTTTACGGTTAGCGCAATCGGCATGTCGGCAATTAGCAAATCTGTTAAAGTTAATGCAAATCAAATTTTAGATTTTACCCTAGAAGAAAATACAAATAACTTAAATGAAGTTGTGATCTCTTCTACAAAATCTGAAAGAACATTAACCAACACAGAAGTTGGGGTAGAAAGAATGAGCATGAGCACGGTTAAAAAATTACCAGCAATTTTCGGTGAGCGTGACATTATGAAAGCCATACAGCTTTTGCCTGGAATTAAATCTGCTGGCGAAGGTGGTAGTGGTTTATATGTTCGTGGTGGAGCAGCAGATCAAAACTTAATCTTAATGGATGAAGTTCCCATTTACAATGCATCGCATCTAATGGGTTTCTTT